>ERZ772855.2-NODE-2-length-402006-cov-10.922399_pt1 | contig 402006 bp, 368 predicted proteins | sample MGYA00511900_ERZ772855 | MGnify/ENA primary metagenome ERZ772855 (study PRJEB29015, sample SAMEA2737701) | human gut metagenome | biome: human gut; feature: human-associated habitat; material: faeces | place: China | collected 2012 ... | reverse complement strand
GACAGACCTTAAATGCGGAGTTACTGCCACTGATTATGAGGTGGCACAGATGCTTTTGAAATCGGGCAAGCCTATCGTGCTTTGTGTGAACAAGGTGGATAATGTGGGCGAACCGCCTATGGAGCTGTATGAGTTCTATAATCTCGGTTTGGGCGAACCGTTTCCTGTTTCTTCTGTTCATGGTCACGGAACGGGCGATCTCCTTGACGAGGTGCTGAAATATCTTCCAGAGGAAAATGAAGAGGACGATGACGATGATTCGATAAAGGTCGCTGTTATCGGCAAGCCTAACGTTGGAAAGTCCTCTATAATAAACAAGATATGCGGTGAGGAACGTGTTATCGTGTCAAATATTGCAGGCACTACCCGTGACGCTACCGACTCGATAGTGGAAAATGAAAAGGGCAAGTTCGTTTTCATAGATACGGCTGGTATCAGACGTAAGTCAAAGGTGCTGGAGACTATTGAGAAATACTCTGTGTTGAGGGCTTATATGGCTGTTGACAGAGCCGATGTTGCGGTTATCGTTATTGACGCAACTGTGGGTTTTACTGAGCAGGATTCAAAGGTGGCAGGCTATGCTCACGAAAAGGGCAAGGCTTGCGTTGTTGCGGTGAACAAGTGGGACGCTATCGAGAAAGAAACTAACACCATGAACGACTTCCAGAAAAAGCTTCAGGACGATTTCAGCTTCATGAGCTATGTGCCTTTTGTGTTCATCTCTGCAAAAACAGGTCTTAGAATGGACAAGCTTTTTGATACTATCAAGTTCGTTGCAGAGCAGAACTCTATTAGAATACCGACAGGCAGACTTAACGATGTTCTCGCATATGCTACCCAGAGGGTACAGCCACCGTCTGACAAGGGCAGAAGGCTGAAGATATACTACATGACGCAGGTGTCTACCAAACCGCCTACATTCGTGTTTTTTGTAAACAGAGCCGATCTGTATCATTTTTCCTATCAGCGTTATATTGAAAATCAGATAAGAGAGACCTTCGGACTTGAGGGCACGCCTATCGTTTTCAAGATAAGAGAGCGTGACAAGGACGACGTTAAATAAAATTCTGGAGGTTATTTTGTGGACATATTTTTAAGTCTGGCATTCACTATAATTTTTTCCTATCTTTTCGGAAGTCTTAATTCTGCCATAATCGTGTGCAGAGTTTTAAAGCATAAGGATATCCGTGATTACGGAAGCAACAACGCAGGTTTGACCAATGTTCTGAGAGTATTCGGAAAAGGGCCTGCGGCGGCAACGCTGTTGTGCGACCTTGCAAAGGGCGTGCTTGCGGTAGTTATCTGCCGTCTTGTGGTGACAAACGGTTTCGGCGTGACATTTTTTCATGACGATAAGTTTATCGGATATCTTGCGGGCTTTTTTGTAATGCTTGGACATATTTTCCCAGTATTCTATGGCTTTCACGGTGGAAAGGGCGTTCTTATTGCGGCAACGACCCTTATCGCTATCGACCCTCTGACCTGTGCTTTCTCGGTGGCTGTTTTCGCTATCGTGCTTGCGGCAACAAAATACGTGTCTGTAGGTTCTATATGCGCCGCTGTCGCATATCCTGTTTTTACGCCTATCGTTCAGCTTTTTATAATCAAGGGCGACGGCGTTCTTGCAAATACTCTTATGGCAACGGCTATCGGTCTGCTTATCATTTATATGCACAGACCTAATATCAAACGCCTTATGAACGGCACCGAAAACAAATTCGGAAGCAAGAAAAAGGCGTAAGGGAGGTTTTATTATGGCAGATATTACTATACTCGGTTCAGGCGGATTTGGTCTTGCACTGGCAATAATGTGCGACAATGCAGGGCATAAAGTAACAGTATGGTCAAAGTTTCAGGACGAGATAGATGCTATCAAGAGAACAGGCGAGCTTAAAGCAAAGCTCCCCGGCGTTCAGGTGAACAAGACTATCGAGCTTACAACGGATATAAGCTGTGTTAAGGATAAAGACATGGTGATACTTGGCATACCTTCACCTTTCCTCAGAGAGGTCTGCGAAAGCGTTGTGCCTTATCTTGAAAGCAGAACGATAGTTGTGAACACGGCAAAGGGTCTTGAGGGCGGAAGCCTTAAAACTATGTGCTGTGTGGCGAGAGAGTGCTTTCCGAACAATCATGTTGCGGTGCTTACCGGTCCGTCACACGCAGAGGAAGTGGCAAGAAAAGTTCCCACTACTGTTGTTACTGCTTCTGATGACAGGGAGGTTTCATATTATATACAGAACACCCTTTCAAACGATACGTTCAGAGTGTATGTAAATGACGACGTTATGGGCTGCGAGATAGGCGGTTCGCTGAAAAACGTCATCGCTTTGGCGGCAGGTGTTTGCGACGGCCTTGGACTTGGTGACAACACAAAGGCTGCACTTATGACAAGGGGTATCAGAGAGATATCACGTCTTGGAGTTGCAATGGGCGCAAAGCTTGAAACCTTTGGCGGACTTAGCGGCATAGGCGACCTTATCGTTACCTGCTGTTCAATGCACAGCAGAAACCGCCGTGCGGGTATTCTCATAGGCAAGGGAGTTACCCCTGAGGAGGCTGTAAGACAGGTCGGCACTGTTGAGGGCTATGTATGCACCAAAAACGCATGGGAGCTTTCAAAGAGAATGGGAATTGAAATGCCTATTACAGAACAGCTTGCAAAGGTGCTTTTTGAGGGTGAGCCTGCGGCTAACGCTATCAAAAATCTTATGGGCAGACCGAGCAGAAATGAAACTGAGTCAACTTTCCTGAGCTAGGAAAGCGACCGTTGAAAGGACGGATACATATGCTTAAAAGATACACTATCAAGACAGAACGCAGAGGACTTTACAACATCACGAGCTATGTAAGGCAGGCTGTCACAGAATCAGGAGTGCAAAGCGGCATTGCAGTTATATTTTGTCCACACACCACGGCGGCGATAACCATAAATGAAAATGCCGACCCCGACGTAAAAACTGATCTTCTTTACGCTTTGGAGGAAACATTTCCGAACAGACCGCAGTTCCGTCACGCTGAAGGAAACTCTGACGCTCATATGAAGTCAAGCTGTGTTGGTGCTTCGGAAACTGTTATCATCGAGGATAACGAACTTCTTCTTGGCACTTGGCAGGGTATCTATTTCGCTGAGTTTGACGGACCGAGAACAAGAAACTTTTTGGTGAAAATAATAAAGGGCTGATTTTGGCGTTTTTCCTCTTTACAATCTGCTGAAAATATTGTATAATTAATATGGATAATTCCAACGAAATATGTGTTAAGGAGTGCTTTGAAATATGGAACCTAAATATAAGAGAATATTGCTCAAATTAAGCGGCGAGGCTCTCGCAGGCGATAAGAAGATAGGTCTTGATTATGACGTTATCACCTCATTCGGCAAGAGCATAAAAAAATGTGTTGACGCCGGCGTTGAGGTAGGTATCGTTGTAGGCGGCGGAAACTTCTGGAGAGGCAGATCAAGCGGTGCAATGGACAGAACAAGAGCCGACCATATCGGTATGCTGGCAACTGCTATGAACGCACTTGCTGTTGCAGACGGCCTTGAGAACTGCGGTCTTGAAGTGAGAGTACAGACGGCTATATCCATGCCACAGGTGGCTGAGCCTTACATCAGAAACAAGGCTATGCGTCACTTTGAAAAGGGCAGAGTAGTTATCTTCGGCTGCGGCACCGGTAACCCATTCTTCTCAACTGATACGGCTGCTGCTCTGAGAGCGGCTGAGATAGAGGCTGATATATTCTTTAAGGCTACCATGGTAGACGGTGTTTATGACAAGGATCCTCACAAGTATCCTGACGCTGTTAAGTATGACACACTTACATTTGCTGATATTCTTGCAAAGGGTCTGCAGGTAATGGACTCGACCGCTGCGGCAATGTGTAAGGACAACAATATCCCGATACTCGTATTCGATCTTGCAAGACCAGACAATATCTATGACGCTTGCATGGGCGAAAATATAGGCACTCTCGTAAAATAATAAAGAAATCAAGAAAGGATCGTTTGAATATGAAACAGATCAAGGAAAATGCTAAGACAAAAATGGAGAAATCCATAAACGTTATGCTTTCGGACTTTGCAGGCATCAGAGCAGGCAGAGCTAATCCGTCCGTACTCAACAAAGTCCAGGTAGAATATTATGGCGCAATGACACCTGTTACACAGATGGCGGCAGTTTCTGTTGCTGAGGCAAGAGTGCTTGTTATACAGCCATGGGATAAGTCAACTCTCAAGCCTATCGAAAAGGCTATCCAGGCTTCTGATATCGGCATCAATCCACAGAACGACGGCTCTGTTATCAGACTTACTTTCCCACAGCTCACTGAGGACAGACGTAAGGAGCTTGTTAAGGACATCAAGAAAATGGGCGAGGAGTGCAAGGTCGCTATCCGTTCTATCAGACGTGACGCTATGGAAAAGTTCAAGGCAATGAAGAAGAACAACGAGATCACAGAGGACGATCTTAAGGACTGCGAGGACGAGATCCAGAAGCTTACTGACAGGTTCGTTAAGGAAGTTGACGGTCACGTTGCCGAAAAGGAAAAAGAGATACTCTCTATCTAAGCCATGGCGAAGAATGAGAAGATAAGCCTTGGAGAGAATGTGTCTGTGCCTGTTCATGTGGGCGTTATCATGGACGGCAACGGCAGGTGGGCGAAAAAGAGGGGCTTGCCCCGAAAGTTCGGACACAGAGAGGGCGCAAAGACCTTTCGTGCCATAACAAGACACGCCAAGGCGTTAGGTATACAGTATATCACATATTATGCGTTTTCTACCGAGAACTGGAAAAGACCTAAGGACGAGGTAGACGCAATTATGGAGCTTTTTGAAAAGTATCTTGACGAGGTCAGGGACTTTATCGAGGAGAATATCAGGGTGCGCTTTATAGGCGACAGAACAAGGCTCAGCGAAAATCTGCAAAGGAAAATGGCTTCCGTTGAGGAGGACTCAAAGGACTTTGACTCTATGACCCTTGTGCTTGCTATCAACTACGGCGGCAGGGACGAGATTTGCCATGCGGCTAAGACATTGGCTCAGCAGGTGAAAGAAGGCAAGCTGGAGCCTGAGGATATCACCATGGATATGATAGAGAGAAATCTCTACACTGAGGAGATACCTCCTGTTGACCTTGTTATAAGACCTAGCGGAGAGCAAAGATTGTCAAACTTTATGATATGGCAGGCGGCTTACGCGGAGTTTTATTACACAAATATCCTATGGCCTGACTTCAAAGGCAGCGACCTTGACAAGGCTGTTATCGCATACAGCGAAAGAAACAGAAGATTTGGAGGGGTGTAAAAAATGTCTACCCGTATTAAATCTGCGGCAGTTGCCATTGTTATCGCAGTGATACTGCTTATCGCACACGGAACGTTCCTGTTCAACATTGCGGTGGGCGCAATTTCTGCACTTGCAATATATGAGATATTCAGGGCGACAAAAATGACAGAGCATAAGTATCAGACCATTGCCTGCTGTGCGTTTGCCTTTGTGGACGCTTTCATGCCTGTGTTCTACAGACACGGCTGGCTGTACTTTTTCAGCTACAAGCTTTACATGGGGCTTTTCGTTATAGCAATGTGTCTGCTTTATCTCAAAGAGCATACAAAATTCCAGTATACAGAGTTTTTCTTCATGCTGGGCGTGGGCATACTTCTGCCGTATTCATTCTCAACTTTGGTCACAATGGCAGGCTTGGGCGGCAAGGGCGTGTTTATGATAGTTCTTACTCTTGCAGCGGCTTGGCTGGCTGACAGCGGTGCTTATTTTGCAGGAACTTTCTTCGGCAAAACAAAGCTTTGCCCTGAGATAAGCCCTAAGAAAACTGTGGAGGGTCTTATAGGCGGCGTTATCTCAAATGGTATTCTTATGCTTGTAATAAGCCTGTTCTATCAGTTCGTACTTAAAGGCGAGCCTATCCACTATCTAGGCGTTCTAATCGCAGGTATGCTTGCGGCTCTTATCGGACTTGTGGGCGACCTTACAGCTTCGGTGATAAAAAGACAGACAGGTATAAAGGACTATGGCAACATAATGCCGGGTCATGGTGGAATAATGGATCGCTTTGACAGCGTTCTGCTTGTTGCACCTTTTATGTACTATATGTTCACACAGGGGCTTATACTTAAATAGAAAATTATGACTTTTAGGGGCAGGCTTAGGCTTACCCCTTTTAAGCGTTATTAAGGCAACACCGCTTGCAAACCATCTTTATGCGGAATTGCCTGAATTTATTTTATATGACGAGGGACAATAAATGAAAACAATGACCATACTCGGTTCAACGGGTTCTATAGGCACGCAGGCATTAGAAGTGGCTGCAAAGCATAATATTAAAGTAAAGGCGCTTGCGGCAAATTCTGACGTTGAAAAGCTTGCGGCTCAGTCAAAAGAGCTTTTGCCTGAGCGTGTGTGTATCTACCGTGAGGACAAAAAGGCAGAGCTTGAAAAGCTTCTCAGTGGCACTGGCATAAAAATATCCACAGGCATGGAGGGACTTAAAGAGATAGCAAGAATGGACGGGGTCGATATCATGCTCAACTCAGTCGTTGGCATGGTGGGTCTTGTGCCAACCCTTACGGCTATTGAAAAAGGCACTGACATTGCCCTTGCCAACAAGGAAACTCTTGTGGCAGGCGGTGAGCTTGTTATAAAGGCGGCTGCTGAAAAGGGAGTGAAGATATATCCTGTTGACAGCGAACATTCTGCCATTTTCCAGTGCCTGCAGGGAAACGAGGGCAACAAGCTCAAAGGGATAATCCTTACTGCTTCGGGCGGACCATTCTTCGGCAAAACAAAGTCTGACCTGGAGGGCGTGACAGTTGAGCAGGCTCTTAATCACCCTAATTGGTCAATGGGCAGAAAGATAACCATTGACTCTGCTACGCTTATGAACAAGGGACTTGAATTTATCGAAGCAATGTGGCTTTTCAAGCTCAGACCTGAGCAAATAGGGATAGTTGTCCATAGACAGAGCGTTGTACATTCAGCGGTGGAGTATGAGGATAATTCTGTTATCGCACAGCTTGGCGTGCCTGATATGAAGATACCCATACAGTATGCTCTGCTTTATCCTGAGAGAGTGGAATGCGATGTGAAAAAGCTGTCCCTTACAGACTATGGAAAGCTCACTTTCGAGAAGCCTGACTATGATACGTTCGATTGTCTGAGGGCTTGTATAAAGGCTGTCACTATCGGTGGAAATCTTCCTGCGGCAGTGAATGGAGCGAATGAGGAAGCCGTTGCGGCTTTTCTTGACGGCAGGATAGATTTTCTTGACATTGGTAGAATAGTAATGAATGTCTGCGAGAATACACCACGGGAAGAGATAAAGTGCGTGGAAGATGTGCTGGAAGCGGATAGAAAGGCTAGGGAGAGAGCGAAGGAGCTTATCAAAGCTTAGTGAGGAGCGGCTTTTAAGTGAGGAGTGAGGAGTGAGGAATGGCAAAGCCGACCAAGCAAATCACCAGAAAAAAGTAAAATAAAGCATCGAGCAAAGCGATTTTGCGGCAAGATAAACTATCCCGAATATTTGTAGGGGCTTGGCGAAATTTCTGTTCGCAAGCTCACAGAAATGCGACAGCCCGCTCGGAGGAGCGAGGTTTGAATTATCCAGAGCTTATGTAGAAAACATTATGTGGATAACACAAATGAGATTGTAGACGAAATGTCGGAGGGGTCGGGACGTCGGATTTATGCAAAGCAGAAATTGCGCCGCTCCCCTACAGAAAATAAATTACAACAACATCAGTAAACCAAACGCACAGAGTGTTCATGCGAGGTAAAAAAATGAGTATATTATTTGCAATATTGATCTTTGAAGCTATCATAATAATACACGAGCTTGGTCACTTTATTGCGGCGAAAGCCAGCGGAGTAAAGGTCAACGAGTTCGCTATTGGCATGGGTCCTGCCATTATCAAAAAGAAAAAGGGCGATACCCTTTATGCTTGGCGTGTGTTTCCCATAGGTGGCTATTGTGCCATGGAGGGCGAGGATAACGGAAGCGAGGACGGCGGTGCGTTTTGTAATAAAAGCCTGCCAAAAAGAATGCTTATCGTGGTGGCAGGCGTTATAATGAATCTTGTGCTTGGATATATTATCCTTTGTATCAGCACCGCAAGGTCTGACGGCATCGCAACCACCACTATATCGTGGTTTGAGGATAACGCTATGTCCCAATCGGCCGGCTTGCAGGTGGGTGACGAGATAATCGAGGTCAACGGCATGAGGATTTTCACTACTATGGATATGTCCTATCAGTTTGGAAACGATGAGGACGGCAAGTTCGATATGGTGGTGAAGCGTGACGGAAAAAAGGTGGAGCTTAAAGATGTCACCTTTGCAACGGACGATAATACCATGCACATTGATTTCAAGGTCGCACCAAAAGCTGTGACCGTCGGCTCTGTGATAACTCAGTCTTTCAAGCAGGGCTGTACTGACGGCAGACTTATCTATATCTCCTTTGCCGACCTTATAAGAGGAAAGTATTCCATAAAAGACCTCAGCGGTCCTGTTGGTATCGTTGACACTATCGACAATGTTATCGACAGCGAAAGGGACAGCCAGTCAGGTAAAATAGATTGGTCGTCACTTATTGACACAATGTTGTCGCTGGGTGCGTTCATGACCATAAATATCGGCATTTTCAATCTCTTGCCATTGCCTGCACTTGACGGCGGAAGACTGCTGTTCCTCATTATCGAAGCGGTACGCCGTAAGCCTGTCAAGCCTGAGCATGAGGGAATGGTACACGCTATCGGTATGGCGGCTCTGTTGCTTCTTATGGTAGTGGTGACAGTGAGCGATATTATCAAGCTTGTTTAAAGGAGGAACTGTTTATGTCAGGTGAAAATAAGAGAAACGTAAGACCTGTCAAGGTGGGGGGACTTGTCCTTGACGGCAAAAAAATATATATCCAATCAATGCTCAATGTGCCGTCTACGGACATAGAAGGCTCTGTTAAGCAGGCTGTGGAGCTTGAAAAGGCTGGCTGTGAAATAGTCAGGGCGGCTATACCGAACATGGAAGCCGTTAAGCTTATCCCTGCTATCAAAGAGAAGATCTCTATCCCTCTTGTGGCGGATATCCACTTTGACTATCGCCTTGCCATTGCGGCGGCGGAAGCAGGTATCGACAAGATAAGGATAAATCCCGGAAATATCGGCTCTATGGATAGGGTAAAAGCGGTGGTTAAAGCTTGTCGTGAAAGAAATATCCCTATCAGGATAGGTGTGAACGGCGGCTCTCTGGAAAAGGAGCTTCTTGCGAAATACGGTGCACCAACTGCGGAGGCTCTTGTGGAAAGCGCAATGGGTCATGTGAGAATTTTGGAGCAGTGCGACTTTGAGGATATTGTTATTTCTATAAAGTCATCAGATGTGCCGACCATGATAAAGGCATACAGACTGTGTGCACAGACCTGTAATTATCCTCTGCACCTTGGAGTAACTGAGGCAGGTACCGAGAGAATGGGTCTTATAAAATCATCTATCGGTATAGGTTCGCTTCTGTGCGACGGCATTGGCGAAACTATAAGAGTTTCACTTACCGACGAGCCTGTAAAAGAGATATACGCCGCAAAGGATATTTTAAAGGCTATCGGCAAAAGTGGCGGAGTAAGGATAGTTTCCTGCCCTACCTGCGGAAGAACTAGGATAGACCTTATAGGTCTTGCAAAAAAGGTTGAGGAAGCCACTAAGGATATAGACAAGGATATCAAGATAGCCGTTATGGGCTGTGTTGTGAACGGCATAGGCGAGTCGGGCAACGCTGATATCGGCATTGCAGGCGGTGACGGCTGTGCGGTGATATTCAGCCACGGTGAAAAGCTTAGAAAGGTATCAGAGGAGGAGGCTTTGCCTGCGCTTCTGGCGGAAATAGAAAAACTTTAAAAGGATATACCATAAATGAATACATACACCATTGAAAGCTTCTTTGAGAACTATAAGGAGCTTATACCCTCTGTGATAGAAAAGGGCAGGATATTAAGGCTGGGCTATAACGAAGAAAACGGCACTTTTACCTGTCAGGCGGCTTTTGACAAGCTGGTGCCTTTTGACAGCACAGTGGAATTTGAAATGAAAATGAGGGCGGCTCTCGGAGCAGGAAAGTTTATTTTGCAGCTCAAATATACCCCTGATATGCTTTGTGCGGAGTATTTTCCTGAGCTTTGCAAGTTTCTTAAAAGCAGATTTCCTCTTGTGAACGGCTTTTTTGACAACGCTGAGGCTGTTTATGAAAACGGCATTTTCACCGTGGATATAAAACACGGAGGCGAAGCGTTGCTGAAAAAGGCGGGCATAGAAACGGCTTTTCCTGCGCTCACCATGGAGCTTTTTTCCGTGAGGGCGGATATAAAGCTCACAGGTGTGCTTGAAACTGATATGGAAGAGCATCAGCGTGAGCAGGAGGAGTTTTTGAACTCCCTCCCTGTGCCGAAAATAGACCCTGCACAGCCTGAGAAAAAGGCGGCTGTTACCACTAATACTGCAAGCGGTGCTTCTGTGGATTTCAGAACTGCCAATGTGGACTTCACAAGGTTCTCGCTTCTGTGCGATGACGCTCTTGTGCTTATGGGTGCGCCAATATCAGGAAACGAGCAGGTGATGCAGATGAAAGATATCCCTGCGGATTATCGTGGACGTGTGGTAGTCTGGGGCGATATTTTCGGACCTGTGGAAACAAAGGAAACAAAGTCGGGTATGCTTATAGCACACCTGAATTTTACAGACTATACTTCCTCAAACTCTATAAAGTTCATAGGCTCAAACAAGAATTTCAGAAACATGAAAGGCTTGAAAAGGGCAGTGCTTGAGGCAATGCTGGAACACCTTAAGGCAGGCAAGACCATACTTGTGGCAGGTGAGATAGAGGAGGACGATTTCGACCACTCTATAAACATCAAGCCTGACAGCATTATGGTGGTAAAGCGTGAAAAGGAAAAGGATACCTGCGAGCATAAGCGTGTGGAGCTTCATTGCCATACCAATATGTCTATGATGGACGCTCTCACTCCTGCGGGCAAGCTTGTGGAAAGAGCCTATTCATGGGGACACAAAGCCCTTGCCATAACAGACCATGGTGTCGTTCAAGGCTATCCTGACGCCGGAAATACCTGTATCGGCATACGCAAGGGCGGCGGTGACTTCAAGGTGCTTTACGGCATAGAGTCATACGAGGTCAATAATGACGAAAAGATATTCCGTGGAACGGACAAGCGTGAGCTTACAGACGAGATAATCTGCTTTGACCTTGAAACTACGGGTACAAATCCTAATGAAGATAGGATCATCGAGATAGGCGCTGTCAAGCTGAGAAATCTTGAAGTTGTGGACAAGCTCGATATTTTCGTGAACCCTGAAAGACCTATCCCTGAGTTTATCTCAAACCTCACCCACATCACTGACGATATGGTAAAGGACGGTGCAAGCGAAAGGGAAGCTCTCCTTAAATTCAAGGAGTTTATCGGCGACGACCCTGTTCTTGTGGCGCACAATTCTCAGTTCGATACGGGCTTTATATCCGCCTGCGCAAAAAGACAGGGCATCGAGATAAAATATTCTTCTATAGACACTGTGCCAATGTCGCAGATAATGCTTCCGGAGCTTGAAAAGCATAAACTCAACTATGTGGCGGAGCATTTCGGACTTGGGGATTTTCAGCACCACCGTGGCTGTGATGACGCAGAGGTGCTTGCAGGAATATTCATAAGGCTGTCGAAAATGCTCATGGAGCAGTATCCTCTGATTCTTATAACAGTGGATATGATAAACAGTTTGCTTGCAAATGAAAATCAGGTGCTTGCAAAGCCGACTTATCACCAAATTATTATCGTAAGAAATAATACGGGTCTGAAAAATCTGTATAGGCTTATATCAGACTCAAACCTTAAATATTTCAAAAGACGTCCGAGAATACCAAAGTCTGAGCTTGTAAGACACCGTGAGGGCCTTATCCTCGGTAGTGCCTGCGAGCGTGGCGAGGTCATTCAGGCTTATCTCGAGGGCAGAAATTATGAGGAGATAAAGCAGATAGCAAGCTTTTATGACTATCTGGAGATCCAGCCTGACGGAAACAACAAATTTATGCTCACCACTGAAAAGCCTCCTTATGACAGGATACACACAGCGGAGGATATAAAGGATATAAACCGTTTTATTGTAAAACTTGGGGAGGACTTGGGCATACCCGTCTGCGCAACGGGCGATGTGCATTTTATGGACAAGACCGACGCACAGTTCAGATCGGTGATACAGGCTTCAATGGGCTTCCCTGACGCCGATACTCAGCCTCCTTTGTATCTTAAGACAACAAACCAAATGCTTGACGAGCTGAGCTATCTTGGTGCGGAAAAGGCGTTTGAGGTCGTTGTAACGAATACAAACAACGTGGCTGATATGGTAGACCCTGACCTGAAAGCGTTTCCGAACGGTACTTATACGCCTTTTATCGAAGGCTCGGTTTATCAGCTTCAGTATATATGCTGGAAAAAATGCTGTTCCATTTACGGCGACTGCGACCCTGAAACTATAGAAGTTCCTGAGGGAGAGGACGTTGACGTATCAAAATATTTTGAGGGACACATTCCAGACCTTGTTTTCAAAAGACTTAAAAGAGAGCTTGACTCAATTATCAAGCACGGATTTGCAGTGCTTTACATGATATCTCAGAAGCTTGTTGCCAACTCTAACGAGAACGGCTATCAGGTAGGTTCGAGAGGCTCGGTAGGCTCGTCATTCGTTGCCTCCATGTCAGGTATCTCTGAGGTAAATCCTCTTGTGCCACACTATGTCTGTCTTAACTGCCACCACAGCGAGTTCATTACAGACGGCTCGGTAGGCTCAGGCTTTGACCTGCCGCCGAAAAACTGTCCTGTGTGCGGAGAGAATATGCACCGTGACGGACACGATATCCCATTTGAAACATTCCTTGGCTTTGACGGAGATAAAGCCCCTGATATCGACCTTAACTTCTCAGGTGACTATCAGGCGAAGGCACATAAATATACGGAAGTTCTTTTCGGTGAGGACCATGTGTTCAAAGCCGGTACTATTGGCATGATCCAGGAAAAGACAGCTTTCGGATATGTTATGAAATATCTTGACGAGCGTGGAAAAACAGTGCCAAAGGCTGAGATAGAGCGTCTTAAGCTTGGTTGTTGCGGCATAAAGAGAACGACCTCTCAGCACCCGGGTGGAATGGTCGTTATCCCTAGCGACTATGAGGTCTATGACTTCACACCTGTTCAGCACCCTGCGGAAAAAGTGGACTCTGACATGGTAACTACCCACTTCGACTTCCATTCTCTCCACGATACTATCTTGAAGCTTGACGAGCTTGGTCACGATAACCCGACAATGTATAAGTATCTGGAAATGTTCACAGGACGAGATATCCTCGATTGCCCCATGTCTGACCCTGCGGTCTATTCGCTGTTCACTTCCCCTGAGTCACTTGGAGTGACGGAGGAGGATATAATGTGTCAGACGGGAACGCTCGGTATACCTGAAATGGGTACGCCGTTCGTAAGACAAATGCTTCTTGACTGTCAGCCGAAAAACTTCTCTGACCTTTTGCAGATATCAGGACTTTCACACGGCACTGACGTATGGCTCGGCAACGCACAGGAACTTATCAAAAACGGAACCTGCGATATCTCAAATGTTATCGGTACTCGTGACAGTATCATGACATATCTGCTTTATCATGGCGTTGAGCCAAAGCTGTCATTTAAGATAATGGAGATAACCCGTAAGGGAAAAGCTCCGAAACTGCTCACAGAGGAAATGAAAGAGAATATGCGTCAGCATGACGTTCCGGAGTGGTATATCGACAGCTGTTTGAAGATAAAATATATGTTCCCGAAAGCCCATGCGGCGGCATATGTTACGGCTGCTATAAGACTTTGTTGGTTCAAGGTGCATGAACCGCTTGCGTTCTATGCAACTTATTTTACGGTCAAGGGCGAGGATTTTGACGCAGAGATCGCTCTCAAGGGAAAATATATCGTCAGAAGCAAGATAGAAGAAATAAAGAATAAACCAAAAGACGAGGTGTCGGGCAAGGACAGCGGTGTGCTTGAAATTCTCATGCTTGTGAATGAAATGCTCAGCCGTGGATATGACTTTTTGCCTGTAAACATCAAAAAATCTCACGCAACTATCTATCAGATAGAGGACGGCAAGATAAGGCTTCCGTTCTGCTCACTTAACGGAGTGGGCGAGTCTGCGGCGATAAGCATTTACGAAAAGGCGCAGAACGGCGAGTTTATCTCTATCGAGGAGTTCCAACAGCAGAGCGGAGTGTCCAAATCTGTTATCGAAACTCTGGAGAAAAACGGAGCTTTCGGCGATATGCCTAAATCTAACCAGATATCGTTGTTCTGATAGTTACTATGCACAATTTCATGCTTTGCCCTTGTAACACTATTGACAAACAGGGGCGGGTGTGATAAAATTATTTATGTTGATACTATGCTATCACTTTACTACGATAAAGCAAGTAAAGGCGTTACATAACAGCATAGAAAGAGGGATGTCGAGGACGCCGTCCCCCTACAATTCACTTAAATGTGTGTTTATGCGGATATTTATTCAAGCGTCAACATAAGAAGTACAATCTATAATTTATATACAGAAAGGGAAAGTGTATGAAAAGATATGATCTTATAACCCCTGAGGGTACGAGAGATCTGCTGTTTGAGGGCTGTCTGGCACGAAGAATGGTGGAGGACAGGCTGTCAAAGCTGTTTGAGGGCTTTGGCTACAGCGAGGTGGTAACACCGGGAATAGAGTTTTACGATCTGTTTATGGGAAGCTCGAGAAACTTCCAGCAGGAGAGCCTTTATAAGCTCACAGACTCAAAGGGCAGACTTATCGTTATGCGTCCTGATTCCACGATACCCATAGCAAGACTTGCTTCCACAAGACTAAAGGGAGCAAAGCTTCCCCTTAGACTATACTACAATCAGAGCATTTTTGAAAATAACTCCCTGCTCAAAGGACGTTCAGACGAGGTAGTTCAGGCAGGTATCGAGCTTATTGGCGGAGAAAATTCCAAGAGAGCAGATTACGAGGTGCTATGCACGGCTGTGGAGGCTCTTTCAAGCTTTGATAAGGAGAACTTCAGACTTGAGATAGGTCATATCGGCTATTTCAAGGAGCTTGTGGCTCAGCTTGACGTTGACGACGCAGTAAGAGAGGAGATTAGACTTCTTATCTCTGCAAAGAACTATCCTGCACTTAACGATATTCTTGACGAGGTGGGCGACAATCAGGTGACTAACGCGCTCAGACAGCTCCCAAGACTTTTCGGAGGTGTTGAGGTGTTCGACAAGGCTGCGGATATTTATACTGACGATAAGATAACAGGTATACTTTATAACCTTAAAGAGGTCTACACCAGACTTTCAAGCCTTGGTTATGAGGGCAAGATATCTGTTGACCTTGGCATCGTGAGTCATGCGGATTACTACACAGGCATTGTGTTCAAGGGCTATCTTTCAGAGGTCGGTCAGTCGGTGCTTAAAGGCGGAAGATATGATAGACTTCTTGCAGAGTTCGGCAACGATTGCCCGGCGGTGGGCTTCGGCATAAGCGTTGATTCTGTTGCAAGACATATCGAAAAGCTTGGCGGCGCACCAAAGCTCAGAACTCCTGACGCTGTTGTATTTGGTGAAAAGGGCTATGTGGTTGAAGCCATGGAATATGCTCAGACGCTCGTAAGAGAGGGTCTGACAGTTGAAAACTCGCTTTTCAACACCCTAGATGAAACAAAGGCTTACGCAAAATCAAAGGGAATAAAGAAGCTTGTGGTCGTTGGCAGCGAGATAACAGAGCTTGATATATAAGTTTGGAGGATAAGTTAAAATGAACAGACCCCTTAGGATAGCTCTTACAAAGGGCAGACTTGAAAAGGATACAGTCGGTCTTTTAGAGAAGATAGGCTATGACTGTACCGCAATAAGAGAAAAGGGAAGAAAGCTTATTCTTCCTGTACCTGACGGAAATCTTGAAGTTGTGCTTGCAAAGGCAAACGACGTTATCACATACGTTGAGCATGGCGTGTGCGATATGGGCGTTGTTGGCAAGGACACTATCATGGAAATGCAGGGCAAGTTCTTTGAGCTTGTTGATATCGGCTTCGGCAGATGTAAATTTGCACTTGCCACAAAGAAAGGCTCAAAGTTTTACGGCGGATTTGATGTTAAGACAGTTGCAACAAAATACCCTAACATCACAAGAAGATTTTTTGAAGCAAAGGGAATGGACGTTGACATCATCAAGATAGAAGGCTCAGTGGAGCTTGCACCGCTCCTTGAGCTTGCAGACGGTATCGTTGATATCGTTGAAACAGGCACGACACTTAAAGAAAACGGTCTTGAAGTCATCGAGGACGTTTGCCCTATCTCTGCAAGGCTTATCGTAAATATGGTAAGCATGAAAATGCGCCAGCAGGAGATCGAGAATTTTGTAAAGCTTGTTGAAGAAAATATCGACAAGTAGTTTATATAAACGGAAAGGACAGTATTGAAATGGCTGAAATAAAGAAGATTTTTGTCAACGGCAAAGACGAGGTAGAGTTTTTTAAGCAGCTTGAAAAGAGAAGTGGCGAAACAAATAAGAAGGTCACAGCCGTTGTTAATGAAATAATCGAAACTGTCAGAGAGGGTGGCGACAACGCTGTAAAGGCTTATACAGAAAAGTTTGACGGCAAGCTCCCGGAGTATTATGAAGTTCCAAGAGATGTTATAAATGACGCTCTCACAGAGGCAGATCAGGACTTTGTTGACGCAATGCTCAACGCAGTTGCGAACATCACAGATTTCCACCAAAGACAGAAGTCACAGAGCTTTATAAACGCTAAGGATAACGGTTGTATTCTCGGTCAGAAGGTAAGAGGACTTAACAGAGTTGGTCTTTATGTTCCGGGCGGCACAGCAGCTTATCCGTCAAGCGTGCTTATGAATGCAGTTCCTGCAAAGATAGCAGGCGTTAAGGAGATAATCATGGTAACTCCACCGCTCAAAGACGGCACACCAAATAAGGATATCCTTGTGGCAGCAGCTCTCTGCGGAGTTGACAGAGTGTTCATGAGCGGCGGCGCACAGGCTATCGCTGCCCTTGCCTACGGCACTGAGGAGATACCGAAGGTCGATAAGATAGTAGGCCCTGGAAACATTTACGTTGCAACAGCAAAGAAGCTTCTTTATGGTGTTGTTGATATCGACATGGTGGCAGGTCCGAGCGAGATACTTGTTATGGCTGACGAAAAGGCTAACCCTAAGTTCATTGCCGCTGACCTTATGTCACAGGCTGAGCATGACAAGCTTGCTTCCGCTATCCTTGTTACAACAAGCGAGAGCATTGCAGACAGAACTATCGAAGAGATAAACAGACAGGTGCAGAGTCTTTCAAGAAAAGAGATAATCGAAAGCTCTCTTGAAAATTACGGTGCTATCCTTATCTGCAATACAAAGGACGAAGCTTGCGACCTTGCAAACAGATTTGCTCCTGAGCACCTTGAAGTGCTTTTTGAAAACCCTATGGAGTATCTTGGCATACTTGACAATGCAGGTTCAATATTCCTTGGTCAGTATGCTTCCGAGCCTCTTGGCGACTACTATGCAGGCCCTAACCACGTTCTTCCAACAAGCGGCACAGCCAGATTCTTCTCGCCGCTGTCAGTAAACAGTTTTGAGAAGCGTTCAAGCTTTACATACTATACTGAGGACGCTCTCAGAGAAGCAAAGGACGATATCGTTCTTATTGCAGAAAAAGAGGGTCTGACGGCTCACGCAAATGCAATAAAGGTAAGATTTTAAGCGGTAAAGGTGATGAAAATGCGTACAGCGGAGATAAAAAGAAAAACTAAGGAAACTGATATAGAGGTGTTCGTGAAGCTTGACGGTGAGGGCAAGGTAAGCGTAAACACAGGCATAGGCTTCTTTGACCATATGCTTACAGCCCTTGGCGTTCACAGCGGAATAGACATGGACGTTGAGTGCACAGGCGACCTTTATGTTGACGGACACCATACAGTTGAGGACGTTGGCATATGCTTGGGCAAAGCCTTTGCGGAAGCATTGGGCGACAAAGCAGGCATTGCAAGATATGGCTCAGCTTTCGTGCCAATGGATGAAGCGCTGGCGTTCTGCTCGCTGGATATAAGCGGCAGACCTTTTCTTGCGTTCAATGCTGAGTTCCATGACGACAGGATAGGTCAGTATGACACCTGCCTGACAGAAGAATTTTTCAGAGCCTTTGCATTCAATTCAGGTATAACACTGCATATCCGTGAGGAGTACGGCAAGAACGACCACCATATTGCAGAAGCAATGTACAAGGCGGTGGCTCACGCTTTGAAGGACGCTGTAAAAATAACAGGAACAGGAGTTTTATCCACCAAAGGAGTGCTTTAAATGATAGCAATAATCGACTACGGTGCAGGCAATATATTCTCTGTAAAAAACGCTCTGGACTATCTTGGTTTTGAGAACAAGCTCACAGACAAAAAAGAAGATATCGAAAAAGCCGACGCAATTATCCTCCCCGGCGTGGGAGCGTTCCCATGGGCAATGAATATGCTCGGTCTTAGCGGTCTTATCGACACTATCAAGGAGCAGGCTAAAATAAAGCCTTTCCTTGGCATATGCCTTGGAATGCAGCTTCTTTTCGAGAAAAGCTATGAGTTTGAGGAGTGCAAGGGTCTTGGCCTTATCGGCGGCTATGTTGACAAGATAAACGAGCCTGACCTCGTTATCCCCCATATGGGCTGGAACAAGCTTGTGTATAATCATGACTGTCCGCTTTTTGACGGCCTGGGTGATGACGAGTATGTTTATTTCGTACACTCATACAAGGCTTTCTGCGATAATAAAAATCTGTATGCCTACTGCGAATACGGCTCAAAAGTCCCTGCGGTGGTATCAGACGGAAGATATATCTTCGGCTGTCAGTTCCACCCTGAGAAGAGTGGAAAGACCGGTCTAAAAATACTTGAAAACTTTGCGAAACTGTCACAGGAGGTAAAATAATATGCTTGCAAAAAGAATTATACCATGCCTTGATGTGCGTGACGGAAAGGTAGTAAAGGGCGTAAATTTCGAGGGCATAAAAGAAGTCGGCGACCCTGTTGAATGTGCATATGAATACAATCTTCAGGGTGCAGACGAGATAGTTTTCTATGACATAACAGCTTCCCACGAGGGCAGAGGAGTTATGCTGGACGTTGTTCGTGAAACAGCAAAAAAGGTATTTGTACCGCTCACTGTTGGAGGCGGTATCAAAACTGTTGACGATATAAGAGATACTCTCCGTGCAGGCGCAGACAAGGTGTCTGTGAACTCTCAGGCAGTGCAGAATCCTCAGCTTATAAAAGACGGCGCAGATATTTTCGGCTGTCAGTGCATCTGCGTTGGCGTTGACGCAAAGAAGGTCGGCGACAACAAGTGGACGGTCTACATCAACGGCGGCAGAGTGGATATGCGAATGGATCTTATCGACTGGGTGAAAAAGTGTGAACAGCTTGGTGCAGGTGAGATATGCCTTAATTCTATCGACACAGACGGTGTAAGGGGCGGTTTTGATCTTCCTATGCTGAAAGCTGTGTGCAGTGCAGTAAAGATACCTGTTATCGCAAGCGGCGGAGCAGGAAAGCTTTCTGACTTTGCTGACGCTTTCCTTGAAACTGATTGCTCAGCGGCTCTTGCGGCAAGCCTTTTCCATTTCAAAGAGCTGACAGTTCAGCAGGTAAAGGACGATTGCAGGAGCAAGGGAATTATCGTGAGGTGAGCATAATGATTGTTTTCAATATCGTATTTACTTTGTTTATACCGGTGCTTATGATATTGTGCGGCTATCTGATGTATAAGCATACACCGAAAGATATCAACGGCTTGGTGGGCTATCGCACTGCTATGTCAATGAAAAATCAGGAAACGTGGGATTTTGCCCACAATTATTGCGGACGTCTGTGGGTAAAGGTCGGAGCGGTCATGACGATAATTTCGGCATTGGTCTGTGTTCCATATTTCTTTATGAGCAGCGGCAAGGCGACTGTGATAATGTGCATAGCTGAAGTGATACAGGTGGTAGTTTTGTGCTGGACGATAGTACCAACAGAACGAGCACTCAAAGATAATTTCGACCAAGACGGCAACAGAAAGGACAAATAATGAACCCAATAAAAGTTGATATAAACGATCTGGATAAATACTTTGTAAAAAGCGAGCTTACACCTGCTATCGCATTTGATGTGGATACAAAAACTGTGCTTATGCTTGCTTATATGAATAAGGAGAGCCTGAAAAAAACACTTGAAACAGGCTATACATGGTATTGGAGCAGATCAAGACAGGAATATTGGAACAAGGGTGCAACAAGCGGTCATCTGCAAAAGGTAGTTTCTATCTATGCGGACTGCGATAACGATACCCTGCTCCTTAACGTAAAGCAGACAGGCGCAGCCTGCCATACAGGCTCGTACAGCTGCTTTTTCAATGAGATATATAATACGGAGGAAGAATAAAATGACAGTTTATCAGGAGATTTTCGAGGTAATAAAACAGCGTAAAGCTGACTACGAGGCAGGCAAGGCGCAGGAGAACAGCTACACAGCTTATCTTTTTGACAAGGGCGTAGACAAGATATGCAAAAAGGTGGGAGAAGAGGCTACAGAAACAGTTATCGCTGCTAAAAACGGTGACAATGACGAGCTGAAAAACGAGATAAACGACCTTCTCTATCACGTTATGGTGCTTGCAGCAAATCAGGGACTTGAGTGGTCTGACGTGGAAAAGGTACTTGACGAGAGAAACGAAAAGATAGGCAATCTGAAGAAATTTCATCAGGTAGACAAGAACACCTGATTATGTGTATCCAAAGCTCTGCGTTCATGCGCAGGGCTTTTTTTTGCTTTATGAGAGGATTTTCAGAAATTTAAGCACACAAAAGCCTTTTGCCGAATAGAATATAGCGAAGTAAAAAAACTTCCATGATTTGATTTATAGGAGGACTTACTATGAGCGATTTTAACGGCAAACCTTTCAAGGAAGCAATGTGTATCGAAGCAATGCGTGTGTTTGATTCATGCTCGTCACAGGATTGTCTGGAGGATCTTGCGTTTACATTTAGCGAGGCAGACCAGACCGTGATAAACGCTGCGGCGTATATCAAAAGCACTTGTATAGACGTGACAGACGTAAGCTTTGCAATATCTCCGGTGGCATTCAACCACGGCTTTTACGCAGTTGACGTTACTTACACATTCAGGGCGCAGATAGAAGCATATGAAGCGGCAGGCGCAGCTCCGACAGTAGTTTACGGCACCTCATCATTCACAAAAAAAGTTATTCTTTTCGGCAGCGACGGCGGCACACAGAGATTTTCGACCTGCGAAGCCGATCAGGTCGTCACCACCTCGCCTACAAGCGGCTGCTCATGCTGTTGCTGCACAGCGGCAATGCCTTGCGCTTCTGTGAGCGTAGCAGCGCCAATGTGTCTTGACGCAAAGCTTGTCGCAGAGCCTGCACCAAGCGAGGAAAAGAACGTTCTTATCACTATCGGACTTTTTGCTATCATTCAGTTGTCAAGACCTGTGCCTATAATGGTGCCTGTATATGATTACTGCGTACCTGGCAAGGAGTGTTCCACAAACAGTGACAGCCCATGCGAGATGTTTGAAAAGATAGCATTCCCGACAGTAGAATTTTTCCCAAGAGGACTTGAAGAACCCCACTGCAAGGAAGAAAATGATACAGAGGGTCAGGGCGAAGCTCAGGGATAATATGTGATCTATGGGGGCGGAGTTTTCTGCCCCTTTTTGTTTTGCAAAGCGACCTGTTTGGCTCTTCACTTCCAAAACGCTTGACAAGAAGCCTGAAAAGATTTATAATTAAAGGGAATGTACGAAATGAAATGAGGATATCAATGACTGAGAATTTTTCGGAAATAATAAATGAGGAAACCGCTCCACAGAAGCTGCTCCAATGGTCTGGTGAATACGAAAGAACTTGCGGTCACAAGCCACTTGCCCTTATCCATTCATATGGTTGTCAGCAGAACGTCAGCGACGGTGAGAAAATAAAAGGTATGCTCTCAAAGGTGGGCTATGAGTTCACGTCCGATGTGAACGAGGCTCAGCTTATACTGTATAACACCTGCGCTGTTAGAGAAAATGCCGAGGACAAGGTGTTCGGCAAGCTTGGCGACCTTAAACATCTCAAAGAAAACAATCCCGAGCTTATTATAGGTATCTGCGGCTGTATGGCTCAGCAGAAGCACGTTGCCGAGAAAATAAAAAAGACCTATCGTCAGGTGGACTTGGTGTTCGGAACTTTTGCATACAACGATATGTATAATATGCTGTGGGAGATAATATCAAAGCATGACAGGATTTTCAATCTGTCAGAAAATCATGTTGACATAAACGAGGATTTCTTGCAACTTCGTGACGATAAGATAAGAGCGTTCGTGCCTATCATGTATGGCTGCAACAATTTCTGCACCTATTGCATAGTGCCTTACGTCAGGGGCAGAGAACGCAGCAGAAAGCCTGAGTCCGTTATCGCAGAGGTAAAAGCACTTGTGAAAAACGGCTATAAGGAAATAACATTGCTTGGTCAGAACGTTAATTCATACAGTTATGGTTTTCCTGAGCTTTTGAGAGAGCTTGACAAGATAGAGGGGGACTTCCGCATAAGATTTATGTCAAGCCACCCAAAGGACGCAAGCCATGAGCTTATTGACGCTATACTTGAGTGCAAAAAGGTGTGTAAACATTTGCATCTTCCTGTGCAGGCAGGCTCAGACAGGATACTAAAGCTTATGAATCGCCGCTATACCACGGCGGATTATCTGAAAATAATCGACTATGCCAGAAGCAAAGACCCTGAGTTTTCATTCACAACAGACCTTATCGTTGGCTTTCCAAGTGAAACATACGAGGAGTTCTGCGAAACTAAGGAGCTTATCAAAAAGGTAAAGTACGATAATATCTATTCTTTTGTGTATTCAAGACGAAGCGGCACAAAGGCTGCCGAAATGGAGGATCACATCTCAGACAAGCAGAAGGGTCTGTGGCTGAGAGAACTGCTTTTGGAGCAGAGAGAGGTGTCAACAGCGTGGCTTTCAAGATTTGTGGGAAGAACTGTAACTGTGCTGCCAACAGGCGAGGGCAGAACTGGCGCTGATTATCTCACAGGCAAGAGCGACGAGGATATGATCGTCGAGGTGAAAGCAGATAAAAAATATATCGGTAAATTCATTCAGGTTCGCATAACAAAAGCAATGAACTGGGCTTTGAGAGGCGAGCTTGTTGAAGATAAATAACAGCGAAAGCTGAATAATATTTAAAGGAGAATTACCATGGATGTAATTGAAATGACAAGAAAGCTTGGACAGGCTATTCAGGAAGACGAGAGATACAAGGCTTATATGGAGGCTTGTTCTATCAATGATACAGATGTTGAGATACAGAACAAAATAGGCGAGTTCAATCAGCTCCGTTCACAGCTCAGCGTTGAGATGCAGAAGCCTGATAAGGACGGCGAGAAGATGACAGCACTTGACACTCAGATCAGAGAGCTTTATGACGAGATCATGGCTATGCCTAAGATGATCGCATTTAACGAAGCTAAAGAAGTTATGGACAAGCTTCTCGGCTCAGTAAACTATATCATCTCAATGGCTGCAAACGGCGAAGACCCAATGACTTGCCCAGAGGAAGCTCCTCACAGCTGTTCAGGAAGCTGCGCATCATGCGGCGGCTGTCACTAAGACAGTATCAAAAAACGAATAACAGTCAGGGGGAGCTTATCCCCCGTCTGCCCGAATCTGAAGACCACTTCAGACTGGGGCGGATAATTTCTATAGGGATATGTGCGTGGATAAATATATGAAACGGAGTGAGTTTGAGTGGAAACCAAAGATATAGATTTTTCAAAGCTGTCACCAATGATGAAGCAGTATTTTGAAGTAAAGAACAAATATAAAAACCATATACTGTTCTACAGACTGGGAGATTTTTATGAAATGTTCTTTGATGACGCTATCATTGCGTCAAGAGAGCTTGAACTTACTTTGACTGGTCGTGACTGCGGACTTGAGGAAAGAGCGCCTATGTGCGGTGTGCCTCACCACGCCTGCGACGTTTATCTGAAAAAGCTTATTGAAAAAGGCTACAATGTGGCTATCTGCGAGCAGACCATGGATCCTGCCATGTGCAAGGGCATAGTGCCGAGAGAGGTCATAAGAGTAGTCACCCCTGGTACGCTCATCGAAAGCAGTATGCTTGATGAAACGTCCAACAACTATATCTGTGCATTTTATATGAGAGCCAAGGAAAGCGCATTGTGCCTTGCGGATATTTCCACAGGCGAGGTGCATTTGTTTGAGTTTGAGGGCAAGGAAATGACAAGCTCAGCTATAAATGAGCTGTCGAGATTTTCCCCTGCGGAGATTCTTATAAATGACGCTTTTCTTTCAAATAAAGAGCTTTCAAGCTTCATAAGAGAAAAGCTCAAGACCAGCGTTCAGCTTTTGGAGGAGAACGATTTTTCCCCTGAGATACATACAGAAGAGGTGCTGAAACAGTTTTCCACAAACAGCCTTGAATCTATCGGCGTTAAGCCTGACACAGTTGCAGCATTTGCAGTGTGCGGACTTTTTGCATACATACACGATACACAGAAAGCACTGGTGGGCAGATTTTCCGAGATAATAAAGCATGACGCTGACCCTATCATGACTATCGGCTTCACTGCAAGAAGAAATCTGGAGCTTACAGAAACTCTCAGAAATAAAGAGAAAAAAGGCTCGCTCCTGTGGGTGCTTGACCATACCAAAACTTCAATGGGCAAGCGTATGCTCAAGTCCTTCCTTGAACAGCCCCTTGTCAATCCTGCAAAGATAATCGACAGACTTGACGCTGTTGAACAGCTCACAATGAAGCCTGTTGAACTTGGAGAGCTAAAAGAGATACTGGGAGGAGTCTATGACCTTGAAAGACTTATGACAAGGGTCATGTATAAGACCGCTACCCCTAGAGATCTTAAATCACTGTCGCTGACAGCACTTAAACTCCCTGAGATAAAGGAGCTTCTCAAAGGTTTTGATTCAAAGCTTCTTGCAAACTGCAACAATAAAATATCCACCCTTGAAGCTATCTCAAACCTTGTTGAGAACGCCATTGTTGACGAACCGCCTGTTAATGTCAAGGACGGCAACGTTATCAAAGACGGCTTCAATGAACAGCTTGACGGACTGAGAAATATAATCTCAGGAGGCAAGGGTATAATTGATGATATCGCAGAGCGTGAAAGAGAAAAAACGGGTATCAAAAATCTGAAAATAGGCTATAACCGAGTTTTCGGATATTATATCGAGGTAACAAAGTCTTACTATGACCTTGTGCCTGACAACTATATAAGAAAACAGACCCTTGCCAACTGCGAGCGTTTTATCACGGACGAGCTTAAAGTCGCAGAGAACACTATCCTCGGTGCAAGCGATAAGATAGTTACTCTTGAGCAGGAAATATTTGCGGAGATAAGAGATTTTGCAGCCACACAGCTTAGACTTGTGCAGGAAACTGCCACAGCAGTGGCGCAGATAGACGTGCTTTGCTCGTTTGCAACTGCGGCAGTGAACAATAACTATACAAAGCCTGAGATAGCCATTGACGGCATTATTGATATCAAAAACGGCAGACACCCCGTTGTTGAGCTTATGCAGAAAGACGAGGTGTTCGTGCCTAACGACACATATCTTGATCTTACAAGCAACAGAATGGCGGTCATCACAGGTCCGAATATGTCAGGTAAATCCACATATATGCGTCAGGTGGCTCTTATCACCCTTATGGCGCAGATAGGCTGTTTTGTGCCTGCGGACTATGCAAAAATATCTGTGGTCGACCAGATTTTCACAAGAATAGGCGCTTCTGACGATCTTACCGCAGGTCAGTCTACCTTCATGGTGGAAATGAGCGAGGTTGCGGATATCGTAAAGCACGCCACCAAGAACAGCCTTGTTATCCTCGACGAGGTGGGCAGAGGTACTTCAACCTTTGACGGAATCTCCATTGCAAGGGCAGTGTCGGAGTATATCTCCACAAACAGATCAATGGGCTGTAAGACCCTGTTTGCAACACACTATCATGAGCTTATCAGCCTTGAAAAAGAGCTTGAGGGCGTGAGAAATTTCTCTGTTGCAGTAAAGCGTCAGGGGGATAGTATCAAGTTCCTTAGAAAGATAGTTCCGGGCGGAGTTGACGAAAGCTACGGCATAGAAGTTGCAAAGCTTGCGGGTCTGCCAAACAAGATAATAAACAGAGCCAAAGAGCTTCTCGAACAGCTTGAAGCGGAAAACAAAAAGGCAAGACTTGCCGCTCAGCAGATAGAAAGCGACCAGATATCCTTTGACAAAATAAGCGACAGCATCGTTACCGACAGGCTTAGAAAAACCAACATAGACGAAATGACCGACAGCGAGCTTAGAGATTTTGTGAAAGAATTGCTGAGATATGTTTAGGTGAGCGTTATGAAAAAGTGGTATGACGAGGAGTACGAGTTTGAAATAGAGGTCACGGGCTTTCTCCGTGGCGACCATACGGAAAGATATTGCCGAAACGGCGAGGAGATAGGGGATAAATATTTCTGCACCTATGGCTGTCCTGTGAATAAGAACGGCTATGGCATTTGCAGTAAAACAATGATGATGCTTTATCCCATTATGGAAGCTGTCCGCAGCGGCGGCGATATGACAAAGATAGGCGGCGACAGCAAATATACAAAAACTATCGTCTGTCCTGACGGCTGTGTCATGTTCCGCTTGACAGCAAAGCCGACAGGCAAGGAGAATTTTCATACAGGCGGCTTTTGGAAAGAGCCATAGAAAAGGATAGAAAAATGTCAGAAATAAAAGTTCTGAGCAAGGAAGTTTCCGAGCTTATTGCGGCAGGCGAGGTAATAGACAGACCTGCTTCAATAATAAAGGAGCTTCTTGAAAACGCAATAGATGCAGGTGCGAACGTCATAACAGTTGAGATAAAAAACGGTGGCCGCACCTATATAAGAGTGACGGATAACGGCAAGGGTATCTCAAAAGATGATTTGCCTATAGCCTTTCTTCGTCATGCAACAAGTAAGATATCAGTAAAAAATGACCTTGACAGTATTATGACCCTCGGCTTCAGAGGTGAAGCGCTGGCTTCTATCTGTGCCGTATCCAAGGTAGACGTGCTTACAAAACGTCCCGAGGAGGATTATGGAACGCATTACGTTATCGAGGGCGCAGTGGAAAAGACCTGCGAAGAGTGCGGCTGTCCTGACGGCACAACTTTCGTTGTGAGGGATATTTTCTATAATGTTCCTGCAAGACTAAAGTTTCTGAAAAAGGACGTTTCAGAGGGCAATTTTGCCGCAGACCTTGTTACAAAGCTTACACTTTCACACCCTGAGATATCATTCAAGTTCATCAGGGATAATAAAGTTGAGATATTGACAGCAGGGGACGGCAAGATATATTCCGCAGTTTATTCAGTTTATGGCAGAGATTTTGCAAACTCCATGCTTGAAGTTGACTATACATGGCAGGGTATGCACATAACAGGCTTCACGGTGAAGCCTCTGTCTGCAAAGCCTAACAGACGTTTTCAGAATTTCTTTGTGAACAAAAGATATGTGAAATCAAGGGCTTGTGCGGCGGCACTTGAAGAAGCCTACAGAAATCTTCTTATGACGGGAAAATTCCCGGCTTGCGTGCTTTATATCGATATCCCACCGAATACCATAGATGTGAACGTCCACCCTACTAAAATAGAAGTGCGTTTTTCAGACGAAAAGCTTATGCACGAGGCTGTGTTCTTTGCGGTGAAAAATTCCCTTATGAAGAATGACAGACCTAATGAGATGCACCTTGAAAACAAGCGTAATTTCACCGACAGAGAGCTTTTTGATATACCTAAAAAAGATAACAGCGTCCAGCTGAAATTCGCCATGGAGGATAATAGTCAAAAGCCTGCTGCCTCAAAGGCTGATATACCTGCTCCAAAGCCGCAGACAGAGAAGCAGTACGAAAATTCGTACAGCTATCAAACACCTGCACCAACGCTTAAAACTGTGGAGAGCAGGAGCATAACTGAGGAAGAGAAAGAAAAGCTCAGCGGCAGTGACGATATGTTCCTTGCAAGCCTTGAACAGCCTGCAAAGAAAGAAACAGCCGTAACAGCCATTTCAGGTCCCGAGCCGAAGCCTCATAAGGTGACAGTGGAGGAGATAAACAAGGCGATAAGCGAGATACCTCTCCCAGAAGAGCCGGAGGAGCAGAGCGGAGAAGCTTTCAAGTTTATCGACGCTCAAAGCTTCACAAAGAAAAAGCCTGTTTCCGTTATTGTGGAGGAGAAAGAGCCTGAAAAGCCGAAGCCTGTTGTGGTGGGCGAGCTTTTCAAGACCTATGTTGTGGCACAGGTGGGCGACGAAATGATACTTATGGATAAGCACGCCGCCCATGAGAGATATATTTTCGAGAGGATAAAAAGCGATGCCGAACAGCTTGAAACGCAAATGTTCCTGGAGCCTATCATGGTGTTGCTTTCCTATGACGAGTATGACGCTCTCACCGCAAACCTCGATAAGGTGTCACAGCTTGGCTTTGAGATAGAGCCTGACGTTGCGCCAACTGTTGCAGTAAAGGGCGTGCCTATCATTCTTGGTGACGATAACCCTGCGGATATAATCAGCGAACTTGCAAAGAATTTTATCGAGAATAAACTCAATCCGCAAATAGAGCTTTTTGACGACCTCTACCATTCTATCGCCTGCAAAGCGGCAATAAAGGCGAACGATACCAACAGCGGAATAGAATTGCAGGCGCTCGTGAATGCCGTTTATGGTCAGGAAAATATCAGATATTGCCCTCATGGCAGACCTGTTATGATAACCCTCACCAAAAGAGATATCGAAAAGCAGTTCAGACGAGTTCTATAAAAAATGCAGGAGGCGAAAGCTATGGAAAATAAAATACCTCTCCTTGTCATTGCAGGGCCTACCGCCAGTGGAAAGACCGCCTGCGCAGTGGAGCTTGCAAAGATATATGACGGTGAGATAGTTTCCGCAGACTCTATGCAGATATATAAGGGTTTGAGTATCGCTACTGCCAAGCCTACCAAAGAGGAAATGCAGGGCGTGCCACATTATCTTATAGATTTTCTCGAGCCTGAGCAGGCTTTTTCCGTGGCAGATTATGTGAAGCTTGCAGGTGAGCGTATCAGAGAGATACACAGCCGTGGCAAAGTTCCTATTCTCTGCGGGGGAACAGGACTATATATAAGCTCACTTGTGAACAACGTGATCTTTGACGATACCGAAACGGACGGCTCAGTCAGAAAACGTCTTGAGGAGGAAGCCAAGACGCTGGGCGGTCACGTTTTGTGGGAAAGGCTCAGAGAGGTCGATCCCGAAACTGCGGCTAAGGTGCATGAGAACAACCTGCCAAGGGTCATACGAGGACTTGAAGTCTTTGAAACTACAGGTATACCGCTTTCACAGCATAAGGTGAACAGCCGTCGTGAGAAGTCGCCATATAACGCCTGCATTATCGGTCTTACAGCTTCCGACAGACAGTATCTCTATGACCGTATAAACCGCCGTGTTGATGTAATGGTGGAAAACGGGCTTATAGAGGAGTGCAGAGCTTTTTATGACAGCTTTACCCCTGCTACAGCTTATCAGGCGATAGGCTATAAAGAGCTCGTGCCGTATTTTGAAGGCAAAGCTGAGCTTTGTGAATGCCTCGACAAAATCAAACAGGAAAGCCGTCATTATGCCAAAAGACAGCTTACTTGGTTTAGACGAGTTGACGGAATTAAGTGGGTGGAAACAGATAAATTTGATAGTTTTCAAAAAATTATAGAAAATATCAAAAATATTATAGCCAAATCGGAAATTATGTGATATAATATAATTTGAAAGATTTTATAGTAAAAAAAGCAATACATTGCTGTAAAAATTTTTAGGAGTGTTATTTATGAATAAGAATCTTAATCTTCAGGACGTTATACTCAACCAGATCAGAAAAGACAAGATAGCGTCTACTTTTATCCTTATGAACGGCTACCAGTTCAAAGGCGTTGTAAAGGGCTTTGACAGCTATGTTGTAGTTCTCGATTGCGAGGGCAAGCAGAACATAGTTTATAAGCATGCTATCTCAACTATCGTTCCGTCAAGATATATCAACGTTCTTGACGCCGCAGGCAATTCAGATATTTAAGAGGGCAGTAAAAAATGAATTCTCTGACCGTTAAAATACTTACCGGTCTGCTTTCTGTGCTGATAATCACAACTATCGGCAGTCAGATATACAGTGCACTTACAGAGCGTCATGACACCGAGGAAGCTGTGCTTGTTACTATCAATGAGGATATTGCTTTTAAGGGCGTTGTAATCAGAGATGAAAAGGTGGTCACCTATGACGGCGGCGGAGTTTTGGATTATACCTATTCCGACGGCAGTAAAATATCTGTTGGCAATACCATAGCGTCAGTTTATTCTTCTGAGGACGCTGTTACAGCGAAAAACAAGATAAAGATACTTGAAAGCGAGATAGCCGCCCTTGAAAGAGCACAAAATCCGGGTACAACGAATTATGTTCAGCCTGAAACGCTCAAAAGCAAGATAGATAAGGAATATAAGGAGCTTCTCTCATATTCTTCTCAGGATAATTTCTCTGAGTTTGCAAAAACAAGAGAGGATATGTCCCTTGTGATGAATATTTATAATATCGTCACAAAGACCGAGCAGAGCTATGACGAAAGGATAAGCCAGCTTCAGGCGAAAGTCAAGGAGCTGGAGGAACAGACCTCAGGTTCAGGAAAAACGATCACTGCTGACGAAACAGGCTATTTTGTTTCCTATGCAGACGGCTATGAGAGCGAGCTTACTATGGAGAACGCTTCCCAGCTCACTGACAAGGATATCCAAAAGGTCATCGACCAGCCTAGTAAGGACGCACCGAACGCCATTGGCAAAATGTTTTCCGACTATTCATGCAGGATAGCAGGGATCATGGAAAACGATAAAAGGATAACAGAGGGCGCATGGCTCAGAATGACGCTCAGTACCACAAAAAACATATATGACGTTCAGGTGGAGTCTGTTAAGCCTTGTGAGGACGATGAGAACAAAGTGGTCGTCGTGCTTTCCTGTGACAGACTTGACGAAGCTCTTGTTGAGTCAAGAGTGCAGTCTGCGGAGCTTATCTTCGACGAGTATCAGGGTCTTAAAGTTCCAAGAAGTGCGATACGTTTTCAGGGCGATCAGAAGGGCGTTTATGTGATACTTGGCAAGGACGTTACCTTTAAGAAGATCAATGTTATTTACGAGGGCGATGATTATGTGCTCTCTGAAAATACCTCAAACGAGGATTATCTGCTGCTTTACGATCAAATTTTGTTAGAGGTGGTATCAGATGAAGATGTGCAGCAAAGTAGATCAGACAGCAACGCTGTCACCTCAGGATAATTATTTTCCGGAGGTTCTTGAAAACTGTAAGGAAATATGTTATAATGTAGAGAACGCCAAAGCGAAATGGCGTAAGCCTGACGAAGAAGTCAGGATAATGGCTGTCACAAAGACAGTGCCGCCTGAAAAGGTGAATTTCGCTGTGGCTCAGGGCTTTAAGCTGCTGGGCGAAAACAGGGTGCAGGAGTTTCTTTCCAAGAAGGAAGCTTACGATAAAAGTGCAGAAGTGCAGTTTATCGGACATTTGCAGACCAATAAGGTGAAATATATAATCAATGATGTTACTCTGATACAGTCTGTCGATAACCTGAAGCTTGCTCATGAGATAAGCAGGCTTGCAGTGAAGAATAATAAAACTATGAACGTCCTTGTGGAAATAAATATAGGCGACGAGGCTACTAAAAGCGGCGTTTCCGCTGAAATGGCTGAGGAGCTTGTAAGACAGACCGCGCAGCTGCCTAACGTTTCCGTGAAGGGTCTTATGGCTATCCCTCCTGTTGGCTCAGGGGAGGACGTTTTTGAAAAAATGCACGGTATTTACCTGAGGGTGAAAGAGCAGGATATACCGAACGTGTCTATGGATATTCTCTCAATGGGAATGTCTGGGGACTATGAGCTTGCCATAAAGCATGGCTCAAATTTGGTGAGGATCGGAACAAAGCTTTTCGGAGCTAGAAAATATTTGGAGGATTGAAAATGGGTGCAATGCAGAAATTAAAAAATCTCTTTGTAGGCGAAGATGAACTTGAGCAGGAGGACGCAATGTATCAGCAGCCGATGTATGAGAATAAAACAGAATACAACGAAGCACCAAAGAACACAGGTGCATATGGCAATAACGCACGTCCGGTAAGAATGGAGCAAACAACTACTTTGCAGATAGTTCTTGCAAGACCAAACGATTTTTCAGAGGTCAAGTCTATCGGCGGCGATATAAATGAGGGAAAAACAGTTCTTCTCAACCTGGAAACTGTCAAGAGCGAGGACGCAAAGAGAATACTTGACTTTATCTCAGGCGTTGCGTATGCAAATGGTGCAGACATCAAGATGATGGCTCAGAAAACTTTCGCTATCATGCCTAGAAACGTTGGCTTCTCAGGAGTTGACCTTATGAGCGAGCTTGAAAATAACGGCTACAGCTTCTAAAAATGGCTCGTGCTAAGTATCAGTTTTTGCCCGATCTGTCTGAGGACGATATCCGTCTGTTAGACAGAGTGTCCGATTGGATAATGGCGGCTGATGAAAAGTATATAACAAAGTTTTCTGCGTTTCTCGATGAAAGGCAGTGTCTGCTGTGCGAAAAACTCATGGCGTCTGTGAAATATGAGAATTATAGGCTTTGGGGCGGATATGAAAACGCCGCAAGGCGTATGCTGTGCGTCTATCCTGAATATGGCGAGGCGGAAAGTGAGGATTTTCCTATCACCGCAATTACACTGCTGTATCGCAAAGAGGATAAAATAACTCACAGAGATATCCTAGGTTCGCTTATGGGATTAAGAATAACAAGAGACAGCGTTGGCGACATTCTTGTGGGAGAGGGAAAGTCAGCGGTGTTCCTGCGTTCTTCTGTGGCAGGCGAGGTTACAAGCGTGCTGACGAAGGTCGGCAGAGCAGGAGTGAAGCTCCGGGAGGGCTATGACGGCAGTATACATATTGAACAGAAAATTCAGGAAATAAGCGGTACTGTGGCTTCCATGCGTGCAGATTGTATCTTAAGTCTTGCCGCAAGGATATCACGGGAAAAGTCAGCGCAGCTTATAAAAAACGTGGGTATTGAAATAGACCATATGCCGAAAAATTCACCGAAAATACTTCTTGAAGAGGGCTGTACATTTTCAGTGAGAGGATACGGAAAATTCAAGCTCCTTTCAGTTGACGGCACAACTAAAAAAGACAGAATACATATAACTTTAAATAAATTTGTGTAAAGATCACGGAGGTCCTAGTATGTTAAATCCAAATAATATTAAAGGAAAAACTTTTGATACCGAGAAAAACGGATATTCAAAAGAAGACGTAAAAGAATTTCTTGAGCAGGTAGCCGAGGATTATGCCGAAGTCGTAAAGGCAAATCAGGATACCGAAGCAAAGATAATCAAGCTCGTTGAGAAGATAAACGAGTACAGAGAGGACGAGGAAGCTATCCAGCAGGCTCTTGTCGTGGCTCAGAAAGAGTCAAATAAGATACTTACTGAGGCCAAAACTCAGGCTCACGATATGATTGAGTCTGCCAAAACAGAGCAGGTAAGACTCGCAGAGCAGAGTGCCTCTGAGTGTGAGAGAATAGTTAAGGAGCATAAGGAAAAGTGCGCTGAGCTTATCAGAACTAATACCGAGATAACAGAAAAGAAGATAAATGAAGTAAGAGCCGCTTATGACGAGGAGCTTGCTAAGTTTGAGAACCTCAAGGCTGAGGTAACTCAGTTCAAGGCTGACCTTACTCAGCTTTATAATAAGCAGATAAGACTTATTATGGAAATTCCTGCGTCCGAGCCTGCCGAGGATACAGCAGAGGAGTATGAGGAAGAAGAAACAGTCGAGGAAACTCAGGAAGCTGCAGAGGAGCAGGCAGAGGAAACAGCCGAGCCGGAGGAAACTGTTGAGGCTGAATCTGCACCTGTTACTGATAGTGAGCACGTTGAGAAGATACTTAACACTGGTTCTTTCGACCCTGTTATACCAAAGACAGCTCCTGCTGAGCTTAAATTTGGTAAAAATAATTAATTCAAAGGCTCTGTTTTCCGCAGAGCCTTACTGTTCATAAATGGAGTAGGGAATAGATGTTTGTAATTTCGCTTGTTATCATGGCAGTTCTCGTTGCTGCCGACCAGCTTATAAAGCTTGCCGTGACAAATAACCTGCCGTTGAATGGTCAGCCTGTGGAGGTAATAAAGTTCGGCAGCTTTAAGGTGTTCAGCCTGACCCATATAAGAAACTCAGGAGCAGCATGGAGCATGATGTCAGGGAAGACTTGGTTTCTTATCGGTCTGCCTGTTGTCGTACTGATCGTGGCGGTGATCTATATGTATAAGATACGCAAAGGCTCAAAGCTGGAGCTTGTGTCGTTGGCTATGGTGCTTGCAGGCGGTATCGGCAACCTTATCGATAGAATAAGGGTAAAAGAAGTTGTGGACTATATCAAGTTCGAGCCTATCAATTTCCCTATCTTCAACTTTGCGGATATCTGTATCGTTATCGGCGGAATTTTGTTCGTTATCTGCTTCTGCTTTTTGGACGAAAAGAAAAAGCCGATCCGTGACGATATAAAGGTCAAAGACGAAAATGACAAAGCTTGATTTTATTGCCACTGCCGAGCAAACAGGCGAGCGTATCGACAGATTTCTGTCGGCGCAGAATACAGGTCTTACACGTTCCGCTGTGCAGAAGCTTATCGAGGACGGTGGCGTGACCGTTGGCGGCAAAAATGTAGCTAAGAATTATAAGCTCCGAAACGGCGATAAGGTTGAGATAATTATTCCCGACCCTGTGGAGCTTGACGTCAAGCCACAGAATATCCCCGTGGAAATAGTCTATGAGGACAGCGAGCTGCTTGTGGTGAATAAACCTAAAGGCATGGTGGTACACCCTGCCGCAGGCAATCCCGATGGCACTTTGGTGAACGCATTGCTTTATCATTGTCAGGGCAGGCTTTCTTCAATAAACGGCGTCATTCGCCCTGGGATAGTCCATAGGATTGACAAAAATACAAGCGGTCTGCTGATCGTTGCCAAGACCGACAGCGCACATAACTTTCTTGCGGCTCAGATAAAAGAGCATAGCTTTACAAGAGAGTATGAAGCTGTACTCACAGGCGGCCGCCTAAAGACCCCTACCGGCACAGTTGACGCACCTATCGGCAGAAGCAAATATGACAGAAAGAAAATGTGCGTGACAGAGCAAAACTCCAAGCACGCAGTTACCCATTATGAGGTGCTGGAGGAGTTAGGTCAGTATTCGCTGGTGAAATTCCGTCTTGAAACAGGCCGAACCCACCAGATAAGAGTACATTCTGCCTATATCGGTCACCCTGTCTACGGCGACGATGTTTACGGCAAAGCTGTAAAGGGAATCGAGGGGCAGTGCCTCCACGCAAAGAAAATTGGTTTTATACACCCTGCGACCAAGGAATATATGGAGTTTGACAGCGAATTGCCCGATTATTTTCAGGCGGTGCTGAAAAAACTCAGAGCAGGGAATTGACCCACGGAAGTGATTTTATGTTTGAAGATATATCAAAAGTCCTGCTTATAACGGATATGGACGGAACTTTTCTTCCCGCAAGCAAGATACCTACCCCGAAAACTCTCGCCGCTGTCAAGTGTTTTGAAGAGGCTGGGGGCAGATTTTCTATCGCTACAGGCAGAGCCATTCAGGCGGCTAGACAGTATTTTGACATGGTGAATGTGAATTGTCCTATCATAATGTCAAATGGTGGAATGGTCTACGATATCCATACGAAAGAGCAGATATATAACGTCTTTCTGCCAAGCTTTGCGGCGGATATCGTCAAGGAGATACTTGCCGATAATCCTTATGTTGGCTGTGAAGTGCTTACTGTCAACGAGGTCTATGTGCCAAGCATGACCCCTATGGAAAAGCGCCATAACGAGATTTGTAAGCTCATTCCCGTTCAGTGTGCCGTTGACGAGATACCTGACAAGAACTGGTATAAGGTGCTTTTTGCAGTTGAGCCTGAGCGTATGGACGAGCTTATAAACTATGTGGCAAAAAAAGGCTACAAAGGAGTAGATTTTGTGCGTTCAAGTATCGAGTATTACGAGATACTTCCACAGAATATATCAAAAGGTACGGCTCTTGAGGAGCTGAGAAAAGCTTGTGGCATGGAGGATTTTACTTTCGTGGCTGCAGGCGACTATAATAATGATATTGAACTTCTTCAAGCGGCTGACGTGGCATATTGCCCGTCAAATGCGGCAGAGGAGGTCAAAAAGGTTGCGGATAAGGTCTTTGAGCAGTCCTGCGAGGAGGATTTTATTGCCGCAGTCATAGATGAAATTTTTGAAAAACTGAAGAAATAATATTTTTTTGGAGGTCAAAAGTATGGACGAAACATTAAAGAAACAGCTTGAGATCACAGCCTGCAAGGTTCGTCTTGGAATACTCGAGGGAGTATTCAACGCAAAGTCGGGTCATCCGGGCGGATCGCTCTCTATAGCAGATCTGCTCACATATCTCTATTTTGCCAAGATGAACGTATATCCTGATAAGCCGGAAGAGCCTGAGAGAGATAGGCTCGTGCTTTCAAAGGGTCACACAGCACCTGCACTCTATGCAACTCTTGCAGAAAAAGGCTTTTTTCCAAAGGAGGAGTTGAAGTCCCTCAGACATATCGGTGCAATGCTTCAGGGTCACCCTTGTATCTCTATCCCTGGCGTTGATATGTCCTCTGGATCCCTTGGACAGGGCATTTCTGTTGCCTGTGGTATGGCGCTTTCAGGAAAGCTCACAAGCGATACCTATAAGGTGTATACTATCCTTGGCGACGGCGAGATCGAAGAGGGTCAGGTATGGGAGGCTGCAATGTTTGCTGCTCATTATAAGCTTGATAACCTCGTTGCTGTTGTGGATAATAACGGACTTCAGATCGACGGAAAGATAGAGGACGTAATGTCGCCATATCCTATCGTTGACAAGTTTGCAGCATTTGGCTGGCACGTTATCACAGCCGACGCTCACGATTTTGACTCACTTGAAAAAGCATTCAACGAGGCAGAAACAGTATGCGGTCAGCCTTGCGTTATCGTAATGAAGAGTATCAAGGGCAAGGGCGTTTCATTTATGGAAAACAACGTTTCATGGCATGGTTCAGCACCTAACAAGGAGCAGTATGAGCAGGCTGTGGCAGAAATAAACGAACAGCTTAAAAGTCTGGAGGGTTAAGCAATGGCAGAATTGAAGAAGAAAGCTACAAGAGAAAGCTACGGCGAGGCTCTTGCAGAGCTTGGCGATAAGTACGAGAACCTCTATGTTTTTGACGCAGACCTTGCTGCTGCAACAAAAACAGGTATATTCAAAAAGAAATTCCCCGATAGATTTTTTGACTGCGGTATCGCCGAGTCAAATATGATGGGCGTTGCAGCAGGTATGGCTGCAACAGGCAAGATACCATTTGCTTCTACATTTGCAATGTTCGCCGCAGGCAGAGCATTTGAGCAGGTTAGAAACTCTATCGGCTATCCTCACCTCAACGTGAAGATAGGTGCAACACACGCAGGTATCTCTGTAGGCGAAGACGGTGCAACACATCAGTGCAACGAGGATATCGCTCTTATGAGAACTATCCCTGGCATGGTGGTAATAAACCCTGCCGACGACGTTGAAGCAAAGGCTGCCGTTGAAGCCGCTATCCTCCATGAAGGTCCGGTTTATCTCCGTTTCGGCAGACTTGCCACACCTGTTTTCAACGACCCAGAAACATATAAGTTTGAGCTTGGCAAGGGCGTTAAGCTCCGTGACGGCAAGGATATAGCTATCGTTGCAACAGGCCTTATGGTTTATGAAGCTATCGAGGCCGCAAAAACACTGGCAGCCGAGGGTATCGAAGCAACAGTTATCAATATCCACACTATCAAGCCAATCGACGAGGATATCATCGTTGAAGCCGCAAAGAACACAGGACTTCTTCTTACAGTTGAGGAGCATAGCGTTATCGGCGGACTTGGCTCAGCCGTTGCAGACGTTCTTGCAGCAAGACACCCTGCAAAGCTTGTTAAGATCGGCGTTAATGACGAGTTCGGTCACTCAGGCCCGGCAGTTGATCTTCTTAAAGAATATGGCCTCTGCGCAGACAATATCGTTGCAAAGGCAAGAGATGCTGTTAAGGCAAAGTAATAAAAGCACCAAACGGACGGATATCTTCCGTCCGTTTTTTTGTACACAAAAAAGGCACGCTTACGATCTCGTAAACGTGTCTTTTATTATGCTTTTACAGTGCCTGCATGAGTGTCGATAATGTTGTTTATACATATGTAAAGATAAGGCTTAAGCTCGCCAATGTCCACAGGCTCGTTGTAAAGTATGGACGAGTAGCAGGTTGAGCTTACAAGCTCAACTATCATGAATATCATGACCTCAGGCTGAACAATATTATATGGAGCGTCAGCAAGCATAGCGTCATAAATGTTGCGGAAGTCGATGTCATCGTCCTTTATAGGCGACGTAAGAGCGTGCTTGAAAACGCCCCAGCTAAGATTCTTTGCAATAAAAGTCAAAAGCGACTTGTTCTCGTTTAGCTGGTTGATGATGTTGTCAACAATAAAAATAATTCGTTCGTTAAAGGTAAGCTTCTTGCCGCTAGCATTTAATGCCTCGATAGCGTTTCTGAAAAGCTGTGACGACTTGTGAGAAACAAGCTTGTTTCTTATGTCATATTTGTCCTTGAAATAAAGATAAAACGTCCCTTTCGCCACACCAGCGTTGTTCACGATGTCTGAAATAGAGGTCTTGCTCACTCCCTTGGTGGTAAAAAGACTAAAAGCCGTGTTAAGCAGAGAGTCCTCCTTTACCTTTTTATTGGTATCAAGCTTGCCCATTTTAACACGTCCTTCCTTATTATAATATATACAATTTGTATGTCACACATACACAGGTTTACTGTGGTTGACCCTAAATATATTATAATACAAAACCGTCTCAAAGTCAACTGAGCAAAATGACCAATAGTCACTTATGACCGTTGGTCATTTTGTGCAACTCTACAAAAAGAATGACTAATGGTCATTTTACTATTGACTGTTGGTCATTTTTGATGTATACTATGAATTGTTAAAAGACCGAAAGGTCAAAAACTATGTGAAGGGAATGACATTTGATGCAGAAATTTGGCAGAGGAGTTGTAAAGCTCCGAGTACCGATACTCATAGTCAGCGTTCTGCTGCTGATACCGTCAATATTCGGTTTTCTCAGCACAAGAATAAACTATGATATTCTTTCATACCTCCCGTCAGACATTGAAACCATGAAAGGTCAGGATATAATGCTTGACGAGTTCGGCAAGGGTGGCTTTTCGCTGGTAATGCTTGACGGCATGGACGATAAGGACGTTGAAAAGGTCAAGGAGAAGATCGAAAAGGTAGACCACGTTTGCGATGTTCTCTGGTATGACACCTTGGCAGACGTTTCACTTCCAAAGGAAGTTCTTCCTGATGATATTTACGATTTCTTCAATACAGATAACTCCACAATGATGGCTGTCTTTTTTGACGAAGCGACCTCCGCTGACGGCTCACTTGAAGCTGTCAAGGAGATAAGAAGCATCGCAGGCGAGCAGTGTTTCGTAAGCGGTATGTCCTCAGTAGTTGAGGATATCAAGGATCTGACAATGCAGGAAGCTCCGATGTATGTTGTTATCGCAGTTATCCTTACAAGTATCATACTTGCACTTACAATGGATTCGTTCCTTATCCCACTGTTCTTTATGCTCAGCGTGGGCATGGCGATAATCTATAACATGGGAACGAACTTCATACAAGGCGAAATATCGTTCATCACCGAAGCTCTTGCAGCCGTGCTTCAGCTGGCGGTAACGATAGACTACTCGATCTTCCTGTGGCACAGCTACAAGGAAGAGAAAGAAAAGCACCCTGGTGACAACAAGGAGGCTATGGCAGTCGCCATCGGCAAAACTATCACCTCAGTTGTTTCAAGCTCCATAACAACAGTTGCAGGCTTCCTTGCACTTTGCTTCATGAGCTACGAGCTTGGCATGGACATGGGTATCGTAATGGCAAAGGGCGTTGTTATTGGCGTTATCTGCTGCATAACAGTTCTCCCGTCAATGATACTTGTCTTCGATAAGGCACTTGAAAAAACAATGCACAAAGACCTTGTTCCAAGCCTTGAAAAGCCTTCAAAGTTCATTATCAAGCACCATGCAGCATTTATCGTACTCTTTATAGTTGTACTTATACCTGCCGTATATGGACAGATAAACACCAATGTCTACTATAACCTGACAGATACTCTTCCAAAGGATCTCAACAGTGTTATCGCAAACACAAAGCTAGATGAGGAATACAACATGGCAACGACCCATATGCTCCTGGTTGATGCTGATATGGAGCCAAAGGAAGTAAACTCTATGCTCGACGAAATGGGCAAGGTTGATGGTGTAAGCTTCTCAATGTCACTGGATACTCTTATCGGTCCGTCTATTCCTCGTGAGATAGTTCCTGAGTCAGTAACAAAGATACTCAAGAGCGACAAATGGCAGCTCATGCTAATAGGTTCTGAATATAAGGTAGCTTCTGATGAAGAGAATGCCCAGATAGATGAGCTCAGCAAGATACTTAAATCCTACGATAAGGACGGAATGCTTATCGGCGAGGCAGCGGCAACAAAAGACCTTATCGACATAACAGATCATGACTTCAAGGTAGTAAATATAGTTTCTATCGCCGCTATCTTCATCATCATTCTTATTGCACTGCGTTCAGTTTCACTGCCTATCATTCTGGTAGCCGTTATCGAATTTGCTATCACAGTAAACATGGGTGTTCCGTGCTTTACGAATACTACCATACCGTTCATAGCGTCGGTAGTAATCGGTACTATCCAGCTTGGTGCAACAGTTGACTATGCTATCCTTATGACAACAAGATATAAGACCGAGCGTAACGCAGGCAAAGATAAGCACGAAGCTGTCACTATCGCACTCAGCACTTCAATGAAGTCTATCATGGTCAGCGCACTTGGCTTCTTCGCTTCAACATTCGGCGTTGGCGTATATTCAAGCGTAGATATGATCTCACAGCTTTGTACGCTCATGTCAAGAGGTGCAATAATCAGTATGATAACTGTTATCTGCATACTTCCTTCAATGCTTATGCTGTTCGATAAAGTAATAATCAATACAACAATGGGCATGAAGAAAAAAGAAAATAAGCTTTATAAGCTTCCTGAAATAAACTAATTCGTAAAGGAGATATAGTTATGAAAAAGTATTCAAGAGTTCTTGCAGGCATACTTGCCGTACTTCTTTCCGCAGGCTGCACAGGTCTTTATGCAGCAGCTCAGTCAGACAGCTCTTCCGCTGCCGACAGCACTGCCTCAACAACAAAGAACGAATCAGATAAAAAAGATACAAAAGATACAAAGAAAGCTGATAAGTCTGACAGTGATACAGAAAAGCAGGCTAAGGAAGAAACAGTTTATGTTATCACTGACGCTTCCGGCAACAAGACAAAAACAGTCGTTTCCAACTGGCTGAAAAACCCACAGGGCGTAAAGAAGCTGGAGGACGTTTCCGACCTGGCAGATATCGAGAATGTTAAAACAGACGAGGGCTTTACAGCCAATGGTGATAAGCTCACATGGGATACCGAGGGCGGAGATATCTACTATAAGGGCTATACCGATAAGGCACTCCCGGTTGATGTAAAGGTAACATATACCCTTGACGGCAAGGAGATAAAGCCTGAGGACCTCGCAGGCAAGAGCGGTAAGCTTACGGTAAGATATGACTATACGAACAACGATAAGAAAACTGTCAAGATAAACGGCAAGAAAACAGATATCTATGTTCCATACCTTATGGCAACAACAGCTATCCTTGATACTAACGTTTATTCAAACGTTGAAGTAACAAATGGCAAGCTCATTTCAGACGGAAGCAGACAGATACTTATAGGCGTTGCAATGCCTGGCCTTACAAAGAGCCTTGATCTTCAGGATAACGAAGATATCGAGATACCGGAGTACGTTGAGTTCACAGCAGACGTAAAGGACTTCGAGTCAACAACTGCTCTCACAGTCGCAACATCTGACATCTTCTCAAAGCTTGACCTTAGCGATATCGGTGATGCTGACGATCTTCAGGATAAGCTTGATGAGCTTTCTGATGCTACAGACGAGCTTGTAGACGGCACAGCAGAGCTTTACGCAGGCATCAAGAAGCTGTCCGATTCCTCAGGAACACTTATCACAGGTATCGACAAGCTTTATTCAGGCTCTAAGTCACTTGATGATGGTGCAAAGACACTTAACAGCGGTGCAACAAAGCTCCGTGACGGAGCAAAGACCCTTGATTCTTCAACAGGTGAGCTTATGAGAGGTATCTCCACAGCTCATAGTGGTTCAACAGCCCTCCTCGGTGGTTTTGATCAGGTAAACAGTGGTATGTCATCTTTGAAGAACGGCTCATCATCACTTTCAAGCGGACTTTCACAGGTATCCTCAGGCGCACAGCAGGTAAATAACGGTGCTGCAAGCCTTGCCGCAGGCACAAATAAGCTTGTTACAGGCGTAGGCGACCTCCAGGCAGGCTCTAAAAATCTTGCCGCAGGCACAAAGCAGACCTATGACGGTTCAACTGCACTGAAAAAAGGCGTTGCAACACTTAATGCAGGCGTTTCCACACTCTATGAAAAGGTGCAGTCACTCCCTGCAAGCGTTGAACTTCTTTCAAATGGCATAACAAAGGTAGATAACGCACTTACACAGTCTATCGCATACGACCAGCAGGTACTCGCAGGACTTGAGCAGCTTCTCGGCAATTACGAAGAAGGCTCAGCAGAGTACACGAGCATAAGCAATATGATAGCAGCCGTAAATGGCTCTATCCAGTATCAGCAGGGTGCACAGAGCGGCCTTGGCGATATTTCAACAGGTGTCGGCACAATGGCAACCGAGGGCAAACAGCTTGTTGACGGTGTAACTCAGATATACAATGGTCTTAACGATAAGAAGAAAGGTCTTGTCGCAGGCGTTGATAATTTGAATGCAGGACTTAAAACAGTAAACGAGGGTGCTTCTGCACTTAAAACAGGTATCGGCACACTTGCTAAGTCCAGCAAGGAGCTTAACAATGGTGCAGCTACACTCTCCGCAGGCACAAAGAACCTCTCCGCAGGAGTAAACTCAGCACAGGCAGGCGCAAGCAAGCTTGATAAGGGTGTTGACAGCCTGAACTCAGGCGTATCAAAGCTTTCAAACGGTGCAAAAACTCTTGACAGCGGTCTTGGTCAGCTTGACAACGGCAGCAAGCAGCTAAAAGACGGTACTGCAACACTCTATTCATCACTTGTAGAGCTTGCACAGGGTACAACAACACTTTCAAGCGGCAGTTCAGAGCTGTTCAGCGGTATCGGTCAGCTCAAAGACGGCAGCTCACAGCTTTCATCTGGTGTTAAGAAGCTTGAAAGCGGTGCAAAGACCCTTAAAGACGGCATGGCTAAGTATAAGGACGAGGGCATCGGCAAGCTCCTTGACATCTACAACAATGACCTCAAGGGACTTATCGACAGACTTGACGCTCTCAAGACAGCAGCCGAGGATTCAACAACATTCTCAGGCGCAGCCGATGGCGTTGAAAGCTCAGTTAAGTATATTTACGAAACTGCGGCTATTGAAAAAGCAGACGAGTAATTTTTACTTCCCACACATAGCAAAGACCCCCTTGGACAGAAATGTCCGAGGGGGTCTTTGTATTTATAAACGTATTATCTGTACAAAAAAACGGACGGAATCTCTCCGCCCGTTTTATATATCCTACTGTCTTAGATAAACGCCGTTTTCTTCGATGTAGTCCTCCATGTCCTGCTTGTATTCAAGATCAAGAGAATCTTTAGGAAGTGCTTTCAGTGCTTTCTGACCAATGTCTTTTCTGAAATGCTCTCCCTCGAACTTTATCTTGGAAACAGCCTCGTAAGACTTGTACAGTGCACCCTGAAGCGTGTAAGCATTGCAGGTAACACCAAGAACACGTCCGCCGTTTGTGTAGAATTTGCCGTCCTCGTACTTAGTGCCTGCGTGATAAATAAACGCTCCGTCTACCTGTCCCTTGTCGTCCATACCGAACATCTCGATACCCTTTTTGTACTTAACAGGATATCCTCCGCTGGCCATAACAACACAAGTGCAGTAACCCGACTTCCAGCCGATCTTGACATCAGCCAGCCTGTGTTCATAAATAGCCTCAAATATCTCGCAAAGATCACCCTCCAGCATAGGAAGAACGACCTGCGTTTCAGGGTCGCCGAAACGGCAGTTGTATTCAATTACCTTTGGACCATTAGGGGTGAGCATAAGTCCGAAATACAAACAGCCCTCAAAAGTCCTGCCCTCAGCATTCATTGCATTGATAGTCGGCAGGAAGATCTTCTCCATGCACTCCTTGGCAATGTCCTCAGTGTAGTAAGGGTTAGGTGCAACAGTACCCATTCCGCCTGTGTTCAGACCCTTGTCGCCGTCCAACGCTCTCTTGTGATCCATTGAAGAGATCATAGGAACAACAGTCTTGCCGTCAGTGAATGAAAGCACAGAAACCTCAGGACCTGTGAGATATTCCTCCACAACGATAGTGGAACTGCTCTCACCGAACTGCTTGTCATCTATCATGGAGTGTATAGCCTCCACAGCCTCTTTTTCATTCTCCGCCAGAATAACGCCCTTGCCAAGTGCAAGTCCGTCAGCCTTTATAACAGCAGGGTATGTGTTCTGTTCCTTGACATATTTTATAGCGTCCTCACTGTTTGTGAACACCTCGTATTTGGCTGTAGGAATATTGTATTTCTTCATAAGATCCTTAGAAAAGACCTTTGAACCCTCGATTATAGCCGCATTTTTCTTAGGACCAAAGGTCTTGAAACCCTCAGCCTGCAAAGCGTCTACCATTCCAAGTACAAGCGGATCGTCAGGTGCAACAGCCACCATGTCTACTTTAAGCTTCTTTGCCAGAGCCACAACGCCCTCGATATCCGTTGCCGCAACATCAAAACATTCTGCATAGCGTGAAATGCCACCGTTTCCGGGTGTGCAGTAAAGCTTTCCTACCTTAGGGGACTCCGCAAGCTTCATAACGATAGCGTGTTCACGTCCGCCTCCGCCAACAACTAATATGTCCATTTTCAGACCTCCTCAGTGTGTTTTTTCCAATTATAACAATACCGCACACCTATGCTGTGCGGTATCGTCATTTATTTACTTCGTATATTATTACTTAAGCTCAAAGCTGTCAAGAACTGTCTTGAACTCGTCAGAAAGCTTGCTGTAAGCGTTCTCGCTTGCACCATATGTGATAACAACAAGGTTGCCGTTGTCAGAAGTGATTATCTGATTGAGCAGTACCTTCTGAGAGCCGATCTCGCCTGTTACGTCAACAATGTAAGCGTCCTTGCCTGCAAACTTATCTTCCTTGTCGTTTGTAACAGTGTAGCCGTCCATGGAATTATATGTTTGCTTGATCTGGTCAGCATAATCACTTGCTGTAAGACCATTGAGCAGATCGTTTGACATTGAGATAACGTTGATAGAAGCAGACTCAAGCTCAGCATCATCGCCTGCGTCAGCGTATGTGAACATTACGTCAACACCAGCAGACTCCTGCATTGCCCACTTCTTTGAGTCGATCTTGAAAGTATACAGATCGCTCGTGTAAACATTATCCTTATAAGTTCCCTTAGCCTCGTCACCGGTGCTTGTTGTGTCGTTAGCAGAAGTTGTTGTGTCAGCAGCTGACTCCTCAGGTGCAGCAGTTGTAGTTGTTGTGTCAGCCTTAGACTCGACAGCAGGTGCGGCTGTAGTTGTAGTAGTTGTTTTAGCCTCAGCCTTTGACTCACTGCTTGAATCGCTTGACTCTGAGCAGCCTGTAACTGCGAATACCATTGACAGTGCCATGAGTGATGCAAGTAACTTTTTCATAATAAATTTCTCCTTTTCTTCTTGACCTTTATTGTTTTGCATTAATGCACAAAAATTAGTGGTGGAATAATCTTATTCCGGTGAATGCCATTGCCATGTTGTACTTGTTGCAAGTCATGATAACATGATCGTCCCTGATAGATCCGCCTGGCTCGGCAATGTAAGCCACACCGCTCTTTTTAGCTCTCTCGATGTTGTCACCGAATGGGAAGAAAGCGTCAGAACCAAGGCAAACGCCTGTGTTCTTTGCAAGCCATTCCTTCTTTTCAGCCTCAGTGAGCACCTCAGGCTTTACCTTGAATGTGTTCTGCCATACGCCCTCAGCCAGTACATCATCATGCTCGTCAGAAATGTAAACGTCAATAGCGTTATCTCTGTCAGGACGTCTGATGTTGTCAACGAACTGAAGTCCCAGAACCTTTGGGTGCTGTCTGAGCCACCAGATGTCAGCCTTGTTTCCTGCCAGTCTTGTGCAGTGTATTCTTGACTGCTGACCTGCACCGATACCGATAGCCTGACCGTCCTTTACATAGCAAACGCTGTTAGACTGTGTGTATTTAAGTGTGATAAGTGAGATAACAAGATCAGTTTTCTTGTCCTCAGGAATCTCCTTGTTGTCTGTCACGATATTTGTGAGCATATCGTTGTCTATTTTCAGCTCGTTTCGACCCTGTTCAAAAGTTACGCCGAAAACCTGCTTTCTCTCAATAGGTGCAGGAACATAGTTCTCATCTATCTTGATGATGTTGTATGTACCCTTTCTCTTTGACTTGAGTATCTCAAGAGCCTCGTCAGTGTAGCTCGGTGCAATGATACCGTCAGAAACCTCTCTCTGGATCATCTTTGCAGTGCAAGCGTCGCACTCGTCAGAAAGTGCGATAAAATCGCCGTATGATGACATTCTGTCAGCACCTCTTGCTCTCGCATAAGCGCTTGCAAGTGGAGTAAGCTCGCCCAGATCGTCAACAAAATATATTTTCTTTTCGACCTCGCTCAAAGGCTTGCCGATAGCAGCGCCCGCAGGTGAAACGTGCTTGAAAGAAGTTGCCGCACACATACCTGTTGCCTTTTTAAGCTCTCTTACCAACTGCCAGCCGTTGAATGCGTCAAGCAGATTGATGTAACCGGGCTTGCCGTTGAGTACCTCGATAGGGAGATCCTTTCCGTCCTCCATAAATACTCTTGACGGCTTCTGGTTAGGGTTGCAGCCGTATTTCAAAAGCATTTCATTTGCCATAATTTTTACCTCCGTTATTTTTTATGAATAGTCCCTTTACGTCAGTCCATTGCAAATAATGCCACTCCTGCCATTACCGCCACAATAAGCACCGCAATAAATGACATATAGAAAAGCAGTATCAGCCTGCCTTTGCCTTTCTCTTTTACGTCCCACTTTTTTGACGGAATAGTAGGTCTTGTAACGCCCAGTATTATCGGTACAATGAGCATATATCCCAGTGTAAAGAGAATAAGGTTTATGCTTGGCGTTTCGTCTTGATTTTTCATAAGCATAAAAACAGGTATCACAAGTTCAGCGTGGGCGACCGACATAAATATACGCCATATTCTCCGCTGCTTTAGCTTTCTGTCCCTTACGCTGTTGAGTGCCTCCTCCGAGGCTTTTCTTTTAAGGAACTCCTCCTGCCTCAGCCTTACCTCTTCAAGCTTTGCCTCGTCAACTATCTTGACAGTTCTCGTGCCGTCATCAATGTAGTTCTGAGTGCCGCAGTAAGGGCAGTAGACGATCTTTTTATCCTCCTCAATGGTTATCTCGCCGCCGCAGTGTTTGCATTTAAGTGCGATAAGCTCCAAATTACTTCCCCCCCGACTATTTCAAATACTTCAAGTAAATTTTACCCACAGCGAAGAAAATCACCGTGAACGTTATGTAAAACAGTACCGCAGTCTTTATTCTGCTCAGCCCTCCTGCGTTTCTCGGCTTGACCACCGCCAAAAGTATCGGAAAGCCGATCCAAACGCATATTGCCGCAATTATGGCGAATACCGACTGATACATAACAGCACCGCTGAACAGCAGTGTAAAAACAACGTGCAGAACAATGCAAAGAATTATCCAGCCCTGTCTTTGTGAGGCAGACTTGTATCTGCCCCTGTCCTCTTCGTCTTGGAGCTTTCTGTCAAAGTCTGAGACCTCTTTGTTGAGCTTTATTTCTTTGAGCTTTGCCTCGTCGATAACGTTGATTATCCTGTTGCCGTCATCAAGAAGTATCTGTGAGCCGCAGTATTTGCAAAACGTCCGCTTTTGTCCCTCGTGGACCTCAAGCTCACCGTTGCATTTGGGACATCTTAGAGCAACTAACTCCATTTTTCAAACTCCCTGTCTATGATCCTTTGCTTACTTGCTGTACTTATTAACGATCTTAGAAACAGCCTTGCCGCTTGCGATATCAATGTATCTTACAAACAGCGATACCTTGTTGTCCTCGTTGAGTGCTTCCCAAAGCTTGCCAGTGAACTCTTCGATATCGTTAGGTATCTCCACTTTCTTAGGCTCGCCCTCAAAGCTTGGCAGAGGATTGCCGTCACCCATGTAAGTGTGGATAAAATGACCCACGCCGTCAAGAGGGTTTGTGTATGTGTAGGTAAATCTCTCGCAGCAGTCAGGGTTGCCGTCAGCGGACTTGAGTATGCTCATAGCATAATTATATGCGCCGTTCTCAACGTGCATGATACCTGAAATACGAGGAGTGTAGTTTGGAGCGTCGTCCTCATACTCTCTCGTTCTCAGAGATTGCTCAAAAGTCTGCTGCTTGTCCATAAGCTCGTAAATAGTGTCCGTCTGATCGCCGTTTGTAACGATAGTCTTGTTTCCAAGCACACGAACAGGGGAGTATATAATAAGGTGTGGGTCAGAAAGCTTGCTAGGGTCAGCAGCTTCTGTCTTGATGCCGTCCTCAGTTTCCGTGAAAACTCTGTTTCTGGAATTAACACTTCTGCCCATGATAAAATAAGCAGTCACAGCACTCTTTCCGTCAGCAGACTTGCCTATAACTATTCCTCTGCCCGGATATGAGTTGCTTTTAAGCTCGTCATAAATATTAAGGGTCTTCATATCTTGTCCTCCATAATTTTTCTCAGTCTTTAAGGTCAACGTAAGCCTTGCCGTCCTTAATGCTTATCCTGTCCTCGCAGAACAGCGAAACCGCCTTAGGCAAAAGCTTCCATTCAACGTTTTCCATTATCTTCTTCTGCAAACTTTCAGGCGTTTCGTCATTGGCTACGTCCACAGCGCCCTGCAAAATTATCGCACCTGCGTCAGCCTTTTCGTTTACAAAATGTATAGTCGCACCCGATACCTTTACACCATATTCAAGAGCCTTTTCATGAACTTTAAGTCCGTAAAAGCCCTCGCCGCAGAATGACGGTATCAGTGCAGGGTGAACGTTTATTATCCTGTAAGGATAAGCCTTTGTAACGCATTCGTCAAGAATTATCATAAATCCTGCCAGCACCACAAGGTCAGCACCTTGTCTGTTAAGCTCCGCCAGAATAGCCTCGCTGTAACTCTTGCTGTCAGCATATTCCTTTCTCGGAATAACAACAGTGCCGATACCTGCATTTTTCGCCCTCTCCAGAGCATAAGCACCCTCCTTCGAGGATATAACGCAGGTTATCTTGCCGTTTTTTATAATGCCGCTTTTTTCAGCGTCAATAAGCGCCTGTAGGTTTGTTCCGCCGCCCGAAACAAGAACGCATATCTTCTTCATATCTCTTTACCCTTAGCAGATGATAACACCCATGTCAGAGTCAACAAGCTCGCCCAGAACGTAAGCTTCTTCGCCTGCCGCCTTGATAGCTTCGATAGCCTTGTCAGCGTCAGCCTTGTCAACAACAACTGTCATACCAACGCCCATGTTGAATGTGTTGAACATATCTCTCTCAGGAATGTTTCCTGTCTTTGCGATAACGTCGAAAATAGGAAGCACCTGAACGTCGCTTCTTGCTATCTTAACAGAAAGTCCGCTTGGAAGTGAACGTGGAATGTTCTCATAGAATCCGCCGCCCGTGATGTGAGATATAGCCTTTACCTTAACAGAGTCAAGCAGGCTCATAACAGCCTTTACATAGATCTTTGTAGGTGTGAGAAGTGTCTCGCCAAGTGTCTTGCCAAGCTCGTCATAGTGAACAGAAAGAGTCTTTTCGTCAACGCTGAATACCTTTCTTACCAGTGAGAAGCCGTTTGAGTGTACACCGCTTGACTTTATAGCTATCATAACATCTCCGGCATTCTGAGTGCTTGGGTCAAGTATCTTGTCCTTGTCAACAACGCCAACAGAGAAGCCTGCAAGGTCATATTCGTCAACAGGATAGAAACCAGGCATCTCAGCCGTTTCGCCGCCGATAAGCGCACAGCCTGACTGTACACAGCCCTCAGCAACACCTGAAACTATCTGAGCTATCTTCTCAGGATAGTTCTTGCCAACAGCGATGTAGTCAAGGAAAAACTGTGGCTTTGCACCGCAGCAGATAATGTCGTTTACGCACATTGCCACGCAGTCGATACCAACTGTGTCATGCTTGTCCATAAGAAAAGCTATCTTGAGCTTTGTGCCAACGCCGTCTGTGCCTGAAACGAGAACAGGCTTTGTGATACCTGTCATGTCAAGCTCAAACAGACCGCCGAAGCCGCCGATGCCGCTGAGAACACCGCTCGTCATGGTCCTTGCAACGTGCTGCTTCATAAGCTCAACTGCCTTGTAGCCTGCCGTTACGTCAACGCCTGCTTCCTTGTAGCTGTTTGAAAAACTGTTTGTATTCATGATAAAATATCCTTTCAGTTATTTACTTCTTTTCCGATATCTTCGATTCAAATTTGTCCTTAGGCATATCCTTAGGAACTTCGATAGGGTATTTCTCTGTAAAGCAGCCTACGCAGAAATCACACTTTGAATTTCCCGCAAGCTTTTTAACGCTTTCAACACTGAGATATCCCAAGCTGTCTGCACCGATATATTCGCATATTTCTTCATTGGTCATCTTGCAGGCGATAAGATTTTCCTTGCTGTCTATATCCGTTCCGAAATAGCATGGTGCAATGAATGCAGGGGAGGAGATACGAACGTGAACTTCCTTTGCACCTGCGTCCCTCAGCAGCTTGACGATACGTCCCGAAGTCGTTCCTCTGACGATACTGTCGTCTATCATAACGACCCTCTTGCCCTTAACAGTGCTTGAAATAGCGTTGAGCTTTATCTTGACGGAGTTCGTCCTCTCTGTCTGGCTAGGCTGAATGAACGTCCTGCCTATGTATCTGTTCTTGATAAATCCAATGCCGTATGGAATGCCGCTTTCCTGAGAAAATCCCAGCGCAGCGTCAAGTCCCGAGTCAGGCACGCCTATGACGATATCAGCATCAACAGGGTGTTCTCTCCAAAGATATTTTCCTGCCCTTAGCCTTGCCATGTGAACGCTCGACCCCTCGATAACAGAGTCAGGTCTGGCAAAATATACATATTCAAATACGCATATAGTACCCTTTTTACCACAGTGAGTCGTGATAGAGTTCACACCGTTTTTGTCAATAACTATCATTTCACCTGGTTTAAGATCTCTTATGTATTCAGCGCCGATGCTGTCAAAAGCACAGGTCTCCGACGCTACCACATAGCCGTCGTCTATCTTTCCGAGGCAAAGGGGTCTGAAGCCGTCAGGATCTCTCGCCGCAATAAGCTTTGTCGGCGACATAACGAGCAGCGAATACGCACCCTTTATTCTGTACATTGCCTTTTCAAGCGCCGCCTGTATAGACGGTGCTCTAAGACGTTCCTCGGTTATGGCGTATGATATGACCTCAGTATCATTTGTGCTGTGGAATATCATGCCCTTGTTTTCATATTGCTCTCTAAGTTCTCTTGCGTTGGTAAGATTTCCGTTGTGAGCGATAGCCATAGGCCCTTTAATGTGACGCACTACCAAAGGCTGAGCATTTGAAGCGTTGCAGTTGCCTGTAGTCGAATATCTCACATGACCTATAGCAATATTGCCCTTGCCGAGCCGTTCGAGAGTTTCCTTGTCAAAAACCTGATTGACAAGACCTACGTCCTTGTGATAGCTGAATACGCCGTCGTCGTTTACAACGATACCGCAGCTTTCCTGACCTCTGTGCTGTAATGCGTAAAGAGATACATAAGTCTGAGCCGCAACATCGCTTGTCTTGTTAGTATAAATGCCGAAAACGCCGCATTCTTCATGGATACCTGTTACCAATTAAATCATTCCCTTCCGTTCCAGCAGTAGGTGCAAAGCTCACAGCTTGGCAGACCCACAGCCTTTACAGTGCCTTCAAGCGACTGGAATTCAACAGAGGTAAGCTTAAGTCTCCTGCATATCTCGTCCCTGAGAAATTTTCCTCTCTCCGTGCTTGAATCGCTGTATTCTTCAATGTATTTAACTCCCTCGATACCCTCGTTCTCATCAATGATCTGTCTTGCGATAAGTTCAAGCTCCGAGGTGCTGCGTGAAAAGTTAAGATACTTGCAGCCATACATGATAGGAGGACAGGCTGATCTCATGTGGACTTCCTTTGCACCGTTCTCATAAAGAAACTCAACAGTCTCTCTCATCTGAGTTCCTCTGACGATACTGTCGTCAACGAACAGAAGCTTCTTGCCCTCGATAAGTTCGTGAACAGGTATAAGCTTCATCTTCGCAACTCTGTTTCTCATAGACTGGCTTGTTGGCATAAAGCTTCTAGGCCATGTAGGAGTGTACTTGATGAACGGTCTTGCAAAAGGTATGCCGCTTTTGTTTGCATATCCTATAGCGTGAGGAACGCCCGAATCAGGTATTCCGCAAACGAAATCAACGTCAGGGAGCCTGCCGTTTTTCATATCGTTCTCCGCCATTATCTCGCCGTTGCGTGTTCGCATAAGTTCAACGTTCACGCCCTCATAGCAAGCGGTAGGGTAGCCGTAATAAGTCCAAAGGAAAGTGCAGATCTTTTTCTTGTCTGTACCCTCGCTGAGGATATTGTAGCCATCCTTTGTTATCTCAGTTATCTCTCCCGCCTTTAGCTCGTGACAGGTGGAGTATCCAAGCTTCTGATATGCAAATGATTCAAAAGAAAAGCAATATCCGTCAGAACGCTGTCCTATTATAATAGGAAGCCGTCCGTCCTTATCTCTGGCAACGATCATCGACTTGTCTGTCATTATTGCAAGTGACATCGTGCCTTCTATCTTGTCCTGTGCGTATCTTATGCCGTCAACAAAACTGTCCTTCTGTGCGATCAGCGCACCGATAAGCCCTGCGGAATTGATAGCGCCGCTGCTCATTGTTTCAAAGTTTGCGCAGCCCTTTTCAAGCAGTTCGTCAGCCAGTTTAGCGGCATTTTGTATTACACCGATAGAGCACACTGCGTAAAGTCCTAACTTCGAGCGTACCATTATCGGCTGAGGATCTGTGTCGCTTATGCAGCCGATACAGATGTTTCCTCTCATTTTGTCAACGTCTTTTTCAAATTTAGTACGAAATGGTGAGTTTTCAATGCTGTGAATATTTCTCTGAAAGCCAAGCTCAGGGGAGAATGAAGTCATTCCGCCCCGCCTTGTGCCTAAGTGTGAATGATAGTCGGTCCCGAAGAAAACGTCCTGAATACAGTCATTAGCTGAAACAGCTCCGAAAAAACCGCCCATAGATATTATTCTCCCATTACTCTCTTTATCATCTCATGGTAAGCCTCTTCAACGCCGCCCATGTCTCTTCTGAATCTGTCCTTGTCAAGCTTCTCATGTGTCTTAGAATCCCAGAAACGGCAAGTATCAGGTGAGATCTCGTCAGCAAGAAGTATCTTTCCGTGGAATCTGCCGAACTCGATCTTGAAGTCGATAAGGTCAATGCCGATGTTCTTGAAGAAGCCAAGCATGAACTCATTTACCTTGAAAGCATACTTTGTGATATCCTCGATCTCTTCCTCAGTAGCAAGACCAAGACCAAGAGCATAATACTTGTTGATGAATGGGTCGCCAAGCTCGTCGCACTTGTAGCTGAATTCAAGTGTAGGCTGCTTGAGCTTTGTGCCTTCCTCGATACCGAGCTTCTTTGAGAAGCTTCCTGCTGCAACGTTTCTTACGATAACTTCCAGCGGAACGATCTCGACCTTCTTAACGATAGTCTCTCTGTCAGAGATCTCTTCAACAAGATGAGTAGGGATACCCTCTTTTTCAAGAAGCTTGAACATATAGTTTGTCATTTTGTTATTGATAGCACCCTTGCCAACGATAGTGCCTTTCTTCTCGCCGTTGAAAGCAGTAGCGTCGTCCTTGTAATCAACGATAACAAGATCAGGGTCGTTTGTAGCGAATACTTTCTTAGCCTTGCCCTCATAGAGCTGTTCTGTCTTTACAATGTTTTCCATAGATTTATTCCTCCATAAAATTATTTACATTATTTATATGATATACCGAAAACATATCCACCGCCGCTTAAATATGCAGGGGCGAACAGTGTTCGCCCGCCGACAGCAGAACTTCCCCGATATATCAAATATAACATACAGCCGAGCTATATGTCTGTATCAAAAAATCAAAGCGCAGCAAGCTTGTCCTGTAAAGCCTTGTCCTTAGCCACAACGCCGTCTATCATATCCTGCTTAGCCTTTTCAAGCTTCTCAGCCAGACCCTCGTCAGAAAGAGCCAGCATCTGAATAGCAAGTATAGCAGCGTTCTTAGCACCGTCAACTGCGACAGTGGCAACAGGGATACCGCTAGGCATCTGAACGGTAGCAAGCAGAGCGTCCATGCCGTCGAAGTTAGCACCCTTGCAAGGGATACCGATAACAGGAAGCGTTGTGTGACCTGCAATAACTCCCGCAAGATGAGCCGCCATTCCGGCAGCGCAGATTATAACTCCGAAGCCGTTTTCCTTAGCCTTGTCAGCAAAATCGCTTGCAAGCGCAGGCGTTCTGTGAGCAGACATAACGTGACATTCGTAAGGAACACCGTAAGCTTTAAGTTCAGCAACAGCCTTGCTGACAACAGGAAAATCGCTGTCAGAACCCATTATTACCGCAACTTTTTTCATAAATTTATACCTCCAAGTAAAACAAAAAATTACAAATAAAAAACTGCAACAATGGCGTTGCAGTTTTAGTCAGTGCATAATTAGATTGTTAGAGTGCAAAAAATCAAGGCAGGACGCAATTATACTTAAAGACCTACCCATAAAAGAATATGTAATTGATGAAAAACAGCACATTTCAGTCATACATCTCTCCTGAATACATACAAAAAATACTGCACAATATTACCAGACAGTAAAGCGGAGCAAAACTGTCTGCGAAAGCTTTTTTTTACTGATTTTCTCCATAACAGCATACAAAGCCTTACAATAATATTGTACAATATTTATAGATAAATTTCAACACATATTTATATAAAATTTATATCAATTAATCTTTGATTTATTGTGAAATTTGTCTACATTAACTTTTTGTTCAGAAAATACTTGTATCAGTGATCTGACCGTTTGACAAGCTGTTGACGAGATCACGCATTTCCTCTTTGGAGCGAATACAGTGCGCCGAGTCGATTATCTGCTGTCTTTGAAGCGGATCCAGCTTAGCAAAGTAAGCATATGCCGCAGGCACCTGAGCAAGAGCCATAGACAGCCCCAGCGGCAATTCCTGCCCGTGAGCAAAAGAGTTGTTTTTCATTTTTATCACCTCCGCATATATTATTTCCCGGGCAATAAAAATAATAAACCCTTACGATCTTATATGTGATACTGCACAATTTATCACATCGTAATTTGTGCAAACAAATGATTTATTTTTTAATTTGGCAACATTTCTGCAATTGTTGCATTTTTTATGCAACAAAACGTCACATTTTCGGGATAAGTATAGGGGTGTCACTGCACCGCAAGTGTCTGGTGTACCCCAAGGATATTATCCCAAATCGAATATCCTGCAAGGTAGCAGAGTATGAGGAAACATTCTGAGGGCGTGAGTTAGGTGAACACGATGAGAGGTTCTGATCGCACAGAAAAGCACTTCCTGCACCTTGTTTGAAGCTTGAAAATTGAATATAAAACGACTGAAACACGACCCCCACGGCAACAAATCTGTAGGGGCGAACACTGTTCACGCGTCTTGGTCGCCCGTCAAACCCTGCGTTATCCGCACAATTTACTGCGTTTCACAAACCCTGTAGGGGAGCGGCGTAATTTCTGCTTTGCAGAAATCCGACGTCCCGCCCCCTCAACGTTTCGCATTATTGTTTATCCCACAAACCATGACAACCCCACAACGCATGGTAGGGGCGAACAGCGTTCGCCCGTTTCGTTCCCCCACTCAACTTCGTGAAAAATCCAAACCTCGCAACTCCCCCGAAACGGGCTGTCGAATTTCTGTGAGCTTGCGAACAGAAATTTCGCCAAGCCCCTACAGATATTCGTGCAAGTTCTACCACCACAAAATCGCTCCGCTGGGTCTTTCATTACTTCATTGGAATATTATTCTTTTCCAAATCAGTTGACAATCTTTTGTTAATATGATATAATTATTTTGTTAATTTTTTGTCGATTTATCAGTTAATCTGAGGTGTATTAATAAATGGATAATCTTTCTAATATAAGTGTGATAAAAGATGTTCTCGCAAGACATAATTTCACTTTCTCCAAGGCTCTCGGTCAGAATTTCTTAGTGAATCCCTCCGTTTGTCCCAAGATAGCCGAAATGGGCAACGCAAAAAAAGGCTTCGGCATAATCGAGATAGGCACAGGCATAGGCGTTCTCACAAACGAGCTTGCCAAGCGTGCCGATAAGGTGGTGGCTATCGAAATTGACGACAGGCTTATGCCGGTCCTTGCAGAAACTCTTGCAGAATATGACAATGTGAAGATAATAAACGCCGACGTCATGGAAACTGACCTCCATAAGCTTATTGCCGAGGAATTTCAGGGCATGGACGTTGCCGTTTGTGCAAATCTACCTTATTATATAACCTCGCCCATATTAATGATGCTCCTTGAAGAACGTCTGCCCATAAAGTCTGTTACTGTCATGGTGCAGAAAGAAGCAGGCACACGTCTTTGTGCCCCTATGGGTACAAGAGATATGGGAGCAGTCACAGTGGCAATAAATTATTTTTCTGTACCGAAACTGCTTTTCAACGTATCACGAGGAAGCTTCATGCCCTCGCCTAACGTTGACAGCTGCGTGGTGCGATTCGATATCCGTGATAAGACCCCCGAGGGCGTGACGGACGAAAAGTTCTTTTTTAAAGTCGCTAGGGGAGCATTTTCACAGCGAAGAAAGACCCTCTCAAATTCCGTATCATCATCAATGGGCATAGATAAATCTATAGTAAATCAGGCGATAGAGCAAAGCAATCTGCCTGCCTCCGTCCGTCCTGAAGCGCTTTCCATGGAGCAATTCATAGCATTTTCCGAAGCCCTTAGAAAGCTTGTCTAATTGTACATATTTTCGTACAACTAAACCCTGCATTTACATCTGCTTGCGTTATCCGCACATTAAATGTAGGGGAGCGGCTCAATTTCTGCAAGCAGAAATGCGACGTCCCGTTCTTCGGATATCTCAAATTAAAAATTATTACGCAAACATTGATTGTGTTTTTTCAAAAGATGTATGGGAGTGGCTTTGAGATCTGTCCGTAAATTTGGTCAGTATTTCAATTTCAAGCCCATATTGCGACACCTTTCGCTTGATAGTCCTGCTAAAATGTAATTATTACATTTTGGAAACATAGGACGTGATAAGCAATGGAAAAAATACGGCATACGGCAAAATTTCATACTTCAGGCAAAACGAATGTACTTATGGCTGTTTTATCGGCGGCAGCAGCGTTTACAGCAAGCTTCGGGAAGATCTTAGGCTTCCCCTCGTCAATGAACGTGGCGGTGGCAGTGCTTTCGGGAACTAATGTGATACCTGCTTTTTTAGGCTCTGCACTTGCATATTTTGTAAGCGGAACATTCTCAGAGGGTATCGTTCAGCTTTGTGCGATACTTGTTATAGGGGCGGTAAGGCTTGTGATGCCCTCTGCTGACCATAAGGACGACCCCGTTTTTGTGTCGCTCCTCACAACAGGAGCAATGCTTCTTTTCAGCTGTGTAATGTCGGTGGCAATGCCGTCGGATACATATACGGCTTCACTGCGAATGATAAGCTCGCTCATGTGTGGCTGTGTTGTTTTTATTGCACTGACCGTCAAACGTCAAAGAAACCGAAGCGGCGTTTTTGACCTCACAGGAATAAACGGAGTTTTCACAGCTATACTTTATATTATGTTTATCTCGACCATTACTGCCGCACCGCTCCATGTGGTGAACCTGGGCAGGATAGCAGGCACTTTGTGTATGCTTATGGCAGTGAGAAAGTATAGAAATATAGGCGGTGCAGTTGTTGGCGCATTGACAACCTGCGGTGTGCTCCTTTGTACTCCGTCACTTGCTAGAAATACACTTTTGCTTGCCACGTCAGGACTTATATGCGGAGCTTTTCTGCAATTCGGCTCTCTTGTGATAGTGCTTGTTTTCCTTGCGGTTTCACTTGTGAGCCTTGTGGCAATGGGCGTGAACGGTGATACATTTTCAATGTTTGCTGATTTGCTTATAGGCTCTGTGCTTTTTATTGCCCTGCCTGTTCCTGTGATAAAAAGGGTGGCGAAAAAGGTGGTGGGAGTGAAAAATTCCGTTGACCTTGTAGGGCAGACCACTTCTTCAAAGCTCAATATGGCTTCGAGAACTCTGGGCGGTATCAGAGGTCAGCTTACAATGGTCACTGCGGCGATAGATAAACGCTCAAAGGAAGCTACACTGTCAAAGCGTGTACGATCTGTTGTTTGTACCGATTGCGATATGTACTCAGTGTGCAGTAAGCGTTGTGTACAGCTTGATGACAGCTTTTCAAAGCTTGAAAGCATAGTTTGTACATATAATAACCTCAGCCTTGACGACGTTGAAAAGCATTTGGGTGGCTGTGTGAGAAAGTCGCTTCTTTGCAAAAGCTTCAATGAATTGTATACCGACTTTGTGGCAGAACGTGCCGACAGCATGAGAGTTCGTGAAATGCGTGAGTTTTTAAGCGAACAGCTTTCCTCCATGGAGGATATCTTATCTGACCTTTCGTTCCGAGCAGGTCAGGTGAGAAGCGTTGATTCTCAGCTTTCAGCAAGAGTAAGGGAGCATTTCTCAAACCTTGGCTATCCAAATGTGAAAGCCTGCGTTTACATAGACGAAAACCTTTGTCAGCGTGTGGACGTTTTTATAACTGCGCAGTTCAGGGGCGACCTTGTAAGGCTCACAGCAACGCTTTCAGAAATGATAGATTATGACCTTGATATGCCTGTGATAGTCAAGGTGGATAATATAACCAGAATGTCCTTTGCGGAAATACCGAAATTCACAGTTGATATAAAAAGCTTTTCAGCTTCGTCAAGCGGAGAATATTCAGGGGACAGCTTTGAAGTCTTTGATTCAAGCGTAAACGAAAAGTATATCGTCCTTTCAGACGGCATGGGAACAGGAAAAAGAGCAAGACTGGATTCATTGTTTTCTGTAAGTCTTGTTACAAGGCTCATACGATCGGGAATGTCTATGCAGACAGCCCATAGGCTGATAAATTCCATGCTCAGAGTTAAGGGCTGGGAGGAATCTTTTGCGACTCTTGATATAATGCGGCTGGAGCTTAATGGCGGAACGGTGCAGTTTCTGAAATCGGGTGCGGCGCAAAGCTTTCTTTTCCGTGACGGCGGTCTTAAAGCTATCGGCGGACAGGCTTTTCCTGCTGGGATACTTGCGGAGTGTACTCCTGATGTGAGCGAGCTTAAGCTCTTTGACGGGGACGTTCTGCTTATGACCTCAGACGGTGTCGAGGACGCTACAGCACGAGAGATACTCCGCTGTAACGGAATGAACGCTCAGGAGATAGTCACGGCGCTTGGCGCAAAGGCGCTTGCTCAGCGAACAGGAGGCAGGCGTGACGATATAACTATTATTGCCGCAAAAATTTTCCTTCGTGACGAGAATGAAAAATGAATGTAAATGACTTGGCCGACTTTTGCCTGTGATTTTTACTTTTGTATACTTTGACTTTACTTTTTCTATGTTATTATATAAAATCTATTGTGCAAAATATATAAAATCGTCTGTTGAAATATGTGCGAATACGAGAATAACTACTAAAACTATTGCAAATTTGTTCAAAAAAGATTAAAATATAAATATGAAACACCGAAATTATTCAGCGGTTTTCACAAAAAGACAAGGGAGGCTGAATTATGATAGATATTATTCCAAAGGATTATGAACTGCCGCTCTATCTTTTCCACAATGGCACAAACTGCGAAACATATAAGTTTCTTGGCTGCCATAAGGGAGAGAAAGACGGCGTAGAAGGATATTATTTCAGAGTCTGGGCAGCACACGCTGAGGGCATTTCTGTTGTGGGAGATTTCAATGACTGGGACGAAAATGCTACTCCAATGGAGAAGATAGACGACTCAGAGGTGTGGGAGGCTTTTGTTACAGGGCTTAAGACTTATGATACATATAAATACTGTATCCACGGCTGTGACGGCAAGACCCATTATAAGGCTGATCCGTACGGCACACACATGGAGGTCGCTCCGAACACCGGCTCAAAGGTTTTCGATATAGACGATTATCTTTGGAGCGATAAAAAGTGGATGACCGAGAAGAAGTCTAAGGATATCTACAATTGTCCTATGAATATCTATGAGGTACATCTCAATTCATGGAAGGCTTGTCCTGACGGAAAATATTTCTCATATGTTAGATTTGCAGATACTATAATCCCTTATATAAAGGAAATGGGCTATACTCATATCGAGCTTATGCCGCTGGCGGAATATCCTTTTGACGGCTCTTGGGGCTATCAGGGTATCGGCTATTTTGCGCCGACTTCACGTTTCGGAACGCCTTATGACTTCATGAAAATGATAGACCTTTTCCATTTGGCGGGAATAGGCGTTATCCTTGATTGGGTGCCTGCACATTTTCCAAGGGACGAGGCTGGACTGTTCGAGTTTGACGGAGGCCCGTCATATGAATACTCTGACCCGAAAAAGGCAGATCATCTCACCTGGGGAACGAGAGTTTTCGATTATTCAAAGGGTGAGGTAAAGTCATTCCTTATCTCAAACGCTCTTTACTGGATAGAAAAATATCACGTTGACGGTCTGAGAGTTGACGCTGTTGCGTCTATGCTTTATCTTGACTATGACAGACGTGACGGAGAGTGGACGCCTAACAAGTTCGGTGGCAAGGAAAATCTTGAAGCTGTTCAGTTCTTCAAGGATCTTAATACCGCTGTGTTCGGAAGAAACCCTAATACCCTTATGATAGCCGAAGAGTCAACTTCATGGCCTATGGTAACAAAGCCTGCAAGCGACGGCGGTCTTGGCTTCAACTTCAAGTGGAACATGGGCTGGATGAACGATATGCTCAAATATATGGCTCTTGACCCTATTGACAGAGCTTTTCATCATGATATGCTCACGTTCTCATTCTTCTATGCTTTCTCTGAAAACTTTATTTTGCCTATCTCTCATGACGAGGTAGTGCATGGTAAGGCTTCATTGGTAAATAAAATGTATGGTGGAGATATCGACAATAAGTTCAGGCAGTGCAAGCTGTTCATGGCTTATATGATGGCTCACCCAGGTAAGAAACTTCTGTTCATGGGTGCTGATTTTGCTCAGTTCAGAGAGTGGGATTACGAGAATGGTCTGGAATGGTTCATGGTGGACGAATATGAGAACCACCGCAATTATCTGAACTACTCCAAGAACCTCAATCACTTCTATCTTGACCACCCTCAGTTCTGGGAGAGAGATTTCTCTTGGGAGGGCTTTAGCTGGATATCAAATGACGATTTCAAGCAGAGCATCATCATATTCAGACGTTTTGACAAAAACGGCGGAGAGGTCATCGTTGTGTGCAACTTCGTTCCTGTGGAAAGAAAGTCATACTGCTTTGGCGTTCCTTACTGGGGCAGCTATACAGAGGTGTTCAACTCGTCTTCTGTTGACGGATCCCCTTGCACTAACGGCACTGTAAAGGCTGTTGATGAGAAGATGCACGGTTTTGATCAGTCTGTTTGTATCGACATTCCTGCGTTCTCCTGTATGTATTTCACGGTGAAGAAAGAGGAAAGACCTGTGCCTGAGAAAAAGGCAGAGAATAAGAAAAAGACAAAGACGGCGGCTAAGAAAACTGCTGTCAAGAAAGCCGCTAAGGCGAAAACAACTAAGAAGTCCACAGCTAAAAAGGCTGAGTAATATAGACTTAATAAAAATTGGTGGGTGAATTAATTATGTTCAACAAAAAAGAATGTGTTGCAATGCTGCTGGCAGGCGGTCAGGGAAGCAGATTGTATGCCCTGACACAGAGCGTTGCAAAACCGGCAGTACCTTTCGGTGCTAAGTATCGTATCATTGATTTCCCTCTCTCGAACTGTATCAATTCAGGTATCGACACAGTGGGCGTGCTGACACAGTATCAGCCATTGGTACTCAATGAGTACATTGGAAACGGTCAGCCTTGGGACCTTGACAGAATACATGGAGGCGTTCATGTGCTTCCTCCTTATCAGACAGCTTCAGGCGCTGACTGGTATTCGGGTACTGCAAACGCTATTTATCAGAATATCGCTTTTGTAGACAGATATGACCCTGAGTATGTTGTTGTTCTTTCAGGCGACCATATCTACAAAATGGATTACAACAAGATGCTTGAATATCACAAGGCTAAGAACGCTGACGCTACTATCGCTGTTCTGGACGTTCCAAAGGAAGAGGCTTCACGTTTCGGCATTATGATAACAGATGATGAGGACAACATCATAGACTTCGAGGAGAAGCCAAAGAATCCTCGTTCAACTCTTGCTTCAATGGGTATCTACATATTCACTTGGAAGAAGCTGAAAGCTTATCTTATCGCTAATGAGAACGACAAGGAAGCTTCAAAGGACTTCGGCAAGAACATTATTCCTGACATGAGAGAAGCAGGCGAGAAGCTTGTGGCTTATCGTTTTGACGGCTACTGGAAGGACGTTGGAACTATCGACTCTCTTTGGGAAGCAAATATGGACCTTATCAATCCTAACATTCCTATCGATCTTTATGATACAAGCTGGAAGATATACTCAAGAAACCCTGTTATGCCACCTCAGAGCATAGGAAAGAACGCTCAGGTACAGAACTCTATGGTAACAGAGGGCTGCGTTATCGACGGCTCTGTAGAGTTCTCAATGATCTCTGACGGCGTTACTGTTGAGGAGGGCGCTGAGATACTGGATTCTATCCTTATGCCTGGCGCAGTTGTCAAGAAGGGTGCAAAGGTCGAGTATGCTATCGTTGGCGAGAACACTGTTATCGGTGAGAACGCTCAGATCGGTGCAAGACCTGAAACTATCGAGGACAAGGACTCATGGGGCGTTGCTGTAGTGGGCAATAATCTGACCGTTTCTGACGGCAGTGTTGTTGCACCAAAGGCAATAATTTACGAGAATATCTAAGAAAGGACCGAGTAAACATGGATGTAAATATGGGTAACGTACTGGGTCTTGTTTTCGCTAATATGCACGACACGACTCTTGGCGACATGACAAAGAACAGAACTATGGGTTCTGTAATGTTCGGCGGAAGATACCGCCTTATCGACTTCCCACTGTCTAACATGGTAAACAGCGGCATAAGCGAGGTCGGTGTTATAACAAAATCTAACTATCAGTCACTTCTGGATCACCTTGGCTCCGCAAGAGAGTGGGATCTGGCAAGAAAGAAGGGCGGACTTTATATTCTGCCTCCATTCGGCAACGTTGAAAGCACTCTTTACAGAGGCAGGATCGAGGCTCTTTATGGTGCGATGAGCTTTATCAAGCACTCAAGAGCTAAATATGTTATCCTTTCAGACTGCGACGTTGTTACAAACATTGACTACAAGCCTATCGTTGCGGCTCACATCGAGAGCGGTGCAGATATTACTGCTGTTGCACATACTGGCGTTTACAGCTCTGAGGATATAAAGACTTCAACTGTATTCAACGTTGACGCTGACAAGAACGTGACCTCTGTTCTTATCAATCCTGACATCAGCGGCACTTGCACAACGAGCCTTAATGTGTTCGTTATGTCAATGGATTTCCTTATTGAAACTGTTAATGACGCAATGGCAAGAGGAAATGTAAGCTTTGAGAGAAATATTCTTCAGGAGAAGTGCAGAGAGCTTAAGATAAAGATCTACGAGTATGATAACTATTTCAGCAAGCTCAACAGCCCTGAAAGCTACTTTAAGTCAAACATGGCTCTGCTTGAACCTGAGAATGCACGCAAGCTGTTCGTTCCAAAGCGTTCTATCTACACAAAGGTAAGCGACAACGCTCCTGTTAAGTACGATCTGGACAGCAAGGTATCAAATTCTCTTATTGCTGACGGCTGTATCATAGAGGGCGAGGTAGAGAACTCTGTACTCTTCAGAGGCGTTAAGGTAGGCAAGGGTGCAAAGGTCAAGAACTGTATCCTTATGCAGGGCACTGTTGTTGGTGACAATGCTGAGCTTAACTATCTTATCACAGACAAGAACGTTTCTATCTGTGAAAACCATATCCTTACAAGTTCACCACAGTATCCTATGTATGTAGGAAAGGGAGCTTCTGTATAAAAAGGTCGCAATGACTTAGGAAAGAGGGTTCGGATATGAACATACTTTATACTGCAAGTGAGGCTTTGCCTTTTATTGCTTCAGGTGGATTGGCTGATGTTGCAGGCTCACTGCCTGCGGCTATCAATGCCGAGGGTCACGATTGCAGAGTCGTGATACCTTATTACAGCTCCATCAGGCAGGAGCTTAAGGACAAGCTGACATATGTTACGAATTTCACTGTGCCGGTGGCATGGAGAAATCAATACTGCGGCGTTTTTACAGGCGTTGTGAACGGAGTGACTTATTATCTTTTGGACAATGAGTATTACTTCCAGAGAAACGGTCTGTATGGCTTTTATGATGACGCTGAGAGATTTATATTCTTCTCAAGGGCAGTTCTCGAGCTGCTGAGATACATCGACTTTAAGCCAAATGTTATAAACGCCAATGACTGGCAGACGGCACTTGTTCCTGTTTATTATGATATTTTCTACCGCTATCAGCAGGGTTATGAGGATATCAAGACGGTATTTACCATACACAATATTCAGTATCAGGGACAATATGGCTTAGAACTTATCAACGACATAATGGGCATTCCGCTTTATCATACGGATCTGCTTTCATATGACGGTGATGTGAACTTTATGAAGGCTGCTATTGAAACGGCTGACAAGGTGACGACAGTTTCGCCAAGCTATGCTTGGGAGATACTTGATCCATGGTATTCACATGGTCTTGACAGGGAGCTTGTTAACAAGCAATACAAGCTTTGCGGAATACTTAATGGTATAGATCAGAAGATCTATGATCCTGCAACTGATCCTGTTATTGCTAAGAATTATAGTTTGAATGACAAGACGGGCAAGGCTGTTTGCAAGCACGCTTTGCTCAGCGAGCTTGGCATGGCACATGGAAAAGAGCCTGTTATCGGTATCGTAACGAGATTCGTTTCACACAAGGGTCTTGACCTTATCAAGTATGTGTTTGAGGACATCATCAGACTTGGCTGCAAGTTTGCTATTCTTGGTTCGGGCGAGAAGATATACGAGGACTTTTTCAGCGAAATGCATTATCGTTATCCTGACAGAGTGGGTCTGACCATTGGTTTTGTGCCTGAGCTGTCAAAGAAGATATACGCTGGTGCGGATATGTTCCTTATGCCGTCGCAGAGCGAGCCTTGCGGTTTGGCTCAGATGATCGCTCTGAGATATGGTACTATACCTATCGTAAGAGAGACAGGCGGTTTGAGAGACAGTATCCATGACGCAGGCGACAAGAGTGGAAACGGCTTTACTTTCAAGTCTTACAACGCACATGATATGCTTGACGCTGTTGTTAGAGCCAGGGCATATTATGATGACAAGATGAAGTGGGGCAGGCTTGTGAACACTGCACTCAAGCAGGATTTCAGTTGGACAAAGTCCGCCAAGGATTACATTGCACTTTACAACGACATTCACTAAACACCAATATCCGTTTATTTTGCCTGATAAACGGGAAAGACCGTCCCTTATCTTAGGGGCGGTCTTTTTGCATTTATATAAGAGTACGATCAATTGTACATTTATTTAGGAATTTGTCAACAAACTGAAAGCGGACAGGTGTGTGCCTGTCCGCTTTGGTTTAATGCTGTTTTGTTCGCATTGCTTTCGCTTTTTCTTTCATTTTCTGACCCAAATAAGAGCCTATTTCCAACATTGCGGTGTATTTGTCGATACACACGATAACGTAAGATTCAGCGTATTTTGGGAATTTCAGGGTCAGCGGCCACATATGCTTGACTATCATATCCTCCTCACGCTTGCCTATCTCAAAATGCTGTTTCGCATTGTTGAGTGCGACCTTTGGGTGGGTCATTCCGTGAGGCATTTCGCCTTTTTTCTTCTCACGATCCCGCCAATCATAAAGAAACAGATCGTGAAGCAGACCTGCTCTTGCTGCGGATCTTGAATTTAGTCCCAATTTTCTGCAAACGAGATAGTTATAGTAGGATACATTGATGCAATGCTGATAGCAAGTCGTACTATAGTGATGACGAAAATTTTTCATTTCGTTTACAACATCGCTGTCAAGCAGGTCCTTTACAAACTCAAAATACTCCTTTGCTTCCTCGGAATTTTCAATGGAATATCTTGAACCGAAAGCCTTTGACATTTGCATGACCTCTTTTCGATAACTTATATGCAGGCGGCAATTTTGCTGCCCTTTTTACGGTTGGTGACTAATGTTTACCCCATAAGTTACCCCATTCAAGTTTGTTTTACCAAACTTACATTAACATTATAAACTTTTTTGTTCAAAATGTCAATAGGGAATGTATAACAATTTTATTACAAAAATATCGGGCTGTCTGTGTTAGCATGACAGTCCGATAAAAAATTGCATATCAGTAATATTTTTCGTCATAAAATTTTGGGATAAAATCTTTGGCGGCGGATGTGCGGCTTTGGACAAAACCCTCAAAACCGTATTTGTTCACGGCGTCAATGACGGTGTTATACTCGAAAGTTGATGTCTTACGGCAAAGCTCTTTGTAGTCAAAGGCTTTATACACGGGGGTGAACTGGCTCATAAGACTTATCATTATTTCGTCTTTGGCAAAATTTTTGCCCAGCCACTCCATAAGCTTTATGGAGTCTTTACGGTGGGTAGGGAGGACAAGGTGGCGGACTATTGTGCCGCTCTGCATTATGCCTTTTTCGTCAAAGGTTGGCTTGCCTGAAAGCTCCGCCATTTTATGTATTGAAGAAGCGGCGTTTTCAAAATAGTCTGCGGCTTTGGAATATTTATCCGAAAGTGTAGGATCAAAATATTTAAGGTCGGGTAGAAATATCTGCACATAGCCACGAAGAAGCTCCAGCGTTTGGGGCTTTTCATAACCGCCGCTGTTATAGACCACGGGGATAGTGAGCTTATCTTTACAGAGGTCGAGCGCTTTGATTATTTGCGGAACGAAATGGGTGGGATTGACGAGGTTTATGTTGTTTGCGCCCATTGATCGAAGCCGCAGAAAAGTGTCTGCAAGTTCTTGTTCGGTAAGCTCAAAGCCTTTGCTCTGAGCGGATATCTCGTAGTTTTGGCAGAAACAGCATTTCAGACAGCAGCCTGAGAAAAATACTGTTCCTGAGCCTTCTGTGCCGCTGATACAAGGTTCTTCCCACATATGAAGCTCGGCTCGGGCTATCCTTACTTTGGCAGTTTCACCGCAGAAGCCTTTATGCTCGTATCGGTTCACTTTGCACTCTCTTGGGCAGAGGGTACAGCTTTTAAGGATATCGTTCATGCCGCTGTGTCAACTCCGCCTATTTTGGTGTAGGAGTCAGAGGATAGGTCGCCTGATGAGTCTGCGTTTTTGTCAAGCGGGATCTCAAACTGGAATGAATCTGTTATCAAATCGTCATTCTGGAAGCAGGCTGTGAACGTGGTGCGCTTTGAATCGGCTGGGACAAGGAACTTGATCGTATAGGTCATATCGTCGTCGTAGTCGCTTTCACCGGGGTAGAAGTTGTTTGAGAAAAACGAATTATCGTTTTCGTCATAGGCGGTGTTGTAGGCAAAGGTGAATTTTACCTGTCTGTTGCTATCGCTGATATTAACATCAAGGTCGAGGTCTATTTCCCATACTGTGTCACCGCTTATAATACCGCCTGAAAGGGAGTTTCTTTCCTCATCGGTCAGGTCGCTTACTTTACGTTCAGTGAGAGTATAGCCTTGATATTGAACGCTGTAGGTACCGTCCTCAGCGTCTTGCGCTACATAGAGGTTAGAATGGTCGGTGTAGTCATCATCGGATTCACTATAGGTATCGTCATAATCGTAGTCATAGTCATAGTCGTCATATCTGTCGGAGATGAGCTTGCTTGAAAAAAAGCTAAAAAGTGTGGGGATAACGGACATGAGGATAATGATGATAACAACGGCTGTGACGCAGCCTTTGCCGCCATTCTTTTTGTTAGAGTGGTTTATGTTCGTGGCGTTGAAGCTATAGGAGCTGTTGTTTGGACGGTTATAGCTTGTACGCTGTTGGCTGTAGTTATTGAGGGCGGCAAGCTTTTCGGCTCTTGAATTTGAATAGCTCGGGGGAGGGGTCGGGTTTTTAGGTGGGGTATAGGTGCTTTGGAAATTCTCGTCCCTTGCTTCCTCTTTACGTTCCTCGGAAACGAAATCGTTCTTTTCTTCTTTGAAGGTGTCGTTTTCAGACTGACCGAACCAGCCGTCCTGCTCGTTATCGGCACGGAGATCATGAGAGTGCAGGTCATCTGAAAAGCTGTTACAGCTTATATCCTCGTCACGGGCTGTGAAGCACTCAGGACAAATTATCTCATCGTCGCTTTTAAAGCGGTATCCGCAAATTCTGCATTTATTTCTGCTCAATTATTTCACCTCATTAATATACAAATTCCCAGCCCTGTTTTACAGGCTGACAAACGCACTTATAGCTCCAGCCTGACAGCTTTTCTGCGGCTGTTTGTGCGGATGCGATATCGGGGAAAACTCCAAAAACGGCTGAGCCGCTTCCTGTCATAAGTGCGGAGAGAGCTCCGCTGTTTTTAAGCTCATGCACTGCATGAGATATCTCCTCACGGTCGGCGGCATATTCCAGCACATTGAAAAGGTTTGAGCATATGCCGAAAAGCTTTCCACCGCCGATATATCTCAGCAGGACGTCCATATTACAGCGTTTTGGGTTTGAAATGCTGTCATACTTTTTGAAAGCTTCGGGGGTGGAGATACCCACGTCTGGTTTTATTATGACGAAAGCGCAGTCGGGTGAGGGCAGGTTGCTCATTATTTCGCCAACGCCCTGACAGAGCCTTGTGCCGCCTGTAATACAGAAAGGCACGTCTGCACCCAGAGCCACGCCTATGGAGCAGAGCTGTTCATCGGTGAGCCTTGTATCGAACATGAAGTCCAAGGCTCTAAGGGTAGCGGCGGCGTCTGCACTTCCTCCGCCCATGCCGGCTTGTGAGGGGAGGTTTTTCTCCACATTCACTGTTATTTTACAGCCGAAGTCAATATGGGTAAAGTCGGCAAAGGCATGGTAGGCTTTGGTGATTATATTATTCTCGCCCTTTGGAAAGCTGTCAAGTTTGCAGGTAAGCTCTATGCCCTCGCCCTCAGAGAGGGTGAAATCCAGGAGGTCGAAGCAGGACACTGACTGCATGACAGTATTTAGCATATGGTAGCCGTCATCACGTTTACCAACGATATCCAATGCAAGATTTATTTTTCCGTAGGCTTTTATTTTTAAATTACTGCACGTTACCATTTTTGATATCCTCTAAAAATTCTCCGATACGTTTGATAGCCTCTCTCAGGTGGTTAAGGGAATAGGCGTAGGAGACACGCACATAGCCCTCTCCGCACTCGCCGAAAGCATCTCCCGGCACGACGGCTACCTTTTTGGTGTACACAAGCTTTTCGCAGAAGTCGGTGCTTGTCATACCTGTGCTTTTGATACAAGGGAAAACATAGAATGCGCCTTGCGGTGCAAAGCATTTAAGACCAAGCTTATTGAAAGAATCCACCACAAAGCGACGGCGGATATTATACTCGTTACGCATGGCATCTATATCCTTCTGACAACTGTGCATGGCAACGATAGCGGCATACTGGCTGACAGTAGGGGAGGACATGATAGCATACTGATGAAGCTTGAGCATTTGGGACACTATCTCTTTTGGCCCGCCAAGGAAGCCAAGCCGCCAGCCTGTCATTGCAAAGCTTTTGGAAAAGCCGTTTATGACGATAGTACGCTCACGCATACCCTCTATTTCTGCGATAGAGCAATGCTTGCCTGAATATGTAAGCTCGGAATATATCTCGTCTGAGGCTATCATGATATTGGTATCTTTAAGCACCTTTGCGATAGCTTCAAGATCTTCACGGCGCATTATCGCACCTGTTGGGTTATTAGGATAGGGCAGGACAAGGAGCTTGGTTTTGTCGGTTATTTTTTCACGAAGCTCGTCTGCTGTAAGTCGGAACTCGTTTTCTTCCTTTGTTTCTATGACCACTGGAACGCCGCCGCATAGGGAGACGATAGGACGATAACAGACAAAGGACGGTTCGACTATAAGGACTTCATCACCGGGTTGGATAAGGCATCTTATGGTAAGGTCGATAGCTTCAGAGCCGCCAACGGTGACGATTATTTCCTTATTAGGGTCATAGCTTGTGTGGATAGTACGCTGAAAATACTTGGCTATCTCTTCACGGAGAGCGATCAGACCTGCGTTTGCGGTATAGCAGGTCTTGCCCTTTTCCAAAGTTGAGATAGCTTCCTGACGTATTAGCCACGGGGTTTTAAAGTCAGGCTCGCCAACGCCAAGGGAGATAACGCCCTCCAGCTGCTGAGCGATATCGAAAAATTTTCTGATACCTGAGGGCTTCATTTCCTTTATGGCAGGGCAAAGCACTTTATTATAATCTATCATGGGGAGATCAAACCTCTTTCGTCTTTATCGTCTGTGCTTATCATAATGCCGTTGTCTTTATACACCTTGAGCACGAAGTGTGTGGCGGTGGACTGGACAGCGTCGATAGTTGCAAGTCTTTGGGAAACAAACTGTGAGATATCCCTGATGTTTGCACCGTTCACGGCAACGATTATATCATAAGCACCTGACATAAGGCGGACGGACTCCACCTGCTCATAGCTTGCGATCTGGTTTGCTATCTCGTCAAAGCCTGACTGTGACTGTGGGGTGACTTTAAGTTCTATAAGAGCGAAAACTGAATTAGGGTCATAGGCACTTTCGTCAACGATCGCGGAATAGCCCTTTATTACGCCATCTGCTTCAAGCTTGGCGATATCCGCTGCAACCTGCTCTTCTGACTTATCGAGAAGAACGGCAAGCTCGCTGTTTGTGATACGGGCGTTGTTTTTCAGTAATTTTATAAGCTGATCCATAAATAAGCCTCCTTTAGATTTATAAATATACATAATATATTATAACATATTATCTGTATGAACGCAAGTATTGTGATGTAAGAAATGAGTAATTTATCTGTCAGAATAGACAAAGGGGAGGGGGTGGGGTTAGGCAGGGTAACAAATTTTGGGGTGCGGGGTTGTTTGGGGTGGGGAGATGTGGTATACTTTAGGTCTGCGTTGCTTATATGAGATCAGGAATTGGAGGAAGAATGAAAAGAATAATGGTAATAGGCTGCTCGGGGTCGGGAAAATCAACTTTTGCGTTAGAACTTGGGAGAATAACAGGAATAGAAGTCACACACCTTGATAGGCTTAATTGGAGAGCAGGCTGGAAAGAGGTCAGCCGCAATGAATTTGACAGACAGCTTGACGAGGTGCTTAAAAAGGATAGCTGGATAATTGACGGAAATTATTCAAGGACAATGGAGAAACGTTTGGAAAAGGCTCAAGTCGTTTTCAGATTTAGGCTCAGCACAGCAGCTTGTTTATACGGATATTTTTCACGTTTGATAAAGGGCAAATTGGGAAAGAAACGCATTGATATGGCAGAGGGGTGCAGCGAGAGATTTGATTTGGACTTTGTAAGGTTTATAGCAGGCTTTGAAAATGATAATGCAGAGAGGACTGAAAAACTTCTTGAGAAATACCCTCATGTAAAGGTGATACGCTTTAATTCAAGGCGGCAGGCGGAGAAATTTCTTAAAGGGTCGCAGGAGTATTACGACAAAAAGTTATAAGATGTGAAAAAATATGTGGCGGCTGCAAGGTTTCGGGGCTGTGATGCGTTTTATATATGAAACCAAATAAAAGTGCTGTTATCCCCTTTGGCAGCACTTTGCAAGGGGTGGTTTGATGAAAGAGAAAAATATCGGGGTGGCTTATGAGATGTATTTTGACATGGTATACCGCATTTGCTATTTATACATGAATGGCTGCGGGGCGGACAGTGAGGACGCTTGTCAGCAGGTGTTTTTGAAATACATGGAACATGGCGGCGGATTTGACAGCGGCGAGCACGAAAAGGCTTGGCTCATCGTGACGGCACAGAACACTTGCAAAAGTATGCTCAGGCGTGTTTATCGCAGGCACATCAGCTTATCTGAGGCGGAAAACGTTATGGTGGAGGACAAGGCTGACGGGATAATGGAGGAGATCTTAAAACTGCCGGAAAAAGAGAAAACGGCTATTTATCTTCACTATTACGAGGGCTACTCGGGGGCTGAGATAGCGAGGCTTTTAAAGTGCAGGGAGTCAACGGTATTTTCATATCTTCACAGAGGACGAAAGAGGCTTAAAAAGCGATTGGAGGAACAGCTATGACTGACAGAGAATTTGAGAATATCATAAAAGAAAAATTCAGTGCTGTGAAATGCTCCGACGTTGGAAAGAAACGCATTTTTGACGCTTTGAAGGGGGCGGACGATATGAATGAGAAAACAGGACGGAATGTATTTAATGAAAAGACAAGTGAGATACAAGAGATAAAGGCAGCTAGGGTCAGCAGGAAGAGAAGTTTTGCGGCGGTGGCTGCGGCGGTGGTGCTTTGCATTGGCGGCGGAGCTTTTATGCTCAGGTTGGGGATAGATAGTGATGTGGGGACTGCGGTGGACGGAAGTTCAAATGACGTGAGGCTTGCTACAGACGACAGTTCAAATGCTATTGCAGAGGTGGAGCAGACGGAGATATACAAGGAAAATTACGATTATCTCAGCAGGTTTTACAGCGACAGGGGCTATGACATAAGTGCCCTCGGTGAACAGCTGACGGTGTTTGACACGGCGGTGGGATATGCTTATGACACTGAGCATTTTGATGTGCGTGTGGCCGGAGTGATAGATCATGACCCGTTTGCTACTGTGGCGGTGGTGTTTATACCGAAAAACGGGGAGCTTGAGGGTGCAGATGATAAAGAACTGACGGTGGATTTTAACTCGCCATACCGTGACGCACCTGATTATTTTTCAGATGATTGGTATGATACGGCGTGGGGCAATGCTTACAACTATGGCGATCATGCTATTGCTTTTCTGAGCTGTTCATTCCTTTACACAGATGATAAGGGCAATATGGTAGACCGATATGTGGAAGATACACATTATGATGTTTATGCCACAAGTTTTCGTGTTGGTGAAAAGGAATATGAGCTTAATTATTCCGCTGATCTGACCTTATACGGCGAGGGTGAGTATACAGGCACAACGATCGAAAATGGCAAGATGAATTGGTACACCTGCGGTGTTGAGCCTTTTGAATTGGATATACAGGAGGTCAGCTTTAACGCATCGGGGCTGAACTTTACCTTTAGCTCTAAGGCGGATATTGACACGCTGAGAAAGGCACTTGACCCTGATGTCATACTATTTGATGAGGCTGACAGAAAGTCTTGGTTTAAGGATTATGACCCGGACAAGAACTATGAGCCTGTTAAGCTGACGGGTTCGGACGGCAGCGACATTGCTTTTGTTCACACGATCTTTGGTATCATGGACAACGATGACGGCACATACACGGCATATTATGACACGGCACAGTCGCCTGTTGACTACAGCAATGTTCAGGATATCATGATATGCAACTTGAAGGTCGGTTCTGTGGGAGATAGTTATCCGAGCGGTGAATCTGCTGTGGAAAGTGACGTTCAGCCATATTATATTTATCACTGGTATGGTCAAGAGCCTAATGAGATATCGAATCCTGAAACTATAGAACTTATAGACCAGTGGATAGACAAGGCTAAGGCGGTTTGTGAGGATTATCCTTATATTGAGGGATTGGAATATGGCGGTGCAGACGCTTACGGCATTTCTACTGAAAAAGTAGAGGCCGGCAAGGCACATGATTCTATATGCATAATAGATATTTCACAATACTCATGGGGAGACGCTGACGGCAGGGAAGTTCACAATTTCTCTTTCACCGATGAGGACGGCGAAACTAAAAGATACGAGCTGCCGCAGGAGATGATAGGGGAGATAATGGGACTTATCGCTGAGGCTGATTCGGTGAGCCATGATGTTGGGTAAAATTTGATGCTGTGTGGGCGAACGGGCGAACGATGTTCGCCCCTACAATTTGCGTAAATGCATTATTCGTATGTAGGGGCGACCTGAGGTCGCCCGTTGGTTTGATACTTTTGCGACAGATCGGGCTGTACAGTTATTTGGACTGTGCAGCTTTTTATGTGTGAGGGGTGTGAAAATTGGGGCGGCGGTATTGAAATTATTATTTTGTTGTGATATAATTGTACTAACTAGAACTGTGTAAATTCAGGAAGGATCTTTATGAGTATAAACAGCAATGAGGGCAATGATTTTTGCAACAGATATAATGAGGTGCTGAAAAGCGATAAGAAAAAAATGATCGCTGCGGCTGCAGCTTGCACTATCGTTATGGGAGCAGGCTTTGGCGGGTATTTATACTACGGCGCTTATTATGCTTCGGGCTGGCACACCCATGACGGCTCGACTTATTATATTGTCAAGGAGACTGGCGAAAAGGCGCTTGGCTATCAGATAATAGACAACACCTGCTATCTTTTTGACGACAAGGGAAACGCTATGGCTGACGGCTGGCATAAGTATCGTGGGGACACTTACTATGTCAAGGACGGCGTTGTTCAGCGTGGAAAATTGAAAATAAAGGGAGAGGAATACTATTTCTCTGAGGAGTCTGGCATTTTCAGGACGGGCCTTTGTGAGATAAACGGCGGTGAATACTACTTTGACGATCACGGCTTCCCTGACACGGGTTTTGACAGCGACGGCGGTTATTACTATGACGAGAGTGGCAAGCGTGTGACAGGCTGGGCAAAGATAAACAATGTTCAGTATTATTTTCTCAAGAGCGGTGAGATGGCTAAGGGCTTTGTTGAGATAGAGGGCAAGATATACTATTTTGATGATGACGACGGTCACATGGCCACAGGCTGGCAGGACATTGACGGAAAGAAGTATTATTTTTCTGAGAGCGGTGCTGTTCACAAGGGCTGGATGGAGCTTGAAAAGAAGTATTATTATTCTGATGAAGCTACAGGGGCTTGCGCTCAGGGCTTTGCGGAGATAGACGGTGAGAGCTATTATTTCAATGATAGCTGTGAAATGGTCAAGGGCTGGATAACAATTGACAAGAACAGATATCATTTTGCTGATGACGGTAAAATGACTAAGGGCTGGTATGAAGAACCGCCTGAGAAGTATTATTTCAAGGGCGACGGCTCGGCAGGCAAGGGCTTTACCAAGATCAAGGACAAGTATTATTACTTTGATAAGAAAAATCGCCTCCTCTCCGGCTGGAACGAGATAGGCGGAAATGTTTATTACTTCGGCAGAGGCGGTGTTGTGGCTGACGGCTGGGAGGATATTGACGAAGATACTTACTATTTTGATAAAAAGACCCATGTGGCAGCGACAGGCTGGACGAATACGGATCAGTACACTGATGATGAGAAAAAGAAAATAAAAGAGTTCAAATCCAATGTTTCAAAGCTTGTGAAGTTTGAGAAGGACGATTACAAAAAGGACGAGAAGCCTGACGAAAAAGAGACCCAAAAGCTTGAGGAGCTTGCGGACAAATTCGGTGAAAAGACATTCAATGCTTATGACAGAAAGGTTTATGAAAAGTTCGGCGGGGCGGTGTTCTATCAGTATTATTTCTACTCTGATCACACTCTTTGCACTGGATTTCATAAAATAAACGGTTATTACTTCTACTTTGATGAGGAGACCGGCAAGAAGGCTACGGGCTGGAAGACCATTGACGGAAAGAGATATTATTTTGGTCTGACAGGTGCGGCGGCTGTTGGCGAATTTGAGGAGGACGGGGACAAGAAATACACCTTCTCAAACGAGGGCGTGCTTGCAGACGGAATCGTTAAGATAGACGCTGAATGGAAGTTCAAGAAAGAGGACGGCTCTTGGGCTAAGTCGGAGTTTGTTACTTCAAAGGGAAAAATTTACTACATTGGTGAGGACGAGGCTGCACTTACAGGTTGGCACACTATTGAAGACAAGCTGTATCATTTTGACAATGACGGCAAGCTTTCAAAGGGGCTGTTCAGTGATGATTCAGGGCTTTACTACATTGACAAGAACGGCGCTCAGAAAGACAAGTGGGTAACAGCCGGTGACAAGACCTATTATTTTGACGGCGATGGCAAGGCGGTTTCAGGCTGGAGAGAAATAGACGGAACGGAGTTTTATTTTGACAGCGATCATGTTTTGCAGAATGAATGGACGACTATTGCAGGAAAGAAATATTTCCTGCAGAATGGTGTTGCGTTGAGAGGTCCTGTGTACATTGACGACAAGTATTACAACTTCGGTGAGGACGGATATCTAAAGTCAGGCTGGGTAAGCTGGCGTGGGCAGAAGTTCTACAACAACAAGAACGGCACTGTTGTGACAGGTTGGAAGAAGATAGGCGGAAAGCGATATTATTTCAATGATTATGGCATGATGCTCATAAACACTACTGTTGATGGATATAACATTGACAATGACGGAGTTGCGCATAAGGCAAAATAGCAATAAAAAGGACTGCTGTGGTTTAAGACAGCAGTCCTTTTGGTTTTGTATCAAATTTTTTCAAGCAGGCAGACCGCTGTGGCGGATATGCCTAGTTCCTCGCCTGTGAAGCCTAGTTTTTCTTCGGTGGTGGCTTTAACTGATATCTGTGAAATATCGCAGCCGCAGGCTTCTGCTATACGCTCCCGCATGGAGGTGATATAGGTGGCAAGCTTTGGCTTCTGTGCGCAGATGGTGGAGTCTATATTGCCTATTTTCCAGCCTTTTTCGGTCATAACGCTTATGACTTTTTCCATGAGCTTCATGCTGTCTGCACCCTCATAGTCGGGGTCATTATCAGGGAAAAGCTTGCCGATATCGCCCAGTGCCAATGCACCAAGTATGGAATCCATTATGGCGTGGGCAAGGACGTCTGCATCGGAATGTCCTAAAAGTCCTTTTTCATGTGGTATATCCACGCCGCCGAGAATGAGCTTTCTGCCCTCGGTCAGTCTGTGGACGTCATAGCCGTGTCCTATACGCATTTTTGTTCCTCCTGTCCTAAAAATCGTACTGTTATATTTCCTCGTAGTTACCTAAAAATTTGAAATATGAAAGTTCTGAATTAAGCTCGCTCATGAGCTTTGCCACGTCCGGAGAGGTTATTGCTCCCTCAAAATCGAGATAGAAAACAACGTCAAAATCGGTGTTTGCGATAGGACGGCTCTCTATCATGGAAAGGTTAAGGCCTGCCACGGAGAATTTGGTGAGAAGTCTGTAAAGTGCAGATGAGGTATGTGGCAGTGCCAAAGACACTGACACGATATCAGCATTTTCCGAGCAGAGAGTTTCCTTTGAAATGAGAATGAATTTAGTGTAATTCTCGGCGGCGTTGGCTATATTATGTCTGAGTATCTCAAGACCGTTCTGCTGTGCGCAGGCTTCTGAGCAGATAGCGGCATACGGTTCATTGCTTTCTTTTATGTAGCACGCCGCAAGGGCAGTATTTGCGTATTTATGGCTTTTAAGTCCGTTCTGAGAAAGAAACTCAGAACACTGGCTGAGTGCCTGCTCATGGGAATAGACTATTTTGATATCCTCAAAGCGTGTGCCTTTTTTTACGGCAAGGCAGTGGGAGATCTTTACCTTAGTTGCTGCGCATATCTTGAAGTCATGCTTTTTCATAAGCTCGTAGGTCTGACCGACCGAGCCTGCGGTGGAATTTGCTATGGGAAGTATGCCAAAATCCGCTGAGCCGTTTTCAACTGATGAAAAAACGTCCTCAAAATCTTCAAAGAACATTGGCTCAAAGTCGCTGAATATCTGCTTGCAGGCTATATGTGAATATGAGCCTGTGGTACCCGGTACGGCGACTTTTTTATGACCTGTCAAGTCCAACTTTTTGTACTCTATCTTATCTGAGTCTGCAAAAAACTCCTGGTACTGACGGCATTTTGAAATATCCATGATGTTTTGGAAGAACACTCTTGACGCACTTTCCAAGCCCTTTGGTGAGCTTTCTGTTACATGGTCAAGTATCTCGTTTTCACGCTTGCTCTGAAAAACAGGCATATTGTTTGCTATCTTATACTCAGCCACCTTGAAGCTTATCTGCATACGCTTATTGAAAAGCTCCTGAAGCTGGCTGTCTATATCGTTTATTTCATTTCTTAATTCCTGAAGATCCATTTTTACGCTCCTTAACAGACATACTGATATTATTTTATCATATTTTCTGCCTTTATTCAAGAACTATTTTGTTAATTAAGGCTTTATCGAGTTTGGAAAATGGGATAACGGGCAGAGGGGTGATATCGGTCTGGGTGAGTATTTTTTCAAGCCAAACCATATGATAGCACTTGTTGAACTTAAAGGCACATCTATGGAACGTACCTATTATAGTATAGCCCATTTTTTCATGGAACTTTACGCTGTCAAAGGTGAGATACTCGTCTTCTTTTTCGGGATAGGCGACGCAGGCGTAGAGGTTTGTTATATGCTGTGCCGCAAGGAGCTTTTCAAGGGCGGAGTAGAGTTTTGCACCTATGCCTTTGCGGTGAAGCCCTTTTTTTACATAAACTGTGACTTCAACCGACCAATCATAGGCGGCTCTGTTTTTGAAAACGCCTGCATAGGCGTAGCCTGCTATTTTGCCGTTTTCTACTGCGGCTATGTAGGGATAATTTGCGGATATGCGGCGGATCCGGTCGGAAAACTCCTCCACAGAGGGGACGTCATACTCGAATGTTATGGCGGTGTCTTCAACGTAGGGACGGTATATTTCAAGAAGCTCGTGAGCGTCCTTCTCGGTAACTGTTCTTATTATCATGGCGTTCTCCTTATAGTACCATTAATACTGTGCCTGCAGTGATAAGCACCGCACCTATGGCTGATTTTACTGTGAAGTCCTCGTGGAGAAATATCACTGCAAGGATAAGGGTGATGACAACGCTGAGCTTGTCTATGGGGGCGACCTTTGAAACGCTGCCCATTTGGATAGCCTTATAATAGCACAGCCACGAAGCGCCTGTTGCAAGTCCTGAAAGGATAAGGAATACCCAGCTTTTTCTGCCTATAGAGCCTATGCCGCTTTGTGTGTGGGTGATGAACACCATGAGCCATGCCATAGCAAGCACAACGCAGGTACGCAGTGCGGTGGCAAGATTTGAGTTTACTCCTTCAATGCCGACCTTTGCAAGGACAGAGGTGAGCGCTGCGAAAACAGCGGAGAGAAGCGCAAACACGAACCACATAATACCACTTTCTTTCGTGAAAAATTGTTTGCTCATGCTTTATTATAGCACCTAAAGGTGCTTTTTGCAATAGAATGAGCGGCAGGACGTGATATTTTACATCAGACCTGCCACTTATGCTTAGTTATTTGCGGCAAATATTTTTATTGTTCGTGAAAGTGCTGTTACCTGCTGAGGGGTACTGAATGCTGAGGGTGAGAAACGCACAGTGCCTTGCTCTATTGTGCCGAGGGTGGTATGGGTGACGGCGGCACACTGAAGTCCTCCACGGAGGGCGAAGCCTTTTTCGCTGAGATAGGAGGCGATCTCAGCGGAAGGGATATCACCGATGTTAAATGAAAGTATGGGGACTTTCTTTTGGTCTGCTTCATAGAACTTTATTTTGTCTATGTCTGAAAGCTGTTCGTAGAGCTGTTGACAGAGTTTTTCTTCATGGGCTTTTATTACGGCAGGGGTCTTTTGGCGGACGAACGTTAGTCCCTCGCCAAGACCGATTATGCCCACTGTGTTAATTGTGCCGCTTTCAAGCTTTTCGGGGAGAAAAGGGGTCTGTTCAAGGAGTGCGGAGGTCGCACCTGTGCCACCCTCGATTATGGTAGACAGAGAATACTCGCCGTCTGAGATAAGAAGCCCTGTGCCTGTTGGTCCGTAGAGGGCTTTGTGACCTGCGGCACAGAGAAAGTTGAAGCCGTCTGAGAGGGAAAGCTCCACAAGACCACAGGCTTGTGCGCCGTCGGCTATAAAGCATATGCCGTGGGCTTTGCAGAGGGCGGCTAATTCACGGTATGGCATGAGCCTGCCTGTGGCGTTTGAAGCCACTGTACAGCAGATACACTTAGTTTCGGAGGTGATAAGGCGGCGGAAGTTTTCCACTGTTTCGCTGTCTGTTTCCCCTGTTCGAGCAATAGAATATTTCACGCCTCTTGTTTTTGAAAGGGCATAGACGGGTCTTGCTACTGCGTTATGCTCGTGGTCTGAGATTATCATATGGCCACCGTACTGCATAACGCCTTTTATCGCCATGTTAAGGGCATGGGTACAGTTGGCGGTGAAAGCCACGTTCTCGGTCTGTGCGCCAAACATTTCTGCAGCCTGCTGTCTGACAGCGAATATTTTTTCAGACACTCGCATGGAAAGCTTGTGACCGCTTCTGCCCGGGTTGCCACCATAGCGTTCCACTGCCTGAGCAACGGCTTTTGCCACGGCAGGGGGCTTGGGGTAGGTGGTGGCGGAATTGTCAAAGTTTATTATGCTTCGGGTGTTTATTTTTCTCACCTCTTTTGCTATGATATGATACCTTTATATGGTATGCGTTCGTTATCAAGTATTGCAGTTATCTCCTCGGCGGGGGCGGTGACTGATATGGAGTAGCCGCAGCCTGTTCCGAGGTTTTTGGGCGTTCTCTGTATCTCACAATAGTATTTTAAACCGTTCAGCAAGTTTTTTGCTTTCATTGCATAGGTTATGGAAGTCATGGCAATAAGACTCTTTTTCATTTTTGTTGCTCCTTTATGCTGTACTTGTCCGTATACGCTTTTACGAATACACTTCAGTATATGCCGTTCACTGTTTGAGGGTGAACGCTGAAAGTTTTGTGAAAGGTAGGTGAAATTTGATAAAAGTTAATAGTCAGTTTAAATTTCGGGTGTACTATTTATAATATAAAAAAGAAAAGAGGTAAAAGCTTATGAACGGATTTATGTATAAGGTAGCGAGATTTTTTCAGGGCAGATATGGTATAGACAAGCTTTTTTACGGCATTTGCGGTGTGGCTGTGGTGCTTAGTGCGGCGAATTTGTTTGTAAGGTCACTTGTTTTACAGCTTATGGTATACGCTGTGCTGGTGCTGGCGGTGGTGAGGGCGATGTCGAGAAACTGCCAGAAGCGATACGAGGAGAACATGAAGTTTGAGAGGGCTTTCGGGGGAATTGGCAGGAAATTTTCATTCTGGAAGAGAAAGTTCGCTGACAGAAAGACCCATGTTTATATAAAGTGCGGTGTATGCAAAAAGACGTTAAGGCTTCCAAAGGTAAAGGGTGAACATACTGTGAAATGCCCTAACTGTGCAAATAAGTTCAAGGTGAAGATCTGACCTGTTGCGGAATTTGCGGAAATGTGCTATACTATATAATATAGTATGATACTGTAGGGGTGCAAAGACAATGGGAATGGGCTGTCTAGGACGCCAGCCCCTATGAAAGTGTGTCAGGTACGATTTTTTTGCGAAAAGGGAGCGGCAGGAATGCAGAAGGTAAATTATCAGAAAATGCTGGAGGGCATTATAAAAAAACACGAGGAAAAGGGTGAAGTGCCGACTTTGCTTTTGCATAGCTGTTGTGCGCCGTGTTCTTCTTATGTGCTTGAATATCTGTCGCAGTATTTTAAGATAACTGTGTTTTATTACAATCCGAATATTTATCCCCGTGAGGAATACGATAAGCGTGTGGCGGAGCTTCAAAGGCTTATTGCACAAATGCCTATGAAAAATCCTGTTACGTTCGTGGAGCGTGGGTATGACGAGGGTGAGTTTTTTCAGGCTGTTAAGGGCTTTGAGGATATACCTGAGGGCGGGGAGAGATGCTTTCGATGTTACAGGCTCAGGCTTGAACGGACGGCTCAGCTTGCCAAGGAGCTTGGTGCGGATTATTTCACCACAACGCTGTCTATTTCACCATACAAGAATGCTCAGAAGCTCAACGAGATATCGGAGGAGCTTGGGGAGATATATGATGTAAAGGCACTTCCTGCGGATTTCAAGAAGCGTGAGGGCTACAAGCGTTCCATTCAGCTTTCAGCAGAATACGGGCTTTACAGGCAGGATTACTGCGGCTGTATCTTCTCAAAAAGAGAGCGTGAAAGGCTGAATACGATTACAACAAAATCTGAATAAATATAAAAATATTAACATTGCATAGAATGCTTGTACATATTACGATAACATATTTGGCTATATATAGCAAAAATAATATACAGATTTGTGAAAAATGGCTAAAGATATGTGGTTAATTTGTGAAAAACGTTTATTGAAATACTTGTAAATGTGTGTTACAATATAGGCAAGATGTATGTTGAGGAGATATCGCTCAATATGTATCTAAAAATTATTAACAAAGATGGAGGAAAAACAAATGAAAATCTCTAAGATTCTCGCTGGTATGTCAGCTGCTGCTCTTGCTGCATCAATGATGTCACTCGCAGCATTTGCTGATGAAACAGCTACTGTTAAGGCAGACCTCACTGGAGGTACTGTTTCTCTCATTGATGAGAAGGACGATGACGGTGTTGTTACAAAGACAGGTGTTCTTACAGGAACAAACGTTAAGCTTTCAGATGTTTGCGGTATTGATGTTAATGTAACAGTTGGTGCAGACTCAGCTGCAAAGATCGAGGCTGGAGACTGGATAGGCGGTGGACTTGGTTACAACTCTGAGTCAACTGGTTGGGCTTCAAAAGAGTGGTCATTCCAGGAGGGTGCTAAGGACGTAACAGGCGTTAAGGCTGCTGACGGTTCTTATGATTTTGTTCTGAAGGGAACAGATCCTGTATTTGCTGATACAGATACATATGCTCAGGTATGGCTCCAGAACTGGTCTACAAAGGACTTCACATTCAATGCGTTCACACTTCTTGACAAGGACGGCAATCCTATCCTTGTTGTAGAGTCTGACAAGGCACAGGGCGGAAACACTGTTGACCTTAGCGAATACAAGAAGCAGACTGAGGTTACACTTAACGGTGAGGGTAAGTCTACATCTGACGGTAATAAGGTAAGAATCAACATTAAGCACCCATGGTGTGACGATGCACACAAGGCTGATTTCAACCTTGTTGATGATTGGAGCGTATTTGCAGGTGCTGACGCTATTGCTGTTACAGTTGATATCTCAAATGTAACTGACGCTTTCACAGCTTATCCATGCTTCACAAATGGTATTGAGAACGGTATTGGTTATTGGGAAGCTTCTGATAACAACCCTGCTGTTACAGTAAACGCTGACGGCACATACACATTTATCGTTAAGTTCCCTTCAGCTCTTGAAATGGACGCAAAAAATATGTTCTTTGACATCAACACAGACCTCGCTGGTACAGACGGCGAAGATCCTGCTGTTAAGATGGCTGTTAAGAAGGTTGTAGTTCTCAACAAGAGTGACGCTGAGCCAACAGATCCTTCTGAGTCAACAGCTGATTCAACAGATTCTGACGAGTCAAAGGGTGTTCTCGTAGATTCTTCAGACTCTAAGACTAACTCTGCTGCTACATCTTCAAAGGCTGCTAACAACGCATCTAACACAAACCCAAGCACAGGCGCTGCTGCTCTTGCTGCTGTAGGTGTTGCACTTGCTGGTGCTGCTGTAGTTGCTACTAAGAAGAGAAAGTAATCTGTAATTCAGATAATTCTTACTTAGAATAATTAAAGACCTGTCTTTCGGGACGGGTCTTTTTTTGTTGCTTTTTTATCGAAGTGGTGGTATAATTGATCTATAAACTGCGGAGGTGTTTTTTTATGCGTATAGTTTTTGATGATATTAAAGAGAGCCTTGCACCGAATTTCAAGGGCGGCGAGAAAAGCTTTGCAAGCAGAGCTTTTTCTGACGGAAAGAACAAGATGATGAAAGGCAGGCTCGTGCCGGGGGCTTCTATCGGTCTGCACAGACACGAGGGCAACTGCGAGATGATATATGTTCTTGAGGGCAGCGGAAAAATGCTTTATGACGGCGGTGAGGAAAGACTGTCGGCAGGGGATTTTCATTACTGTCCTGAGGGTCATGAGCATAGCTTTATCAATGACGGCGACAGCGACCTTGTGTTTATTGCAGTTGTGCCAGCTCAGTAGATTTTTGCAGTTTTGTATCTGTGAAATAGTGGGTCAAAATGGCTTTGTAGTCTGAGCCTTTTTCTGCCATGGCGTTTGCACCGTACTGGCTCATTCCTACGAGGTGTCCGAAGCCGTGAGAGGTGAAAGTGAATTTTGTGTTGGCAAAGGTGAACTCGAAACATGGCGAGGAAATATCAAGGATATCGCAGAATGTGTTGGGTTGGATATCATAGCCACAGACGGTCAGGTTCGTTACATAGCCTATGCCGTCTGTTTTTGTTTTGAGCCAACTATCAGCATTGGCGAGGGGAGTGAAATTAATATCGGGGAAGCCGTCAAGAAGCTTGTCTTGAAATTCCTTGGCGGTGAGTGTCTGGGTACATTCTGTGGTGTTAAGGTCTTTGTCAGCGGAGCTGTCTACTGACAGTAGATATGGGATATCCTCTCCCCATGCGTTTTTTGCGGATTGGGTATGACCGTTTGAAGCGGCGTGAAAGGCGACGATTATGGGTTCGCTTTCATAGGTGAGGATTTCATTTTCCACTGACTGCACGGCTGACTTTACCTTTTTGTTTGCCTTTTCATAGTCGCTGCCGTAATATTCTTTGGCTGCCTTTTCGGTGAAAAAGCTTTGGTAAAGGGTGCTGTCATCGCTGATGAGTGCGCCTTTTAAGGCGGGAGTAGGCGACTGGGCTTCAGAGAGCTGTCGGCGGCATATGTAGGTATGGGCAAGGACGGCTTGCGCTTTCAGGGCTTCTTCGTCAAAGTCCGCAGGCATTTGTGCAAGCACTGAGCCTATCATATATTCTTCAAGGGTGAAGTCTTCGGTCTTGCCGCTTTCGGTGAAATATACGGCTATTTTTTCTTTTTCTGAAAATGCAGGTTTCGATGCGGACTCGTTTGGGCGAAGAAATACTATGGTCGGTATTATTGTAAGGATAACAGCAAATACTGCCATTATCTGTATCAGGTCTTTCATATGGTTTGTCCTTTCTTTTTTGGGGTACTATATTATATTCATGCAGTGGAGCAAATATTCATACAGGGCGAATTTTTGTACTGTAAATTTTTAAATGGCGGAGATATGCGGTTTTAATTTGACAGGTTATCTTAATACTTGACAAAAATCTGAAAAAGGTGTATAATATAACTTATATTTATAATCTACTTGAAAGCGAGATGATCTATTCAATGATAAATAATGCAGCAAGGTCGCTTTTATGCGAACAGTTTATAGCAAACAATACTATTGACCCTAAGCTTTATGACAGATATGTGGTAAAAAGAGGACTTAGAAACTCTGACGGTACAGGTGTTATGGCTGGTCTTACTAATATCTGTAACGTACACGGATATGTGGTGAACGAGGGTGAGAAATCTCCTATTCAAGGTCAGCTTATCTTCCGTGGATACAACATCAATGATCTGGTGTCCAACGCTCAGAAGGAGAACCGTTTTGGTTATGAGGAGATAGTGTATCTGCTGCTCATGGGCGATCTGCCTAACAGGGAGGAGCTTACTGCGTTCAAGGGAATGATGGCTGAAAACAGACCTCTCCCTGACAACTTCTTTGAGGACATGATACTTAAAGCTCCGTCAAAGAACATCATGAATAAGATGGCGAGAGCAATTCTGGCTCTTTACTCTTATGACGATAACCCTGAGAATCGCTCGCCTGAGTATGAAATGGCTACGGCTATCTCTATAATCTCTAAATTGCCTAACATCATGGTTTCGGCTTATCAGGTAAAGAAGCGCTGTTATGACGGTGAAAGCTTGTTCATGCACCCTCTGATACCTACACATTCTACTGCGGAGATGATACTGTCGGCACTGCGTCCTGACAGACAGTTCACTGAGGAAGAGGCTAAGATACTTGATCTGTTACTTATGCTCCACGCTGAGCATGGCGGAGGAAATAACTCGACTTTTGCCTGCCGTGTGCTTACATCTTCCGGAACGGATCCTTATTCTGCATACTCTGCGGCTATCGGTTCGCTGAAAGGTCCACGTCATGGTGGCGCTAACCTTAAGGTGGCGGCAATGCACCAGTGCATAAAGGACAACGTTCAGAACTGGGAGGACGAGGGCGAGATCGCTGATTTCCTTACAAAGATACTCAACAAGGAAGCTTTTGACCACACAGGTCTTGTTTATGGCATGGGTCACGCTGTTTACACATTGTCTGACCCTAGAGCTGTCATACTCAGGGAGAATGCCAAGAAAATGGCTGAGAACACTGAGTTTGAGAGAGAATACAAGCTTCTTGAAGCGGTGGAAAGACTTACTCCTGAGCTGTTCAAGAAGGTCAAGGGCAGTGACAAGGCAATGTGCGCTAACGTTGATATGTACTCGGGCTTTGTTTACAGTATGCTGGGTATTCCTGAGGATCTTTACACGCCTATGTTCGCTGTTTCAAGAATGGCAGGCTGGTGCGCACACAGATTTGAAGAGCTTGTAACAGGCAAGAGGATAATCCGTCCTGCATACAAGGCTATCTCAGGTGAGAAGAAGTATATACCATTGGACGAAAGATAAGCAAAATAATTTTTACCTGTTCCTAATGGACGGAAAAAGGCTTGAAATATTTTTGTGTATATGATATAATAGAATCGGGTATATGCCCGGTTCTATTTTTTTGTTTGGTGTATCAGGAGGGATCGCTTGAAAAATCTTAAATTGGCTGCTGTTTGTCTTTCTTGTCTTACTATGACAGGCTGTTCGGCACTGAATTTTTCTGTTGAGGGACTTATAAACGCCCCGAAGCTTACCTCTGAGCAAAGCGAGATACATCAGGCACTTATCGAGAGCGTGGGCAGCAATATAACTCTGAAATATCCTAAAAACGGTGAATACCGCTCGGCTTATGTTATCGCAAATATCGACGATGAGCCTACGGACGAGGCTATGGTCTTCTATGAGTACACTTCAAATGGATCTGAGGAGGACGGCTTGAGGGTGAACATTCTCGACAAGGACGAGGACGGCAAGTGGTATTCTGTGAAAGAGCTAGCAGGCGCAGGCACGGACATAGATCAGGTCATTATCTCGCCTATGGGAAGCAATAACCAGACGGACGTTTTTGTGGGATATCAAAATCTTACTAATGATGAAAAGACTATGGAGATATACAGCTATACCGACGGAGATTTCAAGCGTGTGGCGCTTGATACTTATTCGGTGCTGGAGCCTTTGGATATAAACAATGATGGTTATATAGAGCTTATCACCATTCAGAGAAGCACCAATAATGATACAGGTGCGGTGACGGCAAAGGCTTCTATGCTCAACATGAAAAACAATGAGATAACCCGCGGCGAGAACGTTGATATGTGCGATAATGTGACTTCTTATGTGTCATCAAAGACGGGAATGCTTGACAGCGGCAGGCGTGCTATTTTTATTGACGGACTGACTGCTGACGGAAAATTGCAGACGGAGATAATATACTACAGATATTCGGGACTTCAAAATCCTATGCAGCTTAGAAGCGAAAAGCTGCTGCCTTTATGCACAAGACCAGCGGGCTACTACAGTGAGGACATGGACGGCGACGGTGATGTGGAGATACCGTTAACTTCGCCTATGGTGGGTTATGAAAACGCTGTGGCAGACGAAATGCTCTATATGACTACATGGAGCGTTTACGAGGATTTTTATGATCTGAAAACAAAATACACAGGCTATTATGCCATATCTGACGGATATTTTGTAACGTTCCCAAAACGCTGGAACAGTTCTGTTACGGTGAAAAAGGACAGCGACACAAACGAGCTTGTTTTCTATAAATACACAGGAGATATAAACGAGAGCAACGAGGAGATAATGCGTATTGCTGTGTCTTCAAAGAATGATTCGGAGGATTATATCTCTGACGGATATGAGCTTATCGACAGCAAGGGTCAGCTTGATTATTTTGTGAAGCTTCCTCTTGACAGGCGTGAAAAGCTCATACCGACTATTGACGAAATTCAGAATAATTTTTACATAATAAACTGATCTTGGAGAGGAGTAAATGTAATGAAAAGAGTTTTGGTTTGCGAGGACGAAGATTCAATTAGAGAATTTGTGGTCATAAACCTTGTAAGAAGCGGTTACGAGGTAGTTGACGTAAACTGCGGAGAGGACGCTCTCAAAGCCTATGACGAAAAGGACGGCGGTTTTGACGTTGCTCTGCTTGATATTATGATGCCCGGCATCGACGGAATGCAGGTGTGCAAGAAGATAAGAGAGAAAAGCAACACTATCGGCATTATCATGCTTTCGGCAAAATCACAGGAAATGGATAAGATATCATGCCTTATGAGCGGTGCTGACGATTATATCACAAAGCCATTCTCTATTTCTGAGCTTATTGCAAGAGTTGACGCTGTTTGCAGGCGTGTAAATCGTTCAGGCTCTAAGCCTGAGGAGGCTTCACAGATAGTTTCAGGTCCATTTACGCTTAATCTTAAAAGCAGAACTGTTTTCAAGAACGGTGAGCAGATAGACCTTACACAGGTGGAGTATCAGATAATGGAGTATTTCTTCAAAAATCAGAATACTGCACTTGACCGTTCAAGTATACTCAATCACATATGGGGCGAGAGCTATTACGGCGACGATAAGATAGTGGACGTGAATATCAGAAGAATAAGAATGAAGATAGAGGACGAGCCTTCTAATCCTAAGTATATCCTTACTATATGGGGCTTTGGCTACAAGTGGGCAGGCGGCTCTAACTGAGCTGTGAAAACATGATGAACGGAGTTTTTATCAGTTGAGCGGAAAAAAAAGAAAAAGCGGCAGACTCAGTATCACACAGCACTGGCTGAGGAACAATCTCGGTGTGGTCGTGGGAATACTTGTGGTGCTTGAAATACTGCTTATCGTGGTGGTGAGGAATTATTACTACAGCTCCACAAGGCAGTATCTTACATCTAAAATGAAGATAGTCACCACGGCGGTAGTGAACGCTTCAGGTGACGAGCAGACTAACTATAATTCTCAGATACGCTCCCTTGTGGAAAGCTATGACGAGAAAGACAAGATAGAGCTTATGGCTATCAAGACCGACGGTGAGGTCGATGTTACATCATCAGGCTTCTCTCCCTCGGAGAATGACAACATGACCGATTATGAGGACGCAAAGAAGTCCGACACGGGAATAGGCACACAGATATATGAGCTGTCAACAGGGGAAAAGGTCATGGCGATAACGTCAGTTATATCTCCGAAGGGAAGCGAATATGAAGCACTGAGAATGTTGTCTTCCATGAAAAATATTGACCATCAGATCTTTATTATGTCTATGATAATCACGGCCATCGTTGTGGCTGTCATAATGCTCATGTTTTTCTCGGGAATGTTTTTTATCAAATCTATTGTTTTGCCTATAAGAAGCATAAACAGCATAACAAGGCGGTATGCTACGGGAGATTTCAGCGAACGTCTTGAAAAGAAACGAAATGACGAGCTTGGCGAGCTTTGCGACTCTATCAACTACATGGCGCAGGAGCTTTCTAATACAGAACAGATGAAGAACGAATTCATATCTTCTGTATCTCATGAGCTGAGAACTCCGCTTACCGCTATAAGGGGCTGGACGGAAACTGTTACCAGTATGTATGAGGACAAGGAAACCTTCAAGAAGGGTATGAGGGTCATCACAAGTGAGACGGAGAGGCTTTCGCAAATGGTCGAGGAGCTTCTTGACTTTTCGAGGATACAGGACAACAGACTCACGCTTATTATGGATACTATAGATATTCTTGCGGAGCTTGGGGAAACTGTGCTTATCTATCAGGAGAGAGCCAAGGCGCTTGGTATAACACTCAATTACTACGAGCCGAAAATGCTGCCGTTTGTTTACGGTGACAAGAACAGGCTTCGTCAGGTGTTCATAAATATTGTGGACAACGCTATCAAATACTCCAACAAGGGCGACACTGTATCGGTGGAGGCTTATGAGGAGGACAATGAGGTATGTATTTCCATTTCCGACACGGGTATGGGAATATCAAAGGAAGACCTGCCAAAAGTCAAGACGAAATTCTTTAAGGCAAACCACACAAGACGTGGTTCGGGAATAGGTCTTGCGGTGGCAGACGAGATCATTCAGCGGCATGGCGGTACGCTGGAGATAAACAGTGAGCAGGGAGTAGGTACAACAGTGATGATAACGCTCCCTTGTATCGAGCAGAAGAAAAAGCCTGACAATCAGGCAACTGTAGACGTGGAGCTTATTTCTTCTGAGCCTATCGAAAACAACGACAACGTGCAGTAGACGCACACACCGCCTTGAAAGGAAAGAAAATGAGCAGTAAAGCACAAAGCAAGGAAAAATTCAAGTCAAAGATCGGTGGACAAGCTGTTATCGAGGGTGTTATGATGCGTGGCATCCACAAGGCGGCTATGGCTTGCCGCCTGCCTGACGGCACCATAGACCTGGAGGAGTGGGCGATAAAAGGCGGAAAAGATACGCCTTGGTACAGGAAAACGCCTTTTGTGAGAGGTATTTTCAGCTTCCTTACTTCTCTTATAGACGGCTACAAGTGCCTTACAAGGTCGGCTGAGAAGCAGATGACGGAGGACGATGAGGAGGAGCAGACCAAGTTTGAACAGTGGCTGGACGATAAGCTTGGGGACAAGCTCGGTCCTATTATCACAGCGATATCAATGGTGCTGGGTGTGGGTCTGGCGATATTGCTGTTTATGTATCTGCCGTCGCTGGTGTCTAAATTCATAAGCAAGTTCATTGACCTGTCGGCTTTTGGAAAGAATCTTATCGAGGGAATACTGAAGATAGCTATATTCATAGGCTACACGGCTTTGACTGCTCTTACTAAGGATATAAGGCGTACATATGAGTATCACGGCGCTGAACACAAGACTATCGCTTGCTATGAGCATGAAGAAGAGCTGACGGTGGAGAATGTGAAGAAATACACACGTTTTCACCCTCGATGCGGAACGAGCTTTATTTTTCTTGTGCTGTTCATAAGCATTTTTGTAAACACAATATTCAGAGTATCATGGGCAAGCATTTTGCTGAGAGTTGTTATAAAGATAGCGCTTCTGCCTATCGTTACGGGTATTGCTTACGAGCTTATAAGGCTTGCGGGAAAATATGACAATATTTTCACTAAGATAATCTCTGCACCGGGTCTGTGGATACAGAGGATAACTACAAGCGAGCCTGATGAAAGTCAGATAGAATGTGCTATAGCGGCACTGAAAGCTTGTATACCTGAAAATAAGGAAGATGACAAATGGTAAAAAAGGAACTGTTCGATAAATGTGTGGGACTGCTTGAAGAAAGCGGTCTTGGCGAGAACGCTGCTTGCGAGGTCACATGGGTGTTTGAAGATGTGGCTGAGGGGGAGGATATCACTCCTGAGCAGGAAAAGCGTATAAGCGACATTGTCACACGTCGCTGTGAGGGCTATCCTTTGCAGTATCTCCTTGGACAGTGGGAGTTTTATGGTCTGCCTTTCAAGGTGGGCGAGGGTGTGCTGATACCACGTCAGGACACGGAAACTATTGTTGACACGGCTTTGAAGATGTTTGCAGGCAAGAAGGATATCACTGTTATAGACCTTTGTTCAGGCTCGGGGTGCATTGGTATCACCCTTGAAAGGAAGCTTGACTGCGGTCGGGCAGTGTGTGTGGAGAAGTCTGAAAAGGCGGCAGAGTATCTCCGTGAGAATATAAGTCTGAACGGCTCGGGGGCTGAGATAGTCATGGGCGACGTTACAGACGAAAAGCTTGTGGAGGATATGCCTGAGGCTGACCTTATAGTGTGCAATCCCCCTTATCTCACGACAGAGGACATGGACGCTTTACAGCGTGAGGTCACTTTTGAGCCTGCGGAGGCTCTTTTCGGCGGTGAGGACGGCTTGGACTTCTATCGTGAGATAGTTCGCAAGTGGAAGAAAAAGCTTAAAAGCGGCGGCGTTATGCTCTTTGAGATCGGTATCGGTCAGGAGGACGAAGTAATGCGCCTGATGATACAGCACGGCTTTAAGAACGTGAGATGCAGGAAAGACTTGTGCGGTGTTTACCGATGTGTTTCGGGCATTTATGAGAAATAGTACGAAAATTTGTACAGATAGATAAATTGCGGTTACTGTACAGACAAACGGACAGTTAGTGTGATATGATATAGATACGGATAAAACACCGATAAGATAGGGAGGTCATATAAAATGGCGATAGACAAGAAGAAAAAAGAAGCCGTTAAGACGGTAGTAAAAATAACAGACGCAGAGGAAAAGAAAAAGGCTCTTGACACAGCGATAGCATATATTGAAAAGCAGTTCGGCAAGGGTGCGATCATGAAGCTTGGCGAGGCTAAGGCTATGGATATCGAGGCTATACCGACAGGCTCAATGACCCTTGATATGGCGCTTGGTATTGGAGGAGTGCCGAGAGGAAGAATTATTGAGATATACGGACCTGAGTCATCAGGTAAGACAACGGTCGCACTTCATGTTATCGCAGAAACGCAGAAAATGGGCGGCGAGGTAGCTTTTATCGACGTTGAGCATGCTCTTGACCCTGTTTATGCAGGTCAGCTTGGCGTTGATATCGACAATATGCTTGTTTCTCAGCCTGACAGCGGTGAGCAGGCTTTGGAGATAGCCGAGGCTCTGGCTCGTTCCGGTGCTATCGACTGTATCGTTATCGATTCGGTTGCGGCTATGGTAACAAAATCTGAGATAGACGGCGAAATGGGCGACACTCACGTTGGTCAGCTTGCAAGACTTATGTCTCAGGCTATGAGAAAGCTCACATCTGTTATCGCAAAGTCCAATACAACGGCTATATTTATCAATCAGGTCCGTGAGAAGATAGGTGTTATGTACGGAAACCCTGAAACTACTCCTGGTGGACGTGCTTTGAAGTTCTACGCTTCTGTAAGAATAGAGGTCAGACGTGGAGAGCAGATAAAGAACGGCTCTGAGGTCATTGGTAACAGAACAAAGTGCAAGGTGGTAAAGAACAAGGTAGCACCGCCGTTCAAGGAGTGCGAGTTCGATATAATGTACGGCAAGGGTATCTCCCGTGTGGGCGAGGTGCTTGACATGGCGGTCGATCTTGATGTGGTGAAGAAGGGCGGAGCTTGGTTTAGCTACAACGATATGAAGCTTGGTCAGGGACGTGACAACGCTAAGGAGTTCCTGCTGAACAATCCTGATATCATGGGCGAGATAGAAGCCAAGATAAAGGAACATCAGGCGGAGCTTGTGCTTGCAGCACAGAAGGATAAAAAGGCAAAGAAGCTTGAAGAAAAGGCTAACGCAGGTGCGGCGGCTCAGAGTGCAAATGAGGATATGGCTGCTGACAAGCCTGAGAAGAAGATACGCAAGGCGGCAAGCGACAAGTCTGTTGTGGCAAAGCCTGAGGAGGACTTCGAGGAGTTCGCTCCTGTTGACATAAGCGAGCTTGGTGACTGATAAATGCTTAAAATAACGGGCGTTTCAAAATACAAGGGCAGCACATACATGATAGAGTTTGAGGAGGGCGAAACGGCTTTTCTCAACTATGAGATAGTGTCTGCCTATGGTCTGAGAGCAGGGCTTGATATGCCTGAGTCTGCTTGGGAGAAGATAGTTTTTGACAACGAGTTCAGAAAGGCAAAGGAAAGGGCTTTGTATCTCCTTGATTACAGGGACTATTCCTATGTGGAGCTTTACAAGAAGCTTGAGAAGAATTACAGCGAGGAGATATGCGACGCTGTAATGGATAAGATGCTGGAGCTTGGGACGGTCAATGACAGGCGGTATGCTCAGGGGCTTGCGAGGACTTATGTGGAAGTGCGTAAATACGGATATTACCGTGCTTATCAGCAGATGAGACAGAAGGGGCTTACTAAGCCTATAATAGAGGAGGCTCTGGAGGAATACAGCGAGGGTACATACGAGCGGCTGTATGAGCTTGTGGAGCGAAAGTATCTCAGATATCTTGACGGAGAAAAGGGTGACATAAAGGTAAAAAACGCCCTTGTGCGTTTGGGGTATTCATACGACATAATAAAAGAGGTGCTTGCTGACATAAAACAGGAGTACGGCGACGAATAAAGGAGCAAAGAATGAAAAAGATCATTTTTGCGGCGGCTATACTGAGTGCGGGAATTATGACAGGCTGTTCGCTGAGCTTTGACGGCACAGACAGCTCTCAGCCTGCGGAAAATGTTCAGGGCAGTGAGAACGCTGTGACAACGCAGGGAACTGATACGGAAAGCGAAGAAGCCGCTGACCCGCTTGAAGAGGCAAAGGACGTTGCGGCAATGTATCTTAAAGCCGCAAACGCTGAGTTTGACCAATCAATGGTAAAGCTTATGACAGACGATTATGCCGCTGACTATGAATATATGAAAAAGAACATGGGCGGCGACAATGAATACGGTGAGGACGAACAGATAAGCGGAGTAAGATATAGCTTTGACAAGGATAAGTGCGGCTTTATCGACAAGGTGAACATCTCAGAGGAGTATTCAAAGGCGGCGGAGCTTTATGTGACCATAGCTTATGACAGCTCTGAGGGAGAGGTCACGTCATCGCAGTATATTCTTATGGTGCTTGACAAGGACAATGATTGGAAAGTTTGCTTTGCAGGCTCAAAGGCACAGGCATATGCAGACGGAATTATAACTGACGAAAACTCGGAAAAGGCAGAGGCTAACGCTCAGGCGGTATATGAGGCGGCAGAAAAGGCTGTCAAGGAGCTTTCAAAAGACAAGAGCTACAAGTTTGAATACATGAACTACATTTCCACAGAGACGGATAAGTTCATAGAAAAGATAAAGGAACAGCTTCCTGATGAGCTTAAGGATACATATTTCACTGTTTTTATTGATGAAGGAAAGCTTGATTATGTTGTTTGGTCGCAGGAAGCAGGGGCTGAGATAACGGTCACATATCCTGAGAAGAAAAACTGACGGTGCAAAAGTGCTTGACAAAATAAATTGCATGGTGTATAATATAGGTAACCACGAGATTGATTGTGTTCACAGTGACACACAAAAGAAACCCCCGAAAGTTGCAGCTTTCGGGGGTTTCTTTTGGGATCATGCCGGACTTACTTTCTGTATGCTTTTGGCTTTGTGGAAAATTCATAAATATTTTGATTTTTGTCATACAATAGTGACTAAAAGGGCTTGACAAAACTGTGTAAAAGTGAGATAATAAGATAGATTATTGTGATACTTTATGCCGTCCGTTGGCGGTGTAGGATTGGAGATTTTTTCATGGCAACTAGAGTGGGAATGGTTTCTCTCGGATGTCCCAAAAATCAGGTGGACGCTGAGCATATGCTCTATGATCTGCGCAAAGAGGGTTTTCAGATAGTTTCTGACGCAGCCCTTTCTGATGTGGTCATTATAAATACCTGTGGATTTATCGAGTCGGCTAAACAGGAGGCTATAGACACTATACTTGAGTTCTGTACTCTCAAGCAGGAGGGCAGGATAAAGGCGGTAATAGCTACGGGCTGTCTTGCTGAAAGATACCGTGACGAAATGAAAAAGGAGATCCCTGAGCTTGACGCTGTTGTGGGAATAGGCTCTAACGGAAAAATTTGCGATATTATAAGAGAGATACTGCTGGATAAGCAGGCGGTCTGTTCTTATGGCGCAAAAACTGAGCTTTCAATGGAGGGCGGAAGAATTATTTCTACTGAGCCTTTCTATGCGTATATAAAGATAGCCGAGGGTTGCAGCAACAACTGCACTTACTGCGCTATCCCGTCTATAAGAGGAAAATACAGAAGCAGACGCATGGAGGATATTGTCAAGGAAGCCAGATGGCTGGCTGAGAACGGCGTGACGGAGCTTGTAGTTGTGGCGCAGGATACAACACGCTATGGCGAGGATATATACGGCAAGTCTATGCTCCCTGAATTGCTCACGGCACTTTGTGAGATAGACGGCTTCAAGTGGATAAGAACGCTTTATTGCTATCCTGAGAGGATAACGGACGAATTGCTGGACGTTATCGCTAAAGAGGACAAGCTTGTAAAGTATCTTGATATGCCTATACAGCACTGCGACAAGACCATACTTAAAAGAATGAACCGCCATGGGGACAGAGAGACCCTTACGGCGCTTATAAAGAAGATAAGAGAAAGGATACCGAACGTTACGCTGAGGACAACTCTTATCACAGGCTTCCCAGGGGAAACTGAAGAGCAGTTTGAAGAGCTTTGCGAGTTTGTAAAGGAAATTCGCTTTGAAAGGCTCGGCTGTTTCGCTTACTCGCCTGAGGAGGGTACGCCTGCGGAGAAGTTTGAAGATCAGGTGCCTTTGAAGGACAGAGAGCGCAGAGCGGAGATAATAATGGAAGAACAGATGATTATTTCCGACAGCCTTAATGAGGCTGCTCTCGACAGCGAAGTCGAGGTGGTTTGCGAGGGCTTTGACAGATATGCCGAATGCTACTACGGCAGAAGTCAGGCGGACGCACCTGAGATAGACGGAAAGATATTCTTCCTGAGCGAGGATAAAGTTAGGGTCGGCGAGTATGTCAAGGTAAAAATTGACGATACTATGGATTATGACCTTATCGGCTCAAAAATGTAGATGAAAGGAACTTGATATGAACCTGCCAAATAAACTTACAGTGCTTAGAGTAATATTGATCCCGTTTTTTCTGTTGTTCGTGCTGCTTTTCAAGATACCGCATCACATGGTGTTTGCACTTATCGTATTCGCAGCTGCGTCTATCACAGACTGGTTTGACGGCAAGATAGCAAGAAAGCACAATCTTGTTACTACATTCGGAAAGTTTCTTGACCCCCTTGCAGACAAGCTTCTTGTTATGACGGCGCTTATCTGCTTCACATTTGAACGTTGGATAGACCCTGTTGCGGTGGTACTGATACTTGCAAGAGAGTTTATGGTAACGGGTCTTAGACTTGTTGTGGCAAGCGAGGGCGTTGTGGTCGCTGCAGGAATATGGGGTAAGCTGAAAACTGCATTCACCATGGTTGCTCTTATCGCTATAATGGTGCTTCAGATAATTTTTCCTGCACCAAAGGGAAGCCCTGATTTCACTTGGGGTACACCGATATTCCTTGTAAACGAGATACTCATTTGGATAGCGGTTGTGCTTACCGTTATTTCCGGTGCGGTTTATCTCAAGGGATACTGGAAGTATATAGATTCGGGTAAATAATGTGGCCTGCCGACGTGTTGCGGCATATGATAACTTAATATATAAATGCGTATCAGCAAGAGTAGCTGTGAGGTAATTTTCAGAGAGGAGCCGTTTGGTGCAAGGCTTCAAGGACTTTCAGCGAAGTGCGGCTGACAGCAGGGAGCGAACAACGGCGAAAGCTTAGTATTCCTCTCCGTAGGGTCTGCGTTAAAGATATTGAGCTGTACAAAATTTTGTATAGAAAATCGGAGTGGGACCGTAGATCATAATCTGCCTCCGGAGTGGTGAAACGCCATTCCGGAGGTTTTTTCTTAGAAAGGGAGAGATAGATATGACGATTTTGGAAAACATAAAGCATGATATTCAGACTATAAAGGACAGAGATCCTGCGGCAACGAGCACGCTGGAGATCCTCACATATTCGGGGCTTCACGCTGTGGCTTTTTATAGGGTGTCGCATTGGTTCTATGTTCACAAGCACAAGGTCATCGCAAGATGTATTTCGCAGTTTGCAAGAATGTTGACAGGTATAGAGATACACCCAGGCGCTAAGATAGGCAAGGGTCTGCTTATCGACCACGGCTCGGGTGTTGTTATAGGTGAGACCGCTGAGATAGGCGATTACTGCCTGCTGTATCAGGGCTGTACCCTTGGCGGAACAGGTAAAGACCACGGTAAAAGACACCCGACCCTTGGAAACAATGTTATGGTAGGGTGCGGTGCAAAGGTTCTTGGACCATTCACTGTGGGGGACAATGCAAAGATAGCCGCAAATGCGGTAGTTCTTGAGCCTGTGCCTGCAAACTCAACGGCTGTGGGCGTGCCTGCAAGGATAGTTAAGCAGAACGGCAAGCGCACCTGCGATCTCGATCAGGTGCATATCCCTGATCCTGTGGCTCAGGAGCTTTGCCAGACAAGAATACAGATAGCTAAGCTTGAAAAGAGAGTGGCTGAGCTTGAAAAGATCGGAAAGAAAGAGCAGTAAAATATAAGGAAAGAGGTAAAGATAAATGAACATTTATAACACGCTTACTCACAAGATCGAAAAATTTGTACCAAACGAGCCGGGCAAGGTGTCAATGTATACCTGCGGTCCTACAGTTTATCACTATGCCCATATCGGCAATCTGAGAAGCTATATAATGGAGGACGTTTTGGAAAAGTATCTCCGCTATGACGGTTATGACGTAAAGAGAGTAATGAACATCACTGACGTTGGTCATCTTACTTCTGACGGCGATACAGGCGATGATAAAATGCTCAAGGGCGCAAAGCGTGAGCATAAGACTGTTATGGAGATCGCAAAATTCTACACTGACGCTTTCTTTGAGGACTGCAAGAAGCTAAATATCAAAAGGCCTGACGTTGTTGAACCTGCAACGGGCTGTATTGGTGATTTTATCAAGGTGATATCTGCTCTTATGGACAAGGGCTATGCTTATGAGGCAGGTGGAAACATTTATTTTGATACTTCAAAGCTGAAGGAGTATTATGTTTTCCACAACTTTAATGAGGAAGATCTTGAGGTCGGCGTTCGTGATGGCGTTGAGGAGGACACAAACAAGCGCAACAAGGCTGACTTTGTGCTGTGGTTCACAAAGTCTAAGTTCGACGATCAGGAGCTTAAGTGGGATTCCCCTTGGGGTGTGGGCTACCCTGGCTGGCATATCGAGTGTTCATGTATCTCCATGAAGCACCTTGGCGAAAGACTTGACATTCACTGCGGCGGTATCGACAACGCTTTCCCACACCACACAAACGAGATAGCACAGTCTGAGGCTTATCTTGGTCACAAATGGTGCAACTACTGGTTCCATATCCTGCACCTTAACACAAACAGCGGAAAGATGTCAAAGTCAAAGGGCGAGTTCCTTACTGTTTCACTGCTGGAGTCAAAGGGCTATGACCCACTGGTATACAGATTTTTCTGCTTGCAGTCACACTACAGAAAGTCACTTGTTTTCACATATGAGAACCTTGACAATGCAAAGACAGCATACAACAAGCTCACTGCAAGGATAGCACAGCTTATGGCTGACAAGAAGCCTGACGAGGTGGTGGAGCTTGAGGATTTTGAGAAGTTCAAGGGCAGCTTCAAGGCGGCACTTGATGACGATATAAACACTTCAAATGCTATCACTGTTCTGTATGACGTTCTTAAAGCTGACACTAACAATGAAACAAAGCTTGCCCTTATCGAGGATTTTGACAAGGTGCTTTCACTTGGTCTGATAGAAGCTGCAAAGAAGCTCAGTGCTGACGGTGAAGAGGATATCCCTGAGGAGGTCAAGGCGCTTGTTGAGGAGCGTAAGGCTGCAAGAAAGGCAAAGGACTTTGCTAAGGCTGACGAGCTGAGAGATAAGATAGGCGAGCTTGGCTATATCGTTGAGGAAACCAGACAGGGCACAAAGATAAAGAAAAAGTAAAGGAGCGTTAAATGAGCAAAAATAAACAGGATCTGGGTCCATACCGCAGAAAACAGTTTCAGACGTATTTTCAGTTTTCACTTATAGCAATTTGCTTTGTTATAATCTTTGTTCTATTTTATGCCTGTACCGGCAGCAGCAAGAACGATATAGACTATACTGACGCAAAGGTGATACAGATGGACGAACCTGCCGATGACAGCCCTGTGGTGGTTTTTGAAACAAACAAGGGAACTTTCAAGGCTGTGCTTTTCCCTGATGAAGCACCGAACTATTGCAAGTTTTTCACTGGACTTGTGGAAAAGGGCTATTATGACGGCACTTATGTGAGCATGGTGCAGGACGGTGTGTATTTTATAGGCGGAACGAAGCAGGCTGACGGTCAGACAACTTCTGACACTGACACCACTACCATCGAGGCGGAGTATTCAAAAAACCTGTGGCCTTTAAAAGGTGCACTTTGTGCATACACTCAGGAGCAAGGTCACTTGTTCAGCAAGAAGAAGGTTTCAAACAGCTATCTTCTTTTTGTTGATAACTATGACCTTACCGAGGAGGAGCAGGCGGAGCTTGACAGCAAGCTTGCAGACAGCAACAATATCCCTGAGGATATCACCGATGCTTTTGAGAAATACGGCGGTGTGCTGAATTTCTCTCAGCAGTATACTGTTTTCGGTCAGGTATATGATGGCTTGGATATTTATGACGAGATATGCGGTACTGATGTGGCTGACTCTGAGACGCTGAAGCCTAGGGAGGACATACAATTCACAAAGGTGTATATGTCTACCTACGGAGAGAATAAAAACAGCAATGCTTTTGCAGGCAGTGCGGATAGTTCTGAGGTTTCTGAGAGAGCGGTCGACAGTGCAGACACAAGCTCGGAGATGTAAATTAATCATATCAATTAAAGCGAACGGGTGGATGCCTGTTCGCTTTTTATATTCACTGAAAATTCATTATTTATTTGTTTATTTCACTATAAATTTGTATTAAGCTCTGCTATACTACTCTTTAGAACATAAAGATTTTAACATTGTTTTCGTATGAACCAAGGCTTAAAATCAAAAGATTTTATACTTAATATAAGAATATGAAACATGAATTTATTATATTAGACATGACGGCTTATACTGTAAATTACATTAATAACGTTAGCCGAGCCACAGTTCTTGACTTTATGAGCTTATTGTGGTAAACTTAAAACCAAGTCCATGTGTGAAAAAATTCCGGCAGTGCTTAGCTTTTATGTGCGTTGAGCCGAGGGTTGAGCTTGTAAGGGTGTTGGACGATATTAACGAATTTTTTAGTAACAGAATAGGCAGGAAAGTCCTGTCTTTAAAATAGGAGGAAATTTTATGAGCGAATACAAGATCTATTCATTGCATATGGGTAAGGCAAAATGTGCTGTTGATTTGGGTGATGGCTCTGAGCGTGGAGAGTATGTAAATCAGGATTACATTCTCAACAAAATGGGCAGACCACACAGAAGCATAAGCCTTATGTACTGCTACTATCCGCTGGATAAGGAGTTCCCTGGAAGAATTTCTGAGGTAATGAAAGACGAAGATGTTTCTTTTGCATGGGATTATCCATATGATGATTATTTCACATACAAGGGCGGTCTTGAGGGCAACACAGAGGGCGAGCCTTTTACCTTCATGAGAGATGTAAGACGTCATGGACAGGACGTTACACTCACACTCACAGTTGACCCACACGTTTCAGACGAGCAGCTTATCGCTATCGCAAATGACCTTAGACCTTTCGGCAGACTTCTTCTGAGAATAAACCATGAAGCTACAGGCAACTGGTTCTCATTCAACAAGAGATGCACTTATCAGGAAGTTGCTGATTTCTACTGCCGTTTCAATAAGATACTTAAGGAATATGCACCAAACGTTTCTACTATTCTTTGTATCGGTGGCATTGAAGATCTTAACAAGAAAGAGATCGAAAAGGAAGCAGAGTTTTCACAGGCTGTCAAGGAGACAGACATCTGGTCTGTTGACAAGTACATGGCTCTTCACTGGGGTTGGCCTTATGACGTTGCTGAAAGAGGCGGCACAAGCCACAGCAGAAGCAAGGTCAAGGACATATACAATATGACAAAGCGTTCTTTTGAGAGATTCAAGGAGATAAACGGCGGCGTTACAAAGCCAATGGTCATGAGCGAGTTCAACGCTGACGGCGACGTTACAGGTCCATACGATCAGGCAGCAATGGTAAAGGAATTCTGCGATATGCTTAAAGCTGACGGCGAGAGCTGGTTCTCAGGATTTACTTTCTATCAGTTCAGAGACAGAGGACGTCTTGGTCTTGAAATTCAGGACCCTAACTATGCTGACTGCGGTATCGAGCAGCCTGTTATGAAGACATACAAGGAAATTATCCACGATGATTTCTTCAAGCCTGCAATGACAAGAGGCGACGAGGTTACACTGCCATGCACGCTTCGTTGGGGCGGTTCTGAGGACGCTGAGGGTCTTGAGATCCCTCTCCACTTTGAAAAGAATCCACACTTCTGCGAGGTTACATTTGATGATGATTCAAACATCATGATGGAGATAAACGGCAAGTGGTTCTATAAGTCACCTGAGGCAAAGACGATCGACCTTATGGCAGCTTTCTTTGAGAAGCCGCTGGAGGGTGAGGCTGATCTGACTCTCAGACTTTTTGCTCCTCCTGCAAGCGGTGAGAATGATCTGTCTATTGAGGACGGACTTATGAACAGCTACACAGAGATCAAGAAGCTTCCTGATATCCGTATCAGATTCGAGCCTGTTGAGCTTTAATATCCAAAAATTTAAGGGACGGTTTTGCCGTCCCTTTTTGGTTTATAGGGTGACAAATAATGCAAACGGGACGTCGGGGGCGCCGTCCCCTACAAAGTAAAAAGGTTGCATATTGTACAAAAAAGCGTACAGTATACAACCTTTGTCTTTGTTATTTATCGTAAGGAGCTTGTCTTGACATTATCTGCATTGCGGCTTTAAGACCGTCAACGGCGGCGGACATTATGCCTCCTGCATAGCCTGCACCCTCGCCGCAGGGATAGAGATTTTCCACTGAGAGAGATACCATATCTGCGTTTCGTGTAATGCGGACAGGGGAGCTGGTACGGGTTTCAGGTGCGGTGAGCATTGCACCTTTATCGCCGAAGCATTTCATTTTTCGTGAGAAATTCTGCAAGCCGCCCTCCAGCATATCAGTCACGAATTTAGGGAATACATCACGAAGCTCTGTCGCCTTACAGCCAAGTGCATAGGTGGGTGAAACCGTGCCTGCTATTTCAGGCTTGCCATCAAGAAATCCGCCAACTGTCGTGCCTGCGCCTTTATATGAGCCTGTGAGAGTATAAGCTTTTTGCTCTATAGACCGTGCGAAAGCCACTCCGTCAAGCGGGCAGTGACCAAAGTCGTCAGGGGTAACGGCCACGACAACTGCAGCGTTTGCGTTTTCACCGTCACGGGCAAACTCGCTCATGCCATTTGTGACAGTTCCGCCGCTTTCGGATGCTGACGGCACAACTGTACCGCCCGGACACATACAAAAAGTGTAAACACCTCTGCCGTTTTTATCACGCCGTGAAAGCTGATATTCGCCCTTTGGAAGAAGTGGATTGCCTGCATGGTCGCCGTATAAGCTTTCGTCAACAGCCGCCTGCTTATGTTCTATTCTTGCGCCAACTGAGAACGGCTTAGGCTCGAGGAAGATGTTTTTGCGCTGCAAAAGCTCAAAAGTATCCCTTGCTGAATGACCGATAGCAAGTATAACGGCAGACACTTTTTCGTCATTGCCGCCTGCTGATATATTTTGCACTTTGCCGTTAGCGATAGCCATATCAGTAAGGGGAGTATCGAATTTTACCTCGCCCCCAAGCTCTATTATCCTTTTTCGGATAGCCGTGACGATATTTCGCAGATTGTCAGTGCCTATATGCGGTTTAGCTTTTGTGAGGATCTCTTTCGGCGCACCGAAATCTACGAAGCGTTCAAGAACATATCTGCAAAGAGGGTCTTTAATTCGTGTGGTGAGCTTGCCGTCAGAGAATGTGCCTGCACCGCCTTCACCGAATTGCACGTTGCAATTGGTGTCAAGCTCGCCTGTGAGCCAGAATTTCTGTACCGATGCAGTACGTTTTTCCATTGAACTGCCACGCTCTAAAATAATCGGTCTATATCCCTGCTCGGCAAGGGCAAGCCCTGCGAACATTCCTGCCGGTCCAAAACCTGCAATGACAACTCTGCCCTCTGCTTTTTCTGTGGATATGACAGGCTTGTAAACACTGCGCTCAACATAGGTCAGGGAAGTGTTCTTCTCACAAAGCTTTTTTTCAAGGTCGGCACTGTCAAGTGTCACGAAAACTGAGTGGACAAAGTGAATGTCGTTGCGTTTTCGTGCATCAAGAGAGCTTTTATGTATCTCGCAGTCTATGGCGTGTTTTGAGGCACTGCCTAGCTTCTTCAGAGCGGTGGAGATAACTTCCTGCTCTGTTGCGTTAAGGGGGAAACTTATTTGATTTACTATTATTGGCATATATCCTCCTGCGTTTTTACCGAAAAATCGGGACGAATAGATCGTCCCGATAAAATTTTATTAGTCTGAAACAACTATTTGTATCTCGTTTTTGCCGAAACCCCAAACATTGTTGTAGGTCGGTGAATAGATTATAGCCTCTCGTGCATAAGAACCAGAGTCAATTATGTCGCTGAGATTGACCTCAGCGTATAAGTCGCTGTCCTTAAGCTTGTTTATCACATCTTCAGGACCGTAGACCTTGACGTTTGTGAGCTTTTTTGTTTCTATCTCAGTGGACTTGCCTGACGGCTTGCCCGTTGCGATGATATGGTCTGATGTTATGGTGAACTCCTTCGAGGTGTATCCCTCTGAGTCAAAGGATACACGAACGTTTTCATCGCCATTCATATTGATCTCACCTGAGTTGAGAGGGATCTTGAAGCTGAACACCTTTGCAAGGTTTATCTCTGAAAGGTTTATGGAGCCGATAGTGAGCGTTTCTGTATCTGAGTCGTCAAGATTTGGCGATACCACAGAAATCTCTTCCTCGGAAAGCTTCAGTGGCAGTGAGTTGACATCAAAATTATCCGTACAATTAGAGATATCTACCTTTAGCTTTGCTGTCTTTTTCTTGTAGATAACAAAATTCACATCGACAGACTTTGTATCCTTGACTTCTATTTTAGATGGATCAACAACGTTGTCGTCATCGTCATAGAATACGATATCCTGTGTGTTGATAGTCGTGTCTTCGGATATTTTCTTTGATTTTGAGATCTGTGCCACTGCTTTGCTTATGTTGTCAAGGTCATTTTTCGGACCTTCAATTGTTATCTCGCTCGGAGATGTGGTAGTTTCTTTAAGGATATAGCCCTCCTCAGCGCTTATGAGCGGGGCTTCTGCGGTGAGTGGGATAGTCTTTGTGGTAAGTCTGTCAAACTCCACAGAAACAGTGTCAGGGTTGACAGAAACTACAGTTACCTTGTCGGTGGAATGTGATGACTTGACATCGATGTCAAGGTCATAGGTGCCCTCTTTTGTTACGTCATCAAGATTGACAGTTGCCACAAGATCTGCGGCAGTATAGCTGCCTATCTCATAGTTCATGCCCTTTATCTCAACGTCTACGGAGATATCCTTATAGTTGAGTGCGGAAAGTCCTTTTTCTTTTGCCTGTGTTCCGTCAAGTGAGAACACAACAGGAACGTTTGTTATAGTCTTGTTTATTGTAGGATACTGAGTGATAGAAAGGGCAAACCATATTATTACAGCAATGATTATGGAAAGTATTCTCAGACCAAAGTCTGCACCATGGCGATTTTCTTTTTTAGCCTTTTTTACTTTTTCCATTTTGAAATCACCCTTCCTGCAAAAGAATTTTCTCTAATGGAATTAGCGTCCTTTTCAGGCAAAAGACGATTGTCCAGAAGTCTTTTCAGAGAGTCCTTGGAATATCCTCTGGTAAGCTCTCCGTTTTCGGCAACTGAGATGTTGCCTGTTTCCTCAGATACCACGACGACTATTGCGTCAGAGTTTTCGCTCATTCCGATAGCTGCACGGTGTCTTGAACCGAGTTGTTTGTTTATAAGTTCGTCTTTCTGCGGTCTTGGCAAGAAACAGCCTGCCGCAAGTATTATTCCGTCTCTGATTATTACAGCACCATCATGGAGCGGTGTATTCGGGAAGAATATGTTTCCGAATATCGCTGTTGAAGGTATGCAGTTGAGTATCGTTCCTGTAGCTATCTGTTCACCAAGCTTTGTCTTTCTCTCACAGATTATAAGCGCACCTGTTTTGGTGGAAGAAAGACTTGCGGCAGAATCACATATAGCGTCAATAGCTTTTTTCCAATGTTCGGTGTTGTCGTCAGAGTCACTTGAGCTAAAGAAATTAAAGCCACCCAGACTTGTTCGTCCAACCTTTTCAAGAACACGTCTGAGTTCAGGCTGAAACATTATGATAAGAGCAAGGAAGCCCCACTGGAAGCAGATCTTCAGCAAAAATCTGATAGTTTGCAAATTAAAGAATACTGCAAGCAGGTAGCAACCTATAAGTATAAGGATACCTTTTGTGAGCTGCTGCGCCCTTGTTTCGCGAATAAGCTTTATGCCGTGGAATATCAGAAAGGAGAGAATAGCAATATCGACAATGTCATTAAGACCTATTGATGTAAAAACGCCCCAAATAGCGTTTATAACATAAGCGATACTGTCAAGCATAGTTCACACCCTTTCGATAATTTCTGTAAATGTAATGAAAAAAACAAAACAAATACAGATGATTTTATATATATTAATAGTATATCATATTTTTTCGCAAAGTACAAGGGTTGAACAAGATTTTTTTTAATAAAAAGCGGACCTTTTTCAGCCCGCTTCTATATCAGCTCTCTTTTGGCAGATAAAACCTTCCTGAGAGTTTTTGTGTTTTTACTTCGTTTATGAAGGCTTTCGGATCGGCTTCTTTTACAGCGTGTATGACCTTTTTGGTCTGTGCCGCTGATACTACTGAATAGACGATCTGTCTTTCGCAGTGTTCATAAGACCCCTCACCGTCAAGTATGGTCGCGCCATGCTGGCTCACTGCATAAATAGCGTCTGCTATCTCCTTGGGCTTGTTTGTTACGATAAGCAAGGTGCTTTGCTGGAATTTTTTGTAGAGCATATGCAAAACGGTTGTTGAAGCATATTGAAAGATGATAGAATACAGTGCCTTGTCCCAGCCGAACATAAAGCCTGCAACGCACAATATGACCGCATTGAAGCCAAGTATAACATTGAAGGTGTCCATATTGCTTTTCTCTGAAAGATAAATGGATATAAAGTCCGTTCCACCTGATGTTGCGCCACGATTAAGGCAGAGGCTAATGGCAACGCCGTTTATCATTCCTCCGAAGATGCTTATGAGAAGCACGTCCTGAGTGATTATGTGGTCGGGGATAAGGTCGGTGAAAAAGCTGTTGAGCAGTATCATCACGCAGGAAAAAGCCGTGAACTTTTTGCCGATAAATCTGAAACCGATATACACGGGGATTATGTTCAGAGTTATGTTTATGATGCTGAACGGAAGCATTATGCCTGCAAGCTGTTTCACTGCACGCTGTATGAGTATGGACATTCCTGTCATTCCGCCTGGGTAAAGACCGCCTGTGTTTACAAAGGTCTTTGTATTTAGCGCCATCAGAAAGGCGGCGACAGTCACGGCGATAATTGTGAAAATGTCTTTTCTGATATCTTTTTTCATGGCTTTGCCACTCCTTTCATATGTCAGCAATTATTCTCCTTTAAGCTCGGCAAATTTTTTCTGCATGGTAGGGTTATTTTTGGTAAGGCTCTTGATAGTGAGAGCGTCAGCCTTTTTGTTAGCAAGGCGCAGATTGTTTTCTGATGAAATAAGATTTTCTTTTATCTTTGTGAGATGTGCTATAGACTTGTCTATTTCTGTGATAGCTTCGCCAAAACGTCTGCTTGCAAGTTCATAGTTTCGGGCAAAGCCCTCCTTGAAAGTGTTGATGTTTTGCTCAAACATTGTGATGTCGATATTCTCGTTGCGTACCTTTTCAAGCTCTTCCTTATAGGAAAGGGTATTCATGGCGGCATTTCTCAGTATGGTGATTATCGGTATAAAGCACTGAGGTCTGACTACATACATTTTATCATAAGCATATGAAACATCTGTGATGCCTGCGTTATAAAGCTCGCTGTCGCTTTCCAAAAGTGAAACAAGTACAGCGTATTCACATTTTTTCTCACGCCTGTCCTTGTCAAGCTCTTTGAAGAAATGCTCGTTCTTTTTCTTGGTGGAGGTGGTGTCCTGCTCGTTTTTCATTTCAAACATTATGGATATTATCTCCACACCGTTTTCATCACATTCACGGTAGATAAAGTCGCCCTTGCTTCCTGAGCTTGCGTCGTTATCCTTGTCAAAATAAGCGTTTCTGAAAGCGGTAGCTCTTATCTTGTTGAACTCGTTCATGCAGTGCTGTTCAAGGCTCTCGCCCACCATTTTTGTAGACAGACGGCTTTTTAGGTCTTTGTAGTATGCGATAGCTTCGTCCTTGCTTTTTATCTGTGCATTAAGCTCTGCAATAGTGGAATTTTTCTCACTTTCCACTTTTGAAAGTGCAGTGGTAAGCTCCAAAGCCTTTTCAGTATCCTTATTTTTGATATCCGTTTCAAGACGTGTTATCTCCGCTTTATATTCATTTTCTGACTTTTGCATTTGCAGAGTATGCTCAGAATTGAGCTGCTGTATCTGCATATCACGCTGGGATATCTCCTGCCTGAGCTTATCCTTTTCGCTGTTGAATTGCGATCTTGCTTTCTCCACAGCCATTGATATGGCAAGTTCTTTTTCTGTGGTCATGGATTTGGTCTGAGCGGTAAGCTGTGCGATAAGCTTTTCGTTTTGACTTATCTGCTCCTTTAGCTGTTCAAGCGTTTTTTCATATTCGGCTCTTGTGCTCTCCTGAGCCTTTGTGACTGCAAGTGTCTTTTCACTCTCACCGTTAGCCGCAGCCGCCTTGAGCTTTTGTATCTCCATATCCTTATCATTGACAGCCTTTGTATACTTGCTGTCAAAATCAAGCTTAGCAAGCTTTAAAGCCTTGTCTTTTTCATCAGCCACACGCTTGTCAAGTTCTTTATCAAACTCCGCAGTTTTTACCTGTGCCACGATAGCCGCATAGCCCTGCTCATCTACTTTGAATACCTCTCCGCAGTGGGGACATTTTATTTCAGACATTTTATGTACCTCCGATTTCTTGTTTTTTCTTTAATATGATTATACCATATTTTATTTTCCTATACAAGAAATGAAGAAGATTTTTTTACGACAAAAAAGCAGGAACGTAAAAATCACGCTCCTGCCAATTTGTTGAAAAGCCCGATAGTTAGCGAGCGGCACAAAGGTCGCCCATACATAAAATAGTTACGTCATTTGTAGGGGACGGCGCCCTCGACGTCCCGCTTGCTCGGTTTTTCAGCACTCTCAGCAGGAAAGTAAAAAATCACGCTCCTGCGAAAATTTAGCCGAGAATTTTCTTTATATCTTCTTCAGGGGTGCTGATAGGAGTAAGCTGGAACTTATCGACCAAAACGTCAAGCACGCCCTTTGAAACGAATGCAGGGAGGGTCGGTCCGAGGTAGATGTTCTTTATGCCCAATGAAAGCAGGGTGAGAAGTATGCACACTGCCTTTTGCTCATACCATGAAAGCACAAGCGTCAGCGGCAGATCGTTTACTCCGCAGTCGAACGCCTCGGCAAGTGCAAGGGCTATCTTTATGGCTGAGTATGCGTCATTGCACTGTCCGCAGTCAAGTATCCTTGGTATGCCGTCGATAGTGCCAAGATCCATATCGTTTATGCGGTATTTTCCGCAGGCAAGAGTGAGGATAAGGCTGTCAGGCGGCGTAAGCCTTGCAAGGTCGGAATAGTAACTTCTGCTCGGTGACGCACCGTCACAGCCGCCTATGAGGAAGAAGTGCTTTATCCTGCCCTCTTTCACAAGGCTTATTATCTTTTCGGCATTTGACAGCACTGCGTTGTGTGCAAAGCCTGTTGTTACTGTGTGACCGCCGTTCATGCCTGTCATTTCTCTGTCCTCGTCATAGCCGCCGCACTCAATGGCTTTTTCTATAACAGGCGTAAAATCCTTGTCGTCGCCAATGTGCACAAGCTCAGGATATGACACGATAGATGTGGTGAAAATTCTGTCGCAGTAGCTTTGACGGACAGGCATTATGCAGTTTGTTGTGAAAAGTATCGGTGCAGGGATATTGTGAAATTCCGACTGCTGATTTTGCCAGCCTGTGCCGAAATTGCCCTTTAGCTGCGGATAGGCTTTGAGCTTTGGATAACCATGGGCAGGGAGCATTTCACTGTGAGTGTAGATATTCACGCCCTTGTCTTTGGTCTGCTCAAGGAGAAGTTTCATATCGTGCAGGTCATGACCGCTCACGACGATAAAAGGCCCTTTTTCAATGGTCAGTGGAACTTCTGTAGGGACAGGGTCGCCGTATGCGTCAGTGTTTGCGGCGTCGAGAAGTGCCATACATTTCAGGTTCACATTGCCTGTTTCAAGCACCAGCCCCAACAGCTTTTCAGGGTCGTTCTCACTGCCTATGGCACGCAGAGCCTTGTAGAAAAAGCTTGTCACCTCGCTGTCAGTTTTGCCAAGTGCCTGTGCGTGATAAGCATACGCCGCCATACCCTTTATTCCGAAGAGGATAAGTGATTTCAGTGAGCGGATATCCTCATTATCGTTCCACAGTTTTTTCATGTCGTAGTCATCAAACTTCTGAGAGTTGATGCGGTTTCGCTCAATGTGTATCTCCTCTGTGAGCTGTTTTATGGTGACATTATTGAAGTTCACGTTCGTGATAGTCGTAAAAAGCCCTTTGAGTATGAGCATATCTGTTTTTTCAGTTGGCGAGCCATTTTCTGCGGCGTTTGCAAGGGCTATAAGTGCACCGATAAGCTCGTCTTGATAAACTGCTGTGTCGGCTTTTTTGCCGCATACGCCTACTTTTCCGTCACAGCCTGTGTTGTGTGCAGTCTGCTGACACTGGAAACAAAACATATCTTTCATTGGTAAGACCTCCGTATATTTGTGATAGGTCTATTATGTACCGATATGTGAAATTTATTCCTGCGTTTTATGAGAAAAACAGCCTAACAGCCAGTGCAGAGAATACAAATCCCATAAGGTCTGAAAGGCACGCCGCCGCAAATACCGAGGGGTAAGCTTTTTGCTTTATGGCTGAAAAATATACTGCTATGGTGTAGAATGTGGTTTCCGTTGACCCCATTAAAACGCTTGCCACACGTCCGCTGTAGCTGTCAGGGGAAACGCCTGAAAGAATGGTTTCAAGGCAGGCGAGTGCGCCGCTCCCTGAAATGGGTCTGACTATGGCAAGGGGTATGCACTCTTCCGGAAAGCCTAGAAAAGTGGTCACAGGTCGGAGCAGGCTTGCTATAATATCAGCCGCACCTGATGATGTGAACATTCCCACTGCTGTCATAAGCAGAATGAGCATTGGTATCAGCCCCACGGCGATTTTGAGGTTTTCAGTCGCACCCTCGCAGAACACATTCACTATATCCACCTTTTTCACAAGCCCATAGCAAAGTATAAAAACCATAAGCGCAGGCACGAAAATGTCACCGAAATTCATGGCGTTCGTCCTTTCTGAGGTTGAGGGCATAGACCATAAGACAGCCTGCGGTCACGGAGATAAGGGAGGAGAAAATGATAGCAGGCGTTACGTCAAAGGGGGATACTGCACCGTGTTCAAGACGCATTGCCGCAATGGTGGAGGGGATAAGCTGAATGGAAGCTGTGTTAAGCACCACAAGCATAGAAATGCACTTCTTTCGTGCCGCAGGCGGAAGCTTCTGCATGGCTTTCACGGCGGCTATGCCTGAGGGTGTGGCGGCATTGCCTAATCCTAAAAGGTTTGCGGTCAGGTTCATTGTCACGGCATTCATGACCTCAGGGCAGTGTGCGGCATCTCTGAATAGTAGCCTTGTGACAGGGGATAGCATACGGGCAATGACCGCTGTTATGCCAGCCTTTTCACATATCTTCATAAGTCCGCCCCAAAGACACATCGAGCCACTCAAGTATATGACAAGCTCCACCGCTTTGTTACAGCCTTCAAGAGAAGCCACTGATACTGCTGTCATGTCGCCTTTAAGAAAACCGCATAACAAGGCGGATAGGGACAATATCACAATTATTACGCTTAATATAATTAACACTCCTTTCAGTTAGTATTCATATCAAGTTAATATATAAAAAACTTTGACAATAAGTGTGAAATTTTGGTGATAACGCTTGACAAATGTAATTATGTTTGTTATAATATGTTTATCATAAGATTTATGTTAAATGAAATACTATTTTTGTGTTTCAAATTAATTTAAAGGGGATTGATTTTATGAAATCTACAGGAATTGTAAGAAAAGTTGACGAGCTTGGAAGAATAGTTCTTCCTATCGAGCTCAGAAGAACCTACGACCTTGCTGTTAAGGACGCTATCGAGATCTATACAGATGATGACAAGATCATTCTGAAGAAGTTCCAGAGAACTTGTATCTTCTGCGGAAGCGGTGAAGAGTGCGTTGAATACAAGGGCAAGACAATTTGTGCAGCTTGTATGGCAGAGCTCAAGGGTGAAGCTAAGTAATTACATATTTGTAGTAATATTATGAAACAGACAGGACGGACATGAAAGTGTTTGTCCTGTTTTTATTTTATGTGATAGAAAAAGCGTGTATGCAAAAAACATACACGCTTTTTTTATATTATAAGCTTTTTGAAATCATCTTCGCTGCCATTAAATACCGTCATGTGGAGATATTTGCCGCTTTCATAGAATGAGAATTTTACACGGTTGGTATAAGTCCAAAACGTCCAATCAATATTCTCGTCAGGCTTTGAAAACAGGCTCTCATACCATATCTTGTCCTTGTTAAATCTGCTGTCTGAAGCAACGATGTTTTTGTACGTCCGTTCTGTGCAGTATATGACAGGTCTTACGCCGTATTGCTTTTCTATCCTGTCGCAGAAGTCTGCAAGGTTATCTGCGGCTTCGTAATAGTCAGGGGGCAGAAGTCTGTAAAGTCCTCTCAGTCTTACCTCCACTGCAGGGATAAGCCTGCCGCTTAGATCCTCGCCCACAGCATTTATGAAATGCTCTGCCTGCTCAGTGCCGTCAGTATCAAGCTCAAGCACATGATATGCTCCCACTGATATATCAGTGTCCTTTGAGCCGTTCCAGTTGTCACGGAACGCACCGTCTTCAAAGGTAGTGCCTTTGGTGGCTCTTATATAGGCGGTCTGGATATTCTGCTTAGCAAAACTCTTCCAGCGTATCTCGCCCATTGACTCTGTTACAACAGGTCCTCTTATTGGATAGTCACGCTTTTTCGGCTCATTGAACCACAGTCTGCCTGTATACAAAAGCACCGCAAGGTTTATCACAAGCACAACTGCACACAGTATTATCAGCCGTTTTACGAGCTTTTTCAGAAATCTGTGACGCGGCTTTTCTTCCTCGTAGACCTCGTAATTTGTGTAGTTTGAAAGGTCACGATCGTCATACTCGCTGTCTATTTTGTTTATAGCTTCCTTGTCAAGCTTGAATTTCTTGCTGCGTTTCATTAGCAGTATCCTCTCGGTTAAATTCCTCAGAATTTGCGATAAGCTCCGCAAAGGTATATGTGTCAAGCTTGTTCCTTACCATTTCAGATATCTCGTTAAAAGCTTTCTGATAACAGCAGATACCGTCTGCACCTCTGTTGCAGGTGCAGTCTTGGGAAAGACATCTTGAAAAATAATATGTACCCTCTATGGCTTCAAGAACGTCTTTCAAGGTAAGCTGTGCAGGGTCTTTATTTATGATATAGCCCCCCTGCGTGCCTTTATATGACTTCACTATATCAGCCGCAACAAGCTTTCTCAGTATCTTCAGCGCAAATCGAAGTGTAACGCAGGCATCATTGGAAATGGTCTTTGCGTCCATTTTGTCTTTTTCGCGGCATAGAACGGATACTATTCTTACTGCGTAATCCGCCTCAAGTGTTATAAACATTTATTTCCTCCGAAACTTAGTCAAGATAATCTCTTACCTTGTTGCTCCTGTTAGGGTGACGGAGCTTTCTGAGAGCCTTAGCCTCTATCTGACGTATTCTCTCACGGGTAACGTTGAACTGCTGACCTACTTCTTCAAGAGTTCTTGAACGTCCGTCCTCAAGACCGAAACGCAGTCTGAGCACCTTCTCTTCTCTCTCTGTAAGAGTGGAAAGCACCTGATTTATCTGCTCTTTAAGAAGCACAAGTGAAGCGGCTTCTGCCGGAGCCGGAGCGTCATCATCAGGGATAAAGTCGCCAAGATGTGAGTCCTCCTCCTCGCCGATAGGTGTTTCAAGAGAAACAGGGTCCTGAGCGATACGCATTATCTCTCTTACTCTTTCAACGCTCATATCAAGCTCTTTTGCTATTTCCTCAGGTGACGGATCATGACCGTTCTTGTGGAGAAGCTGTGAGGATACTTTCTTTACCTTTGTGATAGTTTCTACCATGTGTACAGGTATTCTGATAGTTCTTGCCTGATCGGCGATCGCTCTTGTTATAGCCTGTCTTATCCACCATGTGGCATATGTGGAGAATTTGAAGCCCTTTGTATAGTCGAATTTTTCAACGGCTTTGATAAGACCCATGTTGCCTTCCTGGATAAGGTCAAGGAAGCTCATTCCTCTGCCCACATATTTCTTTGCGATAGAAACAACAAGTCTGAGGTTTGCTTCTGCAAGTCTTTTTCTTGCTTTTTTAGCGTCCTTTTCATTGCCGCTAGACATCTTTTCTGCAAGCTGTATCTCCTCCTCGGAGGTAAGAAGCGGCACTCTGCCTATTTCCTTAAGGTATATCTTAACCGGGTCGTCGATAGCGATCCCGTCAGTTGAAAGGGAAATATCAACGCCGTCCTGATCCAGATCGTCTTCCGGGTTTACCATGTCAAGGCTGTCGTCGGTGATGATATCATCAATTATCTCAATGTTATTTGCGGCACAGCTATCATAGAAGCTGTCCATTTGCTCAACGTCATAGTCGAGCTTTTCAAGAGCGTCAGTTATCTCTTTTGTAGTGAGCTTGCCTGTAGTTTTGCCGTGTTCCATAAGGTTATCAAGTATCTGTTTCTTGTCTGTCATTTCAAACACTCCAATCTCAATTTTTACATCGGTTGATCTTTGCTAATTCTTTTTGCGCATTTCTTCAAACTTTTTGAAGAAGTCATCGTCGGATATATCCTCCTGTTTCTCCTTCGGCTTGTAGTTTAAAAGCACATTTATATAATCCTCAGCGACCTTGGCGTCAATGCCCAGTTCGCTGTATTTTTCCAGTATCTCCGTTATCTTACCCACTTCCTCGGGTGAAAATTCACCATTAAAAGATGATACAGAGCAATCCTGCAAATCGGTTATCTTGCTCGTCAGGCTTTCGTAAACACGCCTATTGAAGCTGGTAACGAATTTGTCGGGCGGAAGCCTTTTGAGAACATCTCCACAGGCGTCATGATTATTGTAGAGATAATATATGATACCCGCTTCGGCGGCGGATTCTCGTCTGTGTTCATTGGCTTCGGGGTTTATGGTGTCACGCTTGTCAGCGAAGGTTATAGTGCGAGTCCATTCCTTTTTGCTATACTGATAGCGACGGTTTTTAAGTATAGCATTAAGTTCTGCATTAACAGTTGTGATGCTCACATTCTGTTCAGCCGCCACCTTTTTTGCGTATATCTCACGCTCAGTAGGGGAGCTTATATCCGCAAGGACTTTATAGGCTTTTTTGAGATAATCTATCCTGCCTATATCAGTGTCTATATCAATGCCGTCTTTGCATTTTTCTAACTCAAACTCTATTGCACCGTCTGATTTTTTCAGCAAATGGCGAAAGTGGTCTGCTCCGAATTTGTTTATGTACTCATCAGGGTCTTTTGCACCGTTCATTTTTATAACGGTGGTTTTAAGACCGGTCTCACCGAGAATTTTTATTGCTCTCGTTGTGGCTTTCTGACCTGCGCCATCTGCGTCATAGCATATGACAACGTTGTCTGCGTAGTTGGATATTATCTTCGCCTGTTCAGGGGTGAGCGCAGTTCCGCAGGAAGCTACGGCGTTCTCAAAGCCTGCCTGATTAAGGGAAATAACGTCAAGGTTACCCTCACACAGAAGAATGGTCTTATCTTTCACTGCGGCGTTTTTGGCGAAGTTCATGGAGAAAAGAAATCTGTTTTTTGAATACACAAGGGTATCTTTTGAGTTAAGGTATTTTCTCTTATCGTCAGGTGTGAGCGCTCTTCCGCCAAAGCCCACTATATGACCTGCAAGGTCGATAAAAGGGAACATTGCACGATTTACGAAGAAATCGAACGTATTTCGGGTATTCTTCTGTGAACGTGAGATAAGCGAGCCTTGCTCCAATTCTTCCTCGGTAAAGCCCTCAGAGAGCATATAGCTTTTCAAGGCAGACCAACTGTTTGGAGCAAAGCCCATTCCATATTTCTTTATGGTTTCAATACTGAGCTTACGTTTGTTTATAAGATAGTCAAGACATTCCTTGCCCTGTGGTGTCTTTAGCTGATGATAGAAAAACCTTGCGGCTGTTTTATTCATTTCATAGAAGCGCTTTCTGGTATCGGTGCGCTTGCTGTCATAGCCGTTATCCTCCGGAAGCGGCACTCCGCCACGTTCTGCAAGGAGCTTGACAGCTTCCCAATAGTCCAGATTATTGTACTTCATTGTAAAAGTGATAACATCTCCGCCTGCTCCGCAGCCAAAGCAGTGAAAATACTCTTTGTCAGGGTGAATATGGCAGGACGGGGTTTTTTCGTTGTGAAAAGGGCAGAGGCAAACATAATCTCTGCCTGTTCTTTTGAGGGTGACGTAGCTGCTCATGACCTCTGCGATAGGGTTGGCAGCTTTAAGTCTTTCTATAAAATCTATAGGCAGCGGCAAATTTCTTCCTCCTTGGGTATGCGCTAATACTTTGTCCACCCCAATGGGATAAACAGATTTTTAAAGGTCTCAATGGCAAATCCGTCTGTCATGCCTGATATGTAATCGCAGATAGCACGGTCAATTCCGAACTGATAGGCGAGATTCATATAAAAGGCAGGCAGCTTTTCGATATGATGAACATAGTAGTCATAGAGCTTTGCTATCATGTCTTTAGCCTTGACTTCTTCTGATTTGCACTTTGGATTTGTGTATACAAAGTCAAACATAAATCTATGCAGTGCAGTGTAGGCGTCACTCACTTCGTTGTCCATATGCAGGCTTTCTGCTCCGCCCTTGATAAGCGAGGTCACAAGAGTGGTTATCCTCTCAGATTTGGATCCGCCAAGAACCTTTGTGATGTTTTTCGGGATATCCTCCTCGGTCATAATGCCTGCACGAACGGAATCGTCGATATCGTGATTTATATAGGCGATAACGTCTGCAAATCGCACAACATAGCCCTCTTTCGTGTCGGCTATCATGTTAGTGTGCTTTAATATTCCGTCACGGACTTCTTCTGTGAGGTCAAGACCCTTACCGTCTTTTTCCAAAATATCCACTACACGCAGGCTTTGCTCATAGTGGTGAAAGCCGTCAGGGCTAAGCTCGTTGAGTGCCCTTTCTCCTGCATGACCAAAAGGCGTATGACCAAGGTCATGACCCAGTGCGATAGCTTCGGTGAGATCTTCGTTGAGCCGCAAAGCCCGTGAGATAGTCCGTGCGATCTGACTTACCTCAAGGGTATGAGTAAGTCGTGTTCTGTAATGGTCGCCTGCAGGGGACAGATAGACCTGAGTTTTATGCTTCAGCCGTCTGAAAGAGTTGCAGTGAAGTATCCTGTCACGGTCACGCTGGAAACACGTCCTCAGCGGACAAGGTTCGCAAGGCTCTTTACGCCCTTTTGAATCAACAGACAAGCAGGCGTTTTCGCTCAGAAATTGTTTTTCAAACAATTCGGTTTGTTCTCTCGGCAGCACAAAAATTCCCCCTTACAGTATATAAAACATACTAACTCTATATAATATATACTATAATAGTTCAAAAAAGCCTTTATTTTTACATAAAGGCTGAATGTTTTTGTATAATCGCACAAATCTCATGCAAAATCGGCAAGAAGATTTGTTTCTTCTGACAATTCAAGCTTGCCGCAGGATATATCCGTAAGCTGTTTTTTCAGCTTGTCTGAAAATTCAGACTTCACAAGAAACGCAAGGTTTACAGAATCGGCAAAGTCCTCTTTTTCCATTATCACGCCATATTCAGGCAGCGCATAGCTGACCTTGCCATAAAGTGTATAGTCGCAGGAAAAGGATATTCTTGAACACTCACACATTTTCATTTTTCTTGCAGCGTTCACCGCCATTGAACAACCCTGAGAATAGGCTCTTGTAAGACCGCTTGCCCCCAAAAGTATTCCACCGAAATATCGTGTCACCACCACACAAACGTCTGTAAGCCCAGATTTGTTTATTACATCAAGCACAGGCACTCCGCCTGTACCCTGTGGCTCACCGTCGTCGCTGTATCGCGAAACGTTACCCTCTCTCAACACATAGGCATAGACGTTGTGCCTAGCCTTGCGGTTTTCGGCTTTTATCCTGTTTATAAATGCGACAGCCTCATCAGTGGTGCTGACAGGTGCGATATGCCCGATAAATTCGGACTTTTTCTCCGTAAAGCTCGCCTGAGCTTCCTCATAGATTGTTGTATATCCCATTTGGTTTCCTCATATAAAAGAAAAAAGGAACGGAATTATCCGTTCCCTTTGAAAATTAGTCAAGATTAAATCTCTTCTTGAATCTGTCAACACGTCCGCCTGTATCTACGAGCTTCTGCTTACCTGTGTAGAATGGGTGGCACTTAGAACAAATTTCAACCTTGATATCCTTCTTTGTAGAACGAGTATGGATAACATTACCGCATGCGCAAGTAATTGTTGTTTCCTCATACTTTGGGTGAATTCCTTCTCTCATTTGACTTCCTCCTTCCAAACTAAAATTATGACTCATAGAAGCCCATCATTTCAGTTTAGACAGTAGTTCTATGTAGTATTTATCAATATGCTGAACAAATCAGCTTTATTATTATACCATTATATACGTCACTTGTCAAGCACTTAACACTTTTTTTACATTTATCCTGCTCATTTCGACAAAACAAAAAGGCAACCCATCGGCTGCCCTTTGCTTGTGTAAAAATTTTGGAGAGGATGAAACGAGCTAAGAGTTTGATCTTAGTGTTTACATTCTTTTTCTTTCTCTGTTCTACATTACATATTATAGCCTTTAGGGGCTGTAACTTCAAGAACAGACAAGTTACATTTCACTACAATACTGTTACAAATTATTTCAATTTGTAACTTTAAAATAACCTTAAATTTTTCTCAAAGCAGGCTTATTATTCGTGGTCAACTCCGTATGCTGCACGGTATTCCAGCATTTTGTCAAGATATTCTTTGCCCTCAACAACACCGTCCTGAATAGCCTTGATGATATCGTTGATGTTTACGATAGAGTATACCTTTACGCCAAAGTCTTTATAAGCCTGTTCAACAGCTGAAAGGTCAGTATCCAGTGCCTTTTCCATTCTGTCAACTGTTATCACCATGCCTGTTACGTTTACGTCTGCGGCACTTTTGAGCTTTGGCATTGACTCTCTGAGAGCCTTTCCAGATGTCATAACATCGTCGATGATTATTACCTTTTCTCCGTCTGCAAGCTTCTTTCCAACGAACATTCCGCCCTCGCCGTGATCCTTAGCTTCCTTTCTGTCAAAGCAGTAAGAAACGTCAATGCCATACTTTGTTGCAAGTGCGATAACGGCTGAAACAGCAAGAGGGATACCCTTATATGCAGGTCCGAAAAGTGTTTCAACAGGTATTTTGTTGTCAGCTATGCAGTCAGCGTAAAAGCCGCCCAGCTTTGCAAGCTGTTCGCCTGTTTTATAGTTTCCGCAGTTGATGAAATACGGAGCTTTTCTTCCACTCTTGAGTGTGAAGTCGCCAAATGTGAGAACTCCGCTGTCTACCATAAATTTTATAAATTCTTCCTTATAGGTCATATTGAACTTCCTTTCAATTATGTTATTTTGATTATACCACATTTTTCACGGCTTTGCAAGGCTTTTTTGTCTGCCGAACATAAGACCGTGAGAGCCTGTGGCAAGGCAGAAAACACCGTGTTCACGCATATCTCCGCATATTGAGTGTATAACGCCGTATTGCTGTCTATCGGTATTTATACGTGCGAAGCTTTCGCCCAGATCATCAGAAATATAAAAGCCGTATTCGCCACTGATATTTCCTGTGACATACATTGCAGGAGTTTCCTCAAGCCCTTTTCCAAAGCCTATGCAGTTAATCCTGTCCTCAGGGAGAATATCGCTTATCTGCACGCTGTCACTCTTTATCTCGAAGCGGTAAAGTCCTTTTATGCCGTTTGCGAGCCAGAATACTCCGCTTTTATCTGGCTGTCTTGAAAGCTGATAGTGAGCGTATCGCGGACACTTTATGTCCGTTTTTATGGACACTTCTCTGAAGGTCGCACCTTTGTCACGGCTGATGTAAAGTCCCAGATTTTCTCTTTCTGCTATGGCGAAGAAAAGATCGCTGTTGTAATAGTCCGAGAATATTTTTACGTTGTGTTCATCTGCTGAGTTTCCGCTGCTGTCCATAAAAATGGACTTTTGCCATGTTTTGCCCTCATCGTCGGTATAGCAGACAGCCTTGTTAGAAAAGCCTCTGCCGCCTGCAACAGCCCACATTATGCGTTTGCCGTCGGCAGATATCGCTGTCCAACCTGAGTCTACATTAGGCTTTTCGATGTTGTCAAGCTTTTGGTCTATAAACTCAGAAAGCCCACGGGGCATGGGAAGTCTTTCCCACGTTGAACCGCAATCTTTGGATAAGATCAGACCACCTTTTGTTTTGCCTGTCCAGTTGCCACGGGGAGTTGCGACGATGTATTCGGGGTCGCTGAGGGTGAGATCAGCATTAAGACAGGTGATGTAACGGTCGCCATTTTCGTTTGCAAAGGAATTTTCGCACTCACTGTCATAATCTTCAAAGGCAAAGCCGCCAAGGTCGCCAATGATATCTATAATGCGATTCCTGCCGTGGGGAGTGGTGTATACATTAAGGTGAACAGTTTCCTCGATGCCCTCGCAGAATGGTTTGACAAGCACAACTCCGCTTGCAAGACCTGTTATCATGAACAGACCTGTTCCTGTGTTGAACAAGGCTGTGTCGCTGTCAAAAGGTGAAAGCTTTATGTCGCTTATCCAGTGGACACAGTTTCCGCCGCCGTTGTATCGTGGCTTCATGTATGGGATATTCCAATCGAAGCGGCTATATTCAAGCCTGTTCATTATTATCTTCCAGCTTTCACCGCTGTCGGTGCTTGTATAGATCATATCTCCGCCATTTTTCCGGCAGACAGTTGATAGCAAGAGCATTTTGCCGTTGGAACATATTCCGCTGTAGCCGCATGGGATATGGTTCTCAGGGGTGATGTCTTTGTCAAAAACAGTCACTCCATTTTCGATGCGGTATCTGTATACCTTGCCGCCTGAAAGCGAGCCTGTGTCGCAAGCATAAGCACCCATGCCGCCGTAGAATACTTCTCCGCTTGAGGCAAAGGTGATGTATATATATCTGCTGTCGCTGGTGATACGCTGTGGCACGAAGCCATAATAGGAGGAGTTTTCGTGTTTTACAGGGTCGGGGGCGGTGAGGGGAACGAAGCTTTTCAAGCCGTCTGTGGAGCAATACAGAGTGTGACCTCTTGTTACACCGTCAGGGGAGTTTGCTTCACCTGAACAGCCTGCGATAAAAAGTTTGCCCTCACTGTCTGTCCATATAAGCGAGATGTTTTTCTCACCAAACAGGTCTATGCTTTGCCAGCTTTCGCCCATATCCTCAGAATAGATAATACCTGCGGTCTGAGAGCCAAAATACAGCCTGCCGTTTTTGTAAATAAGTCTGTCACCTGTGGCTCTGCCAACTTCGTTTCCGTGAACGCTGCATGGCAGTGTCTTTTGTATTATATTTTCTCCATTGTCATCAGATATGCAGAGATAATTTGAGCGTTTATCTCCGCAGGTGAAAAACAGCTTATTCGGGTCGTTTTCGTCAAGGGCTATTGCAAGGGGATAGGTCTGTGCAGGGTCGTCTGCGGTAACTTTGCTTGCCAGATAGACCCATGTGTTTTTGTCAAAGTCATAGCGGTAGATACCGCCTATGTCAGTGCGGATATACAGCGTTTTGCTGTCTGTAGGGTGGAAAGTGATACCTGTCACAAAGCCGCCTCCGCCTATTTTCAGATTGCCATATTCGTATTTGATAGGTGAAAGAATTTTCATATATTTCTCCGTTACCATTCGATAGTAGAAACGTCAACAGGGTCTTTGTTTATCTCAACTTTATCTACCTTGCTGTTTTTGACGGTTATAACTCTGTCAGCCATTGGTGCGATTGCAGAGTTGTGGGTGATGACTATAACTGTCACACCGTCATTTCGGCAGGTATCTTGCAAAAGTCTGAGGATATTTTTACCTGTGTTGTAATCAAGAGCGCCCGTTGGTTCGTCGCAAAGAAGAAGCTTGGGATTTTTCGCCAATGCTCGTGCGATAGAAACACGCTGCTGCTCGCCGCCTGAAAGCTGGGAGGGGAAGTTGTTCATTCTGTCCTCAAGTCCCACTTTTTTCAGCACCTCTTCAGGCTGTGAGGCATGTGCGCATATCTGTGTGGCAAGCTCTACATTTTCCTTAGCAGTAAGATTATTCACAAGGTTATAGAATTGAAAAACAAAGCCTATGTCATATCTGCGGTATGTTGTGAGCTGCTTTTTATTAAAAGTGGCAATGTCTTTGCTGTCAACAAGGATCTTGCCCTCATCGCAGGTATCCATGCCGCCGAGCATATTAAGTATAGTAGTTTTTCCTGCACCGCTTGCGCCCACGATAACGGCAAATTCGCCTTTTTCTATCTCAAATGAAACACCGTCTGCGGCATTTATGGTTATCTCGCCCATTTTGTATCTTTTATAAACGTTCTCGAATTTTACAAAGCTCATAGTCTGCACCCCCATATTGTCTTTACGTTATTGTATCACAATAATATGAACATTTCAAGGGCTTTTGCTACTTGAAATGGTGGAAGTGATATGTTATAATTGTATCTGAAACAGGCATGAGCCTCACATTTTGACAAGGAGAGATATAAATGGAATTTCAGAAGCTCATTGAAAGCAGAAGAAGCATAAGAAAATATGACGGCAGTAAAAAGGTAACAAAAGAGCAGATAGAAACGCTTATAGCTGCCGCAACAGAAGCACCATCGTGGAAAAACTCTGAAACTGCAAGGTATTACTGCGTTCTCAGCGACGAGATGACAAAGAGGGTAAGAGAGGAGTGCTTGCCCGGATTTAACAGAGAAAGGTCTGAAAATGCGGCGCTTCTTGTAACGACTTTTGTACATACAAGAGCAGGTTTTGACAAAGAGGGTGATCCTGATAATGAAGTCGGCAATGGCTGGGGTTATTATGATCTTGGTCTGCACAATGAGATACTTCTTCTCAAAGCGGCTGAGCTTGGCTTAGGTTCGCTTGTAATGGGCATCAGGGACGGAGAAAAGCTCCGTGAGGTGCTTGAAATACCTGAAAGCGAGATCGTAGTATCGGTTATAGCCGTTGGCTATCCTGCAGAAGCCCCTGCTAGACCTAAAAGGAGAGCTGTTGAGGATATCGCAAAGTTCTTTTAATATGGGAGTTATGCAGTTTTTTAGCTTGTATTTGTGATATTGACCTTCCTGCGCTTTAGTTTGGTCATCAGACCTTTCTTACAGCATGGGGAGGTCTTTTTGTGCGTAAAAATAAGGCGTTAGAACAAAATCTAACGCCTTACTGATATTCTTTTGAACACGAAGTCTTATCGTTGTTCACATTACAAGACTTGTGAAGTGGCTTAAAACCTTACTTCATAGCCTCTTCAACTGCAACTGCTGTTGACACATGACGGAAATGATTTTTTTAGGTATTTCAATTGGCTTATTCTGATAATTCTGAAATACCTTTAATAAAAATATTGATATTATTGCCGTCCCAAACTATCCTATCAACTATCTCTTTAACAAACCCTCTTTTTTCTACAATGGTTAATTTGTCAAAATTTTCTTTAAGATATGCCATAGCATCTGTTAAGCTGTTTAACCTATCATTCATCTTTGCTTGAACAATATTGGTATCTTGCAACTCGTCAATTCTTTTTTGAGTTATTTTATTTTGATTTAATAACTCATTTATTTTCTGATTGTAAACTTCAACCACTTGTTCTGGCGTATCATTTTCAATAGATAGAGCCACGATATTCATAAATTTATTCACCGTGTTCTTATTAGTTTCTATTTGCTTTTTTAAACGTCCAATTTGTTTTTGCAAATCATTGTCAATATTTGCAACTTGTTCTTTTAGATTTTGAATTTGTGAATCAACAACACCATCTTTTATATCGAAAGAAAATAACTCGTTCAAGATTATTTTATCTAATTCGTCTGCATTGATGTTAGAATTATTGCACTCAGTTATTTTTTTATCCATTTTGTTTTCACAAATATAAAAGGTATTTCCCGATGGATATTTTTTTGGTCGCATATAAGCTCCGCATGAACAGAACAGTACGCCCGATAAAAGTGAAGTGTTGCTAGTGGAACGTCTTTCGTTTGCCTTCCCACCGAAACCATCTTTTGAATTTGCCTTTAATTGTTGCTGAATAGCCACCCATTCTTTGCCTGCCAAAATTCCTTGGTGTTCTGATATAGTAATAATCCATCGATCATATGATTGCATTTCTCTTTTTTGTCCTGAAAACCTATTATACGGATAAATGCCTTTCTTACCATTGCAATCGTCAAGTGTAAAACAAACATTACAGCCTAACTCAGTGAAATAATTTAGGCTATCAATATCCGCAATGCAGTAGATTGGATTGGTTAAAATGCGTTTTACATTAGATTTATGCCAATAGTTATTTTTTTGAGTTTTATAACCATTTACAAACAAATATGTTTCTACTCCGTTAATGCTACCAAGCTGTTTATATTTACTGAAAATTATATTTACCAAATCTATTTGACTTTCATCAATGATAAGTTCAAAATGTGTCCTTTTACCATTTGTAACTTCAATGGATTTATAGCCTAATGGTGTTGTTCCTCCGAGCCAATGACCTTCTTTCGCTAAAAGATACATATTATCTTTAATACGCTCTGCTATAGTTTCTCTTTCTAACTGTGCAAAAACCGCAGCTATGTTCATCATTGCACGTCCCATAGAGTTACCTGTATCAAAATGTTCTTTTACGCATACAAAGGACGTATTCTTTTTATTTAGCTTTTCAATTAAAGAAGCAAAGTCACCTACATTACGGCTAATTCTGTCTAATCTATACACAACTATTAAATCAAATGGTATGGCATTTTCTATTTCTATCATTTTTTTAAATTGTGGTCGGTCAAGATTTTTACCGCTAAAGCCTTCATCTTCAAATACTTGTATGGAATGTTCTTCGCCATTATAATTTGTAGCGATATAATCTCGACACATTTCAACTTGATTTCCAATACTTTCACCTTTGCCTGTAAATTTTGATTTTCTTGAATATATTGCTATTCTCATTTATATGTCTCCTTTTTGTAGATAGTCTTTTATCATAGCATATTTTCTGAAAAAAGTCAATAAATATAAAGGTGTCCGACAATGGCAAATATTGTCGGACACCTTTATATTTATGCTATTTTTTTTATTGTATCAATAATGACAGATGAATAATAATTATTGAATTTATCCATGTTGTTTGGATTATGTATAATGATATTTATTGGTATTTTCTTTTTGCCCTTTGTTACCAGAGTTGTTTTGCTTTTTTTCATTTTTTACTCACAATCTTACTTTCCACTACTGCCAAGGCGACCTGTACCCCTTTCTGACGGAATGGTTTTAAGCTCCTCGTATGTATATTCTTCTATCTCAACTTCTGGAACAGGAAGTACAAGAGCCTGACAAATGGCTTTTTCATATGGATATAAAATGTAATTAGCTTCTCCATATGGAAGCAACAAAATACTAGCAAAATCGTTAAAGGTAGTAATAGACTCTTTCTTGCAAATAACTATCGGTACGTCATTTGTATTAGTAATTGGAACACCCCACTCGCCACGATAACCACTGTCGATTATTCCACACCTCTGTGCCATGCCCTTAGTACCTGTTGAGCTTCTCTCGTGCAATACGAAACAGTAATCTGTATCACAAGCTGAAGCTATGCCTGTCGGTATTATAACCGTAGTATGTGGTTTTATTATCATGTAATCTTCGTCAAAACAAGGATAAACGTCATAGCCTGCATCTTCTAGTCTTTTGGTTGGTATAATTGCATTTGGTTTTGTCTTTGCAAATTTTACTGTTGTTATCATTTCTATCTCCTTTACTTTTCTTTTGCTTTATGTTGTAATTAATAGAGTCATTAGTCGCCACCATTCAGAAACATAATATTGAACACATTATAATTTCTATGGTGGCTAATGACTTATTTGAGTTGTTTAAGGGTTTGCTTATATGTAAACCCTTTTATTTTTGTGTGGTTAATCGCACCACAATACTACTTTGTTTTGCTTTAAGCTTTCTTGCACATCAATAACTCTCTGATTGCTTGACCCTCGCCATTTTAATGTTATGTCACGTTTGTCATCTTCATACTGACCGTCAATGACTACATCTAGATATTTCATAATAGGCAAGTCTTTAATTTCTTCCCACTTATAACCTGTGTAAAGCCATTGATTTTTTGTGGGGCAAAGTGCTGTTATCATATTAGATATGTTTGTTACATATGCACGATTTTCAGGGCAAAGTGGTTCTCCACCAAGAAATGATACACGCTGTATGAAAGGTTGTTTAACGGCTTTTATGAGAGTATCGTATTCATATAAGTTAAACTCTTTGCCACCATTAAAGTCCCAAGTGCTAGGATTAAAGCAATTAAAACAATGAAAATGACAGCCTTGTACAAACAAAGCGACCCCTATGCCTTCTCCATTGCTAATATCCATTTGTCTTATACTAGCATATCTCATTGTTTACTCTCCTATATTATGGTTGTCAAGGTGAACATACCTCTGTTTAATTTCTTGAGTTCTGCCTTGATTCCAAAAATTGCTACCAATATCCTTTTTTTACCCTCGGTTTCCCGATATTTATGAGGGGAGTAGACTATACAATTTAACAATATTATTATTCGTTTTATTATAAACAGTTTAATATTATTAATAGGTATTATAGTCGTTGAACGTTCTCCATCACCATTATGTGCTAAGGAGCTTCGATGCGTTTGAGTGACTTGCACACTCGATTGTCCCTACCCTAATTACTTTTTATGGTTTCTATCCTGTCGGACTATTGAATTTTAAATTCGCACCACCGTCACGTTTATCGTTTCCAATTCCGTTGTGGTGAATTAGGATTATGGGGAGTTCTCCGCAGTTTAACCTATTTAACGTGGACTATATTGTTAAGTCAATCCACAAGTGCGTCTAGCAACATTCATTTTATTTGTATCTCTATTGCCACAATTAGGACACTCCCAAATTAGCTTATTATTGTTATCAATGATTTTGATTTCTCCGTCATATCCGCACACTTGGCAATAATCGCTTTTTGTATTAAGTTCGGCATACATAATATTGTCATAAATAAACTTAATTACTTCAAGAATAGCAGGAATATTATTTTGCAAATCAGCACATTCTACATAACTGATCGCACCGCCTAGACTTAGTGATTGGAATTTGCTTTCAATAGCCAATTTCTTAAATGGGTTGATTTTTTCAAAAACAGGAACGTGATAAGAATTTGTTATATAATCTCTATCTGTAATACCCTCAATAATACCAAAACGTTTTTTTAGACATTTTGCAAATTTGTATGTTGTGGATTCTATTGGGCTGCCATATAATGAATACCCAATATTTTCTGCACTTTTCCATTGTTCACATTTCCTGTTAAGTCTTTCCATTACTTCGAGACCAAATTTTTCACCTATACTGCTGTCTGTATGACTATGACCTGTCATATATTTTACACATTCATAAAGACCTGCATAACCAAGTGAAATAGATGAATAACCACCATAAAGATATTTATCTATTTTTTCGCCTTTCTTTAGTCTAGTAAACGCACCGTCTTGCCACAGAATTGGTGCAACATCTGATAAAGTTCCTTTGAGTCTTTCATGCCTGCAACGTAAAGCCTTGTGACACAATTCTGTTCTTTCTTCAAATCGCTGCCAAAATTTATTTATATCTCTATTTGATGATAGAGCAACGTCAACAAGGTTTATCGTAACAACGCCCTGATTAAATCTACCATAGAATTTGTAATTATCATTTTCATCTTTGTATGGAGCTAAAAAGCTTCTGCACCCCATTGATGGGAAACAATTACCCTCTTTTAGTTCCTTCATTTTCTTTTCACTTATGTAATCTGGCACTAATCTTTTAGCAGTACACTTTGCGGCTTCAACAGTAATGTCCCAATATTTTGAGCCCTCTCTTATGTTGTCCTCTTCAAGAACGTAAATAAGTTTAGGAAAAGCAGGTGTAACATAAACACCATTTTCATTTTTCAAGCCAAGAATACGTTGCTTAATAAATTCCTTAGTTAAAGCTGCCAATTCTTCTTTATATTCATTTGTTTCACCGAGGTACATGAATACAGTTAAAAATGGTGTTTGCCCATTAGTGGTTGACATACTGTTAATTTGATAATTAAAAGTTTGAACACTATCTTCAATTTCTTTTTTTGTATCAAGTCTTGCAAATTCTACAGATTTATCATAGTCTAGTCCACGATCTTTATATTTATTTAGATGATAAATATAACTATCTCTAACGAAAGGGGCTAAATGTGCAAGTGTAATACTTGTACCACCATATTGAGAACTTGCTACGGCAGTAATAATCTGTGTTGCAATCGTAGTTGCCGTAATAAGTCTATGTGGCTTTTCAATTTTCACCTTATTAATCATTGTACCATTCTGCAACATATCTTCAAGATTTACAAGACAACAATTACTTATATGTTCTGCGAAATAGTCCATATCATGGAAATGGATAATGCCTTGCTTATGTGCTTCAACTACATCTAATGGCAATAGAAATCTTTGTGAAATATCCGTGCTTGTAATTCCTGCAAGGTAATCTCTTTGTGTTGTGGCGAGTGTTGCGTTTTTATTTGAATTTTCGTTATTCCAATAATCATTTACACCATCAATTAATTCAAGAATACTTTTATCGGTTGTATTGCTTTGTCTTACAAGACTACGTTTATATCTATATGTAATATAGGCTTTTGCTACATTTCTGTCATAATCCATAAGCGTTGTTTCAACTATATCCTGAATATCTTCTACTGAAATTTCTGCCATGGCTTCAAGCTTTCTGCACACATCACAACATATGTCGCTTGCAAGTTCGGCATTTATATCCGATGTATCAGAATAAACTTCATTATACGCTTTCAAAATTGCCTTACCTATCTTTGCCCTTTCAAATTTTACTTTAGTTCCATCTCTTTTAATTACTATTTTGCACATTTTATCGCTCCTTATCATCGTTTACAATAAACTCTATTCTTTGTTCGTTATCTGTATTCTCTATGTTCTCTGGCTTTAAGTCTAATTCTATTTCTGTACCCACATCAGTTTTCATAATCATGTTAATTGCTTTGTCAATATCGTTCCAATTCCTACAACGATATTTTTGATGTAACATATGAATATTGCTTTCATATGACTCAAATCCAAGTCTATTCCATGGATAATCAAATAAAATTTTATGATAATAGCCACCAACTAAATTGTCTACGCAATCATCAATTAGAATGTCAATATCCCCACCGAGCATTTGCTTGTTCTTTATGACTACTAGGCTATCATACATATTTAAAAATGGAAGTTGTTCTTGTAACCAAGCTGCTTTATTAGAAATATTCTGTGGGGCTGTAGCTGTTACTATGTAGATTTCACAACCTAAATCATGGTATTTCTTCAATGTAGTGGCACAATTTTCAAGCACCTTTATATTTTCCCATACCCTCTTATCTGTGAAATAGTCATAGAATTTGTCCTGAGATACATTTTTAAAGAACTGTCTCATATTATATGTGATTATGTCGATAACAGACAAATTATCATTATAGTCCTTATTATAAACATCAATAATGCTCTCTGCTAAATTATTAATGACATTATCACAATCCACACCAATACGCCACGGTCTAGGTCTTATCAGATTTGCTTTCAGTTCCATTGGCATTTTCCTCTTTATCATTCTCGTCTAATTCATCCAGCATTTCGGTTACTGTTCTATAGGCTATTAGAAAACCAAGTACAAGTCCAACCAAAGCACCAATAATAAAATTAGCCATTTTTATCATGTTCCTTTCTGTATTTTTCGTATTCGTCTCTAATTTGCTCCAAAGTATAAATTTTATACGGTATATGTCTGTTCTCACAATATACAACCTCCGTGCGACAGCCTTTAGAGGATCGCCAATCATTTGAAAGAACACTTGAACAAATAATCATTTCATCTGTAAGTTCTTCAAGTAACAACAGAGTCATGTTCAATCCTTGTTCATAAGTGGTACAATCGTAAAGGTTACCAAACATTGCAGTGGGATTGAGATACAAATTCTCAGGGTGCATTATAGTTAATAGTTTTTGGCACTCATTTATTTCACTTAAATTTTCTTGTTTACCACCATATGGGTGAGATAAGTAAACAATGCTATTATAATGTTCTCTGTTAATTATGTTCGGTTTCGGTATCATTATCTCCCTCCTGCTTGGCTACAATTCTTTTCACATAATTTTTTAGATTTTCATAAGCTGTGTTGATATTTTCATCATTATTGATAACGTAATCAACAGATGATTTGCAGTTTTTAAATTCTATCTCGTCTTGCTCAAAACGTTTCCTAGCTTCTTTAAACGCTTTGTCAATATTCTTATACATTTTATAATAACGTCTAAATAGGCGATCGTACCGAGTAATCGGCAGGCAATCTATAAAGATAGAATAAATCTCTCTATTACCCCTGTATTTTTTATGTAATTCATTAAGTCCTGTTTGGTCTACAACATAAAGATTATATGTATCATCGTCAATCTGACTTGCCGTCACTCCATAATGATTGTTAAGATAGTAGTTATATGCCACGATGTCATTAAGTGCCTTAAATTCTTTTTCTGAAACAAACGTGTGTCCTGCTTCACCCTCGTATCTCGGCAAGCGAGTTGTGTAAGAAGGTATCTGCTTCATCTTAAATTTATTTTCAAGCATTTGCACAAGTGTTGATTTGCCACTTGCCGAAGCTCCAAGAATACAAAATAGTGGTTTATTCATTTACCGTCATTCTCCTTTAAATAGCATGGAAACATTTCTTTACACTCTCCAACGTATTTGCACATAGGAACTAAAAAATCTTTCCAAATATCATCAAGTTCAATAATTTTATCGCACATTTCTTTTATAACTTCTCTTGTCTCTTTAGCAGCCTGATTACACAATCTCTTATTGGCAATGTTCATTAGTTCTTCGCCATTGCAATCCCATATCATATTTATAGGAGCGTCCTGTGGGGCTTTAGTCCTATCGTAATCAGATTGCCTATCGTTTCTCTGAGATTTCACATAAGGTTGTGCGTGAACGTGTCTCACAAGATGTACAGCTACCCAATTAGGGATATCTTCAAATAGTACCGAAAATCTTAATCTGCGTATCGGTGAATGTCTTGCTTTTAATATTTTATATTTCCACTCGTCTGTCGGTGGTGTTTTAGCCTTTAGCCCTACTGTCACCAAGGCTCTTTGTTTTACTGCAATCCAATCTTCAGTAGTTGGATATTCAAGTATTGTTACTTTCATTGTCTTTCCTCTACTTCATAATAAATTTTGCGAACATTTCTTCTGCGTTCTTTTCGTGTTCTGTTGGCACAAACATTATTACCTCGTTTTCTAGGTCAAGTGCGAATATGCCCACTATACTACTTGCATTTACGCAATAATGACTCTGCTTCAGATCTATGTTATAGTCGACCATATTCGCAAGTCTGATAAACTGCTGTACTTCTTTTACTGTAGTAAATCTTATTTTATATGCTGTGTACTCCGTTACCATTTTCATCTGTCCTTTCTCGCTTATCTAATTTGTTGCCATAGCAATCATATAAGCTCTTTGTACGATTGCTTTATTTTTAATTTTTGTTATCTTCTGTCTTTCTTTGGCTCGAATAAGTTCATCTTCACTCATAAAATATGTATCTAGTTCTCTACACTCTGACTTATAGCGTTTTAGCTGTCTATTTTCCTCTTCTCTAGCTAAACGCTTTCTTTTTCCTGCTTTCTTGTCGTATGCCAATTTTTAAATTCGCCTCTTTTCTAACCAAGTTTCTGAATTGATACGATATTACCAGAATAATTGTCATAAGTACCAATGTTGCCACTACTCATAACATCAGGGTCAAGTGCATATGTATCAACTATAAATTCAACCACATTTTTAAAACCATTGCCTGTATCTCGGTACTGATTATTATAGTCAGTATGAATATCAGCTTTACAATCGGCTAAAACAGCGGTGAATGAATTACCCATGTCGGTTGTAATTAGATAGCGTGTACCTATTTCTGTACCGTAATAGCTTCCCAAAGCAATACAAACATCGTCACCTTGTCTGCGTATTCCCTGACTATCCGTCCAACAATTCAGTTGTAATTGATATTGCAGAGAGTTGGTGTCCGTAATACAAGCATAATCCATATAGCCGTGAAATGAAGTATCACCTGTTGGAATATTATAAGAAACAAGTTCTATTTCTGGCTCTGCTTCAGACTTGGTAACTATCGTTGTAGTTTCGGTTATTTTATGGCTATACGGCTTTGTAGCTCTTGTTTCTTTGGTGGTTGTAGTAGATTTAGTATTTGCTTTTACTGTAATTTTTTTATTTTCTACCGATCTAGCTTTTGTATTTTTAGTTATAGTGTTTGTGGTAGTGGTAATTGTATCAACTGTTGAATTTTCGGCTTTGTTTCTTTCAAAATTGTGCTTGTAATCTTCGTTAATACCAATAACTTTTACAACTCCAAAACCGATAACTATTACGCAAACAGCAACTATAAGCTGTATTATTTGTTTTGTTGTCTCGTCTTTCTTTTTATTCATATGTATTTATTCCTCATCATCACAATAGCAATATTTGTTATAATAATCTTCTCCGTTCATTTTTTCACAAGGAATATCATTGTACTCACACAAATCGTCAACGTCCATATTATGATTTGACAAATATTCAATAGCCTTTTCTTTAGCACATTCGCTACAAAGTTCTTCAGAGTCATTGTCAATAATATAAAGCATATCAACTTCAGTTCCACACTTGTCACATATTAAAACACGATAATCTCGACCCATGTAACAATGACGGCAGGGAAGTCCGAGAGCCGTACAGCCCACACAATCATTTCGTATCTCACTTGCCATGTTTTTACTCACTCCTTTACTTCCTTAAATCTGGCGTAAAAGCTGTCATTAATATCGTAAACATTGTCATATGTATTACAACTTTTTCTGCCATGACCGTCTATTAGTCTGCCATTTTTTACTTCGTATACTTTTCCTTCTTGAAAGTTATGGGTGTCAAAGCAAGCCACCCATGTGCATTTCAAGAGAGTATTCCAAGTGATGTTTAGCATTTTGTTTCCTTTCTAGTTTCGGCAACTACATACAGATAACTAAACCCACCAGCATTGCCAACTGGTTGTGCTGTTAAACACATTGCTATATGTTCTGCTGAATATATTCTGTTCCCTTGTCTATACTGTTTGCCGAAATTAATTTTCCCTACCCCCCCAACCAACAATGGTTTGTCTGTACAGCCCATTGTAGTGGGGATTATGTAAAATTTTCGGTATTAACCCCGAACAACTTTCCAAATATGTAATAAAGTACATCAACCACAATAGAGTTACCTGCCTGTTTATAAAGTTGACTGTCAGAACTAAAAGCTTGTGATTTATCGAATTGTTCATCAGTAAATCCCATAAGCCTATAACATTCTCTAGGAGTTAATTTACGAACTCTAAAGCTTTTGACATCGGGTTCAATTACAGCTTGGTTGCAACTTGTAGTCAATGTTTGTACACAACCCTTTCCGACCCTATCTCTTCTTGTCTTAGAATTAGGTTGCTCCAGATTTACACTGTCACCTTCATAAATTTCTGCATAGCCTTTCTTGGTTGCTTCTTTCACATAGGCTATTGGCTCTGCTATTTTAGGTTCGGTGTTACCACCCTGCATTGTAGTCAATGTTGGACTTATTCCCTCTTTTGAATAAACTCTGTTCGATGTTTCATATGGATAATAATTTAAGTCTCCAACTTTAACACAACGATTAGTTTCAAGAATTTGTTTGGGCTGTTTATAATCTGTTGCAACTAAAGTACCCATAATAGAATTTTCAGAATACACTACATCACGTTGTCCTATGGTTCTAAAACTAGGTTTAGTAGTTCCAATAATATTCTTAGTCAATGTTTTGTCAGTAATGATAAGTCTATTTTGTATATCTTCACTTAAATAATACCTTTCATCTACATTATCTTCAAGTACATCTTTAAGTCTGACTCCGTTATCAAAAGGCTGCGGAAATTTAAATTTGCCATCATCAATATCTTTGCGAATACTTATTGCGAAGACTCTTTCTCTATTCTGAGGTACACCATAATCCTTAGCATTTAAAACTTTCCAATATGTATTGTAGCCAAGTTCATCAAGGACATCCAGCAAATCATTAAAATCAGATATAAATTTCCTACTTACTAAATTTTTAACATTTTCAAACATTACATACTTAGGAGCGTTATTAGAATCTACTGCCTGTTTAAGTAACTTGATATTGTCCCAAAGTAAAGAACTTCTTGTATTACTGCCCAATTTAAACCCTTTCATCTTGCCAGCGTTAGAAATATCCTGACAACAAAATGAGATTGTCCAAAAATCAGCATATTCAAGTTTGTCTATTTTACTAATGTCACCTAAATTCCTAGAAAGTTTATTAGCAAGCCAATATTTTTCAAGCTCTTTTGATTTACTATTTACAAATCTATACCAATTATAAGGTTTGTTTTTCTGAAAATCATATCCAAGATTAATTTCTGTAAGCTGCCTAGCCATTTCTTCTCTTGTAGGATATTCAGTGTATGTATTTATTACTTCTTCTGTAAGTCCACAATGTATAGAGGCATAAGCTAAAACTGCATTATGGTCTATATCTGAGGTGTGTTTAATTTCACAAGGTATTCCAAGCCTTTCTAATGCTGAAACTTGTGCGCCTATACCACTAAATAATTCGTTTACTGTTATTTTTTCCGTTTTCACTATTTGTAAATCCTCCAATTTGTTCTTTATTGGAAGATAATTGCAATTATCATATTCACCCAGGTAGCTAATCTGAGCGTTCCGTTTTGTTTTATATTTTATTTTCTTAATAAAATGTTGGTTTTATATTTTAGTTGCTTTCAACTTTTTCACGATCCAGCTAATGCTTTTACTAATGCTTTTGATTTTTCAATCCTATTTTTCATATCAATAGCAAACCTACTATTAGAACACTTAAATTTCAAAGGATATACTCCGTTATATTCTGCAAGATGTTCCAATGTAATTCTATGCTTGTTTTTCAATTCAGTATATGTTTCGTGGGTACACGTTACTTGGTCTAGTTTCACAAGTTCATCACAGCAAGGACAACGTGTTATAAGAATTGGCACTTTATAAGGAGGGCATTTTCCAAACTCATATCTGTAACAAGGCTCGCCCATTGAAACTCGAAGCATTTCTTCTTCTGAGTGACCGATTTCACCTTTTTCATACAATTCTTTGGCTTCTTTTTCTTCAAAATAAAACTCAGAATTGCAAGCTTTACATTTCCCTTTAAATAGTGTTATACCCTCAATAAAATTTTCACCCAATTTGGTTACAAACATTTGTTACCTCCGTTTTTCGTCAATTGACTCCTATTACAATTATACAAACTCTGCATTATCAGGTAAGCTATCTCGAAATTCTTTAGGTACTTCACCATTGTGCCATAAATTATTTGTTACGATAATTTCACCTGTATGTAATTTGATTTTAATTCCTCTGCCACCATATCCCCTAAAAGGACTATCACTCATTGGGTGATCTTTGTCTAAGTAATAACAAATGCCATTAATAATAACGTGTTCGTCCTTTTCTTTTATAATTTCAAGCCAGAACTTTTTATGGAAACATTCACTATTATCACAGACTTTCTCATATGGCTCTGCATGGCAGACTTTGTGAAACACTCGACCGCAGATTTCACATTTTATATTTTGAATATTACAATCCATTTTGTTTGTCTCCCAACTTTTACATCAACCACTTTCTATATTTCTTATCTTGTTTACGTTTACTCTTCCTTATTCGATTGTATATATAGTTCTCATAATACTCAAACTGCATAGCCTTTGCATAGCAATATAGCCATGTTGCAAAAAAGGTTGAAATCACTATTATACTTACTATAGTTTTGACATGATGTAAGCCGTATTCGTCATAGCAATGTGCTATAATTGGCGTTGTCAGAACAAAAGCACAGAAAGAGGCAATACTAACAATCGCCGATATTGTCATTCGTGTTTTGCACCATTGTTTAGAATACTTTGCTACTTTAATCTCTTTTATCAATGTTTTCTCATTAATCCCTTTGCTTCTAACAGGGCAATCTGAGCGTTCAAAAGTTCAACTCTTTGTTCCAAAGATGAAATGTATTTCTGTAAATAATTAATTCTGCCCAAACAATGCTCATAATCTGCATTAATAAGAGTTTCCCAACTTATACAGTTTGAAGAACAAGACTCCGCTTTATCATCATAATGTTTTGGCAAATCAATAGCATCGTCAGGGATTGGTCTACCATTCTTTACTGCTTCTTCAATAGCCTTGTAACACGCCATTTTCCACACACCTTTCTTACCAAGTTTTTATAGTGATAGTTTTGTTCCATCACTTTCATCTCCGTAAACATATGTTGAATTATTCAATAGTACAACTTTCTTAATTTTCTTATTCATTTTCTTAATCTTTTTATTCAATTTTTCAATTTCTAATTTAAGTTTTTCTATTTCAAGACCGTTATTTTGTACTCTCCATAATTTAACAATTTTGTCTCTAGATTTATTCATTTAATTATTTCCTTCCTGTAGTTCTCTTGTTATAACGAATTTCTCTATAACAAAAAGGTCAAATCCGTTTCTTACGAACTGTTTTGTAAGATCATGTTTTACTCCATTACCCAAATATGTATAGATATAACTCATTTGCTCCATCGTGAAATTAGTTCCACAAATTTTATTGAAAGCATTAGTATTGTCTTGCCAATATCTTATAAGCCTTTTGTCTCGTGAATATCTCAAAGCACAGGAACAATCTCGACTTAGCCATTCGCAAAGTTTTACCTTGAAATCTTCATTTGTTTTCACATCGTCAAGCTGAATATAGACATTGAATTTTGGAATAAGAATAATCTCGTTATTTCGATTAATAAAGCTATTTGGAAAAACTTGCATTGCAAGTTTTATACTTTCCAGAAGTTTCATTCTGTCTCCTTTCAGCCAATTCCAATTCTTTCTTTGTATTCGTCAAGTGTAATTTTGCCCATTTTATAATCTAAAAGTGATATAAATTCTTCTGTAGAAGTACAAAAGGGGAAATTACAGTTGCGAAGTTCTTTTCTTATCTCTTCTACCGCCTGCTCAGACGGAATATGCTGCTTACTCTCGTTGATACAGATTTCTGAGACAAGAAATTTCATATGCTGATATTGATTTATTAGGAATATTAGTTGCTCTTTCGTAAGAGCGTTAAGAATTTTCTTTGAAATCATTTATGTTCTTTAACCCCATTTCAAGATACAGCTCCTTTCAAATAAACTAAATTAATTATGAATATCTAAAATTGTAGCAAACATACCTTTGCTTTTCGCCTTTATTTTGGCAAGTTTCTTGTCGAAATCTTCGTCTTTTACAAATGCGTGTCCATTCCAAATTTCACGAGCAATGACATTTTCATCAAAGTCAATACAAACAAAGCAATCTATCTCGTCAAAATTAATTAAATCATCTATTCTTGCTCCGTCTACATATAGAAAACCATCTCTTGTCTCCGTCGAAGAGTAACAATCATCAATCTTTAATTTCAATTTGCCCGAATATCTACCGCCAATTTCCCACCAATCATATGTAAATATTGGGAAGGAAATTATCTCGCCAGTTTCATCACATTCTAAGTTTTCTTCATCATAAGGTTTTAAAATTTCAGAAATTCTATTTTCCGAAGGCATTTCTCTAGTAATCAAAAGTAAACAATAGTGCATAAAGATATCCTTTCTTATTATGTATTTTTTAGTCTGTCAACTGCAATATTGAAATAGTTCTCGTCAATTTCACAACCAATAAATCTTCTGTTTAGCTCTTTAGCAGCAATAGCACAACCGCCCACTCCCATGAAAGGATCAAGAACTATTTCATTTTCGTTTGATGAGTTTTCAATAAGGATTTTACTCAACCCTACAGGTTTTTCAGTATCGTGTATATTCTTTCCGTTCTTATCTTTTGTTTTTCTATTAGGTACAGAAATAATATCAGACGTTCCACAATGATTTATTTTTACTCCCCTACCTTTACGCAAAAATATTATGTATTCAAATTGATTCATGTAATACTGACCCATTATTTTATTACCCTTATCCCAAATTAAGCATTTAATAAAGTTAAAACCATGTCCGTTTTCATCTCTCCACTCATCAATCACTTTTAGAAAATGGGTTAAATTTTTATGGTTTGTCATTATGTAACAATGTCCAGTTTCTTTTAGAATTTTATAAAATTTGGGTAGATAATCTTCAATTTCTATATTGTTATATTCAAAAACTTTGCCTTTTCTATTAATAGATTTTTGCAACATACCGCCTGAATTTCCTGCGTTACCTCTTGCAGTTACTTTATAAGGTGGATCAGTAAAAATCATATCAACCACAACATTTTTTGTAATAAGAGTGTTTAACATTTCAAGAGCATTTCCGTTTACAAATATCGTTTTGTTGTCATTCAATTTCAATTTTTTCTTTTCACTTCCTCAATAGTTTGTAATCAAGACCTCTATATCTTTTGTCTTGTCTTTTTTCTGATAATTACAGTTTTCGTAAGTGGTGTTTAGATAATGGATTTTATAATCATGATTTTCTGCCCAATCCTTTAATGTTAGGTTTGTTTTTAGATTATTCGATAATGTCCATTTCACATTTAATGTCACAAGCATATCTCTTAAATCTTTCTCATCGGCATTAGTCCAACCGCCATTTTCATTATAAGTTGCTGTGGAATTAAAGTATGGCGGATCGCAATACAGAAAATCATTTTCGCCAAACGCTACGCCGATGAACTCACGAAAATCAGCATTGATGAACTTGCAGTCTTTATTGCTGATTACTTCCGAAAATTCTATGAACCTTTCTCTTAATGTAGGGTTAAAATATCTTTCTCCAAACGGCATGTTAAATTCGCCTTTTGAATTAAAACGAATTTGGTTGTTAAAGGCGTAACAAATTAGCACATATAAAATAACGGGCTGTTTAAATTCCGATTCATTAAACTGGTTGCGGAGTTTCAAATACCCTTCGCTGTTAATCTTTGACAAATCATATTGCTCAACTATCTTATCTATTTCACTAAGAATTTTGTCGGTCTTATTTCTATGTATGTATTCAAGTATTTGCACTACAGGTAAATTCAAATCATTATAAATAACCTCTTTCGCAGAAACATTAATTCCAACATTAAACCCACCGCCAAACAAATCAACGAAAGTGTCAATATTTTTCGGGAACAATGGTAATATCTGTGGTAGAAGCTTGTATTTGCCACCTACATAATTGAGTGGCGATTTTATGTATTCTGACTTTATCAGTATCATCTCCTAAATAAAATTTCTCTTTTATTCAGATTTTAAGTGTCTAAAAGTGCGTATTTACACTGTTTTAGGATATGCCAAAGTAGCGTATTTTCATTAACTTGTAATTTAAAAAAATTACTTTTCTTTATCTGTTTTAATAGTTCAGGATTGTCATAAATGTTGCCAACGATAAAAGAGACACGTTCGCCATAGCAAGATTCGACCTGAGGAATATCTTGCAGTAGATTATGACTCGCTTTTTTCACCTGCTTTCTCAGTTAAAATTATTTTGAACATATTGTCAACAGAAGTAAGAAGATCATACCTCTTATTCATTGGAGCAGTTGAGCTTCTAGCAAATTGGTGATTAACCATATCAATATAAAAAGTTGATGAACCATCATCACCCATGTAGAATTGTTCCCATTCAGACTCAGACATCAGTCTTTTTACTTCAAGCTGCTCAATGGCAAGATTATCAAAACTTACTGTATTGAACTTTGTAAACAATACATCAAGATTATTGTAAAGCCATAGCTGATTATATTTAACAGTTGCGTATTTCTTAGTTAGGTACTCATTACCTCTACGAAGTTCTTTATAACCAAGTATAAGCATTTTTAGATTATTATTCTGCAACATAGCAACATCATCTTCTGTAAGTATTCCGTTGATAACATGAATTACAGCATTGGGATAACGTTTGGCCATTTTAATAAATTCTGTTGTCGGATTTACAAGGCTAACCCCTAAGCCATAAATCAGCTTTTCGTCAACTAAATATTTAATCAACTCCTGCTTCTGTTCAAAGTGCTTCTGATTAACTGTCATATTGGTAATAACCTTTTTATCTTTAAGCTTGCGAAGGAATGGAATTAAATCTGGATGACTTGTAGCATCCCCACCACCAATTGCAACTTCTTGATATTCATGAAGCGTATCAATAAATTTCTGATTAAGAATATCTGCATGACAGCCATTAAGTGTGCTTCCTTCATGACAGAACGGACAACCCATATCACAATAATTTGTAATTTTTATATCCATGTTTTCTGCATGATCTGGAATAAAAACATTATCGTCTGTCTTGCGAACCTTTGTACCATCGTCAAAAATCATAGTGGCATAGTTACCATTTTTATAAGCACCCAGTAATTTCATTTTATTCTCCTTTTATTTAATCATGTCCATAATAGCCAAAAGCAACAACTTTATCTCCAGATGGTGTTGTGCAGTTATCCCAGAATGTTTCATACTCGAAATCATAGCCTTCAAAAAATTGATTATAAGTATAATATCTATCTTCGTCACAATCATGTTTCATGTCATAAACAGGAATTAACTTGTTCTCCCAACCATCAAATATAAGTTTTCCATGCTTCCACTGTTCAAATTCTGAACCTGTACAAAATGTAAACGAATGAACCGAGCTGCTGTTGGTTTCAAAAACATTCTGTCTTATTTGTAGTTTCATTTAATTCTTTAACCTCCTATTCCTGCAATTATTATTTTCTCTTATCGTACATTTTGTCCGACCATTCTTCAAACTTTTTCATTTCCTCTTCAGTCGGTTCGTCTTCCGGTCTGCCTTTGTCAAAACCCAACGTACAACCGCATTCAAAACAACAGCCTGCTAGGTCGGCAGAGCATTCCACGTCATCGCCATATTCACGATATCCCCAAGCACAATCCTGACAGCACTTCATGACAGGGTCTACACAGCGTGTTGGCAAATCGTGTGTAATTTTTTTTACTCATTTTCAATCTCCTTAAAGAACTCTCTCGGCTCAAACCATTTATCTTCAATGATATTTCCTATTCCGACAACTAATCTATCTTGCTGTTTTACTCTAACATAATGACCTTTTATATCTTCCCATTTTGCAACGCCCACAACATCCATAATTCTTTTAAGTGCTTCAAGTCCCTTTTCGGAACTTTCAGAACCTTTAAATTTTGTTCCATTGAAAAAAGCTAAGTTGTAACCGCCAAAACAAGTTCCCCAGCCTGAGCCTTTAAGAACTATAGAAAAGGTAAGGCAACAATGATCACCTATTCCCAGTGATACATCAGTTATTTTAGCGTTTTCATAAATAGTGTTAGTGTTGCATTCTGCCGAAGGCGTATTTTTTATTACAGGTGCAGGCTCGTTTTCTTTTATGTAGCGGGTAAGATATCTGCCGCATGTAAAAAATTTTTTGCTAAGAGGACAGTGTGCACAGTTCTCATCTGCATTAGTGCAAAACTCCACCGCCTTTTCAAACTCCTCTTTCGTTATCATATTCTACCTCTTTCTATAAATAAAACTAAATTTTTATGTATTACTTATTTATGTTTTTCATATTCAGTATCTTTTGTATTATTTAATTTCCAACTCACAAAATCATTTTCTACAATTTAAGCAAAATTAATAAGATTAAGTAAGTCCGTAATAGACATATCTTCTTCCTTTGCAACATTTTTTATTTTCAGTAACGACATTTCAAAGCTATCTTCGCAATCTATAGCTTCACAGGCATGAAAGTCATTAAATTTATCATAATACCATTTACAACATCTGCATTTAAGTTTTCTTATCTCTTTATCCATTTCCGTTTTACTCCTTATCAAGTATAAACTTTTGTCATTATTCTTATTGTCATTATTCTTGGTTTAATATTTCCTTAGCATTTTTATATTTGTTATAGTCTTTGGTAACTTCTCTGTTGCAATATTTATGTAGAATATCTTGCACAATAATTGTATCAGCTTGTGGCGATGATAAAGGATCCTCAATGTAGTAATCTTCGCCTAATAAATATTGACATAACACATTTATTGCTAGTTCTGCATCTATTGCTGGTGCATATAGATTTTCCTTTGAATTATAGGAATCTAAAAGATTAAAATAATCTATTTTACTTTTTGTTAGCCTATTATTCTTTTTCATTTATTCACCTCAATAAAAGAAAACTTTTATATTATTCATTATTATCTTTCTTACCAAGTAGCCATTCAATAGAGGTAGGCTTTTCATCTTCCCAAGAGCAAAGATTTTCTAATATCTTTGTAATGCTATTAACCCCAATTTTAGGCGTTTCACTGTACCATATTGCTTCTAATTTGTAAGGGCGTGTGTTATAAGCCTTCAAAGCATTATGAATACAATCACAAGCCAAGTACCTGTAGCCGAGTAAATGAAGTGCTTCTAAAACAGTTCTCTGCTCATCTGTTATCTTTGGTTCACTTGGTTTATTTACCACATCACCAACGATTGTGCCTCTTACTGTAGGCTCATCAGTTGTAAATTTTGGATTGGATATTCTTATGATAGTTTCGCCAGTCTTTCTTTCGGTCTCAATAGTGATTGTCTGCTTAAAATTATCAGCATCTGAGTCCATGCGTTCAAGTGAACTTTGAGATATCCAAGTATAAATTCGACCCTGGTCAATTTTTACATGATATTTAATAGAATTATCTTCAAGTTTAGTGCCAACAATCGTTCCTGTCAAATTTGGAATTTTTACTCTGTCACCTACTTTAAATTTTTGTTCAGCCATTTAATATACTCCCTTTCTCGTTTACTCTATTTATTTGCAAGAGCAATCAACGAATTGCCACAAGTAATACGGTCAGCATCTTCTTCTTTGCTCGGTACAAAGACAATAACGTCCCAACCATCTTTTACAAGGGGTTGTTCAAATTTTTCATAAACATCGAAATCCTTAACAATTTCATACCCTTCATTAACTGCTTCTACTGTTTCGTGAATAGGTGTAATCTTTACAATACATTTATCTTTATTGAAATACTTGTTCATAAGGTCAACATCAAGATTGCATTTAGAAGTAACAGCAAAGTTTAGTGTATATTTACGTTTCTTAGGCATTGGAAGTGACTTAATAATGTCACTTATTTCCTGTAATGAAAGAGACTTATTACGGAACATCTTATTACGTTCTTCTTCATCAAGTGTATTAATGGAAAACTGTAAACCAAAACCATCTTCGCCACCATAAATAAATCCTGTATCAACCCAACGGTGTAAAAAACTTTTCAAGGTTTTATTAGCTTTTGGCATCATTGTGGAAACAACAGGGTGATATGTATTAAATGAAATATCTGCATTAGAATCTTTTATTATTTGAAAAATAATTTCAGCAGATTTAATAACATTTGGATTAAATGTTGGCTCGCCCATACGAGCATAATGCACATTAAGACGTTCACCATGTTTAATGCCGGAGAGAGCAATTCCTGTTGTAATTTCTGATACAAGTTCTATCGTGCTTGCATTTCCATGAAACCCAAGTTTTGGACAATCACAGAAGTTACAGTTCATTGGACAACCTTTCTGACTAGATACAGTTACAACAAGCTTGTCTGTAATATCAACGGACTTGTGTTCAACTTTATCAATACGTTTTGTGTACCCAAGGAAATCAGCTTTAATATTGTTTTCTTTTCCATAATCTCCTACATAAAGATATTCAAGACACATATCTGTATCAGATACAATTTTTCCTGTATGAGTATTCATAATATTTCTCATTTATTACACATTTCCTTTCTTATTTTATATCTTTAAAATCAACTTTTTATAAGCTTCTCTATAACGACCTTAACTTCCTCAAATATTTCCAAAGAATAAACAGTAATCTTTAGTACAATTATTATTCCGAAAAAGTCGTAACAGTAACACCATATACCATATTGAAAATACCATAATCCATCTATTTAAACATAATTATTATTTGAATTTAGTATTTTCGTCTACAATAGAATTATCGTTTATAGTTATAGTCATTTTATCATTTACTTTTATTTTAACGATGTTTTCCGAATCAATATTATGTTGCCACCAAGGGGTTGACAATCCTAAATCCATATTCTCCGCTATTACATATTCTCCATCGTAAAGCCATTCTATATTATATTCAATAAATTTAGTGCCTGATTTTAATGAATTAACATAAGCTACTTTTCCTATGTAATTAGGAGCTAAATTCCATTCAGGATATTTAGTAATAAATTCCTTATAGATAGCAGGCATTAACTTACTTAAAGACAGTAGAAAATCAGGAATTATTTTATCGTTATAATCTGTAATAGCTCCACCTAGTAATGCTTTAGGTTTAAATGTAGCAATATTATAAATAAGGTCTGTATTAAATTTATTCATAGGTACATAGCCACTTTCACAAATATAATTAGACCTAATTGTATAGTAATTATTTGTTTCTTTATTTAATTCTACTTTAGCATATGTTAAATAAATAAAAACTGTGTCACCTATAATAGCTAAATTATTAGTGTTCGGATAAGTTAGACAATTATATTTATCACTAGAAGTGTATTTACTTTTAAAATCACTATATTTCTTAGCTCTGCTAGTATAGCCCTTAGTATTAATAATACTTCCCAATTTACAACATGGAGAAGCAAAAGGCGTGCAATGATTTAAACATTGCTTATTCTTATATAAAGAACAGTTATCGCAGTTATCACAATAAATTTCATGAGCTTCCAATGGACTTTCTTCTCCATTAAATATAGATTTACCACCTGTCAAATATACATCTATTAAGTTCATATGTTATCCTTTCTCCATATAATTTTTATAGACCATTTCTTTCATAGTGTTTTCTCCTATCTCTTGTACTTTACAAAGTCCTTTATTTTGTGAAACCATTTCTTAATTGCCTTTAGCACTCTTTAACCACCTTTCAGCATATTAATTTTAGTATGCTACTTTTGAGATTATATTTATAGTATACTACAACTTTTGAGATGTGTCAAGTATGTAAAATGCACAAATCCATACTATAAAAACTATATATTATTGTACAACAAACTCAACCAAGTGTTTCTTTGCGAAGCCTGTATTTTCAAACACCTCTGAAAAGCACTAGGCTCGGCAATCAATGCACATTTGGTCTTAGCTCTGGTAATCGCAGTATAAAGCATACAGCGGTCAAGCAGTTTATAATGGGTATTGTCGATCAGTACAATAACATTTTTAAAACCACTACCTTGTGTTAAATGGCAAGTCAGACAGTAAGCCAACTCAATACTACTTAAATCATTTTGCAGGAAATCAATTTCCTTGTCGGCAAATTTAATTGTAACAACATTCTGCTTCTTGCCGTCTTTAATTGTCTGTTCAATTTTTGTAATATAACCCATTTCACCATTGAAAACATTTCTATCATAGTCATTTGTTCTTTGAATAACTTTCGACCCAAGACGAAATGTCTTGCTACCATACCTGATTTCAGGTGCAGTATCGGGTGGAATTATCATATCTTGTAAAATAGAGTTAATTTCAAAAGAGCTATTTATCTTATCCTTTTTGCAAGGTGTCAAAATAATCGTTTCATCATAGCCGTCTTTCTGTGCTGCCATTGTATACAATTTAATAGCCAATTTACGCATACCCTCACGGCTCTCTCTAAACATATAGGTCATGTCTTGTAGTTCACCAGTAACAACTTTTAGTTTTGGTTCAGGCAATGGGTTTTCTCCATTTCTAATTTTAACTGAGTCCGAAATAATACCTGACTTTTGAGCCTGTCTTAAAATCTTAGTCAGCTTACAGCAAGTAAACGCATTACAATTAAGCAAATCATGAAAGATATTGCCGCAGCCTATTGGTGGCAACTGACCGTCATCGCCTACAATAATTACTTTTGCACCCTCTTTTATAGCAGAAACCAAGCTATAAAATAATGACGAATTAACCATTGAAGCTTCGTCAAGTACGATAATATCACTAGGCAATCTATTGTCAGAGTTATAAACAAAACCTGTCTTGTTAAAACCAAGCAATCTATGAATTGTACTTGCGAACAAACCTGTTGCCTCGGTTATTCTAATTGCAGCTTTAGCAGACAAAGCACAAGCTGATATAGAATAGCTTTTATATATCTTTGTGAGCCCTCTTAAAATTGAGCTTTTACCTGTTCCTGCTCTACCTGTTATAAGCACTACAGGGCTGTTGCAAGCCTTATATATCTCTTGTTTTTGTTCGTCTGTATAGCAAAAACCTTGTTCTCTTTCTGCTTCTGAAATACCTTTTTCAATGTTAATTTTATAGTCTGTTTCTTGTTCATTGAGATTTTTTAAAATATCCAAAATAGATATTTCAGTTTTATATTGACGTAATAGCCCTACCTTATTTTCTTCAAAATGTAGAAATATCTCATGTTGCTTTTGTGTGGATTTAAAATTCTCGTATATTTCATAACAATCGTTTATGTTATCTCTTATTGCACTATCCAATACTGACTCTAGCACATATGAATGACCGTCATTGTTTCCAACGCTCTCAAGATAATACTTAACAAATGCCACAACTCTTTTGGTTGATATTCTGATATTTGGATTTAACTTTAATGCCAAATCATCGACTCTTTTAAAGCCTAAGCCACGAATTTCTGTCATAATATAAGGGTTATCAAGTAACTTTTCCTTCAATAATTGAGGATTAGGTTCATTGGAAATCAATTTAGCTATCATGGCATACGTTACACTCAACGGCTGAAGCATGATAAGAATATCTGAAATAACATAGTTATTCAATATATTGTCTTTTATCCTATTCCAACTCTTTTCACCTATACCCCTAATTTTTGTAAAATCAATTTCTTTGTTGTGAATAACATCATCAATTATATTGGGGTAGACAGCTAAAATGTTTTTTGCTTGTAGCTCTGTGACTTGAGTTTGCAAATATGCTATTTGCTGTTCTTTGGTCTTAGGCACATTTGCAGTAATGGAGATTGGTGTATATTGATACGAGTTATATTTGCTATTAAAAGAGCAAGTGACCTCGGCATTGTACTCGACACCGATTGTCAAGCGTTGCATTTTACCTGCCAATGTACTACCTTTTAACTGCCTTGGATTGTCACCAAAGGGATCGTCATAACAATCATAAAAATATGGAATGTCATCAGAAGTTGTTGTGAATGTATACACTCCCCAATTGCTATTTTCGTTATAAAATCGCTCCTGTTGAGGAACGATTTTAAACTTATAGATTTTTTCTGTCATGTCTTTTCTTCCTTTCTGAAAGCCATTCAACATATGGTCGCATAGCCTGTATTGTAACCTTATCTTCGTCTATTTTCCTGCATTTAATAGCAACCTGAGAGCCTTTCTTGACTAAATCTTCATACTGTACAAGTTGACTATTCCAAAGAACTCCCTCTATAATACCGAAAGTGGAGTAAATGTTCACAAAAGCAAATGGTTTTTTATTTCTGTCCTTTTTCTTTTGTACTCTGGAAATAACACCTACAATAACGCAATCATTATCATTCTCAACGGCTTCAAATACTGTTGTTAAATAGGGAAGTGCTTCTTCAAATGGGTTATTGTGTATAAATATCTGTAATGCTTCAAACTCCCAAAAATCAGCGTTTTCAAGATATTTGTTATTGGTTAAAAGAAATTGTTTCAACCTATCTCCTTGCTGTAGGTCAAACTTTTCTTTCTTTTTCTGATTTGCGAGAGTGAGTAACAGATCTTTGTCATAGTCATACTTACCGTTACCGATACGATATTTTTCAATATCAATATCATAGTCAATAATAAGCTTGTTATATGTTGGCAACTTAGACAATTCTTTATACTCTAATGGTTTATACAATGACTTCAAATATTTCAACAAACAACTCTTTTTATCTTTCGTAGGTATCGCACCTGACTTCATTAAGTTAATAATCTGAGTTTTTGTCAGTGTTGTTCTTGACAATAAGTCTTGAAGTTTTTTATACTTGCCATTCTTTTCACGCTCAGTAACAATCTCTTGAGCTATTCGTTCACCAATGCCTGTAATCGCAGAAAAACCAAACAGCACATTGTTATCGTAAATAGAAAAATCGACTTGCGATTTATTGATATGAGGTGGTAAAACAGTTACTCCAAATTGTTTAGAGTCTACTATGTACTTGTTTACCATGCCTGCCTTATCTTTGTTCAAATTAAATAGTGCTTTGAAAAAATAAACAGGGTAATTTATTTTTAAATAAGCAGTTTGAAAGCATAGAACAGCGTAGCTATAACTATGTGATTTGTTGAACAGATAGCCACCTTTAGTTTTCAATTCTTCACTAATCGTTTTGGCAATTTCATGAGAATATCCATTGTCAATAATTTCTTGGTACAATTTTTCTGACTCTTGCTTAACAAGTTCAATATTCTTCTTGCCTATTGCCTTGCGGAATAAGTCAGCTCCACCGTAGCTTCTGCCACCAAAAGTTCTTACAATATCCAAAAGTTGTTCCTGATAGATCATGCAGCCGTAAGTGCTTTCCAAAATGGGCTTCATGTCGGGGTGTATATAGGTGACAAGTGAGGGGTCATGCTTGCATTTAATAAACTCCTCCAAAGCTCCCATTGAATCAGGTCTATACAATGCCAAAACAGCCGACAAATCTTCCATATTAGTTGCTTGTAGTCTGAGCAACAGGTCTTTCATACCTGCACTTTCTACCTGAAACACACCATTCGTTAATGCTTTGTTTAACAGTTCAAAAGGACTTCTATCATTTTCAAATTTTGGGTTGTTGATATTTATATCGTACTCAGATAAGTGCAAATCATTTTGAATTTCCTGCACCATTTTTAAAGTTTGTACACCCAAAATGTCAAATTTAATGATACCTATTTGTTCGACAAGCCTTTTATCAACTTGGATGACGTGTTCACCGTCAGAGCCTAATTTCATTGCCATATAATCGCTAATATCAGTATCAACAATACCGACACCGCCTGCATGACAGCTAACTGTTTTAACCCTACCACTTAATTTGCCTGCTATATCAAGCAACTCACTGTACTCAGGGTGTTCAGATAAGTAGTTTATATTGTTGTCAATACACTCTTGGAATGTATTGTACGAAAACCTTTTGGATAGTTTATCCATTTCATTATATTTAAAACCTAGTATTTTACCAACATCTTTTATGGCTACAACAGGTGTTATATACGAGAAGTTTATAATCTGGCAAACACGATTTTCACCGTATTTGTTAATAAGATAATTTATTACTGTAGGTCTGTCTGAAACATCGATGTCCAACTTTACTACTTTGCATTTCTGCAATGAATAGACTATATCTTCACCATGCGTATCACACTCGTAGTAATACGTTTAGGCGTGTGGCACTTCGAGTCAAGAATTTCACTTGACCCTACGCTCCATTGAGCTAGTCGTTTGACGTTTTGTACTTATAATTTGACAAAGTGCTATACCTTTTATTAAATTATAAAATACAACTTCGCACAGGATTGTCATATCGTCAGACAGAACGACTTAGATATTCCCTGTTAGCTAATTAACACACCGCCATTTCCTGCGGTTACAATTATAATAATTGTTTAATTAACACCCTATATTTTATAGGTTCACCACACTTAACACATATGGTTTCCCATATGCTCGACCGAAAATCAATCTGGCATTGAAACTCTCTCTGGATTGAGGAACAATTTGTTATTAACCATAGGCTCTTTATCCTATGCTCTGGAGGTTTCCCTCATTTTCATCTGTTGGTTACTTCCAACCCAGTTTAGACTATATTTTTCAAACTTCATTCATTTGTTTAAAGTTTTTATTCCGTCTTCGTGGGAAATTATTGGCTCTAAAGTCTCATTTCCTAGTCGTTACACACTTTCTTTTATCACTAAAAGATTTGGCTCGGTATTCCCTTTATCTCACCTAATTATAGGTTTAGGGTTTCTTAGTCAGCTTATTCGTCTATGGTCTTGTCTCATTATCGGTTTGCTCTCAATGAGAAGTCTTAGTTTGCTGATACCGAATTAACGGAATTTAACGAGTGCAACCTATCTACGCTCAAAAATCAATCCATATTTAATAGGGTTAAGGTCAGTTATACCTATTGTATAACACACAAGGCTTCCTGCTCCAGAGCCACGTCCTGAACCTATTTTAACTTTGTGAGTTTTCGCATAATTAATAAAGTCCCATACAATAATGAAATAACCGTCAAAATTCATTTGATGAATAATGTTCATTTCATAATCAAGTCGGTCTTTCATTATCTTCTGTTCTTCTTTAGAAAGCTTGTCAAAATTTCTAGTTTTCCACCCCTCATTAATAAGGTGTAAAAGAAATTCATTATTAGAGTCATATCCACTTGGCAGGGGATATGTCGGTAACTGTGGGTCTTGAAAGGGCATATGCACTTCTTCTATCATATCGGCTAAAGCATTAGTCTGATTTAAACCTTTTATAACGTTATCTGCCCCAATTTGTTTATCCATAGTTGTATGAATTTCTTCCTCACTTTGCAGATAACAGCCTTCATAACTCTCTGACATTGTTTCAGTGTCGTGGGCTATCTGAACGTGCCTACCCTGATAGTATAAATCTTCCTTTGTGGCTGCGTGGCTATCTGTAGTAATTATGTATGGCGTGTTTGTTACCTCAGATAGTTTCAAAATCTTTTTATTGTAATTAGCCTGCTCCTCTGATTTATGAGATTGTATTTCCAAATAGAAATTAGGAAATGACGATTTGTATTCTTCGATATATTTAACACAAATATTAAAATCACTTTCTTTAGCTAATTTTGAAGCCAAACAAGCAGAACAAATAATTAAATCTTCTGCATACGGAGCAATATCTGAAATCTGCACTCTAGGCTTAAAATAAAAATTTTCAAGATTTGACTTAGTGATAATTTTATTTAAAGCCTTTCTACCGCTTTCATTTTTTGCGAGAGCGATAAGATGAAAATACTTATTGTTCTTATCTCTTACAGCAGTATCGAAACATTCATACAGCTCTACGCCATATATCAACTTAATATCAGGATATTCTTTAGATAGTTGATCGAAATATATCCATGAATATTGGTTGCCATGTTCTGTAACTGCGTATGCTTTAATACCGACTTTTCGACATTGTTCAAGCATTTCTTTTGGTGTGCCATAGCCGTCCAACAATGAGTACATTGTATGGTTGTGCAAAGAACTGTACATTACCTTTCAACCTCCTCATATTTCAAAATAACTATTTGTGGGGTAATTACCCCCTTATATTCAGAAACATTTAATTGACATAAAGCATTAATGCACATTTTATCATCAGATCCATTCAAAAAGTCTAATACTTTATCGTCACTAGGGTTGCAGAACTTGATAATTGCGATATTGTCATCAGTAATGAATTTCCATGTATCTTCATTTTTACCCATGACAACGCCTTGATTATGCTCCAAAACTATATTATTAATGACAAATAAAGGCTCTTTAATTCCTGTGCCGTAACAATTCTCCAATGATGTAACGTCAGAAATCATTCCAATATTAAATTCGTCATAATCAAAGCAAAAATCTATTGGTAAAGGATTGTCTGAATTAATATTTTTATTTAAAACTTTAATAGCTTCAGCCACGTTCTCAGCTTTTATCTCAAAACCGAAAGCATTTGCGTGACCCTGACACCAATTAAACAAATCTGTTTTAAGCAACTCAGCCTTTAAATCTAGCACATAGCTGTTATCAAAGTTTCTAGCAGACCCTCTATATACATTACTTTCTTCATCTTTACGGAGTATCAAACAAGGTTTTTTCGCATAACTAGCCATTTTCATGGCTATTAATCCAGAAAATACACTTGGGATATTGTTACCTTTTAAGAATAAAACTGTATTTTCGTCATTAGCTACGCTTTTCCTTAACGCAGGAAGCAACTTTTTCACCTGATTATCCTGTCTTGATTTAGCGTTTTTACAGAGTCTTACGACTCTTTGATAAATATTTTCTTTTGTATTTTCAGTTTCGCCACGTTTTTTGTATTCAAATTCTTCTTCGTCCTGCTCAATAAACGCTCTGAAAAGCAAGTCCTTTTCTTCCATGTCACCGACTCTACACATGGCATTTATCAGAGAAGTAATGCAAAATGCAATAGTATGAGGATTGACCTTACCTTTCATGGAATAATTTTGAGCATTAATAAATTCTTCAAAACATTTATTTGTGACGTTATAAAGACCTTTATCAATCAGCCTTTTTGTTTCAAAAGAACGTAAATCCATAATGTCAGAAATATTAGCCAATGCAACAAGGTCAAGGTAATCATCGGCATAGTCGTTCCAATAATAATCGTCAAGTGCTTGTAGAAATTTATAGACCACTCCTGCACCACATAATTCTTTATTAAAGTATTTTGAACTAGATTGGTTATTTACTATAACCGCATATGGATTTATTCTTTCAACATCATGGTGATCGAGAACAAGTACGTCAACACCTTGTTCTGCTAATTGTTTGCATTGTTCAGTATCATTACTTCCTGCATCGGGAATAATCAACAATTTTGTGCTTTCAGGTATCTCTATCTCAGAAGAAATGCCATGTTGTTTTCCAGAATGTATCAGATATGTAATATCAATTTCTTTATTATATCTTTTCAAATAGCAGTACATCATAGCAGCACTGCACTGACCGTCAACATCGCAATCAACAATAATCGCCATTTTACTATTGGCTTTAATATGTTTATTTAACATTTGAACCGCTTCATTAATATTGTCAAGATTATCATAAGAAATTAATACATCATCGGTTAAATGAGTGTATTCATTAACATTAGTTATTCCTCTATTAGTAAAAATAGATATTGGAATATGGCAATAATCATTATTGCCTATTATTTTATAATTCATGTTTTGTTGTTTCACTTCCCATTCTTTATAACTTGCGTATATTTGGCAATCAACTGTTTAAACTTATCGGGATTATCTGTTGGACTTTCTTTTTCTTCAAGTAAATTATCAGTGTCAACAATAGCACTGATTTGAATACAATCCAGAAATTTGTCAGCTATATCGTTTAACTCGTCTATGGTTACGTCCTTGTCAAAACAAAATATAATATGAGAACTCAGCCTTGTCAGCATATTTATTTGATATTGGCTTATTTTTTTACCGCAAGTTGCTACGCAATTTTTTATTCCCATATTCCAAAGTTGCATAACACCTTTTTCAGCTTCAACCACATAAACGTAGCCTGTCCGAGCTATATATTTTTCGGATAAATAAAGTCCATATAATATTCTAGCTCTGTTACAACGCTCCAAATATATATACTTAACTCTTTGCTCTTCTTCTGTCATTTCTTCTTGCTTTAAAAATAACCTACCCTTAACACCGACTAATGTTCCCATTTCATCTCTTACAGGAATTGTAATTCGATTGGAAACATCGTCATAACCTATTTCAAACAGCATTTGAGTATCATACGAGATGTTATCTTTTAAGAAATAATCATTAACGGCAGGGAAGTAGTACGATAAAACATTTTCCTTAATGGGCTTTAAAGGTTGCATTTCTTCGTAACTAGACTCATCATCTGCCATTTCAGAAATAAATTTCGTAAACTTTAGACTTTCAGGCAAATCGTCATATTCATCTTTATAATAGTTAATACCGCACCAATTACAAACTTTACGAACAGCTTCATAAAACGTACAACTGCAAAAAAATTGCACAAGGTCAAAAATATCTATTGTATCTAAGTTTGAACTACTATGTATTTCTCTTGTGTAGTCAACAGTTAAAAGACCTTCATTGAGATAAACAGTGATCGCCCCTTGATTATCGCCATCAGGATTGCCGCACTGAACATAACCTGCTTTACAGGAAATATGGTGACAACCTATTTCGTCAAGTATGACAGGAACATAATTGTTCTCTAGTATCTTTCCTTTGAGGACAGAAATATCCATTTTATCCTCACTTTCTTCTTAATTCTCCAACTTCATACCAAGTGTTCAAATCTAGGTCAACTTCAAATACAACTTTCTTTTTGCAACCAAATCTGTTTTTGTCTACATTGCCTACATAATACCTCTTGCCAACTTTAAGTTCACATTCAACATCTTTGCCCCATTCAGCATCATGCTGAACATAGCGATATTTATGAAAATCTCCAACAGATATTTCTTTAAACAGTGTCATCGTCCATATAATATGCTTTAGCTGTTTTGCATTAGCAATATTATTAGAATTAAGCTCGTCAGGTTTACAAAACTCCGTATCGTCTGTAAGCTGAATTGAAAGATAGCCAAACATATTCAACTGCTTTGCCAAGTCTGTGAGTTTTGTCACAGTGGCTTTTAAAGCTGCCCAATCTCCTGTGGCTTGCGTGTCTTGCTTGCAGGTATCGTAAAAGAAGTATTTCGCACCATGAGTTAGATTAGCTTTTCTTATTTCAAACTCTAGTGTTTTGTCATCATAACCGCCAGCCATATCCTTAACGAGAATAAGCTCATTAGTTTCAGCCTCAATCCATTTGGCGATTTTCATTATTTTTACATATTCCTCTGAATTTTCAGCGACCCTTTGAACATACTCTTGCAAGGTTTCTGTTGATTCTCCCCAATCGTCTGTTTTCTGATATATGTATTCACCTGATTTATCCTTGTACAAACCAAGTGTTAATTCCTTTTCAGGTTTCTTTAATTTGATGCCGTGTAACTTTTGAAACTCAACATTATTTATACACGTTGTAATCAGACACTTTCTAAGATCGTCAACACCCATCTCGTTAAGCATAACAAAGACTCTTTCATGTTTTACAAGCGTTAAATATGCAATGATTTTTGTCATAAATCGTGATTTTCCTGCGTTAGAAAGCATACCAATAGCCATTGTCGAGCCTAGTTTGCAACCTCTAAATATATCATTTAGAATAGGAAAGGGAAGTGACACGCCCAAATCGGGCTTTTCCATACACGCAATAAGCGATTGTTTAATGTGGCTATTCAGAATTTCGGCTTCTTGGTTTGTCAAGATCACCGTATGTATTCTATCTGCTTTACCTCTAATTAATCTGTAGATGTCAGAAGCCGTAAACTGTTCAAATTTCTTATGCTCTACAATTTTTGTAATATCAAAACCATTTCTTTGATACTCTCTCAACAAAGAATACTTTTTAATGATTTCTTGATACTTACCAATGTCATCAGTTATAGCAATTTTCATCCAACTGTCAAGAGTTTTCCAACCACCATACTTTTTATACAAAGAAAGTCTTTCAGGCTCTTCTGAAAAATAGGTTAAAATAGTAGTTTTATTGAATGTTTGTGTTCTCGTTTTATAGATTATTTCGGCTGAGTCATAAAAAAATCGTGTAACTTCATCTGAAAAATCGTATTTACTACGGATATATTGTCCGTAATTTACCAGCAAATCAGGCTGTTTGTAAATACAACCCACAAATAGAACTTCAGTAGGAACGTTTGTTATAATATCCATGTTTGTCACCTACCTAAATTTCATTAATAATACTGTCAATATCAAGGCTATCATTGTTTTTATCACGTTCTTTGGAAGATTTTGATGTTGCCATTTTTTCGTAATTTATATTAACTTGTTCTTCGCTTGTACCTGTTTTAGCCAATGCCTGTTCTTCTTTCCATTTCAAATAACCGTCATATTTAGACAATATAATAGCAAGGTCATATGTAATTAACGCTGCACCTTCGATTTTTTTACCTTTACGAGTATTAAACTCGTGTACTTTACGAAGAAATGACATTTTCTTTCGCCACATATCCCATAAATCTTTGACAGGAACAGGTTTATTCAAATTCTTATAAGTGCCTTTGTACACCTTATCAAGATTTATAAAAAAATATTTTGGCAAAAATGAAATATCATATTGTTTATATAGCCAATCTGTAAACTGTATTCTTGTTTTTTTGTCCTGCTTGTCTTTCTCTATCTGTTCTTTTGTTCTTCTTTTTGCCAAGTATTTCACCGCCTTAATCAAAATAACTAAATAAAGACAAGTGAGGGGATAACCCTCACCGCTTTATTTGTAAAAAAAATTAAATCTTAGAAATAACTTCAAGAACCCTTTCAAGAGTCTTAATATCTGTAATCTTCTTCATTTCTGTTGACTTAACAGGCAGACTTTCGGCAGAAAGAGCCTCCTTTGCCTTTGTCTTACCGATAGGGTTAAGACCCTTCATGATAGCCGAAATCTTATCCAAAAGTTCTGTTATCTGATTTTCGGCAGAATTTTCATTTGTTTCAATACTATCAACTGGCTCTCCAACCTTACCCATAACTTCCTTTGTATAAATATCCTGCTCAATATCGACAGCTTTAGTAAGGTCATTCTTAACAGAAAACTCTTTCTTGTCCTTTGTTCTATCAATAATGACCTGCCAATCAACAAGAGATAGGTCTTCAACTGTTTCCTTATCGTGTACACCAGTCCTGTCCTTGCTGATATAAGCACAGAAATTGTTATCCTCGTTAATATACATTCTAACAACAGTTTTAACATTATAATTCATCTGCTTAAAGCCATCAGGAATTTTTCTACCTGTTGCAACACTTGTAATCTTACCATCATCACCCTTTACTGAAACCTTTTCATCAGTTTCCCTTGCGGTCACAATAAAGTGCGCTCCGCAGGACATAAGGTCAAGTATCAAATCTTGACCCTTAAAGTTGATTGTCTGATAATCACGAAGTTCCAATCCTGCATTTTCAATGGCAACAAGTTTTTCATCACCAATAAGTTCTTTCTTCTTTGCCTTAACACCATTCCTCTTTTTAGACAGCTCCACAAGTGCCTGTTTAGTTGTTAAGTTAAGAATAGTTGTACCATCAACTACAATAGCATCAGCTCTGAATGGTTCACCATCTCCATCAAGCACAATCTCGTCTGTTTCGTTGCCCTCGTCATCGAGAACGTGAAAATCTTCCTTGTTCTTAACCTTATTTATGTATTCTCTTGTTTCACCCAGGGATTGAGTGTACACAATATAAATATTCTCAGTGTTGATACCATCAGCTTCAAGTCCACCGATAAAATCATCAATAGAGCCGTTCTCATTATCTATATAAAGAACTCTAAACGGCTTGCCGTCAGGTCTTTTAAAATAAGCAAGCTGCAAGGCAAGTGTTGACTTGCCTGTACCTTCTTCTCCAAAAAGTATCATCTGAAGCTTGCTCTGTGTCTGTGTTGCTTTTCTTGCTCTAGCCATATTTTTATCTCCTTTTATATTATCTTTTCGTTGTTAATAATGGTAAGTAGCAACAATTTACCACTCATCGTCCTCGTCTGTCAGATCATTATCTGAAACAGAACCCCAATCATTATCATCAGAGCCAAAGTCCTTATTTGCATTTTCGGTAGCCTTTGTCTTTGCGATAGCCTTATCAATGATTTCCTCTGAATAAAGTTCTGTATCTACGCTATCCTTATCAGCTCCAGTAATGAGAAGTATTCTCTTTGTCGGATTGTTCACTCTATCCATAGGGTTGCTTTCGCCCCAACCGTCATCATCATCTTCCTCAATTTCTTCAATATCATGTTCTATCATGATATCGCCAAAGACTTTAAGAGCTGTATATGGCTTGAGCTTTCTTAGAGTGCTTGCAAACTTTGATTTACTCTTGTCAATAACGAACTCCGCATCTTCTATAGAATTGTAAGTTACAATCTTTGCGGATACGGTGAAGTTACCTTCATCATTCTTCTCAATACCCATGAATACAATGACCTGTTCAAAATTGCCAATAACATTAAAATTTTCTGCGTCAAAATCTACGTCCTTGCAAAGTGAAATCTGTGACGGAACAAATCTGGTCTGGTGTCTATCCTGATAGGTGGAAAACTCATTCTTTCCTCTGACAAATACGGACATACCGTCCTTTGCATTATCTGCTATATACTTACAAGCATCATATTCAACAAGTATCTTCTTATCATTTCCTTCCTTGCCCATTGAGTCAACCACCTTTGTCAAGCCAAGATTAATTCCAATAGGTCTAAAGTCCTTTTTGTTAAAAGTAAATCTGTCAGCCCACTTTACCTTTTCTGTTGTTGTCTTTCTATCCTTACCCTTGCCCTCGGTCTTAGAGAAGTATACTACATCTCTTTCCATGCCGTTTAAATTTATATACACAGACTTATTCTTATCAATTTCTACACCGACATTAACCATTCTCATTGGCTTGCCTGTAGAGGTTGTCAGTTCTGTATAGAACTTGTCCTTATCACAGCCTGTCAGTTTACCTCTAATCTGAAAACTACCCTTTGTTTCCTGAAGTCCAAGACCCTTATTATTTTTCTTTTCAGCCATTTTATTCTCCTTTTATGTATTTATCAAATTTTGTTGTCAAATAAAATTATCATTTTGTGAACTTAAAATCACACCATCTTATCATGCCCTCTTTCTAAAACACATTAAATTTAGTTTATCTAACGTTAATGATCTCTATTGCTACTAACATTTCCCTCACATCCTCTTCATCACAACAATCAAAGAAAAGGTCATTGCCATTATCATCGTGCAATCTACAAGAAAAGCTCTCGTTATCTTCGTCAATCTCAAATTCGCAGTTGCTTGAAACGATATCAATACTACACATTGTGGCAAAAATATCTGGGTCAAGAAGATCAGCTCCTCGACAAGTGCCACCAACCTCAGTAGTAAACCAACCCTTATACTTACCGTGTTGTAATGTATATTTAATCTCGTGCCAATTTCTGCCGTCCTGTGGGTTATATACTTCCATTACTTACTCTCCTCCATATTTTTAAGTTCTTCGTGCAACGCAGCACCAAAATCATTCAGTGACTCTGCCACCCATGTGTTGGCAATATCATATCTATGGATTAGATTACATATTGCCTCGCTTATGTCAGAGTGTGAAAATTGCTTGTCACACTTACAACTAAACTTTTCTTCTTTGTTTGCTTTTGCTTTACTATTATCGTTAAGTTCAAAATCAGGAAAATATATTCTAGCCAAAGCATAACCAGCACCAATATACTCTTTGTATGTATCGTCAGGACAGCACTTTGAAACACCAACATTTATCACTTTGCCGTATTCTTTTAACTTCGCAACTGTTGTCTTATCGTGGAAAGTAATCTGAATTTCACGGTCAATATCAGACGATATTTTCTTTAAACAATTAGCAAAATTGCTATAAATATAAAACATACTATCGCCACCATTTGGCTTAATTGTTTGGTATCCAACCATTTTCTTGTTGTTTACATACTCTATTGTTTTAATCCTTATTACGTTTCCAGTTTCGGTCATTCTATTACCAAAACTATCTAAACCAACCCGATAAAGTTCTCCAATCTTAAACTTTCTTTTGTTCATGCTCATTAAATTCCTTTCTTTATATCAATCCCTGTAATTTCTTTAAAAATCTCTGCATCATATAATAGTCATAAAGATAATTTTTAATGTCTGACAGTAAAAGTTGTATAATATCACCCTCATATACATAATGTCTACCTATAATATAATCAGTTCTTTTGCATATTTTATTTAGGTCTATCATAATTATTTAATCCTCTGTTATATTACTATCTTTTTTTACACATAATACATTTAGAAACAGAACCTTGACAAATATCTGACCTACCACATTGTATACAATAGGGGTTATGCTCGGTATCCATTTTATCTATTTTCTTTAAATATTCCTCAAAATATTTATGTTGTTCTTCTATCTGTTCCTCTGTGGCATCATCAATATTAATTATTTCTACTCCACATTGTTCTGCAATTCTTTCTATACCTTCCATAGATAGATTCATTTTAGTTCACACCTTATTTACTTTTCTTCATTTGTTACTGCTATTACAAATAGCACATTCAAATGTATTGCCCTTACAATTATCTTTACAAGTACAATATTTACAGAGATTATGTTCAGGGTCTGTTATATCTGCAATGGACTGCATAAGAGATTTACTTTGTTCATCTAATTCTTCTTGTGTGGGATTTTCAATTATTCCTATCCCATTTAGTTTTGCTATTTCCTTTATTTGTTCCATTGTTAGCATTTTAAAACTACCTTCTATTTTACAAGTTCAAAATATTTTACGAAATCTTCCCAAACAATGCTTATTGTGCCGCCTAATATATTAGTTTCATATTTAGGTTTCCAAGCAATGGGGCGTAAAGCAACATAAATAATAGTTGCATATTCATTAATGGGTATAATCTTTGTATATGAAAAGAGTATGTCAATAGTAAATTCAGTATTTGTTGGTATTATTTCTATAAAAGCACCCTCAGAAATAGAGTCATCAAAAATATAATCTTTAATACATCTATATTTTCTTCCTTTTACATATTTATTAACAACATTAAGATAGTCATTCTTTTCGCCATATCTCTTCAATTCTCTATCTGTTGCCCATCTTCTTGTATTATCAGAAAGGTCTACAAGATAATTGCCATTTATATAATAAACAACTTTACCTAATGTAGGTTTTGTAAAAGAATTTGTGTAGATTATCTTATCTCCTATTTTATATCCACCAAATCTCATATTTACCCTCCAAAATAAAGCCACCACTTAGAAGCTTTTGCATTTATCTGATTTTCCTTCAACTCAGTTATCTTCTTATTATTATCTTGATACACCTTTATCTGTTTCTTTACGAGTTCATCTGATTTTAAATCAGGATAAAGGCTTACAAGAGTAATAGAACTTTCAGAAGAAGTCTTTATATATGTATCACTTTCATATTCTTGATATTGTTTTACAACAGTGTCTATTTGTTCTTCAATTTGTTTATTTTGTTGTTCGTACATAGTAATCTTTTCTACAATATATTTAGATTTTACAACCGAAGCTGTAAATCCTAATGTTGCAAATAAACAAGTAATTGTTGTAAAACCGAACAGGATTAAAGAAGTAAACCAACCTGCTGTATCCTTTCTAGCTTCATTACCTTTCTTATTAAATATTATAGAAATAATAAGCATAGTGATTGATATAATAAATAAAAGTATAATCATATATAATTCTCCTCATATGTAAAATGTAAACTATGTGATAGTTTGTGCATAAATTGTGTATAAAAGATGAGATATGCGTTAATAGCGTTGACAAGTTAATTGACCCATGTTATAATAAAACAAAAAGGTAAACAACTTGAAGTAAACGAAAGGTGGTGAAAATATGTTAGAAATATTCAATAGTTTACTAAGTGCAATATTGTTTATAGGCAATATGTGTAAACAACTAATAATCAACGTTCCATTCTTGGGATTTGTTCTTATTGCCCCGATCGTAACAGGTATCTTTAAATTTATAAATCACAAAGTCAATAAATACATCTAATATTCATTCGTAAGCCACTTTTTTGAGTGGCTTATTTTTTTTGTTTATTCATCGCCACAGACCCATTTTTACAATTCATCGGCTGATTTATTACACGTTGGTTTCATCGTGAAAAAATTTCAATGTGAGCTATAATCTATCATTGTTTCCTCACCCTCTTGCCAATAACGCCTATAAGGTTTTACATTATATAACTTATTATCTATGATGTAATCGTTCATAGCCCAACTACATTCCTGCGGAGTTTTGTAGTTTCCTATGACTCGTTTTTTTCGTACCTTTCTCGACACGCTCTATAAAATAAAGTTTAATCATTTTATCTCCTTATAATTCGCTTATTTCCCTTAACAATAACACAATTATTAGGCACTCCTGTGTCTATCATGTATTTTAAACTGTATACTTCCAAGTTTGGGTTTAACAGTATTACATATTCCAAATTGTCACAATTTAGAAAGGCGTCTGTGCCTATCTTTTGACAAGATTGAGGAATTATAATAGTTTTTAGACTTACACACTCCGCAAAAGCATAACTACCTATGATTTCTATGCCTTCGGGGAGAATTATATGTCTCAACTTATTGCAAAAAGCAAAAGCACCATCTCCTATCTCGTGTACCGTCTTTGGCAAATTTATCGTCTTTAACTTTTTACAACCAAAGAAAGCATCTTTTTCGATGATTTCTACACCGTCAGGAACGTCTATTGCTCTAAGTGATGTAAAGTTTTCAAAAACACCCTCCCCAATAATTGTTGTTCCATTAGGTATTTTAATATCTTTTTTGTCAAATCTCATAACTATCTTCCTTTCTCTTTTTACGTTACTTTATATTTGTAACCTAAAATACGTTACAAAATATTTTGGTTGGAGTAGCTGGATTCGAACCAGCGGAATGACAGAGTCAAAGTCTGTTGCCTTACCACTTGGCTATACCCCAATATTAGCACCGCTTTCACAGTGCTTTTTATTCACCTACCTTGCAAATCAGTTTGTAATTTGTAATCAACTAATCGATGAACCGTTATCATTGTCGGCAACCGTAACCGACTTGGTGCAACTTAGGGGACTCGAACCCCTGACCCTTTGATTAAAAGTCAAATGCTCTACCAACTGAGCTAAAGTTGCAAGTGCAGGTATCACACTACATTCCCTTATGGTGGGATAAGCTCTGTACCTGCTATGCCAATTTACTTTGTACAGTATTGGCAAACTGTACTGGTGTCACTGACGAGACTCGAACTCGCATGGATTTTTCCGAGGAATTTTAAGTTCCTTGTGTATACCTATTCCACCACAGTGACACGTCTTATATTAATTTTACTATGCTACTATTGAAATTATGATTATAGTATACTACTACTTTTGAGATGTGTCAATATATATAGACTAAAGTTTACAGAATATTAATAATTATAGATAATAAAAAACGAGACCTTAACGATCTCGTTTCTGTGCTAAAATTTAGATTTTTGATCTCTTAGAACATTGCTCCAAATATATTTTATATTCTTGCACAATACCCTTACGAGTTAAATTATATTCAAAGAAATCTAATGCCTTGCTCAAGTTCTTGCCATTCTTGCCCCCAATATCTTCCGTTTTGTATACGTTTAATAAATATTTATTCGCTCTATAAAAAAAGCCCGATTTACTAATAACGTTCAATTTTAGATAAATTTTTGGCACAATAATTCTCCTAATACTATTAACAACATTAACCGAGCTAGTACCACTGGATATAGGACGAAATAAATAATCATTTGTGTTATATGCTTTTGATATGTTGGCGTTGTTATATGTGGTCACATCTCTCAATTTACCACAGATATTTTGCGGTTCTTTTTCAAAATGCAATGAATAAATATTATTGCATAACTCTTTATGCAGCATATCAGATACATCTGAAAAATATTTTGAGGTTAAATCTATTGTTTGCTTTTTCCCATTCTGCTGTTTTATCCATAGAATGTGCCTATCAATATCATAGTCGCCTTTTTTCATTTTAGGTAAAGCACTTTTTGGAACTCCAACCCATAATAGGTAGCACATTAACTTAATGTAACAGGAATACGCACTTACCTCTACTGACCATATGTCTATATCAGGATTATTCATTGCCTTGTCAATAGCGTCATTCAGTTCTTCAATATCAGTGATAAAATTTACTAAAAATTGTATATCTTCAATATCACAAATTACATTTGCAAAGCTTAGCCAACTCTTTAGCAACATTTTACTCATCCTAAAACTACCAAGAGTCGAATTATCTTTTAAAAAGTTGGCAATATTATCGTGAAGTGTCTTTTCTTCATTATATTTTTTTAAAAAACTATTCAAAGTTGATGCTTTTTTTCTTAATGTTGCATCACTGGTAATATTTGTTTCCTTTTCGATATATTGCTGTATCGAAAATTCCAACTCTTCTTTTGTCATGATAAAACCGTCCTTCCGAATATAATACATATAACAAAAAGCAATCTATTATAGGAAAATATTATACTAATTATTATATGTATTATACCAAAAAAACGGTTAAAAGTCAAGCTAGTTTTTGGTTAGCACTAACATCGTGTGAAGTTAATGCAAGAGAAATGCAAATTGCTTGAGAGATTCTTCTCATTTCATTCGGAGTTAAGTGACCTAAATAGCTAATTATTTTTGTCTTACTAATCGTAGCAAGTTGTTCGCATAGAACGACGCTTGTTTTAGCCACTCCACTCGTTTTGTTAAGTAGAACATGAGTAGGGAAGTATGTTTTATTTTTTGAAACATTTGATGTTAGCGGTGCAACTATTAAACATGGTGAATATTTATTTCCAATGTTATTTTGCACAACTATTGCTGGACGCACCCCTGCCTGCACAGAACCTCCCACATCAGGAAAGTTTACCAAAATCAAATCTCCTCTTGTTATCTCTCTGTTTATCTCTCTGTTACATATTTTTGTGTTATTTTCTTTAAAACAAATTTTTTCCATAAACAACGTCCTCCTTTCTTTTTATTTAACGTTTTGTTGTCGTTGTTTATTTTTTCTTTTTGTATATTATAACCGTACAACTTTTAATATTCATTGTATTTTGATGAATATAATGTTAAATCTATCTTAATATTTCCATTGAGCCTAAATCATTTCCAAACATAGAAATATTAAGCGTTGCTATCTTTTCTCTTTTCTCAAAAACATTACACAAATTAATGATAATTGGCTCTATGTAGCTTTTCTTGTAAAACATATCAGCATTAAACTTACTCAAGCATCTATTCTCCTGCAAACTCCACAAACCAATAAAACATTTCTTATGTAGTTTGTCATACATTATATATGGTGTAGCGGCTCGATTATAGTCAACAGCCAAAGTTCCGCAATCAAGTATTTCATATAGCTTATCTATATTTAATAATTCAAAATACAGATATTGCAAATTACTGATCTGGCTCTTATTGATATTGCCTAGTGCATATGTGTCGATAAGCAGTGTAATCTTATCATTCTCTACGCTCGACCTAGATTCATCAATGTAATCTTCTTTCAGCAATTCCGTAATTTCAGCCCACTGCTTTTTCTCTAGCGGAAAGAGTGGCATAGAAGCCACCAAACGTTCAGGAACGTATCGACAAAAAATAGTGATAGTGACATCATGTATTCCTATTATAATAGTATCTCTTGCAATACTTATAATGGCTGAGGATAAATCATATTCAAGCCGACCGATCGTCATGCAGTAATCAAGCAGAACTAAATCTTGTGTTCTGTCTAGTTCCAAGCATAGAAAACCATGATCTATCCCACAAATATCTTGTAAATCCTCAAAACCACCCCTATGTTCTTCTTTAATAATTGGATTGTCAGTTAGCTTCAGAGCTGTTCCGTATATTTCGTCATTATTTTTGTTATTAGTAAGTAAAAACTCGTTATAACATTTGTCGCATACTATTTTGATTAATTCTTGTAAAATCATTTTTACAACTCCCTTTTAATTTTAATCTTTGCAAAAGAACATCTGTTCTAATATGCTTATACTATACTATAAAACAAATGTTCTGTCAAGTGATTTATGTCCATTATTTTGTACAGTATATTTTACCACACAATCAAGATAAATATTAGTAAAACTAATTGCCACTGCCTTAATTTTATCACCATTCAATGCTTAAATCAATGATAAATTATTCCCAAAAATAAATACACGATTTAACAGCGACAATAGTTTCTTCGGAAGTTCCATACGATTCCGATATACACTTCTTTTCGGGTTGATGGAAATGAAAAAGACTCTCCATTCTCATTTACCCATATCTCATGCGACCCCTTACCTCTGCGTGAGTATGAAAACCCACGCTCGGCAAGCAGCCTTTTAAATTTGTTTATGTTCATTTTGTTGTTGCTCCTTCTTTTTCTAATTTTTGCAAGATTTGAAAACAAAACTTGCATTTTATTTACTTTAGCCTGTTACATCACACTTTCTCAACATTCTAATAATTCCACTCTGACCCTTTGGCGTTACCATAGGTGTTAGTCCTATTCTGACTTCGCCATTCTGTATGTATGAGCTTTCTTTTAGCTGAAACCATGGCTGAGTGTCTATGTATCTCTGATAAGGCATATTCTTATGACCGTCCCTACAGCCTAACACTTTCTTCTCCCTCAGAAAGTTAAACAACCTTGTTCTGCCTATCTTTATTCCGTTTTTAGTTGCCAACTTTGCCATATCGTTCATTGATATACAATCTTCAGAAGTTTGTATATGACTTGCAAAGTCCACAAGAGGTTTATCCTGCTCTATCTTATTATTAAGCTGTCTGATCGTTGATAGATTGAGCCTGAACAGTTCTCTCGTCTGAGCATCGGCATTCGGTAGATAAGTGTTAATGAATATCTCGTCATTGGCTACATAGCCGCCTGTCTTGCGTATAGTCGGGAGAACTTCTGAAGTGACCCAACGTTTAAATGTTTTAGCCTTTGGTAGCTTACTTCCGAGAATAAGAGAATACAAGCCAGACTCATTAATAACTATAGCTTCACGATTTTGACCTGACAGAACAAAACGTTCCGTCAGCTTATCGTCACCGTCAACGTGGTCTCGAATAGCTTTAGGCGTATTGCTATATCCCAAAATCTCAGCCACATCTTTTCCGACAAACCAAGGCTCTCCGTCCTTAACTATTGTCCTCACTGTTCCAAATTCCTTGTTTGTGAATGTTTTGATTCCGTCCATTTTCTTTGTCCTTTCTGTTCTTAATTTACATTGTTGTTTGAAATTTCCTGCTTGCAAGCATAAAAAATACTCCCACCTCTTTAAAGATAATACTTGACAAAGGCAGAAGTATGTGATAGAATATAGTTATACAATCACCATTTGTCAATTCGCTTTTGTGTGGTTGTTCCTAGATATAGTATATTGTCCCTCCTGCAAGATGTGGCAATATACTATATTTTTTATTCTTGATGTTCATGTTCGGCTACATACTTTTTTAAAAAATCCTCAACCAATTTTTGGATTGTAGTATCATTCTTTATGGTGATGATTTTTAATTTTTTATGAAGCTCGTCATCAATACGAATTGGAACTTGTTTAATAACAAAACACCTTCTTTCTACTATCTTGATTTCATTATATCAAAGTGTCAAGGTGAAGTCAACACTTAAAAATAAAAATCTTTCACAAAATTCTAGCGTATTTTTTGTTGAAATACACAATTTTAGTTTCTGAGATATTACACTTAAACCCTAAATCTTGATTTTCAGCCTAAAATATGCTAAAATTTTTTTATTAAAAGTAATTCTAATTAATCTTAGAAATTGGAGGAAATAAAAAATGAGCAAAATAAAATTAATTCTTATTTCACTCATGACAATATTAGCATTGTCCTCATGTAATAGTAAAACAACAAGTTCCATATCTGACAGTAATTTCACTACCACTACAACAAGTACAACAACCACCACTCCCACAACAACTTCTCATACTTTGACAACAACTAAACCATCAACTACCACAACCACTTCCAAATCATCAACTACTACCACAACGACTACAACCACAACGACAACTACAACTACAACTACCACGCATGATTATAGTTCTGAAATAAGTGCTTTAGAGCAAGAAAATAATCGCCTACAGAGTGAAATCTCCACCTATCAGAACGAAATAAACAATGAGCAATCTGATATTTCCATCTATGAAATCTACAAATCGGATGCCGAAGATGATGTTGAAGAGGCTAAAATACAGCTTGAAAACGCCAATAAGAAAATGGTTAAAGTTTATGGTGATGGCGGTTGGACTACAGAAGTTGACTCCGAAGCAGTTTCAAAGGCTCAATCTCACTTAGACGATTGCCAAAGAGTTGTTGACGTATACAATGAACTTATATCAGAAAGTCAAAGTAATATTGATTATTATAACACTTGTATATCTAATAATCAAAGTTCTATTGAAAACAACAATAGTCTTATAAACGATTATCGTAGTAGATAATCATAAAACAGGAGGTAACACCATGAAGAAAATTTGTTCCATTCTTGTGATTGCAATAGGAATAACACTATTTGTGATAGGTTATACAACAAAAATTCCAAGCAAAAATTTAACCACATTTTCAATTTTGGAAGGTGACAAGTATAGTGCCATTGACGAATATGTTGGCGGTGACGCTTACAACTATATCATAGGAGCTTCACTTGTCAGCGGTAAAATAGCCGCTGCGAAAATTGAGAGAGTAATTTTTATATCCACTGGCTCATTAATTTTCTCCATTGGCATAATTGGTTTTGCATTTTCATTTAAAACCAAAGAAAAGAAACCTAAAGAAAAAAAAGATGTTGGCGAGCAGGGTGACTTGTCACAAACTAACGAATGAATTTTACAAAGTTCCACAAAATAGTATTGACAAAATGAGTATAGTATGCTATACTATAAATGATGAAAGATTACTTCAACATTTAGTCTAACAGTGAGGACTCATGTCCTTTACTTATATTAATTCTCGGTGTTTCACTACCGCAAATGTGAGCTTTAATTCTCGGTGTTTCACTACCGCAAATGTGAGCTTTAATTCTGCGAGAGGTAGGACTTCAGTTTTACCTCTCGCTTTTATTTATAAGGTGACGAATATGATTAACTTCTATGAAGTAGACAAGAACTACATAAAATATCTTCAACAATATGAACCTAAAATTCCAAACATGGAATACCATACTAACCAAAAATTTGTTTGTGGTATAGTGTTGCGTATAAATCAATATAATTATTACGCACCTATATCTTCCAATAAGAAAAAGCAAAGAACAAATATTTTAATTAAGGATTTAGACGGAACAACCTTATCTTCTATTAAGTTTAGCTTTATATTTCCTGCAAATTACAATTATTTAAAGAAAATGAATTTTCAAGATATACTAAAACAAGATCCTGCCTATTACAGCCTCCTGTTAAAAGAATACAACTTTTGCAAGTCTAATCAAAATAAAATAGAATCCAGGGCAAAACAAGTTTATAAAATGGGTTGTAATCCAGATCATTATTGTTACAATGTTTGTTGTAAGTTCCACCTTTTGGAACAAAAGTATAGAGACTATAATCAGCAAAATACCAATACAAAAGAGGTGTCCTCATGTCCGAAATTAAATCAATAACAGACCAAGAAATATTATCATACTGGGACTCAATTAAATCCGTAAGAGGAGTTGCTATTAAACTCGGTATCTCGTGGCAAAGAGTTATTAAAAGTCTTTCTAGTTTAGGTATTATAGTTAATAATACCCACGCCAAAATCACTCAATACCACAAAGAAGGGAAGTCGGCTAATGAGATTGCCGATTTAATGAATATGAATGTCAATGTTGTGAAAGCCTATCTTCCACGCAACAGACCTCAATACAAAGTTAATCAATCTAAAAATGCTCTAGCAGTACAAAGAAGTAAAGAACGTCACAAGAAGCACTAAAGGGACTTTTAAAAGTCCCTTTTTATTTTACATACTTATCCACAACTTCCTTACCCACTTCCATTTTTAGCATTTGTTCTTTTACAAGTCTGCTGTCGCAGCCACTATAATGTTGCTCAGTTATCCTCAGATCAGAATGTCCTAGGCTCTGACAGGCAATACGCAAATCTCTAATAACATCTTCGCTACCTTTTTGAATACAACTAATATACACGGAATGTGTCTGCCTAAAGCTATGAGTGCTGTACTTACCTTCTATGCCGTGTTTGGCGGTTATATTCTTTAGAAATGTTGTAACGGAATTAAGTTCCATAGGAGCTATTCTGAGTAGTCTGCCGTTCCAATCATACTTCTCATTAGTATATATGATTTCTTCTTCTCCGTCCTCATTTAAGAAAATATCCTCAATATATTTTCTTTTACGTTCTCCGCTTTGAAAAATATAATCTTCCGTATCAAGTCCATAATGCTTAATCACAAAACTCAGCATTTTCTTCGCAGTATCACAAAGCCATGCCGTTCTCCATTTGTCCGTCTTGTCCTCTTGTAGCGTTAAGTAATCTACAATTTTTCCGTCATTATCGGTCAAATCTTTTACCCTCAAGGTCATTATATCTCCGTAACGATAGCCTGAGTTACAAGCAAAGATTATAATATTCGCTTTAAAATACTTTTTGTTCTGAAATAAATCTTCCAAGAGAACATTCAGATCATCGGGTCTGAACCAGCTTGCAGACTTCTGCCTACTTGCCGTATGTTTTGTAATAGCATTTCTATGACCCTTTTTTCGCTTTGGCTGTTTTGTTATTTGTATTCCTGTCGGAAGTCTATCCGATAAATCGAAAATTTTGCAAGTTTGAGCCGTACTAATATTCATTTTTCATTCCTCCTGTTACATACATAATGTAAATATTATTCCTGCCATCAACATAACACCTGTAAAAAGCAAGCCAAAACCACCATAGGCAACGTTCCTCACTATCATTCTGACCTTTCTCTGACGTTCTTCTCTAAGCCTTTGGCGGCGTTTAGCCTTTAGATATGCTTTCCGCATATTATAATCTTGTTCTTCCTCTATCTTCCGTAATTCTTCTTTGCGGTAACTATCTAGCATTTGTACGAAAAGTAATGTATTTGTATTATTTGTTGTCATTGTACGTTCTCCTTGTAAAAAATAAAAACACCCTTGTTAATCATAACAGATCTTCAAGGATGTTTTTTGTTTCTTAAAACCCATAAAACCCATAAGCAAGATTATTCTCAGTAGGTTTTAATTGGCTATATGCATAAGCAAGAGCCTCTCGTAATTGTTCTTCAGAAATCCACTTTAAAACTTCTTCTTTTCGCCTTGCTTCTCTTTCAAAACTGCCGTTTTCAAAACTGCCGTATGGAAGTATTCTATATGAGTAATTGTCTGTCATATCACAAAGAGGTCTAAAGTCTTTCTTTTTTCTGAATGGTTTAACTCTTATATCGACATGATACCTAAAACCAGCGTTATTGATTCTAGGTTCAATTAAGATTGCAACCTTGTCTTTATTTGTATTAGTAACATTATATTCTATTACCATTTATATTTTCCTTTCCCTTGATGATGGTTATTATCTGCTGTATTCTCGCAGTGCTTTAAGTGCCGCAATTTTTTCTTCAAGTATTAATTTTTCGTCAGTAGAACATCTGTTATATCTCACACGTTGTTCTTCTATTTGTATAAGATCATCTATTCCCTTAACCGACAAACAATTCAGTTCGTCGTCACGCAGACCTATTATATTTTGAGCTTCTTTCAGTGTCATTTGTTACCTCCTAAAAAATTCACCCCTCGCAAACCACGCATCTACGCACTTTCCGAGGGGCATTTTCTGGATAAAAGACCAATTTTAAAATTGGTCATCGCAATCTTCCAAGCGTATCGTGTCATAAAAATCCACATAGTTGCAAGTACAAAAAAATGCGGTATGAGATTGTCCAAACATTTCTTCCATTCTATTAATAAAAATATCAATAACAGTAAATTCAGTACCAGCAGGGATTAAAATATCTCCATGTTCTGGATCATAAAACCTCATATCGGTGCAAAATTCCGATGGGCACCCATTAATACCGACAGCAGCGTAGATATCTTTGTTCGTTTTTATTGTTACATCTGGCATTACTGACACTCCTTTTTATACTTATGTGCGATACTTATACACCAAATATATATTACTTCTTATTGTCAGGTATCTTAGCCCATATTGCCTCTCGATAAGCCAGTTCTTGACTATAAGCCTCGTGCCATTGCTTATTAAGTTCCTTTTGCTCTTCAACTGTTAAACTTCTACCCTCATCAATAGCCTTATAAAAGGCGTCATCATAAATCTTTTGAGCTTTATCAAAAGCCCCTATAGGATTATATTTTCTGTTAATTTCTCTCCTCTTATTTTCGCTGTGGTTTACACACAAATAAATAATAATCAAAATGATTGTTGCTAGTAACATTGTTTATTCCTCCTCGTCCAATGATGGTTTTTCCATTAACCTTAAACTCCGCAGGCGACAAGCTAATCTCACGCTCCAGCGGTGCAGTTTCAATGCCGTCTCCGTTAACCAGATTGTCTATAGTTTCGTTGCTGCCCTCATTAAGCTTTTTACATTCAGCAACAAAATAGATTGTACAATCATAGAATTTACTTCCTACATAGCCTGCTGTTTTTGTAATATCTGAATGATATTTTTTTAGTTCTGCCAAAGCTTCCGCCTCGCTATCATAGATCTTTATAGGATTTCCTATTTCTGTGTCCTCACAAACTATACCAAACAATCTCTCAGGGAGCTTCCTTAACTCTACTCTTGATTCAAAAATTCCATATTTTTTCATACAAATTTCTCCTTTGTTTAATTAATTATACTACAAAATTCCTCATTAGTCAACTAGAATTTTGTCGAAAACGTCCATAAAATCAGACAGTATGGCTATTTTTATTAACCACGTTTTACACTCGTCATCAGTATAGCCGTTACACTTCATTTGTGAGATATGTAATCTAATACGCTCGTTCCGTTCCAATGATCTGATACGCTCCATAAGACGCTTATCAGGGTGCTGTATTACCATGTTATTCTGCTTTTCTGTCATTTAAAATTCCTCCTTAAAAGTATGGTTTTATTTTAAGAATGTACTCGGTTTATATCCCAGTTACGACTAATAGCAATAGCCCCACAACCATTTCTATGATTAGTAAAGTACCTTGTGTCATTAATAAGGTAATCAACTCTTACGCTTCTACAAAATCACCGTTATAACCTAATAAATCTCAGCATAGCCTCTAGCCCAACCATCGTTATTCATAATAGCATTGCCAAAAATTTTAGCATTTTCGTAAACGCTTGCATTGTCATAGACTTTAGCGTTGTCGTATATCCAGGCATCACCATATATACAAGCATTATCAAAAACCTCAGCGTTGCCACTAACATTAGCATTTTTGTAAACCATAGCATTACCATATACTGTAGCACTACCATATACCGCAGCATTACCATATACTGTAGCTCTATCATATACCTTAGCGTTATCAAATACCTCAACACTATCAAGTACCGCAGCATTACCAAGTATCATAGCGTTATCATATACTACAGCATTTCCAAACACTTTAGCATTATTGAAAACTTTTGCGTTATCATAAACTTTTGCGTTATCGAAGACCTTTGCGTTATCATAAACTTTTGCGTTATCGAAGACCTTTGCATCATCATAGACCCAAGCATTACCATCCTGGCTGAGATTGTCCTCATTTTCTATGAAACCGCCAAAGTCACCAATTTTTACATCATCAAAGGATTTTAATGCCTTGATTCTATACAAATTTTTTCCTGAAAGATGAAGAACTGTTGTTGTCAATTCATATTTCTTATTCACTATAATTTCTCCTTACACCACTTTTATTTAATATTGTTCTTATTCATAAAGTCAGTTATTTCTTTAATTTATAGGTTTTATTCTACTTAACGAACATACCAACCTTGTCTTATAAGTTTACCCTCAGACATAATTCTGAATGGCATTTGATTTGATTTTGCAAGTTTAATGCCCTCTGCTATTGATTCACATTCTATCGGGTACAAACAATATCCCCAGCTAGTATTGAATATTATTGTACATTTTCTTGATTTTCCCATAACGTTGTTCCCTCCGTGCTTATCTGCAATAATTTCTCACGCAAACACTTTGTATCTTCGCCTAGTTTTACATACTCGTCATAGTAACCTAAATTCCATATGGTTGTAGCAAGTGCAAAGTAGCCACCAAGTGCGTGACTTGCATTTATAGCGTTAGTTCTGTCATTAGATACAATTCTAAACTCGGTTAAACATTCCTTTGCATTTTGCATAAGTATATTTACAAATTCGTCTTTGTTCATAATACAATACCTCTTGCCATAATATTATACCTCCTTTATCATTTAATTACACTTAAAATAAAATGCTCCTCATCATCAATAAACCACCCTTCAATCTCAGCATTTTTCCATTCTTCATGAAGTCCATCATTTCTTGACATTTCGCCAATTGTTGTACACAAAGTTGTATTTTCATTAACTTCATACAACTCAACATCCATATTATCTATATTAGATGATGCTTTTTCACAAAACTCTTTTACTGTCATAGTTAAATATCCTCCTCTTTAATGTCAACAACTCCATAAGGTTTATCATTCCTGCCCTCAAAATAGGCATCACACTCACTGATTATACAGCCCTTTTGATATGGATTAAGGTCATTCACATTCATCTTTTCTCCGTTTACATTAAATAATTCATATCTATCTTCAGTTATACCACGTCCATAAAGAGTAAATGTACCTTTAAATTCAGATAATGTACCCATAGCAAAAATCTCATCAATTTCCTTGTCAGTGAGATTATTTCTCTTCAATTCGTTCCGCAGGTATTGCGAGTCATCAATAGTAAATGTTACCTTGCGTGTATTTCCGTATTTGTCCATTGTCTTATTCCTCCTCATCGTCATCTATATGTTCGAGTTCATCAGCGACTTTCAATAAAAATTCCTTTATACTATCGGCATCATTGATTAATACTCTTATGCTGTCAGGCACTCCTCTTTTTCCTCTTAAATCAATCCACATTTCAGCGTGTTCATCAGCGTCAAAATCATCAGCCATTTCTTTAAATGCTCTTACGAAGTCTTTAGATGTGCCGTCATAAAAAACAGTTTCAACAACATCTTCTCCAGCATCGGAATAAAATTCTACATCGTGACAAAATTCATTATTGCCAGCTTCATATTTCTCCGATAATTTAACCTCATTGTTTTCCAAAACCTTAGTAATCTTTTTGTTTAACATAATAAGACCTCCGTTAATATATTTTTCCATTGCTATACATATAAATGAATGATACTCTTTGCAAGTATTTCCCTTGCTTCGAGTATATAAGAGGGGAGTTGTCCCCTCTGTTAATTAATCCTCATCGTCAAGACCATCGTCAATAAAATCATCTATTTCGTCAAGACCATCGTCAATAAGATCATCTATTTCCAACTCATAGCATAGGTCATTTAAGATCGCTTCTTGAGCAGCTACATAACGATAAACTTCACGCTTTTTAGTGTTCTTTTTATCGTTATTATATTCCCTGTCTGCCTGCTCAAGTGCTTCCGCTGTCTCATTGTACATTGGTTAATTCCTCCTTAAATATGCATCAGTTGTTTTTACTATGTTGTATGGTGTGTTTATTTTCCTCATGCGGAAAACATCCACATATACCGCCCTTTATGGGCGGTTATCACTAAACCATTTTAAATGTAAATTCCGCATTATGAATGTGATCTGAATTATATCCACCTCCAGCAACCGCCCTCAGATCATCTCTAATGTATGATTTAATGTGATCCATGCCATAGAAATGATCGGGGTTAATGGTATATGTATCGCTGAATGTAAATATCTTGCCTGGATACCATTCAGGCACACCCTTAATATCTGGATGCTTCTCATCCATGGTATATTTAATTTGTGCAAAGATCTTAATTTTGTTACTCATAATAATTGACCTCCTCAAAGTCTCAAAGTTGTATGGCGTGTAAATAATGGTTATGGTACCCCTTTAGGCTCATGCGGTTTTGTGGGATATATAGGGCGTATAAACGCCCCTTTGAAGTTGTTTATTCCCATATTTTATTAATTCTAATGCTACCGTCACCGCTTTTATAATGCTTAATTATTATAAAATAATGTCCTGCATTACAATACGTTTCAGAACTTCTCCAATAATTTTCATCATCATGGGTGTATTTGTCAAAACACAATACTTGTTTTCTTGACAATGAAATTGTAATATCATTCGTTTCATAGTAGTTTCTTGCATCTACATATTTTTCAACGGGGTTTTTGTACATTTCATCAATAACATCTGCAAACCATTTGTTTTTAGTTTTCGGAAATTGTGCGGCAAAACATCGTAAACTTGCAATACGCAACTTTTTTTCAGCTTCTTGCATCTTTTGATAAATACGCTCGTTTTCCTTGTCGTTCTCGATCTCCTCATCGTGCAAATCGGCAAACTTTTGATATTCCCCTTGTATTGTGTTGTATTCATCCGCTAGTTGTTCTCTTTTCTCTCGATTGTATCTGAAATTGCAAACAGTGTTAAACAACAGATCCATTTTTACACCCTCCTTAAATTTTTATCAAAGTAGCTTTTAAGCTATGGAATAGGGCTTTTATAGTGACGCCCTTTAGAACACTTGAGGCTTTAAGCGTGCATATACGCTTCTTTTTGCGATTAAAATTCTTCGATATATTCGAATTCATCCGGATCAAATGTAAATACCTCTTGCATTGCGTGCGGCGTGCCTATGCTATACGCACATTCTTCAGCAGTCTTACAGCCGTCAAGATTACTGTAGTCACTGTTCTTAGCAACGTCAATTGTCAGTTCTTCATCAAATAGGTTCTCATAAATCATGAACCCCTTGCCGTTCTCGTCCACGAATACAACGCAGTTATATGCGTTCGTTTTACAAAAAAATCTTTTCATTTTTAATTACCTCCATTTTTTTATTTACGTTTGTTTTTTTGTTTTTTATTGTCTCTTTTCTTTTGTTTTACACTTGACTTTTTATTTTTTTTGTGTTATCTTAAAATATGGTTGATTAAATTCAGATCATTGCACTGGATTCAATCGTATTAGCGGTTATATGTGTAACCGCTAAAAGTTTAGGTAAACTGTTAGCGAGATCCCTTTTTTGTCATCCCAGGAATTCGGAAAACTGGATTGAAAATATTTTGAGCCTATTTTTTTCAAGATTTTCCTATCGTACATTTGACGTTGTTCAATTCGGTTTTAGCCGGTTCGGACAGAAAATATTTAATTTTCAAGTTGCAAAAATTTGTTATTGATCATAAATCAATTTAATTTACTAGCTGCCACAGACCTTGCAAAAGTCAACTAGATTTTTTGTTGTGCGGGATCAACTCCATTTCATTTTAAATTTATGGGGTGGGGCTGATATCGTCAACCCCCTAGAACGATTATTTATAACGCTTCGCCGTTCTGATAACCACTAGAACGGGGAGCAGAAGCAGAGCTATTACTAGCATGCGGTCACCGCCTCTGCGTCGGAAAAACGCGCGCCGAAAAAGAAATACGTACGTTTTTTTGATATGTTGACGCGTTCAAATACTGCATCTGCGCAGTTTATCTTTGACCGTTCGCAGGCGGTCAAGAGTTCATTTCCTATAAATATACCGTCACGGGTACGCTGTCCGCTGCGGTTGACTACATAGCGCGGGGCGTTATCATACTGTGGTTTTACGCGAAAATACGTCATATAATCACCCCCCTATTCTGCTTTCGTTAATTGTGTAGCTGTATGGCTTGCCGTCCTCTTTTTAAGCTTAATAATTTCAACAGCAAGCTCGTCAAGAATTTTAACAAGTTCGGTTGATTTTGATTTTGCAATTATGTCATCAGGATTTTTCTCAAGGAAATCCAATTCATCACTCCACTTGAGGAGATAATAAGAATAAGTTGCGTTGAGTATTTCGTAATCAGTTAATGTTTCAAATTTTTTCATTTTAATCAACCTTTCTGCGATTTGTGGGTTATCCGCCTTTTAGTACTAGCAGTAAACTTATTTGTGATCGGTAAAGGGTTTTGGTTTGTTTTGTTCTTTTCCTTTACTGTATCTATAGTATAACATATATACGTACGTAATACAATATATATTATGTACGTAATATATGAACTTTTTATGAAATGTGCTGTTAAAATGCACAAACCTAAGACTACAAAATAAAGCATAATGCACAAAATAAGCAATGAGGTATTAATAATTTATGAATGAAAATAATATAAAACATAACGAATATATGAGAGAATATAGAAAACGTAAAACATTTAAACAATTAAAAGTGGATATTAAGCCTGATGATTATTTGATAATTGATGAACATTGCCAAAAATCAAATATAAGCAAGGCTAAATTTATTGTCAAATGTTGTAAATACTGCATAGATCACGATATAAATTTTAATGACTAACTAACCACAATATATAGTGGTTAATACAGTATTTATTACTTGCAATACACAATATATAGTATGCTTTTATTTTGAGTTATAAGGCTACTAGCAAGCGTTATATACTGTTGTGTGTATGGGTGGTATAGTTATACTTGACAGCCGTTAAAATGAATTTTAGAGCATACAATATATAGTGGTATTGTAGCGTATTATATGTGAGTGTTTACCACTTTGGAGGTGAATAAGGGGTAAAATAGGGAATTGATAGGTTAAAATATTAATATAAAATGTTCAGATTTTAAAGATGAGGATTAAGGGCGTTCGGTGTATCGAATAACATCCACCGATAAATATATTTAGCAAAAATCAAATATTGACAATAAACAAATACATAAAAAATCAATTATTAATTTAGTCAATGATTGATAAAAATCAAATATCATAAAGTCATTTGAGCTTGCATAAAGTCGGCAGGAATTATATTAACATTCTATGAATTATGATACAATTATTTATTTATGTGATTTTGGCAAAAAAGCATATAAACCACGCAAATAAGCGGTTTTATGGATATGTTAATATACTTAATCAAATAGCTTTGGTGGGGGTAACTTTACATTTATGGGAACATATGGAAAGCAGATTATCCCCTTAGTAGTTCCACTCTATCCACACGCCTCTAAAGCCAAATCCAAAATCAAAATAGCATTTTTTAAAATTCCTGCACACTCTCCCACCATCCCACCAAAACCTCAAATTTTTATTCGGTAACACGTTCGAGTAAACTTCGTATCTACGCTATTTTTTGAACTTTTCTAAATCTTAAAATATACTCAAATGCACCAAAACATACCAAAACTAACTTGCAAACATAATTTCTATACCATAAAAAAGAACCCATTACTCCTAAAAAAATACGTTTCATTAAAGACCATAATAGGTCTTATTTTTTTGCCCTAAAATGGCTATAAATCTAGTTTTACACTTAAACAATCACTCATTTAAAATTCAATTTTAATTCACTGTCAACTCGTTAAGCCACACTTCAAAAATAATACACTGTCACCGAAACATCTTAAAACAATAAAAAACTATCAAAATATCATTTATAAAACTCATAAAATAACCTATCGTAAAAACGAAAAAAACGTTTTTACACCTTGATTTACAAGCGAAAACAACGAATAAGCTATCGTAATTTTACCGAACGCTCAGAAACAAAATGTTCAGACGAAAACAAAATATTTAAACAGTTGCCAGACGATCCATACAAACATTAATGTTTAACTGAAAAAATATCTGTGAAGATTAGCGTGACCGTAGGGAACGATAATCAAGCAGGGAAGTTATATACGAGCGTAGCGAGAATATAACTGACTAGCTGTGCGCAGCACAATAATACAAACTTCTTTAATAATATAATATCAGTATAATGTCATTATCGGTTATTATCGCTTTATTGCTCAATAGATATAATCGCCTTAATAGATGTAATCACAATGATCTTCATTTTATGCTAATTAATTTTATGTAAATCATTTAATGTTCTGCCTACATTATTTATTTTAATTTCACTTTGCAAATAACAAATTAACACAAAAGTTACATATTTATGTTCAACTTGCTATTGACATATCTCAAAAGTAGTAGTATAATAGCCGTAGAATCTCAAAAGTAGTATGCTAGAATTACAATACTAATATATCATACTGATTATTAGTTGTCAACAAGAAATTTATTCCTGTAAACAATTAGTATTCAAAAGAAAAACCTACACGCTTTTAGCGGGTAGGAAGGATTCTCTTATTACTAAAGATATCTAGTATTATTCTACTCTACACTTTGACCTACACTTTTGGTATACAGATTGCACACTTTTTTGCATTTTGACCTACACTTTTGGTATACAGATTGCAAAAATGGTGGACTAACAATAAAAGGTGGTGACAAATCATAACTGACAATTATTTTGTAAAAATACCCAAGAAATATATATACGCTGACTCAGCAGACAACTTTGAAATTTTATTGTATCGCTGTCTTAGTTACCTATATAAAACTAGAACAAGGACGGTAGGTACATCTATAAATGAAATTTTGGAATTGTGTCATTGTTCCATTTATAGTAAAGGTAACAGAGAAAATACTCATAGGATAAAAGCACTTTTCAATATTTTTATTGCTAGGTCAGATTTGACTTGGGATAACCAATGTGACTATAAATCATCAAATAATGTCAATGCAAACGCTCATTTAAGATTTAAGGTCAACAAAGCAGTGTTTGATCCTCCAGATAATTTCGTAATATTGTACGACACGGAATGGGACAAACTAATGTCTATTTCAAATAGGCTGTCTAAGTCAATACTTCTTCGTGTTTACCTATACATAAAGTCATGGAACTTTCAGAACACAGAAGCTATAACAGAGAGTGTTTGTGGTTGTTACAAGAAAGAAACAATAATGGCAGAAGAGTTGCATATGTCGGTTAGACAGCTAGACAACTATTTAAAAGCATTATGTGATAATGGACTAATAGTCAAGCACATTACAGGCTCTTATAAAAAGAATGGTAGGGTCTATAATGCTCCTAACGTTTATGTGCTTAGTTCAGATCTGAACGTACAACAACATATTCAAGAAGCTGTTGATAGATTAAAGTACACCTATAAGGTAGATGAATTTCTACCAATGACACATAAGAACAAGAAAATTAGAAGGATTGATAAACGTGATAGATAATAAGATTATAGTTTTTGAAAACGAGGACTTTGGAGAACTTAGAACGGTTGAAATTAACGGAGAAGTTTGGTTTGTAGGCAAGGACGTGGCAATGATATTGGGTTATGGAAATGGAAAAGTTAAAAGTAAGGCTTTAGCTAACGCTATAAAAGATCATGTAGATATTGAAGATAAAAGGTTCTTAAACTATGATGAACTTAAAGCGTACCAAAATGGTGACCTTAAAAATATTAGCCACTATGGAATGACAATTATAAATGAAAGCGGTCTATATTCTCTTGTATTTGGAAGTAAATTGTCAACCGCAAAGAGTTTCAAACACTGGGTAACTTCTGAGGTTCTTCCTTCACTTCGTAAAACTGGCACATATAATACACAGGCTTTTGAAGAATTAAAAGCAGAGGTAACAAATCTCAAAGAAGAATTAGAGAAAAACAAATTGCCCAAGAAAACATATAGTCCATGGTTTGGTCGTATGCACCCCAAATATAAATTAATAGAAGATAGTCTCGGTATTACTAGGGGTGCATTGTACAGAGAAATTCTCAAAGAGCTTGCCAATAGATACGGACTTGATACATACCAAATAGAACAAGACTACTTGTATGAAAATTGCTTGGATAAATGTTATCCTCTTGACCCATATCAGTGTGTTCCGCAATATCGCAATATGATAGAAGATATTATTAATGAGTATTTAATCAGTAACAGTTTGGCTGATAAAAACGATATTATTGCGACTAAGAAATATCAGACGATATTCTCAAAAACTAATTCTAAGACTGATTTTAATGAGTCTCATTTTAACACAGAGGACGGTGATAACAATGAATAGAAATCGCAAAACAACTTCTTTACAAGAATTATTCCCTGAAGATTATACATACGAGGCTCAGGACAAGCCCCTGGACGATAATGAAGAATATTTGAGGTTTCGCAGTGAGTATTGGACTATGCTTGCAGAAACTGACGATACATACGCAGAAGATTATATGTAAGATAAAATAAAGGAGACAACAAAATGAACAATTTGAAACTTGTAGAAACAGACGTATTTAATGAAATCGCAACTTGTGATTTTTGGGGTAACGCCAACAATGAGTATCTTGTCACAAGAGAACAGATTGGTAGGGCATTGGGTTATAAAAATCCAAGTGAAGCAATTAAAAAGATTCACATGAAACATAGAGATAGACTTGATAATTATAGTTGTTTAATTAAAAGTGACTTTAGTCGAGGGGTGCGTTCTGGGGCTATCGACTCTAATGGTGCAATTCAGGACAGAATGTTTTATAACCGCAAAGGCATTATGGAGATTTGCCGTTGGTCTAGGCAACCATTAGCAGATAAGTTCATGGATTGGTGTTGGGAGATTATGGATAGACTTATCTCCAATAGTTTGAATAATGTAACATTATCAAGAGAAGAATATTCTATGATTGTTAATGCTGTCAATGAAGTAGGTCAGCTTAATAAAGTTAATGAACAGCTTGCACGTCAGTTGCAAATCATTTCTGCACAGAACACCACAATGCAGGATAAACTTTCTCGTATGTGGCAGAAAATAATGCTTATTGTACCACCTGTGCATTATTCTTCTTGGAAAAATAAGATGTCTCAGAAAATTGTTTCGCTTGCAAAGATCTTAGGTTATACAAATGATGATGATAGAAAATCTATTTATGGCGATATTTATAGCATGATGAAGTCAGACTATGATATTGACCTTGACTCCTACAAAGAAAATTATTTGTTATCACAAACAGACTATAAAAACGTAGCAATGATAGATGTTATTGATAGCGATACAGCTCTTAGAGATATTTTCGAGGAAATTGTTGACCGATACATACAAATAAAATCAGGAATGGAGGTAATGAACAATGCCTAGACTAACAAAACTTACAGAGAGCGAGTATGCCAATGGTGTACTCGCAGAAGCTAAAAGAATAAACAATAACGAGACAATTCGTAAACAACCGCCTACAGAACAGCAAGTTAGATTGTGTCTTAGAGTGCTGAGAGATTTTCACATATATATAAACAAGGATAATATTCCTAGATTTAAAAGTGTTCAGGAGCTAGAGCTTTGGCAAAAGAAAATGATACACGATAAATTATATGACAGCAACTAAAACGGAAAGGTAGATTAAAATGACAGAAAACAACAAAACTATGGTAACAGTATTCGAGAGCAAAGATTTCGGCAAGGTGAGAACGGCAGATATTGATAACAAGATTTACTTTTGCGGCTCTGATGTGGCAAAGGCGTTGGGGTATGCAAGACCAGCGGACGCAATAACATCTCATTGTAAGGGGGTCTGCGTTTTACCGACCCCTTCGGCTGGAGGTGTACAGAAAACAAAATTCATCTCAGAGGGCGATGTTTATCGTCTTATAGCACATAGTAAACTCCCTTCTGCAGAACGTTTTGAGAGTTGGATATTTGATGAGGTGCTTCCAACCATACATAGAACAGGCAGTTATATCATGGAAGGCTCGGAAAAAGACAATGAACTAAAACTATTGCAAGCTACGGTTACTCAGCTTCAGAATATGTTGCTTGCATTATCGGCTAAGAAAATACCAAATGAAAGGGCTTTGAATATATGGAAGAAACAAATTGGTACTCCGCTTATAGCGAAGTTGCAGGATAATGCTTTACAATCTACAGGTGAGGTTATTGAGTTTGTAGATATGTTGCATAGAGTTTATACTCAAATGACTTCAATGTTTGGCTTTTGTACTGCTACGGCTCTTAGTGAATTTACAGACAAGTATAACTGTGATTGCACTACAACACAACCTAGTATTATAAATGCTATTGCGGATAATCATGTATATCAGGCTTGGTTTGCTCAGGCTTGTAATCAGCTTATGGTTTGTATAGATAATGGGGATAGATTTACATCTGACGATGATTGTACTTATAATGTTACACAGTTTACTTTGCAGGACAGCTTTGATTTTATTGTTCACACATTGGCAGATGTTATGAAAGATAGATCGGCTCACCATGTACACACGCTATCTATGGTTTATAAGAAGATAAACACCACAAGAGGCTGGCGTAATCAAATGACTAGGAAGAAGGCAAAGACTAAGAAAGATGTAATATTGTCTGATAGAAAACAGTTTGCTAAATTTGTGTTAGTTAGCAATGAAATTATAAAGGAATTGAGAAGGAGCTAAATTTATGAGAACATATACAGTAACAAGTAAAGTAACCGCAGAGGAACGTGAGGTTACAATTAACATTTCATGTGAGAATGGCGAGTGGGTCGCTAATTTATATACTTGTATTGAGAAATATGCCAACAAATGCAAAAAGCAAGGTTGGAAACAGATTGATGAAACGAGGCACACTGATGGTACATTTATCGGAGCTACATTTATTGCTCCTGCCAAAGCCATTAGTATTAGAAACGCTCACCCAACTAAAAGAGTTATCTCAGAAGAACATAAACAAAAGCTTTTAGCTGCGAAAAACAAAGATTAATTAAAATTGTACATTAATTGTGTTAATTTTACAGCTATATTGTTTTGAGTATAATTTTACTTGTGAGGTATTACTCTTTAAAATTTAACACAATTAATGTATGTTCCTGACGGTAGAACGCAGATTATGATAGATATAAAGATAGGAGATATAAATGGCATTAAATAAACTATATTATGTGTATGGACTTGACACAGCTTGTTTTTACACTGATAAAGAAAATGAGATTGAAAGGTATTTACTAAAGGCTAGGCGTGTTAAGAACAGATTTAAACAGAGGTACGTTGATAATAAAAGCAATCTTTCGCCAAAGAGACAAAAGCTCTATCAGCAATTAAATAAACTCGTTATAAGGCTAAAGTCTGAATTGAAAGAAGAATTACATAAAAACATAGGACTAACTCGAAACGTGAGAATGGATAAGATCGTTGACAAAAACGGAGAGCCGTCTATTAGAAAGAGGGTTTCTATTTTTGATAGTTCTTTGACAAGATATTTTGGCTTAAAGGAAAGAGAATTTAATACTGAGATACTTATAATTAAGGTTTATTTTTACGATGTAGCCGAGAGTATTGTCAAAAATGGTTTTTACATGAATGGCTATAAATATAAATTTTTCTCGGCTTCAGCAGGGCAGATAAGAACAAAAAAACTTGTTGCGGTTAGAGAAGATTTGTTGCTTAAATATTGGAACGCCTTGACCGCTGGTTTAACTGTGGAGAAAATTAACAAGTTGGGCGGTATGAATATTAACAAATATCTAGCATATTTGGCTTTATGCAATTCTGCAACAGACCTATGGGAAGATTTTGATATTGATCGTTGTATTGTTGTTAATGATTTTGAAAATGTAATTCATGATACGGTTGATTTTATAGACGATAAAACCTACGAGATTACAAGAGTAACGAAAGATTTAGATTTTACACAAACTGATGGCTGTGGAATGATTTTACCATATCTAACTGATAGAAATTTTATGGTTAGACTACCGTGGATAAAGGGTTTATTGGCTAAATTTGATTTCGTAAAATTCATTAAGGATAACAACGCAACAGGAATTGTAAAAGATATTTATGGTACAACTCACAATATAGTTGATGAAAATATTCAGATAATTTTCACTAAGAGCCAGTTAAAAATGTGGAAATATTTTGACAGTTGGGAAGAGTATAAAAACAATTTTAAAAAATATGGCTGTACCGCAGGTATATGTAATCGTGAAGAAAATGTAATATCAGACTCAGTTATAAATTATCAGATGATACAAACTCTAGCTGATATGACTGATAGCGAAATAAAAGAGTTGGCAAAAAGTAACATAGAAGAAATAGATAAAATTGCTTCTGATGTGCCAACAATGCTTAAAGTTTTTGGAGCTGACAAATCTAATTATTATAAAACTGGTTTTCAAAAGTGTCTTGAAATTTATCCTGAATTGCTTTCTGACTTATATTGCAGGAGTATGTTAAAAGACATAAAAAAGAAAAAAGAAAAAGAATTATGGTCTGCACGTTTTGATATGGGTGGTAAATATAGCTTTGTCATACCAGATTTGTATGCGTTTTGTGAATGGTTATTTTTGGGGATAAAAAACCCAATGGGTCTTTTACAGAATGGTGAAGTATGTTGTAAATTATACAATGACAATGAAAAATTAGATTGTCTTAGAAGTCCACACCTGTATATAGAACACCCAATAAGAATAAATAAAACACAATTTGATTGGTTTGATACCAATGCTATTTACATAAGTTCTCATGATCTTATTTCAAGAATAGTACAATGCGATTTTGACGGAGATAAATTGCTTGTGACAAATAATCCAACGTTGATTGGCATAGCAGAAAGAAATATGGATGGTATTGTTCCTTTATTTTACAATATGCGTAAGGCAGCGGCAGAAGAAATATCAGTGAGTTCTTTATTCAAAGGCTTGTTATTAGCATATAATGGAGGCAATATTGGTACACCGAGTAACAACATTACGAAAATATGGAATAGTGGCAAAATGAATAATGAAAAAATGCAAGCCGTTAAATGGTTAGTGGCAGAAGTAAATTATACTATAGACTATGCTAAAACGTTGTATAAGCCACAAAGACCTGAGAAGGTTGACAAAATTATCAAGCAATACACTAAAAACAAAATACCTTATTTTTTTATGTATGCCAAGGGCAAAAAGAAAGAACAGGTAAAACCATTGTCTTTATGCACTGTTGATAGAGTTAAGATGCTTTGTCCCAAAAGAAAAATCAACTTTAATTTTACAAACTCAAATATCGGCAAATTTGATTATAAGGTTTTGATGAATAATCCAGATATAGAATTTAATCAAAACATTGCAGACAAATATAAAGAAATATCAAGTACGTTAAATTTTAAACATACAGATGATAGCAAAATGAACAATTATCTTGCGGTGTTTGATGATGCAAAAAGCAAATTATTTAGTTTACCATATTCCAAAAACGTAATTATTGATAATATTATCATTGATTTGTTCCACAATAGGCGTACCGCTTTAAAGAAAACATTTTGGCTTTTATTTGGTGACGAGGTGTACAATAACATAAAAAGAAATATTGGTAGTAATTTTATACAATGCGAAAAATGTCATAAAAGATTTTATAAGCATAGTTCCAATGAAAAATATTGTGATAAGTGCAAGGGCTATCAAAAAATTAAAACAAAAACTTTGATCTGCTGTGATTGTGGTAAGGAGTTTGCGGTAGATAGTCAAAGTCGAAAAATTAGGTGTGAAGAATGTCACAAAAAAGAAAGAAGCAGGATAAACAAAAACTATCGAGAAAAGACCAGTTCGTTTTAAATAGAAAATAGCCAAATACCTCGCAAATACGTTGTTTGCGAGGTGTTTTTTGTCTAAAATGCTTAAAAATCGCTACCCATATGGAAAGAGTATTTTGCTAATTTACAAATCTAAAGAGTAATTTTTTCTTTTCAAGCAAATAAACATACTTATCCATAATATATTATAGCACGCACAAAGCCAACATTCAATAGGCATTGTGTACAAAATTAAAATTGAAAAGGTGGTTATTTTACACATGATTTTCGTCACAAAGGACGAGGCGGATTATCTTCGTCAGAACATTAAGAACGTTAAGATTTTCAAAACGTGCCGTCTGAAAAACAATGGTTCTAATCGTGGTAAGAGATACGCAGAGGAAACATCTGCGGTTGTTAATCTGCTTGCCAAGTACAGAGCTGATTAAAAAATATCTTACAGCACGTCTGTAAGGGTGGGTATATCCCACTAACTTATTTAGAAAAGGAATTTATTTTTTATGACAGTAACAGAAGAACTTCCAATTTCCATTGTAGATAATTTGGATAAGAGAAAGTACCCTACGCCTGAAGAGTACAACTATTGGAAATCAAGAGAAACAGAACATTTTTCATTGATTACGAGGTAGACGAGTTTTATAATCTTATTGAAAATAAAAACCAGCCATAATCCCATTGACTTTAGACGGTGGGTTAGGCTGGTGATAAAATCACTTTTCATTAAGAGATTTCTTAATTAAAGTTAAAATTAAATTGTTTAGACTACGATTCTGTTCTTTTGCAAGTTGTTCTAATTGATTTTTTAAATCTTTAGGAATAGTAAGTGTCGTTCTTACATTATCTTTAGATACTGCCATAATATCATCTCCTTTTCTAAATTATAACACATACAAAAAGTGATGTCAAGGTGATAGCTAAAGTTTACAACTTGTTTACATTGCAGTGTTGACAAAGTGCTATCACCGTGATATGATAGTGATAGAAAGGTGGTGAGGCGATGCTTAAATCATTTAAGTACAGATTATATCCAAATAAAACACAAGAAATACAAATACAGAAAACATTTGGTTGTTGTAGGTTTGTTTATAATCAGACACTTGCTTATAGAAAAAATCTTTATGAAACAGAAAAGAAATCTATGAGTAAATTTGATTGCAATACATATTGTACACAAGTTCTGAAGAAAGAATATGTATGGCTTAAAGAAATTGACAAATTTGCTCTTAACAACGCAGTATTTAATATGGATAGTGCATATCAGAAATTCTTCAAAGAACATTCTGGTTATCCTAAATTCAAAAGTAAGAAAGATAATCGGAAAGCTTATTCCACAAACAGTACTAATAATAACATTGAAGTTGACTTTGAAAACAATAGAATTAAACTTCCAAAACTTAAATGGGTAAAAGCTAAGGTTCATAGAGAATTTGTTGGTATTATCAAATCAGCCACCATATCACAAACACCAAGTGATAAATATTTTGTTTCTATCCTTGTGGATTGTGAAAATTTTCACATGAAGCCTACTGGTGCTATGATCGGTATTGATTTAGGCATTAAGGATTTAGTTATTACATCTGACGGAGATAAATTTGAAAATTTTAAAACTCTTTACAAATATGAAAAGAAACTTGCTAAAGAACAAAGGAAACTTGCTAAAAAGGCAAAAGGTAGTAGCAACAGAAATAAACAGCGTATTAAAGTTGCAAGACTTCATGAGAAGATAACAAATATCCGTATTGATAATTTACATAAAATTTCTCACAAGCTAATACAGGAAAACCAACTGATAGTGAGTGAAGATTTGAAAATTAGTAATATGGTTAAAAATCATAAACTTGCAAAAAGTATTTTTGATTGTAGTTGGTATGAACTAACAAGGCAGTTACAGTACAAGGCTGAATGGAACGGTAGACAGTATATTAAGATTGATACTTATTTCCCAAGTAGTCAGACTTGTAATGTCTGTGGATATGTTAATAAGGGAACAAAAAATCTTTCTGTAAGAGAGTGGGATTGTCCTAATTGTCACACACACCATGACAGAGATATTAATGCTGCTATTAATATATTAAATGAAGGATTAAGGTTGGTTAAATCAGCCTAAACAATAAAGCAGTACGATAGGAACTATCGGAATTTACGCTTGTGGAGTTAGTAGGTTACGAGAACGTTGAAGCAAGAAGCCGACTGGCTTTAGACGGTCGGTAGTTCACAATCCAAAGCCAATATTTATTTTCATTTACGGCTGTATGTACCAATAGTCTTGTTTCTGAGAAGTATGAAGAAGGTTATATTAAACCTCTTACGGACGTTTATCTCAGAGGTGTAAACTTTAAGGACGCAGTTATTATAATTGACGAGTCTCAGAACGCAACTTTTGACAATCTTAAAAAGACTTTAACAAGAATAGGCGAAAACTGCAAGACAATTTGCATAGGGCATACAGGACAGATTGACTTACCTAATCATAAGGCAAGTGGATTTGAGAAATATCTAAATCATTTTTCAGGAAAAGAACATTGTCAGATTTGCGAGTTGCATACTAATCATAGAGGGTGGGTATCAACTTGGGCTGACGAATTGGAGGATTAGAATAAATGGCTAAAATAACAAAAAAGAACGTTCTGTCGGTACAGGGCATTGTAAACATAGAAAACGGAAAAATAACATTTAGCGTTGAAGATATTGAGGGTGAAATTGCCCTTGCGGAACTTATGTCAGATTTCAACGGGCAGGAAGTAAAACTGTCTGTAAACCAGACAGACGAAATTGCTTAACTGTTAGTGGGAGGAATAAATTATTTCTACATATAAAAGATTTGAAGGTGAGTCTGATGACGAGCTTATATTTAGAGTGTGCAAAGATAAGGAAAAGATAGGCACTTGGAATGATGTCAGGGATATTTTAAATAATTTGCTTAACGCTGATTTTGGCGAGTCAACTTATCGCAAAAAATTCCAATGCTTTGAGAAAATGTTCAATGCAAATCAGAAAACTTTTGCAGATACAGAAAACACCCTTAATGAAATTCAAGACCAAATTCGTAAATTAAAGAAAGAACGATATAAACTTCAAACAGAAAAGTTGGAGAACAATAGGTGGCTTAAGGAAAATGCACGAGATGAATTGATAACTGAAAAAATAGTCAATGCAATTTCTGATATAGACCCTATCATAGTTCCTGATTATTTATCGGGAGTAAATAATAGCAAATCTGCGATATTGGCATTTACTGATTGTCACTTTGGCATAGAGTTTTGCATAAAAGATCTATTTGGCAATGTAATAAACGAATATTCTCCAGAAATATTTGAACGCAGAATGTGGAGTATGCTTGAAAAAGTTGTTGACATAATTGCCAAAGAGGACTTGGCAGAAATTAATGTTTGGGAACTTGGTGACAGCATATCAGGACTTCTCAGGTTAAATTCTCAACTGATGCACCTTAGATATGGTGTTATAGACTCTGCAATAAAGTATGCTGAATTTCTTGCCAATTGGCTTAATGATCTTTCGCAATATGTGAAAGTGAATTTCCAAATGGTTAGGGACAGCAATCATTCACAACTCAGACTTCTCGGACAGCCTAAGAATAGTTTTCCTGATGAAAACATGGCAAAGGTGATTATTGCTTTCATAAGGGAAAGACTTAAATATAATCGAAATGTAAACATAATTGAGAATGAAACAGGCTTTTGCTTTAGCGATGTTGAGGGTTATAACGTGCTTGGTTGTCATGGTGAAGTAAAGGATTTACAGAATTGCACAAGTTCTTTTTCAAGAGCGTACAATACAAACATTGATTACGTTTTGGCAGGTCATGTGCATCATCAGACCTCAAAGGAAAATGCAAAACATTCAGAGGTGCTTACAATACGTTCCATGGTAGGTACTGATGACTATGCTATGTCCTTAGGTAAGACTTCTGACACAGGTGCAAGCCTGTTTATATTTGATAATGAATTTGGCAAGATTGCCAACTATGATATAAAAGTAAAGTAGGTGAATACTATGATGATTAAAAAGAGTTATAACGATTTTGATACTTTCATGCAGGATATAATAGATGTATATCTGGAAAATGAGGGCTTTAGTGTTTTATGTGATTACAAGTTGGCTTGTAAGATTATCAAGAAATTTTTATCATTTGACGATAAAACTAAAATTAATTCCATTTCTCTTGATCCGCCTGAGTGGAACGGATATGGTGGCGAATTTGTTGTTTCAACTTTTGAAAATGAGTTGTTCTGTGAAAGAGCAAGACGTGACGATAAGCCAATAATTGTTGGTGATGAGAGTATTGTTTTCGTTCAGCGAGATTTTGTCGGCAAGGATTTTACTGAAGAAGATTATGTCCCAAAGCTTTATTTTGGTTTTACAATTAGCGAATAATTTGTAGTTAAATACAACTCCTTTTATTATATTTTGCAGGATAGCAAGCGTTATCCTGCATATTGTCGGATAGCTCAATCGGTAGAGCAATGCACTGTTAATGCGGAGGTTGTGAGTTCGAGTCTCACTCTGACAGCCAAAAACAGAACTCAACACGCCTCTTAAAAATGCGTACCACGTTGAGTCTTTTAAATGAAAAAATCTGACGAGATTTTTGCACGGATAGTTGACAAAGTTTTGTTGACTATCCTTAGTTTTAATTACAAAGTAATTCAACCTCACGCACCTCTTAACAATGTGTCCCAGTGAGGGGTATTTTAATGCCGTATAAATGTACAAGAGGGCTAACTTGTAAAAAGGTGGTCGGTGAGGTTTGTTGTTTCCAAAAGACGATTAAAGACAGAAAAACAGCGAGTTGTTGAGTTATGGTTTTGTGGATTTTGTATTACTCAAAAAACAAAGTTCAAGCCCTTACGGGCGAAATAAAGAAGATTAAGTGCGAGGGTAACACTTTAAAGAAACCCCAAATGAAGAATAAGTGCTAAAAGCGACACTTAAAAGAAAGTTTAATACAAGAAGAAAGGAGAGTTTGAAATGGCTCGTAGTACAGTGTATAACCAAATCACAAACGAGGAAAATATTGCTCAAATTAACCCTGATAATGTTTCTCTTATGGAAGATTTTCTCGACTATCTGACTTCTATTGACCGCTCTCCAAAAACAGTTACTAGCTACAAATCAGATTTATATATATTTTTCGTATGGAACTTGAAATATAATAACAATAAATTTTTTGTAAGACTAACAAAGCGTGAAATTGCAAAGTTTCAAAATTACGCTATAAATGAGTGGAAGTGGTCGCCCAAAAGAATAAGACGTGTTAAATCCGCTTTAAGCTCAATGAGTAATTTTATTGAAAATATTCTTGACGATGAGGAGGAATTTAAGGATTTTAGACCAATAATTAGGAAAATCGAGTCTCCTGCAAATGAGTCTGTCAGAGAGAAAACAGTTTTATCTGATGCACAAGTGGAACATTTGCTTGACACATTGGTTGAAAGAAAAGAATATGAAAAGGCGTGTAGCGTAGCGATAGCAGCATATTCGGGAATGAGAAAGTCAGAACTCTTACAAATGCGTATGGAATATTTCCAGCCAGATCACATTGTATTTGATTGTCTTTACAAAACAGACAAAATTAGGTCTAAAGGCAGAGGTAAGTTGGGCAAACAGATTAATAAATTTGTTATGTTGCAAGTTGATAAGTATTTGGATTTATGGAGGAAACAACGTGAAGAATTAGGTATTGATTCTGAATGGGTGTTTGTTAAAAAGGTTAAAGATACATATGTGAAGCGTGAAAGCCTTGACACTTGGACGGACGAATTTTCAGAAATATTAGGTGTGGATTTTTATTATCATTCATTGCGACATTATGTATGTACAAGATTACTTGGTGATTATAATCTGCCTAGTGAAGTTGTTAGAGAGTTCTTTTCATGGAACAGTGTGGAAATGACTAAAATTTACAACGACAAATCTGCCATTGATGATTTTGGAAAATATTTTACTGCTGACGGCATTGTAAAGCAGGAAGATAATAAATCTTTGTCAGACTTGAAAAATTAATAAATAAAAAGGAAGTGGCTTGATTATGCCAAGGAAAAAAGTAAAAACCCCTGTAAGTACAAAAATATGCACAGAATGTGGCAAAGAAAAGCCACTGTCACAATTTTATACTACTAGAAATAGTAATATTTCTACTGATGGCAAAACGGTAAATATATGTAAGTCTTGTGTTAAAAGGGGTTCTTATAATTCTGATGGAAGCTTAAATATAGAAGCGTTCCAAAAGAAACTAATGTTAATGGATAAACCATATATACCAGAAGCTCTTGACTCTGCTATGAGCGAAGTAAGAAGATCATTAGAATTGGGTAAGGGTAGAACCGATATTATAGGTTGTTATTTTAAAAATGTGTCGACATTGCCACAGTATACAAAACTATCTTTTTTGGACTCTATGAATTTGTTTAATCAAGGCAAGTCTATTACTGAGGCAGTAACTACAACGGAAAAACGCAATATACTTCCTCGAAACGAAGAAGTATATGTAAATATGGTTGATGATTTCGTTGTTACAAACGATATTACTGACTTATTTGGCGAGGGGTACACAAAATCACAGTACCGAAAAATGAAGAAAAAGTTTGACAAATTGAAAGAAAACTACTCAATTCAAACAAACTTACACGAGGAAGCTTTAGCAACTTATGTTCGTTTCAAAGTGAAAGAGGAAGAAGCTACAGCGGCAGGAGATGTTGGAAGTGCTGATAAATGGAATAGAGCTGCCCAAGACGCTGCTGATAAAGCAAAGCTGACCCCAAAACAATTAACGCAGGCTGATTTACAAGGTGGAGTAACTTGTATTTCGGAAATATCAAAAGCTTGCGAACAGGCGGTTGATATTGTTGAAATATTACCTAAGTTTAAGTACCAACCTAACGATGCTCCTGATTTTATAATATGGTGTTATATTAATTATGCTAGAAAATTAAAAGGATTACCTAAGTGTGAGTACAAGGAAGTATACCAATTTTATGACGACATGAAGCATGAGTACATTTCTCAGTATGGAGATCCCTATGGCATTTTTACTGATGACACATCAGAAAAAAATAGGAGTTCTGTTGAAACGTTTATAAAACTGCCAAAAGATTATGAGAATGGTGACAAGTAATGAACTGGCAAAGAATAAAAGATTTTGAAAAAAAAAGTGATAGTGTATTTGGTAAAAATCTACATAATTATTACACTTTTATAAGTTGGGCTAAGTGGTATCCCGATTTATTACTCGACTTAATGAAGCCTGAAACAGGTGGATTAAATCTGCATTTAGATCAACGCATATTTTTGCGTTGTGACGTTAGATTTATGAGTATGTATGGAACGTTTAGCCGTGGATACGGCAAATGCGTAAGCGGAGATACTATGTTATTTACCGATGAGGGTATTAAAGAGATTGGTGAATATTTTAATTATCAAAATAACGATGTCGAAACCTATTATCCTACACACGCAAAGGTTGTAAATAGATATGGTAACTTAGAATGTTCAACTTTGGGTCTTTATAATGGCAGAAAAAATACTATAAAACTGACAGATAGTAAAGGTTATTCTATAACAGCCACCCCTAATCATAGAGTGCTTGTTATGAAATTAAATGGAAGTGTAGATTTTGTAAAAACAGAAGATATAAAGATTGGCGATTATTTGGTTATTAATCGTAAAAATAATATCTGGGGTAACAATAATAAAGTTGAATATAAAAATGAAATTGGTGCATATGTAGAAAGCTTATCTCAACAATCACGTTCACATTTGAATATCAGAGTAATGCCAGATGGAATTACACCTCAATTAGCATTGATTTATGGATATTTGATTGGAGACGGTTGTATGACTTCAAAAAATACAATTATCTTTACTAATATAGGTGATGAGATATTAGACAAGTTTAAAAATATTACGCAGAAATATTTTAACGTTGATGTCAAAAAAAGAAGTGGCAATAATTACGACTATGAAATTAATGACACTTATTTAAGAAAATATCTCGAAATTATAGGATTTGATTATAGTAGATCATATGATAAAAAAGTACCTAAATCTATAATGGTAGCTAGTAAAGATGTTGTGTCAGCATTTTTACAAGGCTTATTTGACACAGATGGTACAGTAGATAATAAAATTATATCTTTAACAACAGTGTCGGAAAAGTTGGCAAAACAAGTTCATTTTTTATTACTGAATTTTGGTATTGTTTCTAAACTAAGCATTAAGAAAACAAAAAGTAAATTTGGTAAAGCATATCAAATTTATATATCGGGGAACGATGTTGGTATTTTTAAATCTGAAATTGGTTTTGGTTTAAAGAAAAAGGCTGACAAACTTGATAAGTTGTGCAATAAAAAACATAACACAAATACGGACATAATACCATATCAGAACGAATTAGTTAAATCTGTGCTTAATGAATTGAATTTGCATTGGAGCGTTTCAAGGGAGTTCAATCATATTATAAGCGGAGAATGTGATTTAACATACTCTAAATTAGATAGGTTAATTACTCTATTGAACGAAAGGGGAGTTACAAATAACACCTTAAACGAGTTGCATACAACTCATTATTTTTATAGTCCTGTTGTTAATATTGAATATACTGTTTCAGATACATATGATTTTCATTTACCTCAAACACATTCATTTGTGAGTAATGGAATTATAAGTCATAACACATTCGATGAGGTACTTGCTATGGTCGTAGTAGCAATGCTGTTCCCGAATATTGAATTGGCTCTTTCTGCACAGACTAAAGAAAATGCGGCAGATTTATTGAAATCAAAGTGGAATGAAATTGTAAAATTATATCCACTTTTAAAGGACGAAATAAGAGAAGCTAGGTTTTCAAAGGGAAATGCTTATATCGAGTTCAAAAATGATGCAACCATAGATGCTATTGCAAATGCTCAAAGCACAAAGGGTCAAAGACGTAGAAGGTTAAAAATAGAGGAATCTGCATTGCTGAATAATGTCCTGTTTCAAGATGCCCTTGAGCCTGTAGTTGAAGTTCCAAGACTTACGGTTGGTAGGCTTGCGATAGTAGACCCAATGGAACTTAATCAGCAAATTCATTTTTTTACAACGGCAGGATTTAGGGGTTCAGACGAATATCAGCGTAGTATTTCAATGTTAGATGACATGGAAAATCTAAAGGGTAAAATAGTTTTGGGAAGTAACTGGCAACTTCCGTGTTGGTATGGTAGGGGAAGTAATAAAAGTAAAATACTTTCAAAGAAGAAAAATTCTTCTGTTGTAGCCTTTGCTCAGAACTATGAACAAGAATGGGTCGGCTGTGCTGACGGTGCGTTGGTTAATATTAATAAACTAATGAATTGCCGTACTCTAACGGAAGCGGTTTTACAAAATTCAGATCCAGAACAAGAATATTATATGGGAGTTGACGTAGCAAGAAGCCAAAAAACTTCTAATAACCAATCTTCTATTGCTGTAGTGCGTGTAATTAGAAGTAAGGATAAAGGGAGAATTATTTACATTGATGTGGTGAATATTATTAATATTCCTAATGTACTTAATTTTAATGCCCAAGCTGCTATTATTAAAAAAGTTCAAAAACTTTATATGGCTAAAGTAGTTGTGTTAGATGCTAATGGACTTGGTGTTGGATTGGCTGATGAACTTTTAAAAGACACGATTGACAATTCTACAGGTAAGGACTTGGGCTGTTGGGACACTATTAATGACGATAATGTTCCAGAAGTTCCTAACTCGCCACAAATACTTTATAATATGAAAGCTCAGACTTGGCAAAATGAAATTGTAAGCACTTTTATAGATATGGTGGATAGTGGCAAACTTAGATTGCTGGAAAAAAGACAAGATAATGATTTTACCGATAATGAATGGGATAGTTTTGACGAGAAAGTTAGACCTTTTATTGAGACAGATGCTTTTATTGAAGAAGCTGCGAATTTAAAGATGAAACATCTTAATAATGGTAATATTACTATTGAGCAAGTTGTAAAAAAAGTAAATAAGGATAGAGTTTCGGCATTGATTTATGTGTTGTGGTATGTTAATAAATATGCCCAAGACATAAATAACGATGAATACGATTATTGCTGTTTGTTCAACTAATGTAAATACAAATGAAAGTGAGGTGAAGCTATGCCTGAGAATATTGCAGAGAATACTGAGAATGTTATTGAAAACAATCAAGATAAAACAGAAAGTGTTTCAGAAACTAACTCCATGTTAAATACACAAGAGCGTTCCTATGAGTCAAATGCTTTTTATGAAATGACATCTTTTTGGGAAGATTGTATTGAAGATTTGCCTATCAATATTGAGGATATTAAGAAATTTGCTCATAATCCGCAAATACATATAAAAAATATTCGCAAAATTTGTCGGTGGGCGTACTATGAAAATGGCTCTGTTATGACTTCTATCAACTATCTTAAAACCATGTTCACTTTAGATAAGGTGGTTTATTCAAAGTCAAAAACTAAACGCAAGAAGAAATTTGAAAACGCAAGACAGCTAATGCAACAAACTCTTGATACAATAAGATATAAGGAAGTCATTCGAGATAATTTGTTTAACGATATGATTGAGGGAATGGACTTCAAATACTTTGAGATTACAAAGTCCGTATTCGCTGATAAGTATCTTGATGATATTGATACTTTAAACATTGTAGAGATTAATGAATTGGGGATTAAATGTGCCATTATTAATCTGCCTGTTGACTATTGTCGTATAGTTGGCAGAAAGAATGGTTCACCTATTGTTGCTTTTGATTTAAGATACTTTGACGATATGGCAGAAGACGACAAAAGAAGAAAACTACAGGCTTTCCCAAGAGAAATTCGAGAAGCGTATAGTAAATATTCAACTCACAATAATATTAAGCCATGGAAAGTTTTAAATAATGATAATACAATGGTGACAAAAATTAACTGTAAGGCTATTAATCCTTATGGTGTTCCACTAATGATTTGTGCGTTGGACGATGTATTGTACGCAGATTATTTCACTTCTACAAAGCGAAATATATTAGATCAGTTGAACAATCAAATTATTTATCAAACATTTCCTGAAGCAAAAGACGGACGTTGTACTTTGACGGAAAGTCAGCAGAAAAACCAACATAAGGTAGTTAAAGAAGCTATTGCTACAAGACAAAATAAATATGGCAAGTCATTTTTCTCGCTTGCCGCAGGTACAAAATTAAATGACATAAAAGTTGATACTTCTATTTTTGACGAAAAGAACGAAAATGCCAATAAATCAAAAGTGCCTGCCGATTTGGGTATTGCCAGTAGTGTCCTTGACGGTAATAGTACAGGAAACTATGCTGTTGCAACACTTAATTTGGAGTTGGTTGCAGGAAACGTATATGATTGGATAAATATGTTTGTTATGGAATTAAATAAATGTATTAACGCCAATATTATTAAGGATAAAAAACTTTATATGGAGTGTGCTATTTTACCTGTTACTTTTGTAAATAGAGATAAACAGGTTAAATATATGACCGATCTTTATGCTAGAGGTAAGGGGTCTTTAACAGCTTGGATTGCAAGCACTGGTTGGGATAGCGATGTATACTTGTCGCTTATGGATTATGAACTTGATAATGATTGGGAAAATAAATATCCAACGCATAAGACGAGTTATACCATGAGTAGTAAAGATAACGACCCAAGTAATGCAGACCACTCAAATGGTGGTAGAAGTAAGATAGCTGAAAAGACAAACGAAAATAGCATAATGAGCGAAAATCTAAATGGAAACGCTCAACCAAAACCTTCAACAACAAAGTAAAACCTAAGTTGCGTTTAGTGACTAGGTTTATTTTATGTCAGAAAAGAGGTGAAAGTTAGTGTTTCATTGTGAAATAAGCGAAGCAAAGAGGTCGGACGGTCGCAGACGTGTAAAGTTGGTACTGCACGAAATTCATCAAGACCGTAATCACTATAACAAAAATGGTATTAGTTACAATGAGCAATATGTTAGAGATAACGCAGATAGTATTATTGGTATGCCTATTTGTGCAACATTTTTGGATAGTGAAAAAGATATTCCATACGACCATGGAATGACAGGTCAAGATGGCAATATGCCATTATTTGAAAATTCTGTTCAAGTAGGTTCTGCTGATGGTTGGTCTATTGAAGATATTCAGATTGATGGTGAGAAACATAAAGTTCTTATTGCCGAGGGTTATATTAATCAGCAACGTTATCCACATTTTGTTGAATGGCTTGAAAACAAAATTAATGATGGTGATACAATATATGGTTCTGTTGAATTTGTTGGTAAAGGCAAAAATAAAATAGTGTATGACGGAGAGCCTGTCGAAAAAGGTAGAGTACCAAAAGTTTATGACTATAGTGGATATTGCATTTTAACTGTCGAGCCTAGTGACGATAGTGCAATACTGATAGAACTAAATCAAAAGATAAAGGAGGACGAGAAAGTGGACGAAAAGACACTTAATCAGATTATTTCTGCTGTTGAGAATAAGATTACTGAACTCAATACTAAAAATGCAGATTACGAGACTAAGATTGCTGAAATGAATGAGATTATTTCTACAAAAGATGCAGAGATAGCAACTCTTACAGGTGAAAAGACAACAGCCGAAACAAATGCTTGTCAGAAAGACGAGAAGATTAATGAACTTAACGGACTCGTTGAAACAATGAAAGCAGAATTGAATGAACTTAAAAAGTCGGCAAAGATTGCAGAACTTAATTCAGCTCTTGGAGATTTTTCAGACGATGAAAAGAACATGGCAAAGGATAAGCTTGACAAGTTTAATGCAGATCCTATGGGTTGTGGTATCGAGGTAAACGATATTGTTACAGAAATCAACGCTTGTATCGGTGCTGAGACAAAGAAGAAGGAAAAGGCAATGGCTGTTGAGATTAATTCTCAGAACAATTTTGCCGCTGACATATTTGGTTGCGTAGATACCGACAACGATGACGATAAGAATGATAAACTCGATATTGATAATCTGTTTGTATAAAAAAATACGATTGGAGGAATTTTAAATGATTAAATTTGCAAATATTGGTGATTTCAAGGTAGCACAGAATTTTGGCTATCTCAAGACACCTGTTGTTCTTGAGAACGGCATGGCTGTTACATATGACCTTAAAACAAAGGCTGTTGCTCTGCCAACCGCAACAACTGCAAAGCAGGCTGGTCTTGCGGTTGTAATGAACAGAATTGATAAGCCTGAGACACTTACACCAAATGATTATAGAATTGAGGTTGGTGAGTTTCCACGCATTTTTACTCTTGCTTCTCTTGCAGGACATCTTTTTGATATGGACGATGCAGTTGTAACAACAACTTATAATACACTCGCAGTAGGTGACAAGCTTGTAGTTGGTACTGATGGCAAGTGGGCTAAGAGTGCTGATGTTTCTGGTTATGCAGAGTATCTTGAAATTGTGGAAAAGACAAGTTTTGGCGGTAACGGACTTAAAGTCGTTGTACACGCTTAATTAACGAATGTAAAATAAAGGACGGTGTTTTAATAATGATTAATACTTCTTTTGAACTTAATAATCTGAATAAGTCTGAGGTTGCTGTCAAGAACGCAAAGGCTTTCAACGAAGTAGTTGAGATTTGTTCTGCTCTTTTTGCAGGCAAAGATACATCAAAGTACGGTCAGAAGGTAGACGCAGTACGTTCAAGAATTTCAAAGCTTGGTGAACAGGCACTTGCAGGCGATAGCAGAGCAGTTGCAGAGATTAATACTATTGTAAAGTATATTATACAGCCAAGGCTTCTCGAGGCAACAAAGGTATTTAATTTCCTTGGTAACTATCGTGAGATTGGCTATGATGAGCAGCCAAGAGTTAAGACTTATTCTTATGAGGGTCTTGATGCGAGACTTCAGGCTTCTGGTTCTGATGTAGGTTTTGCAGGTAGAAAGTGGGTAGAGTACCCAATCGTAACTCAGACAATTTCTTCTGGTATGGCTATTGATTATCGTGAGCTTGCTTCTGGTAATTTTGCTGGTACTGTAGCAGAGGAAATGGCGCAGGTACAGACCGACATGAACAACAAGGGTGTTGCTTATGTATTTGACGTTATTAAGTCTGCACTGAAGAATAACACTGAATATGTAAAGTTCTATGGTGAGTATGACTCTGCCCCAACTCAGACACAGGTTGATGGTATGGTAAATAAGGTTAGAAAGCTTGGCAAGGTTGGTATTGCAGGTGACTTCTCACTTATTTCTGGTATCTGCGATTGGAACGGTTATAAGACAGTTGGCTCTACATCAATTCCATTCTTCAATGCTACACAGGTAGATGAGATTGCGAGAACAGGTCTTAATGGTTTCTATAAGGGTTCAGCTCTTATTGAACTTGAGAACCCATATAACTTTACAAAGCCACTTGCTGACAAGTCAGGTTTTGACACATACTACAATCCAAATGATCTGTGGTTTATTGCACAGGGAACAAATTCTCCAGTAAATATCTTTAGACGTGGTGGTATTACAACCATGACAGGCAATGATGTTGAGACAGGTACAGTAAAGACACGTTTCGATATGGAGCTTGGTGCTGACGTTGTAAAGGGTAGAGAATTTGAAATTGGTCTGCTTACAAAGCAGGGTTAATTACATAATAATTATTGATGTGGCGAGGGTGTAAACTCTTGCCACATTATTATTATATTTGAAAGGAAGATTAAAAATTTGGCAAATGTAAGAAAAAATACAACTACTGCCACAATTAATAACGATATTACAGAAGTAAAATCCAAAAAGGAAATTCAGCTTACCGATAGAGTGTTTCTTGAAAATACTCGTAATTGGGAATTGGGTTTTAGGGCTGTGGAAACACAAAGAGATATTACTATTCCACCAAATGCAAAGAAATTTGCACAGCTTAATGTTGGAGAGGTTATGGCTCAGATACAGGAAGGTAATGGAATGTTTTGTGGTACTGACGGCTTTGGCAATAACGCTTATCTGAAAATTCTTGACGAGGATATAAGAAGATACGTTTTTTCACTTGACGAGAGTGATAATAATGATCCTGTTATTCTTGATATTGACAGCGTAAAGGCACTTCTTGGCATTAGCAATAAGGCTGATTTTATGGCTGAACTCTCAAGACTTGTAGTTACTGAAGGTGATAAGAAAATGATTATTCCACTTGCCAAAGAAATTGGAATTGACAATGTGGCAGTTTATAAGCGTAACGAAATAGAAAATATTTCAGGCTATAAGTTTTAAGAAAGGGTGTGGTTAAAATGGCTACTACCTATGAAGATGTGGTCGCTGTTTTTGAGTCCACATTTCTTGAAAGGGTTGCGTTAAGTGACGACCTTGTTTTTCAGTGGTTTAAAATGGCTTGTGGCGAGTTTTCAACTCAAATTAGTCAGCTTTATTTTAATAATGAGAAAAAAATATTTACTGATATTGACGGAAACGATATTGTTTTAAATCAGATAGTTGTTAATATATTGGGCTATACAATAAAGAGATTTTATTGTGAAAGACAATATAGCAAAATTGTCAAACGTAGCAACATAGTTTCTAAGGATTTATCAATAAACAACTCAGAGGGTGACAAAAGACAAGCTAAAGTTGAGATTGATTGGGTGAACTTTAAAATAGTTGACCTTTATGAGCAACTTAAAGACACTGCGTATAATTGAGGTGGTTGAATGAGTAAAGAATGGTACTTAATTCGGCAACCGTATTATACGGAAGGTTCTGAAAAACCAGATTTGTTGTTTGATAGTGAAATGTCTTTTAATGACGTTTTAGAGGATAGTGTTATTGAAGATGATATTATTCTGTGCAGTGGAGTGTTCAACGGTGAGAATTTTGAAAATGAATTTGCTACAAAGGGCATAATTCAGAATGAAATACCTGACACGCCAACACAAGCTTGGCAAAGACAGGTTTTGACTTATATTAGTACAATATCGGACTATAAGTACATTAAATACGATAATAAGATTTGGCTAATATTGACCGAGCCTACAAATAACAAGTTGTATGAAAAATCTATTTTGTACTTGTGTAATTACGTTATTAAGTGGCAAGACGAAAACGGCATAGTTCACTATAAGCCGTGTAATATTCAAAATGCTTCACAGTATAATTCAGGCACAAATGAGACAAAAATAATTACCATTGGCTACGATCAGTTGATGATGTACATTTCGCTTGACGAGGAAACGAAATATTTTCCTCATGATAAGCGTTTTTTTATTGATTATAATGACAAAGAGCCTACACCTTATAGAATTACTAGACCTGATACTGTCAGCTTCTCTTTTGGAAATAGCAGATGTATGCACATTATCTTGTCAGAGAGTCAATACAATCCGCAGACAGATAGAATTGACCTTATGCTATGTGACTACTTTAAGCCCAATAATGCAACCAAACCTGTTGAAATATCTTACAGTGGCAATGCAGAAATTCGTTGTGGTGGTACAGTAAAAACATTTACTGCAAAAACAGATAAGAGTGTCACTTGGTCTTTGAAATTACTTGATAAACAACAAGATTTTATTACCATGATAGTAAATGAAAATAAGGTAAAGATAAAGTGTTTAAACAATAGTGCTTTAATTGGTAGCTCTTTTAAATTGGTTTGTACAGTTGATGATGTTTTGTCTGAGTTATTAGTTAATATAGTGGGGGGTGTGTAAAATGCCAAATAGTTCTGCTATACCACAGTGGAAGTCTAAGGCTATTTCTATGATGTTGTCGCAAGATAATATTATGGAACTGTTTGAAAAATCGGAAGAAGATTTAGAAAATATTGTTTACACAAATATATTCCCATATGGCTATATTCCGAAAACACAGACGGATGTTGAACTGTATATTACTGTTGAGGTTTCCGTTCCTAAAATGTTATTTAGACAAGTATGGGAACATCCTCATATGACAATTAAATTAATTTGCCACCAAGACAAAATGAGGTTAAATAAAGCAGGTATCTCTGCAACGAGACTTGATTACTTGTCAACTTTAATTGATAAGTTGCTAAATGGTACTGATGGTTGGGGATATGGATTGTTAAGTCTAGTTTCTAATACAGAATACAATCTTTCACCTGTCTACAAGGTTAGAGAAATGATATTCCAAGGACAAGACCTTAGTAATGATATGTGTGGCGGTGCAACGAATGGTTGACGAGTTGAAAATATATCGTGGTGATGATATAAGAATTACAGATGATATTATCATACATAATCCAACTTTGAATGATATTGTTGAGATAGGTGAAAAGAAATTTTTATCATTTTGTCAAGATTTCACGGCACATCATTTGGATAGTCCTTATATAGTGCTATTAACTGATTTAGGTGTTGACTTTACAACGATCTCAGATTGGGATTTGTTTGTTTGCTTATCTCTTGTGTTTGATGAAAGCATTTGCAAGTTTTTGTTTGGAAACTTGGATTTTAAAAGTATGAAACCATATGTTGATGGTGACATTAAAGGCATACGCAACAAAGACGGAATTGTAATTACACCAAAAATTCACGCAAAAATGGTTGGTTATATTCGCAAATTTGCCAATATATCGACACCACAATTTCAAAAAATACTTGATAATCCGACACAGAAAAGTATGGCAATCAATAGTGCTAGGAGAGAAATTGAAAGTGCAAGGCGTAGGGAAATGTTTTATCCTAGTGGGTCGGCACTTTTACCTATTATATCATCAGTGGTAAATTACGCAGGTTGCAATTACACAAACAAAACAATATTTAATATGAATTTATATGCCTTTTGGGACACCGTAAAACGTATACAAGCTTATGACAATGCCTCACATTTGTTTTTGGGTATATATAGTGGGTGTGTAGATTTATCAAAGAATAAAAAACTAAAAGAAGAACTTAATTGGATGCGGAGCTTTAGATAGCTTGTCCGATTAAGTTTTTTTATTTACACAAAAGAAAGGAATGATTATATGAATATTAATACTTTTATTCCGCAGAAGATTAGTAGAGCGATTCATACTAAAAATGACGGTACTGTAAATTGGTACACAAATCAGGTACAGGACTTCTCAATTAAGGTAGATGGTAACGAGCAGACTAAACAGGATGCTGATGGAAATACTATTGCTACTGTTACCAAGGGTAAGAGTTGTACTGTATCTTTTGCTACACCTGTTTATGATATTAATATTATTGCAGCTATGAATGGTGCTGAGAAAAAGATTGCAAGTTCTTCATCTAAGCTTATTGCTCCTGCGTTTGAGGAGTTTAAAATTGCTAGTGAGCAGACTACAGTTGTACTGAAAAACAAAACTTCTGATATAAACTCTATTTCAGTAATGACACTTTCTACAGATGGTTCGGCTGATAAGGTTTTCAAGGTGGCAGGTGCTATATCAGAAGGTAAGGTTACATATACTGATACAACTAAAACAGTTACTTTCAATACAGGTGATATAAAAGAGGGAGATACTGTTCTTGTCAAGTATGATTACGCTGTAGAAGATGGTGTCGGAATGACAGCTTCAGCAAACGACTATCCAACAGCAGGTAGACTTTATGTTGAAGTTGAGGGATTTGATATTTGCGATCAGTCAACAAAGATTTATGCTTACTATCGTTTCCCAACAGCTAAAATGCAGTCCTCTTATGAGACAGCTATAGCCCTTGACAGCACATACAATATTACTATGGACTGTGCCGTAGATTACTGTTCTGAGGACAAGCAGTTCTATAGTCTTGTTATTCCGGGCGTAGCTTAATGGTAGAGTGTTGGATTTGTGGAAAGGAATACAATTATTGTCCTCATTGTCGGAGATACCAGACTTGGATGAAACATAGTTGTAGTCCCAAACACTATCAAATTGAGTTGCTTCTTGAAGAATACCGAGAAGGTATCGTTAGCAAAGCTGAAGCAGCTCAGTGTTTTTGCAACATTGGAATAGATAAGAATTATGATTTTTCTGAGTTTCTTCCAGAAGTGGCTAGAGATATTAAAGAAATAATCAATTTTGATGATGTTCCTATAAAATCTGTTACAAGGGCTAAGAGAAATAAAAAAACTAAATAAAATAGAAAGGGCGGTTATTATGATAAGTATTGACCGCCCTTATTTTTTTATAAAGAGGTAGAAATGACAGATAGAAGCAAGTTTAATGTAGATAAAGACAAATCAAAACGTAGTTATAATGGTATTATTTTCGACTCAGTGTTAGAAATGAAATATTATCGTGATGTACTTTGTCCTTTAGTGGAAAGCGGTGAAGTGATTTCGTATGAGTTACAGAAACCATATGAACTGCAACCGAAGTTTGTTCACGATGGCAAAACTGTGTTGCCAATTAAATATGTCGCTGATTTCGTGGTTACTTATAAAGATGGTGTCACTGAAGTTATAGATACAAAAGGTATGCCAGACTCAGTGGCAATACTTAAACGTAAATTGTTTTGGTATTGCTATCCAGATATTACATATAAGTGGATTACTTATGCCAAAAAGTTTGGTGGGTGGATTGATTATGATGAGTGTAAGAGACTGAGAAACGCAGAAAGAAACGCAAGAAAATGGAGGAAAATTGAATGAAAAATAAGCTTAGTTTTGCGGAAATGCAGGCATTTATAAATAATGTAGTTAAAGGTACAGTTGAGTACGGAGCAGGATATAAAGATATCTTGCGTGAATATTATACGCTCACTCTTTACGGAGAGCATAAGTTTTTATCAGACGATATTGCGGAGATTTATGATAGTGGAGAGTTGAATAGGGAATATAATAATATTGATTGGAAGTCGATTGACGAAGATCAGTATTACTTAATTGGTATAGCTATTGACAGCGGTATTGACATGAATGTTAGATACAAAGCGGCTGAAAAGGTTATGAGCATGGCTAATATAGCTGTAACAGAGTTTGCAAACAAAGCAAAAGAAATGATAGAACAGATTAGTGTTGCTACGAAAGATATTGACACTGAAAGCTTAAATGAAGTGTTAAAAACACTTAAAGATAGTAATGACATGGCAAATAAAATTGTAATTTCAAACAACAAGGATGGTGACTAATATGTTCTTTGCAGAACAGGAAATAACACTTGGGGTAGTTCCTAATGCTAGGAATATTCATAGGTTTGTGTATTTTACACAGGTACGCCCCTCTGTGATTAATCTGACAACAGATAGAACGGTCAATGGTAAATCAATTATAGGTCTTTGTAGCCTTGGTTTGAAAAACGGTGATAAAGTTACGATAGAAACACATAGTAAAGTTTCTCAGGAGCAAGCTGACGAGGATTTAAAGCTTGTTGTAAAGTGGTTGCGTGGTGAGGAATAAATGGTTGTAAAAAACCTTAAAGAACTAGAGCGAGAACTAAGAGCAAGAATTGATTACGCTCTGCTTAAGGATGTTGCCGAGGTTGTCACCACTGTTATGTTAGATCATATTGAAAGAGATGTTTACGATAGTTATGTGCCACATGAATATGTAAGACGATATGATAATGGTGGTTTAATGGATATTAGCAATATTAATTCTTCTATCGAAGGTGACACTTTAGTTGTTGAAAACAATACAATGACTAACCCTTATATTTTTGTACAGGGGAAAATGATTAAGTCAGATAATGCAGGTCAAGAATTAGCACCTATCATTGAAACTGGTTGGGGGTACGATTTTGGAAATTGGACGTATCATGGTGTTGCTAGACCATTTGTATATAACACAAAAGAGGATTTAAGTGATAACAAATATCACGTTGTAGCTTTAAGACAAGGATTAAAAAGACAAGGAATAGAGGTGAAGTGAAATGGCAGATGATTTAAAAATACGAGTTCCCGTGGAACTTGACACAACTAAGGTTAAGGACGATATACCTAAATTAAATAATGTACTTGCAAACGACAATAAGACTCATGCTAAAATCATTGGTGAGTTGGACTTGAGTAAAACACAAAAGAAGATTCAATCTCAACTTGCTACAATCAGCAAAAATCTAAAAATAGATATTGGTGGTTTAAATGTGACCTCTATTCAGAATAGTATAAAGGTTGCTGAAAAACAGGTAACTAGCTCTGTCAAAAATATAAAGCATGAGATACAGAATATTGACACAACTCTTGCAGAAACTTTCAAGGCAGGTTTTAATAAAGACGGACAGATAGATATTGTTAAAACTATTGAAAATGCAAGAAAAGTTTTGAGTCAGTTTGGCAATCCGACATTTTCATGGACTAAAGATAGTTCGGGTGAAGTCACTCAAATTGCGGCAGAAGTTACAAGCTTAACAGGTCAAGTTGAAAAATTGAAATATGCTCTGAACGAAACAAATGGGTCATTTGACTATCTATCGGGTAGCAGTTCTGAAAAGGGTATATTAAAGCTGATTGCGGATATTGATAAGGCTAAGTCGGATTATACCGCTAAACTTTCGGCATTTAAGTCAGCGAATAAAGGTATTGAATCGGGTATAGGAAATGAAATTAATGCCGTTAATGCTGCTATTGACAATCTTGGCAATGGTGGTTCTATTGCAGAGGTTGATAAACTATTTAATTCATTAAAAACTACTGCAAGCAATATCAGGCAAAATTTAAAATCTCTTACAAGTTCTTTTAACGAAACTACAAATGCCGAAAACACTTTGGCTAAAATGCCTGCAACAATACAGGAAATATCCAATAGTTTTTCAAAACTTAAACAACAACCGTCAGAGGTTTCCGAATTAATTGGTAACTTAAATTCCCAATTAAACAAGGTCAATGAAACCGAAAGTCAATTTGGGCGAAATGAAAAATGGTCTGAGGAATATCGTGAGTTAGTTGTTTCGGTTAAAAAAGCAGAAACAGAAATAAAGAGTTTACAGTTACTTGAAAAATCTGATAATTCTGAGGCACAACAGCAAGCTCATTATTACAATAAGATGTTTGGTGAGATCAAACAGATTAATAAACTTAAAAAGCAACAGGTCAATGCTGGCGAGCAAGAAAATGTTGAGCTAAAAAGACAGATTAAAAATCTTGAGAGCAGAGTTTCTTATGATGAGAAGCAGCTTAAAAAGAAGAAACTGATTACAGAAGAACTTGAAAGACAAAAAAACGAATTAATAAACATTGGTAGGGAAGAACTTAGATTAGCCAATTCTCGTTCTGCTGATAAATCGTCAGCTACATCTACTAAAACAGAAAATAATGTAGCTAGACTTACACAAAATCTCACCACTTTAGAAGCAAAGTGGAAAGAGTCGCCTATTTTTAATGGAGAGTTTCAAGAAAAGTTTAATGAGTTAAAAGCAAGTTTATCTAATGTGGGTGGTAATCCTAAAGCATTAGACGAATATCGTATTAAACTCAATGAATTAACAAATGAGTTAAAGAGGGCAGATGTAGCCTATAAGGCTAGTTTTTCTAGCAACAAATCACAACAGAGTATAGAAGCTACAAAGCAGAACATTAAAAAGTTGATATACACAATTCAGACATGGCAACAGGCTAATACTAAAGCCATGGGCAAGAATACTTTCAATGGTGGTACATATCAGGTTGAAACTGATAATATGATAGCTTCACTCAAAAAGTTGCTTAATGCCAGTGATTTAACTGCGAGCGATTTGAAAGCCAATGTTGATAAAATCAATCGTAGTTTTAGGACAATGAGTTCTGAGGCACAGGCGGCAGGTGTGAATGGTTTAAGCTTTTTCGACAAGATTAAAGAGGATGCTTTAAAATTCACAAGCTGGATGAGTTTAACTACTGTGATTTCAGGTGTGTCAAGAGAAGCTGTTAAGTTCTATAATAATGTTGTAGACATTGATACAGCTATGACAGAATTGCGTAAGGTTACTGATAACACAAATCAGCAATATGCCGAGTTCTTTGATAATATAGGTCAAAAGGCTAAAGATTTAAAGATTGATTTATCTGATCTTATTTCTCAAACGGCAGAATGGGGCAAACGTGGTTATAGTTTAGATGAAGCTGAAACACTTGCCACAAACTCAGGCATTTATTCAGTTGTTGGTGAAGTAGATAATGCAACAGCAGTACAAGACCTAACAACAGTTATGAAAAGCTATAACATGACAGTTGATGAATCTATTAATATTGTCGATAAGTTTAACGCAATATCAAACAAGTATGCTGTTTCAGCAAGTGACATTGGTGATATGTTGTCAAGGTCAGTATCTTCACTGAGCGTAGCAGGAAATACACTAGACCAAGCAATAGCAATGGGTACAGCCATTACAGAAATAACTGGAGACGCAGCCGAAGCGGGAAATAGTTTAAAAGTTCTGTCAATGCGACTTCGTGGAGCAAAGACAGAACTTGAAGATGCAGGCGAGTCAACAGAGGGCATGGCAGTATCAACCTCAAAACTGAGGGAAGATATTAAAGCTCTTACTAACGTCAATGGCACAGGTGGCTTCGACATAATGAAGGACTCTCAGAACTTTAAGAGTACCTATGAAATTATGAAAGGTATCGCCAATGTTTGGAACGACCTTACTGATACATCAAAAGCCGCTGTCATAGAGAAAATCGCAGGCAAGCAAAGAGGCAATACAATTACTGCATTGCTTACGAACATGAGTCAAGCGGATAAAATTGTTAATGACTCAATAGGCTCTGCTGGGTCTGCTATGTCAGAGTATGAAAAATACCTTGACTCTATTCAAGGAAGAATACAAGGTTTTCAAACAAGTATTGAAAATTTGTCAGCTACTCTGATTAATGGTGATTTGGTTAAATTCGGTATCACCAGTGGAACACAAATTATTGATGTTCTTGATAATCTAATTAGTAAATTCGGTGTTTTAGAAACACTTATTCCTACCGTTATGGCAGGATTATCATTCAAAAACGTAGGTAAACAATTATTAAAGATGCCAACTTATGCACAGCCACAAACTATATGTGCATAGGTCACACACGTTTTAAAATAAGGTTGCCAAATTGCTGGGCAGACAAACTGTTTGTATAAATTTATAAATATTTAGACAAATTTATATAAATAGTACGAATACCCTTTGTATCAAGTAATTGGTGCAAACTCCACGTTAAATGCTTTTAACTCCTAAAGTCTTACAACCCAAACAGTAATTTGAAAAGATAAGCTGAGAGGTACGAAAGTAGAAAAAATAGTAAGAATAGTCTATGCTGAAATAAAAGCTAATCAGTGCTAATGAGAGGATAAACGTGACACATTAGAAACGTTAGTGCTAAGGACTAATACAATGGACGTTTAGCAGGGAAATTCCTAAGTTATATATAATAATATGGAAAACCCCCAACGACTATCTCCTAGAGGGAGAGTAAAACCACAAGCTTATGGTGGAAGAAAAATGTGGCTCTATAATGCAATATTATAGATGAAGATATAGTCTACGCTCATGTGAAAGCATGAGAGGTCTGTCGGTAACGACAAGACTGTATTGGAAGTTGCGTTCCAATATGAATAAGATAAATATGTACAAATCAAATAAATTTATAAAAATCTATTGACATTTATATCATTTAGTGTTATAATCATTATAGAGGTGATATAAATGGAATTATTAAGCATAGGTAAATTTGCTAAATTAGTGGGAATAACACCCGCAACATTAAGACGTATGCAAGAAACAGGGGAATTAATACCAGAACATATATCAAAAGGTGGAACAAGATATTATTCTACCGAGCAATTAAAAATGTTTAAGAATGATACCGTCAAACAAGTTGTGATAGGATATTGTCGAGTGTCTACATTTTCTCAAAAAGATGATTTAAACACACAAATTAATAATGTTAAATCATATATGATTGCTAAAGGTTATCAGTTTGAGATAATAACAGATATAGGTTCAGGAATTAATTACAAGAAAAAAGGTTTACAAACATTATTAAAAAGAATTAATAACCGTGATGTATCAAAAATAGTAATCTTATATAAAGACAGATTAGTGGGGTTTGGCTATGAGATGATCGAATATATATGCCAACTGAATAATGTTGAAATAGAGATTATTGATAATACAGAATATACCAAAGAGCAAGAACTCACAGATGATTTAATACAAATAATTACAGCATTTGCTAATCGTTTGTACGGTCAAGGTTCAAAAAAGACAAAACGGTTAATTGAAGAGGTAAAAAATAATGTTGACAACAAAGAAGGTACGTCTTAAACTAACTCCAGAACAAGAGATACAATTTAGAAAAAGTTGTGGAGTCGCAAGATGGGCTTATAACTATCTTTTATCTGAAAAACAACGAGTGTATGATGAATATATTTCTAATGGTAAAACTGGTAAAAAGACAATTAGCGAAGGAGAAGTGCGTAAATATATAAATAATGTTTTAAAACCTACTACACATCAATGGTTGAAAGAAGTTGGTAGTAATGTTATGAAACAAGCAGTTAAAGATGCTGATAATGCATATAAAAACTTCTTTAATGGATTGTCTAAAAGACCTAAATTTAAGTCAAAGAAAAGTAGTAAGCAATCTTTTTATGTAAATTATGAAAGTCTTACAAGAATAAATGGTGGTTTTAAAGGTGAGAAGTTAGGTTTTGTTAAAACTTCTGAACCATTGCCAAAACTTGCTGACGGAGAAAAATATGCCAATCCTCGAATTACATTTGACGGAAAATATTGGTATCTATCAGTGGTATATAATATTGAGCCAAAATCAGTTCAATTAACTAATGAAAGTTTAGGTATTGATTTAGGTGTAAAAAACTTGGCAATATGTTCAAATGGTGTAACTTATAAAAACATTAATAAATCGAAACGAGTAAAAGCATTAAAACGCACACTTAAAAGAGAACAGCGAAAACTTTCAAGAAAGATTGAATGTAATATTATAGGTTACGCAAATAACAGAAAACCTATATTTAGAACACCCTTACAAGGCTGTAAAAATATTCAGAAACAAATTCATTATATCAAACTCATAAACAGAAAGATAAACAGTATAAGAAATAATCATCTTCATCAAGCAACTGCTGAAATAGTGAAAACCAAGCCATTTCAGATAGTTATGGAAACATTAAATATTACAGGAATGATGAAGAATAAACATCTTGCAAAAGCAATAGCAGAAGAAAAGCTTTTTGAGTTTAAACGACAGATAAAATACAAGGCTGAAATGTATGGAATAAAAGTTGTAGAAGTTCCAACATTCTATCCAAGTTCAAAAACTTGTTCTGTATGTGGCTGTATAAATACAAATCTTAAATTATCTGATAGAGTGTATCATTGTGATAGCTGTGGTATTACTCTTGATAGAGATTTAAACGCAGCAATTAATTTAGCAAATTATAAAGTTATATAATTCACTATAAAGAATTTTATAACTATGTACCTATCGTTACTGGGGAATTTAAGTCTACAGAGTGTTATAACAAATGAGAGTAGCTTAGGCAAAATCAGACACGATGAAGTAGAAAGTCTAATTCGTGAGAATAGACATGGTGTAGATATTTATAAATTATAATAGATTTGTACATATTTATCGTAACGGAACGGCTAAAGCTTTGCGACTACTTGTAACAATGGTATTACAAGAGTGAGGAAACTCGGAAACAATAGCAAAGATGACATATGCTGAGATAAAAGCCTATTATACTATTATAATAGGTGCTAAGTGTTATTAAAAATGTCAGGTCAGCAGCCAACCCCTATCGGGAGATACGGACTAGGTTCAGAGAGTAGACGGTAACTATCTTGTGGCAAGATAAAGGTGTACTCCAACTATAGGTAACACCTATAGCGTTTCCAAAATGAATTATCCCTCATTTATTTAGTTTTGCCCTTTAACAGTAAGGGTGGGATAAAACTGTTATTAATCATTTTGCATAGTGATTTATTTTACACTATTCATTTGCGTATGTCAACACTAAATTTGTTCGTTAATAAAAATTTTACATTTATATTCACACAATGTTTGTTAATGCAACCAATATATGGCTTGACATTAGTTCCCAAAATGGGTATACTAATAATAGAAATATGCGTTAGACGCATAAATTATTATTCTTACGCATAATTTATTAGTTATACGCATATTTTAGGTGCTTGCCCCTATAATATAATAGAGGTGATACCGCATGGGAGAAACTAATAACAAAAAGAATGTACGTAAAAAGAAGGAGAAAAATAATTCAATAAAGCACTGATAAATAAAAAACAAATAAAAGGTGATGAGAAATGCTAAAGAGCTACAAAACAGAAATAGACCCAACGCCTGAGCAGAAGCGGCATATAAACCGAACTATCGGAGTATGCAGGTACGTTTACAATTTCTATCTTGCTTACAATAAAGAGATATATGAAATTGAAAAACGTTTTGTGTCAGGAATGGTTTTTTCTAAGTGGCTCAACAATGAATTTATACCTAATAACCCTGACTTTCAGTGGATAAAAGATGTTAGCAGCAAATCTGTTAAACAAAGTATTATGAATGCGGAGAGAGCTTTCAAGAACTTCTTTAAGGGAAAATCGCATTTTCCTAAGTTCAAGAAGAAGACCAAGGCAGATGTAAAAATGTACTTTGTGAAAACAGACGCTAAAGTAATTATCCAATGTGAAAGGCACAGAATTAAGATTCCTACCCTTGGTTGGGTAAGATTAAAAGAAAAAGGATATATTCCTACAAACCCCAAAACACATATGATCAAAAGCGGAGCAGTATCTTGCAAAGCGGGAAAATACTATGTGTCGGTTTTAGTCGAAGAACAGGAACATCAAAAGCCTGTTTTAAATGACTTTGGAATAGGAATAGACCTAGGTCTTAAAGATTTTGCGGTTTGTTCAAACGGCAAGACTTACAAGAATATAAATAAGAGTCCTAAAATAAGGAAACTTGAGAAGAAACTTAGACGTGAGCAACGTAGCTTATCGAGGAAATACGAAAGCTACAAGAAACTTAATAAAAATATGAAAGGAGTAGCTACTCGACAAAATATCCAAAAGCAAAAGCTGAAAGTACAGAAAATTCATCAAAGACTTGACAATATAAGAACAAATTATATCAATAAGGTAATATCCGAATTGGTGAAAACCAAGCCAATGTGGATTGCTATTGAAGATTTGAATGTATCAGGTGTGATGAAGAATAGACATCTCTCCAAAGCAATAGCACAGCAGAAGTTCTTTGAATTTAGGACAAAGCTTCTTGCCAAATGTAATGAATATGGGATTGAGTTAAGAATTGTTGACCGATTTTATCCGTCAAGTAAAACGTGTCATAATTGTGATTGTATTAAATCTGATTTAAAATTATCGGATAGAACATATCATTGCTGTGAATGTGGTTATACAGAGGATAGAGACTTTAATGCTAGTCTTAATTTAAGAGATTGTCAAACCTACAAGATAGCATAAACAAGCTAATGTAGGTATGTACCGTAGGCTATACGGGAATTTACGCCTGTGGACTATACAAGAACTTGTGAGTAGTCTTAGGACAAAAGCATATAGGGTGAAACAGGAATTTTCTCAATATGGGTATATTTGTCCATATTTTGAGTAGCAGGAGTTGATAGATATGGCAGTTATGAGTAAACCTATAAATCTTGCCTTCGTTGTTAGAGAAGATAAAGCGGACGAATTTATTAATTCCAAGTCCTCCGCAGCAGTTATTTCAAAAATAAAAAAACAGGCAAGAGAGATGATGAAACATTCGACTTTTAACGGACAGCCATGGGACGAAGATATTAGGAAATCACTTGAAGATTAAACTATAAGTATTTCATTTTAATTAACAACTACACACAAAGGTATAAAATTATTTTAAAATTTAGAGGTGAGATTTATGGCTAAAACAATAAATGTACAGAATACTAAGATGTCGATTGAGGAGTTTAATCAATTTATTACAGCCAATTTAGATTTTATACTGAGTAATGTACCGCACAATCCTACAATAAACAAAGATGATGAGTGGAATGATAAAATCTACGATAATTATGCAAAAATCGATGACGATAGGAAGTGACATAAATGGCGAAGAAGCAATGGGAGTTGTGGTATGCCAATTTTCCTTTTGAAGATAAAAATATCTCAAAGGATAGACCTGTTATTATATTGAGTGTGCAACCTTTGTGTGTACTGTCAATTAAAGTGACAAGTCATGAAGTGAGAAAAGCCGACAAATATGACGTACCTATTACTCATTGGCAAGAGGCAGGATTAAAGCATGAGTCTGTAGCACGAATTTCCAAAACTGTATCGTTGGATAACAGTAAGTTCCGAAGAAAAATTGGTGAACTACATAAAGACGATATTGATATTATTCTTGAAAATTATGTTCAGTTTTTGCTTGAGTCAGATCAGGTTAAAATGGAAAACGGCAAGGGTGACAACGAGTTACTGAACGCAGCAAATGAATAGTCATAAAATAAGACCTTAGTTCTCCACAAACACTTCAAATGTTTGTCGCTACTAGACAAGCGACTAATAAATAGTCTAGTTCAAATGTAGTTTCATATAGTCTCGCCTAAAGCGAGGCTATATGTTTTAATTGGCATAAACTACAAAGCGTTAAAGTCAAAAAAATAAATAGAATACAATGCAAATAAAGCTCCGATATTCTCGGAGCTTTTGTTATACATGAACACACATTGTTTACTTTTGCCCATTTGTACACTTGTGTACACTCATATACTCATACACTCGTACTCATTGTCTATTCCCTCAAATTAACATTTACGTTAGTCCAATCCTTGCCGTCACGTTCCATAGTGACAGTATAGTATAATCTGCCCTTAACACCAAAACTATTTTCAGCGTCCACATAAGATGATACAGTGTAGCTATCATTATGATGTGTAATAAAGTTTTTATCATACATTGGATAATCTGCCGTGGCAGGAGCTTTTAACTGTTTATTTACATAGAATTTAGCCGCTGTGTAAGCTTCTTGGCTGTAGTCTTTGTTGTCATCTAAACAAATTGTAATTATTTTGACAATAAAGATTATTATTCCAAGTGCTGTTAATATAAGAACAAAGACAATTTTAAGTGGGAGATGCCCTTGTTCTTGCTGTATTGTAATATTGTTTTCTTCCATTATTTATCCTCCTTTTTATTTCAAAACTATAAAATATGATTGTTAGGTCTTTAAATCAATCATTGATGATAATGGGGAAAGAAATATCAGCATATTAGGAAAGACTATTGCTGATTGGAAAAAGGGCAGTTCCGAAAAAATAACTCTAATTCCCGCTAATGAAGTGGCGAATATTCGTCAGTTTAATAACCTTTTAGCACAGGGTAAATCGGTAGCCGAAGCCGAGTCAATAGCTTTAAAGGGTTGTTCTGAAACAACTCTCAATGTTGCTAGAAGTGCTAATGGTGCAGCGGTATCAGAAGAAATACTGTCTGCTTCCTTAAAGGGTGTTGCAACTTCTTCTAAGCTTGCTGCCGCTGGCATGAAAGTATTATCAACAATTGGTAATATGGCTTTTGGACTAGGATTGTCTTTCTTGCTTGATGGTATTATAACACTTTTTGATAATATTGTCAATGGTGCAGATAATGCAAAAGAAAGTTTAGCTCAGTTCACAAGTAGTTTCTCTGACTCTATTGACAAATTAGACGAAGAAAACAAGTCAGTAAATGAATTAGTAAATCGTTATGTAACTTTGGTTGCGACAACAGATGACTTGTCAACTGTTAAAGACGATTTGAATACTATTCAGGACAACTTAATTGACAAGTACGGTAATGAAGCTAAGAGCCTTGATTTACTTAATGACAAAATGTCTGAGAATATTAAGAAAATCAAAGAGTGGAAAAAAGAAAAGGCTGAGAGTGAACTTTATCAAGAGTCGGATATTACTGATCCTGATGATAGTGATAGAAAGCTGAGTGTTAAAGAAGCCTATGATTTAGCACAAAAGAAATTAAAAGAGGGAAGCTCTTTTAACAAGGGTCTTTTTACTACTGATTACGGTGGCAAAGGGCAAGCCTATGTATCAGACGGTCTATTTAGTGGCTATAATTCTAATGCTGATATCAACAAGGTCGGCTCTCGTGGTTATGGTGATTGGTACAGTTACAAGAATGACATTGAACCAATTCTCAAAAAGTATAATAACGTTGGTATAAGCACTAATGCTTATAGTAATTTACTTTTCGCAGGTACAATGCAAGAACGTATTGATACCATGCAAAAGGTTTATGATGAATTATCCGAGAAATGGGCAAACATTTCAAAAGACGATAATCGTAACAAGTGGTTGGCTGATTTGCAAAAAGAAATTGCTACCACAACAGAGGAATATGATAAACTTTCTAATGCCGTTGATAAATACAACGAAATTCAGAAAACACTTGAAAACTATAACACAAGTGAAGAATTTAGCAAAGCATTTGATGAAGCTCAGAAAGCTACTGAAAGTTATAGTCATGCTGTAGCAAATAAAAATATTGATGATGTTGATAGGCTTTATGATTTAACTCAGAAATACAAAGATAAGTTAATCAACTTGGCTAATGGTGACGAGGATTTAATTGACTATGTTAATACTTTCTTTGAAACTTTGCCTGCAAAATTAACAACAGGTACTTTTGATATTTCTGAGTGGACGGACGATATTGACGAAGTTCAGAATAAGGCAAAATCACTGAAAGATACCTTAACGAGCCTGCAAGACGGAAGTATTTCGGATAGTGATTTAGTTGAACTGTTTAAATCATATCCTGACTTAGCTAAGTCCTCAGGCAACACGGAAAAGCTGACAGAAGAAGTTAAGAAACTGATAAGACAAAACCCTAAAGAGCTGATAAATAGACTCAAAGAGTTATCAGACACATTGCCAAATGGCAACGATAAGGCTAATGTGGAAGGTCTTATTTCAAGCCTTGAAAAGCTTGGAGAGGTAGCTTCTTCTATTTCTGAAGTCAAACTGTCTGTAGATGATATTGAGAAAATTTATGAGGAAACGTTTGATGACCTTATAGATAAAGCCGAGGACGAGAAAGATATTCTTGAAGAGCAAAAGAATATTCTTGCAGAACAAAAAACTCAACTTGACAATATTATTTCTCAGTATGAAACTGTTGCAAACACAGTGGAGTCTTATATTGACGAGCAGAAATTAGCTATTGAGGACAGATATAATGCTGAAATTGATGCCATTAAAGCCGTTAATGAAGAAAAACAAGATACTATTGACTTACAGGAGAAGTTAAATAATCTTGAAAATGCTAAAAAGAAAAAGGTAAATGTTTATTCTGAGGCTAGTGGTTGGCACTTAGAAACCAATACCGAGGAAGTAAACAAGGCACAGCAGGAATATGAACAGGCTAGTGCTGACAAACGTGTATCTGACCTTGAAAAACAGCGTGATAAGGAAACTTCATTGTGGGATAAGTATAAACAACAGTGGCAAGACCTTATCAGTAGTTCTACTAATACAGAAAATGAACAGCTTGCCAAAGATATTTTAGGTGTTAATTGGACGGACAAAATAGCACAGCAAGACACGAATATCCTTAATGATTTTGCAAGCAAATATCAATCTTATCGTTCTCAATTGTCAGATCAGGTTGAAAAGGAAATTGAGAGCGTTGACAAAGAGATAACGGCTAAAAGCAAAGAAATTGAGGCATACAAGAAAGAAAAAGAAGCTTTATCAAAGTATGTTACAGATATTACGAATAAGAACAAAGACTATATAAAACAGTTGACAGACGTTTCTGAAAAAGAAATGCAGACTATGGAAGGTAGGACTAAGTTCTTAGAGGATTGTAAAAAGCGTGCTAGGGAAGCTCTTGACTATTCTGATATTTCTGTTGAGGGTGCTAAATCGAATGGTTTATATCTTGTTCAATATGACGGTGAAACTGTTGGGACAGGGCTTGATGAAGCACAGGCAGAACAGTTAAAATCTGAACTGTACGGCAAAATGGTTTCATCAGAACTCTTGGCTAATCCTATGCTTGGTAAGAACAAGGGTGCATTAACAGCTATTCTTAACGCTTTAAAGAGTAAGTTTAACATTATTAAGCCATATCGCTCAGGTGGTATTGATGATTATACAGGGCTTGCACAACTTCACGGAAAGCCAAATGCAGTTGAAACTATCTTCAATTCAGAGCAAGGCAGAAAGCTATACAACCTTGTGGCTAATACAGATAATCTTGTCAATTATATTGGAGATAAGATTTACAATGGTATAACAGATTTGGTAAGGACAAAAATGTCCTCGCCAAACAATATTCAAAATAGAAGTGACACAAACAATAAGACTATCGTATTCCAGATTGATACTGTCAATACAACAGACGGCACAACATTCTTAGAGCAGATGAACGCTTATCTGCAACAGGCTGATTTGGATAGAATAGTTGGCAAAAATTATTAAATAAATGCAAAAGTAATAAAGAGCCATTAATTATTTAGTGGCTCTTATCTTTTGGAAAATAAGAGAGGTGAAGAAAAAATGATTATGACTCCTACATTGGTATTTCCTGATGATGAGGTTGTAAAGATAGATAAACATAAGGACACAAATGGTGAATATGATCGTGCGCCACATTTCAGTTATCAGTTTAATTGTACAGCAGGTTCGGCTATGCGTTGGGCATTATGCGAGTACACAAACCTTAAAACAGGTGAGGTTAATCACTCTTATTTTCCAAAGGGTGGTGACATAAACACCTTTTACAATGGTGACAAAGTTGGTGTTAATGAGTTAGTTTTTAATGATATTGCTGAGAACGGTCATGACTACCAATATCAATACATTCTTTTTCAAACAGACCCTACAACCATAGCTGACGACACTCAATATGGAGATGGTGTTGGTTTGTATGATATGTATTTCTGTCGTGGAAAAGTTCAGAGAGCAGGTTCTTCAACATCATTTTATATAAACAAGGAAATAGGCAATTTGAAAGACGCTTATTATTATGAACGTGCTGACGGTTCAAATTACTTAGTTGGTGGTGCATACATGGAGATAGGTGAAGAACGTAGGTTTATTGAAAAGTATGACTACAAAACAGGCATGGTTATATTGAAATCTGCTTTTACAAATGCACCAACAGTAGGCACTGAATTTAGGATATTTACTAATTACTTCATAGATAAACCGCACTATGTAAAATGCAGAAATGACCCTGATTGTATTGTTACGGTTGAAGTAAATGAAAACAATTCTACCAGACCAATACATTGTGAGACAACGTACACTCACCCTAATCATGTCGGCTTGAAGTATTATAAATACTATTTGTACCAGATAATTAATTCAAATGTAGTCTATGACGGAACTATTCAGGACAGTACAAATGATACAACTCAGGTTAATCTTGGTAAAAATATAGGTGAAAATATAGTAAATAAGTGTATTACTATAGAGGTAGAGCCTAGTGGAACAGAAGGTCATGTTACCGAGGGTATTAATGGTTTTGTTTCTAACTACAATACTGCTACAGGAATGGCTACAATTTATTGCCCTGCAAACACTCAGTTTGTGAAAGGTGCAAAATTTACTGTTTATAGTGAAACGCAGAAATTGATTGATGAAAGTCCTGCAATTTATAATTTCAGACTTAACTATGATTTCTATGCTATGCAAGCAGGAAATTCATATTGTGTTGTTAGTGAGATTATGACACTTGACGATAAAATGTATCATTTTAGCAAAAGAGTCTCGTTCCAAGGCAACGAGTTAGGTAATTTAGTAAACAACTTTAATTGTCTAATAATTAATAATCGTATAGCAATGCTGTCATGGAATACAACTCTTAGTGGTACTGCAAAGATTTTTAGACGTAATGTAAATGAAGAAGATTATGTTTTTCTTGGTACTACTAATACAAAGAGCTTTTTTGACACAACAGTTGGTAATAAACAGACTTATGAATATTATATTTGCTACGGAGATTACAAATCATATAAATCAGAGCAAGTATCGGTAGACAAGGACGGTTGGTTTATATACTCTTTGACCGATTTGGGTACAAAATATAACAAAAAGTATTATGCTGTTTCTGAGTGTTGGGAGTTTATAACAGGTATAACCGATAATGATATTACATCAAATATTGGTCTTGCAGTACACACAGGAACAGGTATTAAGCCAAAAACAACTAGAACAGTAACAGACTATGAGAGTGGTTCTTTCTCTGCCGATCTTCTGACAATTAATTGCCCTGACGGTCAAATAGTCGATAATATTGACAGAGTAAAAGCATGGACTAAATTTATTAAAGGCAAGAATGATTTTATGCTAAAATCTCACAAGGGCGATGTTTGGATTATAAATATCTCAGATAACCCTACTAGAATTTATGATAGCACAAGTGTATTAGGGTTGACTAATATTAAGTATGATTGGATTGAAGTTGAAGATATAAACGATGTGATAATTATTAGATAGGAGGTAGGGAAGTATTATGGATTATTATAGTAAAATAGATGATGCTTATCTTGCCGAGTTACATAAGCCAATGCGAAAAATGTATGTTAAAATGGAAATTTTATCACACTATGAAGGTGCTATTGGCGAAATAACAAGTGACCTATCTTCTACAGATGGGTCAATAACGATTAATAAAGAGCAAGGCTGTCGTAGGTCTTGCTCTTTATCTATTATTGATAGAAGCGGCAAATATATACCTCAAAAAGATAGTTCATTTTGGTACAATCGAAAATTCAAGATCTTCATCGGCTTGCAAGTTGATGAGAATATTTATTGGTTTCCGCAAGGTGTTTTTGTTACAAAGTCAGCAAACTCTAATGGTAGACGATTAAATGTTGAGGGTGTTGATAAATATGGTTTTCTTGACGGAACATTAAATGCTAGAATGTGTCTTGTCGAGTATCAGGCTAGTGTAACTAATTCTAAAAAAGGAACGAATATTGCGACTTTAATTAAGGACACGCTTATGCTTGATTTGGGTAATAATATACCTCTTGACCCTGTTGAGCCGATTATTGACCCTATATTCTATAATGTAACTCTGTATGACGATATTGTAGTTGATGAGGGCGGTTATCTTGGTGAGATTTTCGACAAGATTACCGAAATGTATGGTGCTAACATTTATTATGATGTTAATGGTAGATTGAGAATGGAAAGAGTTTTCAACTATAATTTACCTTCTTGGTATCGTCATTTATCACCACAATTTGAATTGAGTGAAACCGAAATTACAGAAACGGATATTAATTATACTTACAATTATGACGGTGTAAACATTATCACAGTTACAACAGACAATACAAATGGTGAAATTTATTCGTATACAGCTAAAAATGAAAACCCACAATCACCTGTAAACATAAATGCTATTGGCTATAAGGGCTTAGATGGTGGCACTTATTATATACCCCTAGGAGATACAAGTGAAGAAAGCGGAGAGGAAAAGTGTAGGCAACAAGCCGAATATATGTTATTACAACATACTTGTATGAGTACAGGTATTAGTTATAATCTGCCGATCACTCCACATCTGAATGTTGATAATACCGTTAGGGTTAGTAATGATTATTATAATTTTGACAAACAGTTATTTATCGTAAATTCTATTACAATGCCTTTATCGGCTACTGAAATGACTATTGAAGCCACTAATCTGCAATGGCTACCATTTGACACGGACTGTATTTCGATTTACTGTGAAACTTTAAGCAATACAGTGGCAATATCTTATGACACGAATGGTGGCAAGGACAAAGGCGGCAATACTATCACTTATAAGAGCATTAACCAAGCCCCTAATAAACAAATCGTTTTACAAGGTGGGGATATGTATAACGAGAATAAATTGTTCGCATGGACGGATAGTCTAGGCAACAAATACAATTATGGCGACGTGTATACTATACCAAATAACAACACAACATTGACGGCTCAATGGATAACAGGAAATGAAGTTACAGTTACCAATACATTGCCGACAGATAGCACGGTAGAATTTCAATCTATGTCACCGTCACGTTGTTTAATACACTATGATGACAACGAAGTAGTTAGACGTAATACAAACACAATTTCAACATTTAAAAAGAATTATTCTTCAGGTATGCACGATACAACCGTTGTGTCTGAGAGTGATGATTTAACTAACTTTGATAATGCTTTTGATAAAGAAACAACTACAAAGATAGATTGTTCCAAAGTAAAAGCTACCTACCTCACTTCACCTATGGGAAACGGATTTGAGAATATAACAGCCTTTGTTTTCCCTGCTAATCTTGCAAACATTTCGACCAGTGAGGGTGTGTTGTCAGGCTGTAAAGAACTTGCCAATATTGCATTTCCTACAGTATATTGTGATATTTCACACCCCGAATCGTTTCTTGCTAATAGCACATTTGTTAATGGTTTGGAACTGCCTTACACCTTGACTTTCGTTCCAATGGTTTCAGTTGATGGGCAAACAGGTGTCGAAGAAATAAAGCGAAATGAGATACTAAAAGGAAGTCATGTTGTTGGAAACTTAAACATCAAAGCGGCAACTACAAATAAATGCGTAGTGTATGTAAACAAAGAAACAACAAGTTTAGTTATTTATCCTGCGACAGTGCAGGGAAGATTCTATCTTATGGACAAAGGTATTGATGGAGATTTATCTGGACTTCAAAGTATACAAATTGGGCGATCTACCAATATTAACGATACCGATGGTTTCGCAAGTAATACATCGGCAAACATAAATTTAAGTTTAGACTTACAATCGGGTAATTGTACTACCAAAATACCTAAAAACGCTTTTAATGGCTATAGTGGTAATACGATTAATGTTATAATTTATGGTAATGTGACCGACAGCAATGGTATTACGCTTGAAAGCGGATCGTTTTGCAACATGCCCAATATGACAAAATTGCCAATGACAAATAGTACAAGCTTAAAAGTTATACCTGAGAACTGTATGAATAATTTAACATCATTAACTTCGGCGACTACAGGCTATGTGGTTGACGTTGAGGGTTGTAACGATATGCCCAATCTGGCAACATTAAGAATTGAAAGTTCTTGTGAGAAGGTAAATGGGTTTAATAACTGCCCTAAATTGAAAAGTTTGTCATTCATGAGTGATGAAAAAGTAAAAGAGATTGGTGGGTTAAACAATAACGCTATTACAACATTTTATATTCCAAATACGGCTTTATCTGTATCGGGCGTGAATAATTGCTCTGCATTAACAACGGTTGCTATTGGGACTTCTTTGACTAGCTTTACAGGGTTTAATAATTGTCCTAAATTAAACAAGTTTACTGTGGATAGTTCTAATACTACTTTCAGAGTCGTTGAGAATAACCTCTACCAAGGGAATAAACTCTGCCGTGTTCCAATGAGTAGGTCAGATATTGTAGTAGCAAATGGTACAACGGAAATCATGAGCAATGCTATTCAGGTTACTTTTGCAAACAGCATTTCCATTCCAAATGATTGCATTTTAGCCAACGACTCAATCAAATGTCAAAGTGTAGGTCAAATTATTTTCCATACTTCTTTTAATACGGAAACTGGGAAATATAATAATTTAACTATGACCGATTTTAGTACTCTTGATAACGTACAAGTCGGAACTATTTTCACATATGGAAATGGTATAACAGATACTACAAACGCAAATTGTTTGCCTGTTGTAAAACACTGTATAGAACATAACATCAATTATGTTGATATGAACGAAACAAATACTAACGCTCGTGGATCTATTGGAATAAGCGGTAATGCAGAATTGGACGGTGATAATTAATGATAAATACTTATACTTGTATACCAAATCAAACTTCATCAGAAACCGTGTTTGCAGACCTTAAAACATTTTTTGAAGATAAGTGGACTTGGAGTAAAATTGAAACAAATTATCCTGATAGTGAGTCCACTGATTATAACACTTTGACATTTTGGATTGATGATACAACGTACTTTAGAATAATGTTTGACCCTGCAAAGTCACGCTACTGGGCTGGGTGCGGTGAATATGACTCTTCACAAACGTCACCATATGCTGATTACGTCAGCTTTGCCTATAGCAAGTTTGATAGCATTATGTTGTACACTACAAGTCGGGGAATGTTAATTTTGTTCAAAAGTGGAGATAATGACTATGTATTAGGTGGGGCTATTGCAAAAATGAGAAAGCTATCTGACAATACGGAAATTACAGGTTTCTTTACACCAACATCAAACTCAGGACACCAAGGAAGTAAAATGGCAAGCTTGTATAATATGTTTAGTCAAAGTTTGCACAATGGCGGTACGAACCTTGTACCACAAGTTGATTTTAATATACCATTGAACAGTACAATTGAGGATCAGTATGCTGCTAAAACTGACGGAATATTCTATGTTTATATGGGGCAAAGTAGTGTGTTTCCTGCTGACGGAACTGTTGTAAAATTCACAATGAATGGTGTTAATTATGTGGGTAACTGCAAAATGGTTTTAGCTGATTATTCGTAAAGGCGGTGTGTAGAATGTCTAAAATGAATAAGCTAATTAAGGAAAGCCAAGACAACAAAAAAACACTTGGTTACACCTACGGAACAGTTAAAAGCTATGACTCTACAAACTGTACAGCAATTGTTTCGCTATTAGAGTATAATGGTGCTGAAAAATCTTTTCTGAATAAATCAGGTGAGATTTTAAGCATGGGAGACAGTGTGTGGATCTATTTCCGTGGTGGCGGTATAAACGCTGGTTACATTGCTATTAGGAATGGCAAACCTATACCTCTAGGAAGTCAAAATTCTAGCGTAGGACGATTTGTTGAATACGTTGATAGTGGTGGTAGTAGACACATCTCAGAAAAGTTTAATTATTATGGCAATTCTTATTGGTATACTATAACCCCTGATGGAACAAAACGGATTACTATTTATCTCGAAAATATTGCTCATGGTGATTATAACCATGTTGAAGGTCAAGCAAACCACTGCTACGAATATAGTTATGACAGCAATAATTATATTGATTTTTCAGAAATGAAAACTAGCACTAGCGGTGCACCCTATCTTCGTGAAAATAGCAGTTTAAATTCCTTAACAGGTTTTAATAATACTAGCGTTGGTGGTTTTTCTAATCACGTCAGCGGTACGCGGAATACGTCTAAATATAGTGTGGCAGTTGATTGCAGTGGTGCAGCAAATACTGTTTCCAATTCTCGTGATACATATGTTAATGGTAAATATAATATGCTAGATGGTGTAGCTTGTAGTATTGTAGTTGGCACATGGAATATTGTTAAGGGTAACAAAACTAAAGACCAAATGGCAAAATATAACGCCGTGTTTGGAGATCAAAATGATGTTCTTAATTATGATGGATGTCTTGTCGCAGGTTCATGGAATAACGCCACGGCAGATTACCAAACCGTTATAGGTTTTAATGCAAAACCAACTTATAAAAGCTCGGAAAATGCAAGTATACTATTTAATATAGGGAACGGTCATGAAGAAGATGGTACTCTAACTCAAAATTCTGCAATGCAAGTGGACTTTTCAGGCAATGTTTATGCTGGCGGTGCATACAAAACTAATGGCGCTGACTATGCCGAATATTTTGAATGGCTTGACGGTAACACTAAAAATCAAGACAGAGTTGGATTATTCGTTACGCTTGACGGTGATAAAATCAAACTTGCAAATAAGGGTGACTATATCCTTGGTGTTATATCAGCCAACCCATCTATTGTTGGTAACTCTGCTGAATTAGATTGGCATGATAAGTATAAAACAGATGTTTATGGACGGTTGATTTATGACGAGTCACACAATCTTATATTGAACGAAAACTATAACGATACGCTTGAATACATTCCTCGTGGGGCAAGAAAAGAGTATAGCAAAGTTGGCTTGTTGGGACAGTTAGTAGTTCAAGATGACGGAACGTGCAAAATCAACGGATATTGTACGGCTAGTGCGAATGGCGTGGCAACCAAGTCAGATAGTGGTTATAGGGTTATTAAACGTATTGATGAAATACATATAAAAATAATACTGAAATAGAAAGAGGGCTAACAACCCTCTTTTATTATTGGAGGAAAAGTTATGAAAGAGATTATTACTCAGATGATTACAGAGTATTTACCTGTAATTTTAACAGCGGTTATGACGGCTATTGTCGGTTTTGTAAAATCGAAGTATACAAAAATCGCAAATGACAGCATTAAGAAAGATGTGGCGGCTACAACGGTTAAGTACATAGAACAGATTTATAAAGACGTTCACGGCACAGAAAAGCTTGAAAAAGCTAAAGAAACCATGCTTGCCCTGCTTGAAGAAAAGGGCATTAAGATTTCCGATGTAGAGCTTGTTATCTTGCTTGAAAGTGCTGTTAAGGATATGAATTATAAATCACTCACAGATTTTATTGACGAGGTTAAGAATGGCGGTGAGTAATTATGAACACAGTTAAGGAAATTGCTACCTATTGTGGAAGTATTACAACCATTTTGGCACTGATAACAATTATCGTTAAACCAATCAGAAATAGATTTGTAGGGTGGATTTCAAAAACAAGTGGCAAAGATAATCTAAATAAAAAAATAGATAAATTAACAGCATTAGTGGAAAGACAGGTAGAACAGAACCAAAGCATGAAAACTCAGTTGCAAAAACAAAGTTTGGCTTTGCAGGCTACGCTGAGAAATTCTATTTTAGCGATTTATAATTCAAGAATGAAAGAAAATAGTATCTCGCTATATGAAAAAGAAAATCTCGCAAGGCTATACGAAAGCTATTCATCTATTGGTGGCAATAGTTTTGTACATAACTGTGTGGACGAATTGAACAAACTACCTGTAAAAGAAGATTAATCGGAAAGGAAGTATACATATGACTATTAAGGGCATAGACGTTTCTGAACATCAGGGCAATATTAATTGGGCTAAAGTAAAAGGAAATGTAAGCTTTGCCATACTGAGAGCTGGCTACGGTGATGCTATCACATATCCAAATCAGATTGACAGAACATTTGAAAAGAATTATAAAGGTTGTAAGAATAACAATATTCCATGTGGTGTTTATTGGTATTCATATGCACAATCAGTAGAAGCAGCAAAGCAAGAGGCAAAGGCTTGTATCAAGGTAATCAAAGGCAAAAAGTTTGAGTACCCTATTTATTTTGATTTAGAGGAGCGTTCACAGTTTAATAAAGGTAAGGCATTTTGCGATTCTATCGTAAAGGCATTTTGTGGCGAGATCGAAAAGGCAGGCTACTATGCTGGACTTTATATGAGTCGTTCTCCTTTGCAGAATTATATCTCTTCTGATGTAGCAAAGAGATATACACTTTGGATTGCCGAGTATAACAGCAAATGCAATTACAATGATAAACATGATATATGGCAGTATTCTAGCATTGGCAAGATAGACGGAATTGCGGTTAGTGTTGACGTAGATTATTGCTACACAGATTTTCCCACGAAAATAAAATCGGCAAACCTGAACGGATATACTAAGACAAAGAAGCTACCAACACTTGAAAAGTCTGGCTATAAAAAGGGTGATAAGACCAGTGGCGTTCTAGCTCTGAAAGAAATGCTCATCATAGCTAAGGCAAGAAAACTTCACAACGTCTCACTTGACGAAAACGGTATTTTTGGTGAGGGTACTGAAAAGGCTGTTAATGCTTTGCTGAAAAAGTGGGGTTATAAGCAGACTAGCATTGCAGGTGAGAAGTTTATCAAGAAGCTTGCAAGTGCAATTAAGTAATATTAATCATTTTGTTTTTAAAGGGTGGGGCGACATAGCCTCACCCTTGTTATATTTTATTTATACGAAAGGAAGATGAACTATGGCGTATTGTGCTACAAACGGAAATCTGTACGAAAATGGAAAAGCTTTTGAGCTGAAAGTTGGCATTGGTGCTGATTTTAAAGTACAGGCTTCGGGAACTGGCAGTTTTCAGGTTGTAGGAAAACTGACTCAGAATGGTGCAGAGAAAGTGCTTATGATGGTCGATCTGAGTGACTTCTCAACAGTTGATACGATTACAACAGAAAATGTTTATGCAGGAGATGTTAGTGGTTACTATAGTGTAACTGTTAAAAATGTCAAGGGTGTAAACAAAATTTGGGGAACTATAACATATTAAGGAGGTGGATTTATGGCTACAGATATTGATGCTAGAGGTATGGCAGCTAATGCTAAAAAATCTGTCACTGAACTAGGCGACAAGATTGAAAGCGAAAAGTGGATTGGTACAAAAGCCGAGTGGGAAGCCGTTGATAAATCCACTATAAAAGACGGCACAATTGTATATATCACTGATGATGAAACGGTGATTTTATACGATAAAGCGGAAATGGAAAAGATAGCTGCACAGGTCGCTACAGACCGCAAAGCCGCTGAAACCGCCGCACAGACAGCACAATCCATAGCTGATAGTCTGCCAGACGATTATGTAACGGCTGTCGGGAAAATCGCTGAAAACACGGCTGAGATAGCTAACGTGAAGCTAACGGACAAGGAACTTCAAAGGCGTGTGGACGCACTGTTTGACATAGGTCAGGGTGTGACGCATAAATTTGAAACTGATAGCGAAACCGCATACGCAAAGACTGTTCCGACAGGGGCAAAGCTGATGTCGGTTAAGTCAATAGGCGGTCATTCTGAGGTCATTGACGGCGAGATTGTCAGCACCGGGGTGACAGAGGTTGTGGAGCAGGGAAAGAATTTGTGGGACGAAGTATGGGGAGTTGGTTCGATTAACGCATCTAGTGGCAATGACGAAGGTTCAAAAGAGGCTATATATTCAAAAAGCTATACGCCAATTATCCCAAATTCAACCTATATCTTCGTGTACGCAGGTAGTGACAAAATTGAAAATGTGAAAACCAGATTTTATGACATTAACAAGAAATACATTGGCTATAACGACAACAACGGGCAAATTGTCTACCCAAACAGAGCATTTATAACCCCATTAAACGCAGCCTATGTGCGTTTCACACTTCCACCAGGATATGGTAATGTTTACAAAAATGATATAGCATTGATAGCAGGCAGTTCGGGAACCTATGCCCCCTTCCACCGCAACGAATACCCAATCCCCGAAGCCATCAAGGCACTGCCTGGCTACGGCTGGAGTGCAGGAACGGCTAAGAACTACGTTGATTATGAGAATAAACGATACGTTCAGTGCGTAGACAGCGTTGATTTGGGGACGCTGACATTTACGCTGATTAATGGACGTTTTTTTGTTCACACGTCCAATAGTTTTGATGGGTTGATAAAAAAACCTAGTAGCACAACACAATGTCTGAATGCTATATGTAGTCAGTTCACAGCCATATCATATGCTGACAACTGGGCTGACCATACGGTAACGTGCTATGTCACTGAAAATGAAAAACGAATACTATTCATAGACAAATCCTACACCGATGCCGCCGAATTTAAACAGGCAATGCAGGGTGTAATAATGTATTATGAACTGGCTACACCTATCGTCACCGACATTTCCGACATTATCCCTGATGATTTTCTGCGAAATATTGAGGTAGAGGCAGGGGGTTCAGTGACATTCAAAAACAGCAATGATAATTACCATATACCAGTGCCGTCAGAAGAAGAGTATGTGGTCAAGCTGTCAGAGATAGGAGGTACAACATGACGGATTTGCAAAAGAAAATGGCTGACAAGCTAGGGCTATCCACCGAAGATTTTCAGCCGAAGAAAGCCACAAAGGTGGACAAACTAGAAGCACAGGTGCTATATACTGCACTAATGACCGACACGCTGATAGAGGAGGACAACGAAAATGTATAAAAAGGTAAAACGTTTGTACGACTTAGGGTTGTACACCGCTGAACAGGTCAAAGACTTTGCTGACAGGGGCAAGATAACCCATGAGCAGTACGAGGAAATCACAGGTGAAAAGTATGAAAGCGAGGATAACGAGGGTGGTGGAAAGACCAAATGAGCGTAAGTATATATAATAAAACGGATAATAAGCTTAGTCCACTAGCAAACCAAACGGAGCTTATGGACAATGACAGTACGGCAGATATTACAAGCCAAATAGAAAATTTGGCTACCTCGGTTAAAAGAAACACAAATGAAATATCTATTCTGAGTGGAAGTTGTGTTCGCATGGGGGAATTAAATCGTAATGTTCATACCGCAGGTGGTACATGGAATTGTAATGATCCAGATGGTATAAATGTGCTTCTAGGTCAAATAAATCGTAGCGATATTTATGAAGTAGGTCTTGGTACAGAACTGAAATTAAAAGGAACTATTGAAAATGTTCCTTGTATCGTTAATGGCGAAGAAAGTACAAAAACGGTAGAGTATGATACATATTTTGTATGCGTAGCTGTGGATTTTCTTAGGACTACAAAAGCCTCAAGTGGAAAACGGTCATATACATTTATGCCTTTTGGTTCACCAATAGGAACAAATGCTATTGATAACGCTACAGGTTTAGGTGATGTTCACGCATACTCTCAAACTTTCATTCAGCAAAAGGTTATGCCTGTTTATACTGCACATTTTAAAAATATTTTTGGGAATAATCTTGCTGAGTTTTCAGACCCATTGCCACTTAAAATCAACAAATCAGCCACAAGTTATACTTATGTCAATGGTGGCGGAAGAAGTGTGGAAAACTATGGCTCTAGTGATAGCTATACATCCTATTCGCTTAGATTACCGAGTGAGCCTGAGATTTTCGGACATTATATTACATCGGGTTGTTATGACAATTCAGGCATGGAATCACAGTTGCCATACTTTGCAAATAAGCCAATTACTACAGCTTTAACAGGCTTGGGTTATGATACCACTGGTGGAATGTGGCTATCGTCATATTCGGGTATGAATTATTACGGATATTATGATATTGATAAAAGAACAATTCACGCAAGACCAGCCAATACCGAGTTTGGTATTTACCCACTTCTGACATTGGTTCAGAAATAATTTTAGGGTACTAGATTAATTTCTAGTACCCTAAAAGAAATATATTCAAAATAACTTTATAAGAAAGATAAAAAATAGATATTTATAAAGGAGAATTGTATACAATGGGCATTGAAGAAGATGTTTATAAGATAATGCATGGAATCCCTTGTGAGCCTAATATTGACCCTCGTATTTGGGAAAACGAATATGGGTATAAACCTTGTAGGGAAGATAGAAAAGAAACTATGAAACAAGATATAGAAATAGTGTTAATGAAACAGAATGTGAAGATATTGAAACAGGATGTAGACAAAATGAAAAAGCAAATACGAGAATTGAAGCAAGAGAAATCTAAGTACAAGGTAAAAGTTAAGAAGAGGAAATGATATGGAAAAAGAAAATTCTAAGTCGATAGCTTATATTGATATCCTTACAAACATTATAGGAAAACAAAGAAATATGACAGATGAAGAGTTAGCCATATACAGAAAAATACTTTATCAAGGTGCAGAACATCATCCACTTTCAGATAAAGAGAAATTCTTAGTTGGGGAAAATACCCATAATATTTAAAATAAAGATTTTATTAGAAAATTATAAGGATTTTATTAGAAAATTATAAGACAGAGTTTTATGAAAGTCTTATAAAATTCATATGTACAAAACAGCAAAAATAACAAGTTAAATTTGTGCAATGATACAAAACATTTTATAACATCTTGACAAACCACTATAAATCTGATATAGTATAAATGTCAGTTATGGCAATGCCATAGCTTGTGAGTTGAAACATATTTGTATTTGGTACGACCTAATAATTGGTTGCAAATGCAGAAGATAAGGGTGTGTCCGTTGTGGCATACCCTTATTTTTTTGCTAAAAATGGAAAAGTGAAACAAAAAAAGCAGGACATTAAAATAATACCCTGCTTTCATTTTTTGCAAATTGTAAAGTCTATTGTTTAAATATTCTCTGCCACATCTCATAGGAAGGGGAACACTTTCCATTACGCCAATTTTTTATTGTTGTAACACTAACATTACATATCTTAGCCAATTTGCGTATAGATAGATTGTGCAATTCCATATAAGAACAAACTCTTTCTTTTGAGTGTGTTTTAAAGGACAAATAATCATTCATAAGATTTATGTTTAGTACATCAGATATTTTTTTCAAAGTATCAAAGTTTTTATATTGATCCTTTACTTCGTCACGTTCATACTTGATGTAATTATCATAACTCAATCCTGTTAGTTTACATATTTCAGTTATAGATAAACCATTATTTATCCTTGCTTTTGCGATGCGGGTAACAAGCCTGTGATTATCGTTTCCACGATTCTTCAACTGCAACTGCGCAAGCAACTGTAGCACCAACCATTGGGTTGTTGCCCATGCCGATAAGACCCATCATCTCAACGTGTGCAGGAACTGAAGAAGAACCAGCAAACTGAGCGTCGCTGTGCATTCTTCCCATTGTATCTGTCATACCGTAAGAAGCAGGACCAGCAGCCATGTTATCTGGGTGCAGAGTTCTACCTGTTCCTCCGCCTGAAGCAACTGAGAAGTATTTCTTGCCCTTCTCAAGTCTTTCCTTCTTGTATGTACCTGCAACTGGGTGCTGGAATCTTGTTGGGTTTGTTGAGTTACCTGTGATAGAAACGTCTACGTTCTCTTTCCACATGATAGCAACGCCCTCGGTAACATCGTTAGCACCGTAGCAGTTTACCTTAGCTCTCAGACCGTCAGAGTATGCCTTGCGGAATACTTCCTTAACTTCGCCTGTGTAGTAATCCATTTCTGTTTCAACATATGTGAAGCCGTTGATTCTAGCGATGATCTGTGCAGCGTCCTTGCCAAGACCGTTAAGAATAACTCTAAGAGGCTTTGTTCTAACCTTGTTAGCCTTCTCAGCGATACCGATAGCACCCTCAGCGGCAGCGAATGATTCGTGACCTGCGAGGAATGCGAAGCACTCTGTGTCCTCTTCAAGAAGCATCTTGCCGAGGTTACCGTGACCAAGACCAACCTTTCTCTGGTCAGCTACAGAGCCAGGGATACAGAAAGCCTGAAGTCCCTCGCCGATAGCAGCAGCAGCGTCAGCAGCTCTTGTGCAGCCCTTCTTGATAGCGATAGCGCAGCCTACTGTGTAAGCCCACTTAGCGTTCTCAAAGCAGATAGGCTGAATGCCCTCAACGAGCTTATAAATGTCAAGACCCTTAGCCTTGCATACGTCAGCACACTCTTCGATAGTGTTGATACCGTACTGATTGATAACAGCAAGGATCTGCTTTTCTCTTCTCTCATATGATTCAAATAAAGCCATTGTAACAAATCCTCCTTATTCTTTTCTTGGGTCAACGATCTTAACAGCGTCAGCTACTCTGCCGTACTGACCCTGTGCTTTCTCAAAAGCAGTGTTAGCATCGTCGCCAGCCTTGATGAAGTCCATCATCTTGCCGAAGTTTACAAACTTGTAGCCGATGATCTCGTCATCTTCGTTAAGTGCAAGACCTGTAACATAGCCGTCTGTCATTTCAAGGTATCTAGGACCCTTTGCAAGTGTACCATACATAGTACCTACCTGTGAACGAAGTCCCTTACCAAGGTCCTCAAGACCAGCGCCTACTACAAGACCGCCCTCAGAGAATGCACTCTGTGAACGACCGTAAACGATCTGGAGGAAAAGCTCTCTCATAGCTGTGTTGATAGCGTCGCAAACGAGGTCTGTGTTAAGAGCCTCGAGAACTGTTCTGCCTGGAAGGATCTCTGATGCCATAGCAGCAGAGTGTGTCATACCTGAGCAGCCGATAGTTTCAACGAGACATTCCTGGATAACGCCCTCTTTTACGTTAAGTGTCAGCTTGCAGCAGCCCTGCTGTGGAGCACACCAGCCGATACCGTGTGTAAAGCCTGAGATATCCTTGATTTCCTTAGCTTTTACCCACTTTGCTTCTTCTGGAATTGGAGCTGCACCGTGAGCAACGCCCTGAGCGATAGGGCACATTGTTTCAACTTCGTGAGAATAAACCATTATTTACATAACTCCTCTCAAATGATTTTGGTGTAAATGTTGTATATTACATACACTCATATTATAACGCATATTTCGCCATTTTGCAATAGTATTTAATGATTTTTAATATTTTTTTCTCATTCTGTGGTAATTATAACGCTGCTGAGAGGTGCGAGTCTGAGTGGCAGCTTATAGTTTGTGGTATAAAGACCGCTGTTTATGCAGTTTGATCCACTATAAATATCACGGTCAGAGTTGAGAAGCTCTTTGTAGGCTCCGTTTTGCTCGACCTTCAGGCTATAGTTCTGATAGCTTCCGGAAAAATTGAACACCATATAAAGCGTCTTGCCGGAAGGGTCGCTTCTGCGGTAGGCATAAATGCACTGATTTTTGTTGTCTGCGTCTATCCAGCGGAAAGATGTGGAATTATAGTCGGACTTATACAGTGCAGGCTGTTCAAGATAAAGCCTGTGGAGTGCTTTCACATACTCGTGTAATGAATCGTGTATAGGATATGTGAGCAAATTCCAGCCAAGCTCTTTTTCATCACGCCATTCAAGATATTCGCCAAGCTCGTTGCCCATGAAGTTGAGCTTCTTGCCAGGGTGAGTGAACTGGAAAGTATACAGTGCTCTTATGGTAGCAAACTGCTCCTGCTGACTGCCGAACACTTTATCGACCATGGTTTTCTTGCCGTGAACTACCTCGTCGTGAGAATAAGGAAGAATGAAAAGGTCATTATAGAAATAACTCATGGAGAAAGTCATTTTATTGTGATGATTTCTGCGTTCAAAAGGCGGAGTCTTTATATAATTGATGGTATCGTTCATGAAGCCCAGATCCCATTTATAGTCAAAGCCAAGACCGCCGAACTCAACAGGGGCAGTTACCTTAGTGTAGTTTGTGGAATCTTCTGCGAAAAGCATAACGTCAGGGTGCATTTTCTGAATGGTGTAATTAGTGTTCTTCAAGAACCATATACCGCTGTCGTTCACAGCGTCATCAGTGTGGCCGTGACGATAGATAAGATTTGCAACTGCGTCATATCTCAATCCGTCAACATGATATTTTTCTATCCAGAAATTAACTGAGGATTTTACAAAGCTAAGCACATGAGGCTTTGTGTAGTCAAACAGGGCAGTACCCCACTCGGAGTATCTGTCATACTCGTTGTCGCTTTCAAAGAGGAAGCCTCCGTCATAGATGTGCAGGGCATAGAAATCACGAACAAAATGTACGGGTACAAAGTCCAGAATAATGCCGATATTTTCCGCATGACAAGCGTCTATGAACTTCATAAGCCCTCTGGGGTCGCCGTAACGGCTGGTTGCGGAGAAATATCCCGACACCTGATAGCCCCATGAGCCGTCATAAGGATATTCCGTCAGTGGCAGAAGCTCGATATGGGTATAGCCCATTTCCTTTACATAAGGTATGAGCAGGTCTATCATTTCTTCATAGGTGTAAAAGCGGTCGGTTTCTTCTTTTCCCTCTTTTATTCGCCACGAGCCGAAATGTACCTCATATATGTTCATTGGCTTTTCATAGCATTTGTCACGCTTTGAGAGCCATTCTTGGTCATTCCAGCTATAGCTGTTGATATCATACACCACAGACGCATTTTTCGGTCTTACCTCGCTGTACACCGCAAAAGGGTCTGAGCGGTAGTGCTTTTCAAGAGTAGGCGTTGTGATAACATACTGATAAATGTCACCCTCTTTTGCAGGGCGTTCAACGCTCCATACCCCACGTTCATCGCATTCCATAGGGATAATATCTCCATTCAGACAAAGCTCTACCTTTCTTGCATGGGGCGCATAGGTGGAAAATCTTATGCCGTTCTCTATTTTTACTGCCCCCAGGGCTTCATACGCTCTACAGCTTTGACCATTTATAAATTCTGTGATGATATTGTTTTTCATGCCGTTTCCCCCTGTGAAAATATGATAATGATAAAATATTTATAAAAAGTTATTGAAATTTCATAAATTTATGATATAATAAAAGTTAGCGCAAATTGTCTGCTTTTTTGACATTAATCCAGCTTAGTCTGATTTTTCCTCAAAAAAGACCTTTTGTCGTTATGAATCTGAAAGGAATGTAGCTAAATGTCAAGCTCTGCGATAACCAAAAGTGCTTTGTGTGATTCACTGAAAAAACTTTGCGAGCAAAAACCCTTTGATAAAATATCCATATCCGATATAACAGGTGAGTGCGGTCTTAACCGCCAGTCTTTTTATTACCATTTTCAGGATAAATATGAGCTTTTGAGCTATATCTATCTTCACGAGCTTTTCGCTGACATCACCAAAGGCGTAAACTACGACAACTGGTATGAGCGTCTTGAAGGATTTCTCGTAAATATGCTCAAAGACAAGCGCTTTTACTCAAACACGCTAAAAAGCAACGAAAAGATATTCGAGCATTATCTTTTCAGAAGTATGCACAAGCTGTTCATCAGATTTTTCTATCACGCTGTTGCTATAACCAGAAAGCGTTCCGATAAGGCAAAGTTCTTTGCCGATTTTTATTCTCATGGCTATTGCGGAATAATAATAGATTGGGCAACGGGCGGAATGAGAGAAACTCCACATGACGTAATGCTGAAAATGCGTGAGCTTGCATACGAAAATGTTACCATTGGTGAGGGATTCAGACAGAACCTTTGACAAAAGTCACACAATCACTCTGTTATTTTATCATATTTTATGTAATAAGTGAATAGACAAACCTAAACATACGACAAAAAAAACGACAGATCCAGATTTCTGTCGCTTTTATTTTTTCCCTACTTTGAAGCTTTTGATTTTCTTCTGTCAATAATAACGAACGCTATGAATATCAGCAAGCCTGCCCCTGAGAGAACTATGCCCTTGTGGAGCAACGGTGCGGTAAAGGTTATCTTTATGCTGTGGCTGCCCTTTGGTATCTTGAAGCCAAGGAATGCAGTGTCGGTCTTTTCACACTGCACCTCTTTGCCGTCGATCTCAGCGGTGAAGCCGTCGGTATACGGAATGGAAATGGTGAAATAGCCGTCATTTTTAACGTCTATAGTGCCGTTTATCACATCTCCGTGAGAGGTCTTCTTGTCTATCATGAACGGGTCAACGTCACGCACAAGGCTGTCTTTGTCGATGACATAACAGCGAACGTTGGTTATCTCATACTTGCCGTCAGAGAAATTCACCTTAACGCTGTCTGCACTATAGTCCTGACCTGTGGTTATGACATATTCAAAACGTCTGTTATTATTGTAATACTTCCAATCAGGTGCAGTGAGCTTGTTTTTATTGCCGTTTATGGACACCCAAGCGTCCTTTCTGCCACCCTTTATATCGTTGTTCACATTGAAAGATACAAACATTATCTCATTGTTCGTGAGTGTTTCGGGAAGCGTTATCTCCTGAGTGAAAGGCTCTTTGGCGTCAATGGTGTATTTTCCCCATTCACGCTTTATCTGGTCGCACTCTGTAAAGTTGATGGAGCGTACTTTTTTGATATCAGATGAAAATGACTTTTCCGTCTTATCCTCAACTATTATATTATTGAAAAGAGCTTCCACTGAGTAAGGATAATTCAGGGAATTATATTCTTTTCTGCCGATAAGAGCATTGGTAGCATATCCAAAAGGCAGAACGTCATTGTTTTCATAAAGTGAAAGGCTTCCGCTTTCTTTTATCTTCTTGTAGCCTGACACTGCCTTTGCGGGGTCGTCAGTGATAAGATATCTGTTTGAAAAATACATATCAGCAATAAGGCTTCGTGTCTGAGTGGTCAGGGAAGTGTTGCGGTATGAATTTTCGTTGTATATCTCGCTGTAATAAAATTTGTTGTAATCTTTATTGTGCAGTGAGGAATATATTGACATGGTGTAATAATCTGCATTATATATCATGTTCACTGTGTTCACTTCGTCAACGCAGTTTGAAGTTCTCGATATCTCCTCTTGCGAGCCGACATAATCTGCAAGCGTATTCATATCACTGCTGTTATCATATTCAAGCTCTCTTAAAGGCACAAGCTCGTCTGCAAAGTTTGCATATACTGTGGATACCACGAGGCAAAGGGACATTCCTATATTAAGTATGAACTCTTTTTTGCAACGTCTGTATACAAACAGGCTCGACATAAGCACAACAAAGTCAAGGATAATATAAAACTCTATCTTTTTGGTGGTCTTGAACCAGAAAACTCCTGCCAATGCAACTAAAAGGGTTATCACTGCAAGTGGTTTAAGCTTTAGCTTTCCTCTTATTATATCAAAATAGGTGTGTCCGAAAAGGAGCATACCAAGAGGAAGGAAAGGTATAAGAACTTTCGGGTCAACATACAGTGTGCCGTTTAACATATAGACTATTATAGGGCAGGTGGCTATTACCATCATAACGATCCCGAGAAATCTTCTATAGCGTTGTTTTGAGAACACTGCAGATATTATGCTAAGCACTGTGAAAAGGCAAAGCCCCATTGAGTAGTGATAATAGAGCAGGAATTTCAAGTTTACACCTGGTATGAACGACTTGAGATCAACATGGCTGTTGCCTGCCTCTCTGCCTGAGAGCATACAGTGCAGTGTCGGCAGGATAAGCACGCACGCCATTATCACTGCTAGGATAAGCCTGAAAGCGAATGCTGTTCCGTCTTTGCAGAACTTCTTGAAAGTTGGCTTTTCATTTATTTTCAGCCAGCGGTAAACGCCATACACTGCCATTGCCGCAAGACCCGACACTGCAAAGAAATAGCTTGTCATGAGCATCAAAAATGCCCAAAGCGTCACCATGTATTTTCTCTTGCCCTCAAAATAATCCTCGATAGCCATAAAACCTAAAAGCAGGAACGGCATATAATTCACGAACATTATGTGCCTGTGACTGTGGAAGATAAGGGGCGCTGAAAAGAGAAACACAAAGCTCAGTGCAAACGCTGTGTTGTCTGTGAATTTCTGCCGCATCCATATATAGAATATCCACAGGCTTGCTATAATGCCTATTATGGATACTATCTGTATATAGGTGGACATTTTCACAAAGGGCAGAAGATAAGAAAAAAGTATTATAGGCGAATAAAGTCCATAATATGACAGATTATAGATGTTCTCACCACAACCTATGTTCGGGGCAAAGGAGGGAAAAAAGTCCCCTGTTTTGTAAAAGAGCTTTCTGAAATAATCAGGGATAGCATAGTGCTGTCCGCCCCAATCAAGCTCAGAGCCATAGGCGAACTTGAATCTTGTCAATGCAAGCACAAAGAGAAGATATATCCCTGTAAGCACACAAAGATGTATTATATTTTTCTTACTGAGCTTCATTCACAGCCACTCCCAGCGCAGTTGCAGTTTGTTTTTTCATTTCAGGGTGTTCACTGTAGCGTTTATACAGCGTCCAATCCTCATAATAAGCCATATGCCACAGCTTGTCTACAGTTTTATCTTGAGAGGTATACATATCCGCAAGCTTTTTCTTGAACTCGTATCTTTCTTTTGATATCTTTGGCAAAGTGTTGCCCACCACTTTCAGACGGCTAGCCTTGTAATACTTGCCAAAACAGTAAAGGTCGCACTGGATATCGTTTTTATCGTATATCTCAGTGACGTAATTATGCACGTTTACATGGTGGATATGACCATATTCGCCTTTTTGATTATGCACAGCTATAAGCTTCCAATCCTTGCAGGTCATTATCTTTTCAAGGTCAGATTCGATACCGTCCTTAACAAGCGCCCAATCGTCACGCTTACCCCTGACTTTATCAGGATATTCAAGCATTATACACTCGTTGCCCGAGGCAGTCACCACGTCCTTGAACTCCTGAGAACGCACCTTATTTCTTCCGTTTGTTACACACACAACAAGATAGCCTTTATCATAAAGATGTCCTCCGCCCCAAAGCACTTCGTCGTCTGGATGAGCAACTATCATAAGCTTATCAGCCTTTGATGACGAAGCAAGCTGTAACTGTATGGCGGATATAGGCGCAACGTCATAAGCCTGATTGACGGTATCTCTTATATGTCTTTTGTAACCTAAAAACCACAGTGTGCCTATAAAAATGACTATTGCCAGAATTATTGCTGTTTCCTTTATATGTCGTCTTGTAAATCTGAGCATAAAAATGCCCGCACCCTTGCAGGATCTCTTCTGCGAGATACGGGCGTTCACCTCTTTCTTTATTACTTGTTGTTCACATAGTCTATAAATCTTTCAAATGCAGCTTTTCCGTCTTTGTTTCTCTTATAAACGCCTGCATGTTCAAGCACCTTTGCGAACACGATGCCTATTTCTTTCTGCAAGACCTCGTGAACGTTCTCGGATGTTATATTGTTTTTCTTTGATATCTCCTCAGCCCAGTCAGCGTGCTTTTCGATCAGCTTGTCACGGCGTACACCCTCTGTTCCCTCTGTGACCAGAACCTGAGCAAGCTTCTCCATTTCGCCTTTAAGTCTTGATGGAAGCACTGCAAGACCCATTACTTCGATAAGACCGATATTCTCTTTCTTTATATGATGAAGCTCCTGATGTGGGTGATAAACGCCAAGAGGATATTCCTCAGTTGTGATGTTGTTTCTAAGCACAAGGTCAAGCTCATATCTGCCGTTTCTCATTCTTGCGATAGGTGTGATAGTGTTGTGCGGCTCGCCTTCAGTTTCAGCGTAAATGAACGCTTCTTCGTCGGTGTAGCCTCTCCAAGCTTTGAGTATCTTGTCAGCAAGGTCAACAAGAGCGTTTTTGTCCTCGCTGTTTATTCTGATAACTGACATAGGCCATTTAACGATACCTGCGTCAACGTTCTCAAAGCCCTTGAAAACTATCTTTTCTTCAACAGGGGCTTTCGCCATTGCAAAAGTATAATGACCGCCCTGAAAATGTTCGTGCGAAAGGATAGATCCGCCAACGATAGGCAGGTCAGCGTTTGAACCTATGAAATAGTGCGGAAACTGTCTAACAAAGTCAAAAAGCTTCTCAAATGCCGAACGGTCTATTACCATGGGCGTATGCTTCTTATTGAAAAGGATACAATGCTCGTTGTAATAAACATATGGGGAATATTGAAGTCCCCAGTCTGTGCCGTTTATTTTAAGGGATATAACACGATGGTTCTGTCTTGCAGGGGAGTTCACTCGTCCTGCATATCCCACGTTCTCATAGCACAGCAGGCACTTAGGATATCCCGACTGCTTTGCAAGCTTTGCCGCCGCAATGGCTTTCGGGTCTTTTTCAGGCTTGGAAAGATTGATAGTTATATCAAGGTCGCCGTACTCTGTTGGAGCTATCCAGCGCATATCCTTCTTTACTCTGTATCTTCTTATGTAGTCCGTGTCCTGTGAAAGCTTGTAGAAATAGTCAGTTGCGACCTTTGCAGACTGGTGGTTGTAAAGTCCCCAGAACTTTGTGTCTACCTCTGACGGTCTTGGAGTAAGAAGCCCCATGAGCTTTGTGTCAAAAAGATCTCTGTATACAATAGAATTTTCTGTAAGGCCCTTTTCCACGGCGTAATCGAGAAGCTCTTTGAGAGTGCTTTCAAGATCAACGTCAGAAAACTCCTCCGCTGGTTCGTCATATTCTTCAAGGTCAAGGGCTTCAAGAAGCCTGTTTGTGGTATAAACTCTGTCGCTCTCCTCGATAAGTCCGCTTTCCAGACCATATGTTACAAGTTTTTTTATGCTTTCAAATATCATGTTATAGATCCCCTTTTGTACAAAAGTGTGAGTGGTAACCCCCTCAGCCAGCATCTATTATTATAGACCATTGCTTATTCTTTGTCAACCGACAGACAGGCTAATTAAGATACTTTTAAGCATTTGAAAAGCGTAATAAGAATATTTTAAGATTATTTTGCATGGGACGCCTGCCCCTGCATTTAACGTCAGGGAAAACGATTTAGCACCGAATATTAACAAATTGTTAAATCGGCAATTGTCCTATTGACAAAAGCGGGAAGTATGGGTATAATAAAAACAATATGACAAAGGCGTTGACAGGAACAAAAGCAAAGTTCTGACATTACAGAGAGCCGTCGGTGGGTGCAAGACGGTATGCGGAATTTGTGATAACTCGTCCTCGAGCTTGAACGGTGAAATCTTATTAGCCGCTCACGGGTTCTCCCGTTATAGAGATACGCATTGATAGATGCGGCTGAGATATGCGGTGTGAGCCGTATATGAATGAGAGTGGTAACACGGCAAAGCTCGTCTCTCCTTATTGGTAGGAGCGGCGATTTTTTTTATGCCCTTTTCCACATCACTATCAAAATAATTATCGGCTTTATATTTATAAGGAGGATCTGACATGAAAAACGTAGAAAAGTATGAGAGAGGCTATTATATGCCTCCTGTAAAGTGCATGAAGTGGGCTGAAAAAGAGTATGTTGACCACGCTCCTGCATGGTGTTCTGTTGACCTGAGAGACGGAAATCAGGCTCTTATCATTCCTATGAGCCTTGAGGAAAAGCTAGAGTTTTTCACAAAGCTCGTTGAGATAGGTTTTAAGGAGATAGAGATAGGTTTCCCTGCCGCCTCTGAAACAGAGTATGAGTTCTGCCGTACACTTATCGAGAAGAACATGATACCTGATGATGTTACTATTCAGGTGCTTACACAGTCAAGAGAGCATATCATAAAGAAAACATTTGAAGCTATCGACGGTGCAAAGAACGCTGTTGTCCACCTTTATAACTCAACATCTGTTGCACAGAGAGAGCAGGTTTTCCGCAAGTCTAAGGAAGAGATAATCAAGATAGCTACAGACGGTGCAAAGCTCTGCAACGAGTATAAGAAGCACGCAAAGGGAAATATAGTATTCGAGTATTCTCCTGAGAGCTTCACAGGCACAGAGCCTGAATTTGCAAGAGATATCTGCAACGCTGTTATCGACATCTGGCAGCCTACACCTGATAACAAGGTCATCATCAACCTGCCTGTAACAGTTGAAATGTCAATGCCTCATGTTTATGCTCAGCAGGTAGAGTATATGTGCGACACTCTTCACAACAGAGAGAACGTTATAGTTTCACTTCACCCACATAATGACAGAGGCTGTGCAGTGGCAGACTGCGAAATGGGACTGCTTGCAGGCGCTGACAGAATAGAGGGTACTTGCTTCGGCAATGGTGAGAGAACAGGCAATGCCGATATCGTTACTATCGCACTTAATATGTACACGCACGGAGTTGACCCTAAGCTGGACTTCTCAGATATGCCTGCACTGGTAGAGCTTTACGAGAGAGTTACAAGAATGAAGGTTTATGACAGAAGCCCATATTCAGGCGCACTTGTATTCGCTGCATTCTCAGGCTCACATCAGGACGCTATCGCAAAGGGCATGAACTGGAGAAAAGAAAAGAGCTGTGACAAGTGGACAGTTCCTTATCTTCCTATCGATCCGCATGACGTTGGCAGAGAGTATGACGGTGACGTTATCAGAATAAACTCGCAGTCAGGCAAGGGCGGAATAGGCTTTATCCTCCAAAATCAGTTTGGCTACGATCTTCCAAAGAAGATGAGAGAGGACTTTGGTTATAAGGTAAAGGCTGTTTCAGACCACAAGCACAAGGAGCTTATGCCTGATGAGGTCTACAAGATATTCAAGGACGAGTACCTCAACAAGTGCGCACCTGTTGATATTCCTGAAGCACACTATGTTCAGAAGCAGAACGGCACTATCTGCGCCGCTATCACAGCTTCCGTAAACGGCGTAACAGACGATCACACAGCAGAGGGCAACGGACGTCTTGACGCTGTGGCAAATGCTATCAAGCAGGCTTTGAACTTTGATTTTACCGTGGAAACATACACAGAACACGCTCTTGAAAGAAAGTCAACATCTGAGGCTGTTTCGTATGTTGGAATTTCCTGCGGTGATAAGATGTATTGGGGCGTCGGCAGACACTCAGATATCATCGTATCTTCTATCAAGGGACTTGTTTCAGCTATCAACAACGCTTTTGCAGATAAGAAGTAATGAATAAAAATTTGAGGGACAGGCGAAAGTCTGTCCCTTTTTTTGTACAAAAAATGCAGCCATATCACTATGACCGCATTGTATATCATTTCTTTTTTCTTCTGAAAATCCTTTTGAGCCAGCCTAAAAAGCCCTTTTTCTTCTTTTCAGGCTCGACAGCCTTTGAATCATTAACAGGAGCAGGCTTTGGTGCATTGGCGTATGCTTCAGCGTAAAATCTGCTTTGTGCGTCAATGGCGATATCTCCACGCTCTGCACGGACATATTTTCCGTCAGGCTGCATTATCCTTGCTTTTACGTTGTCCTGCATCTGGGTGTCAAAAATATCGAGGACACGTTTTTTTACTTCTTCACTGAGGATAGGTGCGGCGACCTCAACTCGCCTTGTGGTGTTTCTTGTCATATAGTCTGCGCTGGATATGTATACCTTTTTGCGAACACCTGTGCCGAAAATATATATCCTTGCGTGTTCAAGATATCTGCCCACTATTGAGCGTATCTGCACATTGTCAGTAACGCCCTCCACGCCTGCCACAAGGCAGGATATACCTCTTATAACAAGCTCTACCTTCACGCCTGCCTGAGAACATTCTATTATCTTGTCCATAAGCACCTTATCAGTAAGAGAATTGAGCTTTGCGGCAACATATCCCTCACCGTCTGCTCTAGCAATGCTTATCTCATTATCCATAAGCTCCACTACCTTGTTTTGCAGACAGTGGGGAGCGACCATAAGTGACTTTGAGCTTTCCACAAGCTCGCCCATTGACAGCGTTCTGAACACCTCGCAAGCATCCTGAGCAATGTCATTGTTTGACGTCATAAGGCAAAGGTCTGTGTAAAGCCCTGCGGTCTTTTCGTTGTAGTTTCCTGTACCCACCTGAACAGTGTACTTTACGCTGTCGCCAACTTTTCTTGTAATAAGACAAAGCTTTGAATGGACTTTAAGCCCCTGTGGACCATACATTACATGACAGCCTGACTCCTCGAGAAGCTTTGACCAACCTATATTGTTTTCCTCATCAAAACGTGCCCTCAGTTCCACAAGCACAAGCACGTCTTTACCATTTTCTGCGGCGTTGCACAAGGCTTTTATAACCTTTGAATTTTTCGCCACACGATACAAAGTCATCTTGATAGATGTAACGCTTTCGTCCTTAGCCGCCTCGTCAAGAAGCCTGATAAAAGGCTTTATGGACTCATAAGGATAGTGCAGAAAAAGATCCTTTTCGTCTATCTGCTCTATCATTGACCTTGACGGGTCTATCATCGCAGAGGGCTGCGGCTCCTGCTTTGGGAAGAAAAGTTCCTTTCTGTCCGATGCCTTGTCAAACACAGCGAACACATAGGACATATCAAGGGGAGTTTTCTCCACAAAGACTTGCTTTTCTGAAAGCTCCAACCTTGAAAGCAGTTCGTTCAGCACAGTGTCGGATATTTGCTTTGAAAGCTGTAATCTAACAGGACAAAGGCGTTTACGCTTGTTGATAAGCTCAGACATATTTTGTCTGAAATCAAGTTCCGAGTCAAAGCCCTCGTCAATGTCGATATCGGCATTTCGCGTTACTCTCATAAGAGCCTTTTCTTCTATTTTATAGCCCTCAAATGCCTTGTCAGCATAATGTAGAATAAGCTCCTCTACAAGGATATAGCTTATGCACCCCTCGTCATCAGGAAGAAAGATCACACGCTGGAATTTCTCGTTACAGCTAACGATACCAACTGTGACGGCGGATTTTGAAGCGAGTTTGGCGACCGCATAAATACTTTGATTTGCAAGAAACGGGAAAGGGTGTCTTTTATCGATAATAAAGGCGTTAAGAAACGGCTTGACCTCATAGGCATAATAAGCTTCAAGAAATTTCTTATCCTGTTCAGTGAGAACCTTAATGCTTTTATGTACTATATTTTTTAGCTCCAGTTCCTCACAGATAGCTTTGTATGTCTTATCTTTTATTGGTATAAGCTCATGAACACGCTCAAATATTGCTGAAAGCTGTTCAGATGGACGCATTTTGGACTTGTTGTCTTTATGATCGTCGTCTACAAGCGAGGAATCATAAAGCGAACCCACACGCACCCTAAAAAACTCGTCAAGATTGCTTGCAAATATCGACTGAAAAAGCAATCTTTCAAGAAGCGGTGTAGCACTGTCCTGAGCTTCTTCAAGAACTCTCTCATTAAATTTAAGCCATGATAACTCTCTGTTATCGTAGACCTTGTTATTCATATTCTTATTTCTCCTAACTCCTATCGTAAGAAAGGCATCTTATATCATACTGTATTATTATACCGCCAAATGAATATGATGTCAATGCAGGTGCCGTAAAAAGCTTGTAAAATCGCCATAAAACAAAAAAAACTCCCGCCCGAAGGCAGGAGCAGATCGTCTTGAAGATCAGATCCCGATATATTCCTTAGCGGTCCGGCATATATTTGCACAGTTATTCGCAAGGACGCTGTTGTCTTGTGGCAGATTTGGCAACATGATAAGCCAAAAAAGAATGAACACAATTATAAGCATAAGCGTAGCACCAGTCACAAGTATCAAAGCGGCTGAACGCTTTGATTTCAGTGTTGTATGTACGTCGCTGCACACTTTCTCGGCGGGCTGTGCATTTTCTTTTTTCTCGTTAGGAATACGTTTTTCTTGCTCTTTTTTACACTCAGTACACAACATATACTTTAAACCTCCATAATCTATTTTTACTTCATTAACTATTATACCACATTCTTACCGTCTTGTGTTAAGCTGGCAGCTATAATTTACAAAATTTCGACTGAACTTTTTGTAAATTGGTAAAATTCTAAAACTTGCCATGCGCATATAATCTATCTTCATAAACAAAACCCCTAAAAGAATAACTTAACAAAATCAAATATTGATATAATTCTGCTATTGACAAATGAGAAGTGTATGTTATAATTACTGTGTGTGGAAAAAACAACGAAAATATGTCGTAATTAGCTTTATGTGGAGGAAGTAAAAATGGTAGACAATGTACGTCGTGAATGTATCATGTCAATGTATGAGATATACCCTCTCAGCAGAAAATTGGTATTTGATACGTTTGATAAGAAAAAGTATGATATAACAAGAACTCAGCAGATAATAATGCTGTCACTATGTATTGAGGGAACGCTCACAATGTCACAGCTTGCAAGCAAGATAAACACTTCTAATGAGCAGGCAACAAGGGCTGTGGCACAGCTTGTTGACAAGGGCTTTGTTATCAGAATGCAAAACCCCGATAATCGCAGAGTTATCAACATCAGGCTCACTGACGAAGCTATGCGCTTTATGGAAAAGATGAAAAACGAGATACTTGATGATATACTTGGTAAATTTTCCAGTGTTTCAGATAGTGATATGAAAAAAATGAAGGACGCACTTGTATTTATAAATAGTATACTTAAAAAGGTGCTTAAATAGGAGGCTGTTATGACAAAGACAAAGAAGATAGTCAGCCGTTGCGAAAGCTGTGTGAATTACGTTTTTGATGAGGATTGTGAATGTTACTGCTGCATGGTCGATCTTGACGAGGACGAAGCATACAGATCAATGAGCGACAGCGAATATAGCTGTCCTTATTACAGGCTTGATGATGAATATGCTGTTGTGAGAAAGCAAAATTGATGATAGATCGGTGAATACATGAAATTTGCCGATTTTTTCTTGCTTTATTGAATACGTAAAGTTTAAAAGCTTGTCGATGTAGTTATGTAAAGTTTGTTTGCTTTACAGTGAACGTTTGTCGTTAAATAAGGACCGATCCGGGGCTGAATATGTGTTTGGCTAATGATAGAAAGTTATTTATCAAAGTTTACAAAATATTAATAAATACAGTATTAGTATACAATGTTAAAATATTGACTATGCAGGCTGCTATAATCAAAATAGGAAAGATTTTTTGGTGGAAAGTTGCAATTAGCGTAAAAACGCAGGTTTCGTATTGTTTCATGTTCAAGGCTAATAAATATGCCGTTTTATCATCTTCTGACCTTGTGAAAATGATAAATCAATATTGTGCGAACTATCAGTATATTTATATGCAATAAAATACAAATATGATATATTGTGGGATTGACAAATGGAAAATCAAGTGATATAATACTTGTAAATATATAGGCATATTGCGTCGGAGGTGAGGCTTTTGAAGGATAAGGCGCTTGAAAAATTGTCGAAAAATGAGCTGCTCGAGTTAATGCTTTATCTGCGAAAAGAATATGATAAGCTTAACGCAGAGAATGAAAAGCTTCTTCAAAAGCTCGAAGATAAAAAAAGTATCACTGACCGACTTGACAGGCTGGAGCGGCAGGTAGCTGCACTGACAGGTCACAAGCTGGTTGTTGAGCAGCCGGTAGTGGAGGAAGATCATGGCGGCAGATAGCAAGAACGAGGTGTTAAAAAAACCTGAGCTTCCTGATGTCCAGACACTTGAGCGGGTGGTAAAAAAGCATCATGAAAGACGGGAATATCTTAGGATACTCCGCAGCACCGTGGCGTCGCTTCTTGTTGTGGCAGCGGCGGCAGTGATCATATCAATGTTATTTTTGCCTGTTTTGAGAGTAACGGGTACAAGTATGACGCCGACCTTGCATGACGACGAGCTGGTGGTGTGCAGAAAGCGTGGAAGCTTTCAGAAGGGCGATATAGTTGCGTTTTATTATAATAATAAGATACTGTTGAAACGTGTTATCGCTACAGCAGGAGATGTGGTGGATATCAAGGAGGACGGTACTGTTATCGTCAACGGAAAAACCTTGAATGAGCCGTATGTTGACGGCAAAGCTCTGGGAGAATGTGATATCGAGCTGCCTTATCAGGTGCCTGACGAGAGAATATTCGTTATGGGCGATCACAGATCTACATCTGTTGACAGCCGTACAAAGAGGATAGGCTGTATTGCTGAGGAAGCAGTGCTTGGAAAGGTCTCACTGAGGATATATCCTTTTAAAAGGATAGGCACAGTGGACTAGCGTTTATTATAAATAGTGTATAATTTCGGAGGGAGTGATCCGTTTTGCAGAATTTTAACGGTAAAGTTCGGCAATATCTAAAAGAAAATGAAAGGAAAAAACGCAGCCGCTTGTTCGGCGTGGTGCTGTCTGTAGTTATGACAGTGTCAGTGCTGGCAAGTCTTGTTATGCCTGCAATAAGTGCCACTGAGGGTACTTCCGTGGCAGGTGGAGATGTTTCCTATAACGGCGGAAGCTATTCTTATAAGGATGCGAATAGCGTCACGATAAAATCCTATGATGCGGTCGGTTCAGGAAAAGACCAATCTAAAAAGATCGAATTCAATGTGGAATTTGATTTTGATAAGGGCGAAATGACCAATAGGTATATTTATTTCCCTATCGACGATAATGTTAGCCTGCCCGAGGGTGGTATACCGTCAGACGGAACCTGGGGCGATGTCGAGGATACTCATTTCGATGAAGGACATGGAATTTCAGGTAAGTACAGAGTCGACGAGATAGATGGAAAGAAGTATCTTTTTATTGAGTTTGACGAGCGATATAAACAGAAAAATGAGAAGGACGCTATAAACGGTAAGGCAAGTTTTGAGGGCAATGTAAAGCGTAAGGATACAGATACAGGCGATAAGACCACTGTTGAGATAGGCGGTCAGACAGTTGAAATAGGCGGTTTCACTCCGCTCACTATGTCTGCCGTAAAGGACGCAAGCGAAACTGCAGACGGAGTTAAGTGGACTATCACAGTGAACAATCCTGCAAAGAAGCCTCTTGACAGGATCGAGGACAAGCTTTTTAAGGACGCTGTAGACGGCAGTTTTGTTGTTTCACCTGAGGGTGCGGGAAGCTATGACGCTGCAAGCGGAAAGTTTGTTTTCAGCGATGGATTCAGTGAAGAAAATGTTACCATAAGCTACACGACCCCATATCCTACAAGCGACCCGAATTTCGTTATGTCAGGTAAGGTGGAAAACAAATCCACTACATATGACAAAGACGGAAATGGAGTAAAAGCAGATAAAACTATTTATTCTGAATCAAAGAAGGATAAGATCTCAAAAACTGGCAAGAATGTTGACTACGACAATAATGAAGTCACATGGGAAATTGTTGTAAGCAACCCTAGCGGTGCAGACCTCAAGGGCTATCACCTTTATGATGAAGCATTTCCTGATGCAAAGCCGGGAAGCTTTACACTCAAAGCTGACGATGGCTCAGATGTAAAGTACACACTTGACGGTAACACGCTTACGTTTGACGATAAAACAACAGCGTCAAAAATTACTATCGAGTATGTGACAGCTATCGATCCTGACAAGGCGGAAACTACAAATACAGTTAAAATGCAAAGACCTGATAAAAGCAATCCATGGTCTGATATCACATCAAGTGAAACTGTTTATAATAAGTATCAGATATCAAAAAGTGGCTGGATAGATAATAACACATTAGGTATAATCAAATGGGAAGTAACTGTTAAATGTAATGACAAAAATTCCAACCTTAAAGGCAAGACAATAACTGACAATATGCTTAAAGCAGGACAGAAGGTCAGCATTAAAATAGGAAACGATACTATTGATGCAACGGTTGCAAGTGACGGTGAGCTTGTTTTGCCTGACAGCATAGGCGACAATAACGAGGTAGTTATTTCTTATGAAACAAAGGTCGCTGATTATGATCTTGGCGACCCTGACAGCAGTGGATATTATTCAGTGAAAAATACTGCAGGTATTGACGGCTTCCATTCTGACAAGACGGTTTATTATAAGCCTGTAAACGAGAAGTCAAAAACAGTTCTTGACATTTCTCAGAACGGGAGCAAGGTTACATATAAGTGGCAGGTAGAGGTCAAGCAGACAAACGGTTCCTTCAGGGGCAAAACTATAAGCGATGTAATGAACGCTGCGTCAAATGACGGCAAGTCAATAAAGAGCGTTCTTGACACTGATTCCATTATTATGTATGTTCAGAGAAATGGAAAAGGAAGCTATGAAACTCTTAACAGTTCAAATTACACTGTAGTACCTAATGCCGACAACACTTCGTTTGAGATAAAGTTCAATGATAGTGAAGAATTTGACAATATAAACCTTGTGCAGATACAGTATAGCAGTACCGTAGATGTAACAGGTCTTGACGCAGGTACTATTATAAATGTAAATAATAAGGCTGCTTATAAAGGTGAAACATTCGAGCCTAGTGCAGATAAGACAAAGTTTACTATAGGCGACAGCTCCAAAGCACCTTATGAAAAGTATGACGCTGCAAGCAGTGTAGCAGGCGACACAGTGCATGATCTTAGCAGCCTGCCTGTTGTTACTGTAAATGGCGTTGAGTATTACAGGTTTGATTGGCGGCTTGATATCAACAAGGACGGCACTTATAAGCGTAACGATAATGTCGAGATCGTGGACACGCTTCCGGCGGGAATGATATTCTACGAGAACAAGGATTATCTCAGGTATTCATTTGGAAATAGTTCTGATAAGTATGATTTTGCACAAACAAGTCAGTTTGAATATTTCTATGATAAGACAGCCAATACAGTAACTTTCAAGACTGTATGGAATCAGCAGGACGCTTGGACTGCTTACTACAGTACACTTATAAAGGTCGAAGATGTTAAGAACGGCATTTACAAGAATGGTACTGCAGCGTTCAAAAACACGGTTCAGGATAAAGCTGGAAAATATCCGGAGAGAAGCCAGACGCAGACAGTTAAGGAAAAGAACTTGAAGAAAACTTCTTCTCCGAAGTCCACCGGCTGTGAGATAACTTATACCATTGATGTTAACCCTAAAAAGCTCAAATGTTCTACAAGCGGAATGATAACTCTCAACGATGTTATCAAGTGCGGAGGCACGGCTGTTGTTAAGACAAAGGACGCTCAGGGTAACATTAAGACAAAAACGGTAAGCATAAATGGCAATTCCGCTGTTGATATGGATCTGAAGTCTATCAAGGTATTTGACGCAGATACGGGTGCAGAGCTTGCTGTGAGTGATTACAGTTATGTGATATCAGATCCGGAGGTAGTTGACAGCACAGTTTCCTGCAGTGCAGATGTTATTACCAACGAAAAGGGCAAGTTTGTCGCTAACTTTATTCCAAGTGAAAGTATTGTTGGCGCTAAGGGTACTATTGATCTGACTTTGCCTGAGGGCTACGAAAACGGAAATATAAAGAGTTACTATGTGGCTTATGGCTATATGGACGGCAACAGCTTCAAGGAAGTAAAGGCTTTTGCCAATAAGAGCGGCGAGTGGTCAGATTATGGCTCAAGCATATCCGTTCCTGTGGAAGAGGTTTCTTCTGAGAAGGCGGGCGGTGTTTTCAGAGTTGAATATGAATACAGGGATAGCAGCGGCTTTTCAAACACTGAAGTCAGCAATGAAAAAATGCTTTCGGCTGTAAAGTGTTCCGCACTGACAGCGAAGACACGAGATTTTGTAAAGAAACTTGAAATAAACGTTCCAGATCAGCGTCACCTGAAATTAGTATACGTTTATACAGGAAGTCCTGCAAATGATGAGGACGCTGAGAACGATGGCTATAAAGTTCATGTGTTCAATAATATTTCATTTGACACAAACGGTTCAGCTGTAAATGACAGTGAAGATAATGATTCTGAGTTTGAGCTGATAAATCAGTCAAAGGCATCATCAACAACTGTTGAGCCATTTAAGCTTATGAAGGTAGACAGCGGAGACTATAGTATTATGCTCAAAGCTTCTTTTGAGATCTACAGATATACTAAGCTGGAAAATGGCACATACGATTGGCTCCCGGCAGTAGACTTCAAAGAAAATGCTGCGAAGGACAGAAGATCAGTTATTTGGGGAAATTCGGCACAGGATAAGGCACAGACATTCAATGTAAATTCTGATGGGTCATACAACCTTGACCTTGAACCTGCCGCAGGCACAGGAGATACTGAGGGGCATCTTTATAAGCTTATAGAAAAGCAAAGTCCGGAGGGTTATCTTCTTGACGAAACTCCTATATATTTTGCTTTTAAAGTGCGTCCGGCTGTAGTTCCAAGTGAAGTCGGTGAGGACGGATATCAGTTCGTGAAGAACGGAGATATGTTCAGAGTAACAAATCTGCTGAAAGAATTTAAGATAACTGCAAGCAAGGTTTGGAGCGATGGAAACGGCAATCATTCGGCAGAGAGCGTAAAGTTCCTTCTTGGCTCGTCTACAACTAAGGTTTTAAGCGGTGTTCCAGATGATATTCAGTGGGGCAGTGATGAGGTAACTCTTAACGAAGCTAATAATTGGAAACATGAGTGGTCAAAGCTTCCTGGATATACAAAGGTCGGCAATGATTACAAGCAGCTTTACTACTATATCAAAGAGATCGATCTTGCAACAGGATATGAGGCTGTATACAGTGCAACGGCAATGAGCAAAAACACTGATGTTACAGTAACGAACGTTAAGGGACTTAACATTACGAAGGAATGGCGTGATGAGCTTGGAAACAAGCTTGCTGACAGCGAGCTTCCTGCCGGTATCGACAAGATCGAGGCAGATGTTTATGAGTCCTCTGTTGCACCAAATTCAACATCAAGAGTGAATGGAGATAACGGAATACCAACAGATTGCAAACTTATAAAAACAGTTTCTCTGGAAAAGTCTAAGAATTGGACGGTAACTCTTGACGGTCTTGACAAGGACAAGTATTATTATGTTCTTGAAAAGAATATACCTGACGGCTTTGGCGTTACATATACTTATTCCAATAACGGCAGTGCCACGGGCTTTGATACAATCATCAATACCAAGAACCCGCAGAAGATAGAGAAAATGGACGTTCGTCTGCAAAAGGCATGGTCTGACGGCGATAGCAATACACATACCAATGATAAGGTAACGTTCAATATCTATAGGTCAACAAATAAGGCTGACGTGCCTGAAAAATATAACAAGTTTACAGGTACAATGGATAAGGGACAGAATGTTAAATTCAAGATCCTTACAAGTAACGGCGCAGAAATGGCTCAGAACGGAAGCTTTGCCTCTGAGTATACCATGTATGGCTCGGCTAGGTTCAGTTTTGATATGACAAAGTCATGGATAAATATCGGTGAAACTGAGGGACGTGTTAGAGTTCTTGACAGTTCAGGAGCTGTTCTGGCTGACATCTATAAGTCAGGTGAAAATTGGGTGGACGGCAAGGCTATACCTATATGGAGCGGTGATAGCAAGTATGTCAGCGTTAGTGATTACGTTACACCGTCTTGGGACAAGAGTCAGTTTGTTCTAAATCTGAATAATATCACTTCAGATATTACTGTTGAACTTACACTTAAGGGCGATAGTGGCTGTTCATACGCAGTAACAGCTAATGATCTTGGCACACCTGAGAAGACGAACGTTACACCTGTTCCTAATAAAGATGCGATACCAAGCAGTGAAATATTCTTGTGGAAGCAGATAACGCTCACGGCGGATAACAACTGGTCAACTGCCGTTTCTCTTGAAGAAAATAATGTCAAAGGAAACAAGTATTATTATTGGTTTGAGGAGATAGACGTGAACGGTCAGCCGATAAGCACATCGTCATACAAAGCTTACTACAGATACAATGGCTCAGAAAATGAGAATTGCATTGATATGACAAAGAACGGTGATCAGTATGTTCAGGTCTATAACAACTCTGAGGAAACCTTAGGAGAGCTGCCTGAAACAGGCGGCATGGGTGTTATCCCATTCGTGGCAGCAGGCGGAACAGTCACTGTTGCTGCAACATTACTTTTAGTTACAAAGCGTCGCAAAAAAACGCTATAAATAAACCAATATGAAAGGATAATTAATTATGAAGATGAAGAAATTCGCAGCTCTTGCTGCTGCAACAGTTATGTCAGTTTCAGCTATTGCTGCAACATCAGCATTCGGAGTATTTGCTACTACTGATGCTGGCGTTAATAACATTGTTATCAAGGATTCTGATACAAACAGAGTATATAAGGCTTATCAGATCTTTGACCAGGCATCTGCAACAAATACTATCAAGTGGGGCCAAGGCATTAATGGCGATGCTCTGCTTACCAAACTGAAAACTTCTGGTCTTAACACTTATATGTCACAGTTCGACAGTGCCGAGAACGCAGTAGACGTTGCAAAGATAATCTCAGACGCAGATCATTGGACAAAGGAAGATACTGCCAAGTTTGCAAAAGCCGCTTCTGGCTGCATCATCGACAGTAAGTCTGTAACTGCTCATGAAGCTAACGGTGAGTACACTATCAATGTTCCAAGTGCTGGATATTATCTCGTTGTCGACGCAACAGAAAATAATGGTGTTGATAAGGCTAACTCAGCTCTTATCCTTAACGTTTCAGGCACAACAGACGTTACTCCAAAGAGGACAAAGCCAACACTTACAAAGCAGATCAAGCACAATGAGAATGACTCATGGGGCGATGTTGGCGACAACGCAATTGGTGACGATGTAGAGTTCAAGATCACAACAACTATACCAAAAGATGTATCAGCTTATGACAAGTATACTTATACTGTTCGTGACCAGCTCAGCGAGGGCTTTACATTCAATGATAACCTTACATACAAGTACTATGACGCTGACGGTCAGGAGATCACTTCTGTTACAGTAGGCCCTAACACAACAGTTGGCGACGACAGCAGTACGACCGACTATAAGGAGTCTTTCTATGTTACTTTCGATATCAAGGAACTTGTAAAGAACTATCCTACAGTTGCTAAGATCGAAACTTATTATTCTGCTAAGCTCAATGAAAAAGCTAAGGTAGCAGTTACTGCTCCTGACAGCGTGAACAATAACCCTAACACAGCTTACCTGACATATTCAAATAATCCTCAGGACAAAACAGGTAAGGAGAACGGTGAAACACCTAAGGTCACAGTTTATGACTGGACATTCTCACTTGTCGGTAACAAGGTAGACGAAAAGGGCGAGCCTCTTGCAGGTGCTAAGTTCCAGCTTAGAAATGTTCATAACGATGCTATCAGACTTGTCAAGATAGCTGACAATGTTTACAGACTTGAGATCGGCAGTGAGGCAGGCTCTGTTGATCATATCGAAACAGACGCAACAGGTAAGTTCACTATCAAGGGCATTGATGATATGACAACTTACAAGCTTGTTGAGATAGAAGCTCCTGCTCAGTATAACAGAGCTGATCCATATGAGTTCAAGTTTGACACAACATATGATCCTGCTAATACGCTTCAGTCCATTCGTATGCTCGACGGCACTGATTCAGGCACAAGCGGTTCAACAGTTAAGATCATAAACCAGAAGGGCGGCTCACTTCCAACAACCGGCGGTATCGGTACTCAGATCTTCTACGGTGTAGGCGGAGCTATCGTACTGGGCGCAGGTGTGCTTCTCATTGCTAAGAAGAGAGCTAAGAACGACTAATTTTTGAATTTATTTTTACCTTTGTCCTGCCGATCTCGGTCGGCAGGCATCAGGGAGGACTCCATGAGGAAGAAAAGCGGTAAATCAACTACAATTTTATTGGTCTTGTTATTGCTTGTGGGGCTCTCCGTGATGTTATATCCAACAATAAGCGATTGGTGGAATTCAAAAACGCAAAGCCGTGCGGTGGCGACTTATCAGAAAGCGGCAAATGACCTTTCTGACAAGGAGAATGAAGAGATACTCAGCCGTGCCAGAAAATATAATGAAGAGATAGCAAAGCTTGCCCGACCTTTTGTGGATTATGATCAGGTCAAGGGCTATGAGGATATCCTGGATATCACGGGGACGGGTGTTATGGGCTATATTTCCATTCCGACTATAAGGGTGGAGTTGCCTATTTATCATGGTACAAGTGACGGCGTGTTAAATGTCGCTGTGGGACATCTGCAGGGTTCGAGCCTGCCTGTTGGCGGAGCGGACACTCATTCGGTCATTTCAGCACATAGAGGTCTGCCGTCGGCAAAGCTTTTCAGCGACCTTGATAAGCTTGCAGAGGGCGATGAGTTCACTATAACAGTGTTGAAAGAGGTATATACATATGAGGTCGAGGCTGTTTATATAGTTCTGCCTAATGAAATGGATAAGCTGAACATTATTCCAGGTGAGGATCATGTTACGTTGACTACCTGTACCCCATACGGAGTCAATTCTCACAGGCTTCTTGTTCGTGCAAAGAGAGTTGAAACTGCGGACGATACAAAGAGTGCTTCAAAAATAACGGCAGACGCTGTTCAGCTCGATTCTCTTGTGGTCGTGCCTTTTGTAGCAATACCGTTGTTTGTTGTACTGCTTGTGTGGTGGTTTGTGGATTCAAAACGCAAAAAAATCTCTCATGATGAGCTTGTGGCAATGCTAGATAAGCCAGAGAGTGACGATAATGTTGAAAATCTACCTGATAAGGAGAGTAGCAAAGATGAAACTTAAATTTTCTCAGCTTGCAAAGGTTGCTTTGTGTACGGTGGCAATGGCTGTTTCAGCCTTGGGAAGCATGACGATCTCAGCTTCTGCAGCGGATAATATCAATGTGGATATAGTGTGCAAAAATGATACAACGACTGTTAGTAATGCCGAGTGGAGCATATATAAGGTCGGTGAGCGTAAAGAAGCTGACTTTGTCCTTACCGGCGAGTTCAGCGATTATCCTATAGATATGTCTGATTTTACTGACGCTTCAAAAATGCAGGCTGTCGCTGATACGCTCGACAACTACGCAAAAACGGATAACATTACACCTGTTTCAACAGGCAAGACGGACGCAAACGGTGAAGTAAGGCTTTCTGCTGATTCTGAGGGTCTGTATCTTGTTTCAGGCAAGAGTTTTGAAAACACAACAGCTAAGTTTACACCTTCTCCGTCACTTATCGAGATAGATAAGGATATCGTGGCTGAGGGTCAGATAACAGTTTACACCAAGTTCACATACGAAGAGATCCCGGCAGGGGACAGTGATTATGGTGTAAGAAAGTCGTGGATAGTTCCTGATGGTCAGGAAAAGCTCATACCTGATAATATCAAGGTGGAGATCTATCGTGACGGCAAGCTTTTCGATACTGTTACTCTTGACGCTGACAACAATTGGGAGTATTTCTGGAAAGACGATACTGCGGCTGAGTGGTCAGTTAAGGAGATAGATATTCCTGCCAACTACACAGTTGTTACCAAAAACAATGACAAGCTGTTTCTTATAGAGAACACATATAAGTCAGACAGTTCGAGTAATACAGATAGTAGTTCAAGCACACCTGACAGCAGTTCGTCAGGCTCTGATTCATCAAGCTCAACGCCTGACAATATACCACAGACTGGTTCGCTCAACTGGCCGGTGCCTGTACTTATAGGCGGTGGAGTTATCCTTATCGTGGCAGGTTGGAGAGTAAGCAGAAAAGAGAAATAAAGGCGAAACCACATAGGCTCGCCTTTACAACAGGAGAAAAATAGTGACTAAAAAAAAGCTAGGACTTTTGTTGATAATAATGGGGATAATGCTGATAGCGGCGGCATTATCCCTTAATTATTACAACTATTTTCATGAAAAGCAAAGTAATAAAAGGATGGAGGCTGTGCTGAGTGACCTGAAAACGCAGATCTCAGACAGTGCAGAGGATAGCGACAGCAGTTCACCCTTTGACATTTTTGACGATAGTCGATCCACGGACAGCGAGATAGATGACCCGCATAAGGATATCGTGCTTGACGGCAACTCATATATAGGCTTGATTTCATTCCCGACACTGGGGCAGGAGTTTCCTGTGACTCGTGGCTGGAGCTATGCTGCAATGAATACTGCAGCTTGTCAGTACAGCGGCAGACGTGTAGACAATGATCTTATAATCTGCGCTCATAATTACACAGGCTTTTTTGATAAGCTGGATAAGCTCAGCTCAGGTGACGAGGTCATTTTCACCGATGTTTACGGCAGAGAATTTAACTATACTGTCACAAACAGCGAACTGCTGAGCAGCTGGGATTCGCCATCGCTCATAAAAGGCGGTGGCAGTGACTGGGATCTGACCTTGTTCACCTGCACATGGAGCGGTTACAGCAGAGTGACTGTAAGACTTGTTTATTCATAAATACATCAAAAACGCACAGAGTTCTACACCCTGTGCGTTTTATATTCCTGCGGCAAGTCTTATTTTTTTTATATCAAAAGTTTTTAGTTTGTCATCGTATATGCAGTGTCGTCTTGACTTTCTTGGGTGGCGGCGTGTATAGTCAATGGCTTCTTCAAGGTCATTTGTTTGAAAAACTGGACGTTTCATTGCTTTGTTGTATACTGTGTATCTCATAAAAATACCTCCCAAATAATTCTTATAATTAATTATAACATTAATTGGTACGTTGGTCAATAGCAATATTGTACAAATTTAACCTATTAATCAGATATACATAAATTAAAACAGAAATCGACTTGTTTAAGAACACTTCACGACATAAGACGACATAATTCTACTTATAAAAATTATAGTGATAGTGGGATATTGTGCAAAAATGAGAATGGTTGGTCAATTTGACGAACGATAAAGTATAAATTTGTTTTGACAGCGAAAGTTGTAACACAGTTTTCATTGATTGATAATTAATTGAACATTCAAATATGGTATAATACCCTAAAGAATCGGAGAGGAGCGAGGAGTTATGGATAGGTTTGTGCGAAAATATGGAAGATATGTACCCTTTGCTTTAACTATTATCATAATAATTTGCTGTGCTCTTTTTCTGAAGGACCATGAGTTTTCTGAGATACTCAGTTATTGCCCGGACAATTTGTGGCTTGCCGCATTTGTTATTCTGGGGTTTTATGGATTGAAGTCTTTGTCGGTGGTATTCCCGCTTGCGGCTATTTTTGTGTGCGTGGGTGCAATATATCCGTTCTGGGTGGGCATTTTGTTGAACGTAATAGGACTATCGGTTTGCTTTACTGTTCCTTATCTTGTGGGACGGATATCGGGTGGCGATATCATGCGTGTTATTGAGATGAAATATCCCAAGGCACGAAAGCTTGTAAATTATGGGCATGACAATAATCTGTTCGCCTCCTACATTTCAAGGGCAGTGGTAGTTGTGCCGGGCGACCTTGTTTCAATGATACACGGCGCACTGCGAATGCCTTACAGACCATATCTTCTTGGCTCTATAATGGGAGTGATGCCTGAAATGCTTGTGCAGACATATATTGGAGCACAGTTGAAGCATTTGACAATAAAATCAGTGCTTGTGATGATAGCACTCATAGCTGCAACGCTGGCTTTTTCGCTGATACTTAATAAAAAGGTCAGCAGGAGCGGCAAGCAGATGGACAAGGAAGATTTTTGATATATGTACAAAAAAGCGGACTGATAACAACAGCCCGCTTTTTTTATTATTTGTCAAAGCTAGGATTGAAAGCGTAGAAATTTTTGCTGTCAAGCATATCCTGAATAAGTCTTAGTCCTTCGCCGAAGCGCTGGTAGTGGACTATCTCACGTTCACGAAGAAACTTGATAGGGTCACGGACATCGGGATCGTCAGCAAGCCTGAGAATGTTGTCGTAGGTCAGGCGGGCTTTTTGCTCAGCAGCAAGGTCTTCGTGTATATCAGCAATAGCGTCACCGGTACTTTGGAACGTATCCGCAGAAAATGGTACACCAGAGGCGGCTATAGGGTAAACGCCTGTAGTGTGGTCAACAAAATAGGTGTCAAAGCCACTGTCTTTTATCTCCTTGAGGGAGAGGTCACGGGTCAGCTGATAGATAATAGTGCCGATCATTTCGATGTGGGCAAGCTCTTCTGTGCCGATATCGTTGAGTATTGCCTGCATTTCACGACAGGGGGCTGAGTAACGCTGATTGAGATAGCGAAGCGCTGCACCAAGCTCGCCGTCAGGGCCACCAAGCTGCGAGATAATGACCTTAGCCAAAGCAGGATTAGGGTTAGCGATCTTAACGGGGTATTGCAGCTTTTTTTCATATTGCCACATTAGTCAACACTCCTTTCCCACGGAAAAGGTGATGTTACCCATTCCCATTTCTTGGACGAATTGTTCTGCGTGATCGTCAATGGTCCGTATTTCTCATTGTATTGAGCAATAAGCTTCTCTTTTTCTGCCTTGTGGCGAGCAAAATATGCCAGACCATCTCTGCAGGTAGGGTGGCTGTCGAGGTAAAGATTAGCCTCTACAAGGGCAAAGCTGCACGCCTGTATCTTTCTAAGAAGCCTCTCCTTTTCACTTAGTATGGGCATTCTTTACAGCCTCCTCTCCTATAAAAGGTTTGTCTATGGACGGGAAGATAGTTCCTCTTGAAAGTCCTACATCTGCCTCATAAGGCTTCTCCCACATCTGAAAAGGCACATATGCCATTGCCAGCGGCGTGTCCTCAGGAAATCTTCCTTTCGGAAAAGGGCAGGCAGGTGTGTTATCCTCTGTGTCGTCAGCAAGTATCCTGCCTAACGACAAACTGTCAAACATATCCAAATAAGTTCACTCCTTATGTTGTCTGAATCTCATATACCACAGGTTTCGTGTGGCTGTTTTATCATATGCAGCTTATAAGTCAGTGGTGTATGTATGCAGGATATTATCAAAAAACTTGCAAATCGTTCATTGAAAATACACAAAATTAATTTTCTGTGAACGCTAATATTTTTTGTAACAATAAACATACTGTAAATAACGCTAAATTTGTAAGATTTAATATTGACAAATCGGGCTTCTGCGTGTTATATTAATACTATTAAAAAAGCATATGCAGTGACATATGTGATCAGAGGAGAGATTATTATGAAAAATGTCAAGAGAATTCTTGCATTAACAGTTTCGGCTGCCCTTGCAGTTTCTTGCTTTGCAGGTTGCGGAAACGGTGCAAAGAAGAACAGCGATACTATCGTTATCGGCTGCAGCGGTCCGCTCACAGGTGACGCTGCACAGTACGGCGTTGCTGTTAAGAATGCTATCGAGCTTGCTGTCAAGGACGTAAATGACGCAGGCGGAATAAACGGAACAAAGCTCTCATACGTTTTCGAGGACGATGAGGCTGACTCAGGCGATAAGGCTGTAAATGCTTATAACGCACTGAAAGACAATGGTATGCAGGTAATGGTCGGAACAGTAACAACAGGTTCTTGCCTCGCAGTTATTGAAAAGACAAAGCAGGATAACATCTTCCAGCTTACACCTTCTGCATCTGCTCAGGACGTTATCAAGAACGATAACTGTTTCCAGGTTTGCTTTACTGACCCTAACCAGGGTAAAGGTTCTGCCGACTATATCGCAGAAAATAAGCTTGCTACAAAGATAGCAGTAATTTACGACAGCTCTGACGCTTATTCATCAGGTATCTTCAACACATTCAAATCCGAGGCTGAGGCTAAGGGTCTTGATATCGTTACAGAGCAGTCATTCACAAAGGACAGCAAGACTGACTTCTCAGCTCAGATCAGTGCAGCTAAGAACGCAGGCGCAGACCTCGTGTTCCTGCCTATCTACTATCAGCAGGCTTCACTTATCCTTACACAGTGCAAGTCAGCTAACTACAACCCAACATTCTTCGGTTGCGACGGTCTTGACGGACTTCTTTCTATCAAGAACTTTGATACTTCACTTTGCGAGGGCGTAATGCTCCTTACACCATTTGCTGCCGACGCTCAGGATCAGGCAACTCAGGACTTCGTTAAGAAGTATAAGGACGCTTACAAGGGCGAAACACCTAACCAGTTCGCAGCAGACGCTTATGACGGCGTAATGGTACTTGCAGAACTCATGAAGAAGGAAGGCATCACAGCTGATATGTCTGCTTCTGATATCTGCGATAAGCTCAAAAAGGCTATCTCTGATAAGGACTTCTCATATGACGGACTTACAGGTACAGGCATGAAGTGGGGCGAAGACGGTGCCGTATCTAAGGACCCTAAGGCTGTTATCATCAAGAATGGTGCTTATTCAGCACTGACAGCTGATGACATTGCCGCTTCTACTGCTCAGTAATAGCTGAAATGAAGTGCGTACAAAAAGTACGCTTAATATGAAAAAACCGGCAATTGCGAAAAATTGTCGGTTTTTTTGATTTATTTCATTAAAATGTGTTGCAAAAACTACGGGGTTATGTTATAATTTATTGTATATTGTGTTTATGACAAGGACAGATGTAATATATGTGATTACATCTTGTGTTTTGTCTATTCCAAAAGGAAGGAATGTTTGTATATGGGTTTTCTTAATAACCTCATCAACGGAATAAGCCTCGGCAGTATATACGCAGTTATAGCTTTGGGCTATACGCTTGTATACGGTATTGCCAAAATGCTTAACTTCGCACACGGCGATGTTATTATGGTGGGCGGATATGTTATATTCACCTGCATGACCACATGGGGACTAAACTCTTGGCTTTCCATAGTTCTTGCAGTTATTGCCTGCACACTTCTCGGTATAGTCATCGAAAAGGTGGCATATAAGCCGCTCAGACAAGCTACTTCGCTTGCGGTGCTTATCACTGCCATAGGCGTCAGCTACTTTTTGCAGAACATCGCACTGCTTATATTCGGTGAAAAGCCTGTAAACTTTACATCAGTTGTAAACGTGCCGAGCATCAAGCTTTTTGACGGACAGATAGTTATTTCCGGAGAAACATCAGTTGCAATAATCGTATCTATACTCATTGTAGTTGGTCTTTCATTGTTCATCAACAAAACCAAGAGCGGACGTGCAATGCTTGCAGTATCTGAGGACAGAGGTGCAGCTCAGCTCATGGGTGTAAACATCAACCGCACTATCTCTCTTACATTCGCTATCGGCTCAGGTCTTGCCGCAATTGCAGGCGCACTGCTTTGCTCAGCTTATCCTACGCTTCAGAACACCACAGGCGCAATGCCTGGTATCAAAGCGTTCGTTGCGGCGGTATTTGGCGGTATCGGCTCAATACCGGGCGCTATGATCGGCGGTATCCTTATCGGTGTTATCGAGATACTTGGACGTGCCTATATCTCACCGCAGCTTGCCGACGCTATCGTTTTTGCTGTTCTTATACTTGTGCTTATCATCAAGCCTACAGGTATCCTCGGCAAGAAGATCAGCGAAAAGGTATAAAAGTCAACTTAAAATTTTCGAGCAGACTTGCTTTGCAGTTCTGTTTTATCTGAAAGGATTGGTTTTTTGTGAAAAAAGAAGGGGCTAGCGCAAAAACAAAGTTTTTTAAGCCGCAGACCAGAAAAAGCTTTATCACATACGCAATGGTAATAGTTGCCTTTGTGGTAATGCAGATACTCAGCAGCGGCGGATATATTTCAAGTATGCTCACAGGACTTCTTGTTCCTCTGTGTGTATACTCTATACTTGCAGTATCCCTTAACCTGACAGTTGGTATACTTGGCGAGCTTAGCTTGGGTCAGGCAGGCTTTATGTGCGTTGGCGCATATACAAGTGCGATATTCTCTATCGTTACTTCTGAAACTATTGAAAATGTGTGGATCAGATTTCCTTTGGCTATACTTATAGGCGGAATAATTGCCGCAGTGTTCGGCATACTTATAGGAATACCTGTTCTCAGACTTAAAGGCGACTATCTCGCCATCGTTACACTTGCTTTCGGTGAGATCATAAAGAACGTTTTCGCAGCACTTTACCTTGGCTATGATTCAAAGGGCGTTCACGTTTCTCTCAAAAGTCTCTCAAATCTTAACCTTGAGCCTGACGGAAAGCTTATACTGAACGGCCCTCAGGGTATCAGCGGCACACCTAACGATTCTACATTCATTATCGGCGCTGTTATGTTGCTTATCACTCTTATAATTGCCTATAACTTTGTATATTCAAGAACGGGAAGAGCGGTAATGGCTATCAGAGATAATGTTATCGCAGCCGAGTCTGTAGGTCTTAACATCACAAAGTATAAGCTTGTTACTTTTGCATTGACTGCATTCCTTGCAGGTTGTGCAGGTGCGCTTTATTCTCATAACTTCTATACGCTCCAGGCTTCTAAGTTCGACTATAACCTGTCTATCCTTATCTTGGTATTCGTTGTTCTGGGCGGTATAGGCAGTATCAGAGGAAGTGTTATCGCAGCTATCGTGCTTGTTCTGCTTCCAGAAATGCTAAGAAGCATAAACAGCTACAGAATGCTTATCTATTCTATCGTTCTTATCGTAATGATGATAATAACTTCAAATGAAAAAACAAAGACTTTTATCAGTGCAAATACTGCTAAGTTCAAGGCTTTGTTCAAGCGTGAAAAAGTAAAGGAGGCTGAGTGATATGGCACTTCTTGAAGTAAAAAATCTCGGCATCTCATTCGGCGGACTCCGTGCAGTTGACGAGTTCAGCATAACAATAGAAAAAGGTCAGCTCTATGGTCTTATTGGACCGAACGGAGCAGGAAAGACCACTATCTTCAATATGCTCACAGGCGTTTATAAGCCAACAGACGGCACAATCGTTCTTGACGGAAAGAACATCACAGGCAAAAGCACTATCGAGATAAACCGTGAAGGCATTGCCCGTACCTTCCAAAATATCAGGCTTTTCAAAGAGATGTCAGTGCTTGATAACGTAAAGGTCGCACTTCATAATCATTATAAATACAGCACCTTTGAAGGCGTGTTCAGACTTCCAAGATATTTCAAGCTTGAAAAGGCAATGGATGCAAAGGCGCTGGAGCTTCTGAAGGTTTTCGAGCTTGATGATAAGGCGAGCCTGCTTGCTTCGGGACTTCCATACGGCGATCAGAGAAAGCTTGAGATCGCAAGAGCTCTTGCAACACAGCCAAAGCTGCTGCTTCTTGACGAGCCTGCTGCCGGCATGAATCCAAACGAAACAGCGGAGCTTATGGATACTATCCGCTTTGTAAGAGATAATTTTGATATGACGGTGCTGCTTATCGAGCATGATATGAGCCTTGTTTCAGGTATCTGCGAAAAGCTGTCAGTGCTGAACTTCGGTCAGCTCCTCTGCGAGGGCAAGACAGCGGAAGTGCTTAAAAATCCTGAAGTTATCACCGCATATCTGGGCGAATAAGGGGGTAAGTAAAATGGCAATGTTGGAAATCAATGATCTGCACGTCAATTACGGCATGATAGCCGCTTTGAAAGGTATCTCCTTTGAGGTAAACGAGGGCGAAGTCATTTCCCTTATCGGCGCAAACGGAGCAGGAAAGACCACCACTCTGCATACCCTTACAGGTCTTATCTCTGCAAAATCGGGTTCTATCAAATTCAACGGCGTGGAGCTTACAAAAACTCCTGCCCACAAGATAGTCGAAATGGGTATAGCACACGTCCCTGAGGGAAGAAGAATATTCCAAAACCTCACAGTGCTTGATAACCTTAAGCTTGGAGCATTTACAAGAAAAGACAAGGAGAATATACCGAAGGATATTCAGGATATATACGAGCGTTTCCCTAGACTTGCAGAAAGAAAAAATCAGATAGCAGGTACTCTTTCAGGCGGTGAGCAGCAGATGCTGGCAATGGGCAGGGCGCTTATGTCAAGACCTAAGATAGTTGTAATGGACGAGCCGTCAATGGGTCTGTCACCGATCCTTGTGTCAACCATATTTAAGATAATCGAGGACATAAGAAAGAGCGGAACAACTGTATTGCTTGTTGAGCAGAACGCAAAGAAAGCCCTTGCTATCTCAGACAGAGCTTATGTTCTTGAAACGGGCAAGATAGTTCTGTCAGGCAAGGCGTCTGATCTTATCAATGATGAGTCGGTCAAGAAAGCATATTTAGGTGAATAGGAGTTGAGCTTTATGGCAAGGATCATAACCATTGCAAGGGGCATCGGCAGTGGCGGAAGAACTGTAGGAAAAATGCTGTCAGAGGATATGGGTATAAAATATTATGATAAGGAGCTTATAAAGCTTGCAAGCGACGAAAGCGGTATAAATGAACGCTTTTTTGGGCTTGTTGATGAAAAACTGAAAGGTTCTTTTCTTAGAAAGGGCGGAGTTTACAAGGGTGAGCTTCTTGACCCTGATGATCACGACTTTACTTCTGACAGAAATCTTTTCAATTATCAGGCGAAGATAATAAAGCAGCTTGCAGACAGAGAGCCTGCAGTAATAGTTGGCAGATGTGCTGACTATATCCTCCGTGACAGAAAAGACGTGCTTAAGGTTTTCATATATTCTGATATGGAAACTGCGGTCAAGAATATCGTCGATCTGTATGGTGTTTCTGAAAAAGAGGCTGTCAAGATAATCGAAAAGACAGACAAGGAGAGAAGCGATTATTATCGTCACTACACAGGCAGGGATTGGACAAATGCGAAAAACTACAATCTGTGTCTTGATACCAGCGATATGAGCTATGACAAGTGCGTTGATATCATTGAGGGATATATAAAGCTTCTTGAAGAGTAAGGCATAAAAATAAAGCCGCATTGCTTTTTTGGCAGTGCGGCTTTTGTGATATATGAAATCAGTTGAATTTTTCTGAAATAGTCCTTGCGGCAAATACTCCTGATGCAGAAGCCTGCGACAGAGAGTGCGTAACGCCTGAGCCGTCGCCAAGGACGTAAAGACCTTTGACAGCAGTTTCAAGGTTCTCGTCAACGTCAACTCTTGAATTGTAGAACTTGACCTCAACGCCATAGAGCAGGGTATCTATATTCGCCATACCTGGTGCTATCTTATCCAGAGCGTATATCATTTCGATAATATCGTCAAGCTGTCGCTTTGGGATAACAAGGCTCAGGTCGCCCGGAGTAGCTTTGAGAGTAGGGTTCAGGAACGTCTGACCAAAGCGGTGTTCATTTGTACGTCTGCCTGCAACAAGATCACCGAAACGCTGAACAAGCACTCCACCGCCAAGCATATTAGACAGCCTTGCGATAGACTCGCCGTATGCGTTTGAGTCCTTGAAAGGCTCAGAGAATGTGTTGGATACCAGCAGAGCGAAGTTTGTGTTCTCAGTTCTCAGCGCAGGGTCAGCATAGCTGTGTCCGTTTACTGTGATGATGCCGTTTGTATTCTCGGTAACTACTTCACCGTATGGGTTCATGCAGAATGTTCTTACAAGGTCGCCGTATTTCTTTGTGCGGTAAACTATCTTGCTTTCGTATACCTTGCTTGTGATATGCTCAAAAACAGCCGCAGGTATCTCAACACGAACGCCGATATCAACTCTGTTTGAACGTCTTTTGATACCAAAGTTGTCGCATATCTCAGATATCCATTTTGAACCGCTTCTGCCTGCCGCAACAACAGCGTTTGAGCAGTGATACTCGTCCTTGTCTGTGATAACAGTGAAGTCGTTCTCCTTGCCTGTTATACCCTGAACACTTTCATAAAATTTTATGTCTATCTTGTCCTTGACAAAGTCATAGATGTTCTGGAGTATCTGCATATTTCTGTCAGTGCCAAGGTGCCTTACCTGAGCATCAAGGAGATGGAGGTCATATTTCAGAGCCATTGCCTTGATGTCGGAAGAAGTTGTGGAGTAAAGCTTAGCGTCCTGACCGCCCATTTCAAGGTTTATCTTGTCAACATACTGCATAAGCTCGATAGCCTTTTCCTTGCCGGTAAATGTGTAAAGGTCACCGCCGAAATTGTTTGTGATGTTATATTTGCCGTCCGACATTCCGCCTGCACCGCCGAAGCCGTGCATAATGGAGCATACCTTGCAGTGAATGCAGGACTTAACTTTTTTGCCATCTATAGGACACTTACGCTTGCTGACAGGTCCGCCCTGATCAATAATGCAAACTCTTATGTTTTTGTCAAGCTTGACAAATTCGTATGCCATGAATACGCCGGCTGCACCTGCACCGACAACAACTACGTCATAATTCTGAGCCATAACTATTTCCTTTCAAATCAAAATCCAATTTATTTTTATCCATAAAACGGGCGGCCGCACCTTTGCAGAAGATAGCCTGAAAGGAGATAACCGCCATATTTTTTTCTATTTTATATCAAATACGATAGTAGCCAATGTGAAGAATATCAGTGTTGAGCAAGTGTCAACGATAGTGGTGATAAGCGGGGCAGCCATGATAGCAGGGTCAAGATGAAGTTTCTTGGCAGCCATTGGGAGCATACAGGCGATGAGCTTTGAAAGCACAACAGTTGCCATGATAGCCATACTTACCGTGAACGCAAGCTTGTAGCAATCCACAGATGTGTCACCGTGATACACCAGAATTATTCTTATAGCATTGACTATGGCAAGGATAACGCTGCAAAGAAGCGCAACTCTGAACTCTTTCCACATGACCTTGAAAAAGTCTTTCATTCTTATCTCACCAAGCGCCATGCCTCTTATAACAAGGGTCGAGGTCTGAGAGCCGCAGTTTCCACCTGTGCCACTAAGCATTGACAGGAACGATACCAAAACAGGGACAGCCGCAAAAGCAGACTGATATTTGTTTACGATAGCACCCGTAAGGGTAGCCGACAGCATAAGTATCAAAAGCCATGCTATTCTGTTTTTCGCATGAGTGAAAACAGAGGTCTTGAAATATGAATCGTCACTTGGCGCAACGGCAGCCATTTTCGAGAAGTCCTCAGTGGTCTCCTCCTCGATAACGTCCATAGCGTCGTCGAATGTAACGATACCAACCATGCGGTTTTCTCTGTCAACAACCGGCAGAGAAAGAAAGTCATATTTTGAGAACATGGAAGCAACATACTCTTTATCCTCAAGAGTATCAACGGAAATAACGTTGTCCTCCATTATGTCCTCTATTTTATCGTTATCATCAGCAGTTACGATATCAAGCAGTGAAAGCACGCCCACGAGCTTTCTGTTCTCAGTGACATAAAGTGTATTTACAGTTTCCTTGACCATACCAACGTGTCTTATCCAATCCAAAGCTTCCTTGGCAGTGTAGCTTCTGTGAAGATAAACGTACTCGGTGGTCATAATAGAGCCTGCGCTGTCTTTAGGATATTTGAGTATCTGATTTATCTGCTTTCTCGTTTCAGTGTCAGCAGACTTGATTATCCTTGCAACAACATTTGCAGGCATTTCCTCGATAATATCTACCGTATCATCAAGATAAAGGTCGTCAACGATCTCCTGAAGCTCCCTATCCGTAAAGGCATTGATAAGCATCATTTGTGTATCGCTGTCCATATAAGCGAAAACGTCAGCCGCAACGTCCTTGTTCAAAAGACGGAACAGCAACGGAAGCTCGTATTTCTCGACCTCGTGATCGTCATAAAACTGCTGCAAAAGAGCAGCCACGTCGGCTTCGTTCATATCCATAAATATTTCACGGATAGCCTTGTAGTTTCTGCTTTTGAGCAACTCCAATACTGTGTTAAACATTATATTCCCCCTAACAGCAGCGGTAATAAGCACAACAGTACAAATAATTGTACTTATACCAACTCTGTACAAATATAAGGATCTACCAAAACACAGATCGTCCTATTCAATTAAAATTGATATTTAGATCACAAAAAGGCTGCCACAAACGGGCGAGCCGCTCTGCAATCGAGGGGCGATCGTATTCTGACTGGCGTCGTCCATTTGTACACACTCCTTAAAAATCATGATTTATGCACGTTTTTACTATTCGCACACATAATATTATTATACGCTTACCTTGTTTTTTTGTCAAGAAATTGTTTAATTTAATTTTATGAACGTGCTGTAAATTTGCGAAGTATAATGAATTGCTTTTGACCTCTTGCCAAATGGGGAGAAATAGGGTATAATTATTACATGGATCGAATAATAAACCGAAAGGAATTGATAAAATGAGCGAAATAAGAGATGAAAGCTTGTGGGAAAGCGGTAAAAGAAAGATAGAATGGGTAAGACAGAATATGTCATTGCTCAGAAGCGTCGAGGAAGATTTCAAGAGAGATCAGCCTTTTAAGGGGCTGAAAGTTGCACTTTCTATCCACCTTGAAGCTAAGACCGCTTATCTTTGCAAAGTCCTTGCAGCAGGCGGTGCTGAAATGTACATCACAGGAAGCAATCCGCTGTCTACTCAGGACGATGTTGCGGCAGGTCTTGTGCATGACGGTCTGAACGTTTTTGCATGGCACGGTGCAACTGACGAGGAGTATCACAGACATATATCCGAGGTAGTCAAGGTAGGTCCAAACATTATTATAGATGACGGCGGCGACCTTGTAAACCTTATCCACAATGAATACCCAGAGCTGATACCGAACGTTATCGGCGGCTGCGAGGAAACTACTACGGGCATTATCCGTCTTATTGCAATGAACAAGGACGGTCAGCTCAAATTCCCTATGATGCTTGTAAACAATGCAAAGTGCAAGTATCTTTTTGATAACAGATACGGCACAGGTCAGTCTGTATGGGACGGAATAAACAGAACAACTAACCTTATCGTTGCAGGCAAGAACGTTGTTGTTGCAGGCTACGGCTGGTGTGGCAAGGGCGTTGCAATGAGAGCAAAGGGTCTTGGTGCAAGCGTTATCGTCTGCGAAGTCGACCCTATAAAGGCTATGGAGGCTGTTATGGACGGCTTCAAGGTAATGAAAATGGTTGACGCCGCTAAGGTGGGCGACTTCTTTGTTACTGTAACAGGCTGTAAGGACGTTATCACTGAGAAAGCTTTCATGAACATGAAAGATGGCGCTATACTCTGTAATGCAGGTCACTTTGATTGCGAGGTAGACGTGGCTGGACTTAAAAAGCTGTCTGTTGAAAGCAAGCTTGCAAGAAACAATATCGACGGCTATAAGCTTCCGAACGGTAATTGGTTGTATGTTATCGGCGAGGGCAGACTTGTAAATCTTGCCGCAGGCGACGGTCACCCTGCTGAGATAATGGATATGTCCTTTGCTATCCAAGCCCTTTCTGCGGCTTATCTTGTTAAAAACAAAGACAAGCTTACGGACAAGATAGTTTATGTTCCTGATGAGATAGACAAGGAAGTTGCAAACAGAAAGCTTAAATTCTGGGAGCTTGAGATAGATAAGCTTACACCTGAGCAGGAGAAATATCTTAACAGCTGGCAGGTATAAAATATCATATTAGTACAATAAAACGGACAGCTTGGGTTGTCCGTTTTTTTTGTATCTTGAAATTGCCATAAATTTATTTTGTCTTCAAGGTTTTAAATCACTGATTTCTGTACATTTTAATATTAGGGCGATAAAAAAACAGGGCGGTGAGAATGTGGCGGCAAAGATGTATAAGATACTTACGCTTTTTTCAGTGGGCGCAATATGCTATGGCTTCATGGAAATACTTAACAGGGGTTATTCTCATATCACAATGGGGGTGCTTGGGGGAACTTCAATGCTGGTTATCCATATCATGAATGGCGAGCGCAGGCGAGGAGTGAGCCTGCTGTCTGTGCTTGCAGTGTCGGCAGCATTTATCACTGCCATAGAATTTCTTGCAGGGGAGTATCTCAACCGCTATCTCGGCATGGGCATATGGAGCTATGAGGAAGTGCCGCTGAATTTTGACGGACAGATATGCCTGCCATTTGCTTTTCTGTGGTTTGGGTTATCCTATATTGGTGTGCTTGCGGATAATTTTATACGCAGACATATTTTCAAGGAATACCCTGTCATTGTTAAACGAGGGAAAGAAAAAATACCTGCGGCGGTTGGATAACAGTACGATTATTTGTACTGCTCTGTATGTAAAAATATAATTAACTGGAGACCTCAGGTCGCCCCTACGCAAAAATTGTAAATATAGGGGACGGCGACACGCTTACATTCGCCCGTCATTCACCAACGCATATAAAAACAAACGGGCTGTCTATCCAATGATAAACAGTCCGTATTTTTGTACATATCAATCTTTTGTGTACCACTTTTTCAGCACTTCTTCGCCAAGCTTGCCATAAACTGTGAAGTCACGGTTTTCTTTGGCTTTCTCTATTGGCGGCAGGATAGCTTTCCAATCCCACCAGAAATAGCCGCAGAACCAATCCAGATCCCAAGTTGCTTCCATTGCAGTGTCGTAGAAATCTGCCTGCTCCTGCTCGTCAAGTGGCTTGTCAAGTCTGTCATGGAAATCCCAAGGGTACTGCGTGCAGCCCTCCTCGTTTCGCACGCCTATCTCAGCGAACATTATAGGCTTGTTGAAATGCTTGTGAGCCTTTTCAAGTGAGCCGACAACTTCATGCCAACGGCTGAGCATATGCTCCTTGCTTCTGTTCACACCGTCTGTGACAGGGTAGTAGCCTGAGATTCCGATTATGTCCACGTCGCTGAGCCAATCGAAACGCTGTTCGTCACCGTGATTGATGTTGTGCATAACGATACCGCTGTAGACCTCTCTCACCTGTGCGATAAGCTTTCTGCATCTGTCAGACTGCTTGTCCATTCCTGCCATTTCACAGCCTGTGCAGAGCATTTCACAACCGAGCTTTTCTGCAAGCTTTGCATAGTGAAGCATGAAAGCTGTGTATGACTTGAACCACTTGTCCCAATATTCAGGGTTCTCAGGCGGGAAGTCTATCCTTGCACGCCATGAATGGTCAAGGCAATCCACCATAGGCTTAAGGCAGACTTTAAGTCCCAGTGACTTTGCTTTTTGTATAGCGAAGGCAATGTCTTCGTCAGATTGTGTTCTCTCATAATCGCTGAAAACTCTTGTGCTTGCAAAGCTCTCCTGCAATGCGTTTACAGGGATACATATCCAGTTCAAGCCGTTTGAAGCAAGCCTTTCCATTGACTTTTCTGCCGCTTCCGTCTGAAAATCGCCTCTCTTGGAGAAAAATCCCCAAGTATATCCTTTGCAGAAAATATCTTTATTCATGTATCAAAAACCTCTCTTTTTCGTAAATGTCCTGATAGAAAAGCCGCAGGTCAGCTCAAGCCTGTTCACCTTTTTAAGCTTCTCCACCGCCTCGGCAGATGTTTTGTAGTAATACGGAGTCATTGTAAAAAGATTGAAAATATCCTCCTGACTTTCAAGTACCACAGGGTATTCAAAAATCATCTCCTCTGACTCGTCAAATTTATTAAGTCCGTATACATTGGGCTTGTTTTCGTAAGGCTTCTCATAAAGCACTTCTTTAAGCTCAAACAGATGTCTTGGGGACGGAGAAACTACCACAAGCTTTCCGCCGTCTTTCAGCACCCTTGCGTATTCGTCATTTGAAACAGGTGCAAATGTGCATACGATAAGGTCTGCAAATTTGTCTATAAACGGAAGCTGAAATGACGATGCCACTGCAAATTCGCAATTTGTGATATTTTCGCAATGTATCCTCGTCATGCAGTGGGCAACTGCCGCCTTTGATATGTCAATGCCGTAAAAATTCGCCTTTGGCAGTGCCTTGGCATAGTTCACAGTGTAAAAGCCCTCACCGCAGCCGCTGTCGATAATATAAGGCTGTTTCACATTTTCAAGCAGACCGCCCATTACCTCAGCCGTTTTCTTCGCAAGCGGCAGATAATAGTCACGGTCGAGAAAATCCGTTCTCGCCTTTACCATTTCCGCATTATCCCCTGCGTTCTTAGGGTTTCTGCCCTTTGTGGTAAGCAGATTTACATATCCTTTTCTCGCAATATCAAAGCTGTGACCGTTCTGACAGTGCCATATGTTGTCAAGCTTTCTGAGCCGTTTTTTGCATATCGGACAAACATACATATAAATCACCCTGAACATTATAGCATTTCCCTCTGCTTTTAGCAATGGATATTTTATTAATAAAAAAGTGCTTGACAATCGTCGGGTTATGCTTTATAATATCAATATATGCAAAATGCGGTGACGGAATTATCCGAAACAGTGTCGGTAAAGAGAAAAGGCGGTGGGTGAAAGCCTTTGCGGCAAGTTCGGTGGCTAACCTGAGCGGTGCTGAAAACAGCAACGTATGCTCTGCGTTAAAGGGCTTCGAGTGGTCGGGCGATGAGTTCGGCAATTTGGGTGGTAACACGGAACTGTCGGTTTCGTCCCATGTTTAGGGACGAGCCGTTTTTTTATTTTGCGAATAATTTCATTTGGAAGGATCTGAATTTATGGAATGGACAGGACTTAATGAACTGCGTGAATCTTATCTGAAATTTTTTGAGAGCAAGGGCTGTTTAAGACACAAGAGCTACCCTCTCGTACCTCAGAACGATAACAGCCTGCTGCTTATCGTTGCAGGTATGGCACCTCTGAAGCCTTACTTCACAGGTCAGGAAACACCTCCGAGAACAAGAATGACAACTTGTCAGAAGTGTATCAGAACAGGCGATATCGAGAACGTTGGTAAGACGGCAAGACATGGCACATATTTTGAAATGCTTGGTAACTTCTCCTTCGGCGATTACTTCAAGAAGGAAGCCATTGCATGGGCTTGGGAGTATGTTACACAGGTACTCAAACTGCCTAAGGACAGACTTTATATCTCTGTTTACGAGGACGATGACGAGGCTGAGAAGATATGGCATGAGGACGCTGGCGTTCCAATGGATCATATCGTAAGAATGGGCAAGGAAGATAACTTCTGGGAGGCTGGAACAGACGGCCCATGCGGTCCATGTTCAGAGATATATTTTGACAGAGGAGAGAAATATGGCTGTGGCAAGCCTGATTGTAAAGTCGGCTGCGACTGCGACAGATACATGGAGTTCTGGAACCTTGTGTTCACACAGTTTGAAAGACATGAGGACGGCACTTATACTCCACTTAAGCAGAAGAACATCGACACAGGTATGGGTCTTGAAAGACTTGCTTCTATCATGCAGGACGTTGACTCTATCTTTGACGTTGATACAGTAAAGGCTATCAGAGATCATGTTTGTAAGATAGCAGGCTGCGAGTACGGCAAGGAGTACAAAAAGGACGTTTCTATCAGAGTTATCACAGATCATATCCGTTCTGTAACATTCATGGCATCAGACGGAATTTTGCCGTCAAACGAGGGCAGAGGCTACGTTATGAGACGTTTGCTCAGAAGAGCCGTTCGTCACGGAAAGCTTCTCGGCATAAACGGACTTTTCCTCAAAGACCTTGTAAAAACTGTTGTTGACTGCAACAAGTGTGAGTATAACGAGCTTGAAGAAAAGTATGACTATATCGTAAAGGTGCTAACAACTGAGGAGCAGAACTTCAATACCACTATCGACAGAGGTATGAAGATACTTGACGATCTTATCGCACAGATGCAGAAAGACGGCAAGACGGAGCTTGACGGTGAGAGCTGCTTCAAGCTTTCCGACACATACGGTTTCCCTATCGACCTTACAAGAGAGATCCTTGAAGAAAAGGGCATGACCTGTGATGAAGAGGGCTTTGCTGAGTGCTATGCAAAGCAGAGAGAAACAGCCAAGAACGCTCATGCTGCAACAAAGTATATGGGTGCAGACGAAACTGTTTTCCATAAGATAGACAAGGATTTCCACACAGAGTTCATCGGCTATGATAAGCTCGAGGGCGACAGCGAGATATCATTCATCACAACTGATGATGAGCTTATCGAAAACGCAAAGGCTGGCGATGAAGTATATATCGTATCTTCACAGACGCCATTCTATGCAGAGAGCGGCGGACAGGTGGGTGATATCGGTACTATCGTTACAGAAAGCGGTAAGTGCAGAGTCGTTGACACACAGAAGGTCGTTGCAGGCAAGTTCGCTCATAAGGCGGTTGTTGAAGAGGGCGAGATAGCTGTAGGTCAGAAGGCTCACTTCACTGTTGACAAAAAGACACGTTATGCTGTTATGAGAAACCATAGCTGTGCACATCTGCTTCAGGCTGCACTGAGAAAAGTTCTCGGTGAACACGTTCATCAGGCAGGTCAGCTCGTTGACGCTCACAGACTTAGATTTGACTTCTCTCACTTCAACGCAATGACAGCAGAGGAGAAGCTCAAAGTCGAAGCACTTGTAAACAAGTATATCCTTGAAGCTCTTGATATAAAAATGGAAGAAATGCCTATCGCAGAAGCTCAGAAGCTTGGCGCTATGGCTCTGTTCGGTGAGAAATACGGCGAAACTGTAAGAGTAGTAACAATGGGTGACGGTGACGAAACAGCTTCTATCGAGTTCTGTGGCGGTACACATCTTGACAATACTTCAAGAATAGGTCTGTTCAAGATAATCTCCGAAAGCTCTGTAGCTTCAGGCGTAAGACGTATCGAAGCCGTAACAGGCAGAGGCGTTCTGGAGCTTGTTGAGGAAAGAGCCGCAACTATCCAGCAGGCGGCTGAAAGCCTTAAGCTTGCAAATCCACTGGACATCGTAAAGAGATGCCACACTATCATGCAGGAAGTCAAGGATCTTGAAAAGGAAAGAGACGCTTTGCAGGCAGAGATAACAAATCTCAAAACAAAGTCGCTGTTCGATAACCCATATGAGGTCAACGGCGTTAAGGTAGTTACTGCAATGCTCACCAATACAAGACCTGATATGCTCAGAAAAATGGGCGACGATCTTAAAGCAAGAGAAGCTGACGCAGTTGCAGTTGTTGCAGGCGTTGACGGTGAAAAGGCAAACCTTGTTGTAGTTTGCGGCAAGAATGCAGTTGCAAAGGGCGCACACGCAGGCAAGATAGCAGGCAAGGTAGCAGCACTCACAGGCGGCAAGGGCGGCGGACGTCCTGACTCTGCTATGGCTGGTATAGGCGATAGATTTAAGATAGACGAAGCTCTCGATAAGGTAAACGAGATCGTGGGCGAATTTGTAAAATAATATGGGCAAAGGCTGTGCAAAATGCTGTGCAGCCTACCCCTTTTTTGAAAGGCGGAGAGATAAATGGAAGATTGTCTTTTTTGTAAAATTATTTCCGGGGAAATACCCTCAAAGAAAATATACGAGGACGAGCTGACATACGTTTTTGAGGACATTGCTCCTACAGCTCCGATTCATTATCTTGTTATCCCTAAGCAGCATATTTCAAAGCTTGACGAGATAACCCCTGAGAACAGTGCAGTTATCGCACATATCTATGAAGTTATCGCAAAGCTTGCCAAAGAACTCGACCTTAAGGACGGTTTCAGAGTTGTTTCCAACTGCGGCGAGCAGGCAGGACAGAGTGTTTTCCACATTCATTTTCATCTTCTTGCAGGCAGACCACTTGCTTGGCCAGCCGGTTAAAGAAATAAAACGGGCGGGTAAATTTCTTATCCGCCCTTAGTTTTAAGGGGGACGGCGGCAATGGTGAGAAAAAGCTGTTATATCGGCTTTTCGTATTTTGCAGGACTTTTTCTCTGTACCATTGGCTGGGGCAGGAACAACGCAGTTTTCGCACTTGCGTCAGCGTGTGCAGCCATTACAGCCTTTGCGCTTTTTAAGAGATACCGAAAGCATATAGCTCTCTGCTTTGTTTCGTTCCTGATAGCGGTGGGAGTCAATACCGCTTATACTCACATTTTCTATGATAAACTGACAGCTTTAGACGGAAAGACCGTCACAGTTAAAGGCGAGATAACCGACATAAGCTATATAGGCTCTGACACCTGTCGACTAAGTGTCAATGGTACTGTTGGGGGAGTAAAAGGCAGGTTGACCTTTTATGCAGATGACATTGAATATGATTACTATGACAATATCGTGGCGACAGTAAAGGTCAGCAGGATAAAAGACAGCATCAATTTCAAATCAGAGCAGTATGACCGGCCTAAGGGCATTTTTCTCCAAGGTTCGACCGCTGAAGGCATAGAAGTCACAGACGGTGGAAACACCATTTTACGCAGTATAATGCACTATCGTGACAAGATGTTCATGCTGATAAACGATATCATAGGCGGAGATGAGGGCGGTTTTGCTGCTGCAATGCTCTGCGGAGATAAAACTGAGCTTTCAAAGCAAACGAAGCTCACGGTCTATCGTAGTGGCATAGGTCATATATTTTCCGTGTCGGGAACTCATGTGGTAATAATAAGTGCCATGATAGGCTGGCTCATGCAGAAACTAAGCAAGGATAAGCGTGTGATATTTGCCGTCCAAACTGTGGCAATGTGGGCGTTTGCGGTCTTTGCAGGATTTTCAGTATCCGTTGTGAGGGCGGCTGTTATGCTGACCTTGGTCACTGCCGCACCGCTCCTTTACCGCAGACCAGACCCGGCAAATACTCTCTGCCTTTGCGCTGTTGTAATACTCACTCTTTCGCCCTATGCGGCGGCGGACTGCTCGTTTTTGCTGTCATTCACAGCAACATTTGTGATAGGCACGGTCTGCCCGAAAGCAGCGGCACTTGTAAAGGGCGAAGGCATTTTGTACAGCCTTGAACGGCAGGCAGTAAATGCGGTGACGATACTTTTTTGCACAATGCCTGTTCAACTAATGTTTTTCAGTGAAATATCTCTTGTTGCACCACTATCAAATATCCTGCTGGTGCCTGTCTGTACCCTTGCTCTGGGTCTGACAGCTATAACTGCGGTAACAGGCGGTGCGACAATAATAGCCTATCCTGTGCTGACGGTGGTAAAGTATCTTCTGAAAGTCGTTCTGTTTCTTGCTGAGCTGTTTTCAAAATTCAGCTTTGCCTATCTTCCTCGTGGAGTAAGACCACTTGGTCTTGTAATGCTAGTCACCTGCCTTGTGCCTGTGGCGGTCATGTTTCTGAGAAAGTCAGTAAAGCTTGGGGCTTTTTGCACTGCTCTAATGCTTGTATGTTGGACAGCGGTGTATAATTTTTCTCTTGCTTTTGGAGGCTCGGTAAAGATAGTTGTAATGCCAAAAGGAAATGCAGTGCAGGCTGTGCTGTATGATAAAACAAAAGGTATGGTTTTCGATATGGGCAGTAAGGGTAAGCTCAACAGCGGTATGGAAAGCTTTTTGGAGCTTTACGGCATAAAAGAGCTAAAAGGCGCATTTATAGAAAGCGAACAGTATTACACTATAACGAAATATAACGAGCAGATGACTATACGACCTGACAGATTTTATATAAATGGCGAGCCTGATAATGACAGCGAACTGCAGTTCATAACAGGCGCACAGCTTGATTGGAACGGTGTTAAGATAGAAGCACTGGAGGACGGCTATAAAATTACCACCGAGGGCTGTGTGTTCACTATAGAAAAAGGTTCTGTCACCATAAACGGCAGAAACCTTGACACAACAGATGAAGAATACCCATTGATGATAGATATGAAAAATTCGCAGATAAGGAGGACGGACTATGGCTTTGCTTACGGCTTCGGCTCTTGGTAAAACGGTAAGAGAGAATGATATCGACAGCCTTTATTATTTTTACGGACATGATACAGCGGCACTTGAAAGCTTTACAAAAAGGCTTGTGAACAAGCTTTGCCCTGCTGACGCTCAGGTCATGAACTTTCATAAGCTTGACGGCAAAAATCTTGATTTTCCAATGCTTACAGACGCTTGCGAAGCTCTGCCTTTTATGGCTGAACGTGTGGTGGTGACTATAAACGACCTTAATATAGACGCAGTGACTAAGGACGATCTGGACGACCTGAAAAAGATCCTAGGCTCTCTTGGCGAAACCACCACAGTGATAATCTATGCCACAGGAGTTGACCTTTTCAAGAACAAAAAATATCTTACAGACAAAAACAAGCGCTTTGCAGATTTCTGCGAAAAGCACGGCACTGTCTGCAACTTTGAATACAAAAGGGCTTCCGACCTTGGAAAGTCTATATCCACCTATCTTGCAAAAAGCGGCTGTACCATAACAAAAAGCAATGCAGAGTACCTTGCAAACCTCTGTTTGTGCGACACTGCATTTATCAGCAAGGAGCTTGAAAAGCTTTCGGCTTATGCAGAGGGCAGGGAGGTAACAAGAGAGGATATCGACTTGCTTTGTATCAGGCGTATCGAGTCGGACGGATATTCTCTTGCAATAAATATCCTCAGGGGCAATGCGGCAATGGTCTTCACACGTTTGCGTGAACTCGATGTGCAGAATTATGAACCATATGCTATCATAGGAATAATCGGCTTTTCTCTTGCGGATATCTATAGGGCAAAGCTTGCACGTTCCTCTGGCAGGAGCGTTGCAGACGTGGCTAAAGATTTTTCCTATGCGAAAAACAGAGAGTTTGCAGTAAAAAACGCCTATTCCGAGTGCGGAAATATCTCGGCGGAGCGTATAAGAAAAACGCTTGAGATACTTTCTGAAACTGACCTTATGCTCAAAACAAGGTCACGGGGAAAAGACGGAGATATGCTCACCCTCGAGCAGGGACTTGCAAGGTCAATGGCGTTAAGGTGTTAGTAAATGGAAAAACTTAAAATATCAAGGGCAATAATCGTTGAGGGAAAATATGATAAGATAAAGCTTTCGTCCATAGTTGACGGCGTTATAATCGTCACTAACGGCTTTCGTATCTATAAAGACCCTGACAAGGCAGCGCTTATAAGATACTATGCTCAGCATGGCGGAATAGCAATTCTTACAGACTCTGACACAGCAGGCTTTCGCATAAGAGGGCATATAAAGGGTATCGTCCCCAAAGGCGATATCGTGAACGTGTATGTTCCTGAGATATTCGGCAAAGAAAAGCGCAAGACAGAGCCGTCAAAAGAGGGCTTGTTAGGGGTCGAGGGCGTTCCTGCGGATATTATCAGGGAAGCCTTTGAAAAAGCAGGCATTATAGGCGAAAAGGTTGCAGACAGAGAACTCATGACCAAGCTTGACTTTTATGAGCTAGGTCTAAGCGGCAGACCTGACAGCAGCAGGCTCAGACAGCTTGTGTGCGAAAAGCTGTCGCTGCCCAAAAAGCTCACTGCAAATGCATTGCTTGAAGTGGTGAACACAATGCTCGATAAAGAAAGCTTGCAAGCACTCATAGAGGATTTGACCTCAGAAAACAATAAAGACAAGGAGAATAGCGTTGGTTAGTCTTGAATTTTTATATTTCTTTCTTCCTGTTTTTATGGGAGTATACGCTTTGTCAGGGGTGCGTTTCAGAAAAGCCGTGTTCCTGCTTGGAACAGTTGTGCTGTGTCTGTGGGTGTCCACATGGGGGATAATACCAATGGCGGTGTGTGCTGTTGTATCATACTTTTGCGGCAGGCTTATCCACCGCTTTGCAGACAAAAAAGGACTTAAAAGGCTATGGCTCATATTATCGGTGGTAGCAAATATGGCAGTGCTTCTTGTATTCATAAGAAGCGGTCACAGCAGCTATGACGTGACGTCTATATTCACAGGCAAAGGCGCAATGCTAAAGCTTTTCCCTGTGTGGGGAGCAGGCGTTTTCACTCTCCATGGCATCTCCTACTGCATGGATATCTATAGGAAAGAAATAGAGCCTGAGAAGAATTTTCTTTTGGTATCTCAATATATATGCTTTTTCCCATGCTTTAGCTGTGGACCGATACTCAGATTTTCGGATATGAGCGAACAGCTTAGAAAACCTGTCATAACCTCCGGAAAGCTTGCAGAGGGCATAAAGCTTATGCTTATAGGCTTTGCGGAGAAGCTTTTTCTGTCGGATCCTATGTACGAGATGTGGCAGCACATAAGGGGAGTAAGTGCAGATTCGCTCTCCGCCGCTTGTGCATGGCTTGGGATAATAGCTTTCTCCTTTGCGTTCTACTATGAGCTTAGAGCTTATTCGCATATTGCACAGGGTATTGGTTCAATGCTCGGCTTTGAACTTCCTGATAACTTTGATCTGCCGTTTATGTCAGCAGGCTTCAATGAGCTTATAAAACGATTTGCCTGCACCTTTTATAGTTGGGTGAGAGATTATTTCTACAGACCTATATGTAGAAATAAAGACAGCGTTTGCCTTTGGGCATTGATACTGTCTGTGCTTGCAGGCTCGGTTTGGTATGGCTACGGCAGACACACAATGCTGTGTGCAGCGTTTATTTGTGTTATGCTTGGCATAGAATATCTCTTGAAAAATATTCTTGCGGCTGTGCCGACAGGGGTAAGATGTGCGGTGATGAATGTTCTGTTTCTTATAGGTCTGCCGTTTCTTGCGATAGACAACCTGCCTTCAGCCTGCGGATATGTTGCCGCAATGCTCGGCGGGGGAAGCTTTGCAGGAGATGTTCTTGCATCGTATGTGATAAAAACAGGAGTTGTGATGTATCTTATCTGCAGCTTTTTTGCAACAGGTATCGGCAGATATCTCAAACGCAGGATAATGCAGCTCAATACTAATATAGTTTACATAATCGAGCCAATGCTCACTATAGGATTTCTGCTTATCAGTACAGCGTTTCTTGTGGGCGGAGGTAATTCGTCTATGAATTTGTTTGTGAGATAAAATGGGAGGAGTGAACATTAATGAAAAAGGCTGCTGATTATATCGCAGTAAGCGCATTTTTTGTAATAGTCATAATGTTTGCGGCATATACTCTCGTGATGGGCAGACATGGATCTGAAAGTGAAAAGGCAGACAGTTCAGATATAAGACATAACGTTCAGACCTATGTTAGCAGTAATTTTCCTCTAAGCTCAAATTGGAAGTCGCTCAGAACGACCATGTTTGTGATGACTGGTAAGAAAAATTTCGATAATATCTATATCCTTAAAGATCGTCTTGTAGAGATCACAGATTTTGATAAGGACAGGCTTGATAAAAATATCTCGCAGATAAATGATTTTTCAGAAAACACAGATACACCTGTATATGTTATGTTAGCTCCGACTGCCGCAGGTATCTATTCTGCTAAGCTGCCTGCTTATACTTCAAACACAGACCAGCGTGAAATGATAGATAATATCTATTATGACCTAAACAGCAGGATAGACACCATAGATACGTTTTTCCCTATGTATTCTGCAAGAAATAATTACGTTTACTATCGTACAGATAGAAAGTGGACTTCCTTCGGGGCGTATTTTGCCTATGCAGACGGCATAAAAGAGCTGGGTTTTGAGCCGGTCGCTCTGTCCAATTACGATCAGGAATATACTTCAAATTCTTATTATGGGGGACTTTACAGTGAACTTTGCTATAACAGTATAGGCGCAGACAGAGTGAACATCTTCCGTTCAAAGTATAAGACCACTGTGGATTCTGTGGAGCTTTACAGAGGAGATCAGGTGCTTACCTCAAAATCTGTTTATTTTAGATCTGCACTGAAAACAGCAGATAAAACGGCTATCTTCCTGCAAGGTGACAACTTTACTAAGGCAACGGTCAAGACAACTGCAGAGGACGCACCAAAGCTTCTTATCATCAAAGGAAGCTATGCCAATACCCTTGTGCCGTTTCTTACCCCACACTACAGCGAGATAACCTTGGTAGACCCTGACAAGCTCAAAGAGGAGGGCAAGACCCTTTCTGACGTGGCAGATACGAGTGCATATGACCAGATATTATTTATGTATGACTGCGACCAGTTTGCAGATGAAACAAATTTTGACCTGCTCAAATAATATGGGCTATGTACTTGAAAAAATGGAGCAGGTGTGATATAATAAAGAAAATGCCGTACAAGGAATGTGCGGCATAATGTATGTCTGAATATTTGAGAGGGTGTTTGATGTGAGTGAGCAAAAAAACAGACTTGATCTTATTGATCTTAATGACTATCCCGTATCTTGGTGGCTGAAACTTCTTGATCTCGGTCATAAGATAGTTCAGGATCCTGCCGCCTACAGCGAGGCTTGCAAGGGCAAGATAATGGGTACTCTTTTCTATGAGCCGTCAACAAGAACGCAGATGTCTTTCCAGACCGCTATGCTCCGTCTTGGGGGAACGATAATAGGCTTTGACAATCCTGCCACTTCTTCCGTTGCAAAGGGAGAGAATATCAAGGATACCACAAAGATAGTTTCCGGCTATGCCGATATCATGGTAATGCGTCACCCTACCGCTGGATCGGTAAAGGCTGCGGCACTCACTGCTGATTGCCCTGTTATCAACGCAGGCGACGGCGGACACCTCCACCCAACACAGACACTTACAGACCTGCTTACACTTAGAGAAGAAAAGGGCAGACTTGATAACCTGACCATAGGCTTCTGCGGTGACCTTAAAAACGGCAGAACAGTCCATTCCCTTATTAAAGCAATGGTATGTTTTCCAAACAATAAGTTCATATTAGTTTCAACTTCTGAGCTTGCTTTGCCTGTGTATGTAAAGGATATCCTTGAGGCAGCAGGTATGGAGTATAAGGAGGTCACCGACCTTGAAGAGGTTATCGGTGAGCTTGACGTGCTATATATGACAAGAATACAGAAAGAGCGTTTTGCTTCTGAGGAGGAGTATCTGGCTCAGAGCGGAAATTACATACTTGATACAAGAAAGCTTTCAATGGGAAAGCCTGACCTTATCGTGCTTCACCCTCTGCCAAGAGTCAATGAGATAGCTATCGAGGTGGACGACGACCCGAGAGCAATGTATTTCAAGCAGGCAAAATACGGTATGTATATCAGAATGGCACTCATACTTACAGTTATAAACGGCGATGGTGCTTCGCAGCCGCTTATGAAGGGCAGAGTGCATAAGCACATTGATTGTTCAAATCCTAACTGTATCACTCACCACGAAAAGTATCTGCCACATTGGTTCAAAGGCGACGGCACAACGCTTGTTTGCGAATATTGTGACGAGAGAACATTGGTGGAATAAAATAAGAGCTTAATGGGGTAAACAAAGGCTGTGTGTCAGTCTTTGCTTGCCCTTTTTTATTGTGCAGATAGCGTATATTAATAGCCTTGTGATATGCAAAATCGTTAAAAGTAACGAAATTCTTACAATATGGTAACAAACAGTCTTGAATTAACGTTGAGCGTGTGGTATAATTAAAATGGATAAATTTTTTACAGGAGCTTTGATCTAATGAATATACTTTCAGATGAGGAGTTTGAACAGATCTACGGACGAAAGCCTGTCAGAAGGGTGAAAAAGAAAAAAATATACTGGAACAGAATTATTATTGCATTGATAATACTTATCGGCATTGTGACTGGTCTGGTAAAGCTGACAGCCTTGGTAGTATCAAAGATCAAAGGAGACGATACGCAAAAAACAAACAAGGTATTGAATAATACATCTTCTGTCGCTGTGAAGGAGGACGCTTCTTCTGCTGAGGATAAAAAAGACGAGCCTGCGAAGTATTCAAATATGGACTTTACAGTGTGTGTTGACGCAGGTCATGGTGATTATGACGGCGGCACAACTGACGCCTCAGGAAAAAGATATGAAAAAGACGATAACTTAAAGGTCGCACTTGAGGTGCAGAAATATCTTGAAAAATACGGCGTCAATGTGGTGATGATAAGAGATGATGACTCTTTCCTTGAGCTTGACGAAAGATGTGTAAAGGCAAATAACGCCAAGGCTGATATGTATGTTTCACTTCACCGAAACAGCTATGACGGTGATATTTCGGGCGTTGAGGTTTGGGTGAACAATTCTGAGCCTGAATATGATACAAAGCTTGCACAGAATATACTTGATGGTCTTGAAAAGGTAGGTATATCTGAAAATAGAGGAGTACAGTATGGCTACGTTGGCAATTCCGGTGTAAACTACTACATAAATGCCGACACTGTTATGCCAAGCTGTCTTGTGGAGCTTGGATTTATAACCGAGGATGTCGACAATAAGCTTTTTGACGAACACCTTACCGAGTATGGACAAGCTATTGCTGACGGTATAGTTCAGACAGCTGTTGATGTTGGTCTTGTTGATGAAAGTGGCAAAAGACTTATGTCTGAGCAGCTTATCTCACCTGAGAAGCCTGTGAACAATAAGGATTCTTCTTCTGCGGTTGACGCTATGACACAGCCGATGCAGACGGACTCTTCTGCTGACATTTACAATACTCAGGAAAACGAGTGGTATTAATAACAAAAAAATAAAAGCGAACACAGTTCGTTTCTGCTAATGCAGAGAAACCGTGTTCGCATTTTTGTTGTCAAAGCTCTTTTCTGATGAGTTTGAATTTCTCAAATTCTTTCGTCAGGTCTGCCAGAACGTTTTCAAGACCCTTTTCAGAGTATTCTTCGTGATATTCTGCCACAAAGTCTGTTACCTCCGTGACGCACTTTGTGCCGTACCATACTCTGACATAAAGCTCTTTTTCATCGCCGAGAATAGGGTCTATGCGGTAGCTGAAATTGGTGTAATTGCTGCCAGACCAGGTGTTTTTTTCTTCAAAATAGTGAAATGTGGGTATATCAAAATAACCGTGGAGCATTGCGTATTTTCCTTTCAAAAATCATTCGTTTAAGATATTATAGCATATCACTGTTCCTTTTTCAAGCATTTAGTCTGCTTCTTAATTAAATTAACCTAAAAAACGTTTACAATTTTGTTAGGAATGTATATTGGAGAATTGTTCAAAATATGCTATAATTAATAATGGTATGACTATTTCAGCGGTATGCTGTCGCAGAAAGGATAAGATCTATGAGCATTACAATAAAAGATGTTGCCAAGGAAGCCGGTGTTTCAGTGGCGACAGTGTCAAGGGTTCTCAACGGAAGCTGTAACGTATCAGATGAGTCAACAAAAAAAGTCAATGAAACTATTGCAAGGCTCAACTATTCTCCGAATTTTCTGGGAAGAAATCTTAGAAAGTGCGAAACGAATGTCATTCTTGTAATTATGCCGACCTCTGAACATTCCCTTTATTCAAAGATAGTCATGGGTATGCAGGAATATGCAGGAAAAGTCGGATACGATATCATAACAGCAGTTTCCTATTCAACCTCGACCGCTGAAACAAGGCAGATGAATATGCTTTTTAACAGAACTGTTGACGGTGTTATCCTTCTTGGCACTCAGTATGACGCAGCTTCGCTTAATAAGCTCGCAGAGAATTATAACGTTGCTCTGTGCTGTGAGGGCGTGGAGGGCGCAAATGTGCTTACTGTCGCTGTTGACGATGAACAGGCTGCGTTTGACGCTGTCGCAGCTCTTATCAAAAAGGGTCATAAAAGGATAGGCTTTATCGGAACGAACTCTGCGGCTATCTCCTCCACTGCAAGAGAGAACGGCTATATAAGAGCATTAAAAGAATATGGCATAGAGATAAAGAATGAATATATCTATAAAGAGTCTTATGACTATGACTGCGGAGGCAGAGCGTTTGAATATTTCAATGCACTTGCTGAGAAGCCTACGGCGATTTTCGCTGTGTCAGACTTGCTTGCTATCTCTGCAATGCACAAGGCAATAGATATGGGCATTGATGTGGGCAAAGATGTCGCCATAATGGGATTTGACAATATATCCATGTGTGAGTGGATAATCCCTACACTTTCAACGGTTGAACAGCCTTGCTCAAAAATGGGCGAGCTTGTTGTGGCAAAGCTTATTGAAAACATGAATAAGACTACTAAGGATAATCATTATTATACTGTTGACCACAGGATAATTTTAAGAGAGTCCACAGGCGACTAATTACTTTCGTAAAAATAGATAGGGGAGAAATAAGGCAGTTTTTCCGTGGAAACTGCCTATTTTCTGTAAGAAAGGATTTTTTAGGGCATGGAGAAATTTACAAAAATACTTGAAACGATAGATGGCTATGTCTGGGGCATACCGCTTATCGTACTCATTATGGCTGTGGGAATATTCCTCACCTTTAGGCTAAGGCTTCTTCAGATATTCCACCTGCCAAAGGCTTTGAAATTTATGTTTCAGAACGAAAATGGTGGCAAAGGCGAGATATCGAGCTTTGCAGCACTATGCACCGCACTTTCCGCAACCATAGGTACGGGAAATATCGTCGGTGTTGCAACAGCCATTGGTGTGCTTTCAGGCGGACCTGGAGCGCTCCTCTGGATGTGGATAGCGGCACTCCTTGGTATGGCGACAAAGTATTCCGAGGGTTTTCTTGCTATCAAATACAGACGTATGGACGCTGACGGACACGTTTGCGGCGGACCGTTCTATTACATAGAATACGGCATGGGTAAGAAGTGGAAGTGGCTTGCAAAGGTATTTGCGTTCTTTGGCGCTTGCGTTGGCCTTTTTGGTATCGGAACTTTCTCTCAGGTGAATGGTATCTCATCGGCAGTTCAGGCTTTCTTTGATCCTAAAAAGGAACATACAGTGAATATTTTGGGTGCTGACTATACATTGGCTGTTATAATCTCTGGACTTTTGATAACTGTTTTTGCCGCACTTGTTATTATCGGAGGCATAAAGAGGATCTCAAGTGTTTCTCAGGTAGTTGTGCCGTTTATGGCGGTCGTTTATATAGTTGCCTGCCTTTCACTTATTGTTATAAACATTCAGAGGCTCCCTCACGCTGTTGCCCTTATTTTTGAACAGGCATTCAGCTTCAAGGCTGTCGCAGGCGGATCTCTTCCTACAATATTCATTGCTATACAAAAGGGTGTTGCAAGAGGAATTTTCTCAAATGAGTCAGGTCTTGGTTCAGCACCTATCGCAGCCGCAGCCGCTCAGACAAAAGAGCCGGTAAGACAAGGTCTTGTTTCTATGTGCGGCACATTTATCGACACTATCATTGTATGTACTATGACAGGTCTTGCTATCGTAATGATGGGAAGCTACGAGGCTATCAACCCAGTAACAGGCAAGCCTTTTGAGGGCGTTGAGGTCACAAATCACGCTTTCCAGAACGGCTTCTCGTTCCTGCCGTCAATGATACCTGCATTTATTCTTATGGTCTGTCTTGTGTTCTTTGCTTTCACAACTATCCTTGGCTGGAACTATTACGGTGAAAGGTGTATGGAATATCTTTTTAACAGCAACATGAAGGTGGTCATGGTCTATAGATATCTCTATATCCTCGCTGTATTTATCGGACCATATATGACGGTTTCTGCCGTTTGGACGATCGCTGATATCTTCAATGGACTTATGGCACTGCCAAACCTTATAGCGTTGCTTGCTCTCAGCGGTGTTATCAGTAAGGATACAAGGCGTTATGTGGCGAAGTATTCCAGAGCAAAACGAATCAATAAGCTGGTAAGAGCGTAGATATCGTATTTTATATGAAGCGGAAACGGCTGAATGTTGTTTCCGCTTTTTTTATGCTGTAGGCTTAATCACCAAAAAAATGAATGATTATTTGTTGAAATCACCAAAAGTATTTAAAAGAATGTAACAGTGATTGTAACTTTGTTGACAACGATTACATTCGGTGATATAATAGCTATGTAAGAATCAAGGAAACGTTTTCTAATGAAAACGATCCGTTACGGAGGTTATATATAATGAAAAATTCCAAGCGTGTTATTGCCGGTGCAATGGCTCTCTTGTCAGCAGTGAGCGTAGCTTCATGCGGTAGCTCATCAGGCAGCGATTCAAGCAGCTCTTATGTTGATAAGGTAAAGGTAGCAAGCACCGACGATATTGCTACTATCCCTGATGGTTCGGAAAAGGAGTTGGAGTGGCTTTCTTATTTTGACATAAACCCAACTAAGAAAGAGCCGGAAAAGAGAACCGACCTTACTCTTTTTGAGGAAAAGGGCGGTAAGATCAAGTATTCTCAGACTTCATCAATGAACAAGTATGATAAGCTCGCAGCAAGACTTATGTCTAACGATCCACCGGATATGTTCTGGTATGAGCAGTCTATGACATTTCCTGCAAACTGTATCAAGGAAATGTTCCAGCCTGTTGATGATATCGTTGATTTCGACAGTGCTATGTGGAGCGATGTCAAGAATGTTGCAGAGCAGTTCACTCTCAACGGCAAGCACTTTGTTGCACCTATCAACTTCCTGCCAGGTTCTGTTATCACATATGATAAGTCTATGATCGACGCTGCCGGTCTTGATGATCCATATGAGCTTTATCAGAACGGCGAGTGGGATTGGAACGCATGGTATGACATGATGTCAGAATATGTTGAGGGCGCTGCTGCTGACGAGGAGAGATACGGCATAAACGGTTGGTTCGCACCATTTATCTTCCAGTCAACAGGTAAGACTCTTATCACATATGACGCTGATAAGGACGAGTATGTTTCAAATCTTAACGACGCTGACTTTGTAAGAGCATCTGATATGCTTTATGATATCGCAAAGAATGGTATGTACTATTCTGATTGGGTAGGACAGGCAGGCGACGCATTCAAGAAGAATATCCTCTTCTATGCAATGGGTCCATGGGCTTCTACCGGTACACATTCACCAAAGGACGGCGACAATTGGGGCGTAGTTCCAATGCCAAAGGATCCTAACTCTGATACGCTTTATACAACTATCGACATGAATGCGTATATGTGGGTAAAGGGTTCGACAAAGAATGACGCAATGAAGTGCTGGCTCGAGTGTGCAAAGATAGTTTATACTCAGGATACATATAAGGATATTGAGAAGGAGAAGTTCTTTGTAAACAATCCTAACTGGACAGAAGATATGTATAACGTAGCTTACGTTGACCTTGTTACAGACAAGTTCACTAAGATATTTGACCCTGGTTATGGTATCTCCACAACTCTGTCAGATAATGACGCTGCAACAAATGATACTAAGGAAGCTGTTATTCCTTATCTGTATACTTCAGTTATGAAGACAGACGAGAATGGCTCACAGTATACATGGACACAGCTCAAAGAGCAGTATAAGGGTACTGTCGATTCAGAACTTAAAACTCTCAACGAGCAGTATCACGCATATTTGGAAAAGAATAAGTAATATAACTTGCCATATAAAGACGGACGGAATTTATTTCGCCCGTCTTTTTGTTGTAATGTCAGAAAAAATGTGATATAATCATAGAGTACATTAAGATTTAATTAAGAATTATGTTGAGCTGTTTTTAAAGAATGTGGCTTATAATAATAAACGTAAAAGAAAGGATCGTGCCGATATGGAGATAAAGGAGCCTGTAATCCTTGTTGTAGATGATGATAAAGATATAGTGGGAGCTATCGCAAAGCTGCTTGAAATGGAGGGCTATAAGGTAATAAAAGCCTATGACGGTCTTGAGGCTTTGGAGAAGCTCACTGAGAACAGCATACAGCTTATACTCATTGACGTCATGATGCCTAAGCTGGACGGACTTTCTACAATGATGAAAATAAGGGCAACAGAGAATATCCCTATACTTGTGCTTTCTGCAAAATCTGAGGATACAGATAAGGTGCTTGGGCTTTCAATGGGCGCTGACGATTACATAACAAAGCCTTATAACCCTATGGAGCTTGTGGCAAGGGTAAGAAGCAACCTGAGAAGATATATGCAGCTTGGCGCTATCGACACGGCAAACAAAACGGATATTATAGAAATAGGCGGTCTGGAGCTTGACACTAAGGCAAAAAGCTTAAAGGTTGACGGAGAACCTGTCAAGCTCACCGCCACGGAGCTTAAAATTCTTGAGCTTCTTATGAAAAACGCAGGCAGGATATTTTCTGCCGAGGAGATCTATTCTAAAGTGTGGAACGAGGACGCTTATGCCGTTGAAAACACGGTAATGGTACATATTCGTCACATCAGAGAGAAAATTGAGATAAACCCTAGAGTGCCGAAATACTTGAAGGTGGTGTGGGGAATTGGCTATAAAATCGAGAAAATTTGAGAAGGCAGAATGGTTTAAGATATTCTCAGCAAAAAAGACGAGAATTATTGCATTTATCGTTGCCTGTGTTATTGCAGGCGGCTTTTGCTTATCTTTTGTGTTGTATGCTAACAGCCATGCTGACAGCAGCAGTAAGTCTTATCTTAAATCAGAAAGCTATAAGCTGGCTTCCAATGAAATGTATGAGGAACTGTGCGTTACAGCTTCGGCTTATCTCAGATATGTTGATGAGGATCAGAATTACACTCAGCCTAGACACCTGCTCAATGACTATCTGAATTATCTTGATTACAACCGCTATAAATACAAAAAGACAGAAGACGGTATACGGCTTGTAGACAGTCAGTTTGATTACTATGTGGGGATTACTCAAAATGGCGAAACAAGATATCTGTCAAATATAAAAGATATAGAAAATTATGACAGCGAAACGGATAAGATAAAAGCTTTTAAATCGTCGCACAAAAACTATATACTCCGCCGTGATAACGAGGTCATGAGCGACAGAACTTCATCGGGACAGATAGTTGACTACTATTACAATACAGCGGAGTATCAGGATAACGTGACAGAAGAGTTTTATGCCGACAATCTTGTGCCCGTAGGAGGAAGTTATTATGATAACTACGGCAGATATTTTTACAATTACGGCAATTATGATCCAATAGCTTTCTATAATGTAGACTCAAGATATAATGTTATTAAGGGTCTTGATTTGAAAAACGGTCTGAAATATTCCGACAAGCTTGAAGATGAAGAAATTGGTGACGATTATGACACTGATGACGGCAATGAATACTATGACTATGACAACGGCATATATTATTATGAGGACGATTACGGAAACACATGGGCAAAATGTGAAAACCTCTATGACCTGCCTGATTACAAAGCGACAGACAATGACGATTCAGGTATAACGGTATTCTTTGCACCGAAAGCTGAAAAGCTTACGGCAATGGAAAAGGAATACACCGAGGCTTTGAATGATATGTATCGTGCAAAGCTTTTTGTGATTGTTTTAGGCGTTATTGAATTTATGCTTGTGTGCTATCTGCTCCTGATCTGTGCATATAATGCGGAGCCTGAGAGCGTTGAACGCTGGAAGCAAGGCAATTTTCTAAAAAAAGTGCCAACGGAAGTTTACCTTATCCTAATGGCATTGGCTATTTCATTTGCTTTTGTATTTGGCGCCTGCTGGAATTATTATGTGAGCATCACAAAAAATATTTTTGACAATGCTTTGGCTAATTCCGTTTTCAGAAATATACTTGCTGTAGCGTTGTTTGCATTGGCATATTTTGCAGGCTTCGGCTCGCTTATGGAGTTTGTTGGCAAGATAAAGACAAGAAGCATATTCAAAGAAAGCCTTATTTGCAGATTATGTAAGTTCCTATGGCGCAAGTATAAGGAAACATCACTGTATCACTATTTTCATGGACTTCCGCTTGGAATAAAGCTTACTTGGAAGTTCATACTTATATTCGTTGGAATTTTTGTTGTGATGTCTAGTCGATTGACGATGTTAATTTTGTTGGCGGTCGAAATTGTTCTGTGTATATCAATGCTTCGTGACTTCTCACAGCTTTCAAAGCTCAGCAAACAGATAGACAGCCTTGGAGAAGAAAAGCCCTATGAGGGCGAGATAAGAAAAACTTCGCCGGTGTATGCTGAATCTGAAAAACTCAACTCAGTTCAGGATAAGGTGAGAGAGTCGGTGGAGCAGCAGATACAGTCTGAGCGTTTGAAAATAGAGCTTGTGACAAACGTTTCACACGACCTGAAAACACCGCTGACTTCCATTATCAGCTATATCGACCTGCTTAAGAAAATGGATCTTGACGATGAAGCTTCGAGCTATGTGAAGATACTGGATAAAAAGGCGCAGAAGCTCAAAGGCATTGTGTCTGACGTTTTCAGCATAGCAAAAGCCACAAGCGGCGTTGATGTGAACCTAACAAAGCTTGATTTTGTGATGCTGTTAAATCAGTGCATCGCAGACGCAGAGGACAAGATAGCTGACAGTGGCAAGATAGTAAAGATAAACATAAATGCCGACAGCGCAATGGTAATGGGCGACGGTGACAAGCTTTACAGAGTATTCCAAAACATTGTTGACAACGCTTTGAATTACTCTATGGACGGCACAAGGATATTCCTTGATGTGTACAAAAAAGCGGACAGAATAGTATTTGCCGAGAAGAACATTTCGGCAACGCCGATAAACTTCACAGAGGAAGAGATACTTGAAAGATTTGTGCGAGGGGATAAGTCACGAACAGACGGCGGAAGCGGTTTGGGATTATCCATATCAAAGAGCTTCACGGAAGCCTGCGGTGGTATCTTCAATATCGAAATAGACGGAGATATGTTCAAGGCGATAGTAGAAATGCCGATAATTCAGGAGGATACGGCAGAGAAAACCGATGACAAAACGGAATAGCGTAAATAAAAATAGCGGTGCTTTGAGTTGCACCGCTATTTTTAATGTCGGAAAATGTAGATAAAAAAATTAAAATATACCAATATTTTTTGACAATTTGTTGAAATTTATATACTAATATGTTATAATATAGAAATAAGGTGATTTTAGCGGGCGGGAAGTGACATAATGAACTTTACAGAACAGATACTGTATTCACTAATGGCGAAAACAGGCAAAAATTCGTCTGAATGGCTGCCACTTTTGCAGCATTTGCAGGATACGGCAGATATCATGAGCTGTCTGTGTGATGAATTTCTGTCACCATCATTTGCAAAGGCTTGCGGATTAGAGGAGAATGAGTTCAAAAAGTTAGCTATTTTTCTAGCAGCAGTTCACGATATCGGCAAAGCAATAGTGGTATTTCAATATAAAATAGGTGATAAACTTCCTGAGAGAAAGTCTGCACTTGAAGCGTCAGGAATCAATTTTGACGTTTCTTATGATAAAGGAAAAGCCAAACAAACTTCTCATGCATTTGCAGGTGAGGAGATCCTTAATTTGTTGGGTTGCCCTGAATGTGTAAGCACTGTTGTTGGCTCTCATCATGGTGTACCTGCTGAGAGCGTACAGGATTTGTCATGGCCGCAAGAGGATATAGCTTTCTATGAAAACTATTATGGACGTGACAAAGAAAATGTTGAAGTTTTGCAGGATATTTGGCAGACGATATTTTATATGGCACTTGATTATGCAGGCTTTTTAGACGTTAGTGAGTTGCCGGATATAGACCGTTCGTCGCAAATGCTTCTGAGTGGTCTGTTAATAATTGCGGATTGGCTTGCAAGCAACACTGAGCTTTTTCCGCTTTTGTCAGTGGAGGACCTCAAACCTGACGACAAGCTGAGGGCTGAACGCGCTTGGGCAAAGCTTGATTTTCCGCAGATGTGGAATCCTGAGAGATCGGTAATATCTAATGAGGACTTTAAAGAAACTTTTGGTTTTGAACCACGTTCGGTGCAGTCAGAGGTCCTTAAAATAGTTGAGTATTCGGAAAATCCGGGAATATACATATTTGAAGCGCCAATGGGCTGTGGCAAAACAGAAACATCACTTGCGGCAAGCGAGATATTGGCATCGAAGTGCGGCAAAAACGGCGTGTTTTTTGGACTTCCAACTCAGGCAACTGCAAACGGCATTTTCCCAAGAATACTCAGTTGGGCTGAAAAGCAATCTACAGAATTTTATCATTCTGTTCAGCTCAACCACGGAAGCGCAGTACTCAATCCTCTGTTTCAGAACATACAAAGGGGCATACCGCAGGAGGAAAGCGACAGCGGATTAATTATCCACAATTGGTTTTGTGACAGCAAAAAAGCGTGCCTTGCAGATTTTGTGACGGCGACAGTAGACCAAATGCTCATGCTTGCATTGAAACGAAAACACGTTATGCTCCTTCACCTTGGATTGTCAGAAAAGGTCGTTGTCATCGATGAGGTCCATGCTTATGACGCATACATGAGCGAGTATCTTGAAATGGTTTTGCAATGGCTTGGAAGCTACAACACCCCTGTTATCCTGCTGTCGGCAACGCTGCCGTCAGCAAGACGAATGTCACTTATCCGTGCTTATCTTGGAATAAAAAAGTCTGATGATAGATTTGAAAAAGAGCAGGGCTATCCACTGCTCACATGGACAGACGGTAAAGATATCCGCCAGCAAAGATTAAGCTATGACGGAGCGCACAAAACTGTGTCAGTCAGAAAATGCGCTGATGATGACGTTGTGTCCATTGCAAAAAATGTCACCGAAAATGGTGGCTGTGTAGGTGTTATAGTAAATACCGTAAGACGTGCCCAGATGTTCGCCGAGCTTTTGCAGGATAATGCAAAAGTGCTTTTGTATCATGCTCAGTTCGTGCTTCCTGACCGTGCTAAAAAGGAGAAACAGCTTGTTGACCTTGTCGGCAAAAACAGTACGCCTGAAAGCAGGAGCGGTCTTGTGGTAGTTGGAAGGCAGGTGCTTGAACAATCACTTGATATTGATTTTGATATGCTCATCACGGATATGTGTCCTATGGACTTGCTGTTGCAGCGAATGGGCAGACTTCACAGGCATGAACGTGGAGTGCGGCCTGATACAGCACAAACCCCTGTCTGCTATGTTATTACAGATGAGTATACAAATATGGAATCAGCGTCAAGAAAAATATACAGCTATTGGCTTATCAATAAAACGGCTGACACTTTGCCCGACAGCATCACTCTTCCTGACGATATCTCATCACTTGTTCAAGAGGTTTATAGTGCTACGAGTGATGAGTGTTATGATAAGTATATAAATGAGCAAAAGAAAAGCGAGGGCAGGGCTGACTGCTTTAGGATAAGTAAGCCAAAAGGAAAAAGTATCCATGGGCTGCTTTCAAAGCCTGTTGAAACTGGTGATGAACAGCTTGCACAGGCGGCTGTGCGTGACGGAATCTCGTCATTTGATGTGTTGCTTATGCAGCTAAGTGCTGATGAGAAAATTCATTTTCTGCCTGACCAATATGGCGGTGCAGAGGTATCAGAGTGCCCTGATGATGAAGAATGTCGCCGAATAGCTGAACAGAAGCTTCGACTTCCGACAATGTTTTGTCAGTCATGGAATATAGATAAAAATATAAGAGAACTTAAAAACAACTGTATGAAGCATATTGCAGGTTGGCAAAATTCCCCGTGGCTTAAAAACCAGCTTGTATTGTTTCTTGATGAGGACCTTAAAGGTGAGCTGAACGGATATGACCTTCATTACAGCTTTGAAAAAGGTCTGGAATTTACTAAGAATGAGGAATGTGAATGAACGAAACAGAGTTTAATCTGCTTGATGAGCCGTGGATTAGAGTAATGGATGACAATTGTCAAATAAAAGAGGTGTCACTAACAGATGCACTTTTGAATGCGCATAAGTATAAGGCTCTGAAAGGCGAAATGCCTACGCAGGATATAGTTATACTTCGTCTTATGCTTGCCATAGTGCATACTGTCTTTTCAAGGGTAGATGCCGACGGCAATGAAGCAGAGCTAGAGGAAGAGGACGATGCGGTGGATAGGTGGGAAAGCCTATGGAACAACCGAAAGATTCCCGAAAAGCCCGTGAGAGAGTATTTTGAAAAGTGGCATGAACGCTTTTGGCTCTTTCATCCCGAAAGACCATTTGGGCAAATGGCCGGGCTTGATACGAGAGATTATGACGTTCAGAAATTAAACGGAGAAATTCTTCAAAGCGACAATAAAAAGAGAGTTTTTTCTCCTTATTCAGGTGAAGCAAAGCATAAAATGAGTTTTGCGCAAGCTGCAAGGTGGTTAATGGCTCTAAATGGTTTTACTGACATGGGTACCAAAAAGCCAAATCCTAAAAAACCTGGTTGGCTTGCAGACATTGGTACTTTATATGTAGTGGGAGACAACTTATTCGATACTATAATGCTGAATTATGTTCCACTATATCCTGACGGAGAATTTAGAAAAGAATGTCCTATTTGGGAGAAAGACGCGATTGTAATTGTAGGAAATAAACTGCTCCCTATTCCTGACAATCGTTCAGAACTATACACCGCTTTGCCTAGAAAAGTTTTATTGATAAAAGACGTTAATTGCGTAAGAGTTTTTAAAGTCACAGCTGGAGATTATTTTGAAACAGAAAATGCTTTCATTGAACCTATGACTGCATGGAAAAAAGTGATAGATAAGAAAAAAGACTTTTATATGCCATTTAAACATGATAGTGAAAAACAATTATGGCGTGAATTTTCGTCTATTCTTATGCAATCTGAAAATCATGATACAGAATTGGCAGAAGTTGTGAAATGGACAAATTTTTTGTGTAAAAAAAGAATAATAAAGCATGGTTATGTTTTTTCTATAAGCACTATTGGTTTATCATTTGGAGATTTGTTCAAATCATTAGTTAAACATGTTTATTTTGATTCCCTAGAAATGAACGCACAAATACTATCAGAATTAGGCAGGGGTTATCGTGAAGAAATAAAGTTTGAGATAAGCAGATGTGAAGAACTTGCGAAAAAAATAGGCAATCTAGCATGGAATATTTACCTTGCCTCTGGTGGAAATAAGAACAGTAAGCCAAAGGACATTGGCTCGATTTTAGACGCCAAGTCACAGCTATACTACCGCCTTGATATTCCTTTCCGCAGTTGGCTTTCTTCCCTTGACCCGGAAAATGATGATAAGCAGGAAAAGTTTGAACAGTGGCAGAATACTGCAAAGAGGATAACCCTTGATCTTGGCAGTGAGCTTGTTGCGGCAGCAGGTGACACCGCAATGGTGGGACATATGATAGATGAGACGATCTATTCTGCACCAAAGGCTTACAACATTTTCTTGCGTGATGTTTCAAAGATATACAAGGAAATTTAATGGTTTTTAAAGCGAGGTGAAAATATGGAAGAAGTAAAGCTCGTAAGAGAAGAAATGTACAAAAGAGTGCAGGAGCTTATCAGACAAAAAGGCACTAGCGGCGGAAGAGCTGCATTAGCAAATCTCCGCCGTGGCATAGGCAAAAAGCCGGGTGAAATGCCTGAACTGTGGGATGTATTTTTCAATAAAATGTCGCCTGAGCTTTTCAGTAAATCTAACGAGCCAAGCATGGCAGAGTGGGCAATATATATTTCGATGACTATGTTTGCGCTTCATCAGCAGGGAAGCACGGAAGCAGTTCATTGTGAGGGAAGATCCCTTGGAAGTGCAGCCGCTGATCTTATGGAAGAGAAAACTGATGAAAACAGAGAACGCATCATGCGCAGATTTGGACCTGTTGTCACAGCCAAAGATATGCCTGAACTTTCACATCATATAAGAGGTCTTGTGCCGCTTACAACGCTCCGTTTTGGCGTTCGTGCCGATAAGGAGGACGTTTTGCTTAAAGATTTTCATACTGTGCAAGTACCAGGAGAAAAACATCCTGAAGTATCATATCGTTATTATCTGTCAGACGCAGCGTTTCTTGTCGCACTTGAAAGTGATGATAAATCATTGCTGGAGAGTATAGCTTCTGCACTGCAAAAGCCTGTTTATCCGCTGTATCTTGGACGAAAGTCCTGTCCGCCAACTTTGCCTATCGTTCTTGGCGTTAAGGATGAGGATATTCTTACGGCACTAAAGACCGAGCCATATCTTTATAAGAACGCTCACCGAAAAAGCGTGCGCATTTCCTATGAAGTCACATCAGGCGGCGCAATGGTGCAGGATATTCCGCTGTCATTCTCACAGCTCCACAGAAAGCACGGCTGGCGAATGAAGCGTGAAGAACTTCTTGCTGTGGATAGCAACCCAGAGCATGACGCCTTTTCTGAATTGTGAGGTGCAGTATGTATTTAACAAGAATAAAATTAGATATGACAAAAACAAATACAATGAAGGCATTGGTATGCCCAAGCAGATTTCATGGAGCTATCGAAAGCGCTGAGTCTGACGGCAGAACAAGGAAGCTTTGGAGAATAGACGAGCTTGGCGGAGAGAAGTATTTGCTCATATTATCAGAAAAAGAACTTGATTTTTCAAATGTTTCAGATCAATTCGGAGCAGAAAGACCTCAAACTAAATGTTATGATACATTACTTGACAGAGTTAAAAATGGCGGTAAATGGCAGTTTCGTTTGAAAGCAAACCCTGTTATACATAAGAAAGATACTAATTCCCACAGAGGTCGCCCTGTCGGACTTATAGGAAATAAACAGCAGGAAGAATGGCTGAAAAAGCAGGCTTTGAAAAATGGCTTTTCTCTAGAGGACGGAATGTGGCTGGTAACAGAGTTTAAGTGGTATGATTTTAAAAAGGGCGAGCGTAGAAACCATGTGAGAATACTTTCTGTAACATATGAGGGCGTGCTTACAGTAACAGACGAGGAACTTCTTAAAGTTGCACTTACTAATGGTATCGGCCGTGAGAAAGCTTATGGTCTTGGAATGCTGACGATTGTTGGAGTAAGATAATGGCACAACAAAATGGGATAGAGAAGCCAGATCTCCATGCACTGCCCACAATAAGCGACAGAATGACGTTTATTTATCTTGAACATTGCAAGGTAAGCCGTGAAAACGGTGCAGTCACCGCCACAGATCTTGACGGAACAGTGTATATCCCTGCGGCAGCCATAACAGTGCTGCTGTTGGGACCCGGCACTCTTTTCCCCGCATACGCGGGGGTGATCCTGTTAGTAGATCGTCCAATTTGTATACTTTGAACTTTTCCCCGCATACGCAGGGCTACACAATTTCCAAAAAAAGCGGTGCTTTCAAAGCACCGCTTTTTTCAAAATATACAGCTAAAACCTACTTTATCCCCTTTACCTTATACCCTGCGTCCGTTACCGCCTTAGAAAGCACCTCGTCAGCCACGTCCTTGTCAAGTGTGATGTAAGCGCACTTGTCCTCAAGGGAAACATCTGCTGTAACGCCGTCTATCGCATTAAGCACCTTCGTTACTGTGCCTGTGCAGTGTGAACACATCATGCCGTCGATCTTCATTACCTTTTTCATTTTTTCGTCCTCCGTTTTAGTATTTATTTCAGCCTTTGCGGCTTTGTTTTCTCTGCCACTTTTAAAAAGATTGAGCCTTAACGCATTGGTCACAACGCAAACTGAGCTTAAACTCATTGCCGCTGCACCGAACATAGGATTGAGCTTCCAGCCAAGCAAGCCGTAGAATACTCCTGCCGCCAGCGGAATACCAAGCGAGTTGTAAATAAGCGCCCAGAAAAGGTTTTCCTTGATGTTCTTCATAACGCTCCTGCTGAGCTTGACAGCCGTAACAGCGTCATTCAGATCGCTTTTCATAAGCACGATATCAGCTGACTCGATAGCAATATCCTGTCCTGCACCGATAGCTATTCCAACATCTGCCGTTGTAAGGGCAGGAGCGTCATTTATTCCGTCGCCTATCATGGCTACCTTTTTACCCTGCTCCTGCAATTCTTTGATTATCGTAGCCTTGTCCTCAGGCATAAGCTGTGATCTTACCTGTGAAATGCCAAGCTTTTTCTGTATTGCTCTGGCTGTTTTCTCGTTGTCCCCTGTGAGCATTACAGTTTCAATGCCTGCCTTTTTGAAGCCTTCTATAGCCTCTGCACTTGTCTCTTTTATCTTGTCTGCAATGAACAGAATGCCTGCAAGCTTGTTGTCGATCGCTACATAAAGTGGTATCTCACCATTGTCAGCGTGAGCATGAGCCGTTTCCTCAACCATCGATATGTCAACTCCGCTGTTGTCCATAAGCCGCTTGTTACCGATAAGAACGTTTCTGCCCTCAACAACAGCCGATATACCACCGCCTGCTGTTTCTGTGTAGCTTTCAGCAGGGGTGAGTTCAATGCCATTTGTCTTGCAGTGGCCTGTAACAGCCTTTGCAAGTGGGTGTGATGAACCGCTTTCCGCCGAGCCACAAAGCTTTTTAAGCTCTGAAACATCAAAATCACCAAACGCTTGCGCTGAAATAAGCTCAGGCTTGCCCTCTGTGCAAGTTCCTGTTTTGTCAAGAACAACAGTGTCAATGCTGTGAGCAGTTTCAAGGCTTTCAGCGGATTTTATCAGGATACCGAACTGTGCCGCTTTACCTGTTCCTACCATTATTGCAGTGGGCGTTGCAAGTCCCAATGAGCATGGGCAGGATATAACAAGCACTGATATTGCCATGTTAAGTGCAAATGCGAAGCTATATCCAAGCAGCAGCCATACTACCAGTGAAATGATAGCTATAGTTATAACCACAGGCACGAACACAGCGCTTATTTTGTCTGCAAGCCTTGCTACAGGCGCTTTTGAAGCGGAAGCGTCCTCAACGAGTGCGATTATCTGTGAAAGTGTTGAGTCTTTAGCTTGCTTCTCACATCTTACCTTAGCAAAACCGCCAGCCGATACGCTTGCACTCATAACTCTGTCACCCACTGCCTTGTCTACAGGTATGCTCTCGCCTGTAAGTGCAGATTGGTCAACAGTGCAGTTTCCATCAATAAGAACTCCGTCACATGGCACAGACCAGCCAGCTTTGAGCAGGAATACATCTCCCACCATTACGCTTTCCGCAGGAACTTCCACCTCCTCGCTGTCACGGATAACAACTGCCGTCTTAGGCGCAAGGCGCACAAGCTTGTTCACAGCGTCAGCCGTCTTGTTTTTTGAGCGAGCCTCAAGATATTTTCCCACAGTGATAAGTGTGAGTATCATGCCACATGACTCATAATATAGATTCATCATATACTTATGTGCCGAGCCAAGGTCGCCCCTGCCCATAAAGTAAGCCATTCTGTAAGTGCCGTAAACACTGTATATGAATGAAGCCGCCGCACCAAGAGCTATAAGGCTGTCCATGTTAGGGGAGCGGTGGATAAGATTTTTGAAGCCGTTTGAAAAATAGTGGAAGTTTATTGCAATGATAGGCACTGTGAGCAAAAGCTGAGTGAGTGCGTATATCATCATGTTTTTGTGCCCTGCAAAAATAGGGGGGATAGGTATGTTCGCCATGTGTCCCATGCAAATATAGAACAGCGGTATCAAAAATCCCACAGACCACCACAGACGTTTCTTCATCCTTTTGCTTTCGTCCTGAGCCGCTGCAACAGGCGATGCAGTTTTGTTTTCTTTGTCGCCTATCTCGCTTGCTCCATATCCTGCACTTTCAACAGCATTTATGACCGCCTGAGCGTTAGTTACGCCCTCGTCAAGATCCACCGTCATTTTGTTTGCAAGCAAGTTCACGTTTACGTCCGTTACGCCCTCTACCTTACTCACAGCCTTTTCCACATGAGCCTGACACGCCGCACAACTCATGTCAGTTACATTGAATTTTAACTTTTTCATAGATATTTGCCTTTCTATTTAAGCTTCTTCATAAGCTCTAATACTTCATCGACAACTTCAGTGTTGCCGCTTTGTACCTCCTCTGTCATGCAGGTCTTCATGTGTTCCTGCAAAATAAGATAGCCGAAGCTTTGCATTGCACTTTCAACCGCCGCCACCTGAATGAGTATATCTCCGCAGTAGCGGTTATCGTCAAGCATTTTGATAATGCCGTTTATTTGTCCCGAAACTCTGCTTAGCCTATTCTTTAGCTGTTTTATTTCCTTATCATCACGGGGAGTGTGCTTGTGCCTGCAAGTATCACAGCAGCCGCATGACAGTTCTTTATCATTTCTGTTGTCCATTTTTTCCTCCTTACTATATCAAATACCCTTATGGGGTATCTTTTGCTGCATATATATTATATACCCCTTATGGGTATTTGTCAACCGTATTTTTATATTATTTTTACAGAAAGCCCAAAAAATATCCGCCCTCCCAAAAGGAAAGCGGATATCAATTATTCAGTTAGTAGCCGTAATACCCAGTGTCATAGCTGTAGTTGTAAGCATTTTCTTCCTGATACTGCTTGATAGCTTCGTCAATGTTTTTACAACTGCCGTAAACTATATATTGAATGAACGCAGAGTTTGCGGCAAAGTCCGGATTAAGCACGTCCATGCTATAGATGACTTCGTTTGTGAAATAGCCGTCAGCAGGTATTCTAAGCTGCTGGATATCATATTTCATATAGTCAAAAGCATTGAGGAGCAGATTTGCGATCTCACCATCAGTAAGGTCTGTGTTTATCTCAGGAAGGACTTTGTTCAGAAGCTTGTCAAGCTGAACAAGACTGAGCTTCTTGGATTCGGTTATGATCTCTGAGATAACACGTCTTTGACGTTCGGTACGCTCATAGTCGGAATTTCCTACATATCTAAGCCTTGCAAACGCAAGTGCCTGATTTCCGTTAAGATGAAGCTTTACCTTATCCTCATCACTCTTGCCCGCAAATATGTCGTTGCTTATATAGTCAGTGCCTTTCTTATTTTTAAGGTATTTGTTCTGTTCAGCCATCGGCTTCTTCATGCCCTCGGCTTCAGCCTTTGACACTTCCATGTCGATACCGCCTACAGTCTCAACTATATCTATAAACGAGTAGAAATTCACTCTTGCGTATCTGTCTATCTGGATACCGAAATAATCCTCAATACACTGTTCAAGATACTCACAGCCACCGTGCCAGTAAGCGCTGTTGAGCCTGTTGCCCTCGTCAAACTGCGCCATGTAAATGTACATATCACGCATAAGTGAGGTCATTGTAATAGTCTTGTTCTTGGTGTTTATGGAAATTATCATCATAACATCAGTATTTCCGCGGCTCTCCTCTTCTGTATCACGGATATCCTCGCCAATGAGCAGAATGTTCGTTACGTCCTCGCTGGATATCTTGGAGGACTGCTTTTGTAGCTGAGCCTTAAGCTCGTCCTCTTTTTCCTTTGCGTCAAATGTATCCGCCTCACTTGTGAGCTCGCTGGAATTTATAGGCGCTTTGCCTGAATTTATCTTAGTGTCTTTAGTTCTGTCAAGCATTCCTGTGTAGTGGAAAAACAAACCTACGATAATGGCAATTATAATAATGAATACTACAAATATTATTCCAAGAGCAATACCCGTCTTTTTCTTCTTGCTCCAGCCTTTTTTCTTTTTTGGCGTCTTATCCTGCTTTGGATCAGACTCATGTATCGGATCAGCTTTCTGCTGTTCCTTTGAGGGGATAGGTATGACCCCCGTAGGTCCGTTTGAGTTTGAAGCATCAAGTATCTTTCTGTTTTCTATTGCATTGGATATTAGCGACTGTAAATCCTTATCTCCCTGAGTGTTGGAGGTGTTCTTGTTGTCGTTGTCCATAAAATAAACCTCGTTTCCGATTAAAGTCAGCAAGCCGGAAGTCTATAGCTCGTTTAAGCATAATACAATAATAGTATATACTATTTTACCTCAAATTACAACATAAATTTCGTACGAATTTGACTTTAAAATTACCTCTATTTTTATAAAATCAAATAAAACCGCTTCAATTTACAACAATATTACAAGAGATTATTGAAGCTATTTGATAATTTATAAAAAATTCAGAGAAAAATAGAAAAAACACTTGCCTTTTGTATAAAAATTTGTTATGATATTAGTAAGAGCGAAAAGGTGAGTTGTGTCCACATGATCTCACCTGATTTTTTTGTGTTTTATTTTTGATATATGGAGGAAAAATGATATGCCTACAAAATATGTCTTTGTAACAGGCGGTGTAGTATCAGGTCTTGGAAAGGGCATAACCGCTGCGTCACTGGGAAGATTGTTAAAAGCAAGGGGCTACAGCGTTACCATTCAGAAATTTGACCCGTATATAAATGTCGATCCAGGCACAATGTCACCTTATCAGCATGGTGAGGTTTTCGTAACTGACGATGGTGCGGAAACTGACCTTGATCTTGGTCACTATGAGAGATTTATCGACGAAAATCTTTCTATCAATTCAAATGTCACCACAGGTAAGATATACTGGACAGTTCTTAATAAGGAGAGAAGAGGAGATTATCTTGGCGGCACAGTTCAGGTCGTTCCTCATATCACCAACGAGATAAAGGATCGTCTTTACAGAGTAGGCAAATCAACTGACACAGATATAGTTATCACAGAGATCGGCGGAACAGTTGGCGATATCGAGTCCACACCATTCCTCGAGGCTATCAGACAGGCTTCTATCGAGCTTGGAAGAGAAAATTCCGTATTTATACATGTGTGCCTGCTGCCTTATATCTCAGGCTCAAAGGAGCTTAAATCAAAGCCTACACAGCATTCCGTAAAGGAACTGCTTTCTATCGGTATCCAGCCTAATATCCTTGTTCTTCGTTCTGAAATGGAGATACCTGAGGATATGAAGCAGAAGATAGGTCTTTTCTGCAACGTAAGAGCAGAGGACGTTATACAGAATCTCACAGCACCGTCACTTTATGAAGTACCTCTCTGGCTTGAAAAAGAGGGCCTTGCAGATGTTGTTTGTCATCATCTTAAGCTTGAGTGCAGACAGCCAGACCTTAAAGAGTGGCAGGAAATGATAGGCAGAGTTCACAGCTGTAACAAGAAAGTAACTATCGGTCTTGTTGGCAAGTATGTTGAGCTTGAGGACGCTTATCTTTCCGTAGCAGAAGCTCTCCGTCACGGCGGTTTTGAGAACAGCGCAGAAGTTGATATCAAGTGGATACAGTCTGAAAATCTCAATGAGAACACTGTAGCTGAAATGCTCCACGGCTGCGACGGCATAATCGTACCGGGCGGCTTTGGCGACAGAGGAATCGAGGGCATGATCGAAGCTATCAAATATGCAAGAGAACATAAGATACCAATGTTCGGTATCTGCCTCGGTATGCAGATGTCTGTTGTTGAGTTCGCAAGACACGTTGCAGGACTGGAAGGGGCAAATTCTTCCGAGTTTGGTGACACTCCATATCCTGTTATAGATATAATGGATTCACAGAAGGATATCACAGAAAAGGGCGGCACGATGCGACTTGGCCTTTATCCATGCAAGCTTGCAGACAATTCAAGATGTGCTGAGATCTATTCAGCACCACAGAATCTTATCCGTGAGCGTCATCGTCACCGTTGGGAGTTCAATAATGAATACAGAAAGCTTCTTGAAGATAAGGGTCTTATGCTTGCAGGCCTTTCACCTGACGAAAAGCTTGTTGAAATAGTAGAGCTTCCAAAGAATGTACACCCATGGTTCGTTGGTGTTCAGTTCCACCCAGAGTTCAAGTCAAGACCAAACAGAGCGCACCCTCTGTTCAGAGATTTCATCAGAGCTTCTATCGAGTATTCTGAGTTTGGCGAGAAAATATAATAACATATAGTTTTTATCAAGGACAGATGATTTTTTCATCTGTTCTTTTTTTGTGCAAAAATGCAAAACGTGCAGGAAAAATGGCGTAAATATGTATGATTTGAATAAAAGTCATTGACCTTTTATGTGATGTATGATATAATCGTATTAAGTGGAGTAAAAACTGATAGGTGGTGAGGGTTTGTTAAAAGATCTTGAGAAACCAATAGAGTATCTAAAGGGCGTTGGCGAAAAGCGTGCCGAGTGCTATGAAAAGCTTGGCGTGAAAACAGTCTATGACCTGCTTTGTCATTATCCAAGAAGTTATATTGACTATACTTCGCCTGTCCCCATAGCCGACGCACCAACTAACGAGCCTTGCATAGTAAAGGGCAGAGTAGTTAAAAAGCTCCCCGAAGCCCGTATTAGAAAAGGTCTGTCAGTGTACAAAGTCATTTTTACCGATGACGTCACTGACCTTGTAATAGTTATCTATAACAGCGAGTATATGTATAAACAGCTTGAAGTGGATAAAGAGTATTACCTCTGCGGCAGGATAACAGGAAACCTTGTGCGAAAAGAGATAAATTCTCCTGTGATACTTTCTGCCGATACGGAAGATAAAGTCCAGCCTGTCTATCACCTCACAGAGGGTCTTAGTCAGCAAATGCTCAGAAAAACAGTAAGGCTCGCCCTGAATGTTTTTAATAAGAATATCTATGAGCCGCTGCCAAAAAGCATAATGCAAAGGTATAATTTCTGTTCTCTTGAATATGCTTTGGAGAATATACATTTTCCAAAAGATATGCACATCTGCGAGCTTGCGAAAAATCGCCTTGTCTTTGACGAGCTTCTTGTTTTGCAGCTTGGTATGCAGCTTATGAAAAGCCGAAGCCGTGAAAAAAGCGGCTGTGTGCTGAAAACGCAGGATATGGACAGCTTTTATAACGCTCTGCCTTTTATCCTTACAAACAGCCAGCAAACCGCCATAGAGGATTGTATCAGAGATATGCAGAAAGAACAGCCTATGAACAGACTCGTTCAGGGCGACGTTGGTTCGGGTAAGACCGCAGTTGCGGCAGGAGCGGCATATTTTGTGTATGAAAATGGCTGTCAGACCGCACTTATGGCACCTACTGAGATACTTGCCGAACAGCATTATGAAACCTTGAAAGGCTTCCTTGAACCGCTAGGCGTAAAGGTGGCACTGCTCACAGGCTCTATGACCGCAAAACAGAAAAAGCTTGTGAAAGAGGGGCTTGAAAACGGTGAATACGCCGTTGCAGTGGGAACACACGCTCTTGTTCAGCAGACAACGAAGTTCAAAAAGCTTGCCCTTGTCATAACAGATGAGCAGCACCGCTTTGGCGTTGAACAGCGTGCGGCACTTGCTTCAAAGGGTGAAAATCCCCATAAGCTTGTTATGTCAGCCACGCCTATCCCTAGAACTCTTGCCCTTATGATATACGGCGACCTTGATATTTCTGTACTGAAAGAGCTTCCTAAGGGCAGACAGCCCGTTGAAACTTATGCCGTTACAGGAAAGCTTCGCGAGCGTGCTTTTAACTATGTGAAAAAATATCTTGACGAGGGTAGACAGGGTTATATAGTCTGTCCAATGATAGAGGAAAGTGATATGGACTTGCAGGACGTTAAGACCTATGCAAAAAAGCTTTCTCAGGGTACATTCAAAGATTACACTGTGGGACTTCTTCACGGCAGAATGAGCGGTGCTCAGAAAGAACAGGTCATGAACGACTTCAAGGAGCATAAAATAGATCTGCTCGTTTCCACAACAGTTGTGGAGGTAGGCGTTGACGTGCCTAATGCGGCAATAATGGTAATAGAAAATGCTGACAGATTTGGTCTTTCTCAGCTTCACCAGCTTCGTGGTCGTGTGGGAAGAGGTAAATATAAATCAAGTTGTATCCTCATTACAGACAACGTGAATGAGGATAGCGTGAAAAGACTTAAAATTTTGGGCAAGACTAACGACGGCTTTAAGATATCTGAGGAAGATCTTAAACTCAGAGGTCCCGGTGACTTTTTCGGAAGCAGACAGCATGGCCTTCCTGCATTGAAGATAGCGGATATGTCACAGGATATGGATATACTAAGAAAAGCACAGGAAGCCGCACAGCTTATCAGAAACGCAGACCCTAAACTTGAGCGTACAGAAAATATATATCTAAGAGAGCTTGTGGATAAACTCTTTGACAAAACTATGTCAGATAATTGAAAGATGTAAAGTCTGGAAACTTTATCGTGCAAGATGAGATGTAAAGCATAAAGACTTTACAAGCAAAAGAGCAAAATGGAGGTAATTATGGAGGCAATAAAATTTTTAAAGTACATTCTGTCGAGAATTGGGATAATGATCGTTCTTACACTGTTTTCAGCCTTTGCAGGCATTGTGCTGATACCGGCTCTGGTTACGGTCTTTCCGTCAAGCACATCTGCTTTCAAGAGCTTTATGACAAATAGTAATGTAGACTCATTTATAGGCTTTGCGGTCATGCTTATATTTTTCCTAAGACTTTTTTATGACGACGGCAAACGCCATGCCGCATATGAAAATTGGAGCTGGGTCAATATTACAATAGTGTATCTTCTTATGCTTCTAGTGTATTTTATTCCTGCAATATTCAGGGATTCATTCAGTCAGGAGGGCAAGGGAGATATCTTCTATAAGGTGCTTTATTATCCGTGTATATGGCTGAATGAAGGCGTGGGCATGAACTACCTTGTAAGCGTGATCATCGGCATAGGACTTCTTCTTGCAGCGTCCTATTGTTTCTATCTGATAGCTTATAAAGTGTATGTTCATAAGCATCCTGTCATTCTTAAAAGTATGAAATCTTTTAGTACGGGCAAGACAGATAATAAAGTATAAATTGTATTATTTGAACATAAATAAGAGTATTTACTATCAGAAATCTGTATGAACTCGCTTTGAATGTTAAATATTATTTAAAATGTTAGTTTAATTATTCTATTTGTACAAATTCGATAAATTTGTGAAGATTATTTTGTAAATAAATTAACGCTTAAAAAGCACTCAATCACTTGCGAAAAGATGAAAATAATGTTATAATTATAAAAATGCGTTTTGTGTATTTTTAAAGTTTTTTGTTATGAATGCACAAAATGTATAAATAAGTGGAGGTGTATCTACATATTATGAAGAAATTTTCCTATGTTGCTAAGGATACCTCGGGAAAAACCATAAAGGGTATCTATGAGGCTGAGGATGCACAGGAAGTACTGGACAAGATCCACGAACAAGGTCTTTTCTGTATAAGTTATACAGAAGCATTGGGCGGTGCAGGCAAACAATCTGTGCACAAGTTCAATACTAAGGAACTTGCTTTCTGTTGCCGTCAGCTTGCGGCAATGATGACATCGGGTCTTACCATTGTTAAAGCGCTCGACATTCTCTATAAGGAAGAGGAGAATAAGGGTGCAAAGGATGTTTGGAGAAGCGTTTATGACGATGTTCAGAAAGGTCAGAGCTTTACCGAGGCCCTCGATACAAGAAGAGGAAGCTTTCCGGACTTTTTCATTTCAATGGTAGACGCAGGTGAGACCTCAGGTACGCTTGATATGACAATGCAGCGTCTGAGCGATTATTATGCAAATTCAAACAAGTTGAACAATAAGGTAAAGAGTGCGATGACTTATCCTATCATACTTGGCGTTCTTTGTATCGTCATGGTAATCGGTATGTTTACGTTCATCATGCCTATATTTGCAGGTCTTATGCCAGAGGATCAGATGCCTGCACTTTCTAAGGCTCTTTTCTCGTTCAGTGACTTTTTCAAGGCAAAATGGTATATCATTCTTATCGTGGTCGTTGTTTTGATATTCGGTTGGATATATGCCTTGAAAGTACCGTCAGTCAGACTTAAATTTGACTACATAAAGATAAAGATGCCTGCCGCCGGAAAGCTTATGGTAAAGATCTACGAGGGTCGTTTCGCAAGAACTCTTTCATCACTTTATTCAAGCGGTATCCCAATGGTAGAGTGTCTTGAACGTTCGTCAAGAATACTTGGAAATGCTTATGTTGATAAGATGTTCATTCAGGTAGTTGATGAAGTTAAGCAGGGCGCACCTCTTTCAGCGTCACTTGCAAAAACAGAGATATTTGAAGGAATGTTTACTTCCATCATCTACGTCGGTGAGGAATCAGGTGCTCTCGATGAGATCCTTGAGAAAACTGCTGACTACTATGAGGAAGAAGCAGACGCAGCCGTTACAAGACTTGTAGGACTTATGGAACCATTGCTCATCGTATTCATGGGTGTTGCGATCGGTCTTTGCCTTGCGGGTATCTTCCCACTGCTCTACGGTTCATTGTCAGGTCTGGAAAACTAAGGGTCTGCATTTTGTGTTCGTTAATTTTAAATATCTCCTCTCCTTTAAAACGGAGAGGGAAGATATTTGTTTTGAAAAATAATTTAAGAGGTGAAGGAATAAATGCTATCATTTGATATTTCTGATAGACAAATCAACATTGTTAAAGGTGATAACTCCTCTAACAAGATAAGGATCGAGAGATCTTTGCAGGTAGACGTTCCTGAGGATATGATCCTTAACGGTGAGGTCATCAACCTTTCTGGTCTGTCTGAGTTACTGCTCACACAGATCAAGGCTGAGGATATGATGGATAAGGACGCTATCGTTACTTTTTCATCGAGCAACATCGTATTCAAGGAGCTTGTAGTTCCAAAGGCAAAGGGTAATGAGTTCCTGCTTATGGTACAGAACCATATGAGCCAGGAAATGGGTATCACAGATGAGTATTCTATCTCATATACAGTAGTAGGTGAAGCAGGCGAGGATAATCCTGGCGCAGTGAAGGTACTTGCAACAGCTTGCCCTAGTACGATAGTTGAAAGCTACAGAAAGCTTTATAACATTATGGGCATGAACCTCAGATCTGTTAACATCGGATGTAACTCTATCGCAAGAATCGTTCTTGCTGACAAGTCCAATATGGAGAAAATGCCACTGTTGGTTTGCCAGATCGATAAGAACTTCCTTGGTCTTACACTTTTTGAGAATGGACAGATGGCATTCGCCAGATACGTTCCTATCTCAGAAGATGATTATGATTCTGACGATTATATCACTGAGGCTCTTAACGAGAACATCTTCAGAATGGAGCAGTTCAATAAGGCAAGAGGCGGTTCAGGACTTGAAAATGTTATTCTCTATGGCTTCATCGAGGATTACATCAAACTCGTTGACGCTCTTGACGGTCTTGATATAAAGGCTTCCGTTCTCGGTGTGCCTGCTCAGATCACAGGTTTTGAGAACTTCGAGTTTACAGTATTCGCTAATGCTATCGGTGCTCTCTATAAGAGAAACAAGGCAACAGAGAAGATCAACCTCCTCGAAGTTGATCAGTCCACAGGTAAGGGCGGCAACAGCGGAATGGGTTCGCTGCTCATGACAGGCGGTATCTTCGCTGCGGCAGCCGCAGTGCTTATCGCAGGTGCAACACTTGTTATTAATCTCAGGAAGAGTTCTATCGAGAAAGATATAGACAAGACTAATGATAAGATAGCTGTTTGCAATGAGAAGATCGCCCAGAACCAGATACTTCACAATAAGATGAAGATCATGCAGGATTATTCAAACTATGTTACATCAGCAAATGCAGCTCTTGAAACACTTCCGGTCGTGTCAAGTGAGATGTTTGACGATATCAAGGAAGCTCTTGGTTCTTTCAAGTATGAAGGCTTTACATATAACCTTGAAGCTGGTACAGTAACACTTACTAAGGTTGAGCTTGATGATCAGTCAGATGTAAAAACAGCAATCGATGCCCTTGTAGGTACAGGACTCTTCCAGGAAGATGTAGGATACAACGGATATTCGATCGGTGAAGAAGGCAGCTCAGGCGTAACGCTTGATTCGCTGACACTTTATCTTAAAGAAGAGGGCGAGGGTGAATAATTATGAAGTTGAATTATCGTGATAAAATGATTTTGATAGTAGTATTCGTACTGCTTATAATTGTTGCAGGTTTTATGCTTTTTATTAAGCCTGCCATTGATGAGTGTAGTCAGGCAAGCAGTGATCTGGAATCAGCAAAGGTACAGCTCAGCGAGCTTGAAGATCAGGTAGACAAGGATAAGAACCTTGCCGCTGAGATTCAGACACTTTATACGAGCACCTCACAGGTCGCAGCTAACTTCTATGATTATCAGGTAGCATACAAGGCTACTGATAAGGTTCGTGAGCTTTTTAATGTTGATGATGTAAAGATCAAAAACTCCAATATGACTATTTCATCATACGGCAGCACAGTTCTTTCGCCTTTTGCTTATGAGTCAACAGCAACAGCTACTGATTTTGACACTAAGGTAGATGAATACAATAATGCAAGAACAATTGATTCATCAGCTGCAGACGCAAACACAGATGAAAATGCAGCTGATACCAATGAAACAGCTGCACAGACAATAGGTTACTATAGCCTTGACATTCAGTTCAAAAGCTCGCTTTCAGGTTTCAAGAATTTTGCTGACAACCTGACAACAAACAACGAAAAGAGCATGGTTATCCAGAATGTTAACATTGAGAATGTCAACGAAAGCGAGATCTCCGGTACAATGACACTCAATATGTACGTTTTGAAGAAGCTTGCTGATCCTTCTGCCAGCTAAGAGAAAACTATTTGGTAGGATAAGGAATATTTCTTATCCTGCCAATTAGTGCTATATAATGATTAAAAATTTTATATAAGTAATCAACCTGTGTAAAATGAAAAAAGTATAGCATAAGTGATAATAAAACTAAGAAAGGTGGTTAATATGAAGAATACTCCGAAGAGGAAACAAAGAAACAAACCCGGAGTCGTGCTTTTCACAGCGGTTGCTGTCATGCTCATGCTGTCAATACTTTTGACTGCAACTGTTTCTTTTGTTTCGGTAAATAGGACAAAAACAAATGATAACTATAAGAGCAAACAGGCTTATCTGACAGCTTCATCTACTCTTGAAAGCTTTATTAATCAGATAAAAACTGATACTGCTCCAACCAATGACCCTACGGCAAAGGCTCAGCAGAAAAAGGCTATCGAAAACCTTAAAAAGCTTGCAAGCGCCAACAGCGGTAAGGGTACTACCACTAACGTAAGCTATAACGGCGTAGACGGTAAAAGTGATAATATCGGTACTACCAAGATAACTGTAGCACAAGAGGGCACAAGTGCCAAATACATCGTTGTTACTTGTGAAACTACTTACCTTGGAAAGACAGAACAGGTAGCAGCACATATCTCTATTCGCTCAGATCCAAAGCCTGCCGACTATACAAATACTATCGAGCTTGTTGGTAACGGTGGCGCAGGTTACGATAACCTTAACGTTATCGGTGATATGGCTGGTATCAATAATACCACTGGTAAGGTCTATAGATTTACAAACAATACTAGTATCTATGGTTCTTATCTTATGTATGGTTCTTTGGAGGTTTCAACTCAGCCTCTTATCATGCTCAAGCCTAGTCTTGTAGATGAAAAGCAGGGTTCAACTGTTACAATTTCTGAAAACCTTGATGTTTCAAATGAATTCCGCATCAACTCCACAATGGCAAGAGCAGACGGATATAACTATGTTAATATTGGTCAGAAGCTTTCCACTTCAAACCATATGGACGTTGGTTCTTCAGGTTTTGATGTCGATTTGTTCTGTTGTGAAGCTAACATCAGCGGAAATGACTATACACAGTATGGTAACTTCTACGTTTATAAGGGCGCAGGTGCTTATAATGGCGATGCAACATTTGGTGCAAATGGTCAGACGATCAATGGCTCTCTCTATGTCGAGGGTGATCTTAATGTCACAAAGTCACTTAAGGTAACAGGCTCTGTTTATGTTACCGGCACTATCACGGGTAAAGATAAGATCGTCTGCCCGGCTTCAAATATTCATGAAGGAGCTGTTCTTAGCAAAGCAGGTCGTGACGCAAAGCCACAGATACCTGTATCTGCTGATGCATATGTATATTATCCGGAAGATTTCTTCATGAGCAATGATACTAATGTGACAACGATCTCTGATGAATATCAGGCTTTCTATGATGGCTCAAACACTAAAACTTTCAATTCCTTTGCAAGCGATTGGACTAATGTTGACTACACGCTTACTGAGCTAATAGACCTTACAGGAACAGGAGCTAAGACTCCGGTTACAAGCCGCTACAAATTGAGAATAACATCAAGCTGTACATGGGCATCTGATCTTTCGTTCAATGATTATGGCAATGGTTCAAGGATCCTCGTTGATGTTTCTGATTCTTCAGGCGATATTGTTATAAGACTTCAAAATGGTCTTAGTCTTGATTCAAGCTGGTCTCCAACTATAGTTGTCAGAAATCGTTCAACTATAATTGATACAACTACAGGTGACAGAAAATACAACTGCTATTTTGTTTCAGACTCAGGCAGTGCTATTACACTTAATGGTATCGACTCAGTAACAGGCAAGTCCAAGCATTCGGGTTCAAGCGCATGTAACTATAACTTTAGTGGCTTGAAAATATTTGATTATGACACTTATGTTCGTATGTATGACTCTGGTACACTTAATAATACTAAGGGTAATCCTGGTGCTCCACAGAGCAGTTTCGTCCTTAATCCAACATCAGTGGACGTTGCAGGCTCTTACAGACCATCAAACAGCAGTATCATTTTCTTATTTGCTGAGAACACAACACTTAGCGCCACAAACAACAGTTTCTTCCAGGGTTCATTCTACTCACCGGAAGCAATGGTTAATATAGCAACAAGTGGTCTTAGTGGACTTAATGTTACAGACTCAGCAGGCGGAAAAATGACCGTTCAGTGCTGTGCAGTCGGTGTAGTTATCGCAAACAGCTTTGGTAACGCCAATACAGCGTTCTATGTATACACCAAGCCTTCAACTACTTCTGTAATGCAGAATGCGAAGGGCGGCAAGGATGATTATGCTTACGGATACGAACTTGACAGATATGATCACTACTAATTGAAAGGAGTATACTCATGAAAAAGAACAGCAAAAATAAAAAGGGTATGACTCTTGTAGAGGTCATCATAGCAATGGCACTTTTGTCAGGTATGTCAGCTATGCTTGTTACAGTTGCTGTTGCGGCAAAAAAACAGAATCTTGAAAACTACTACCGCAACAATGAAATGTATACTCAGGCAGTAAATGCCGAGCAGTATAATGATAACAAGACCGTCAATATGAACGAGCTGAAGGTAAACAAGTTCTCTTCAAGCGGCAAAACTACAAATGAGTTTGCCCTTGAGGCAGACTTTGGAAGCGGCATAAAGTTCAATACTACAGCCTATGGCTTTAAAGCAAAGCTTAATAATATTGATGAGGATGCAGGCTATCAGCTTAAATTTCTTCAAGGTAAGGACGTAAACATTACGCCTAATCCTGAAAAGAGCGTATATTGGGTAAAATTTTACAACAATTCAGGAGCAGATATGGATTTCTATGCTCTTACGCCTGAGCTTACAGGCGGAAAGTTCTTTGATGTAAATAATAACTCATCAGGAAATTCTCTTCTTATCCCTATCGGCGACGGTGGAAATCAGCAGTTTGGCGTTGTGCTTTCAGGCGTAACAGGAAGCGATTATTTCGGCTTCTCACAGTCATCTGATCTTTACAGCAGCACTCCAACAGCCGATGCAGCTGCATTTAAGATCACAGATACGACCTTTGACCATTATCTTGAAAAAGATGCGTCAGGTAAAGCTACAGGTTATGTAGTTATCCATTATATGGGTGGTTCTGACTACAAAAATCAGGCTGACTATGACGCAGCAATGGCAACACCATAAGGAGGGAGGATCTTGAAAATGAATAAAAACCGCAAGGGTTTTACCCTTGTTGAGCTTATCGTTGTGGTAACGATTTTCGGCGTGATCCTCGGAGCTATCCTTAATATGATCAAACCTGCAAATAACGTTTATCATGACGCTGATGCAACAATGGAAAGCAATGTCATAGGTTCGGGTCTTATAGACTATCTTGATGATGAGCTTAGATATTCGACCAATGTTCTTGTGCTTAAAGATTATATTGGTGTGCCTGATGTTTCAACCTCTGGTACTATCGGTGCAAGCGGTGTGACCTATTCAAATTGTATCGTTATTGACAATAATAATCTACGTGGCTATAGTCTGAAAAACTATTCAGGCAGCGACACGGATACAGCCGCAAAGAGAATGGGTGCAAAAGGCTGTATCCTCAATGTAGGTAAGGTAAATACAGAGGGCTTAAACTTTAATAATTCTGCTGTTGCAAGAGGCGTTGATTTTTACGACAATTATAAGTTTGATATCAGTGCAAGTATCAGCAAAATTGAGAAAATGTCTACTCTCGACGTTTCTCTTACAGCCTATCAGCCAACATATGAGAACGGAAGTTATACTTTTACGAAAACAAAGTATAAAAAGGACGCAGCAGTAAATCTCACAAATATTAACATAAATGAAGACGATTCATACAAAGTTCGTGACTATAAAGATTTCTCTGTAGATCCTGCTTATGTCACATATCCTCAGGCAACTACTGCTCCTGCAGGTTGCACAGCTCAGCAGGAAAAGTATTACAGCCTTGACGCTTCAAACACATATACTTATATTTTCTACGATAAGACAACAGTTTCAAGTTCAAAAACATACAGTGTAAAGTTTATCTACTCTGCAAGCGACCCTGAACCAACGCTTCGTGGTAAACAGATAGATACTAAGTCTGTCAAGGCGGGTACAGTTTATAAAGCTCCACCTTCTATGTCATCAAGAACAGGTTATGGCACGCCTTATTGGGTAGACAGCAAGAATAACGTTGCTGATTTTACAACAGGCGTAACAATAAATAAGGATATGGTATTCTCCTGTGTTTATCCGCCTGTTGCACCGAAAGCCCAATTTAATGTAACGTTTGAGAATATCAACGGTTCTACATTTACAACAACAAAAGTCTATGATGGCGACTTTGCAAATGACCCGGGAATTCCAACTGACATGGATACTATAAAACAGGATTTTGTTAAGTGGGTATACAAATCAGATAACTCAAAGGGTCTTACTGATGTTTCTATTACAGATAGCTCAGTTGTTTTCGTTCCAGTTGTACAGAACAAGCATAAGGTTGAGTTTAAATTAAATGGTTCTTTAATAAATGCCTCAACTATTTATGTTTCTGATGGACAGTATGCAAATTATCCAGGAGCTACCCCTGTTTCGTCAGACGCTAATAAGGTTTTTTCTAAGTGGGTCGTTGAAGGTACAGCAGACGAGATAACCAGTGTTACAATTACTAGAGATACAGTGTTTGAAGCTGTATTTGTTGAAAAGCCATCTTTGCCTACAAGTCAGTCGGATAGAGTTACCATTATAATTGATTGTAGTGCAGGTAATAATTATTCCTATATGTATGGATACTTTTGTAATATGAATGCTAAGATAGTCAACGAAACGGATAATGAAGTCATTGTAGACAACTTTACTGGTAATTCTAATATTGATATTTCTAAGTATAAGGGCAGAGAAGTTCGTTATGTTATAACTGCAACAATTCCTTATAACGTTCCTTGCTGTGTAAATCTTTGGGAAAAAGAGTGGCAAAATATTGATAATGCCTTTACTAATGTTACTCTTACAACCAGTGATCTTGGAAAAACATATTATGTAAAAATGTAGTTTATAGTCTTTCACAATCAGACCCCTCCACGGGTCTGATTGCTGAAAAAATCCCCTTAACAGAAAACTTCTATTAAGAGGATTTTTTGAGCAAAAAAATTCCGCAGTATCAAACTGCGGAATTTGCAATTATCTTATTATCAGCATTGCTTCGTTCATCATCTCGTTAAGACCGGTAAAGTCCATGTACCATGAACCGATCTGCTCTGAGTATAATGCCGCTACAGCAATTCCTATGGAGAGATATGGACCAAATGCAAATACTGAATCACCGCTGCGGTGCTTCTGGATAAGTCCGCCGATCGAGCCTGTTATCAGTCCGATAAGAAACGCTACCAAAGCACCCTGCATTCCGAGAAACAACCCTGCGGCTGCCATGAGATATACATCTCCCATGCCCATTGCTTTCTCATGTGTGATAAGACAAATAATAAGCAAAGGCACGCTCACAATGAAAAATCCGATCAAGTGTGATTTAAGCGTAAGTCCCGTCTGATCTTTGCAGAAAATGTATTCCGCAACACCAAGCAAACCTATGAATATCACAACATATGTGTTGATAAGCTGAGTGTCCCAGTCCATGAAGAATACAACGATAAGAGCAGAGAATAACAGACAGACAAGTGCTGCACGAAGCGGATTGAAAATTCCATTAAAATGGTAGAATACCCATAAGTAGAGCAGTGCGTTCAGCGTTTCAACTATAGTGTATCTTGCCGATATCTTTGCACCGCAGTTTCGGCACTTTCCACGAAGTATGCACCAGCTTACTATCGGTATCAGGTCACGCCGTTTGATCGGCTCACCGCAGGTCATACAGTGAGAATTTCGCTTGATAAGACTTTCATTTTTCGGCAATCGGTATATGCAGACGTTAAGAAAACTGCCTATGCACGCTCCGAAGATGAACACAAATACATAAATGATTATGTATGATAAGGTTAAATTATCCACAGTGATCCTCCTTTGGATTCATTAGTTAAGGCAATACCGCACAATGCACGCCTAGCGGCTTTGCACGCAATCTGCTTGCAGATTTTCCGTTATCTTGCACAGATACTCCTTGAAATACGAAAGTATTCCTGCGTCGTTTCTATACAAGCTAACGAAAAATCTGACTACGCATCTTACGCACAATCCTTGTGCAGTATTGCCTTAGTACATTAATTTTATCATACTTTCATGAAGATTACAATAGATAATATGATTTTTTTGCGGTTTTTGCACCGCAGCAGACGTTTCCGCAGCGTCGGATCCCTAAATCAATGCGGAGGATTGGAGTAATATATATGAGAAACGGCCCTATCGGTCAGTATCTGGTACAGAAAGGTCTTATAACTGAAGAACAGCTTCAGGAAGTCCTTGCCAAACAGAAGGAGCAAAAGGGAAGACTTTTTGGTGATGTCATTATTGACATGAAGCTCGTTACCGATGTTCAGTTCTGTCAGGTCCTCGCCGAGCGACTGAATGTGTCCTATATCGACCTTGATAATACTGAGCTTATGCCTGATATAGTCAAGAAGATACCTGAGGCAACTGCAAGAAAGTATAACGTCATCGCAGTCAGCAAAATAGGCAAGCGTATGACCGTTGCAACTAATGACCCTATCAACTTCTATATTTTCGAGGATCTCCGTGTTATCACAGGCTGCAGCATAACACCTGTCCTTGCCACAAAGTCATCTATCAACCGTGCAATCGGTAAGATGTACTCAGAAGGTCAGGTTAACTCCGTTGTTGACGAAGCTACAAAGCAAAAAGAGGAAGAGCTCAACCTTGAAGAACTCAAGGATATCTCCGAGGAGAGAATTGAGAACGCTCCTATCGTTAAACTTGCTACCGCTATCGTCGAGAATGCCCAGCGTCAGGACGCAACGGATATACATATCGAGCCATTCAAGGATAAAACCGTTATCCGTATCCGTGTAAACGGCGACCTTATCGAGCTTATGACCCTTTCTGCAGCGCTCCATACTTCGCTTGTTACCCGTTTCAAGATCTTGAGCGGTATGAATATCGCCGAGAAGCGTATCCCGCAGGACGGCCGTATGTCACAGGTCGTTGACGGCACAACTCTCGACCTCCGTGTATCTAACCTTCCAATGGTGTACGGTGAGAAAGTCGTTCTCCGTATCCTCGCAACAGGCGATATGTCCCTTAGAAAAATTACCGATCTGGGTATGACCGAGTATAACTATAAGAGATTTGAGTCTTGCCTTAAAGTGCCACAGGGCGTTGTCCTTGTAACAGGCCCTACAGGTTCAGGTAAATCTACCACACTTTATGCCGCGCTTGGCGAGATCTCGAAGCCTAATAACAATGTTATTACTGTCGAAGACCCAGTCGAGAAAAAGATCGACGGCGTAAACCAGTGCCAGATCAACGAAAAAGCTGGTATGACATTCGGTGCAGCCCTTCGTTCTATCCTCCGTCAGGACCCTGACATCATAATGGTCGGAGAAATGCGTGATACCGAAACTGCCGAGATCGCTATCCGTGCCGCTATTACAGGACACCTTGTTCTGTCAACACTTCATACCAATGACGCCGCTTCTACTGTAACAAGACTTGTGGATATGGGCGTTGAGGCATACATGGTCGCAACCTCGCTTATCGGTATCGTTGCTCAGCGTCTTACAAAGGTGCTTTGCCCTGAGTGCAAAAAGCCTAGAATGTCAACTGAGGAAGAGAACGAGCTTATGGGTCTTGACCATTCAGTACAGGTGTACGACCCATGTGGCTGTCCAAAGTGCAATAACACAGGATATAAGGGAAGAACCGCTATCCATGAGATTCTTCTCGCAACACCTTCTATGCAGGCTCTTATCACAAGGGGAGCAAAAGCTGATGAAATTCAGGAGCTTGCAAAGAAAGAGGGCTGTCACCTGCTTCGTGACAACGTTTCAGAGCTTGTTCAGCAAGGCAAGACCTCAATGGACGAACTTATCCGTGTAACATATGCTGTATAAAAAAGAAATATATGGAGGTAAATTCTAATGGCAATCGACATTAACAAAATTCTTGATGAAGCAAGAGCCCTTGGCTGTTCCGACCTGCACTTCACCGTAGGTATTCCGCCGATAGTTAGACAGGGCGGTAACTTGAGAAAGCTTTCCTCATATCCTGATATGACTGAGATCGAAATTCTCAAAATATGCGAGGATATGTGTACAGATAAGCAGCGTCAGTCTATCAAAGATCATATTGATACAGACTTTACATATGTATCATCAAGAGGTTTCCGTCACCGTGTAAACGTGTATCGTCAGAGAGGAAACACGGCAATCGCTCTCCGTCTTTTGAGAAACGATATCCCGACCCTTACCGACCTTGACCTGCCACCTATCCTTGCAGAGTTCTCAATGAGACCTCGTGGACTTGTGCTTGTAACAGGCCCTACCGGTTCAGGTAAGTCAACAACTCTTGCCGCAATGATCGACCATGTAAATATCCATAAATCAGCTCATATCATCACTATTGAGGACCCTATCGAGTATATGCACGCTCATAAGAGATGTATGGTAAACCAGAGAGAGATCGGACCTGACGTACCGAGCTTCTCACTTGCCCTCCGTGCAGCCCTCCGTGAGGACCCGGACATTATCCTCGTAGGAGAAATGCGTGACTTCGAGACTATCGAAGCTGCTGTTACCGCCGCTGAAACAGGACACCTTGTTATGAGTACACTTCATACAACGTCCGCACCGTCAACTATCGACCGTATCATCGACGTTTTCCCTGCTCACCAGCAGCATCAGATCAGAACTCAGCTTGCTTCCGTTCTTGTAGGTATCTGTACTCAGACACTTTGCCGTACATTCGACGGCACAAGCCGTGTAGCTTGCTGTGAGATTCTTAACGCAACAGACTCTATCAAAGCTATGATCCGTGACGATAAGGTGCATCTTATCGGTTCAGCTATGCAGACGGGTAAAGCAACAGGAATGCAGACCATGGATCAGGAGCTTGCAAAGCTCGTTCGTTCGAGAACGATCTCCATGGACGTTGCTCTTGAAAAGTGCGTAAACCCACAGGATCTCAAGAGATTTATCGCAGGCGGAGCTTAAACTACAATATTAATAATAAAGAGCGTTTTTACCGAGAAAGTAAAAACGCTCTTTTTGTTTACCATTTTGTCAGCCCTTGACCTCGCTGTCATTGTGCCAAACATTGTTGTAAAGAAAAACAAGCACAGCCATGGCAATTATGATAAAATATCCAAGAAAGCTCCAGCCGTCAGGAATATCACCAAAAAGGAAAAATCCCAAAATCGTAGTGAAAATCAACTGTGAGTAATCATAAACCGATATCTCCCTTGCAGGAGCGTGAGTGTAAGCCGCAGTTATAGCGAACTGTCCGCCTGCCGCACCTGCGCCAGCTCCCAATAAACAAAGTATTTGGAAAATCGTCATAGGGTGGAAATCTAATATTAGAAATGGCAGGGTGAACAAGCAGGAAAATCCCGAGAAGTATGCAACTATCACCGCACCATTTACTCCATGCTGTCCTAAGTATCTTACGCAAGCGTAAGCAAGTCCCGCTCCCATTCCTCCGAGAAAACCGATAAGGGCAGGGAAGAAGTCCACATTCTGAAAACTCGGCTTGATGATAAACAAGCTTCCTATAAATGCACAGATTACAGTGAAACCCTGAAAAAACGTCAGCCGCTCTTTAAGGAAAATAAAAGAGAAAATGATTACGAAAAACGGTGACATTTTGTTTAGCATGGAAGCGTCAGACAGCACAAGATGATCTATGGCATAAAAGTTTCCAAGCATACCCAGCGTGCCAGCAAGTGCCCTCACAAAAATGACCGCATTGTTCTTTTTGCCCTCAATATGAAAGCGTATGTGATTTTTCTTTAGCACGCCGATAGCGAAAAACAACGCCACAAAGTTTCTGAAAAAAGTCTTTTGCACCGTCGGCAAATCTCCTGAAAGCCGCACAAATGCGAACATAAATGCAAACGAAAAAGCCGACAGAATAATGTAAATAATAGCCTTGTATTTACTTTTCATCTCTGTCACCTCCGTTCATGTAAATGTGTTCACGCCTCAGCTCTTTTATAAGCTCGCCAACGTTCCAGCTTTGATTGTGTGCCGTGACAATGGCTTTCAGCTCCACTGCCGCACCCTTCTCCCTTAGCTTTTTCAGTATCGGGTCAAGGCTCCTGCCGTCAATGCCCGAAAAAATAAGGCACTCGTCCGTGATGTCCTCGCCTTCTTTTTCAGACCTTTCAAAGCCTTTGAAGCCGCAAAGATATCCAACCTGCTGTCCCATTATCTCATTGTCAAAGAAAACAGCCTCCGCATTTTCACTTTTAGCAATATCTTCAATGATATCACGCTTTTGCAAACTGATATTTATGCCGATTATCTTTTTCGGTATAGCACTTCGTATTCTTGACTTCATAAAATTACTCCTAAAAATCTAATATCTATATTATACCCCAATGCAGCACATTCTTCAAGAGCAAATATACAGAATTTTTATATCCTTTTAATACGATTTTTATGTGCGAACGCAAAAAAATCGCCCCGATCTCTCGGAGCGATGATTTTATTTAGTCATTAGAGTTCAATGATGACCTTGCCGCTGAAGTTAGGAGCAATTTCAACAGTCTTGTCTGTGTTAGCCACAGCGATCTTGAAGCTTGCCTTTGTGTCAGTGTATTCGCACTCGATCTTGTTGCCGTGTCTTGTAGCTGTCAGCTCGAATACCTTGTTTGCCTCAGTGTCATAAATAGGGCAAACTGCATTCTTGCCGTCCTCAAGCTCGTAGATAGTGAATGTTGTACCCTCAAGATAATCATACTCGATCTGTCTTTCAAAATTACCGTATGCAATAATGCTGTTTGGCTTAGCAAGAGCAGGTATCTCAAAGTATGAGCATTTGTGCTTATACCATTTGCCGCCCTCAAGAACCTTGCCGGTGATAATATCTGTCCACTTGCCCTCCGGAACATAGTATTCAGCGATACTCTCGTCATTAAGGATAGGAGCAACAAGAATGTTGTCGCCGAACATATACTGTCTGTCAAGCGTCAGGCAAGTTGGGTCGTCAGCAAAGTCGATGACCATTGCTCTCATTACAGGTACGCCGACCTCGTGTGTCTTGATAGCCTGAGCCCACAGATAAGGCATGAGCTTGCCCTTGAGCTTTGTGAAGAAGCGCAGAACGTCGCAGGACTCCTCGTCAAAAAGCCATGGCACTCTGTATGACTGGTTACCATGTAGTCTTGAATGTGATGAGAACATACCGAACGCAGCCCATCTCTTGTAAATGTCAGGTGTAGCAGTAGCTTCAAAGCCTGCCATGTCATGTGAAGTGTAGCCGAAGCCTGAGATACAAAGTGACAGACAGCCTCTTACAACCTCAGCCATTGAGTTGTAGTTGCCTGAGCAATCTCCGCCCCAGTGAACAGGGAACTTCTGACCGCCTGCTGTAGCAGAACGTGCGAACAGACAAGCCTTGTTCTCTCCAAAATATTCTTTCAGTACATTAAATACGCACTCATTATAAAGATATGTGTAGAAGTTGTGCATCTTGATAGGGTCAGAGCCGTCATAGTAAACAACATCTCTTGTAGGTATTCTCTCACCAAAGTCTGTCTTGAATGTGTCAACACCCATTTCGCAGAGCTTTCTAAGATATCCTGCATACCACTTGCAAGCCTCAGGGTTAGTGAAGTCAACAATAGCCATACCAGGCTGCCACTCATCGCACTGGAATACAGAGCCGTCAGTTTTCTTGATGAAGTAGCCGTTCTTCATACCTTCGTCAAAGAGCTTTGAACGCTGACCAACATATGGGTTGATCCATACGCAAGTTTTCAGACCCTTGTTTTCATGCAATCTTTTGAGCATTGCAGGTGGGTCAGGGAACTGTGACTTGTCCCACTCAAAGTTACACCACTCAAAGCCTTTCATCCAGAAGCAGTCAAAGTGGAATACCTGAAGAGGAATATCTCTCTCAGCCATGCCATCAATAAATGATGTGATAGTCTCCTCATCATATGTTGTTGTGAATGAAGTTGTGAGCCACAGACCAAATGAGAATGCAGGTGGCAGTGAAGGCTTGCCTGTAAGGTCAGTGTAGCCCTTGAGTACGTCAGTGAGGTTAGAACCGCCGAATACATAGTATTCAAGGCTCTCTCCTGGAACTGTCATGGATACCTTAGAAACAGTGTCAGAGCAAACCTCATATGAAACCTTGTCAGTGCTGTTTACGAATACGCCGTAGCCCTTTGAAGAAAGATAGAATGGGATAGACTTGTAAGACTGATCTGAACAAGTGCCTCCGTCAGCGTTCCATATCTCAACGTTCTGACCATTCTTTGTGAATGTTGTGAATTTCTCGCCGAAGCCGTAGAAATATTCGCCAACAGAAGTGTCGAACTGCTCTCTGATGTATGTTCTTGTAGGATCGGCAGGGTAGCTCCAGAATGTGTCGTCGAGCTGTGTCTGAAGTCTTGCCTGCTGCTTGTAAGCACTCTCGAAAATAACGCCCGTCGATCTCCAGCCACCGCTTGTGAGTTTCTTATCCTTATAATAGTATGTGAAGCCCCAGTTTTCCTTAGAAACAACGAGCTTTGTGTCGCCTGTAACAAGTACGGCTTCCTTGTCTGTAACAGTTACCTGTGGCTTGAAGCCCTTGTCCTCGAGAACAAAGTGCGGACCATTGTCAACATGACCCTTGTGATGTGTGATGCTTACCTTTACGCAGTTCTCCTGAGTTGAAGTGTAAGCGATCTCAAGATTAGCACTTCCGAGCATCATAGCTCTGTTGTATACAACGAAAGGTGTTGCCACAACGAGGAATCCGTTTTCGATCTCTTCAATCTCGAAAGCCTGATTTGCATAGTTTACTTCGTAGCCTCTCTGGTTGAGCCAGAAACCGTCAGCAAATTTCATGTAATAAACCCTCCTGTAAATTTAAAATAGTTTTCAGAATATAAAAAAATGAAAATTTTATCGGGAAGTCCGTTTCTCCCCTTATATGTATATTTTATAGCATATTTGCCTAAATTGCAATAGTAAAAAAGTGATTTGTGCGAGTATTTTAATGGATTGAGCATAATTTGATGTAAATATTTCATGAATTGATATTTGCACAATATAAATTTATTAAGATATATGTAAACCTTTACACAATACCCAAAAAAAGCGGACGGCATAAAAGTCGTCCGCAGAAACATCATATTCTTAATTAACTTTGCAAACGGGACGTCGAGGGTGCCGTCCCCTACAAATTGCCACGACTACTCAATACTAAGAAACTCATCAGGTATGTAAGACAAGCATTGCTCAACGCTCTCACGAGTGAAGCCCTCAACATAATTCTTGGCAAACAGCTCGTCAGTGTATTCCGCATAAGGATAAACAGTGCAGTTGTACCAATCGCCATAGTATGAATCACCCTCAAAGTGCGATATTATCGGTATTGCCTTAACGTTCTCGAATGTCACCTCATTGGTGTCAGGGTCTTTAACAACATTGAGCTTGCCAATAAGTCCCACAAGCGACTTTGTGTCATACATAGTCGAAATAAAGTTGCCCAAACCGTAGTAAACGAACGCCTGTCCGCCCTCAGGCTTGTCAAGATATCCGCAAGTGCTGATAGTGTGCGCCTGCGTGCCTATTATCAGGTCAGCGCCCCACTCCACAAGCTTAGGCGTTATCTCCGTCTGCTGTTCGTTAAGCTCGTTCTGTATCTCTGTGCCGTAATGACATGAAACCACAACAACGTCCGCCATTTTGTCAGCCTCTTCTATCTGAGCCTTTATCTTGTCCTCTTCATCAAGATATATCACCTGGGCACCGTCACCGCTGAGATAATTGCCGTTGGTGTGCTCCATGTATCCCAGGAAAGCAAATTTTATGCCGTTGACTTCCATGGTCTTGATAGTGTCAGCGTCCTCCTGCGAACGGTAAGCGCCGTAGTGTACAACGTCCTTAGTGTCCCAGTAATCAAGAGAGCTTATAAGCCCCGATTCCCCCTGATCGAGAACGTGATTGTTTGACATAGAAACCACATTGAACCCCATGTCAACTATTTTGTCGCCCACAGCCGTTGGTGATGCGAACATAGGATAGCTTTGTGGCTCAACGCTGTCTGTAACAAGCGTTTCCTGATTGATTATAGCCACATCAGTGCCTTCTATGTACTTTGTAACGTGTTCATAAGCCTGCGTGAAATCATATTTTTCACCACCGCCAAGCTTTAGCGCCTCATTATAAATGTTGTCGTGTATAAGGTTGTCGCCCACGCAAACCAGCGAGCAGGTGTAGCTTGGCTGTTCCTTTTCTTCTTCATTCACCTTGACCTCTTTTTTACTGGAGCTGTCCTCAGTTTTTTTGACTTCCGCTTTGCTCTCGGTTTCGGTCACTGTCAAAGCGTTTCCGTCAAGCTTGCTCGCGTCAAGCTTACCGCATGATACAGCACTCAGCGACAAAATCGCCGAAAGAGCCACTACTGTGATCTTATTGCATAAAAGTCTGTACTTCATATAAATTCCTCTCATAACTTCTTAAAAAAATACAAATTTACTTATAGTTTAATTTTAACACATTTTTAAATAATAATCAAGCCAAATTTTCAAAATGTCGAATGCTTTATGTTGACCTATATATTATAATGTATTATAATAAAAATATAACAATTTGTACAAATATTTGTTTATGTGTACAAAAATTTTCCCCACAAGTATTAAATTGTATGATATAATAAAAACATAGATAAATTTGTATATCTGAAAAGGGAGGAATGACCATGAAATATTACGCACACACCCGTGAGGACGGTGAAAGGCAAACTGTAAAAGCCCACCTCACAGGAGTAAGTGAAAAAGCAGAAAAATTTTCAGTAGATCTTTTGAAACCCATTGCGAAAAAAGCGAGCCTGTATCACGATATAGGTAAGTATGCTCTTAACTTTCAGAAACGGCTTGATGATGACAAAGTAAAATTCAGCCACGCTGCCTGCGGAGCACTAGAGTATAAAAAGTTTGCAGATAAAAACGATGCTTTCGCACCCCTTATGGAGTATTGCATCGCAGGACACCACACAGGACTTATGGACGGCGGCACAGTTGCGGACAACTCCGACAGCCCGACTCTAAACGGTATACTAAAAAGAGCAGACGAATATACAGGCGATAGTGACTACAGCGCATACGCCACTGAAATAGAATTTGCCACCCTAACTCAGGAAGAAAGAACGCCGCTGTACAATGAACTGCGTTCTGCAAAAGACCCCACCGAGCTTATCGAGCGTTACGCCTTTTTCACCAAGTACGTGTTCTCTTGCCTGACAGACGCAGACTTTCTTGATACCGAAATATTTTGCAATAAAAATGTTGAACGTGGCATGAGCGGTGATTTTAAAAAGGCGCTTGATAAACTGAACAGAGAATTAAGCGATATGCCGTCAGATAACCCGTTAAGGCAAGCAAGAAGCCGTATCCAGCAACAAGCTTTTGATAATTCGGTCAATAAAAGTCATATTTCAATTCTTGATATGCCAACAGGTAGCGGAAAAACCTTATGTAGTTTGAAACTAGCCTTAGAGAGCGGAAAGAAGAGAATCATATACGTCATACCTTACACAAGTATAATAGAACAGACCGCTAATAAGTTTGAAAAAATGTTCGGCGACGTTCTCCCTGTCCTACAGCACCATTCAAACTATTCCTATGACGGCAACACAGAGGAAGAAAAGAAAACCGCAGACAAGCTCAAAAGGACCTGCGAAAATTGGGACGCACCACTTATAATCACCACAAGCGTTCAGTTTTTCCAATCCATATACCATTATAAAGGTTCAGCACTGCGAAAGCTCCACAATCTCCGTGACAGCGTGATAGTTTTTGATGAAATACACCTTATTCCAACAGAACTTCTTCGCCCCTGCCTTAAAGCTGTGGGCTATATAACAAAGTATCTTAACAGCGAAGCCCTTTTTCTCTCCGCCACAATGCCCGATTATTCTAAGCTTTTTGATAAGTTCCTGCCTGATGTGAACTATAATAAGCTTGTTACCGACCGAACCAATTTTAAGTATTTCAAGAAATGCGAATATAAAGACATGGGCAGAACCACTCTTGAAACCATTGCAGAAAATGCCTCTCGGTGTGAAAATGCCCTGATCGTTGTGAATACCAAGAAAACAGCGGCAGAGCTTTACAACCTTGTTCAAGGTGAAAAATATCACCTTTCCGCCAATATGACCCCAGCCCACAGAAGCCGTGTCATAGAAGTAGTAAGAAATAAGCTTAAAAAGGGCGAGCATATCACAGTAGTTTCAACTTCACTTGTAGAAGCAGGCGTTGACCTTGACTTTAACACAGTTTTCCGCCAGCTTTCAGGATTAGACAGTATTTTGCAGGCAGGGGGCAGATGTAATCGTGAGGGTAAAGATGACAAGGGCTATGTGTACGTTTTTGACATTGACGAAACATACCGCAAGGGAAGCGACCTTGCCATGCGAATTAACAAGACTAAAGGTCTGCTGAAAAAATACGATGATATAACTTCCTATGATTGTATTAAAGAATACTACGACGGCATTTTCGACTTCAACCAAAGTCGTATAGCCGAAAATTCAATTGCAAAATATAACGAACAAAGCAACTCATTCGACCGCCAAGGCTTAATGTTACCATACAGCATACCATTCCGAAGCTACGCAATGCAGTTTGAATACATCTCCGCCGACACTATCTCTATCGTTATCGACGATCCTAACGACCAGACTTGCCATGAACTTGTTGAAACCTTGCGTAATGGTGATATGTCAGTAAGAAGAGCATTGCAGAAATATTCAGTGTCCGTCTATATGAATGTTTTCAAGGATCTCTATTCTCAGGGTGTTCTTAACGATCACGGTACAGGCATATTCATTCTTGAAAATCAGAGCTATTATAATAATGAAACAGGTTTGAACACCCAAGCTGCAATGCAGGATTATTTTATCTAAAACAAATGGCAGGCTGCCACCAAGACAGTCTGCCACTTGCTGCATTCCATATCGTACCGAATACGAATATTTTTCAACTCACATATGCGTTAAGCATAGACAAATATATTATACAAACATAAGTTTAAAAAGTCAACGTTTTTATGCCACAAACCACTGAACAAAGAATTGTGAAATATGCCGAAAATCCGACACTTTTTTTATACATGAAGACTATTGACATTTTATTCATAATGGTGTATCATATATGTAGAGCGAAAGCAATGTACCAAATACTAATATAAGCTTAAAAGGAGTGATGTTAAAATGAGCTATGGTTTTAAGATCATCGTGACAGGTGACTACGCTTGCTTTGCAAGACCTGAAATGAAAGTTGAGAGGGTAAGTTATGACGTACCTACCCCAAGCGCATTGGATGGGCTTATCAAATCGGTGTATTGGAAGCCTGCCGTGCGCTATCAGATAAACAAAATAGTGGTGTTCAACCCTATCGAGTTTACCAATATCCGACGAAACGAGGTCAAAGATAAGCTGTTGTTATCATCAGTGAAACAGCAAATGAAAGGCGGAGGCTCGGCGGAGATGTACACCTCGGAGATACGAAGTCAGCGTGCGGCAATGGTGTTGAAAAATGTGAAATACGGTATCGAGTTCACATTTGAGCGCACCTATCTTAAATCAGACCACCCCGACGAATCCGATGAGAAGCATTATAACATAATGCTCAGACGTCTCAGAAACGGTCAGCATTTCAGACAGCCATGCCTTGGCTGCCGAGAATTTGCGGTAAAAAGTATCGAGCTTGTTGACGACTTTGACCTTACACAGATAGCGCCGCAAAATATGGGCGATAAAGACCTTGGCTTTATGCTTTACGGCATGAAGTTTGAGGACGGTGGCAAGCCTGTCAATAATGATTGGAATGACCCTAAGTTTTCTGACAAGGCCGACGCAGTTTTCTACCGTCCGCATATGATAGACGGTGTTATCGACGTTGCAAAATATAGGGAGGAGATAAAATGTTGATAAAAGCCTTGTGCGATTATGATGCCTTACAGGAAAATAAAATTCCTGCAGGCTATTGTGAACAAGCAATACACTTTGAAATTCTTCTTACTCCTGAAGGCAAGATAGCTGCGATAAATGATGTAAAAGAGCCGAAGATCATTAATTTGAAGAATGGCAAAACTAAAACGAATTACGTTCCGATAATGGAACAGCTTCCTGTAAGAACACAGAAACCTGGTATAGACAAAAACACGATCGAACACAGACCACTCTACATATTCGGTCTGAACTATGATAAAGGAACTTTGACCCCTACAGACGCTACCAACAAAGCGGCAAAATCCCACAAATGCTTTTGCGAATGGAATGAGAAGTTCTTTGAGAATATCGACTCGCCTATTTGCAAAGCCTATCTTAACTTTATTCGTACATGGGAACCTGAGCAGGAAACTCAGAATCCGCATCTTCTTGCTTTAGGCAAGGAATATTCAAGCTCCTACTATGAGTTTGGACTTGACGGCTCTCCTGAAATAAAACTTCACAATGACAGCAAATTCAAAGCTGCCTATGAGGATTATCTCGCCCAGCTTAACGCCGACAGCGACAGTGACGATACCGAACTATCCACCTGTTCCATTCTTGGTGAGAAGCTCCCGCAAGCCCGTATCCATGATAAAATAAAGGGTATCAAAGGTGGAATGTCCTCAGGCTGTGTCCTCGTTGGCATGAAAGAATCTGCCTTTGAGTCCTATGGCAAGAAACAGTCCTACAACAGCAATGTTTCTGAGAAAGCCATGAAAATGTATACCTCTGCGTTTAATTCTCTGCTTGCTGACAGAAGCCATTACAAGACTTTTGACGATATGACAATAGTTTATTTCGCAATGAAGAAGAACGATGCAGAAGAATGCAATATGTTTGCCGGTATGTTCAGCGGATTTGAGGACGAATTAAATAAAACCGTTGTGACAGAAGCCGACCGAAACATAAACACTGTCATGACCCAGCTTAAACAGGGCAAAACAGCCGATATGCCTTATGATCCTAATGTGGAATTTTACGTTGCAGGCTTTACCCCAAACAGTTCAAGAATATCCCAGAAGTTCATCTTCCACGATAAGTTCGGCAGGATATTTGAGAATGTACTCAAACATCAGCAGGATATCTCGTTTACTGAGGGTCAGCGCCAAGTGAGCATTGAGCGAATCAAGCGTGAGCTTATCTCACCGAAATCGTCCAAGGAAACAGTTCCGCCGCCTCTCACAGCCGCACTTTTTGAAGCCATACTCAAAGGTACAAGATACCCTGAAGAGCTGCTTTCCACGGTAGTAGCAAGGGTCAAGACCGACAGTGACGAGGAGAACAACCATTTTATAAAACTCAATGATACAAGGGCAGGCTTGATAAAAGGCTGCATAAACCGTAAACAAAATAAGGAGGAGATCAAAATGTCATTAGACCTTGAAAACAAAAATCAGGCTTATCTCTGCGGAAGACTTTTCGCAGTGCTTGAAAAGATCCAGCAGGATTCTTCAAAGGCAACAATTAACACAACTATCAAAGATACTTATTTCTCATCAGCTTGTTCAAGACCTGCAACTGTATTTCCTAAACTCTATTCGCTTTCACAAAATCATTTGAAAAAGTTTGAGAATCCTAAACTTCGTAATTACTACAATGATAAGTGCCTTGAGATAATAGATGATCTGAATGGTGAGTTCCCTCAGACTCTTTCAAATGACGATCAGGGCAGATTTATTGTAGGTTATGCACAGCAGTACAGAGATCTTTACACAAAAAAGTCGAAAGATAAGCCAGAAGAAAATTCTGAAGTTAAACCCGAAGCAAAATCAGAAGAATAAAGAAAGGACGAAATATTATGGAAAACGCAATCAAGAACAGATATGAATTTGTAATGCTTTTTGACGTTGAGAACGGCAACCCAAACGGCGACCCTGACGCAGGTAATATGCCTAGAACAGACCCCGAAACAAGCCTTGGCATCGTTACAGACGTGTGCCTTAAAAGAAAGATAAGAAACTTTGTGGAGCTTACCAAAGAGGGCGAAGCAGGCTACAATATCCTTATCAAGGCAGACAAAGCCCTTAATACAAAGTTCACCGAAGCTTATAAAGAGCTAGGTTTAAAGGGAAGCGGAAAGGAAACTCCTGCTGACATACAGCGTCAGGCTCGTGACTATATCTGTCAGAACTACTTTGACGTAAGAACATTCGGCGCAGTAATGAGTACAGGCGACGATCCATGCGGCATTGTAAGAGGACCTGTCCAGCTCAACTTTGCAAGAAGTATCGACCCTGTTTTTGCACAAAATATTTCTATCACAAGGCAAGCGAAAACAACAGAAGAGAGAAAAAAGGTCGGAGATACCGAAATGGGCAAAAAGAGCATAATCCCATATGCTCTCTATCGTGGCGAGGGCTATGTTTCCGCAATGCTCGCTCAGAAGATAACAGGCTTTAGCGAGGACGACCTTGAGCTTCTCTGGACATCTATTATCAATATGTTCGAGCATGACAGAAGCGCCGCAAGAGGAAAGCTCTGTATGCGTAAGCTTATCGTGTTCAAGCATGACTCCGCCCTGGGCAATGCCCCTGCACATATCCTCTTTGACAAGGTATCCGCAAAGCTCAAAGACGGCGTGACAACTCCAAGACATTACTCAGACTATGACATCACCATAGATAAGGATATGCCTGAGGGCGTTACCCTTATTGAAAAGCTCTGATGAGCGAAGATGTAACTATCAATATCCGTGACATACAGCATTATATGTATTGTCCACGCAGGTTTGCTCTTTTAGAAGTTAATGACGACTGGGCTGAAAACGCCTTTGTCGTCAAAGCAAACCTCCTCCATGAGAACGTCCACAGCGGCGAGCGCAACTTTGAAAATAAGCGTAAGATAGTCCGAAGCGACGTGTCAGTGTATAACGATGACCCTAAGTACAATATTTTCGGAGTTGTAGATTGTATCGAGTTCGTCCGTGACAAATGCGGCGACTATATAGATACCCTGGGCGGCACATTCCGTGTGGAAATTGTGGAGTATAAACCCACCAGACCCAAAGCAGGGGAGTTCAATCAGACCGACGCTATACAAGTCTATGCGCAGAAGCTTTGCGTGGATAACGTATTTCATTGCAATAGCCGATGTTTTCTGTACTATGCAGATGTGCGCAGACGATCAGAATTGCCCTTTGATACTCAGGGCACAGAGTATGATAAAATGCTTTGCGACTATCTTGGAAAAATGCGTGAGATACTTGCAGCGGATATTATTCCAAAGCGTGTAAAAGGTCAGAAATGTTCAGGCTGTTCACTGTCGGATATGTGCTTTCCAAAAGTGAAGAAATATAGCGTGAAAAATACGATTTTCTCCATGAACGGAGGCGAAAACAATGCGTAAACTGCTCAATTCACTTTATATTCTCGAAGAAACTGCCTACCTCACACTTGACGGTGAAAACATAGTGTGCAGGGCAGAGGACAGCGAGAAGTTCCGTGTGCCCTTTACTAATATCGAGGATATCTATATTTTTAGCTATTCGGGCTGTTCGCCAGCGCTTATGGGCAAGTGTGCAGAGTATGGCATAGCCGTTAATTTTATTTCTCCTCAAGGTAAATTCCTCGCAAGAGTTCAGGGCAAAACAAAGGGCAACGTCTATCTGCGAAAAGAGCAGTTTGAGCTTTTTTCTATTCCTCAGCTCGACCTTATCAGGAATACTGTCGCCGCAAAGCTTTCAAATACACGTTATCTTATCAGACGTTCGCTCCACGATAACCCGGATATAAACAGTGACGGAGCGCTTACAGATTGCATAAAATATCTTGAAAACGGCATAAAGACCGTCTATGAAACTGCCGATAAAGATATCATCATGGGTATAGAGGGAAGCTGTGCAAAGGCATATTTTGATATATTTGACCGACTGATACTCCACCAAAAAGAAGATTTTTACCTTGCCAACCGCACCAAACGCCCACCCCTCGACAGAGTAAACGCCATGCTCTCGTTTCTGTATACTATCGCAATTTCATCATATACATCAGCCCTTGAAAGCGTAGGACTTGATAGCTGCCTCGGCTTTTACCACGCCCTGCGTTCAGGCAGAAGCAGCCTGTCCTGCGACCTTGTAGAGGAATTTCGTTGCGTGGTGGAGCGACTTGTGCTTACCATGATAAACTTGAAAATGATAAAGCCCGAGGACTTTGAAACTCAGGTCAGTGGCGCAGTATACCTCTCCAAAGAGGGCAAGAAAAAAGTCCTCACCGCATGGCAGGAGCGTAAGCGCACAAGCATAGTCCATCCATATCTGGGCGAAAAGATACAGCAAGGGCTACTCCCATATGTGCAAAGCTCGCTTCTCGCAAAATATATCCGTGGCGAGCTAGATGAGTACCCGAACTATTTGCTGAAATAGAGGTGATATAAATGATGACCTTAGTAAGCTATGATGTATCAACAACAGATAATAAGGGTAAAACAAGGCTTAGAAAAGTAGCCAAAGAGTGTCAAAATTATGGTCAGCGAGTGCAGAACAGCGTGTTTGAAATAGACGTAGACTATGGCACTTTTCTGAAAGTGAAAGATAAACTTCTGAAAATAATAGACCCAAAGCATGATAGTCTGCGGATATATTACTTAGGCAACAATTGGAAGCATAGAATAGAACACTACGGCACCAAAGAGACCTATGACCCCGAAGGCATCCTAATATTTTGACCAGCGTACCCCAAGTGATCCACAAATCCCTAGTAAGTTCGCATGAAAATGCCATGCTATTTGTGAATGAACAGTGAACAAAATCAAACCGATACCCATTAAATAAAACAATAAGTCCGCATCACGTTGAGCAAGCACCAGATATACACAACATCAAGTGTCACGCTCCACGTGAGCGTGTGAGTTGAAATGTTATGACGAACTTCACTAGCTCCGATCTCTGCAGTCACGCTCCACGTGAGCGTGTGAGTTGAAATTCATTTGTTGTAAATCTTTTAGGTGGAGACTTTAGTCACGCTCCACGTGAGCGTGTGAGTTGAAATTTGTTTAAAATAATAGGTCAAAGAAAGAGCAGTTGGTCACGCTCCACGTGAGCGTGTGAGTTGAAATACCTGAAGTGTAAAAATAAAATTCCTGTTGTATGTCACGCTCCACGTGAGCGTGTGAGTTGAAATCCGTAGGAGGTAAAATTAAAATGGAAAGGGTTAGGTCACGCTCCACGTGAGCGTGTGAGTTGAAATCAATATCGTTCATTACATTTTGAGCAGGAGCTTGTCACGCTCCACGTGAGCGTGTGAGTTGAAATCGTCGTCACGTTCAGCGTTTACAAAAATCGTATTGTCACGCTCCACGTGAGCGTGTGAGTTGAAATATTAATGACTGTAGTTTGGACAGCAAATTAACCAGTCACGCTCCACGTGAGCGTGTGAGTTGAAATACCATTAAGAGCAGTCTTAACAGCAGCGTCAATGGTCACGCTCCACGTGAGCGTGTGAGTTGAAATAAATGGTGTAAATATAGTATGGATTGAGGAATGTGTCACGCTCCACGTGAGCGTGTGAGTTGAAATTCTCAGCGTCATCTTTTGGAATCATACTTGGAACGGTCACGCTCCACGTGAGCGTGTGAGTTGAAATCCACATCAATGGGTTTTATCATTAACCAAACCTGTCACGCTCCACGTGAGCGTGTGAGTTGAAATGTGGAAAAGTTAAGGCAAAGCATGAAACAAAGAGGTCACGCTCCACGTGAGCGTGTGAGTTGAAATCACACCTAGTTCCCCAATGTCTTAAGTTAGGTTGTCACGCTCCACGTGAGCGTGTGAGTTGAAATAAGAATATTTGGTTGGTCTTCCTTGTACTCAGCAGTCACGCTCCACGTGAGCGTGTGAGTTGAAATTCATTTAATTTTATTCTTTATAAGCTTTACCTACGTCACGCTCCACGTGAGCGTGTGAGTTGAAATCTGGAATATGTGGCAAAAGAATGCGGTATGGAAGTCACGCTCCACGTGAGCGTGTGAGTTGAAATTCGTAGTAACAACTCGGCTTTTGCATCTATCATGTCACGCTCCACGTGAGCGTGTGAGTTGAAATGATATTTGTCTTTGTGACAAGGGCATAGATCTGTGTCACGCTCCACGTGAGCGTGTGAGTTGAAATTTAAAGCCTGAGAGCCTGAGCGAAACATTAGAGTGTCACGCTCCACGTGAGCGTGTGAGTTGAAATATGCTGGTTATAACATATTTCGGCAAAAAATGCAGTCACGCTCCACGTGAGCGTGTGAGTTGAAATTGCCTGTGCGACAGAAATATTTCAAAACATATTGGTCACGCTCCACGTGAGCGTGTGAGTTGAAATATCTCTTGCCTGTGATTATAGTATACCATGTTAGTCACGCTCCACGTGAGCGTGTGAGTTGAAATTCAGGACGTTCTCGTCCCAGTCACGCTCGCAGTCTGGTCACGCTCCACGTGAGCGTGTGAGTTGAAATGAGTACATTTTCGTTAAGAACGCGGCGGAGAGTGTCACGCTCCACGTGAGCGTGTGAGTTGAAATATCCGCCGTGTACATATCTTAGCAACGCAGGAGCGTCACGCTCCACGTGAGCGTGTGAGTTGAAATCCACTACGCTCCAAATTCCGCTGACGGCAGAAACGTCACGCTCCACGTGAGCGTGTGAGTTGAAATTATCCAGGCTAGCACACTGGGGCGTCTATGCACGGGTCACGCTCCACGTGAGCGTGTGAGTTGAAATGCTTTACGGCCGTGAGAACTACGGCTGGACGATTGTCACGCTCCACGTGAGCGTGTGAGTTGAAATTTCAAATTCCTCTTTCGATATCATCTTTATCCTCGTCACGCTCCACGTGAGCGTGTGAGTTGAAATTCTTCTGCACCTGGCGTTTTGTAACAGGTGCGATGTCACGCTCCACGTGAGCGTGTGAGTTGAAATGCTTTCGACACGCTATGATCGTGATGTTATATCGGTCACGCTCCACGTGAGCGTGTGAGTTGAAATGAAATTATCATGACATTTTTTGCATACAAATTCGAGTCACGCTCCACGTGAGCGTGTGAGTTGAAATACCTCCAGTCATTAGCTCACCCCCTCAAGGTCATCGTCACGCTCCACGTGAGCGTGTGAGTTGAAATTGTAAGTACCTTGAGATATTTGAGTATTTCGTCGGTGTCACGCTCCACGTGAGCGTGTGAGTTGAAATCTAAAACGTCACTGTAACATTCAGTACTGCTGCCGTCACGCTCCACGTGAGCGTGTGAGTTGAAATAATGTAAAAGACGTCGGCGATCTGTTTTCGGGTGTCACGCTCCACGTGAGCGTGTGAGTTGAAATCTGTTATAACGGAAAAATGCGATACCCCTATACGTCACGCTCCACGTGAGCGTGTGAGTTGAAATTGCCTACCATTTGCGTATACAACGCATCTGACTGGTCACGCTCCACGTGAGCGTGTGAGTTGAAATCTTGCACTCCTTTCCTTGCAGTATTCCGCAAAGAGTCACGCTCCACGTGAGCGTATGAGTTGAAATGATAAGTATTTTAGAATAAATAAGGCAGCTTGACTAAGGTCGGGCGGTATTTTTATACCCAAATACTATACATTTTTCATGTGTTTTCCGTCAAATCCGCCAATTCACACCCCGAAATTTGTGCAAACAAATGATTTATAATTTAATTTGGCAACATTTCTGCAATTGTTGCATTTTTTCTGCAACAAAATACCCACTTTTCGTGTATAAGTAGAAGAGGTTTCACCACAAATCGGAAACCTTGCGGAGCGACAGTGTATGAGGAAACATTTTGTCAACGTGAGTTAGGTGAACACGATGAGAGGTTCTGATCGCACAGAAAAGCACTTCCTGCACTCCGTCTGAAGCTTGAAAATTGAATATTTATACCGAAACATCTTAGCTATACCCCATGAGCATACTGCTAAATATAAATGTTATAGCCACGTTTGTTGACATTATTCATATAAAATGGTATACTTAAAATAAAATTTATACATAATGAAAAGAGTAAATGTGATGAATAAACATACCACTATTGATAAGTCAACAGGCGAGAAAAAATGTAGCTGCTTTAAACGCTGCGGCGGCTGTCAGTTGGATAAGGTCTACGCCCAGCAAATAGAATGGAAGCAGGCAAAAGCCGATAGAATGTTGAGCCGCTTTTGCAGACCTCAGCAGATAATAACTATGGACGACCCCTATAATTATCGCAATAAAGTCCAAACTGTCTATAAGGTCAATAGCTCAAAGCGTATCGTCTCAGGAGTATATCAGTCTTCTACCCATAGCATGGTAATAACTGACGATTGCTTTTTGGAGGATATAAGAGCACAGCAAATAGTCGCAACCCTTAAAGAACTTATGGCTGACTTCCGAATCCTGCCATATAACGAAGAAAGTGATCAGGGCCTTCTTAAGCATACCCTTATCCGTACCTCCCAAACAACAGGCGAGGTAATGCTCGTGCTAGTTACAGCTACCCCCATATTTCCTGCAAAGAAAAATTTCGTTAAAGCTATCACCGAGAAACACCCGTATATAACCACTATCATTCAGAATGTAAATAAAGGCAGAGTTCCTCTTACTTTTGGCGACCGTGATATTATAATGTACGGCAAAGGCTATATCACCGATGAGCTTTGCGGCTGTAAGTTCAGAATTTCGCCTCATTCTTTCTATCAGGTGAACCCCGAGCAGACCGAAAAGCTCTATTCTAAAGCAGTTTCCTGTGCGGAGCTTAAAAAAGGCGATAAAGTTATCGACGCATATTGCGGAACAGGTACTATCGGTCTTATCGCTGCAAAAAGCGGTGCAGACGTGGCAGGCGTTGAGCTTAATGCCGAAGCCGTAAAGGACGCAGTTTCAAATGCCAAGCTCAATAAGCTTGACAATATCAGGTTTTATAATGAGGACGCAGGTGAGTTCATGACAAAGCTTGCGCAGGCAGGTGAGAGCTGTGATGCAGTTTTCCTTGACCCTCCAAGAGCAGGCACAACAGAAGAATTTGTTGAAGCCTTGGGTAAACTCAGACCTGAAAAGATAGTCTACGTTTCCTGTAAAATAGAAACTCTCGAGCGTGATTTGAAGCTTCTTGCAAAAATAGGCTATAAAGCACAGCTTATCCAGCCTGTTGATATGTTCCCGCATACCACAGGTATCGAAAATGTGGTGCTTTTAAAAAGAAAAATGATATCGCTCACACCAAACAGAACACCTGATAAAAAGGGGGATAAAAAAATTGAACGAAAAGGTAAAACTTCTCACAGATAATATCGAAAAAGTTATCGTCGGCAAGACCGACTCTGTGCTTAAAATAATAACAGCCATGCTTTGCGGCGGTCATGTTCTTATCGAGGACGTGCCTGGAGTAGGCAAAACTCAGCTTGTATCAGCCCTTGCAAGGTCAGTGGACGGCAAATATAACCGTATCCAGCTTACCCCTGACGTTATGCCGTCCGATATCGTTGGCTTTTCTATGATAGACCAGAAAACTCATGAGCTTGAGTATAAAGAGGGTGTGGCAATGTGCAATTTCCTCTTGGCAGACGAAATAAACAGAGCCTCCCCAAAATCTCAGTCAAGCTTGCTTGAAGTCATGGAAGAACATCAGATATCCATTGACGGTAAAACTCATGAACTTCCATTGCCCTTTATGGTGCTTGCCACACAAAACCCTGTGGAAACTTACGGCACTTATCATTTGCCTGAAGCCCAAATGGATAGATTTCTTATGAAGATATCAATGGGCTATCCCTCATATGATGATGAGCTTGATATCATGTCAAGAGCCGAAAGATCAGGCTTTGCAAAGAATATCCAGCCTGTCATGACCCTTGAAAACGTCCGTGAGCTTATGGGTTACGCTGAAAATGTAACCGCAGAGCTTTCTGTGAGAAAATATATCCTGAGCCTTGTTACCGCAACAAGAAATTCAGATTATGTAAAGCTTGGCGTTTCTCCCCGTGGAAGCATCGCACTGCTCAAAGCTTCAAAAGCCTATGCCTTTGTTCAGGGCAGAGGATTTGTCATGCCGGATGATGTCAAGGCTGTTATGCCTGACGTTCTTGCACATAGACTTATGCTTTCTCCAAAAGGCAAATCCGCCTTTGAAAATGAAAGGGAAGCTCTTGAAAATATCGCTCTTACAGTAAAATCACCTGACGCAATAGAGAAATAGAGGATATGACCCCATGAAAAATCTTTTAGGTTATCTTACCTGCGTGGCGGTGGCGATACTGCTTAGAGTTTATATAAACGGAAGCGGTGGTACGCTTGTGCTTTATCTTTTAGCTATAGCCTTTGTGATATCTCTTGCGGCACTTCTCATTACCAAGCGTAAACTTGTGGCAGCCATAAAGCTTTCCACAGAAATAAGTGCAAAGAACGAGGAGTTTGACGCTGACATAATGCTTTTAAATGCAATACGCATTATTCCCTCATGCGTTGTTGAGGTAACGGCAGAGTGTTCAGATAATATCGGTGCTGTAAGCCCACTTGAATTTAAAACTATCGTGGCAGGCGGCAGACAGCAAAGCATCAGCGTTAAGCTGAAAACACGCTATGCAGGTCTTGGCACAGTGAAAATAAAAAGCATACGTCTGCATGACTATCTTGGAATAATCACCCTGCACCTTGACAGTTCACGTTATGAAAAAGCCGTGGGAAAAATAAAGATAATGCCGAATATCCCTGATACTGGCTCTCAAACAGAGCTTCTTAAAGCAACTTCCGAGAACGCTTCATTTGACGATAACGAAAGCGAATCAGATGAAAATGCACTTGGTCTTACAGGCGTTCCGGGCTATGACCACAGACAGTATGAGATAGGCGACCCGCTGAAAAGAATAAACTGGAAGCTTTCTTCAAAGCGTGGCGAGCTTATGGTGCGCCTTGATGAAAAGGTCACGGCTTCAAGTCAGGCGTTTTTCCTTGATATACCAAGCGAAAATCATGACCCCATGTTTGCTATGAATATTGATAATATAGTCGAAGCGAGCCTTGCAATGCTTTCAATGCTTATTATGGAGGGCTTTGAGAGTGAGTATAATTATTATCTTGACGGCTGGAAAAGCATGAAAATAAAGCAGGCAGGTGATATAATAGAGCTTCAAAACAATCTTGCGGCAATAGCACCATATCCGCAGGAAAAGCGCTTTGCCTTTTCTCATGAGATAGGCAAGACAGCTCCTATCTGCTTCACAGCCTGCATGGCGACTTCTCAGGGGGAATTTTCTTCTCTTATAGAAGAATTTAACGGCTCTTTTGTAGTGACACGTCTTAGCGGTCTTGATAAGCAGACAGAAAATATGTGGCTTGTAGACGAAACTTTCGAGTTTCGTAAAATGACATAGGGGGTGTGGCTTTTGAATACTAAAACTGCTCAGATAAAAAACACCCTTGTGAATATTCTTTCAAAATATGCTTTGCCGCTGCTCCTTGGAGCAGTGGTCATGAACATAATCTTTAAGACCTATCTTGTAGACAATGTCAGACTTTATACTTTTGGATATGTGGTATATGAATGTCTGCTGTTTGCTCTTTTTGAGTGGCTGAAGCCGAAAAAAGTCCTGCGAGGTCTTGTCTATACCGCCCTTATGGTGGCAGTGCTGTTTTTGGGCTTTCAGCTTCTTCGTGCTGGATTTGAACATTCTGGAAAATCATTTATCAATTGGTTTTATGTAAACAGGCAGGAGATAGGTCAGATAGATGAATATTTCTACTTTCTGTTTGTGGGACTAGGCTTCTTTATCATTTCGGTGCTTTATTATTTCACCATTGTGCGCTATAGAAGCTTTGGAACGATGCTCGTTGTGCTTTTTCCGTTTTTTATTTACGGAAAGCGTGCCGACTCAATGGATACTCTTGACATAACCATAATGCTCACTGTGTTCATTGCACTTATGGTGCACAGCAGACTTGTTTCAGACGAGAGCAAGCATGACCTTGTTATAAACGGCTCTTATGTGGCGGCATCGGCGGTTTTCGTTACCCTTGTGGGTGCGCTTGCAATGCTTATGCCGACTTCCTCAAAGACATCTTATCTTGAAAAAAACAGCAACTTCTTTGATGTGAATATCAAAAGCAGTGGCACATATGACAATCTTAGTGATGAGTCTTCCCCAAGATTTGGCGCAGACGCAACGGGCGAGATACTTTTCAACTTCACCACAACTTCTGATGAACAGGTCATTTACCTCAGAAGACAAGCCTTTGACCTTTTCAGAAACGAGAAGTGGGTGACTGACGATAGCTTCTACAATTTTCATTTTGACAAAAATGTTCACCTTTACGGTGACAATGAGGTGAACTCACCGAGCTATGTTTACAGCATAGCAAAGTCACTTGCAGATAAGGATTACACCAAGGATCTTGGCGTGGAAAAGTCACAGTTTCCTGATGATCTGTTCAGTGAAAAGGCAGTCATGAATCAGTTCAGCGACAGCTTTACCCCTAGCTATATCCCTGCCCCACTCATGATAACCCCAGGGGAAAACAACGTTTATATCAAAACAACTCACAGCGAGGTCTACAGACCATATGACACCGCAGGAAATAAGCTTGGCATCAGCTTTGAGTATGTTCCTGAAACGGAGAGCGAAAGACAGGCTGCGGCAAATCTTGATATGACCGAAAATCAGTTCAAACTGCTGCTTTCTTACGGCTTGACAAATGGAGATGTCACATCAAATCAATCGGTGAATATTTATAATATATATGCGTTGTACACAGACGTTTCTGCATATGACGATAAGGGTGGAAAAATGGAGGCTCTTGCAAAGAGCATAACGGAAAACTGCAAAAATGATTATGAGAAGGCTCAGGCGCTTGTGGATTATTTTGAGCAGAACGACTATGTTTACGATAACGAGTATGAGCCTGACGATGAGTCTATCGCATATTTTCTTTTCACGAGCAAGCGTGGAAACTGCACGAACTATGCCACAAGCATGACGCTTATGGCGAGAATGCTGGGACTTCCAGCAAGGTATGTTGAGGGCTTTGCAGCATATGAAAAGAATGAACGTGGAGAGTTTGTGGTAAGAGATAGCCATGCTCACGCTTTTGTAGAGGTCTTTATCACAGGCATTGGCTGGATGACTTTTGACCCGACAGTTCCGGGCTATCAGCGTGACTACAGTGCAAATGGTACGAACTTTGATGTTTCAACTTTTGTAAGCTATTTCAGCAGGATCGCACTGTTTATCGGTGTAGCGTTTGTGCTTGTGGTTTTCGTGTTCCTTAATAGAATTATCGAGGTATTTTTCCGACTGTCACTTAAATTCAGAGATAACGGAGAAAATGTCATAAGGCTTTACAGGCGGGTGGTAAGGCTTTTGACTATAGCTTCTAATGATAAGCTATCGGGATACACGCCTGAAATGATAAGAGAATATCTTGTTAAGAGGCGTGGAGTTGAGCTTGGCGGTCTTATAGATCTTTTTGAAAAGACCTGCTTCGGTGGATATGTTCCTGATGAAGCCGAGTGGAAAATGGTCTATGCAGAGTACAAAGCACAATGGAAAAAGCTCACAAAGCGTGAGAAAACGACTTTGGAGCTTGATAAGAATATGTAATGAAATGGCTGTGCGGAAAAATCACGCACGGCTATTTTTTGTATAAAAAAAGGCTGCCGTATAAAACAGCAGCCTGAGAGTATAAAAAAACTCCGAAAGAGCAGGACGTCAAGGACGCCCACTGTATCTGATATTTAATTAAAGTGAAGCAAGAAGATCGCTCATTGCGTAAAGTCCTGCCGGCTTTCCACAAAGGAAAACGCCTGCATTCACTGCACCCACAGCGAAAACCTGCTTTGAATGAGCTTCGTGCTTGAGGGAGATGACTTCATCTCTGCCTGCGAAGATTATCTCATGCTCGCCAACAATAGTGCCACCACGGACAGAGTGCATACCGATCTCTGTCTTTTCTCTCTTTGCTCTTACAGAATGACGATCGTAAACATAGTGATACTTGTTGTCAAGCTCCTCGTTTATTGCGTCTGCAAGCATGATAGCAGTGCCTGACGGAGCGTCTATCTTCTGGTTATGGTGCTTCTCGATTATCTCGATATCATACTGACCGCCAAGAACTTTTGCGGCAGTTTTTGCAAGATTTGCAAGAAGATTGATACCAAGGGTCATGTTGAATGTGAAGAAAACAGGTATCTGCTCGGAAGCCTTATGTATCTTCGCCGTATCTTCCTCAGTGTAGCCTGTTGTTGCGATAACAAGGGCAGTGCCGTTTGAAAGGCAATAGCTGAGAAGTCCGTCCAGTGCGGAAGGGTGTGAGAAGTCGATTATTACATCAGGCTTTTCAGGCAGGTCGGCAGGCTCTTTTACTACAGGGAAGTCTGCATAAGCCTCGCCAAATTTGTCGATACCTGCACTTACTGTGCAGTCGTCACGCTCTGATATAACGTCATATATGAACCTGCCCATTTTTCCACAGGCACCGCATATTGCGATCTTTGTCATTTATATCATTCCTTTTCTTTTTGATTTGTAGATAAACGTAAGTGATAATGTCGAAGACAGCGTTTGGGCTGTCGGGGACACCAACCCTTACATTAGTACAATTTTATAACGGTAAACATAAAGGGCGAATTTCTCCGCCCTTTGTATTTTTTTTACTTGATAAGTCCGAGAGCGTTCATTGACGCTTTCAGCTTTTCTATCTTATCATCGCTCATTCTTACAAGCGGCAGACGGCACTCGCCGACCTCAAAGCCCATAAGGTTAAGAGCTTCCTTGACAGGGATAGGGTTTACGTCGCTGAAAAGTGCCTTTGCAAAACCAAGGGTCTTGAATACCTTTTCTCTTGCTTCCTCGTACTTTCCATCAAGGCAGAGCTGTGTGATCTCATGTGTTTCAAATGGCATACAGTTGGAAAGAACTGAAATAACGCCCTTTCCGCCCAGAGCCATGATAGGAACTATCTGATCGTCGTTGCCTGAATAGATATCAAGGTCATCGCCGCAGAGAGCTGCCACCTGTGTTATCTGGCTGATGTTTCCGCTTGCTGCCTTGATAGCAACGATATTGTCTATCTTTGCAAGCTCACGGCAAGTTTCAGGAAGAATGTTCACACCTGTTCTTGACGGTACGTTGTAAAGAATGATAGGCAGTGTAACAGCCTTTGCGATAGCGGAGAAGTGTGCGATAAGTCCTGCCTGTGAAGTCTTATTATAATAAGGTGTAACACAAAGCAGAGCGTCAGCACCAAGCTCCTCAGCCTTCTTAGAAAGGTTTACGGCATACTCTGTATGGTTTGAGCCTGTGCCTGCGATAACAGGAATTCTGTGATTTGTCTTTTCAACAGCATAGCGGATACACTCGATATGCTCCTCATCTGTCATGGTAGCACTTTCGCCTGTTGTTCCGCAGATTATGATAGCGTCTGTGCCGTTATCGATGTTGAAATCGATAAGCTCGCCCAGCTTGTCAAAGTTGATAGAGCCGTCAGCGTTCATAGGTGTAACGATAGCAACGCCTGCACCTGTGAAAATAGTCTTTTTCATAAACAGCACTCCTTTCGTGCGTATATATGTGTTATATTAGTCAAAATAGCCCTTTGCTGCAAGAAGCTCAGCCAGCAGAACTGCTCCGCCTGCCGCACCTCTCAGTGTATTGTGTGAAAGGCAAACGAACTTATAGTCATATTGTGAATCTTCTCTCAGTCTGCCTATAGAAACTGCCATACCGCCCTCAAGGTTTCTGTCGAGCTTAGCCTGTGGACGATCGTCCTCTGTGAAGTAGTTAAGGAACTGCTTTGGAGCACTTGGAAGCTGAAGCTCCTGTGGAACACCGCTGAAATCTTTCCAAGCCTGAAGGATCTCTTCCTTAGAAGGTTTATTCTCAAATGATACGAAAACTGCTGCTGTGTGACCGTCGGAAACAGGAACTCTCAGGCACTGTGTTGTGATAGCTGGAGCTGTTGCGTCAACGATAACGTCGCCCTCGATATGACCCCAGATCTTAAGAGGCTCTTTCTCAGACTTTTCTTCCTCGCCGCCGATATAAGGGATAACGTTGTCAAGTATCTCAGGGAAGCTTTCAAATGTCTTGCCTGCGCCTGAAATTGCCTGATATGTGCAGGCAAGAGCCTTTGTTACCTTATACTTATCCATAAGAGGAGCAAGAGCAGGAACGTAAGACTGGAGTGAGCAGTTAGACTTAACTGCGATAAATCCTCTCTTTGTGCCAAGTCTTTTTCTCTGTGAAGCGATTATCTCGATATGCTCAGGGTTTACCTCAGGAATGACCATTGGAACATCAGGAGTATGTCTGTGTGCGGAGTTGTTTGATACAACAGGGCATTCAGCCTTTGCATACTTTTCTTCAAGGGCTCTTATCTCGTCTTTCTTCATATCAACTGCGCAGAATACGAAATCTACCATTGAAGCGATCTTCTCAACGTCCTCCTCGGCGTTCAGAACTGTAAGCTCACCGATAGCTTCCGGCAGAGGCTCTGAAAGCTTCCACTTGCCTGCAACTGCGTCCTTGAGCTTTTTGCCTGCCGAACGTGGTGAAGCGGCAACGCATACTACATTGAACCATGGGTGTTTGTCAAGAAGCAGAGAAAATCTCTGACCTACCATTCCTGTTGCACCGATGATACCGACATTGTACTTTTTCATATTAAAACTCCTTTTCCTGTGCCATGGTAACAATTTTCTTTGGCGTTATACACTAAAATATGCCGCTGTTCAAATGTTATTTTGCACAAAACATAAAAAATAAACAAATAATAAAAAAACTGGTTGAAAACCAGTTCATCATACAATATAATAAGAATGTTGACATAAAAATTTATGCCGATAGCACTCCACCATTTGTAATGATGACAACTGATAGTCTATTAAACTAACAGTCAGCAGGAGTGTTCCCGATACTCCGCTTCGGCAGTTTTACCTTTCTCATTTACCATAGGCGTTGGGACGCTGTTGTGTGGGGTCACACGAAAAATGATACTCATTTCAACTGCACCTCTATCTGTTCTGTTTAATGATAACAAATATTTAGCGTTCTGTCAATACATATAGATAAAAATATTTTAATTTTCTGTAAATTAATAAGTTTATATGAAATTAAATGGCTTTAAAGAATGTTGACAGTTGTTGGAATAAGGACTTTGAGAATGGTGAGAGTGGGACGTAGAGGACGCTGTTCCCTACATTATTATAATTATTATATTTTAAATAAATAGGAGATATTTAAAATGCTTGATATCAACAATATGAAAAGATCGGATTTTTATTATGACCTGCCACAGGAGCTTATTGCACAGACCCCTGTCGAGCCGAGAAATGCTTCAAGAATGATGAAGATAAACAGGCAGACGGGAGAGGTGGTACACGACCATTTCTATAATCTATGCAATTATCTCAAAAAAGGTGACTTGCTTGTGCTTAACGACTCAAAGGTTCTTCCTGCGAGGATATACGGCGAGCGTGAGGACACAGGCTCGTTCATTGAGTTTTTGCTTGTGGAGCAGAAAGAGAACATGGTCTGGGAGATTCTTTGCAGACCTGGCAAAAAAGCCAAGATCGGCACAAGATTTGTTTTTGGCGGCGGTAAGCTGAAGGCGGAGATAATTGATGTGTTGGAGGACGGAAACCGTATCGCACGATTTGAGTGCGAGGAGAATTTCTTTGCCACACTTGACGAGATAGGTCAGATGCCTTTGCCGCCTTATATTACTGAAAAGCTGAAGGACAAGGACAGATACCAGACGGTTTATGCTCATGAGCTTGGCTCGTCTGCTGCGCCGACTGCCGGTCTGCATTTTACTGAACAGCAGCTTGAGGACTTAAAGGCAATGGGTGTGAATATTGCGTATGTTACTCTGCACGTTGGTCTTGGCACGTTCAGACCTGTTAAGGAGGACAAGGTCCTTGACCATAAGATGCACAGGGAACATTATGAGCTTAGCCGTGAAACTGCAGACATGATAAACGAAACGAAGAAAAATGGTGGACGTGTTATTGCGGTGGGTACTACTTCATGCAGGACGCTGGAGAGCGTGGCGGCATTCAATGACGGAAAGATAGTTCCATGTGACGGTTACACGGAGATATTTATTTATCCTGGCTTTGAATTCAAGGTGCTTGACGGACTTGTTACTAATTTCCACCTGCCTGAAAGCACGCTTATAATGCTTGTTTCTGCATTTATGGGATACGAGAACACTATGAACGCTTATAAGATAGCTGTGGAGGAGAAATACAGATTTTTCAGCTTTGGTGATTGTATGCTCATAATATCTGAGTGAGAAATTAAGGTATCGCCCGCGGCGATGATATCTCATTTCAAACTTTGTTTTATGGAGGTTTTTTCTATATGAATGACGTTAAGTCAGGGGAGAAGAAACGACTGTATTTATATGACAATCTGAAATTTCTGCTTATAGTGCTTGTGGTCTTGGGGCATTTGATAGACGACAGCACTGTCAAGCTTTTTGGTGACGGCGGCGGTGAAACAGGTGTACCGCAGGCAAAGGTTTTTAGCGGCGCATTTCTGTTTCTGTATGCTTTTCATATGCCGTTGTTTATATTCATATCAGGACTGTTCAACAGGGGGCATGATGACGGCAGGAAAGTGCTTGGAAAGACGCTTGGATTTGTTGTTATCGGAATGTTAATGAAATGCCTGAATTATTGGTCGCAGGTAAGATTTCAGACGGATTTTGACAAGGAAAACAGTGATGGCGAGATTTTCTTTGACCTTTTAGGCGGCGACGGTGTATATTGGTATATGTTCGCAATGGCGGCATTTATGGTGCTTTGCTATCTGTTAAGAAACAGCAGACCTTGGGCGGTGCTTACGGCGGCTATGGTGACGGCACTTGCGGCAGGGTATGACCCTAGCGTGGGCGATGAATATGAACTATCTAGGATAGTGGTGTTTTTCCCGTTTTACTACTGCGGATATGTGCTTGATCCTGAAAAGGTGGCTGATTTTGTGAAGAAGTGGTATGTAAGGGTGCTGTCCTTGGGAGTGATAGGCATTTGGGCTTATTTCTGCTTTGGAAAAACAAAGCTTGTTTATCCGCTGAGAATGCTTCTTACGGGAAGAAACTCTTATTTTTCCATATCTGAAGCAACGGACATGGATTGCACTTTTTTGAGCAGGCTTCTTGTTATGGGTATCTCGGCACTGCTTTGTTTGGCGGTGCTTGGTATTGGGCTTGATGTGAAGATTCCACTGATAACAAAGTGCGGATCCAGGACTTTGCAGGTGTACTTCTGGCACAGGACTATAGTTTATATGCTCACATACTATGGTTATCAGGCATATCTTGCAAAGGCTTTTCCTGAACGTTGGGAGCTTTATTTGGCACTTACAGCGATACCTATTGTATTGGTGCTTTGCATAAAAATATTTGGTGTGCCTCTGGATATGGTGCTTAAAGGGATAAGGGGCAGGAATGATATCATAAAGGAGAACGGAAATGGAAAATAACTTTTTTAAGAGCGTTATTGACGCAGACGATGCACCTGTGGTTATTTGTGACCTTGAGCATACGATAGTATATATGAACCCGACAGCGGTCAAAAGATATGAAAAGCGCGGAGGAGCGGCTCTTGTGGGCAGGTCCATAAAGGGCTGTCACAACGGGGATTCTAATGCTAAGATAGAACAGGTCATTGCATGGTTCAAAAAGGACAAGGGCAACAACAAGGTGTATACTTTCCACAACGAAAAGGAAAATAAGGACGTTTACATGATAGCTCTCAGAAATGATGAGGGAGAGCTTATTGGATATTATGAAAAGCATGCGTACAGAACAAGAGAAAGTATGGCTATGTACGATCTTAGAAATGGTGAGAATTAATGGATAAGATCATTGATCTTTCGCTGCCTGAAAAATGCAGGATTCTTGCTGTCAGCGATATCCATACCCATTGGCAGCTTTTTGATAGACTGCTGAAAAAGGCAAAATATGACCCGCAAAATGACTATCTTGTGATAGTCGGCGACATACTTGAACATGGAAGTGACAATATAAAGACCCTTGAATATGTCAAGGCTCTTTGCGATAAAAGTGACAAGGCAATATTATTAATGGGCAATAATGACATAATGTGTTCAAGAATGGCTTATCACTATGAGTTCAAGCGGTTCCAGCAGCAGTTTTACCGCAATGAGCATAACACGTTCAGGCAAATGGCTAATACGCTGGGATATGTTGACTGCTGGGAGGGCAACTGGCTTGAGATAAGAGAAAAAGTTGTAGAGAAGTATGGCGAGCTGTTATCTTTTATAAGAGAGCTTCCAACGTGCCTTGAAACAGAGGAATATGTTTTTGTTCATGGAGGACTTGAAAACCGTCCTGATTGGAGAAATACAGATGATATTTATGCTATAACTGTTCCGTGGTTTTTACGGAAAGAAAATCCAACAGGAAAGCAGCTTGTATTCGGGCATTATCCCACATACAATTATAAGCGTTCAAATGTGACTAATCTTCCGATAATCGACAGCAAAAAGAAAATGATATGTATTGACGGCGGAATGACTATCAAGAAGGCTTGTCAGATGAATTTGTTTATCATTGATAAGTGCGGCGAGAATTATTCTCATAGAATAATTTGGGATACAGATGTGCCAAAGAAAACTGTCTTAAAGGATTTTTCATGTGATATGAAACCTGTTTATATTGATTGGGAAAAGCAGGATATAACGATAATTGAGAAAAATGGATATATGACAAAGGTCAGAGATGAGTATTCAGAGGGCGAGGGTCTTATTCCTGACCGTGAAATATATTTTTTTGATGAAAAGCCTCATGTATATCAGTTTTTGTCATCGTTTCCTGCTGTCAGAAAAGGTGAGCGGGTATCGGTCTTTTACGAAGATGAAACAATGTCTTTGGTAATTTCGGAAAATGCCACAGTCGGCTGGCTGCCGTCTGATATAATAGAATGATAAAGGAGAATTTATGTTTACATTACTTAAACAAGAGGGTGCTGCACGTAGGGGGCAGTTTGAAACTGTTCATGGAACTATACAGACGCCTGTTTTTATGAACGTGGGAACTTCGGCGGCAATAAAGGGCGGAGTTTCTTCCATTGATTTAAAAAACGAGCTTAAAACGCAGGTGGAGCTTTGCAATACCTATCATTTGCACGTCAGACCGGGTGACGACATTATATACAAAATGGGCGGACTTCACAAGTTCATGAACTGGGACAAGCCTATTCTTACAGACAGCGGTGGATTTCAGGTATTTTCTTTGGCCAAGCTGCGTAAAATCAAAGAGGAGGGCGTGTACTTCAACTCTCACGTTGACGGTCGCAGGATTTTTATGGGTCCTGAGGAGAGTATGCAGATACAATCGCATCTTGCGTCTACTATCGCAATGGCATTTGACGAGTGTGTGGAAAACCCTGCTGAGCATAGCTATTCAAAGGCAAGCTGCGACAGAACGGTAAGGTGGCTTGAGAGATGTATCGCTGAGCAGAAAAGGCTCAACGGACTTGAGAATACTATAAACAAGCATCAGATGCTGTTCGGCATCAATCAGGGCTGTACTTATGAGGATCTGCGTATCGAGCATATGAAGCGCATAAGAGAAATGGAATACTGTTCGGGCTTTGCTATTGGCGGTCTTGCTGTAGGCGAGCCTACTGAGGTAATGTATAACATTATAGAAAAGGTCGAGCCTTTTATGCCAAAGGATAAGCCGAGATATCTTATGGGCGTTGGCACACCGACAAACATAATCGAGGCTGTTTACAGAGGCGTGGACTTCTTTGATTGTGTAATGCCAAGCAGAAATGCACGTCACGGAACGCTGTTCACATGGAACGGCATTATGCACATCACTAATAAAAGGTATGAAACTGACCCTAGACCTATTGACGAGCATTGCGATTGTCCTGCTTGCCGTAATCACAGCAGGGCGTACATTCGTCATCTGTTCAAGTCTGAGGAGCAGTTGGGAGGCAGGCTGGCAGTTATGCACAATCTGTATTTCTACAACACGCTTACGGAGAAGATAAGAGAGGCTCTTGACGAGGGCAGATTTGAGCAGTTCAGAAATCAATACAGCTCGCTTCTTGCTTCAAAGTGTGAGGATTAACAAAATATAACGGTATGACGCTGTTTTCGGAAAATGCAAAGATGTTATTTTGTATTTTGCGGAGATGGCGTTTTTTTGTTGAGTGGAGGCTATTTTATTTGATGAAAGCATGGGTTTGTTGCTTCGACTGGCGAACGCTAATCGCCCCTGCAGAAAAGGTGTGGTAGCAGGTGTAAAAAGTGTGGGTGCAGATAAAAATATAAGGGAAGTCAAGATTGAATGTAAAGCTGTTTTTATACATTATACAGGGGGATTATATGAGTATTTTTGAGCTTTTTCTTACTGCGTGTGGACTTTCTATGGACGCTTTTGCGGTATCGGTGACTAATGGGCTTTGTGTCAGAAAGGGGAGAGTCAGGGGAGCATTGATGTGCGGTATCATATTCGGGCTTTTTCAGGGGATAATGCCTGCGATCGGCTATGCGCTGGGCATGAATTTTGCGGAGTACATAGAGAGGTTCGACCACTGGATAGCTTTGATACTGCTTGGATTCATAGGGTTGAACATGATATGCGGTTCGGGGGACGATGAGATCCAGACAGGGGGCAGGCTCACTTTCGGGGCGGTGTTGGTGCAGGGATTTGCGACTTCGGTTGACGCTCTGGCTGTGGGCATAAGCTTTGCGGCACTTGGCGTGGGCATAGTTAGGTCGGCGGCGTTTATATGTGTTGTTACGGCGGCCCTATCGTTCTGTGGGTTTATACTTGGTAACAAATTCAGCGGAAAACTCAAAAGCAAGGCAAGGATAGTTGGGGGAATTATTTTAATATGTATAGGGCTTAAAATATTCGCTGAACAGACTATATTTGCTTAAAACAACTTTCTTATTCACATAAATATGTATCACATAGATATCTTTGTGAATTTTAATTTAACAATTACAGGTGTGTATGTTCATAAACAAGCCACAATATCAGTGTATAATAAATCTCGTGATTTTTAGACAAGTGTATAAATTTGCGATTGATGTACAAACTTATGATAAGTGTACAAAGTTATGATATGTGTATAAACTTGCGATAAGTGTAAAAATTAGTGCATGGTGACCGACAAGTTTATGGAAAGTCGGAGGGAGGAAAGGCTTTTTTTATAGCTGGTTTTATGAAAAAGCTATTTATTTTTGATTTGGACGGAACGCTTGTAAATTCTATTTATGATCTTGGGGACGCCATGAACGCGGTACTTGAGAGATATGGGTTTCCTGTGTTTGATTATGATACCTACAAGCATTTAGTGGGAAATGGTACTTTGAAGCTTGTTGAGCGGGCTTTGCCTGAGAAGCTGAGAAGCGAGGAGAACATCAAAAAGTATCATGCTGAGTTCTCTGAGGAATACAACAAGAGATGTGTGAACAAGACCAAGCCTTATGAGCATATCTGCGAGGTGCTTGACACGCTTCGCAATGAGGGCATTATGACGGCGGTGGCTTCAAACAAGCCTGACGGCTTTGTGAATTACATTGTAAAGAATATTTTCGGTGAGAAAGATTTTGACCTGATCGAGGGCAAAAAGGACGGTGTTCCGACAAAGCCTGCGCCTGAGATAATATACAATATTCTTGGCACGCTTGGGGTCAAGGCTGAGGAAGCTGTGCTTATCGGAGATTCTGATGTGGACGTTATGACGGCAAAAAATGCGGGTCTTGACTGCATTGGCTGTGAATGGGGCTTCAGGGGCAGAGAAGAACTTGAAAATGCAGGTGCGAAGTATATTGCGGAAGTTCCGCAGGACATAGTGAGCATTTGTCATGAGATAAACAGGATATAATTAAAACGGAGGATTTCATATATGAGTTTTGTAATGGCTGATTTTTACAAGAGGTTTGTTGACGAGGAGCTTGACAGCGAGGGCAGACTTAAAAGCTTTAAGCTTGACCTGCCTGAGAACTTCAATTTCTCATATGACGTTATAGATGAGCTGGCTAAGAACGTGCCTGATAAGGTGGCTATGCAGTGGGTCAACGAGGAGGGTGAGGAGCATATCTTCACTTACAAGGATCTTTCTGAAAAGAGCAGTCAGGTGGCTAACATGATGCTGGCACACGGAGTTAAGAAGGGCGATTTTGTTATGGCTGTTCTTAAGCGTCATTATGAGTTCTGGTTCCTTGCTTACGGTCTTATGAAGATAGGCGCTATCCTTGTGCCTGCAACTTGTCAGCTCAAGAAAAAAGACTATGTTTACCGCTTTGACGCTGCTTCTATCTCTTACATCGTGGCAACTGCGGAGGACGATGTTCCTAATCAGGTGGATTTCGCTCTTGAACAGTACAGCGGCATGAAGGAGAAGTTTATCACTCACGGTGCTAAAGAGGGTTGGATAGATTTTCTCAGCGAAATGGACAAGTATCCAAAGACTTTTGAGAGGATCGAAACACACGTTACTGAGTCAATGCTCATGTATTTCAGCTCCGGTACTACCGGTTATCCTAAAATGGTACTGCACAAGTATTCACTGGCTGCGGCACACATTATCACTGCTAAGCACTGGCACCACCTTGACGAGAACTCACTGCACCTTACTGTTTCTGAGACAGGCTGGGCAAAGTGTGCATGGGGCAAGATGTTTGGTCAGTTTATCTGCGGTGCAACGACTTTTGTATATGACTTCGACAGATTTATTCCTGCAAACGTGCTGAAAGTAATTCAGGATTACAAGCTGACTTCTTTCTGCGCACCTCCGACAATGTACAGATTTTTCATCAAGGAGGGTCTTGAAAACTATGACCTTTCTTCACTGAAATATAGCTGTATCGCCGGTGAGGCTCTTAACCCTGAAGTATTCAACAAGTGGTATGAGTACACAGGTCTTAAGCTTATGGAGGGCTTCGGTCAGACAGAGGGCGCTGTGCTTGTGGGCAATCTTTACGGCATGGAGCCAAAGCCGGGTTCGATGGGCAAGCCTACACCCCTTTACAATATCGGTATAGTTGACAACGAGGGCAAGCCTGTTAAGGTAGGCGAGACAGGCGAGATCGTTGTTTACGCTAAGAGGGGCGAAAACCCTGCGCTGTTCAAGGAGTATTACAGAAACCCTGAGGCAACGGACAACGCTTGGAGATTTGGTATGTACCACACAGGCGACACGGCTTACATGGACGGTGACGGCTACTACTGGTATGTTGGAAGAACGGACGACCTTATCAAGGCTTCGGGTTATCGTATAGGACCTTTCGAGATAGAGAGTATCCTTATGGAACACCCTTCTGTACTTGAGTGCGCTATCACGGCGGCTGATGACGCTATCAGAGGCAAGGTAGTTAAGGCTACTATCGTGCTTGCAAAGGGCTACACTGCTTCTCCTGAGCTTGCCAAGGAGCTTCAGAACTATGTTAAGCAATCAACTGCGCCTTACAAGTATCCTAGAATAGTTGAGTTCGTGGACGAGCTGCCTAAGACTATCAGCGGTAAGATACGCCGTGTTGAGATAAGAGAGAATGACAGCAAGAAGAGTAGCTGATTTTAAGACTTAGATATGGTGATATGTGGGATGTCGCATTTCTGTGAAACAGGAATTGCGCTGTTTCCTACATCTAGGTGATGTAAAAAAATATAGCACAGCTCTTTTTAATGGGGGCTGTGCTTTTTTATTGGGTAAAGATGTGGCATATGGTTTGTTGCTTCGACGGGCGAACAGTGTTCGCCCCTACGAAATGTTATATTTTTTTGTAAAAGTATTGACAAATATTTGGCTTTATGGTATTATATAATATTACCATGACATATGGGGAATTATAGAGAATCGGGAGAGGTGCTTTTTATGAAGAATTGTATGAAGAAAACGGCGGCTGTTGTTATGGCGGCAATGCTTATGGGCACGGGGGCTGTTGTACCTGCGGTGGAGGATATGGGGATATTCTCACAGACGGCTATCGTTGCGGAAGCGGCGAGTGTTGGCAAGGTAACGGGGCTTAAATCTAAGACGCTTTCAAACAGTGAGATACAGCTCAACTGGAGCAAGGTAAAGGGTGCGAGTGGTTACACTGTTTATATGCGAAAAAACGGCAAGTACAACAAGCTTGGGGATTGCAAGGGTACGAGCTACACAGTTAAGAAGCTGCCTAATGCAACGAGAGAGAATTTTAAAGTAAGGGCATACAAGACTGTAAAGGGCAAGAAAGTTTACGGAAAATATTCCTCGAACTGGAACACGGCGACCAATCCGCAGGCTTGCAAGGGGCTGAAAGTAAGCAAGGTTACAGATAAAGAAATCACCCTGAGTTGGTCAAAAATTGGTTGCACTAATTATCGTGTTTATATGCTTGATAATGGTAAGTGGGAACTAGTCAGTGTTACAAACTACACTTCTTGTACATTGTATAATTTTGACGGTAATTCAACGTATAAGTTTAAAGTGAGAGCGTGCAAGAAAGATGATCGTAATGTAAGTCATTATGGCAAGTACTCGTCAGTGGTATCTGCTAAAACACACAAGCAAGTAAAGATAACTCAGGCGGATATTGATGCAATGCAAAAAGAATTACAGGAGTATTCAAGAAGTAAGGCAAATTATATAAGAGAACACTATACTGAGTTTTGGAAGTTTGGTATTGATTATAATACAGTAGATGAATATTTTGCATTGCTTGATAATGAACTTACTCCGGAAAATGCAGGCTATGATGATGTTTACGCTATTCATTTTACTGATACTAAGGAGGATTTACAGGAATTTATAGAATTATATAAGAGGCATTTGGATTATGAGTATAAAAAAAGGAATGACGTTTATTACGTTGTTCATGTAGATTGTTGTCCAAACGGCATAGATGTAAAACCATTTCCTTGCTGGACTGTTTATCCTTTGTACTAAAATGTATTGACTTTTGTACACTGTGGGTGTATAATAAAACTGAAAATAGATAAGAAAATGTACAATGCTCTTATGGGTGTTGTGCATTTTTTGTATCATATGGTTATCCTAATTGAGAGGTGAATGTTTTGCAGGCGGTTTATGAATATCCTCCGAAGCTGTCAAGGGCGGAGAGGCAGGTCAAGGCGGCACATGATATTGAAGAACACAGGAAAATGCAGAGGAATATGTATAAGAATATCCTGCTGGGGGTCGTTATCATCATAATTGGTGCGGTGTTTGCAAGTGCGGTCTTTGCAAAGGTTCTGCTTATACTGCTGGGGGCTTGCAATTGTTCTGTGGGCGGGCTTATGTACTGGTATTACTCGCTTTCACGGGACGCTGACGTTTACACGAGGATATATGAGGATCACATTGAACACTCTCAGCGCATGGGGCTTTCTAAAAGTTATCTGCACATATGCCTTTACTATGAGGAAGTAGAGAAGTCTTATCAGACAAACAAGGGCAGACTCGTTTGCGTGCTGAAAAATGTGGAGAAGTCAAGCTTTGTGGTAAAGGACAAAGAGGGCAGGGAGAAAGCTTTTGTGCCTGAGGACGGTATGATAGCTCTGAGCTTTCAGGACACTAAGGGCAAGCTTGTGCTTATCAATGACTTTTATGAGAAGATAGGTTATCCACACAAGGAATACAACAAGATAGAGGACGAGGAGGACGATTATTACTCCGAGGAGGATATGAAGTGGGACAGGCTTCATAAGCATGGATTGTAGTTGTAAACTTTTTGTTAAGCCCTTGAAATGTGGTGCGGAATGTGATAACATATTATTATATCAATACACTTAAAACACTATGACCGAGAGAGTAGTTTTGCTAAGGGTCTTCAGAGAGAAGCTGCGGCGTGTGTGCGTTTTCTGAAAGCGGCTTTATATCCTGACAAAATGAAGTTCACTTGCGAGTGGTCATGCCGAATGAGAGATAGTCTTTAGTAAGCGTGAACGTTTGTCTGCGTTAAGGACGGAAGAGTGTTGGCTCTTTACTGATAGGTGGTATAAACAAGAATTTCAAAGTCTTGTCCTGTTTAGTCGGGGCAGGGCTTATTTTTATAGGAGGATAAGTAATGAAAGAACAGTTGAAAAGCATTGACGAGCGTGCGAAAGAAGAACTTTCACATATTGATGACGCCAAGCTGTTGGAAGATTTCAGAGTAAGATTTCTTGGCAAAAAGGGAGAGATAACTTCCATACTTAAGCAAATGGGCAAGCTTTCCGCAGAGGAAAGACCTGTTATCGGTCAGCTTGCAAACAAGGTAAGAGCTGATATTGAGAACGCTCTCAATAAGCGTAAGGAAGAGCTTAAAAGCAAAATGGAGCAGGTAAGGCTTACAGAGGAAGCTATAGACGTTACGCTTCCGGGCAAGAAAACAAGAATAGGCAGACCACATCCGCTGAACGCTACTCTTGAAGAGGTAGAGGAAGTGTTCCTTGGTATGGGCTTTGATATTGTGGACGGTCCTGAGGTTGAAACAGACCATTATTGCTTCGAGGCGTTGAATATGCCTAAATCTCATCCTGCAAGAGATACACAGGATACATTCTACATTAATGAAAATGTTGTTCTGAGAACGCAGACTTCTTCTGTTCAGATAAGAACTATGGAGAAGAGAAAGCCGCCTATCAGAATCATTTCACCCGGCAGAGTTTACCGTTCTGACACTGTGGACGCTACACATTCACCTCTGTTCCACCAGATAGAGGGTCTTGTTATTGACAAGGGCATCACTATGGCTGACCTTAAAGGTACTCTTGAGCTGCTTATGAAGCGTCTTTATGGCGAGGACACTCAGATAAGACTTCGTCCGCACCATTTTCCATACACAGAGCCTTCTGCTGAGGTCGATCTTATGTGCTTCAACTGCCATGGCAAGGGCTGTTCAATGTGCAAGCAGGAGGGCTGGGTAGAGCTTCTCGGCGCAGGTATGGTACACCCTAAGGTACTTGAGGGCTGTGGCATTGACCCTGAGGTTTACAGCGGATTTGCATTTGGTATCGGTCTTGAAAGAATAACAATGGGCAGATACAACATCAATGATATGCGTCTGCTTTATGAGAACGATATGAGATTTTTAGAGCAGTTCTGATGAATGAAGTTATAATGCAGAGCAGGCTTTACAGAAAGCTTGCGCCGTCAAAGGCTAAGCTTGTAACGTCGGCGGCTATCAGCACACTTATGGCGCTGATAGTAGGCGTTGGCGGTGGGTTATCAGTCATGCTTGTAAAAGAACAGCAGAGTGCATGGGATATGCTCGTGCTATGTGGGTTTCTGATGATTTTTCTGGGTATCCTGCTTTTTATCGGAATAAGAGGATTTAAAAGGCAGGTAAAACAATACAGAGGGAACCTTGCAAGGCTGGAGCAATTTGACGCTCAGGATATGCTGGCTTTGGAAAGCGAGATAGAGGGAAGCGAGTTCAAATACAAGACCTTTTATCTACTTGACAGATATATGTATGTGCCTAAGGCTAAACTGCTTATAAAATATACGGATATTAGAGAGTTCAAGACCATAGTTCACAGCACAAATGGTGTCAATGACAGCATGAAAGCTGAGATAACTGATAATTTCGGGATAAAATATACTGTGAACATAAAGCGGTGGAAGGATTTCTATATTTATAGACCGCTGTTTTTAAAGGACTTGGACGAGAAGATACAAAACTGCGGTAAATGATAAGATTACGGAGGAATAATAAATGGATTTGTCAATGAAATGGCTTGCAGACTATGTAGACTGCGATATGCCGATAAAGGATTTTGTTTCCGCTCTGACGCTTTCAGGCTCAAAGGTAGAGTGCTTTGAGCAGGAGGGCGAAGATATTTCTAACGTTGTTGTGGGCAAGGTAGTTTCTATGGAGCGTCACCCTGACTCTGACCATATGTTCATCACTCAGGTAGACGTGGGAGAGGACGAGCCTGTTCAGATAGTTACAGGCGCTCAGAACGTTCACGAGGGCGATTTTGTGCCAGTTGCAAAGCACAAGTCATCTGTACTTCACGAGGGCAAGCAGGTGAAGATAACAAAGGGCAAGCTGAGAGGCGTTGCATCAAATGGTATGCTTTGCTCTCTGGGCGAGCTTGGACTTTCTGTTCACGATTTCCCATATGCTATAGAGGACGGAATTTTCATTCTTGGCGATGACTGCGACAAGACAGTAGGCAAGGATATCCATGAAGCTATAGGATATAATGATACGACAGTTGAGTTCGAGATAACTTCAAACAGACCTGACTGTCTTTCTGTTATCGGTCTTGCAAGAGAAACTGCGGCTACTTTCGGCACTGAGCTGAAAGTCAAGAAGCCTGAGTTCAAGGGCATTGATGGAGATATCAACGATATGCTCAAGGTAAAGATACACAACACTGACCTTTGCAAGAGATACATGGCCGGTATCGTTAAGAACGTTAAAATTGGTCCTTCACCTCGTTGGATGAGAGAAAGACTCAGAGGCTGCGGCGTTAGACCTATCAACAACTTTGTTGATATTACAAACTATGTTATGCTTGAATACGGCAGACCGATGCACGCTTTTGATTTGAGATATGTCAAGGACGCATCTATCAACATCAGAAACGCTAAGGCAGGAGAAACTATCACAACTCTTGACGGAGAAGTAAGAGAGCTTTCAGAAGAGATGCTCGTTATTGCTGACGCTGAAAAGCCTGTTGCAGTTGCGGGCGTTATGGGCGGCGAATACAGCGGTATCATGGACGATACAACTACTGTTGTATTTGAGTCTGCTTGCTTTGACGGCGCAAGCGTAAGAACAACTGCTAAAAAGCTTGGCATGAGGACTGACGCTTCTGCAAGATATGAAAAGGGTCTTGACCCACATGAGTGCTACGAGGCTCTTATGAGAGCTTTCCAGCTTGTTGAAGAGCTTGGTGCTGGTGAGGTCGTAAAGACTTACATTGATGAGAACTACGAGGACGAGACACCTAAGACGGTTGATTTTGACCCTGAGTGGATAAATAAGTTCCTTGGTACTGAAATACCTGAGAGCGACATGGTTGAATATCTCACAAGGCTTGGCTTTGAGATAAAGGACGGCAAGGTAGTTTCGCCATGGTACAGAGTGGACATTGCCTGCAAGGCTGACGTGGCAGAGGAAGTTGCTAGACTTTACGGCTACAACAAGATACCGAACACTATCGTAAGGGGTGTTGCACAGGCTAAGCTCACCGAGGCACAGAAGTTTGACAGACATATACAGAGATCTATGCTCGCTATGGGTCTTAACGAGATATCTACATTCTCATTCATTTCGCCTAAGTATTTTGACAAGATAAATCTTCCTGCTGACTCAAAACTGAGAAAGACAGTTGTTATCACAAACCCTCTTGGCGAGGACACTAGCGTTATGAGAACGACTATCATTCCGTCTGTATGTGAAGTGCTTGCAAGAAACTACAGCTACCGCAACCCTGAGTGCTATATCTTCGAGAGAGGAAACGAGTATATACCTGTTGAGGGAGAGGTGCTTCCTAACGAGCCTGAAAGACTAGGTTTTGGTTTCTATGACACTGAGACGAAGGCTGATTTCTATGACATCAAGGGCGTTGTTGAGGGTCTGCTCTCTAAGCTCGGCGCACAGAAAGTTGAATTTGAAAAGGCTACTGCTGAATGTAGCTTTAATGAGTTTTACGCCTTCCACCCAGGCAGAGTTGCTGTTGTTAAAGTAAATGGTGAGGAGATCGGCATTTTTGGCGAGCTTCACCCGAGAGTTCTGGAGAACTACGGCATTGACGCAAGAGCTTATGTGGGCAAGATAAATGTTCCTGAGCTTATGGCAAGCTGTGTTGCTCAGAAGACATACAAGCCGCTGCCTAAGTATCCTGCTACAACAAGAGATCTGTCTATCGTTTGTGATGACGATATCCCTGCGGCTCTTCTTGAAAAGACTATAAGCAAGGCTGTTGGCTCGATACTTGAAAAGGTAACGCTTTTTGACGTTTACAAGGGCGAGCAGATCGAAAAGGGCAAGAAGTCTGTTTCATACTCCATTTCAATGCGTTCACATGACGGCACGCTTACTGACGAGCAGGCTGACAAGGCTATGAAGAAAGTTCTTGAAGCTCTCAAGGCTATCGGTGCTGAACTCAGAATGTAAAAAATATAGTGCCTAATTTGTATAATGTGCATAAATTTTGCTTTTTGACTTGTTATTTTGAAACAAATGGAGTATAATAATATCAGGCGTATTGCTGATATTAATACATTGCAGAGGGGCTGAGCATAATGCACGAACAAACTATGGAATTTTCAGTACAGCACGACAAGGAGGCTGAGCTGAAAAAGACACTTACAATTATATATGACGCTCTGAAAGAGAAGGGCTATAATCCTATTAATCAGATCGTAGGTTATATTCTTTCTGAGGACCCGACCTACATAACAACATACAATAATGCCAGAAGTCTTATTCGTCATATTGACAGAGACGAACTTTTGCAGGCATTGGTGAAGTCCTATCTTGAGTCATAACTGATATTTAAAGGCGGTAGTTTTTACCGCCTTTTTTGTTTTACGTCAGAATTTACCTGAAACGTATTTTTGTATAAAGCCGTTTTCTGAACATAATAGTATAAGATGATAAGAAAACGGAGGGCTTCATATGAAGATAAGAAATTGCATGGCACTTATTTGTGCAGTTGTAGCGCTCAGTGCTTGTGGCAGGACAGTGATAATGCGTGAGGGAAATTCATCAGAGGGAACAAGCTCGGCGGTCATCGAGCCTGTGGCTGTGGGAAAGAAAACTGCAAAGGAAAAGATAGATCTTTCGGGGCTTTCACATGACAAGGTGGGATATGGTCAAGGCGTTCTTGTGGACGAAAAGAACAGGACGACTGGTGCGCTTGATTTTAATGCACAATACGGCAAGCTTAACGCAAAGGCTATAAATAATGATGACAAGATATATCTGACCTTTGATCAGGGGTATGAGAACGGATACACTGAAAAGATCCTCGATGTGCTGAAAGAGAAAAAGGTCAAGGCGACGTTTTTTCTTTTGCAGGATTATGCCGAGAAAAATCCTGAGCTTGTGAAGCGTATGATAGACGAGGGGCATATTGTGGGAAATCATTCGGTACACCATTATTCTATGCCGACGCTTGGACAGGCGGAATGTGAGTCGGAGATAAAGGATTTCCATAAGTATATGGAGGATAACTATGATTATACCATGACAGTGTTCAGACCGCCTATGGGCGAGTTTTCGGAGTTCTCTCTTGGAGTGACGGCAAACTGCGGTTATGAGACTGAGCTTTGGAGCTTTGCTTACGCTGATTGGGACGTGAACAATCAGCCTGATGAGGGGCAGGCACTTGAAAAGCTTGTGAATGCGGCTCACCCGGGGGCTATTTATTTGCTTCACTCGGTATCGAAAACCAATACTGATATTCTCGGGGACTTTATTGACAGAGTGAGGGCTGGCGGATTTGAATTTGGCTGATAAGAGAATATGATGAAGAGAGGTCTTGTGCCTCTCTTTTTTGTTATTTTAGGGGCATTTGTAGCTGATTTGTAATATATTAGTCTATTGACAAATTGTTAAAAGTATGTTATATTTTAAATACGAACAGAAACATGAGTTTCTTTAAGGAGGAAATAAAATGGTAAAAAATAAGGTGCTTACACCTGTATTGGCAGGCGTTTTGGGTCTTAGCATAGTTGGCTCAGGTCTTGGCTATTATTTTGTAAATAAAGACAGTAATGATGGTAAAACTGAGGGCGGAAAGGCTAAGCTTACTCAGGTGGCAGATAATATAAACAACACTCTTGGCACGGCTGAAAAGGCTATCAAGGGCGAACTTGATTTTGCTTACAACGCAACGGCTACTGTTTCATTCGGCGAGGGCTTCACAGAGAAGGCAGGTGTCAGCATACAGCCTATTTCTGTGACAACTGTTACAAAGCAGAAGGGAAGCAACACTGCAGCAGATGTTTCGCTAACATATGGCGGAAATAATCTTGTGTCTGCTAATGCTGTATATTCCAGAGATAACAAGTCGGCTTATGTTCAGATACCTGAGCTTTCTGACGCTTATCTTATGGTTAATGTTGACAGCCTTAAAGACAAGATAGGCAGTGAGCTTTCTTCACAGGGCATTGACCTTGATTCTCTCTTTGATTCTGCTGAGGGCGCTGATGTTGATTTTGATACTGACGCACTTGAAAAGGATCTGGAGGAATACAAGAAGGTTATGGAGGACTCTTTCCCTAAGCCTGTTGACGGTGAGAAAAAGACTGGTGACATTGACGGAAACGAGTACAGCTATACAACTAAGGAATACACTATCTCAGGCAATGATGTAAAGGCTGCTTTTAAGGCTGTTCTTGACAAGGCTAAGGACGACGCTACGCTTAAAGATATGTTCAACAAGGCAGGCGTTGCTGACAAGCTTGGTATGTCATATGATGAGATAATCTCACAGTATGCTGATTCTATGGATTCACTTTTTGCAAGCGATAATCTTGACGAAACTGTAAAATTTGACGCTTACTACAGCGGTGATGATCTTGTGGGCTTTAGCTTTGAAAAAGACGGCGAGGGTGCAACTCTTTACACTATTCTTAAGGACGATGTTGTGGCTGTTGATTTTAGTCTTGACATGGGCAGTGAGGGCAGTGCATCATTCAAGGGTTCTGCAAACACTGTTGACGGCGTTACAAACGGCAAGTTCACAATGAAAATGGAAACTGCGTCCGATTCAGATATAGACGCTGACAAGACTTCTGCTGACGGTGGACTTTCCCTTGAGCCTACCATGGCAGTTTCACCGAGCATAAACTTTGACACAATGGAAGCTGAGGTGACTCTCAAAGACCTTAAAGAAGAGGGTGACGCATTCTCAGGTACTATCAGATTTGATGTGAATGGTACATCTGATTCTCAGGCTGTATCAGGCTGGGTAGAGCTTGCTTCTGCTTCAACTGCTGACAAGCTTGACCTTTCTGTTGAGTTTGGCATGAACGGCAAGCAGTTTGTTACAATGGCAGTTACAGGAAATAAGACAGAGGCTTCTGACATCACTGTTCCGTCAGGCGACAAGATCTATGACATCACAAATGACGATCAGATGAATACATACCTTGCAGGCTGTGACAGTGATGGATTTGTTGCTAATGTAAAGAAAGTTCTTGGTGACGAGGTCTACAATATGCTTGTAAATGCAGAGGGTGATCTTGAGTCAGATTATGATGACTATGGTGATTATGATGATTATGATGACTACGATCTCTCTGATATTGATCTGTCAGATTATGATCTGAGCGCAAATGCATAATAGATAAAAAAATTAAGAGGATCGCATTGAGCGGTCCTCTTTTTTTAGCTGATAACACGATAATTCTCGGCTGCTTCTTCTTTTTTTACATACTCGGTGACATTGAGAACTTCCACCTTGACAGGCTTCTGACCCATATTTATGGTGATAATGTCGCCAACTTTCACGTCATATGAAGCTCTTGCAATCTTATCGTTCACAAGCACCTTGCCTGCATCGCAAGCTTCGTTTGCAATGGTACGTCGTTTAATAAGTCTTGTGACTTTCAGGTATTTATCAAGCCGCATATTTTCCTCCTTTGTAGTAAAAAAGACCTAACCCGCAGGCTAGGTCTGAGTGGCATAAGCTTTAGATTACTTGTTTACAGCGTCCTTAAGAGCCTTGCCTGCCTTGAATGCAGGAACTTTCTTAGCTGCAACAGTGATCTGCTCCTTTGTACGAGGATTGATAGCTGTCTTTTCAGCTCTCTCTCTAACCTCGAATGTACCGAAACCTACCAGTGAGATCTTCTCGCCGTTAGCAAGTGTCTCTGATACAGAATCAATAACAGTTGTAAGTGCCTTCTCAGCGTCCTTCTTTGAATAATCGCCCTTTTCTGCGATAAGATTGATCAGTTCTGCCTTTGTCATTGTTTTTACCTCCAAATTATTTTTAACGAATAAAGTTATTCATTCATTTTGCTCTCGCCAATAAGCGTCAAGCTCATTTATGCTCAGGGCGGTCATATCCTGCCCGTTTTGCCTTACAGCATTTTCTGTTTTCTCAAACTTTTCGATATAATTATTATTTGTATCCGTCAGCACTTCTTCAGCGTCAAGGTCAAGCTTTCTTGCAAGTGAAGCACAAGTGAACATTATCTCACCAAGCTGTTTTGCAACTACGGCTTTATCACTGTCAGCACTGTTTTCAAGAGCCTTAACAGCATTTTCAAGTGCGCTGATATCATGAGCATTGTCATACTCGATACCTGCTCTTGCTGCACGTTTGCTTAACTTCTGAGCTCTCATAAGTGCAGGAAAGTTCTTTGGAACGCTTTTAAGGGTATCGGAATAAGTTTCCTGTCCCTTGGTTTCTTTCTTGATAGTGTCCCAATTTTTAAGCACTGTTTCAACGTTGTCAGCTTCTACGCTTCCGAAAACGTGTGGGTGTCTGATGATAAGCTTTTTACAGATATCGGTTATCACATCGTCAAGTCTGAAATTGTTGTTTTCGGTCTCGATAACTGTATGGAAAACCACCTGCAAAAGAACGTCGCCAAGTTCTTCCCTCATCATTTCAGGAGAGTCACAGTCAATTGCTTCCATGACCTCATAGACTTCTTCAAGAAAATCTTTCTTGATAGACTTATGGGTCTGGACCTTATCCCACGGGCAGCCGTTCTCGCTTCTGAGAATTACCACGATATCCGCAAGATCATTGATATCAAAGCTGTCTTTAGCAAGCAATTCCTTAATTTTATCGCTCATTACATCATTACCTTTCCAAAAGGGTGCTTATTAATAATAAACCATTTTGCTCAAAATTTCAAGGGTTTTGCGGATTTTTTTTTGAAAATATGTAATTTACAATATTTTTCGGCGTTTCGCACAATAAATATAAACAAAAAAAGTACATTGTGCTACCAATTCCTATAGAAAAAAGGGTCACAAATCTATGATTTATTTGCAAATGGACTATTTTCGTAAGTGTTTCGTGTGACAAAACAGCTGTCACACTGCACATGATAGCGGCGTAGGTGGGCTTTACGAAAATTTCGCTCACTTTTGGTTTTAGATCCGTCATTTTGCAAACTGAGCGTACGGATAGGACGCATATGAAAACCTCTGAAACAAGAGTAGAAATAGCTGCTCCTGATATATTTATTATGGGCTGTCTTATAAGTATAATGTTCAGAAATAGCTTGATAATTCCACCTGCCAACATAATTATTATGGCTTTGTGAGGTTTTCCGAGGGTTTGCAGGATAGAAAAGCAGGGAGTTGCTATGGCAAGGAATATTACTGCTATTCCAAGAATGGACATTGGCATTATACAGACCTGTATTTCAGTTTCACGGCCTCCGAAAAGAAAACGCAGGATAGGTTTTGACAAAACTGCTATGCCCATGCCTGCGGGTATGGCTATGATACTGGTGACGATGAGCATTTTTGTAAGGCCTGACTGCATGGCTTTTTTATCGTTTTTGGCACAGCTTTCGGCAAGTGAGGGGAGTATGCTTTTGCCAAACATTGCGGTGATGGTCGGAACAAGGCCGAAAACGGTTACGGCAAGTCCTATGTAAGAGCCGTAAATGAAGTTCGGGAGCATATCGGTGGTGAGCTTATCAGAAAGCAGGCTGTCAAATGTGTGTGGAGAAGCTTTCATGGCGGTTTTGATACACGGATTGACAGTGAGCATATCTATCATGTTGGCAAAGGTCATTATCACTGAGATAAGTGCGATCGGAAGACAGCAGACGATAAGCTTTTTGGCTGTTGCACCTGTGGGGTCTGTTATGGTATCTCTTTGAAGCATTTGCTTTGTTACGCTGTCGCCTTTGATCTTGCCTGATATGAGAATATACAGGCAGGCGATCGCAGATGCTATGGACGAACCTAGGATAGCTGCGGCAGCTATAAATGGAAGTGCGGCGGAGGCTGCCTGACGTGAGTTTTCATAGGCTGTGCCGAATATCATGCCTGTTTTATCATACGTATCGGAGATATGATACATTAGTCCGTAGGCGAAACCAAGACCTAGGATAAGTTTGAAAAGGGTTTCTATCACTTCTGATACAGCGGTCGGTATCATATTCTGCAAGCCCTCACAGTAACCGCGTTCCACTGACATAATGGTACAGAAAATAATAGATGGGGCAACGCACATGAGAGCATATTTTGTACTTGGCTCGCCGACTACATTGCGTGACAGAAAATCTGAGGTGAGTATCATTACCGCAGCAGCGGCTGCGCTGATGATCGTGAAAAGAAAAAATGCAGTTCGCTTGGTATGACGCATATTTGAAAAGCGTTCAAGGGCATAGTTTTCAGCGGTAAGGCGAGCCATGGTGGAGGGGATACCTGAAACGACTATGGCGAAAACTGGTGTGAAAACTGAGAATGCTGAAGCGAAATATCCCATGCCTGTGCCGCCCAGAAGATTTGTAAGAGGTATCTTATAGAGAAGTCCCAGAATTTTTGTTATCAGAACCATTGCAAGCAATATTGCTGAGCCTTTTATAAAGCCTTGTCTTTTCATCTGTCAACCTGCTTTCTGACTTGTTTTTATATGATCTTATGCTGTTATGGTGGGTTTTATTACGGTTTGTCCATATGTCAGGTGGATATGCAGTTGTTTAAATTGCACAAAAATAGAACTTAGGGTGCTAATACTAAAAAAAGTTTGCGTAAACACTTTATTTTATAGGAAAAATGTGATATAATCATATTATGTATTTTTAAGAAAAAGAGGTAAAAAAGTTATGACTTATAAGTTTTCAGAAAAGGTTTCTCATTTGCAGGCGTCTGCTATCAGAGAGATACTTAAATTTACTTCTGACCCAGAGGTAATTTCATTTGCGGCAGGCAATCCTTCTCCTGAGGCATTCCCTGTGGACGAGCTTAATAGAATATCAGAAGAGATATTCAAGGAAAACCCTATCGGCGCACTCCAGTACAGCCTTACAGAGGGATATACTCCGCTGAGAGATCTTCTTAAGAAAGAGCTTGAAAAGAAGGGTGAATTTGATCCTGAGAGAGATGATCTTATCATCACAAGCGGTGCTCAGCAGGCTAACGAGCTTGCTTGTAAAGTTCTCTGCGACCCAGGCGACGTTCTTTGCTGTGAAGCTCCAAGCTTTATCGGCTCACTTAATGCGTTCAAGTCATACAATGTTGAGCTTAAGGGTATCACGCTTCATGAAGACGGAGTTGATTTGAAAGAGCTTGAAGAGGCTTTCGCTACAGGCAAAGTAAAGGTATTCTACATCATTTCTAACTTCCAGAATCCTACTGGTCTTACAACTTCTCTTGAAAAGAGAAAGGCTATCTACGAGCTTGCTAAGAAGTACAGTGTTATGATACTTGAAGATAACCCATACGGCGACCTGAGAATAAAGGGTGAGGCTATCCCGTCTATCAAGAGCATGGACAAGGACGGTCTGGTTATGTATTCAAGAACATTCTCGAAGATACTTGCTCCTGGTATCAGAGTTGGCTACATTTCCGCTCCAAAGGAGATAATCGGAAAGATAGTTGTCTGCAAGCAGGTGGCTGACGTACATACAAACATCTGGGCACAGATGCTGGCTTACAACTTCATGAAGGACAATGATATCGAAGCACATCTTGCTTCGCTGAGAGTGATCTACAAGCATAAGCTCGAACTTATGATAGAGCAGATCGAGAAGAATTTCTCTTCACAGATCAAGTTCACAAGACCTGAGGGCGGTCTGTTCATTTGGTGTACTCTTCCGGAGGGCAGTGACATGACTGGTTTCTGCAAAAAGGCTGTTGCAGAATATAAGGTAGCCGTTGTTCCGGGCAATGCTTTCATGGTAAGCGAGTCTGACAAGACAGCTTCATTCAGATTGAACTTCTCAACTCCTACAGACAAACAGATAATCGACGGCTGTGAGAAGCTTGGCAAGCTTTCTAAGGAAATGTTCGGCGATTAAGACAAAATGAAAAAAGTTCCTTTTACGCCTTTTCAGCTTGTGCTTACGGTGGTAAATACGGCGGCTCTAATGTTCTGCATGGGGTGTGATTGCTTTGTGCTGATAGTGGGCATGACGGCAGGCAGGACAAAGCCTTATGTGGTGGATCTTGTGCTGAGTCTTCTTGCTATGGCGGTGTTTATTCTGCTTGTGTTTTCAGCAGGCAGGATAAATATTTTCAGTGATAAAGCTGACCCCGATGGGGACACTGCACCTGCGGTATCGGCACTTAGGACGTATTTTTGTATCTTGTTTTTTGATATCTCAGGAGTGCTGGGTCTTATGCTTGCGGGAGCGTTGGGGGTTGAGTGGGCTAAAAAAGCTATTATAATTTTTGCTCCTGTCGTTTTTGTCCTTGCGGCGATTGTTTATTTTATTCTATCGGGCAGGATAGGTCTTGATGATTTTTCGGATAGTGACGGGGAAGAATGATTTTACAAGGGGAGGTCTGTCATGAAAAGTGCATTGAAAAAGGATACTGTCAGAGAGATAAGGCAATCGTTGGGCAGATTTCTCTCTATTTTTCTGATAGTTCTTCTTGGCTGTGGATTTTTCTCTGGTATCAAGGCGACTATGCCTGATATGATAGACACGGCGGAGGAGTATTTCAGCGATAACAGACTTATGGATATTAAGTTAATGTCGTCTATCGGCGTTAAGTCTGAGGACGTTGAGGCTGTGAAAAAAGCTGATGATGTTCAGGGCGTTATGGCGGGATATTCTAAGGACGTTTTCTACTATCATGAAAATCAAAACCTTGTGCTGAAATTCATGTCCTTCAACAATGTTGTTGATGAGAACAGCCCTAATAATCTTGATAAGCCTGTTTTACTAGAGGGCAGGTTGCCTGAAAAAAAGGGCGAGTGCGCAGTAGAGGTAAAAATGAGTTCGCCTGACACATTTAAGGTGGGCGGAGAGATAAAGATCAACGAGCCTGACTCGTCAAAAAATATAACTGATACTTTGGCAACTGACACATACAGGATAGTAGGTATTGTGGCTTCACCGCTTTATATCGGCTATGAGCGTGATGCGACCACAGTGGGCAACGGAACTGTGGTAAGCAACGTTTTTGTGCCTGAGAGCGAGTTTGTGTGCGATTATTACACTGAGCTTTATGTGAAATTCAAAGGCACTGACGAGCTTGACCCGTTTTCCGACGAGTACAAGCAGGCTGTGAAAGATAAGAGTGTTCAGGCGGTGGAGTTTTTTGAGGACAGTGTGAACGCAAGGTTTGAAAAACTAAGCAGTGACGCTCAGGACAGTATTGACGTCGCTCAGGAGAAAGTTGACATCTTGAAACAGGCGCTTGCCTGCGACGAAAATCAGCTTACGGAGCTTTTGGCAACGGCACAGAAGTCGGTAGAGGAAGCTCAGGAGGCTTATGATAAGGCTGAACAGAGTGGTTCTAGTGCAAAGTATCTTGCAAGGTCACAGCTTTTAAAAGCACAACAGCTTGAAGAAGTGGCAGGAAAGCTTCTTCAAGACAAAAAGACAGGAAGTACGGCGGCTTTTGATGAATATAATGGTCAGCTTGCGGCGGCAGAAGATGAGATAGCCGGAGCGAAAAAAGAACTTGAAGCCGTTAAAACGCCGGCATTCTATCAGTATGACAGATTTGAGGCTAGCTCTGATTATAGTTCCTTTTATGGGGACGCTCAGAAGATCGACTCTATCGCAAAGGTGTTTCCTGTGTTCTTTATTCTTGTGGCGGCGCTTGTGTGCCTGACCACAATGACTAGAATGGTAGAGGAACAGAGAACGCAGATAGGTACATACAAGGCTTTAGGATACAGTGGGGCAAGAATATCTGGAAAGTATCTTTTCTATGCAGCGACAGCGGCATCAGCAGGAAGCTGCATAGGCGTTGTTGTTGGATTGCAGATCTTTCCGAAGATAATTTATAGTTGCTATAATATTTTATACAACATTCCTGATATTGACACTCCGTTCAAGCCTGTTTATATGGTGCTTTGCTTGGTGGTGTCGGTTATTTGCACTTGCTCGGCGGTGCTTTACGCTTGTATCAAAGAGCTTAAGTCACAGCCGTCACAGCTTATGCGTCCAAAGCCACCGCAGAATGGCAGGCGTGTTTTGCTGGAACGTGTGGATCTTATATGGAATCGGCTTGACTTTCTTGCAAAGGTCACCGTGAGAAATTTGCTGAGATATAAAAAGCGTTTCTTTATGACGATCGTGGGAGTGGCAGGCTGTACGGCGCTGATAGTCACGGGTTTTGGTTTGAAATATTCTATAAAGACTATTGCCGAAAAGCAATTCAATGAGATATTTCTGTATGATGGTATTGCGGTACTTAATTCAGCCGATTTTGACGAGAAACAATTGGAGGACAAGATAAGCAGTATCCCACAGGTAGACAAATCTATGCTTATGCAGAGTACAGATGGCATTGCAGAAAATGAAAGTGAAAACCAGTCTGTTTCTATGATCGTGCCGAAAGCTCCTGAAAATATGGGAGATTATATCGATCTTGTATCTGCTGAGAATGGATCAAACCTTGAAGTGAAAAGCGGTTCTGTTATCATAACACAAAAGCTTGCAAAGCTTCTTGACCTGAAAACGGGTGACACTATTACCATAAAGCTCAGTGGTCATGAGGAGAAAGAGTTCAAGATAGGCGGAGTAAGCAAGAACTATGCTTTGCATTATATTTACATCACTCCTGATGATTTTGAAAGTGTATACGGTGAGAAGCCTGTTTATAATCTTTCTTTTATTGACCTAAAGAAAGACACTGATGAAAACTCTTTCAAGGAACAGCTTATTTCAAATGACGAGTTTTATGGAATAAGCTTTAAAAATGATTCAAGCAGAGGTTTCCTTAATTCTGTGGACAGCCTTGACGCTATCGTTATTTTGCTCATCGTTTGCGCGGGAGGCTTGGCTTTTGTGGTGCTTTACAATTTGGCAAACATAAACATAACTGAGCGTGTTCGTGAGATAGCGACAATAAAAGTGCTTGGATTCTATGACGGTGAGACTTCAGCGTATATTTACAGAGAAAATCTGATATCGACGATTGTGGGCATTATCGTGGGTCTTGCGGCAGGAAAGATACTGCACTATTTTGTTGTGATAACTTCTGAGGTCGACCTTGTGCTGTTCAACAGACAGCTTGTTTGGTGGGCGTATGTGCTTGGTGCATTGCTCACATTGGCATTTGCATTTATAGTTAATTTGGTTCTTCATTTCAAGCTTAAAAAGATAGATATGGTAGAATCTTTAAAATCAGTAGAATAGACGGAGGTATTATTATGGATATTTTTGAAGAAAACTGCGATACTGAAAATAACTGCACAGTAAGCTATTTTTGGAAAGGTCTTGCACTTTTTCTCCTTGGCGTTATAATTGGTCTGTTTGTTTCGCCAATCAAGAAAGGCGTTACTATCGGTTGTAACAACAAGATAGACAAGGGTGGCTGTAACGATCATTTTGACCCTGACGAGTATTATGATGATTATAACTTTGATGATGATGAAGATGATTTTAACCATGATGGCGTAAAATTTTAACGAAAGGCGTATATTGATATGAAACTTGGCATGGTAGGACTTCCTAACGTAGGAAAATCAACACTTTTTAATGCACTCACAAATGCGGGTGCAGAATCTGCAAATTATCCGTTTTGCACGATCGAACCGAATGTGGGCATCGTTTCGGTGCCTGATGAAAGACTTGACAAGCTGGCTGAGATGTATCACCCTGTAAAGTTTACTCCTGCAACACTTGAATTTGTTGACATTGCAGGTCTTGTAAAGGGTGCTTCAAAGGGCGAGGGACTGGGAAACAAATTTCTTTCAAACATAAGAGAAGTGGACGCTATCGTTCACGTTGTAAGATGTTTTGATGATCCTAATATCATTCATGTTGACGGCTCTATCAATCCTCGCAGAGACATTGAAACTATAGATTTGGAGCTTATTTTCTCTGACGTTGAGCTTATCGAGAGAAAGCTTGACAGAACTAAAAAGGCAATGAAAGGCGACAAATCTCTTGCTTCTGCTGTAGAGTTCCTTGAAAAGCTCAAAGAGCATCTTGAAAGCGGCAAGCCTGCACGTTCTTATGACATGACAGAGGACGAGCTGGAGATACTTAAAGAAACACCGCTTCTTTCACTTAAGCCTGTTATCTATGCGGCTAACCTTTGCGAAGATGATTTCAGAAACAATATCGAAAGCAACGAGCATTACAAGGAAGTTTGCGAGATCGCAAAAGCCGAAGGCTCGGCTGTGTTCCCGATATGCGCGCAGATAGAGGCTGAGATATCTGACATGGACGATGAGGACAAGGAAATGTTTCTTGCAGACCTCAGTCTTGAAACTTCAGGTCTTAACAGAATAATCAAGGAGGGCTATTCACTTCTTGGCCTTATTTCATACCTGACAGCAGGCGAACCTGAGGTAAGAGCTTGGACTATCAAAAAGGGCACTAAAGCTCCACAGGCGGCAGGAAAGATACACACTGATTTTGAAAAGGGCTTCATCAGAGCTGAAGTTGTTTCATTTGACGATCTTATGAGCTGTGGCTCTATGACGGCGGCTAAGGAAAAGGGTCTTGTTCGTCTTGAGGGTAAGGATTACGTTATGCAGGACGGCGATATCGTTCTGTTCAGATTTAACGTATAAAGCGTAAGCTATACAAAGGCAGGCTGAAATATGCTTGCCTTTTTTTATGTGCAATATGTATGTTTTTTGTTATTATATTTGTTTAAAATCACAAAAGTAAATTTAATTTGTGTTATAGATTTTTTCATATATTGATGATAGAATGTGATAGTAAAAATTAAAGATGATAAATGTAATAGTTAGATTTTTGGAGGAAAAGTAATGACAAAAAACATGACAACGGGCAGTCCGTTCAAGCTTATAATGAGCTTTGCGCTTCCTCTGCTTTTAGGAAATTTGTTGCAGCAGACATACAATCTTATTGACGCTGCCATCGTGGGAAGATTTCTTGGTTCTGACGCTCTTGCAAGTGTTGGAGCTTCAAGCAGTGTGCAGTTTTTGGTGCTTGGTTTCTGCATGGGAACAGCCTGCGGCTTTGGCGTGCCTATTGCAAGGCATTTCGGAGCAGGTGACATAAAAAAGCTGAAACAGTATTTTTACAATTCTATTGTTATAACCGCCGTTACTGCGTTTGTGTTGACAACAGTTTGTGCGGTGCTTTGTAGTGAGATATTGAAGCTTCTTTCAACTCCGTCGAATATTTTTGATGACGCATATAAATATCTTCTGGTGATATTCCTTGGCATACCGTTCACACTTTTGTATAACCTGCTTTCAAGCGTATTGCGTTCTGTTGGCGACAGCAAAACGCCATTTGTATTTCTTGCTATATCAACGGTTTTGAACATTGCACTTGACCTTGTGTGTGTTATCGTGTTCAGGTGGGGCTGCATGGGTGCGGCTATCGCTACGGTCGTTGCTCAGGCGATAAGCGGAATACTATGTGCCATATTTATTATGAAAAAGGTCAGCGTGCTGAAACTTACCAAAGAGGACAGAGTGATGTCAAAGCCTGCGGTGCTGAACCTTATAATAATGGGCTTTCCTATGGGACTTCAATATTCTATAACGGCTATCGGCTCAATGGTCATGCAGTCGGCTAACAACAAGCTTGGAAGCATTTATGTGTCAGGATTCACTGCTGCGGCGAGGATAAAGCAGTTCACAATGTGTCCTTATGACGCTTTTGCAACAGGTGCATCTGTTTTTGCAAGCCAAAATCTCGGTGCAGGAAATCTCAAGCGTATCAAAAAGGGTATACGCATTGGAGTTGGCGTGGGCATGACATATGGAGTAATAGCCGGTATTGTACTTATATTCTTCGGCAGAGAGCTTTCGCTTATCTTTGTGAATAAGTCAGACGCAGCAGTGCTTACTGCTTCAGCCGAATATCTTTTCTACGCAGGCTTTTTCTATTGGACGCTCGGTATACTCAACACTTGCAGAATGTGTACGCAGGGTCTTGGATATTCTGGTCTTGCTATATTCTCAGGAGTGACGGAAATGATAGCTCGAATTTCTGTAAGTATGATATTTGTGCCGAAATTCGGTTATCTTGCAATCTGCTTCACAGATCAGGCGGCATGGATAGCGGCTTGCTTGTACATAGTTCCTGTTTGCATATATTGTGTGAACAAGGCAGGCAGACACATTGCAGGAGATCACGGACTTCCTGTGGAAAATAAATAAGTAAAAGGCAGCTCTGAAAAAAAATCAGAACTGCCTTTTGTTATGCCTACTTGTTTATAGCTTTTTTAAGTTGTAAGACAACTTCGCTGTAGTATCTTGGATTGACATCGCCAAGTTTCATGTTGTCATTGTATGCAGCATCGGGAAGTCGGAAGTAAAGCTCTTCCACGGTCACGTCCTCTATCTCGTAATAGCCGATGTATGTTCCTGAGAATTTAAGTTCGGCGGTCATGCCTATGTTGACGAGCTTGCCGTCGGGATCTTTTTCCTTGCCCGAGATATCATTTCTTATGAACTCATAGAAAAAGCCTGCGTCCTGTGCCTGACCTTTATACCAGCCTGCTTTGGTCATGCGGTTGACTAGAGTGGTGTTCGTTATCTCGGTATTCTTGAAGATCTCGCAGGCGGTCTTATTCTTATCGCTTTCCGCTACTTTGTATACCTTTCTTCTTAGCTGGTCGAATGGCTGTATTATCTCGTAATCATCAAGCTGTTCCAGCCAAGCTTCTTTTTCATGTTCAGTAAGCTCCAGCGGGTGAACAAGCCCTATCTGCATAACCTCGGACAGCTCTATCTCATCATCATCTGAGTTTGTAAAACTGCCGTCGTCAAGATAACGGAACGAAGTTTTAAGGCAGCCATTTTCGTAAATACCCCATATAAGACCTATCGCAAAGCAGTGCATGAGAGGATTTTTTACAAAGAGAGCTTTCCAAGATTCTGCTGTCCACTTACGATCAAGCATAAGCACATATTCAAGACGCTGTTTCTGTGCGTCAACAACGGTTTTCATTTGCTTTTTCATTTCCTTGAAATCAGCAGTAGCCTTTTCTGCGAGGGCAGGGTCGTCATTAACGCCTATTTTAGGGAGATTTTTAAGCTTTTTCTCGCCCCCGAATATTTCTATATCAAGCTGTGGAGTGAGATAAACGGAGAATTTTCTGCTTCCAAAATCAAAGGTGCGGCACATTTTCTCGTCAAAGCCCATGTCAGGTACTATCTTGTCCGCAAGCTCCTGCGTTGTCAAGCCAAGCTGTTTAGCGGCATTGGCAAGTGCGTCAACTGCGGCAGCTCTGACCGCACGACTCTTATATTTTCTTGAAATATTGTCTACAGTCATAAGTGCATAGGAACTGCCGTTCAGAGCTACGGCATTGACGGCTTTAACCGCAAGGGCAACACGCATATTTAATGACTGTTTCGACCATTCTTTTATGTAATCCGTCAGGCAATTTATTGCTTCATCACCGCCGTAAATGGCCGCAAAATACATTGTCCACTTTGTTTTCGCTTCTGCACCTTTTTCAAGCCAGCGGCTCAGGACTTCAAGGGCGAATGTTTCAAGCTCGTCAGCTTTGAGCTTCTGGGCAAGTGTCTTGCCCTCGGGTGGGAGTGTACCTTCGTCGGCGTTTGCATATGTAAGCAGGAGAGCCTGCAAATAGATATCCTCTGCGACTGTATCATCGGTGAAGTGAATAGGTGCAAAGGGCTGTTCAAAAAGCCAGAGAACTTTCTTGCTTTTTGTGCCTTTGGTGAGCGCAGTCACAAGGTCTTCATCTGATATTTCGGCAGGCTTTGCTTCGCTGCCCAAAAGTTCAGATATTTTCGATTTGAGTTTGTCGGATTTTTCTGTGGCATAGGCTTTTTCAAGTTCTGTGCGGTAGGCGTCAGCTCCTTGATTTTCAATTATCATAAGTGCAGTTTCACGCTTGGCTGATTTTTTCTGAGCAAGAAGTTTGCAAACATCATCGCGCCAATCCTTGTGGGCGGATATAACTTTCACAAGCTCTGCTTTTATTACCTTACTGTTATCGTCGCAAAGGGCAAAAAATTCGTCTTTGTACTTGTTGCTGTCTGAGATATCAAGAAGCCTTATATACAAAAGTCGGCTGGACACAGCCATTTTGCTTACGTCAATAATGGTGGCTTTGTCTTTAAATTCTGGCATGACAGCGGTTATCTTTTTGATGATGGCTTCTTTACAGTAAGAGCTTTCTATCTGCCAGCCAAGGGATCTTATAATTATATCTATCGGTAGACCTGATCTTACCATTGCACGGACAATGAGCTCGGTGTTGTAATAAAGATCGTTGCCTATAAGTTGGAGGGGGTCACTTGTATCTTTAGACGCTCCTATGGAAAGGGCGGCGATACAGCGGATAATAAAATCGTCCTCTCCATATGCAACAATATAGTACATTTTCTTATGTCTGCCCTCGCAGGCTTCTTCGTCTGCAAAGGGGAGTATCGTGTCTATTTCTGCTTTGCCCATGATATATGCGTATATCTCGTCACTGTGCTTGAAATGTTCGGCAATAAGTTTGGCGATACGTTCCTGATGGATAGCTTTAAGACCAATTGCTTCTGCGTTATATTTAGGGTCGGTGGCTTTGAGCATTTTTTCCATGGTGATCGCTGTGTCAAATGGAGCGTTCTTCATTGTTTCTATGAAAAGCTGTGGGTGATCTTTTGCGAGCTTTACCATTTGTGCTGGATAATTCCCATTTTTGTCAGGTGATTTGACAAAGTGCAGAATGTATCTATCTGTAAGACACTGTGGTTGAGCTTCGATAAGGTCGAATATCCTGGTGGTGGAAAGCTTCATATATATCAGCCCTTGGGTAAGATCGTCGTAATATTTCACAATGTTTTTATCAAAAAACGCACGGTATTCTTTTGCAAAATATGACGCTTCTGCATATGCGGCAAGAAAAAGACAGAAAACGGCTGTAGTTGTTTTGGGCTTTTTTTCGACTACTTCGGCAAGCTTTTTTATGGCAATTGCGGCTGTATCAGGAATTTTTGTTTTGCCGAGCAGGCTCTTTTTAGGCAGCTCGGTTGCGTCCAATGCGTAAACGCACAGGAGAAGCTGTGCTATGATATCGTCAGGGCTAACGAAGTTGAATGTTCTTATGGCATCGTCTGCGGAATAGATAGGATGATTTACAGTGAAAACGCTGATAGAATCATTTGAGCGGTTTGAGATCTCGGTTGATATCCAGACTGCTTCTGCGTTCTCACCATAAAAATCAGTGAGCGGCTTCATATACATGGCTTTGTTTTCGGAATATATATAGGCATTGCCAGACAGCGCATCTGTCATATATCGGAAATATGGACCCGTTGCCATTGAACTGAAAATAATATAACGGTCTTTAAGCTCCTCACTATCTGAATTTGATATCTCACTTTTTACAGCTTTGATGAGCTTTTCACGATAACTATACTGCATGAGTTTTGGATAGTATCTTGTTGTAATTTTTCTCATCAGGTCATTGTTTCTTGGCTTTGTGATGTCAAGATATTCAAGGGCAAGGTCTATGGTCTGCTGGTCAAAACCAAGCTCCTTTAGGGCGGTTTCAAGCTTTATAAAGCTTTTGGTGCTTTCGTTGTAGATCATTTTTTCTCCTCCATATTATTTATCGCACTGAACAGTGCTAATTTTTGTGTGCAAAGTCTGATATACCGCATTGTGTTGCCTGCGGCAGTGAAGATATCAAGGCTTTTGTCTGCGGTGGTGTGTCTTGCATTTTCGCATAGCTTTGTGAAGCATTCATAACGTTTTGCAAGTTCTTCAAGTCCGCACTGGCGTATGCTTTGAGCGTGTTCGTCTGCGATAACAGAGTTCACTCCGCACTCCATTGCCGTGACTATCCTCTTGTCGGTTTCTTCGGTGGCGTCAAGAAGCTCGCTACACATTCCATAGTCTTGGTCTGTATCATTCTCGACAGGTACAGGAACATTGTCAGGCGGATCAATAAAATCATAGACCTCTATTGGGAAAAGCGTTAGCCTGCCGTGGTCGATATACCCCTGAGCCAGCAGGACGTAGTTTTTGTGCTTCTCTTTTAGCATTTTGCCACCTATGGTTTCAAGCGTGGAAATAAATTCACGATTTTCTGCTGTGTATTTTGCGGTGACAGATATTTGTCTATCACAGCCGTCTTTTATAATTAATATTTGCTGTTGAGTGTGCTTGTCAAAATATGAAGCGACGCACTCTTTGGGGTGAACGAAATAAAGTCGGTCTGTTTCTTCGTCGCTTTTGTTTGCGGAGATCTTTTCCGCAAGCTTTTTGAAATCGCTGACAATAAGCTCACGGAGGGCAAAACAGTTTAGCTGTGCAGGACCTGCGCCTATGGCGTTGGTCTTTGACGATGAGGACAAATGTCCCATGCTCACCTTGGCGTTTTTAAGCTTCAGCTCTGTGCACATATAGCTGTTTAGAGAGCTGTCAAGATCCCATACAGTTGTGCTTTCGGCAAATCGTCTTGACTTTCTTTCATAGAAAGTGGGGCGCAGATCGCTGTAGGTTAGAAAGCGCTGGTGAGATGTTCTGTCTTTATTTAGAAAATAGTAGATACAGCCAGTGTATTCGCCACTGACATTTCTTGTGCCTATAGGCAGGAGTTGGAGCGACCCCTCATAGTCGGTGTATTCTCTGCGGAAGGTGCCGAGCATTTCTTCTGTGATGTCGGCTTTTGTAAGCTTGTTCATGCTGTCAGCATATTCAAACATTTTGTGAGTGAATACCTGCGGACTGAATGAAGCTCGCCTTGAAACACAGTCTTTAAGTCGGCTGCCAAGTTCACGCATTTGTCTTTCTGCCTCAGCCATTCTCAAAGCGTGGCAGGAAACTGCGGCAAGCTCAAAATTATCGGGGTCGCTCTCTTCGGCTCTTACAAGACCTCTGGTAAATATTCCAGACATTATTTTTATGCACTGTTCGGCACATCCTTTTATCTTTTTCTTGGTATCCTGAGAAAGCGAATTTATTTCAGGTTGGTCGGGGAGTTCAATTTCTGCTTGTTCAGGCTCGGAGGTTATGACCTCTGGAGTGATATTCTCGCCGTCGTACTGTGGAAGCTGTGCTTTCAAAAGCAGTATGGCTGTGATAATGTGCCGGCACATTCCTCTTGAAACACAAGTGCATTGACTTTCATCAAGTGGTGATTTTATGGTGCAGGTTTCACCGTCTAATTTTACTATGTAACATTCATGTATTTTTTCAGCCAAAAGGGTCATGTTTTTGGATTCCTTCAACGCACGTTTGTAAATGCCCTTGTTTGATAGCTCAATAAGCGTTTGTTCGTTTGCAATGGCAAGCTGTTTATCGATCACGTCCAAGATGTCATCTCCTATGCAAATATTTTTCCAATGTAATCCCCAAGCTTATCAGGGGTAAGACCGCCAACGAATGAGCCCATATCTGCAAGCTTCTGACCTGTCGCCTTGTCATAAGCAGGGTCGGCATTTTCATCAAGGGCGGTAAGGAATGAGAGATGTGCGCCGCTTGTGATTATATTTTTGCTGACGTTCATAAGCTGTGCTTCACTGCCACCCTCGTAGAGGTCTGTTACCACGATAACGCAAGTGTCACGTGGCGTAACGATAAGGCTTTCGCAGTAGGTAAGGGCTTTTGCAATATCCGTTCCTCCCCCAAGCTGAACGCTCATTATTGTCTGAGCAGGGTCGTCTGCATGGTCTGAGAGGTCAACGATGCTTGTATCAAATATGACGAGCTTCACCTCTGCAAATGGCAGTTCGGAAATTATCTGCGCCGTTACTGCACTATAGATGACTGAACCGAGCATTGAACCGCTTTCGTCTATGGCTATGATAATGCGCTTTTTGTTATGCTTTTTCACACGTCCACTGAAATAGATATCTTTCAGTATAAGCTGGTTGCTTGCTTTGTCATAGTTTTTCAGGTTTCGGCGGATAGTCTTTTTGAAATCGAGGTTTGCAGAGCATTTCATAACTGACGATGTGTTTTTATCAAGCCTGCCTGTAAGGCTTCGCTTTATGGTCATATCAAGCTTTTGTTTGATATCGTCTGCCACCTGTTTTGCTATTTTTACAGCCGCCTGCAACACCTCGCCGTTCATGAGATGTTTGAGCTGAATGATAGTTTTAAGCAGCGCTATATCAGGCTTCATTTCTTCAAGAACCTTTTTATCGGTAAGAAGCTCGGTCATGTTGAACCTTTCCAAAGCTTGACGTTCAAGCACATCGGCGGTCTGCTTTGGAAAAAGCGTTCTGACTTTTGTTATCCATTCTGCGGCGTTTAGCACACTGCCACCCTGACCGCCTTGCCTGCTGTTCTCGTTCCTTACTTCGTCACCTTGCGCACGGCTATAGAGATAATCGAGTAGCTTTTCCATATCCTGAAACGTTATTATCTCTGCTTTGTCACCGGTAAAGGAAAGGCTTTTGTCAGACATTCCGCCCAGCACGAGCCGCCAGCGGTTGACGGATATGGCTTTGTTTTCATCTGTCATGGCTTTTCCTCCTCAGACAAAAGTTTGACTATCTCTTTATCTATTTCCCCACCGAAGCTATATAGCCTTTCGTTCATAGGTTTTTTCACAAGAAGCTCAGCACTGTCAGCGTCATAAAGCTTTGCGACAGCGGTGGCTGTTTGCTGTATTTCATAGGGGGTGAAACAACTGAAAGCAAGCTTCATGGAGGGAAGAATCTCTATAAAATCGTCATAATCAAGTCCGCAGATAAGCGTGTCTGTCATTCTGATGAAAGAATCGTCCGTCATGATGATATCACGGGCGGCATTGAAAAGTCCGTGAAGAAACTCCGCTCCTTGTATCTGAACATTCCTGTCGCCTTTGAGATAGCTTGACATTGCCTGTTCAGCAAGCTTGCGGCGGTGGGGGTCAAAGGCGTAAAGTATGCCAAGTGCTGTGCCGTAAACAAATGGGTCTTTATCAGATTTGCCGCAGAGGGAAAGCAGGGCGTTTTCATAGTCCTGACGATATTCTCTAAAGCCGTCAGTGACAGCTTTCTGCATTGCGTACATTATCGCTGCACATTCTGCAATGTGGTCGTCTTTCACCGACGCCATATCAGGCAGTGCTGTGATTATCCTTGTCATGCACCGCTTTGCACAATTTTCTGCGGCGGAAAACTCGGTATTATAAAGTTGTTGGAGTTCCATAAGAGTGATAAAATGCCTTAGACCTCTGCCTACAGAGAAAAAGTCACCGTCTGAGTTAAGAATGTTCTCGGCACAAGCTTTGTCATCATCAGAGAGTTCTAAGCCCATTTGGAAGCAGTCCACAAGGATATGTGCCGCAACATCACAGTGCTTTTCGTGGCGAAGTGTCCTTGAAGCACAGGTGCGGCAGGCTTCTTCAATGGTGAAGCCGTCGGCAGTATGGTCTATGAGTGCAACGTCTGTGGCAGGAACCTTTTTGTATACCCATTCTTCACGGACACGGCTTCTGTCTTTTCGCCTATGCAGATCAGGTCCTTTTGTTCGCTGGGCAAAGTCTGTGCTTAGAAACACCATTCTGTGGAAAAATCTGCTTAGTTCCATGCCGTTTGCAGTGGTAAAAAGTGAAACTTCCGCTTTATTAGGAGTTACTGTTTTTATTTTAAGTCGAAACTTTTTGCACTGTTCTTCAAAATCAGCGATAAGCGGAGGAACGTGGTTTATATCACCTATATGACCTGTCTTGTCGCCTGTGGCAAGTTTGTGCATAAGGTCGATAGGCAGGGCGGAGGATATTGTTTTCTCTCCCTTGATAAATGACGAGGTTATGGCGTCCTCAAGCTCGTAAAGTCCACATTCATGACAGCCACGAAGTGCGGCAAGTCCACTCATCATAGACTGCGCTGCGGAAGCGTCAGCCATTGACACTGGGATATCATGTTTATCACAGGCTCTCACTGTACCTATGAGCAGGTCAAGAACTGTGTCGCTGTAAACACCTGCCGGGTCATCGCAGTGAATTAGCTTGTTCATCACGCAATCATAAAAATAAGGACGCTGGATACCAGAGGCATATCCACTGAGAGCGTCTGCTGCTTCATAAGAATAAGCTACGGGGAAACAGCCCTCATCTTTTTGAGAGAGCTTGTGAAGCTTTTCTTTTTGGATATTGTCACTTTTCAAAAGCTCATAAATTCCCAAACTGTGGAATCCGCCTGTTACAGCAAGGACTTTTTTGTTATCTTTAAGTGCTTCTTTGATACGCAGAGCCATATGGTTTTCTCTTGCAAGAGTGCCGTCTGCCGCAAGATCATTTTCTGTTTCGTCATTTCGTGTGATAATGCAGTAGGTGTACATTTGCTGTACAAAATCTTGTACAGAAAGTCTGAGTCCCTCTATCTCAAAATACTTCTCCCAGAACTCTTCAAAGGTTCTTAGATCTGTTTTCTCGCAAAGCTTTTTGCAGAATTTGCTGTATATAAGTCTGCTGTCATCAGTGTAGCTATGCTTGTCCTTATTACTGCGAAGGCCTTTATTTACGGCTGTGGTAATAAGTATCTCGCTGTAGGGAAGATCTATAAAGCGTGCTTCTATATCCATGGCTGCGGCTGTTTTCAGAGCGTTATACTCAGGTGAAGCATAGATAAAAGGGTAGTAGCATTTATAGTCCTCAGCTTCATCACTGATAAGCTTTTTTCTGTCCTTGTAGTAATAATAGAAAGCCGCAGGGAGTTTTGTTCTCTCGTCCGTCAACACACCTATCATATCATTGGCGTTTTCAGGACCCTCTATAAGTATGACATCGGGCTGATATTCTTTAATTGCTCTGATGAGTTGCCACGAGCAGACAGGGCTGTGGTGTCTTACAGGAAAAAGCAGAAATGGCTGAGAATAGTCAAAAGGTATTATTTCAGATACTTGGCTGTATCCAGATATTCTGTCCATATGCCTCCCTCACTTGCACTTTTTTCCTTAACAGCGATCCTGAAATAGCTTTTGAGCTTTTCAAGGTCGTCTTTGTTTTCCTTACAAACTGCTCCTAAAAGATTCTGCGTAAGCTCTTTGAGATCAGTTTTTCCGTCACCATAATAATATGCACTGCTCATAGTCTGATAGAAAACTGACACAGCTTCTGCTGTACTCATAACAGCGTTAGGTCTTTCAAGCTTTGTTCCCTCTGAGGTAACGCCCTCACGAAGCTCATGATATGTGACAGCAAGAAGTTCAGCAGCGTCGGTGTCTATAGGCTGGTCGATATGACCTGTTTTTGCAAGGTCTTGTGCTTCGCGGATAATGATCTCCTTTTCAAGCCTTACGTCACGGACAGGCTCGACGGTCTCAAAATTGAAACGTCTTTTCAAAGCACCTGACATTTCATTTACGCCTTTATCACGGGTGTTTGCAGTACCGATTATATTAAATCCTTGCTTGGCGAAAACAATTCCTTCGTTTTCAAGCTCAGGGATATTGAGTATCTGGTCGCTCATTACAGAAATAAGGCTATCTTGGATTTCTGCAGGGGTACGAGTTATTTCCTCAAATCGTGCGAAAATGCCTTGTTCCATGCCTATGAGCAGGGGAGCAGGCACAAGGGCTTCACGGCATGGACCTTTTGAAAGAAGCATAGCATAATTCCAACTATATTTTATCATATCCTCGGTAGTTCCTGCCGTACCTTGAACTGTGTTCGTGCTTATGCCGCAGCAGGCAGCAGAGAGAAGCTCAGAGAGCATAGTTTTAGCAGTGCCTGGCTCACCCACCAGCATAAGTCCGCGGTTTCCAGCGAGGGTGATTATACAGCGCTCAACAAGTGCGTCATTGCCATAGAATTTACGCTTTATCTGCATTTTGCCATCGGCAGTTTTGATGATCCCGCCTAATATAAATGTTCGCACAGCCTTTGGCGACAGCACCCAATTTTCAGGCTTTTTGCCAATATCAACACTTTTTAAGGCGTCGAGTTCATTTTTGTAGCGTATCTCAACGGGCGGTTTTATGTATTCATTCGTCATAGCAATTATCTCCTAAAAGTTAATTTATCAGTAATAATTATATCATATTTTGCTGTTATTTACAATAAGCAGGGGGATATTCAGCTAAATTGACAACGAACAGATGTTTTGGTTGTGCATTTTGACAGTTAGGATCGGGTATAAAAAAAACCGCTTCACATTTCTGCGAAACGGTTTGATAAATGAGAATAAAATTATCTCTTGGAGTTTACCCCGAATGTTCGGCTAACCCAGAACTGGTATTCAGGCATCTTCACTTAAATTATCCTTTTCTTCAAAAAGTGCCGTAAATACGGCGTTTGGATTGAGTTACAAGAACTGCGGTTCTGCTGGATTTCAAAGTCTCTGCCGCTCTCTTGTAACTCAGTTGACCACTACTTGACCTTAATTGACCACGCTATTGCATATCTCTGTACTAAATTTGAGAACTGTGGTGAGAGCCTTTGAGAACTCCGCCCACGAAAGGAAGATCATTATGACAATAGCAGAAAAACGTGAGATCGTAAACACAATCATTAACCTCTTGCTTCAACTGACCGCCGAGGAAGAAGTGCAGGAACAGTCTGCAACATCATCAAAGCCTGTCAAAGCTCCTGCACAATCGGTCAGAATGCTGACTATCAAGGAGTGTACCGCGCTGATCGAAGGTATCTCCGAGCATTCTATCCGTATGCTGATAGCACAAGGCAAGATCAAAGCGTTCCGAACAGGTGAGGGTGTCCATGGCAAGTATCTCGTCAACAAGGAAAGCCTGCTGTCTTATTTCAGCGGAAATGAGGAGGTGAGTTATGAGCAGATACAAGAGCGAACATACCGCATACAGCCCACTGAAAAAGAAATACGTTCCGCTGTGGAAGCTTGACACTAACACTGTTACCGTCACCCACTTCAACGCCGATACGCAGACCGAGGAGAGCAAGACCTACAACACCGACTTCATCAGGTATCATCTTCATTTCTCTGACAGCCATTGTCCCGACAGGCTTCGCAGGCTCGTTAATGAAGGGAAAATCATGAAGTACCTTGATGATATGGAACTGAAAGTCAATGATGTTATCTCCCGTCAGGTGGAGCTTTGGAAGCAGACCGACAGTTGTTATCAGAAAGCTGTTTTCGCAAATGATGCTGAGAAAATGCTCGGTCTTGAAAACTGCTTCATAAGTATGGCGAGAGAAACAGTGTTTGAGTATATGGTTTATATTTGATGATCAACGGCTGTGCCTTCGGGTGCAGCCGTTTTATTTTTATTATGGTCTGTAAACTTTGTTATATAGTATAGACTTTGATGCTTTTCTCAATAGGAATAGCCAAATTCTTGTTAAACAAAACAAGATTCTTACCTTTATCATATACTGTGCTTTTATAGATAATTCCACAGTACCCTAATGACTGAAAATAGTGAGCAATGCAATGAAATGGTGCGTAAATTAAGCTTTTATTATCTGAATTCAGTGGAACAAATAATTCACTTGATATTATATTTGCATAAGCTGCGACAATCATTCTTTTGCAAATCGGATGTTGTTCAAGTATTTCAGTTTCCACAATAAATGGGTTCTTTTTACGCTGGCTTTTTATCAGCCTTCTTATCTCTTGCTGTTGCTGTGTGGGTGACCATGTATCTCCTACTGTTAAGTCAACTAATTTAGCATCATGTTTAGTTGCTCCAAATTCACACAAAGCAAATCTATTACCGGTTATTACTCTGCACTCCTTTTCGGAACACCTACGTGCTTTATCTTTTCCGTTTTTGGCTTTAGGGTAGCCTAAAGCTAAATATAGCCATTCCACACCTTTAGGACTAAACCTGTTATCATCTTTTATGTACTGTGAATTTGGAATAAATTGATTTCCATTTGGCGTGGGTTCAGTCTCTCCAAGAATAGTACCTCTGATTAGATAAGCATTATTACATACATCGCTTAAAGTTTTTGAGAAGTATTCTTCTCCACCATCAGTCGTAAAGAGACTATCAAATTCTGATAGAAATTTACTTTTGGTTGCTTCAGATTCATCATCAAATGAATATTTACCTACTTGAAGATCTTTACGTAGTAGCCCCCACTTTGCTTTTATCGCTTTATGAGCAACCATCATATCTTCAGGTTTATAACTATTACTTTTTTGAACAATTTTCGCTTTCATAAAAACTATTCACCACCCAAATATTGATAAGTCGAACCTAATGTTTTAACTAATCTTGCTTAACAAAATGGTTGTAGGTAAAAATACTATCTTTACCTACAATTTTCTCCAAGTAGCTTTCAAATTCATCATTAATTGGTACAGTTACAAATATTGCTAATCTTTTAATAGATCTTGAGCAGCAGACATAGAATAGATTTCTATTTCTAATATAGACATCATATTCTTTTCCTGATAAATTCGTTGGATCTAAATAGACTTGTTCATCAAATTTATAGTTATTCCATCCTCGCCCAATAATGAAAAGTACATTTTCATATTCCTCACCTTTTACACCGTGTTCGGTTGAATAGTCTGATTGCGGTGAAAAGAAAGCAATTGCATTTACAATTTCCGAATAACTAATATTATATAACTCGGATAATGATACTTTATTGTATATATAATCTGGATTTGACAGATGTGCTTTATAGTTTTCTACTATTATAGATGGAATAGGGATTATTTGCGCGTTTTCTATACATACATTTATTACGTCTCTTATTGTTTTTTCTCGTGCCTCTTTCAATGCTTCATACAATTTATGCCATGATTTCTTTTGTTTTTTTCTTTCTATAAGCATACGATGTGTTTTTAAAGCATCACACAAATCATTTATATTATTATCACATAATGCCTTATAGAGAGGTTCGATAATATTCTGAAAGAATTTCAAATACTCATTTTTTTCCTCTTTCAACGAATCTCCTAATAATGTAAGCACATTATCATAATGCTGTTGATTTGCGAGCATTTTATGGGTGATCATTAGTGTTTTTACTTTGCCATTCCAATCACGTTCTAATTGTTTTTTTACATTATCAACGTAACATACAAGGTCATTTTGAGCTAATTCTGACTTGTAATAACCACCTTGTCTATTGCCTTGGTAATCTTGTGTTGTTATCACGAAAACTTGTCCATCATCTTGCTGATCTACGGCTTCTTGTTGAAAATCAGGTCTAATTGCGTTTAGGGCATTTACTACAGCCACATTTGAACGAAAATTCAATTTTTTTTGTATTTCAATAAGCTGGTTGCTGTCTATTTTTCCACAAGCACCATTTGATGTATAAATAGTTTGCCATGAATCACCAAAGAAACCAAATTGAATGGTTTTCGAGCCTTCTACAAAGTGCTCTATAAATTTATCAGTCAATATCTTAAAAGAATCCTGATATTCATCAATTAATACGATTGGATATCTTAGCGATAGAAGTCTTCTGAATTTTATATTATCTAAGAATTTGGCAAACAGTTTAATAACATCATCATGGTAAAGATATAAAGTTCCGTTATCTATATACCTTGAACCAAGCATATATGCAACATTAGAAACCTGATTTATGGTTACTCCTTCGGGTAATAGGCCTAATTCTTCTACATAGTTTTTAATAGTTTGCTGAAATTGATTTATTGAATCCCACGCAAAAGAATGAATTGTTGAAGGGACGATTGAACTATCAGCAGAAAGTCTTTCAAGTATTACGTTTACAGCAGCGTTAGTATATGTAATACACGCTATATTCTTTTTCTTTCTTCTAAATTCTTGACATTTATTTTGTTCCAGCCAATCAATAACTTTTAGAAGGGAATATGTCTTTCCCGAGCCTGCACCTGCTTCAACTATAAAACTGTTTCCTGATTTTAAAGCATCAATAATATGATTATCAATAGCATCAGCTTGTTCTTGAATTCTTTTATTAAGTATAGCCATATCATTCTACCTTAATCTTTTATTGTTTTTATGGTTAGGTTTTGTTTTCTCTTTTCTTTGACGGTGATTGTAACAGGATATACTATCTTTTCTTGATTGTTAAGCCATATTAGCCCATCAACAATGTATGAAGGTGTTTGATATTCTAAAAAATCATCGTCAGTCAATAATTGCAAAGAAAAGTTTGTTTTCTTTTGTTTTTCCGAATCGAAAGAAAAATTACTATCAGAATGGCTAATACCATATAGCTCTCTATTAACATTCATGATAGCCTCCTCCAAACTTCGAGCATGATATCCGTTTTCTTCTTTTTGAAATTCGATATGTCTAAATCCATTAGTGAGTTTATCGTTGGATATTAGTTTATATACATCTTCTATCTTTACTGTAGTAGATAAGGGAATATTCAATTTATCGTGACACCATTTCATGATAGTTGCATTGGAAGTTCTTTTTGCTTTATCTTTCAAACATTTTTTTCCTTTTGAAGTAACAAAATCAATGTCTGTTAGTATTAACGTTGGTATTCCAAGGAAGTCTATAAAATCAAAGAACCTGTGAGCATATGCTCCTCCAACTTCTATTATTGAGCAATATTGAGATGCTAAGGTTGGCGATTTTGTGTTGAACAAACCAGCTTGATCACATTTATTAATCATATCTGGAATCAAAAGTCTCTCAGCTGCTCCTTCAACCAATATAGCTTTATCACAAAAGTAAAGATCACATCTGCTTATTGTCATGTATTTATGTAGGAATTGCAAATTGTTTTGCTTTTCTTCATCATTTTGACACGTATTATAGAAGCCAGTTAAATTCTTACATATAACACATTCTTTCAACCTCTTAAAATATCTGACTTGTGTAAAAGGAACTGAATTAGCTATATATGACGAATGAGTAGAAATCAATATTTGAATTTTATTGCCTGTAAAACCTTCAAGAACCTCACTAATATACTTTACAAAAACGGTTTGTAATTGAGGATGCATATGTGCTTCAGGTTCTTCCAAAAAAAGTAAAGGAATTGCAGAAAGTGAATTCTTTTTGATTTCTTGTGCGAACTCTTGCAATAAAAACACTATTTTTATAAGATTTTTATAACCCAGACCATTGTGGGAACTTGGTAGAGTTTCATTTTCTCCACTAATTGAATATGCAAGATCAGTGTCTTTAATGATATTATCTTTCAACAATATTTGCGTTGTTGCCTTTAATTGCAAGTCTTCTGCCGTCGGATATCCGAAGCGTATCATTTTTGTAATTATTTCTTCAAGAAGTTTATTGATCTCATCTTGAGCTTTAATGCTTTCCTGTTCAACATAAGCTTTAAGTTTTTCGATTTTTTTATTTATATTATCTTCAAAAGGAATAACACCATCTTGAAAAATGCGTTCCATCACCTGTCCTATTGGTTTTTTATCATGATTATCAAGTTCATCTAAACCACGTTCAGCTGATATTCTTTTGAATATAAAAACATCTCTGAGATGGGATACTTCTCTTATCTGAAAAACAGATGGGTTAGTGGGATTGATTGCTTTTACACTAATTTCAAATATCTTGTTAAAATTTGTACTGAGGTAATTTGAAATTGCTATTATTTCACTGCTTTTTTTACTTTTAGCTGTAGGATTAGTTACTTTTAGCAGACTTATTTTATCAGTTATTTCCGATATAATGGTATCAGAGAGTATGCTTTGATATTCTACCAAAATGCGAGCTATGTTATTGTTAATATCTAAATCAATAATAAATGGTGAGAGTGCTCCAAGATACTCATCCTCAGCTTCATTTGAATAATCAATATCAAACTGAATAGCTGTTTTTGGAATCAAGTCTTTGGCTTTGTCAATAGAAATTTTCCCTTTTACGACTTTCCATAAGACTTCATATAATGTGCTTCTACATTGTATCGGATAATCAGCAAAATCCAAGTCTTTTCTGCCTGATAGAACACGTTGCAGAATAGATAAAAACGAAGTTTTACCAGCATTGTTTTTACCAACTATTAGTGTCAGTGCTTCGTCTAAATGTATATTGGTATCAAGAAGAAGTCTGTAATTCCAAATATGTACATTACTCAGTAACATATACTATCACCTTCTAAAACAACTATTAAATTCTATCTCCATAAGGCAGTGATTTAATATAATCCTCCATAAACTGCCAATCAGGGATATATCCTTCATCTGAAAATTCATTTGAGTTATCAATTACTGGTGTACCGTCAGCTGCCATAAGAATGGGAAGTTTGATTTCATCTTCTGCGTATTTTTCTTCTGTTACTTTCCTACCATAAGCGTATTTAAACCTATTAGCTGTGAGAAGTGTTTGAATAAATAGGTATACACCGTTTGATGCTATTTTTTCAGGAAGCAGAAGGATCTTTGCAGAATCGCCAACGACACAACCATTAGGGTGAAAAGATACATATCCAGCCGAACCACTTCGAGCTACTGTTAAACACGATCGTTCAGATACTGTATATTTCTTTTTTTTACAGTATATCAGATCTATTTTTCCTAAAACACCATTATTCTCTTCGCCGCTTTGAACAGCATTAAATGTTCCAGGATTTTCTTCAATTTCATCGTTAGTGATACCTTTTCCATTGAGTATGCTAAGAATACGACCGACTTTAAACGATTTCCAGTTATTTATTTCTAATGATCCTATATTTCCAACTTTGTTTTTAGTAGTTAATGGCTTATAATGAAGAGATTTAATATAATTCTCCATGAACTGCCAATCAGGAACATAACCTTCATCAGAGTATTTGCATGTTTTATCAATTATTGGGGCATTTTTATCATCTTTCACTACGGGAAGCATAAGTTCTAAATAGGGCAATGTTTTGTTTGCTTGTCTTCCGTAGCTATATTTGTATTTATTGGCTTTGATTATAGTTATAATAAACATCTTAGCTTCAAAAGATATATTATCTTTTGCTTCTAGAGTATATAAATCTCTACCGCTGTAGAAGGGTTCAGGCTGTATAAAAGTTGACAGTACGCTTCCACCACCTGCAACTGATATCAATCCTGCTTTTTGTGGAATTACATTTTCAATTGGCATTACAGTAGCTGAAACTCCATTATTTGACTCCGTTCTGCTAACAAATTTAATTCCTATTTCCTCATTATTGATTATTTCATCGCAGTTACTAAGCTCTAAGTTAACACCGTATTTTACAGTAAATAATTTTTCAATAATAAATGGTTTCCATTCACTAATATTAAGATTCATATATGTTACCTTCCTTTACTAAATAAGCAAGATAATCATTTAATGTTCTCTGGAAATCTTCTTCTTTGAGAGTATTATAATCAGTTTTCATATACGCTTCACATAGCCATTCGGACTCACCATTTACTACTACTGTAGCAGATTTACCAGGTTCTGCCTTGTGATTTCTGAAAAGGTAGAGCCATTCTTTTTCAATTTTTTTCCACAAGCTCTCGTTGTCTACATTAAACTGTTCAACTCTGCCGAGGTTTTTCTTTTTCTTAAAGCCATCGTCTTTACAATAACCAAAGAAAGTCTCTTTTTCCTCTGAGTGCGGTTTGCCAAGTGTAAATAACATACAGCAGGCACAAGCAGAGGCTCCAGGATAAAAAATCTCATTAGGAAGCGTGAATACCGCTTCAAGAGTATTATTCTCAAGCATTGCAATCTTTTCTTTTTTCGATTATATCGCTTGTTCCTATTGCCGCAGCAACAGGAAGTAATACAGCAAGCTTAACTTGCTTAGTTGGCTTTCCAGCTTTTTCTTTCAGATCATTCAGTTCTTTTATAACGTCAGAAATGAAATGAACGAATACAAATCCCTTAGTCGGATCTTCTTTTCCGTCCTTAGCCTTAGCAGTCCATGTTGTTTTATAGGCAGCAGGAATGCCAATAGGTTTGGCATTGTATGGCGGGTTCATCAAAATTATATCAGGGTCGGCTTCCATGATAAACTTCTTACTATCAAAGATACTGCCAAACTTGATGTTTGAATTGCCGTCACCATGAATAAGCATATTGGTTGTAGATAGACCATAGGCTTTTTCTTCAACTTCAATACCAAAAATGTGTTTTTCCTTTACTTGTCTTATCAGTTCCTCGGCTTCCTTTTCAGTTTTATCTCTTCGACAATCAGCAATTTCTTTTACCATTGCCTGCACTAAGAATGATCCGCTTCCACAAGTGCCGTCCAGAACGACCTTTGTTCTATCTACATCTGTTATTCGGCACATGAATTCAGTGATGTGATCAGGAGTGAAAGCCTGATTTTTATCGGCTTTGCCAGTATACTTATTAAAAGCAATAAAGAAAAGGTTCAGTATATCCTGTCCCTCGGAACTGTCAGCATCAATATATCTGTAAATATCCATAAGGATAGTATCGAGTATTTCAATCCAATCCTTTATTTTAAGTTTTTTGACTTTCTGATCGTTGAGGACATTCTTCTGTAATAGTTCAATTTTCTTTGTCTTGTTTTCAGAATTATCAAGAAGATTATCAAGAGTATTTTTTATGCCGGCACGTATTTCTTCAGCAGACATCATTTTCCATACATCGTCGAGCTTATCTTTAAGTGCGTCATCAATTCTTGTAGCACCTGTTTTCTTTACCATATCTTTGATATAAAGAAGTGTAGTGCCTACAAATTGACTGCGAAGCTTCTCGTCAATGTCCTTTTTATGAAGTAGCTCATTAAGATCATAGGTGTTTTTCATGACACGTTCTTTATCGTTTTGTCTCGAAGTATCGAAAAGTTTTACATAGTGCTCCATTGCATCGAGGACGGTTTCTTCTTTTAAAAGATGAGCATCGTCCACAGAGTAACGCCATACCTTGATCTTATCATTATTAGTGTTTGCAAGAATAGCAATAATTTTTATCCCTTTATGTAAAGCACGTTCTTCTTCAACATATTCTGCCAACTGTTTTTCGTCAGCTTTAGTGAAGCTCTGCTTTGTTTCGATTAATACTGCAACGTTATTATTTTCAAAACGTATATCTAACTTGAAATGCTTGACAGCGTGACCTACAGCTTTTTCAAGCTTTTCTTTACTGCTTGCTTCCTGTACATAGCTGTATTCGCCTGCTTCTATGTTAGCGGTAAGATATTCCTTACCAATACGATCAATCATCTCATGTCTATTCACTATCAACACCACTTTCTAATGGATATTTCGACAAAATATATAAAATAATTATACCATAATTCCTTTGAAAAAGCAATATGTAATCGTGGGATTTCACCTGTTTTTCGACATCTGCAACTTTGACGCCAGTGGATTCAAAGTTCACTCCTTCTTCCCAAACCTTTCAACAAGCTCTTCTGCAATAGCCTTCATCTCAGCCTTATACTTAGCACTGAGTTTTTTAAGCTCCTTGGTAGGGAGACCGTTGCGTATCAGTCGCTTTTTGAGCTTATCCATATCGTCCATACGCTCCTGTTTTGCCTGCATAAAATCGTCGAATTCGGCAGGGTGGTACTTCTCGATGCCAGCTTCAACGAGAATCTTCTTGTATCTGCGGACATAGGCATCATAATCACGCTTCACGGCTGAGTATGCCTTTGTATTTTCCTTGTATATGGCTTCCTTCTGCTGTTTCTGTGCTTCGATGCACTCGGCGGAGTGACAGCAGACTTCTCTTTCCGTTCCGAGAAACAGCTTATGACAGAAACCGCACTCGCAGACAGTCCACTTATTATAATGAACGAGCTGTCCAACCTCTGCAAGGATGGTAAGCAGGCAATTGTCGCTTTCACGGAACACATTGAATGTATAATCATCGGCAGCAACTATCGTTCTTCCGGACTGTATCATAAAATGCTCCATAGTAGACTTATGGCTGAAATACGCATCACTGCACATCAATGCGAACTGCGTATCCATATACGCCATTAGCTTTCGGGAAACCTCGTCCTGTATCTTTCTTCTGTTGAGCTTGGCGATAACAACGTCATTCGGTTTCAGTAGGACGTGCCTCTCCTTGTCATAGAACTCAATAACAGAGCTGACATATCCTCTGAAAAAGATATTCTCCCCATATTCAGCTATAAACCTTGCTATCATATCATCGGTGCTGACTTCAATGCTCTTGTCAATACGCAAGGCGCTGTTGAGCCTGTCCTTGAAAGCGTCATAAGGCTCGGTATGTTCGCAGAACACCCTATGCTGATTCATCAACTCATCAAAGGTGAACGTCCTCGTATTCAGGACTGCACCGTGTATGCTTTCATCAGTATCATTAACAGACTGTGCGATATTTATCGTGCGGCCTGTTTCGTTTATACGGTAAATTGTCGTAGTTTCCATATGCTCTCCTCGCTTTCGGTATCTTCTTCCATTATAGCATATCATACGCAGAACGTCAATTATAATGCGTATTATAGCGTAATATACAGCGTATTCAAAAATATTATACGTATTCTTTTGCGTAAATACGCAATACACGCACAGGACCTCCGAAAGAAATGTTACAATGGTCATGTCAGCAGGCGACGGTCGGCTGACAGCGGTATTGCATACAAGATGCTGACCGCTATACATATAAATTCGCTTTTATAAATACATCTGAAAGGAAGATGATAGTTGAACAACGAAACAACGTGGGTTCAGCCCACACCACTCCGTCCTGACGGGACAAACCTACTGCCGTTCCCTGTGAACGCACTTCCACCTATTATAGGTGATATGGCAGACGCAATAGCGACTACCACTTCAACGGATGTTGCTATGGCAGGCACTTCAATACTCTCGGCGGTGAGCTACTGCTTTTCGGGCGTGTACCGTATGTCAGCCAAGCGTGACCATACTGAGCCGCTGGTACTCGACACCCTGACGATAGCAGAGCCGAGCTTCAAGAAGTCTCCTGTTATCTCTCTTATCAAGCGACCGTATATACAGTTCGCTCACGACTGGAACGAGCATAACAAGCAGGACATCTTCACGGCGCAGGCAGAATACAAGCTGTTAGAGAGCAAGCTCGAAGCACTTGAAAAGAAGAAAGACGTTACCGCCGAGGAGATAGCCAAGCTCCGAACAGAGCTGAGCAATATGCCACCGAGCAATT